>JAESFW010000025.1_pt1 | contig 537434 bp, 530 predicted proteins | sample 9269481 | NCBI WGS metagenome assembly JAESFW01 (sample SAMN14515350, study PRJNA621654) | algae metagenome | isolation source: Lyngbya sp. HA4199-MV5 and co-occurring heterotrophs from soil with... | place: USA: Ahupuaa O Kahana State Park, Hawaii | collected 2009-07-21 | reverse complement strand
TCCTCGGCATTGCGCCGGCCGGCTTCGAGATCGACTGGAACAAGGTGATCTTCAAGATGCTCAACCTCAAGGGCATCTACGGCCGCGAGATGTTCGAGACCTGGTACAAGATGATCGCCTTCGTGCAAGGCGGCCTCGACCTTGCTCCCGTCATCACCCACCGCATCACCATCGACGAGTTCCGCGACGGATTTCAGGCCATGCGATCCGGCAATTCCGGAAAGGTCGTCATGGACTGGTGAGGTACTGAGCCTGCATGCAGGCTCAGTTGGCAAGGCCGAACTGGATTTCGATTTCGTGATAGCGGGCGCCTTGGCCCGCCCAGCGATGGTAGATCTCGCGGCTTTCGCCGGAGAAATTGTGCCTGGACATCTCGATTGCAGTGATGAGCGGTGCGTAGCCCTGGGTGAAGAGGCTGCGCATCGGCCCCTGATGCCGGGCTGATGCCACCATGACGGGCTCCAGCTCGATCAGATCGAGGTTGCCGCGATAATCGTCACCACCGGTGACCGGGCGGCAGATGCGCCAGTCGAAAGGCGTCTTTGCGTCCTTTGGCAGGTTCTGCGCGATGAAGATCCACGGGCCAGCCGGTTTCAGTCCGGCGCGGTCCATCTCCGCTTCGATAGCAGGTGCCAGCACCGCGCTCTCGGTTTTGACCTGAGGAATGGTGAGCTGCCGCGCGACGGACAGAACGCGCATGGCGTCGGTTTCCTTGATGTGCATCGTGGCGCCTCCTATCTGTGGCGCGAAGGTCGTCCGCGGTCGGGTCGGGCGCAAGCAAAAAGCCGGAACAGTTTTGCCATTTTCCCACCGGATTGACGTTTTCGAGAAATTGTTTTGCGCGCCGGTCCTGTAGCGAGAGGGCTTGTCGGTGTCACCGCCGTTGCGACATTGCAACTGCCGTCCGGTCTAGGCGCAGGCAGGAGAATTCGTTCTGGTTGCGGTGCGATTGTGGCACAACGACACCTTGCCGATTAAATCGTGGGCGCCCTTGTCTTTTGGCGGGCAGCGCCTACATGTTCAGCGGAAGCTGATAAACCCCAAAAAGCGTCAGGAACGGTGATTTTTGCCGAATCAGCCGGTTTTTCAGCGGAAATGCTTGACGGGATCGAAAATTCTGGGAATCACCATTTCCGAATAAGAAATGGCGAGATGACACGGCGGTTAGGGAATCATGCCAGAGGCGTTTCAGTGGCAGGACTGTCGGAGCTTGCCCGCTTTGCCACGATCGCTATCGTGGTTAAACAGGAATTAAACATCATCCCGTTACGTCAGGGGAAATGATTCGGTGGCGGGTGCGCGGCGCACCCGGACCTTCGAGCGGCATTGGCACCGGGCTCACGCCGGTTGCGACAAGGAAAGCGACGAACTAAATGGCAACCAAAGTCAAAGAAAACGAAGAAGCTGACGTAGAACGCGAAGGCGCTCCGGACGGCCCGCTTCTCGATCTTTCCGACGACGCTGTCAAGAAGATGATCAAGGCCGCCAAGAAGCGCGGCTACGTGACGATGGACGAGCTCAATTCCGTCCTTCCGTCCGAGGAAGTCACCTCCGAACAGATCGAAGATACGATGGCGATGCTGTCCGACATGGGCATCAACGTCATTGAGGACGAGGAAGCCGAAGAGGCTGCCAGCGGTGGCGACGACGAGGCCAGCGACGACGACGGCGACAGCGAAGGCGGCGAACTGGCCCCTTCCAGCGGCACCTCGCTTGCGACCAGCAAGAAGAAGGAACCGACCGATCGCACCGACGATCCGGTCCGCATGTACCTGCGCGAAATGGGCTCGGTCGAGCTTCTGTCGCGCGAAGGCGAAATCGCCATTGCCAAGCGCATCGAGGCTGGCCGCGAGACGATGATCGCCGGTCTCTGTGAGAGCCCGCTGACCTTCCAGGCGCTGATCATCTGGCGCGACGAACTGAACGAAGGCCAGACGCTTCTGCGCGAGATCATCGATCTCGAGACCACCTATTCCGGTCCCGAGGCCAAGGCCGCGCCGCAGTTCCAGAGCCCGGAAAAGATCGAGGCTGACCGCAAGGCTGCCGAGGAAAAGGAAAAGACCCGCAAGGTTCGCTCGCCCGCCAACGACGACGACATCACCAATGTCGGCGGCGATGTCATGCCGGCCGAGGAGGAAGAGGAAGACGACGACGAGTCGAACCTCTCGCTCGCCGCCATGGAAGCGGAACTGCGCCCGCAGGTCATGGAAACCCTCGACATCATCGCCGAGACCTACAAGAAGCTGCGCAAGCTGCAGGACCAGCAGGTGGAAGCCCGTCTCGCTGCCACCGGCACGCTGTCGCCCGCCCAGGAGCGCCGCTACAAGGAGCTGAAGGACGAGCTGATCAAGGCGGTCAAGTCGCTGTCGCTCAACCAGAACCGCGTCGACAGTCTGGTCGAGCAGCTCTACGACATCTCCAAGCGCCTGATGCAGAACGAAGGCCGCCTGCTGCGCCTTGCTGAAAGCTACGGCGTCAAGCGCGATTCGTTCCTGGAACAGTATTCCGGTGCCGAACTCGACCCGAACTGGATGAAGTCGATCAGCAACCTGGCCGGCAAGGGCTGGAAGGAATTCGCCAAGAGCGAAAACCAGACGATCCGCGACATCCGCCAGGAGATCCAGAACCTTGCGACCGAAACCGGCATCTCGATCGCCGAATTCCGCCGCATCGTCTCGATGGTGCAGAAGGGCGAGCGCGAAGCGCGCATCGCCAAGAAGGAAATGGTCGAAGCGAACCTGCGCCTCGTCATCTCCATCGCCAAGAAGTACACCAACCGCGGCCTGCAGTTCCTCGATCTGATCCAGGAAGGCAACATCGGCCTGATGAAGGCGGTCGACAAGTTCGAATACCGTCGCGGCTACAAGTTCTCGACCTATGCGACCTGGTGGATCCGCCAGGCGATCACCCGCTCGATCGCCGACCAGGCCCGCACGATCCGCATCCCGGTGCACATGATCGAGACGATCAACAAGATCGTCCGTACCTCGCGCCAGATGCTGCACGAGATCGGTCGCGAGCCGACGCCGGAAGAACTGGCCGAAAAGCTCGCCATGCCGCTCGAAAAGGTCCGCAAGGTCCTGAAGATCGCCAAGGAGCCGATCTCGCTCGAAACGCCTGTCGGTGACGAAGAGGATTCGCACCTCGGCGATTTCATCGAGGACAAGAACGCGCTGCTGCCGATCGACGCCGCCATCCAGGCGAACCTGCGCGAGACGACGACCCGCGTTCTGGCATCGCTCACGCCGCGCGAAGAGCGCGTGCTGCGCATGCGCTTCGGCATCGGCATGAACACCGACCACACGCTCGAGGAAGTCGGCCAGCAGTTCTCGGTGACCCGCGAACGTATCCGTCAGATCGAGGCGAAGGCGCTCAGGAAGCTCAAGCATCCGAGCCGCTCCAGGAAGCTCAGAAGCTTCCTCGACAGCTAAGCGGTCGACCATTGAACCATTGGAAAAGCCGGGCCCGTCGCCCGGCTTTTTCGTTTGCGCCTGTCCCATGTGATTTGTGAGTGGTTCGACTGAAGCGTATAGTCACGCTTTCGCAGCAATCTGGGGCACCCGTCGAAGACGCGGGAGCAATCGCACCGCGGGCGTGAACGTGCCTTCGTGGAGGTGTGAAATGACCACGTATGTCGTGCTCCTCAACTGGACAGAGCAGGGCGTGAAGAATGTGCGGGACTCTCCGAAGCGCCTCGATGCGGCCAAGAAGATGCTCGCCGACATGGGCGGCTCGTTCAAACATTTCTTTCTGACCATGGGCGAGTACGACATGGTGGCCATCTGCGAGGCGCCTGACGATGCGGTGGCGGCTCGCTTTGCCATGACGCTCGGCATGGGCGGCAATGTGCGCACCCGCACGCTCAAGGCCTTCCCGGAAGCCGCCTATCGCGAACTGGTGGCCTCGCTCGGATAAGGCACGGTCACCGTCGTTTGAGAGCGGATTTCCCTACGGCGCGCCGTTGCCGGAGAGGATGCGGGCTGATCCGCGCATGGCGACGCGAAAGGCCTCGTCAAAGCTGACGCCGCTTGTCCGCCATCGATAGGGCTTGCCGCCCGCGTCCATGCGCCAGTCAGCAACCCAGCCACGCTCGGCATCGGACCAGATGACGGTGCCGGCAAGCGCGACATCGCCTCCGACTTCAGCGGTTGCGGCGACGAGTTCGCCTGTGCGCGCCTGCGAGAGCCTGTCGAAATCGAGCTGGCGGGCGGTCGCAGTCGAAGCGTCCGGCAGCAGCGTCGCAAGTCCCAGCGGAACGGATGCCGCCTTCAAGGAGTCCGCCATGTATGGACTTTCGCTGCCATCCCGCGTCAGCACGAAGCGGCGCCTCTGGTCCTTGACCGCAACGAAAACGGCGATCGACGGGCGAGGAGCAAGCCAGGGCTTGCGGCCAAGGTCTGCAAGCAGCGGGTCGAGCGTCTTCCGCTCGTACCCACAGGTGAGGTCGTGCGGGCGGTCGTGTGTTCCCTGTTCGTCGTGGATCGGGATACCCTCCATCCGGTCGCGGTAGGAGAAGGACGAGACGAAACGCCCGGCCTCGGCCCGAAGTGCGGCGTAGCCCGGCGCGTTGATGATCGTCGGGTCGCCTGACAGCTTGACGAGCACTTCACCCAGACATTCACGAAAGCCGATCTGCCGATTGACCTCGCCCGTGCCGGTGACGATGGCATCGCTGGTGTAGAGGCTGGCGACATCGCCAGCGAAGGCCGGCCCGACGGGTGAAGCGTGGACGAGGCCGGCCAGCCAGATGGCGGCTGCAACCTGCGCCAAGGCCCTCAGTTTGCTGCAGGCACCGGGCAACTCAGATCACCTTCCTCACAGCCAAGATAGGTCTTGAAGTCCTCGACCCGTTTGCGTGTCAGGCCATCCCGGCACTGCAGGAGAACCATCGGATAGGCTGACCCGCCATCGACGCCGGAAGCGGAGAAATTGCACTCCGCGTCGCGAAAGGCGATCCACGCCTTTTGTGCCGAAACGAGCAGCTTCGCGGCGTCCTGATCGTCCTTCAGGCGGCTGACGATCTGCTTGTAGAGGCTGTTGAGTTCCGCGTCGGAGGCTTTCAGTGCCTTGTCGGCGCATTCGTTCATCGTCGCCTGGTCAAGGGCAGCGGCGCAATCGGCGGCAAGTGCCGGCCGTAACAGGCCGGTGGCGCCGGCAAGGGCTGCAAACATGAAAACAGGAAGCCGCATTCTTCTCCTCCTCGCATCGCCTTATCAGCCTTGAAGAATAGGGCCTGATCAAAACCTCCGATAGTCGAATTCTTGTGAGCACACGTAACTCCCCCCATCGCTCGCAATTGAATCAAAAGGGATCCTTAAGGTTTACGTTTTATCAATCTCTCGGAAACCCGAGGTTCTGCGATGCGTTGCGTATTTGTCGTCGTCCTCCTGTTGCTGGCCGGTTGCGGAACGGTGCCGAGAGACACCCGGAATGCCTGTGCCGTTTTCGAGCAGCAAGATGGCCTTTTCAACAATTGGCGCCGGGAGGCGTACAGCGCCCAGCGCGAATACGGTGTGCCCGTGTCGATCCTGATGGCGACCGTCTATACCGAATCCGGGTTCCGCCATAATGCCCGGCCGCCGCGCACCAAGCTCTTCGGCTTCATTCCCTGGACGCGCGTCTCCACCGCCTATGGCTACTCCCAGGCGCTTGATGGCACCTGGGCGCGCTACCAGAGCGAGACGGGCCGCTGGGCGGCGCGGCGCTCGGATTTCGGCGACGCGATCCGCTTCATCGCCTGGTATCACCGCGAAAGCGCAAAGCAGAACGGCATCGCACTCAACGACGCCTATCGGCTCTACATTGCCTACTACCACGGCCACGCCGGCTATGCCCGTGGCAACTGGAGCGACACGGCCAAGACCGGCGCCAAGCGGGCGGCCGGCATGGCGTCGGTCTACAGCCAGCAGCTCAGGGGCTGCGGCGCCTGACGGACCCGAGAGCATCCTGCCTTCAAGTCGGATCACTCGCGGGCAGAAAGATGCTCTGGAATCAAAGTGCTCATGCGTCCTTTGCGCGTCCGGATGAACGCACGGCGCTTCAGGCATCGGTTCTGGCCGTGGGCTGCAAGCGAATGTCTCCTAGCCGGCGGCGGCGCGCTCCAGTTCGGCAACATCGATCTTCACCATGCCCATCATCGCCTGCTGGGCGCGGGCGGCGCGGGCCGGATCGGGATCACCAAGATGCCGCATCAGCGCGTCCGGAATGATCTGCCAGGAAAGCCCGAACCTGTCCTTCAGCCACCCGCAGTGCTGCGGCGTGCCGCCTTCGAGCAAACGCTCCCAGAAGTAGTCGACCTCCGCCTGGTCGGCGCAGCGCACGAAGAACGACACCGCTTCGCTGAACTTGAAATGCGGGCCGCCGTTGAGCCCCATGAAGTGCTGGCCCTCAAGCACGAACGATGCCGTGAAGGCCTTGCCGTCAGGGCCTTTCTTGACGTCGGTGATGCGGGCATTGCGGAAGATGGAGGTGTAAAAGCCGATGGCGTCTTCCAGTTGATCGTCGAACCAGAGAAAGGGCGTGATCTTCTGCATCTGTGGGTCCCCGCTGTTGGATGGTACCGGCAAAGGACGCGCGAGCATCGCCGATCCCGACAGGCTCCGTGACAATCGCGAAGAAAATTTTGTGGTGATGTCGGAACTTTTGCCCCTGCAGCGTCCTATGCTGGTCGATGAACCGAGGAGGAACTTTCAATGACCTATGTGGACGGTTTCCTGGTTGCCGTGCCGAAGGCGAATGTCGAGGCGTATAAAGCGATGGCCAAAGCGGCCGGCGACGTCTGGATGGAGCACGGCGCGCTTTCCTATTGCGAATGCCTGGGCGATGACGTGCCCTATGGCGAGGTCACATCGTTCCCGCGCGCGGTGCAGGCGAAGGAAGATGAAACGGTGGTTTTTTCCTGGGTCACCTACAAGTCGCGCGCCGACCGCGACGAGATCGTCGCCAAGGTGATGGCCGATCCGCGCTTGCAGGGCGATGCCTGGAAGGAGGTGTTCGACGGCAAGCGCCTGATCTATGGCGGCTTCCAGAGCTTCCTTTCGCTTTGAGCGTCGCGCCCAGAGTCCGGCCGGCGGCGGCTGCCGTTCTCTAGCCTTGGATGGCGGCCGTTGGCGGGGTAAAAGCGTCTGGCGTTTCGATACGCCGTGCCCGAGGATCGGGCCCGGCGCAACGCGTCCGGAGATCGCCATGCCGCAGACGACCATCACCATCGAAACCCGCGGGCAGGGGCTCTACGAGTTCACCGACGCGGCAGCCCGGTTCGTGCGGGCCCATGGCACAGATGAAGGGCTTCTCACCCTCTTCGTGCGGCACACCTCCTGTTCGCTGCTCATCCAGGAAAATGCCGATCCGGATGTGAAGCGCGACCTTGACGGCTTCTTTCGTCGCCTCGTGCCGCCGTCCTCCGATCCGTCGATGCGCTGGATCGTGCACACCCAGGAAGGGCCGGACGATATGCCGGCCCATATCAAGGCCGCGCTGACGCAGGTCTCGCTCGGCATTCCCGTTGCCGGCGGACGCCTGCTCACCGGCACCTGGCAGGGGATCTATCTGTTCGAGCACCGCGACCGACCGCACCGGCGCGAGGTCGTCCTGCATCTCGGCCAATGAAGCCGGCTCAAACCCGACAGCGGGCGATTGACCCGGACGGTTCGCGTTCTAGTTAAACAGGCAGGTTTTCGGGCTGACCGCACGCGAGCGTGCGGTCAGGTGCGAGGCGCCGAAGAGGAGCAGTCATGACCGATGCGCAGACCATTGCCAGTCGCTTCATCGAAGCGCTGAACCAGCGGGATTTCGAGACCATCGCGCGGCTGGCGCATGAGGATATCGAGCTTGATTCGCTTACCGGCAAGCGCATGGTCGGCGTCGCACCTTTGCGCGCCTGGCTGATGAATTACCTGCGTCGCTTCGACGAGCAGTTCGGCGACGTGGTGCTGATGCGCGACGCCTTCGGCCAGCGCGTTGCCGCCGACCTGACGGTGCGCGGCACCTACAAGGAGACGATGGAGGGGTTTCCGGCCGCGTCCGGCCAGACCTATTCGATCCCGAGCGTGCTGATTTTCGAGATCGAGGACGGCGCCATCATCCGGCTCAGCCACTATCGCAACATTCGCGTCTTCGAGCAGGCGCTGGCCGGCTGAGGGTGCCGCAGCCGATGCGCCTGGAACCGGCTTCCTGAGCGCAACAATTTCATGAAATCGAACTGTGCTCGCGCCACTGGTTGCGATCCGCGGATTCACGTCGCTGTCGTCGGGGCTGCCGCCGGGTTTTGCCTCCGAATCATCGAGCGCAATCCGGCGCAACCAGGAGATTGTGTCCGCACACGTGCCGCCACGGCATGGTCCTTCGCCAAAGTGAGAAAAATCAAGCCGTTATCGCCGCGCACGGTCCGAGCTGCGGAGTTCGCTGGCTCGGCGTCCGCACAGCTTTCCGACGCAGGGATCACGTTCCGGCAATCTGAACCTCCCATGAACATCGGGTTCCGCTGTCGTTCAGCTTCAGGAACCTATCCTTTGATCAATCGCTTGGGACGGTGATTGCCCTTTGAACCCTTCAAGCCTGGAGAGATGTCATGAAGAACCGCTTTTTTAACGCTGCTGCTGCCGCCGTCATCGGAGTGACCGGCCTGCTTGGCGCCGCTTCCACCGCTTCCGCCGACTCGATCGAATTCGGCATCGGCCCGGGCGGCGGCGTTGGCGTCCAGTACCGCGACTATGATGGCGGCTATGGCGACGAACGCGACTGGGGTCGTGGCCGTGATCGTCACTGGGATCGCGATCGCCGTGGCGGCCGCTGCGCCCCGTGGATGGCCGTCGACAAGGCCCGCGACCGTGGCTTCCGTCGCGCCTATGTCGCCGACGTTTCGTCGCGTCGTGTTGTCGTCGAAGGTCGCCGCGACGGCTACCGCGACCGCATCGTCTTTGCAAACGTCCGCGGCTGCCCGACGATGGGCCGCTGGTAACCTCTAAAGATCTTCCCGCCTTGTCTCCCCCGGCCGGCGGAAGAATGGCCCCTCGTGCTCCGGCACGGGGGGCCTTTTTGTTGGCTGCGGCGTGCAGCCAGTGGAACGGGCCGCGCGCATTCGTGACCTGAACGGGCGTAGCGCCGCCTGGCGATCGCGGTCTTGCAGTTGCCGTTTCGCGCAATCATCCAAGCCTGAATTCGATCCGGTTGGGCCGGGGGGCCAGGACGTCCCGTGGCGTGGAAACCGGCCTTGGTCAACAGCCGGATGGAGGCGGTGTTGTCAGGTCGACATTCGGCAAAAACAGGCCGGTGAGCCAGCGCTGGATGAGCGGCAATCTGCGCCAGTGTCCCCAAAAGCGCCGACCTCAACGGTTCTGTCAGGGTGGTCAATGACACCCATGGCGCCGATCAGCGTTCGATCGGGAAGCCGCACCGCGAAGAAGTATTCCCTGGTGTCGCTCTGGCTGGCGATGAGGGTTTGCGCCTTCGCAAGCGGGAACCCAACCTCCATGAAGGCCATCCATTGGCTCACGGCCGGCACATCGCTGATCCCGGTCAGTTCCGGGGCGTCCTTCGCCTCCAACTGGCGGATTTCCAAGCGTTCGGTCTTGAACGGCTTCAACATGCCTGCACCCCTCGGACCAATCCAGATGGCCAATCCAGACGATTGTCCAATCTCGACGCTGCAAGTGTGGCGAATGCGTAAGGATCTGCATGGTGCGATTGCAGTTGCCCGATCGGCTGCGGGCATTGCCGGAACAGGTCACGGAAACCTGATGGCGTTGCGACCAGATGTCCAACCAGCCCATGCCAGTCGGCGATCTCCCCGGCATCAGGCATCGGTCCACCCTGAAAATCAAGCCCGGGAACGACGTAGGGTCTAGGGGGCGAGCGGAACTGCGATTGCGGATCGCTACGGCCGGGCAAGTGCGCGAACGTTCGATGACGTGCTCACAGGAGGGGGCGTCATGGCAGGCGTCCCTGAAAGTCGGAGCTGACGATCGCCGTCTTGACGAGAGCCTGGTTGAGGGCATTGCTGATGCGATCAGCGTCGCGCAAAAACAGGGCTCCCGGCGCCGATTTTCGGCGCCGGGAGCGTATCCATACCGAAAGCCCGCGCTTGGCTGCGGGCCTCCTTGACAAGCTTACTGCTTGATTTCGAACGTCACGTTGACGGTGACGTTGTAGCTGTTCTCGCCGGTTGCGACCGGAACGGCATCGGCGGCATATTCCTTGGCCATGCCGGCGCGCATCATCGGCACCGGCTCGGGGCGGAAGCCCTGTTCCGAGATGTTGAGGATCTTGCCGACCGAGACACCGCCGGCTTCCGCCAGCACCTTGGCCTTCTCGACCGCATCGGCAACGGCCGCCTTGCGCGCCTCGGTGATGACGGCTTCCGGCTTGTCGTTGGTGAACTGCACGCCGCCGCCCTGGTTGACACCGAGCGTCACCGACTTGTCGATCACTTCGCCGAGCTTGGCGAGGTCGCGCACGCGCACGCTGACGCCGTTGGTCACCTGGTAGCCGATCAGTTCCGGCGCACGGTTGCTGCCGTCGGTGTTGGTCGGATAGGTGTATTGCGGGTTCAGCATGAAGCCGCTCGTCTGCAGGTCGCGATCGGCAATGCCGCCGTCCTTCAGAGCCTTCAGCACTTCGGCCATGGTCTTGTTGTTGGCATCGAGCGCTTCGCGGGCGGTCTTGGCGTCCTTGACGACGCTCAGTTGCAGAACCGCCATGTCGGGCGCGACCGTCGCACGGCCTTCGCCGGCAACGACGATGGTTGCCTTGTCCTTGTCCGTCTCCTGCGCCTGAGCGGCGGCAACGCCGGCAAAAGCGGCAGCGAAGGCGGCGATCGAAAGCGTGCGGGCAGTGCGTGTGGAAATCATGGTCGATGTCTCTCCGGTTGTTCCGTCCCTGGCGTCTTCTTGGCTTCCGATTGTGTGAGCATTGCGGCAATGGCTTGTCCGCAAAAAGGTTTTCGGCTAGAGCCAACACACGACGCGAACTGCCATTGGTTCGCGCCGCTGGATGGCTACGCTGCCACGCTTCGCGCTGAAGCGCAAAGGCCGCGGTAGCACTTGAAGTTGCTGCCCGTTCTTATCTTTGGATCGTTACGATTTGAGGACAGGGGCAGATCCAGAGTGGGCCTGTAGCTCAATGGTTAGAGCCGGCGGCTCATAACCGCTTGGTTGGGGGTTCGAGTCCCTCCGGGCCCACCATTCATACCAATCGCGAGACAAACCCGGAAAGTCGCACGCGAGCCAGGATTGATCGCCGGATAGGCCTGTTTTCTCTGCGAAGCGACGTTGAGCGACGAGCCCGATCATTCCGTCCCTAGTGTGTGGCTCCCACGGTAGCCGGCCACGTTTTATGTCAAGGCGACTTCCTGTCTTCAATCCGCCGAAGCAACGTAGATGCCATCGAAAGGTGATCCAGGCACTGATCAATGGAGTCATGAATTATTTCATGGCCCCTTGGATTTCGGATTGCTGACATAGATCCCGCGAATATAAACTTGTATCCGCTCTGTTCGTCCAGTTCGCTCTGCGTGAGCATGTCCGTTAGCTTTATCTTGGTGTTTTTCTCGCCGAACGCGTTCATCATCAGGCCGTGACCGCTGTCGTTCACGCCGGAAAGCTTCTTCACGTGCGTGTCAAGGAGCTTGAAGGCCTCGAAGGTCGCCTGCGAATAGTGGCCGTCGTCAAAAAGAGCCCTAGATACCATGGTGATGGCGGAATGGATGTTCCGCTCATCAAAAGGATGAGCAGCAGGTGTCAACGATTGGGGCGAATTTCCAACGTTACGGGATGCCCTGGCGATCCGCTCGAACCGAGTAAGGTTTTTAAACATCGATTAGGTTGGCCTTGATGCTCTTGAAGATGTTGTCGTAGGTCTCCTGTGATCCTTCGGCAGGCAGGTTGATTTCAATCCGCACCGTCAACGCCATGTCTCTTCTCGATGACGCGTGACCCGGTACCGAAACCGTAACAGGCTCGATGACGATGTCGGTCTGTTTCGTCTTTGAGGGTTTGAGTTTCGTTGTTTTCGAATTGCTGTTGGATGCCGGCGCGCGAGGTTTGGTCGGCGTTACTTGTTGCTCGTTTCCAGCCAGGACACTGAACGCCTGGAAGACACCCGCCTGCCTGCTCCCGATGACTTCGCTCGTCTTGTCGTTGGTGCGGAAATACGCCGTCAGTTCGGCTTTGGTAAGGGTCCAGGCATCTTCACCTCTGATTTCGAAGAGGTCGGCATATGCCTCGCGGACCAGAGATGCGAACGCCTTTTCGAACTGGCCCTGAGGCAAAAGCAAGACTTCGTGTCCCTTGTTCGTGCGCTTGCCCTCTTCGTCGATGATCCCGAGGAACTGAAGGGCGTTGATGACATAGCTCTCATTGTTCGAGGCAACCTGGTATTTCTTAACTGTCTCCGAAGAGATCGTTGCGGGGAAATTCTTCCGCAGGAAACCGATCATCTGGGTGATGTTGCCCGGGCCAGAGATATACGGATGAGATGCCATGGTTTTCTCCTTGAATCGAATGACCGATAGATCACGCGAGCGCAGGAGTTACGTCAACCGAATCAAGCTTTGGTTGTAAGAGTGGGATCTTAGAAACGCACTTCATACCCAGGTATTTTTTGGCGGGCGCGCCGCGGTTACTAAACTGTCCGCTCGAAATCCACGACATATGGCCAGGTGCCAACCAATCGGGCCACTTATCATCTTAAATGAAAGCAAGGAGCTTCAGTCCGGATAGTCTGGCGCTCCACCACTCAGAGTATCCAGCCTGTCATGAACAGCCAGCTCGTCATGTTTTCGCCTGAAGCGGGCAGGGCGGTGGGGTTTGACGCGCGTTTGCGTGCGCTCGACTGGTCGAGTGCCGAGAGCGCCACGGCGTCCCATTGGGAAAGCACGTGTTCTGCGTCGTAGCGCTGGACGTTGGCCTGGGCGTTTGCGGCAAGGCGGGTGCGGAGGGTTTCGTCGCCCATCACGCTGGAGAGGGCGTCGGCGAGCGCGGTGACGTCGCCGTCTGGCACGAGGATGCCGTCCTCGCCGTCGGCGATCATGTCGGTCGGGCCCCAGTCGCAGGCAAACGAGACGACGGGGAGGCGGGCGGCCATGGCTTCGAGCAGGACGATGCCCCAGCCCTCGTAGCGCGATGAGAGAACGAAGGCGTCGGCGGTCTCGAGCCAGAGGCCCGGCCGCGCAGTGAGGCCCGGCATCTCCACCCGGTCGCGCAAGCCGAGCGCGTCGCGTTGGGCTTCAAGCTCCGTTCTTGCTTCGCCTTCGCCCCAGATGACGAGCTTCCAGTCCGGATGCCGGTCGGTGATCCTGGCGAAGGCCTCCAGCAAAAGATCGAAGCCTTTCTGCCGGGTCAGGCGGCCGACGGCGGTGAGCACGTTGTTGCCGCGCCTGTCTTCCCAGCCGGCGGGCAGGTTGACGGCGTTGGGGATCACCCTTCCCTGGCGGCGGATCTCCGGGGAGAAGTAGTCGAGCGCGCCCTTGGTCATCGTCACCAGCGTGAATGCGCGCGGATATAGGCGAAGCTGCAGCCACTTCCAAAGAGGGCCGAAGGGCTGCACCGCCGGGTTGTTGCGCTCGGACACGATGACGGGAAGCCGCAGGCCTCTCGTTGCCAGGAGCGTCAGCACGTTCGTTCGGGTGAGAAAGCTCAGGACGAAATCCGGGCGGGAGTTGCGGATCACCGCGCGCAGGCGATGGAGCCGCCGGATCACCAGCCAGGCGGCCTGCAGCTTTGAGGCCTTCTGCACCGGCACGTCGAGCCGCCGGATGGAAACGCGTGGATCGAGGTTGTAGTAAGGTTCGGAGGTCGGCGCTTCGAGCGTGATCACAGTGACGGCGCAGCCGAGCCCCGCCCAGTGGCTGGCGACGAGGCTGACGACATGTTCCGTGCCGCCGGCGCCGAGTGCAGAAACAATGATGGTTATCCGTGCGCCGGCGATGCCGGCCGCTCCGACGATGTCGGCGCCTGTTCCTTGATCCAATTTGGAATGCCCCTCGCTTCCTCCGCGTATAGATTAACGAATCCTTAAATTCGCGCAATGACCCTTTCGGGGGTTGGTAAACGTGCGCCGACGGTCAGGCCGGTGCGAGCCGACGACTGCCGTTCGGCGCGCCACGATCGCTGCTGCCCGGGCGGACGGATGCCGTACGTCAAGGCATGTCCGGCAGTGGATAAGCAGCCAGTGGCGAGACCGCTCTCAGTGTCCGCTGATGAAGAGGGAAGCCGCCCGGAGAGGGGGCGCCGTTGCTTGCCGGCGCGCCAAGGGGACCTGTCAAAAAAATGCCCGCCGGAAGCGGGCAGTCTTGGAGTGGGCGCATACGCTCAAAATGTTGCGCCTTCCTCAAGGGTGGCTGTGAGACGTCAACGATCCGTAAATGCGCGATAGCTAAAAATAGGAAGGCACCATGTTTTTCCGCCTCAAGCTTTGGCCTTTGCCGGAACCTTGACGCCCTGTGCGGCCGCGCCGGTTTCCCGTTTCGCCGTCTGCCCCCCGATTTTTTTGCGGTTGGGATCCATCCATGGTCTGCGTTCGCGGTTGCCACCACAGGGCGAGATCCGCAAGGCAATCCCTATCCTGGCGCTTGGCGACGCCATTTGGGGCGATGCTCTCAAGCGTCTGATTTCGCCGCGTTTTCTCCCATTCCTGGTTGCGTTTCGGAGTCCGGACCCGTGTTTTTGTCGGCAGGTCTTTGTGCCATGGATGCGCCACGGCCGGCCCTCGGCACAACCGATGCGGATTCCCTTAAGAAAGAATTCTTTAATTTAAGTGATTGATAATGAAAAAGGGGGTTGAAGATCTGCGACATTTCGCCCAAAGGAAGCCCCGAGCGGTCCGTGCCGCTTATTCGAAAGGACGTTTATGCGAACGAAAGCCGCATGTGCCGGCGCAAGCCGCACCGCCGTTTCGGGTTTCAAGTATCTCGTACCTGCAACCACAGTTCTGAGCCTCCTGCTTTCCGCCGGCTGTTCGTCGACGGTCATCGGGGAAACGCCGCTCTTTGCCGCCAGCCAGTCGAGCGCCTATGCGAGCCCGGCCGTCAAGGTGCGCAAGGAAGAAAAGCAGCTGCAGGTCGCCGAGGCCGAGGACGACATCATCATACCGGCGCCGGCCCGCAGCCGGACAACCGCCTATCTCGGCCGCGCTCCTTACATCTGCTCGCCAAGCGGGTTCGGGCGCACGTCGCACTGCTTTTTGAGGGCGTCTTACTAAAGGGGTGCAATTGCTGCCGGAGATCCGGCTGAAATTGCGTCCGGGGACCGGGGCGGTTCCCGATCTCTGGCGGTGACCTTCTGGCCGCCATGCTCTGGGTTCCCGAGCGGATCGTTGGGCGGCATCGCCGCCCGCAACCCATGCCGATCCCAAAGGTACACCAGCTGCGCGACAGATCATCCTGATATCAATCCGCTGTCCCTCGACCGACCGCCGGAGTATGTGCTTGTCTATCGCAGTCCTCAAATCCGCCCTTGTCCTGGGGCCACTGGCGCTTCTGGCTGCCGTAGCCCTATCTGCGGCGCGCGCGCAGGATCCGTCTGAAGGCATCGACCGATCGCTGACGACGGCCGCGATCGGGTCTTCGAGCAAGCAAGACGCCGCACCGCGCGCGCTTGCCATCGGCGCCTATGATCCGCATGACGCGGTCGCCGACAACGAGGCGCTCACGCTCGAGCATGTCTTCGTCTACTGGCAGAAACCGGACCGCGCGCTCATCAACCGAAAGATCGCGATCGCGAAGAGACAGGGACGGGCGCTGATGCTCTCGGTCGAGCCCTACACTCATGCCCGCAACTGGCGCGCCGGTGGCGAACGGCTGTTTGCCGATATCGGCAAGGGGCGTTTCGATCGCGAAATTCGTGACGTCTGCACCCGCGCCGCCAAGTTCGACGGGTCTGTCTACATGCGCTGGGGCCACGAGATGGAGGTTCCGAGCGAACGCTATCCCTGGGCGCGCCGCGACAGCGAAGGCTACAAGCGGGCGTTCCGCTATTTCGTCGGCAAATGCCGCGAGCTGGCGCCGGGCGCACGCTATGTCTGGTCGCCGATGGGCAACCGCGGTCTTGGCGTCTACTATCCCGGCGACGATGTCGTCGATGTGGTCGGTGTTCCCGTCTGGGGCCTGCAGAAGATGGACGTCGACTACTGGGGGCACGAGCGCACCTTCCGCGAGGCGTTCAACGAGAAATACCAGCGGGTCGCAAGTTATGGCAAGCCGGTGATCGTCGCCGAACTCGGCGTTTCAGGCTCGGCCGATTACAAAAATGCCTGGTACAGGGAAATCCTCGATGCGGCGACCAATCGCCGGACCTTCCCGCTTCTGTCTGCCGTCGTCTTCTTCAACGACAAGGAGCCCTACAAGTGGCCGATGGGCTATGGCTCGCCGGACTGGCGGCTCGACAAGGCGGCATTGAAGGCGCTCGCTGACCGCCAGGCGAACGAGGCGGCCTCTTTGGTCGAGTAATTCTGTCCGATGCTTCGGTTCGGTGCGCCGATCGTCCTTCGGCGCACCGATTGAGGCCGTGGCCTCGTCGATACTTGAGCGTGCCTCAGGCCAGAAGCAGGCCCGATTCACGGGCGGCTGCCGCAAAGCAGCGGCTGGCGCGGTCGGTACTCGTCAATCCGTCGAGCGCATCCAGGCAACGCCTGAGGGCGGCGCGATACTCGCGTCCGCGAAGGCCCGGCCATTGCCGGAGCAGTTCCACGGCCTCGAACACCGTCCGGACCACCGTCTGGCGCCTGGCCGAGAGTTTCAGGAAAATAGGGGTGGGAAAGCGTTTCTCGCTCATTGCATTCCTCTTTCGCAGTCTTTTCGAGCGAGGGGCGAACGCGGGAGTGGGGTAATGGTTCCGTCGACCGTCAATTTTTGGTTCGGTTTCTCGCTTGCACGATCCCGCGAGGGGGCAGCTAAAGCTCGAGCGCGGCCTTGAGGTCGGTCGATTTGTGGACGCGCAGGTCGAGGTCGGCCTCGATGTGGTCGATGTGATGGACCATCAGCCGGGCGGCCGTGTCGATGTCGCCGCGCTCCAGCGCGTTGACGATCTCGTCGTGTTCATTGTGGCCGCAGCTCGAAACGGTCGACTGGCCGTAGAGCGCAATCACCAGCGAGGAGCGGGCGATGAGTTCGTCCATGAAACGGCGCAGGATGGCATTGCCCGAGAGATCGGCGAGCGCCAGGTGAAAATCGCCGGACGCCTTGATTTCGGCGCGGCGGGCAGGTTGCCCGCGCTGTTCGGTCAACTGTCGCTCCGCCGCCAGCATCCGCCTGAGTTCGGCGATTTCGTCCTTGCCGATATGGGAGGCCGCTGAGCGGACGACGCCGGGCTCGATCAGCCGGCGGGTGGCAAAGATCTGCCGCGCCTCATCGATCGAGGGGTGGGCGACGAAGGCGCCGCGGTTCTTCTCGACATTGACGAGACCCTCGTAGGAGAGCGCCTGCAGGGCAGCGCGCACCAGCGTGCGGCTGACATTGAAGAGTTCGCCGACATCCGTTTCCGAAAGCTTGGTACCGGGGGCAAGCCGCCGTTCGACGATCGCGTCGCGCAGCTTGTCGCGGATGTGCTGGCTGCCCGTGTCAGTAGCCGCGTCGGTGGTCGGGTCGGTGGCCAAGTCGGCCGGAGGGGGCGTGGTGGTCAAGGACATGAATCGATCCGCGAAGCAACGCGTCATCTTATCGTCGGGCGGGCGCGAGGCAAACGACATTCTGGCGCGCATGGGTTGCGCGCCGAAAAACGCGCGATCGGCAGCGCTACTTGTCGAGTTCGGGGTAGACGCGGTCAAGGAAGCCCGGCCGCAGCTTCTCGCCGATCAGGCAATCGGAAGCCGGCAGCGCGTCGATCAGCCGGACATTCGGTGGTGGTGGCAGGCCGCTCACCTCAAGCACCAGTTTCTGGCGGATGGCGATCGAAAAATCCTCCGGCTCATGCACCGGCAGCACGAAGGAACCCGGACCGCCAATGACGCATTCGGCATAATACTGGTCGAGCGGGCCGGTGGATACCGAGGGGCGGATGAGGATCGCAAGCCCGTTGATGGTGATGCCGCGCGCGATCGCGATGTCACGCGCCGGGGTCACCGGCGGGCCGATATTGTTGGGCCCGTCGCCCGAGATGTCGATCACGCGGCGGATGCCTGAAAACGCATTGGAATCGATCAACGCAGTGCCATAGGTAATGGCGTTGGAGATCGAGGTGCCGCGGCGGGTCCCGACCGGTCGCGCCTCGATCAGCCTGGCGAAGGCGTCGGCGTCGGCGGCATTGTCGATCACCTTCCAGGCGACGACGGAGGATTCGTTGACCGTGCCTGCCCATTCGAAATAGCCGATGGCGATCTTGCCGAGCTGGCCGCTTTCGACGGCGTCGAGAAAGTCACGGTGCCGCAATGCCTCGACGTAGCCGGCGCGCTGGATGCGCGCCTCGTCGAGATCCATCGAGCCGGACATGTCGACGGCGAGGATCAGTTCGACATCGACATCCGTCGTCGCGGCGGTCGATGGGCTCGGGCCACCACTCAATGAAAGGAGTAACGCCAACACGCTCAACATCGCTTCAACCAGTCATTGCGCGCGGTCAGATTTGATGACTGTAACACAGGATTGGAAATCAGCGACCATTTGGCGGCGGTTGGGCTTCAACAAAGAGTGATTTTGCGATTTCGCGCCCAAAAGCGTTGAAGGCGAGAGATGTGACAGGGAAGGGCTGAATGCTGGAAAGGGCGAAAAATACCGAGCTGTTTCAGATCGATAGCCTGCAGCGCGCAGCGTTTTGCTATTTCGTCGATCATGCCGATCCGGCAACGGGGCTCGTTGCCGACACCGCGCTGCCTGGTGCTCCCTCGAGCATCGCCGCGACGGGTTTTGGCCTTGCCTGTTACCCTGTTGGCGTCGAACGCGGTTTTATCGGGCGCGCCGAGGCGGCCCGGCGGGTGCTTTGCGCGCTTGCCACCCTTGCCGAACGTCCGCAGTCGCGCGATCCGCGTGCGACCGGCCACCGCGGTTTCTACCATCATTTTCTCGACATGCGCACGGCCGAGCGAACCTGGCGCAGCGAGCTGTCGACCATCGATACGGCGCTGTTGATCGCCGGTGTACTCACTGCGGCTGCCTATTTTTCCGGCGGCGACGCGACCGAAACGCGTATCCGCGCGCTTGCCGAAACGCTCTATGCGCGGGTCGACTGGCGCTGGGCGCTGAACCGGGGCGATGCCTTGACCATGGGCTGGCGCCCGCCGGGACGGTTCCTGCCCTATCGCTGGCGGGGCTACAGCGAGGCGCTTTTGCTCTACGTGCTGGCGCTTGGTGCACCTGACCACGCGATCGGCCCGGAGCACTATGCCGCCTTCACCGGCAGCTATGACTGGATCACGGTCGACGGCGGGCCGCATCTACAGGCAGCGCCGCTGTTCATCCATCTCTTCCCGCAGGCCTTTCTCGATCTTCGTGGACTTGCGGACGCACCGATGCGGGAGCGGGGGACGGACTATTTTGCAAATACCCGACGCGCGATCGTGCTCCAGCGCGACCATGCGCGGCTGAACCCCGGTGGCTTCTCCGGCTACGGCGAAAATCTGTGGGGGCTCAGCGCCTGCCATGCGCCGCGCGGCCGCCTGCGTCTCAGAGACGGGCGCTGGCAGCGGCTCCTCGGCTATGCGAACCGGGGCGCCCCCTTCGGTCTCGACGATGGTACGCTCATCCCCTGGGCGCCGCTTACCTGCCTTCCTTTCGATCCGGATGCTTGCCTGGCGTCGCTCGGCCATCTCGAAGCGTGTTATCGCGGTCTCCTCAGGCAGGGGCGCTTCCCGGGCGGCTTCAATCCCAGCCTGCCGGGTGAGGGGCCGGAAGGCTGGATCGATGATCGCGTCGTCGGCCTTGACCAGGGCCTGATCGTCATGATGATCGAAAACTGGCGAAGCGGCCTCATCTGGGACCTGATGCGCCAGGTGCCCGCGGTCCGGAACGGACTGAGGCAAGCGGGCTTTGCGGGTGGATGGTTGGAGACGGCATGAAGGCGATGGACAGGCGGACGGGGGACACGGCGGACGCGCCTTTGCCGCAGGCGCTGGCGGTGGCCGAGCGTCTGCGTGTGCGGTTTCCGGACGTGGGCGTCTCGCTCGGGCCGGGCGACATCGATTTCACCGCGCCCGATCAATTCTGGACGGACGGCGGGGCAGGGATCGAGCATGGCCTCGACTACCAGAACCGCTTTGCCTCCGACATGACCGACCGGATACGGGCGGCCCATCTGATCGCCTTTTACAGCAACCAGTTGAGTGCGGTGCTTGGCGCCTTCTATCTCGGCGCCGGGTTCGGCGCTGCGGTGTGCGGGCTTCGTTTCGAGGACTGGAACCGCACGGCCAAGGGCGGGACAGTCGCGGGAAAACGCTACCACTTCCGCCTCGACCGGCTTCAGCCGGACGTCGATATCGGCGACTTCGAGCTGGGGTTCACGGCCCATCTGAAGCCGGTGATCGCGGCGCTGAAGCGGCGGTGCGGGTTGTCGCGCGGGGCGCAATGGCGGCTGGCGGCGGATTCGCTTGCCGGTGCATTCCTGGAGATCGGCCGGGCGATTGGCGACGAGGCGCGCGGCATGGACGCAGCGCTCGCGATCGTCAAGCGTGAGGGATCTCCGCTCTATTCCGAAGAGCTCTGTTACGAGGAGGTTGCCGCGGTCGATCCGGCAAGCGGTGCACGCTGGTCACGCCAGTACCGGATGCGTTGCGGCTGCTGTCTCTATTTCCGCACCGAGGGTGGCAGCTACTGCGACACCTGCGTCCTTCTCGAGCCGGAGGCGCGCCGTGCGCGGCTTGCCGCCCATCTCATGCAAAACGGCGGGGCCTGAACCCCGCCGCCTGTTTGCTTGCTCGCGTTGTGCGGCGATCAATGCGCCTTGACGAAGCGCTCGTTGATGAAGCCCGAGACGACGCCGAGCACGATCCAGAAGGCAAGCGTGGTGGCAAGCGCAGCAACGGCAAACTCCGCGCCGAGTACGGCGGGAACGTTGCTGGAGATATCCACCGGCTGCGGCGCGCCGTAGACGTGTGGGGCGGCGATCAGCACGAGACCGATAACCTTGGAAACGATCTCCTCGCGCAGCACGACGAGATAGAGGCCGACGGCGGAAAGCGCCACGGTCAACAGCCACCAGGTCTGACGGTCGCCGAGTTCGGCGGCCGGGAAGCCCGGCAGTTCCGGCGGCAGGCCGATTGCCGGCAGCATATGCACGGCAAGCCAGCCGCAGGCGCCCCAGAGCGCACCGTTTCTAAGCGTGATCGGGTAGCCGATCACCAGGCTGACGCCGGCGAGCAGCAGGCCAAAGCCCGAACCGGTGACGAGATTGGCGATCAGCGTGCCGGAGAACCGGCTCATGCCGAACATGATGCCACCTTCCTCATGCTCGCCCTCATGGGCGTAGGCGGGGGTGATCGGCGACAATGCGTCGAGCAGGGCTGAAAGCGGCGAGACGGCCTTCAGCGAGGAATGCTGTTGGCCTTCTGCGGCGGGTTGGGCCGTGCCGGGCTGGCTGGCCGGCTGTTCGGTGGCAGCCGGGGCTTCCTGGCCCTCGAATTCCTCCGCATGCAGGATCAGCGGCGTGACCCTGAGTTCCTGGGCACCGGTCATGAAGACACCGGCGATCATTCCAGCCACGATCGCGGCCAGAAGCGTTCTGACAATCATCTTGAAGTCCCTCGATAACGGCAAAAGCCACGCGCAGCGGCGTGGATCTTGAGCTTTCCCATTCGCTGTGTCACGCGAACCAGGCTGGTGCGCCGGCCAGGATGCTGGCGTGCACAAGCACGAACATCCGGCCGGGGCCGGATGCGTTCAGGTCCGCTTTGTCGATGCGGAACGTTAGCAACGTTCCGGACCATCGTCTTAGTGGCAGGGGAAGCCGTAGGAGTGGCGGGTGTCGTGCGCGGTGTCATGCAGCACGGCCGAGTTGGCAAGGCCGGCGCCGAACACCAGGAATGCGCCGATGAAGAGCGCGATGACGCCAGCGGTCAGACGATCGCTGAGGGAAAGCGGAATGCTCGAAACTGTAGACGTAGCCATGACAACCTCCGTGATGGCATCGGGAAATTCCCGGTTGGGCCCTATGCCCGCATCGAGTGGCAGGTTTCCTGGCTCACGGCGCTGGGCGGGAAGCCCTCGGTCTGCCTCGCCTTCCCAGTCGGCCGCCCTCTCGCGGCTTTTCCAGTGGCTTCTTCCGGATCGCTCCGGAATGGCAGATCGGCGTCGTTCTACAGTCGCGGGGTCGGCCGTGATGTGAATGCCCAGAGTGGGTCCATCCGTCACGTTCCCATTTACTCCCGGAACACGTTCGCATCCCGGGAACCAATCGATCCCTGATGATTAGGATCGTGTCATGGAGTTGTCAATTGAGCCTGCGTCGCCTGCCGCTTCATCCGCGACAAAATCACGGATGGTCATGCGTTTATAGGCTTCGACGATCCGGTCGCCCTCCGGCCTATCGACCGAGACGGCAAGGCGCATGGTGCAGTCACCGAGATGCATGATCAGGAAGGCGGCGCTGTCGATCGTTTCTCGCGGGGTGTCGGGCACAAGCCGGGCCCAGACGTCGGCAAGCAGTTTTCCGCCGGCGCGGCTCTGGATGAGGTCGATCTCGCGCAGCGCCTTGTCGGCCTGCATCGCCGACCAGATGTCGCGCATCACCGGCTCGGCCAGGAACATGTCGTAGTAGATGTCGAACAGTACGCAGAAGGCATCACGCAGTTCTTCGAGCGACGTGACCTTGGCGAGCTCGGCGGCAATGCATTCGTTGCACACCGCATTGTAGCGTTCGGCGAGCGTGCGCACGATCGCCGCCTTGTCGGGGAAGTACTGGTAGAGCGAGCCGATCGAAATTCCAGCCTTTTCAGCGACTTCGCTCATGCGCATGGCGTCGCTGCCCTTTTCCTGAATAAGCGTCGTGGCGCAGGCAAGGATTTGCTCGACGCGCTCGCGGCTCCGCTTCTGGCTGGGTGTACGGCGCAGTGCGGTCTCGTCTTCGGCGGGAATTGCGGATGGGCTGACGTCTGGAATCATGAGTGATGCTCACATTTTGGCTTGACTCTTAAAATACGAGGATTTATCACATTTGCAAATATGAGAGATACTCATGTTTGTGGATCAACCTCGGGAGGATACGATGTCTCAGAAAATCACACTGGTTTTGGGCGGTACCGGCAAGACGGGGCGGCGCGTTGCCGAACGTCTGAGAGAGCGTGGCGTGGCGGTTCGCATCGGCGCCCGTTCGGCAATGCCATCCTTCGACTGGACGGATGAGGCGACCTGGGCGCCGGTGCTTGAAAACGTCGATCGGATCTATGTCTGCTTCCAGCCGGATCTGGCGGTGCCGGGCTCTGTCGAGATTATTCGCCGGTTTTCAAACCTTGCCATCGGCGTGGGCATCAAGCGCATGGTGCTGCTGTCGGGGCGCGGCGAGGACGAGGCGGAAGCGGCCGAACACGCGCTTCAGGCTTCCGGCGCCGAGTGCACGATCATTCAGGCCAGCTGGTTCTTCGAGAACTTCGACGAGGGCTTTCTTGCCGACGGTGTCTTGAACGGTTCCGTCTTCCTGCCGGCGGATGATGTCACCGAGCCCTTCGTCAGCTGCGACGACATTGCCGACGTTGCGGTCGAAGCCCTTCTCGACGACCGCCATGTCGGCAAGGTCTATTCGCTGACCGGCCCGCGGCTGATGACCTTTGCCGACGCCGTGGCCGAAATTGCCGCGGCCGCCAACCGCCCGATCTCCTATCAGGCCATCCCGATTGCCGACTTTGCGGCGCACTTGAAGGCCGACGGTGTGCCGGATGACTATGTCGACCTGATCCGCTATCTCTTCACCTCGGTGCTCGACGGGCGCAATTCGAACCTGACGTCCGATGTCGAGCATGTGCTTGGTCGGCGTCCGCGCGACTTTGCAGCCTACGCCCGGGAGGCAGCCGCAACCGGTGTCTGGAGTCTTGCCGCATGATCCCGTTTATCCCCGCTCTGGCGTTCGCCGCCGCGATCGGTTCCGGCCTGATGGCCGGGCTGTTCTTCATCTTCTCCGTCTGCATCATGCAGGCCCTGTCGCGGCTGCCGCCGGAGCAGGGGATCGCCGCGATGAACGCGATCAACGTCGTCATCCAGAACCCGATCTTCCTCAGCGCCTTCATGGGCACGGCGCTACTTGCCCTGGCGCTGGTGGTGATCGCGTTTCTCTCGGGCGGGGAGGGCCGATGGCTGCTCGCCGCCGGTGGAGCCATCTACGTGATCGGCGTGCTTCTGGTCACGATCATCTTCAACGTGCCGATGAATGACGCGCTTGGCGCTGCCTCCGGCCAGGCGGCCAACGACCTCTGGCTTCAGCGCTACCTCACGGACTGGGTCTGGTGGAACCATGTGCGCACCTTCGCTTCGATCGGTTCGCTGGCGCTCTTCATCCTCGGTTTCGCCCGCGCGTAACGAAAAAAACGCCGGCAAGGCGGACAATCCTTGCCGGCGTATCAACCTCGCAGTCCTGTCGTGCCGGGCGTTCAGCTTTTCGGGATGCGGGCGTCGTATTGCTGTTCAAGATCGGCGAACTTGCTCCAGAAGGCTGCTGGCTTTTCCCCTTCGAGCAGGTCGCGCAGAAGATCCAGATGCACATGCCAGCCGGCGGAGAAGCTGGTCATCACGGCGCGGTCGGTGATGCGTGTGTGGGTGACGACGAGCAGGACCTTGTCGCCACGAGGGCTGAGCTCGAAGCGGACTTCCGACGGCGTGCCGGTTTCCTCGTTCCAGGTATAGGTGAGCAGCCGTGGCGGCTCCCAGGCAAGCACGTGGCCGTAGTTGCGAACCTCGCCGGCGTGATCGGCGTATTTCTGCGGCGGTCGATCGTCCCCCGTCGTCAGTTCCGAATGCCGGAAGACGTGCTCGACCTCGGCCCCTTCCTTGGCGCCGATCGTTCCCGACGCCATCCAGAGCCGGCGCTTGCTTTCCTCGGTCAGATAGGACCAGACCCGCTCGACCGGACCGGGAAGCAGGCGTTCGATGCGCACCGCGTCAGGGGCGATGACGCGACCATAGTCGGCATTGGCAAAAGCTGTCGCATGCGATGTCATGGCTTTTCCTCCGGATCGTTCGGATCGTTTCGAGTTGCGTCTTCGGCGAGAAGCAGGGCCTCCAGCGCGTCGATGCGCGTCCGCCAGTAGGCCTCGTAGTGGCGCATCCACTCCATGCCGGCGTGCATCGGCGCGGCGTCGAGGCGGCATATATGCGTGCGTCCCTTCACTTCGCGGCGCACCAGACCTGCTCCTTCCAGCACCTTGATGTGCTTCGATGCCGCGGCCAGCGAGATCGAAAAGGGCGCCGCGAGCTCTCCGACCAGTCTCTCGCCTTGCGAAAGGTTCTGGAGCATGGCGCGGCGCGTCGGATCCGAAAGCGCGTGAAACACGGCGTCGAGGTGATGATGTTCAACCATATTGTTGAATATCTTCCCGATGGCGGAGATTGTCAACCTCGTGGTTGAATGTTTCAGTAATAGCGCGAGAAAGTGCCGCGGGGCGGGTCTTCATGGATGCGCCGTCCCTTCCAGGCGGCGAGCGCGTCGGACAGGTCGTCGGTCGGCACCATCAGGGCAAACTGCTCGCTTTCGACGAGCAACCCTTCAGCGATCGACATGTTGAGGCCGCGGGTAACGGCGGTGATGATCGCGCGCACGGCAAGCGGGGAGTAGCCCATGATGCGCCTTGCCAGGTCACGGGCAGCGGGCATCAGGTCCTCATGGGTCACGACCTGATTGATGAGGCCCATGTCCCTGGCGCGATCCGGCGAGAAGTCCTCACCCGTCAGCAAGAGCTCGAGCGCACGCTTGCGGCCGGCAAGCCGCGGCAGCCGCTGGGTGCCGCCGAAGGTCGGTGGCATGCCGAGCTTGATCTCGGGTTTGGCAAACCGCGCCCGCTCGCTGGCGACGGCGAGGTGCACGGCTTCGGTGATCTCGCAGCCGCCGCCATAGGCGATGCCGTTGACGGCGGCGATGACAGGCTTCGGGAAGGCTTCGAGCCGCGCCGTCAGTCGCTGTCCACGGCGGACGAAATCGCGCACCGCCGGATTGATGCCCCTGGCGACGCTTTCCGAGAATTCGTGAATATCGCCGCCGGCGGAAAAGGCCCGTTCGCCAGCGCCGGTGAGGATCACGGCGCCGATCTTGTCGTTCACCTCGATCGCGTCGAGAAGGCTCAAGAGCCGGTCGATCAGTTCGTAGTTCAGGGCATTCAGCTTCTCGACGCGGTTGAGGGTGAGGACGGCAATGCCCTCGGATATCTCAATCAGCACGGTGTTGGACATGGTTGCTCTCCGGCAATGGTTGACAGGGAGAGGCTAGGCGAGGAAGGATGCCAAGTATATTCACTAGGCGGTATACATAGCAATGGCGAAAGCTCAGAAATCGACCCGCGACACGATCGTCGCAGCCGCGGAAAAGCTCTTTTATGCCGAGGGTATCCGCGCCGTCAGCGTCGATGCGGTGGCGGAAGCGGCCGGCGTGACGAAGCGCACCCTCTACTATCATTTCGAAAGCAAGGACGAACTGATTGCCGCCTATCTCGAAGGCCGCGACCAGCCGAACCTGAAGCTGTTCCAGACGTGGTTTTCCTCCGGCGAAGGTGATCTCGCGACCAAGGTCGAGGCGGTCTTCGTCAACCTGGCGCGAGCCGCGCGCCACCCGAAATGGAAGGGCTGCGGCTTCCTGCGCACCTCGGCCGAGCTTGCCAACATGCCCGGCCATCCGGCGATCCGCATCGGTGCGGCCCACAAGAAGAAGTTCGAGGCCTGGATGGCGGAGACGTTCGCCGAAGCGGGTGCTGGGGAGCCTGATGTTCTTGCCAAACAGATCCTGCTGCTGCTCGACGGCAGCTTCGCCGTGGTGCTGCTGCACCGGGATCCGGGCTACATGGAAACGGCTGGCAGGGCGGCGGCAACGCTGGTGCGAGTGGCGCTTGGCGGAGCGCACCCGCGGGCTTCATCGGAGCGTGCGGCGGCTTCCTTCTGAAGCGATGCGATTTCCGCTTTCAATCGGGTGACTTTGGCAGGCAATATAGGGTGGTTATCGATCAGGCGAACAACCAGGGAGCGCCGATGCGGCCGCGCCGCGGCGCGCCGGCGGCAGAGGAAATTCATGACTGTCAGACGCATCGTCCCCAATCTTCAGGCTTCCGACCCGCAAGCTGCCCGCGCGTTCTACGGCGAATTGCTCGGCCTCGACGTGGTGATGGACCACGGCTGGATCGTCACTTTCGCCGCCGAAGGACAGGCGGCCATGCCGCAGGTGAGTTTTGCCAGCGAGGGTGGTTCGGGAACGCCGGTGCCGCTGCTCTCGATCGAGGTCGACGATGCGGACCTGATCTATGGCAAGGCGAAGTCTGTCGGCGCCGAGATCGTCTACGAGATCACCGACGAGCCCTGGGGTGTGCGCCGCTTCTTCATGCGCGACCCCTTCGGCAACGTCATCAACATATTGTCGCACTAACCCAAGGCGATTCTGACAGGCAGCCGCCGGGCGGACCGGCGGCAGCAATGTCGGGCTCGCGTCAGGCAGCCGTCAGCGCATTGGCGAGATCAGCGACGAGATCATCAGGGTGCTCGATGCCGATCGACAGGCGGATGGTCGATTCCAGCACGCCGATGCGGTGGCGCACCTCGATCGGCACGCCGGAATGGGTCATCGCCGCCGGGTGGCTGGCCAGCGATTCCGTGCCGCCGAGGCTGACGGCGAGCTTGAAGATCTGCAGCGCGTTGAGGAAGCGAAAGGCCGCGTCCTGGCCGCCTGTGATGTCGAAGGAGAAGGTCGAGCCGGCGCCGGTGCACTGCGCCTTGAAGGCGCGGCCGACCGGTGTGTCCTCGCCATGGAACGGCAGGTAGTGGATGCGCTCGACCTTCGGGTGATCGCGCAGGAACTCGGCGACAACACGGGCATTGTCGTCGGCCTTCTGCATGCGCACTGACAGGGTTTCGAGCGAGCGGCCGAGCATCCAGCAGGAGTGCGGGTCGAGCTGGGTGCCGATCGCGCCGCGCAGCGCTTTCACCTGCTTCATGACCGCCTTGGAGCCGAGTGCGGCACCCGCGATCAGGTCGGAATGGCCGCCGACATATTTGGTCAGCGAATAGAGCGAGATGTCGGCGCCGTGCTCGATCGGCCGCTGGAACACCGGGCCGAGCAGCGTGTTGTCGCAGGCGATAACCGGCGTATGGCCTTGGCTGCGGCCGATCGCATCGGCAACGCGGCGGATCATCGCGACATCGACGAGGCTGTTGGTCGGGTTCGCCGGGGTCTCGATCAGGATCATCGACACCCGGCCCTTGGCCATTGCCTCTTCGGCCGCCGCACTGACGGCGGCCTCATTGACGCCATCGGCAAAGCCGACGGCGGCGACGCCGAGATTGAGGAAGGTGCGCGCCAGCAGTGTTTCGGTGCCGCCATAGAGCGGCTGGCTGTGCAGCACCGCATCACCCGGCTTGACGAAGGCCAAAAGCGTGGTGGCGATCGCCGACATGCCCGACGAGAACAGCGCGCAGCTTTCGGTGCGCTCGTAGACGGCAAGGCGGTCCTCGACGATCTCGCTGTTCGGGTGGTTGAAGCGCGAATAGACGAGGCCGGCGCCGACGCCGGCCGGCGGCTCTTTCCGGCCGGAAACGAAGTCGAAGAAATCGCGGCCCTCTTCGGCCGAACGGAAGACGAAGGTGGAGGTCAGAAAGACCGGCGGCTTGACCGCGCCCTCCGACAGTTCCGGATCGTAGCCATAGTTCAGCATCAGGGTTTCGGGATGCAGCTTGTGGTTTCCGATGTGGGTCTTGGAGGGATGCGGTGCGGTCATGGCTTGTCTCCTCAAGCGAAGCGGACGCGACTGACAGGCAAATTATATCAGATGCTTGGGCTGATCCTTGCTAATTCCGGTCGGTTTCCTCCAGGTTGCGCAAGGAATGGGTTCGATTGAGAAGATATGGCGCAGAAAATTGCCGACGAGAGGCGATCGCAGGGTTTTGAAGGAACGTGTCGTCGCTTACATCCGGACGAAGGCTGCACGGCTGATATGCGTAGCCTTGATCGAGACGGCTTTCGAGCGGCGGGTCCAGCTTTCCCCGGCTCAAAGTGACTGAAGACGTTTGTTTTTTGTCGACAGCCGGCTCCGGTCCGGCATCGCCTCCGGCAGCGCACTGTACGTCGTCTCGGGCAACGGCATTGAAAGTGACTGCCACGCCCTAGATACGAGGGATCAGGGCGTCCCTGAAACGCTCGTTCGGACGCCGCCGCTCTCGGAGAGAGACGATGGACTTCGCAGCAACTTTCGATGACGTCGCTTCCCGCTTGCAGGGCGTGCTGCTCAACGAGTGGACCCATTACCAGCTCTTGATCATCGTCTGCGGCTATGTCGTGTGCGGCGTGCTGGCAAGGCGGATCGAGCCACGTGTCGAATCGCGCGCACGCACGATCAAGGGTAATCCCGATCTGTTGCGCGTCATCATCGCCTTCATGCGGCGGCTGCGCTGGCTCTTCCTGATCATCTGGCTCTGGATTGCCGATGGCATGATCCTGCGTTTCGGCTGGCCCTCCTATCGCTGGCTGGTTGCGACCGCGCTCACGCTTGTGGCCGCCTGGTTCGTGATCTCGGTGCTGACGCGCATCATCCGCAACCAGATGCTCGCCCGCGTGACCGCCATGGTTGGCTGGATCTACTTTGCGCTCTATGCGGTCGGGCTTGACCGCGTGATCCTGACGACGCTCGACGGGGTTGCCGTCAACCTGGGCGCGGTTCGCCTGTCGCTCCTCCTGGTCCTGAAGGCGATCGTGCTATCGTCCGCACTCATCTGGCTCGCCGTCTTGATCGGCAACGTCTCCTCGCACTGGATCCAGCGGTCGGCCGATCTGACGCCGTCCTTCAAGGTGCTGATCAGCAAACTGGTCAAGATCGCGCTGATCGGGCTTGCCGGCGCGATCGCGCTTGCGGCGACCGGCATCGATCTCACCGCGCTGACGGTCTTTTCCGGCGCAGTCGGTGTCGGCATCGGTTTCGGCCTGCAGAAGGTGGTCTCCAACTTCATTTCCGGCATCATCATCCTGCTCGACAAGTCGATCAAGCCGGGCGACACCATCACGCTTGGCGACACCTTTGGCTCCGTTCGCGACCTGCGCTCCCGCTTCGTCTCCGTCATCACCCGGGACGGCAAGGAATACCTCATCCCGAACGAGGATTTCATTTCGCAGCAGGTGGTCAACTGGTCGTTTTCAAGCGACTTCGTCCGTATCGAGGTCGATTTCGGAACCTCCTACGACAGCGATCCGCACGAAGTGGCGCGCCTTGCCATCGCGACCGCCGCGTCGCTGCCGCGGGTGGCGAGCAGCTACGCTGCGCCGGTGTGCTGGATGACGGGTTTCGGCGCTTCGTCGCTCGATTTCAAGCTGAGGTTCTGGATATCCGACCCGGGCAACGGGCTGACCAACATTCGCGGCCAGGTGCTGATTGCGCTTTGGGACGCGTTCAAGGCGGCCGGAATCTCGATCCCGTTCCCGCACCGCGAAATCATCATGAAGACGCCGGTCGAGGTTACGCGGGCCCAATAGGCCAGTTGGCGAAGAGCTCGCGCATCATGATGCCTCCCGGTTGCGGCAATTGACTGGGCACGACGGGGAGGCGACATTGCCATCGGCGGATCGGCGTGCGATCGCTCCGCAGATGATGGCAGTTCAAACAGGGCCCGACGCATGGATCATCTTCAACAGACTCCGCTGTCGAGGTTGCCGGTGCCGCGGTTTGTCTCGACGCTTCTGGCATCGTTCTCGACCACCGGCCTGATCGTCGGCGTCTTCTTTTTCGCGATGTCGCTGACCCCCAGCCTCATTCCGCGGCCCTATGTGGTGCAGGCGGTGATCTCCGGCCTTTCGCTTTCCGCCGGCTATGCCATCGGCGTGCTTCTGCGCTGGGTCTGGTCCCTGTTGGACCTGCCGGAATTCCGCGGACGCACCGGGCTCACCGTGAAGGTTCTGGCCGCGCTCGGCTGCTCGGGGGTCGCGCTCGCCTTCCTCTGGCGCACCGCCTACTGGCAGAACACGGTGCGCCAGATCATGGGGCTCGACCCGGTCGAAAGCGCAGAGCCGTTCAAGCTCGGGCTGATCGCGGCGCTCGTCTTCGTCGCCATCGTGCTTCTGGCGCGGCTGTTCCGGCTGACCTTCAGCTTCCTTGCCCGTCGCTTCGAGCATGTGCTGACGCGGCCGCTGGCGAAGGTCGCAGCCGTGGTTGCCGTAATCGCGCTCTTCTGGTCCGCTGTCGACGGTGTCATCTTCCGCTTCGCACTGCATGCGGCCGACAGTTCGTTCCAGCGGCTCGACGCGCTGATCGACCCGGATGTCGCCCCGCCAACCGATCCCTTGAAGACCGGCAGCAGCGCATCGCTGATGACCTGGGACGAGCTTGGCCGTCAGGGCCGGCAGTTCGTCGCCTCCGGCCCAGCGGCAAAAGACATCGGCGCCTTCTTCGGGGCTGAGGCGAAGGAACCGTTGCGCGTCTATGCCGGGCTCAATTCTGCCGAAACCGCCAAGGAGCGGGCAAAGCTGGCACTCGAAGAGCTGAAACGCGTCGGCGGTTTCGAGCGCACCAACCTTCTGATCGTGGTGCCGACCGGCACAGGCTGGATCGACCCGCCGGGCATGGATTCGCTCGAATATCTGTTGAAGGGCGATGTCGCGAGCGTCGCGGTGCAGTACTCCTATCTGACAAGCTGGCTGTCGCTCCTGGTCGAGCCGGAATATGGCGCGGAAACCGCCGACGCGCTGTTCGATGCCGTCTACGGCTACTGGACGACGCTGCCTCGGGACAAGCGGCCGAAGCTCTATCTCTACGGCCTCAGCCTCGGCTCGATGAATTCGCAAGGCTCGGTCGACCCCTTCGACATCATCAGCGATCCGTTCCAGGGCGCTCTCTGGGTCGGATCACCGTTCCCGACCCGGACCTGGCTGCAGATCACCGGCAACCGCAATCCCGGCTCGCCGGAGTGGCGGCCGCTCTACCGCGACGGCTCGGTGATCCGCTTCACCAACCAGGAAAACGCGCTCAACATTCCGGGGGCCAAGTGGGGTAATGTCCGCATCGTCTACCTGCAATATGCAAGCGACCCGATCACCTTCTTCGATCCCCATTCCTTTTACCGCGAGCCCGACTGGATGAAGGCGCCGCGGGGGCCCGATGTCTCGCCGGCACTGCGCTGGTTCCCTGTCGTCACCATGTTCCAGCTGCTCGCCGACATGGCGCTCGCGACCACCTCGCCGATCGGCTACGGCCATGTCTATGCGCCGGAGCACTATATCGATGCCTGGATGCAGGTGATGGCGCCGCCTGGCGTGACCGAGGCCGATGCCGAGCGGCTGAAGGGGCAGCTCAAGGGCCGCTACTGAGCCTGCTTTTCGCCGGATCGCTCCCCGCGCAGATGGGCGGCGATCTGGTTGGCGAAGGCCTGGATCAGCGGCTCCTCCGCCTTTTCCGTCGGGCAGAGCAGGTAGTAACCCGCCGATGCGGGGATGGCGGTAGCAAAGGGCTGGATCAGTCGGCCTTCGAGCAGATAGGAGCGGGTGAGTACGTCGGAGACGAGCGCGATGCCCTGGCCCTGCAAGGCGGACGCAACGGCGATTGCAACCGAAGGCACCCGGACGCTGCGGCTGCCTTCGAGCGAGATGCGCGAGGCCGCCGACCAGCGGGTCCATTCGCGGCCGTCGTCCTCGTGCAGGAGCGTCACGTCACGCAGTTTCTTTTCGCGCAGCGGCCCTTCGAGGCGCGGGAACAGCAACGGCGAGCAGACCGTGCGCAGCTTGACGTCGCTGACCGCCTGCCACCAGAGGCCGTCGAAGGGCGGATTGTCGTAGACGATGGCGAGATCGACGTCGTCCCAGACCACGTCCGAGGCGCGGATGCAGTTGCGCATCGCGAGATCCGTGACGCCGCGCGCGGCGGCAAACTGCACTAGAAGACCCGCCGTCCAGGCAATCGCGAGCGCGGGCGGCAGGGCGACCGTGAGCTTGCTCTTCTGGCTTTCGAGACGCCGGTCGGTGCCGTCCTCGACGGCCGCGGCGAGATTGCCGATGGCGTGGGAGACCGTCTGGGCGAAGTCGCGGCCAGCCGCCGTCAGCTTGATGTTGCGCCCGGATTTTTCAAGCAGCGTCAGCCCCGTCGTCTCCGACAGCCGGCGCAATTGCAGCGACACAGCGCCGGGGCTGAGGCCCAGCTCGTCTGCCGCCTGACGCACCGATCCAATCCGCGCCACCGCCTCGAACGCCCGGATATAGGGCAGGAAATGCAGCGCCTTCATCCGTCATTCTCCCTGGGGCTCGGATCGCAAAATCGTTTAGCTAAACTGCACGATATCAAGCATAAAAAATCGCTATTCCCAATCGATTTTTGCTCCTATGACTCTTGGCGGAGAGAGGGAGTTAAGTCATGATCGAGGCCCAACCATTTGATTTTCCTTACGACGGAAAGCTGGTTCCGTCGCAGACCGCGCTGATGGTGATCGATCTCCAGATCGACTTCTGCTCGCCCAACGGCTACTTCGCCTCGATGGGTTACGACCCGGCGCCTCTGGCGGCGATCGTGCCGGCGGTCAACCGGGTGATATCGGCAGCGCGGGCTGCCGGCTGCTTGATCATCCACACGCGCCAGGGCTACCGCGCCGATCTTGCCGACATGACCCCTTACGAGAAATGGCGGCGCAAGCGTTCGGGCCTCGAGGACACGCAGGTGCTCTTGCGCTCCAGCCCCGGCTTCCAGTTGCTGCCCGAGCTCGATGTCGCCGACACCGACGTCATCATCGACAAGACGTGCAACAGCTCGTTCACCTACACCGACCTAGAGCATGTGCTGAGATCGCAGGGCATCACCCACATGCTCTTTACCGGCTGCACCACCGATGTCTGCGTGCACACGACGCTGCGCGAGGCCTGCGACCGCAATTTCCAGTGCCTGACGATTTCCGACTGCTGTGCCAGCGGCGAGCAATGGGCGCATGAGGCGGCGATCAACATGATCTCGATCGAGAACGGCATCTTCGGCACGGTTTCGACCAGCGACGCCGTCATTGCCGGGCTGGCAAGAGCCAGCCGCTAAGCGCTCTGGCATCGCGCAATTCCAGGAAAACCGCTTCACACGTTTCCTGGAATTGCTTCTCGCGCCACCATCCGCATTTCCAAGCCTTTTCAACCGCTTCAACGGAATGATGCCCCATGCAACGATATATCTCGCTGATGCGACTGACCGCCAAGGGACTGGCCGAGCTTGCCGATAGCAGCAGCCGGCGCAAGGTGAGTGAGGATCGCGTCGCTGCGCTCGGCGGCCGCTCTGTCGCCTTCTATGCCACGCTCGGAACCTACGATTTCGTCCAGGTTTTCGAGATGCCGGATAATGCGTCGATGATGCAATACGTGCTGACGGCGCGGCGCGACGGCTTCGTGGACCCACTCATCCTTCCGGCCTTCGACAGCCACACCTATGGCGACATCGTCGGCCGGGTTTCACCAGCACAACAGGGGGAATGACGATGATCAGACTGGCATCCTGCGCAACCCTTCTGGCAGCCACCTTTCTTGCGGCGGGCGTCGCGCAGGCCGAAACGCCGGCCTTTGCCGCCGACGGCGAGCTTGGCGTCTGCACCACGGCGGCCTTCCCGCCGCTGTCGTTCAAGGCGCATCCGGCCGACGCTGCACCGACCGGCATCGACATCGAGATCGCCGAGGCGCTTGCCGGGCTCTGGAACGCCAAGGTCGCCTACACCGTCACCGAATTCGCCGGCCTGCTGCCGACGCTTGGCGCCGGGCGTTGCGACGTCATCGTCAGCGGCATCTACATCAACGCCAAGCGACGCGAGACCTATGACGGCGTGCCCTACATGAAATCGGCGACCGCCATGGTGACGAAGACCGGCAGCGATGCGATCAAGGTGCCGGAAGACCTGAGCGGCAAGGTGATCGCGCTTGAGGCCGGCGCCTACTACAAGGAAGAGCGGATCGGTCCGCTCAACACCGCACTTGCCGCCAAGGGCCTGCCGCCGGTCGAGGTGCAGGAATACCCGACCCAGCAGGCCGCCTATCAGCAGGTGCTCGTCGGCCGGGTCGACGCGACGGTGACGGAAGAAGCGGAAGGCGCCTATCGCGCCTCGCGCTCCGACGGCACGCTTCAGCTTCCCTATATCTGGGCCTCGGATTTCAAATACGGCATCTACAGTCGGCGCGACGCGGCCGATGCCGCCGCCGTCAGGGCGGGGCTCAAGGCGCTGAAGGAGAAGGGCTTCTTCGGCGATCTCGCGAAAAAGTACGGCCTCGATCCGGCGCTCTTCGACGTCGATTACGACTCATAATCCAGGACGGCGAGGGCAGGGCATGAACTTCGACACCAAATTGTTTTTCGATGCCCTGACCATGCCCGTGATGCTGCAGGGGGCGGGCATCGCGATACTTCTCTCGATCCTGGTGCAGGCGGCGTCGTTCCTGCTCTGCCTGCCGCTCGCCGTCGCGCTCAACTCGATGGCGACGGTCAGGCGGACGGCAGCGCAGCTCTATGTCTGGCTGTTCCGCTCGTCCCCGTTGATCCTCGTGCTTCTGATCGTCTGGAACGGCGCGCCGCAGCTCTTTCCGGGGCTGACGCGGGCGCCCTGGTACACGCCCTTCGTCGCCGCCTTCATCGCGTTCACGCTGGTCACGGCCGCCTACATGGCCGAAGCGATGCGCGGCGCGCTGTCGGCGATCGGCCAGGGGCAGACGGATGCCGCGCGCGCACTTGGGCTCAACCGCTGGCAGACATTTTTCCTCGTTGTTCTGCCGCAGGCGCTGCGCATCGTCATGCCGGTGCTGGTCAACGAGTTCATCAACCTGATCAAGCTGACCTCGCTTGCCTATGTCATTTCGATGCGCGAGATCATGGCCGTCGTCAACGACGCGATCGCCTCCAGCTTCCGCTTCGTCGAGTGGTACTCGGCCGCGCTGATCTACTATCTCGCGATCGTCTCGATCCTGATGTTTCTGCAGCGGCTGATCCAGCGCCGCATGACCTGAAGCGCATCGCGATCTTTCAGATTCGCTTTTCGCGCTTCAGAGCAAATCCAGGAAAAGTGTGAAACGGTTTTGCGCGACCTGCTTCAGGCGGCCTGCGAACCCGGTACCGGGAGCGTCGAAAGCAGTGCGCCCATGGCACCGATGATCTTGCGGTGCTGGTGGGCGTGGCGGGTGCGCAGGCTGGTGGCGGCATAGACTGTCTGGGCGATAACCGGCGCATCCTGCACCCGAAACGCCAATCGCTCCTCCGTCAGCCGTTCGGCCGTTGCCGCCGTCACATAGGCTGCGCCACCAAGCGCGGCAAGCAGGCGGGTGATCGCCATGTTCTGGCCGGCCGAAAGCAGCGCTGCCGAGAGATGCGGCAGGGCCAGCCGGTGGGCGCGGTCGAAGGTTGGCGAGTAGCTTGCCCGGATGTAGTTTTCCGAGCGGATATCGGCGAGCTCCCGCGCCTCGGTGCCGACGAGCACGTAATGCAGATCGCCGATCCGTTCATAGTAGAGATCGGGCAGGTAGTGTGGCGTGTAGAGGATCGCGAGATCGAGGTCCCCGGCGCCGAGATCACGGTTCATCTGGTTGGAATAATCGGCCTCCATATAGACCTCGGTTGAAGGCAGATCCTGCCGGATCGCCGCCATCCATTCCCCCGCGAATGCTTCCGCCAGATCGTGCTGGATGCCAAGCCGCATGGACCGCTCCAGCGCCCCGGCGCTGGTGACCGCCCGGGTCGCCTCATGCCACTGGTTCTGCAGCGCTTTTGCGTAATCGAGAAAGCGCAATCCGGCGGCCGTCGGCACGGTGCCACCCTTGTTGCGGGTAAAGAGCTTGCGGTTGAATTGCGCTTCCAGCGCCTTCACCCGATGCGAGACGGTCGACTGGGTGATGTTCAAGCGCTCGGCGGTGCGGTTGAAGGAGCGGCTTTCCATCAGGTCGAGGAAGGTTTCGATCAGTTCTACCTGCATGCCGTGCACTCCCGCTTCGATAGGACCAATCTAATCGAATTTGTCGATCAATAAAGCCTGTTTCCGTCGCTTGATGGCGCCCGGCTTCCCCGGCAAGAATTCGCCAAAACGAGGGAACTGTTAATGTCGAATTTGCCGTCGCACGCACGCGTCGTGATCATCGGTGGGGGCGCGATCGGCGCTTCCTCGCTCTACCATCTCGCCAAGGCCGGCTGGACCGATTGCGTGCTTCTGGAAAAGAACGAGCTGACGGCCGGCTCGACCTGGCATGCGGCCGGCAACGTGCCGACCTTTTCGTCCTCCTGGTCGATCATGAACATGCAGCGCTATTCGGCGTCGCTCTATCGCGACCTCGGCACGCTCGTCGATTACCCGATGAACTATCACGTCACCGGCTCGATAAGGCTTGGCCATTCGAAGGAGCGGCTGCAGGAGTTCAAGCGCGTCGTCGGCATGGGCCGCTACCAGGGCATGGACCTCGACATTCTCTCGCCCGACGAGATGCGCGCCCGCTATCCCTTCCTGGAGACCCACGAACTCACCGGCGCGCTCTACGATCCCTATGACGGCGACATCGACCCGGCGCAGTTGACCCAGGCGCTCGCCAAGGGCGCGCGCGACATGGGCGCCAAGATCATCCGTTTCTGTCCCGTGACCGGGGCGCGGCGCGAAAACGACGAGTGGGTGATCTCGACGCCGCAGGGCGAGATCCGTTGCGAATACGTCGTCAACGCCGCCGGCTACTATGCCCGCGAGGTCGGCAAGATGTTCGGCCGCGACGTGCCGATGATGGTGATGAGCCATCAGTATATCCTGTTCGACGAGATCCCGGAGCTGGCCGCCTGGTCGAAGGAGGCCGGCCACAAGCTGCCGCTCCTGCGCGATGTCGACAGCTCCTACTATCTGCGCCAGGAAAAGAACGGCATGAACCTCGGGCCCTACGAGCGCAACTGCCGCGCCCATTGGGTCACGCCTGACGATCCGATGCCGGAAGACTTTTCGTTCCAGCTCTTCCCCGACGATCTCGACCGGTTGGAATGGTACTTGAACGATGCGGTCGAGCGCGTGCCGATTTTGGGAACCGCCGGTCTGTCGCGCATCATCAACGGCCCGATCCCCTATGCGCCTGACGGCAACCCGCTTATCGGCCCGATGCCGGGCGTGCCCAATGCTTTCGAGGCCTGCGTCTTCACTTTCGGCATCTGCCAGGCGGGCGGTGCGGGCAAGGTGCTCGCCGAATGGATCACCGAGGGGCAGACCGAATGGGACATGTGGTCCTGCGACCCGCGGCGCTACACCGACTATACCGACCAGGACTATTGCATCGCCAAGGGCATGGAAATCTACGGCCACGAATATGCGATGCATTTCCCGAAGCATTACTGGCCGGCCGGCCGCGGCAAGAAGCTGTCGCCGATCCATGATCGCACCGCGGCCCTCGGCGCCCAGTTCAAGCCCTATAACGGCTGGGAGCGCGCCATGTGGTACGCGAAGCCCGGCGACGACACCTCCGAAGAGGCGACCCAGACCTGGGGTCGGGAAGGCCCGTGGGCGGAGCGCATCAAGGAGGAGTGTCTCGCTGTACGCGACGCCGCCGGCATTCTCGATCTGCCGGGCTTCTCGCGCTTCCGGGTGAAGGGCGAGGGGGCGACCGAGTGGCTCTCCGGTCTCATCACCGGTCGCGTGCCGAAACCGGGCCGCATCGGCCTTGCCTATTTCGCCGACGACAAGGGCCGGATCGTCACCGAAATGTCGGTCATGATGCTGGACGAAGATTTCTTCTTCCTGATCACGGCCGCCACGGCGCAGTGGCACGATTTCGAATGGCTGACGAAGCACCGGCCCGCCAACGCCGCCTTCACCATCGATGACGTGACGACTTCCTTCTCCTGCCAGATACTCACCGGGCCGAAGTCGCGCGCCATTCTCGCCGACATCAGCGAGGCGGACCTTGCCAAGGGTTGGCTGACGCACCAGACGGCTCAGATCGCCGGGCGCTACTGCCAGCTCGTGCGCGTCTCCTTTGCCGGCGAGCTTGGCTGGGAAATCCACACCAAAGTGGAGGATACGGCTGTCATCTTCGACGCCGTCTGGGCGGCAGGACAGAAACATGGCCTCAAACCCTTCGGCATGGAGGCGCTCGACAGTCTGCGCATCGAGAAGGGTTACCGCGCCTGGAAGGGCGATCTGTCGACCGACTACACGATCCTGCAAGGGGGGCTGGAGCGCTTCGTCGATTGGGGCAAGCCGGGCTTCAAGGGCAAGGCCGCACTGGAACGGGAGAAGCAGCAGGGTGTTGTCAAGCGCTTCGTCACCCTGACGGTTACCGCCGACGGCTGCGATGCGCCCTATATGTCGACGCTCTGGTCGGGCGGAGAAGTGGTCGGCGAGACGACCTCTGGCAACTGGGGCCACCGCGTCGGCAAGTCGATCGCGCTCGGCATGCTCAGAGCCGACCTCGCCGTGCCCGGCAAGGAAATCGAGGTCGAGATCTTCGGCGACCGCTTCAAGGCGACGGTCGAGGCGGACCAGCCGCTCTGGGATCCCTCCAATGAAAGACTGCGCGCATGACGAAGCCCATTCCCTCGAAAGCCCGCGCGGTCATCATCGGCGGCGGCGTGTCCGGTTGTTCGGTCGCCTATCATCTGGCCAAGCTCGGCTGGACCGACGTGGTGCTGCTTGAGCGCAAGCAGCTGACGTCCGGCACCACCTGGCATGCCGCAGGCCTGATCGGCCAGCTGCGCGCCTCGCAGAACATGACGCGGCTCGCGAAATACTCGGCCGACCTCTACGTCAAGCTCGAGGCCGAGACCGGCATTTCCACCGGCATGCGCCAGAACGGCTCGATCACCGTGGCGCTGACCGAGGAGCGCAAGGAAGAAATCTACCGCCAGGCTTCGCTGGCGCGCGCCTTCAATGTCGATGTGCGTGAGATCACGCCCGACGAGGTGAAGGCGATGTATCCGCACCTCAACACCTCGGATGTGAAGGCGGCGGTGCATCTGCCGCTCGACGGCCAGTGCGACCCGGCCAACATCGCGATGGCGCTCGCCAAGGGCGCGCGCCAGAACGGCGCCACGATCATCGAGGGCGTCAAGGTAACATCGGTTCTGAAAAAGGATGGTCGGGTCACGGGCGTCACCTGCGAGCAGAACGGCGAGACCTACACGATCGAGACCGATCATGTCGTCAATTGCGCCGGCATGTGGGGCCGGGAGTTTGCGCGGCAATCGGGCGTCACCGTGCCGCTGCACGCCTGCGAGCATTTCTACATCGTCACCGAAGCGATCCCGAACCTCAAGCGCCTGCCGGTGCTGCGCGTGCCGGATGAGTGCACCTACTACAAGGAGGATGCCGGCAAGATGCTGATCGGCGCCTTCGAGCTCAAGGCCAAGCCCTGGGGCATGGACGGCATCCGCGAGGACTTCTGCTTCGACCAACTGCCCGACGATTTCGACCACTTCGCGCCGATCCTCGAAATGGCGGTCAATCGCATGCCGATGCTGGAGACGGCCGGCATCCACACATTCTTCAACGGCCCGGAAAGCTTTACGCCCGACGACCGCTACTATCTCGGCGAAGCCCCTGAAGTGAAGGGCTATTGGGTGGCGGCCGGCTACAACTCGATCGGCATCGTCTCCTCCGGTGGCGCCGGCATGGCGCTCGCGCAATGGATGAACGACGGCGAGCCGCCTTTCGACCTCTGGGAGGTGGATATCCGCCGGGCGCAGCCGTTCCAGAAGAACCGCGCCTATCTGAAAGACCGCGTCTCGGAAACGCTCGGCCTGCTCTATGCCGACCATTTCCCCTACCGCCAGATGGCGACGGCCCGCGGTGTGCGCCGCTCGCCGCTGCACGAACACCTGAAGGCCCGCGGTGCCGTTTTCGGCGAAGTCGCGGGCTGGGAGCGTGCCAACTGGTTTGCGAAGGAGGGCCAGGAGCGCGAATACCGTTATTCCTGGAAGCGGCAGAACTGGTTCGAGAACCAGAAGGCCGAACATCTGGCCGTGCGCAACGGCGTCGGCCTATTCGACATGACCTCCTTCGGCAAGATCCGGGTGGAAGGGCGCGACGCGCTCTCGTTCCTGCAGAAGCTCTGCGCCAACGAGATGAATGTCGAGCCGGGCCGCATCGTCTATACCCAGATGCTGAACGCTCGCGGCGGCATCGAGAGTGACCTGACGGTGACGCGCCTTTCGGAAACCGCCTTCCTGCTCGTCGTGCCCGGCGCGACGCTGCAGCGTGACCTTGCCTGGCTGCGCAAGCATCTGACCGACGAGTTCGTTGTCATCACCGATGTCGGCGCCGGCGAGAGCGTGCTCTGCGTCATGGGGCCGAAGGCGCGCGAACTGATGCATAAGGTCAGCCCCAACGATTTTTCCAACGCCGCCCATCCCTTCGGCACGGCGCGCGAGATCGAGGTCGGCATGGGGCTCGCCCGTGCGCATCGTGTCACCTATGTCGGCGAACTCGGCTGGGAGCTTTATGTCCCGACCGACCAGACGGCGCATGTGTTCGAGGCATTGGAAGAGGCGGGCGAGGGGCTGGGCCTGAAGCTCTGCGGCATCCACACGCTCGACAGTTGCCGCATCGAAAAGGCCTTCCGCCATTTCGGCCACGACATCACCGACGAGGACCATGTGCTGGAAGCCGGGCTCGGCTTTGCTGTCAAAGCCGACAAGGGCGATTTCATCGGCCGCGAGGCGGTGCTCGCCAAACACAATCGCGGCCTGTCGCGTCGGCTGGTGCAGTTCCGGCTCGCCGATCCCGAACCGCTGCTCTTCCACAACGAGGCGATCGTTCGCGACGGCAAGATCGTCGGCACGATCACCTCGGGCAATTACGGCCACCACCTCGGCGGCGCCATCGGCCTCGGTTACGTGCCGTCGGAGGGCGAGAGTGCTGCCGACGTGCTCGGCTCGCGCTTCGAGATCGAGATCGCCGGGACACGGGTGAAGGCCGAGGCGTCGCTGAAACCGATGTACGACCCCCGGGCGGAGCGGGTGCGGATGTAGGTGTCCGGCAGCGTCGGGCATCGAGGTTGTGCCTGAGAAGCTGCCCCTCATCCGGCCCGCCGCGAGTCTCCTTCTCCCCGCAGGCGGGGCGAAGGAGACTCGCGGCGGGCTACCAGGCCAAAGCTGGGCGAGGCGGTATCGAGACGACGCGCTACCCTTTTCTGCGAGCGCTGAGACAGGGACGAGCGGGCGCAACAAGTCCCTTCTCCCCGTCAGAACGGGGAGAAGGTGCCGGCAGGCGGATGAGGGGCAATCCCTCACCGCGGGATGAGGGGCGACACCCCCGTCACACGGATCAGGGGCAACGCCCCATTGGGAGATGATGATGGCTGACGATTGTGCAGTTGCGGCTTCGAGACGGTCCGGCGGGCGGGCGGCGCGGGTGGCGCTGCGTGCGGCACCCTTGGCCGAAAACATCCGGCCGGTGCGCCCTGGGCTTTCCGGCGGGCAATACAAGCCGTTGAGTGATGCCAATGTGAGGCGCATCCACGAGGCGGCGCTCGATGCGCTGGAGCAGATCGGCCTTGCCAACGCTCCGAAATCGGGCGTCGAGATCATGACCGGCGCCGGCGCGATCCTCGGCGACGACGGGCGCATCCGCTTTCCCCGGGCGCTGGTCGAGGACATGCTTGCGATCGCTGCGCGCGACATCACGCTTCATGCCCGCGATCCGAAGCAGGATCTCGAACTCTCCGGCACCCGCGTCTATTACGGCACGGCCGGGGCCGCGGTGCACATCGTCGACGTCGAGAAGCGCGAATATCGCGAGTCCACCGCCAAGGATCTCCTGAACGCCGCACAGCTCGTGCACCACCTCGACAACGTGCACTTCTTCCAGCGCGCCATGGTCTGCCGCGATGTCGCCGACAACTTCCTGATGGACATCAACACGCTTTATGCCTGTTGCGCTGGCACGACCAAACATGTCGGCACCAGCTTCTCCGATCCCTCGCATGTGGACGGCTGCTTCGACCTCATCCACATGATCGCCGGTGGCGAGGACAAGTGGCGGGCGCGGCCCTTCGTTTCCAACTCGAACTGCTTTGTCGTGCCGCCGATGAAGTTCGCCGAGGAAAGCTGCATCACCATGGAAAAGTGCATCCGCGCGGGGATGCCGATCCTGTTGCTCTCGGCGGGGCAGGCGGGCGCCACCGCACCGGCGCCGCTTGCAACCGCGATCGTGCAGGCGGTCGCCGAGTGCCTGGCGGGTGTCGTCTATGTCAACGCCATGTCGCCCGGCCATCCGGCCGTCTTCGGCACGTGGCCCTTCGTTTCGGATCTGCGCACCGGGGCAATGTCCGGTGGCTCGGGCGAGCAGGCGCTGTTGACGGCTGGCTGCGCCCAGATGCACCAGTTCTACCGCCTGCCCGGAGGGGCGGCCGCCGGCATCGCCGACGCCAAGCTGCCCGACATGCAGGCCGGCTGGGAACAGGCGATCTCCAACGTCATGGCCGGGCTCTCGGGTCTCAACATGGTCTATGAAGCCGTCGGCATGCATGCCTCGCTGCTCGGCTTCTGCCTGGAATCGCTGGTGCTCGGCGACGATCTCCTGGGCCAGGTGCAGCGCTGCATCCGCGGCATCGACGTGACGGAGGATTCGGTCTCGCTCGAAACCATGCGCTCGGTCTGCCTCGAGGGCCCCGGCCACTATCTCGGCCACCCGCAGACGCTGGGTCTGATGCAGACGGAGTACATCTACCCTGCTGTCGCCGACCGCACGAGCCCGAAGGAATGGGTCGAGATCGGCCGCCCGGATCTGGTGGCCAAGGCGATCGAGAAGAAGAACCGGATCCTTTCGGAAGCGGCACCCTCGGTGATCGCGCCGGAGATCGACCTGTTGATCCGGGAGAAGTTCCAGATCTTCTGCTGAGTTTCGCTCGCCCCGGTTTCGGGGCGGGGGCAGCGGGCGGCCGGGTCAGGTCGCTCGTCCTCTGAAGATTGCGAGGAAGGCGTTGGGTTGAGGTTGCGCCGAAACCCGCGGGGGAGTTCGCGTGCCTGCAGTGGTCGCGACGCCATCCGCTCGCCGACGAAATTTGCATACACGCGCGCCGGAACGCGGTTCTTCCGGCCCTATTGTTGGAGTTCACCCATGCTCGTTTCGGAGCTCAAGACGACCACTGTTACCGGCGACTGCATCGACCAACTGGTTGCCGCCCACCGTCCCGGCCATGGGCTCGCACGCGCCTTCTATCTCGATCCGGAGATCTATGAGCGCGATCTGGAGCGCGTCTTTCGCCGTCACTGGCATTGCGTCGCGCACGAAAGCGCGATCCCGAATGCCAATGATTTCGAGGTCTTTCGCATGGCGTCGGAACAGGTGATCGTCACCCGGACGGCGAGCGGCGAGATCCATGCGATGCTCAATGTCTGCCGCCATCGGGGTGCCGAGGTCTGCACCAAGGACAAGGGCAATGCCCGCGCCTTCGTCTGCCCTTACCATGCCTGGACCTACGGCAATGACGGGGCGCTGAAGGCGGCAAGGCTGATGCCGAAGGATTTCAGGCGTGAGGATCACGGGCTGAAGAAGCTCAAAGTGCGCGTCGCCGAAGGGCTGATCTTCATCTCGTTTGCTGACGAGCCGCTCGATTTTTCCGATGTCGAGCACCTGCTGCACGCGACCTGCGGACAATATGGCTGGGGTTCGGCGAAGATCGCCCATCGCCAGACCTATCCGGTCGATGCCAACTGGAAGCTGGCGGTCGAGAACTATGTCGAGTGCTACCACTGCGGTCCGGCGCATCCGGAGTATTCGCAGACCCATGCGCTCGAACAGCCTCTGCACATGATCGAGGAACTGAACGCCCGGATGGAGGCGCGCACCTGCGCGCTCGGCATCGAGGTCGGCTCCGGCAACCATTGGCAGACGTCAGCTGCCGGCAAGGAGGCGGTACACGCCTTCCGCTATCCGCTCTATGACGGCGCCAAGACCGGCAGCAAGGATGGACAGGCGCTGAGCACCCTGATGGGTCGTTTCAACGACTTCGACGGCGGCGTCACATCGATCCACCTCGGCGGCACCACCTTCCTCGTGTGCTATCCCGATCACGGCATGATCTATCGCTTCATTCCGAAGACGGCCGAGACCTCGGAGATGGAGCTGATCTGGCTGGTTGACGCCAAGGCCGAGGAGGGACGGGACTATGATCTCGACCGGTTGACCTGGCTCTGGAAGGTGACGACCGAGGAGGACAAGGCGATCATCGAGCACACGTCGCGCGGCGTCCGCTCGCACTACTTCGTGCCGGGCCCGATCGCGCCGATGGAGCACAACGAGCTGCGCTACATCCACTGGTATCTCGACGAGATCAGTCGGCCGTGACTTTCCGATGGGATGGACGCTACGGCGGGCCGCGTCAGTCCCGCCGGTCGAAATGGGTGCGCAGCGCCACATGCGTCTGCACGGTGGCAACGCCCGGGATGATCGAAATCTGGCGGCGGATGGTGTCGAGGTCGCCGTTGGAAGCGCATTCGACCAGCACCATCAGGTCGGTGGCGCCGGCGAGCGACCAGCAGGTGACAATCGGCGGCATGGCCGAAAGATGCGGCACGATGTGGTCGCAGTTCTTGCCGGGCTGGAAACTGATGGCGATCAGCGACTTGACCGTCGGGCTCTCCTCGGCGAGGCCGAGGCGGATGGTATAGCCGGCAATCACGCCCTTCGTCTCCAGCCGTCTCAGGCGGTCATGCGCCGCACTGCGCGACAGCCCGCTGTGGCGGGCAAGCGCCACCAGGCTCTGGCGCGAATCCTGCCTGAGCGCTGCCAAAAGCAGCCGATCCTTTTCATCGATATCCGTCATAATGCGTCCTTCTGATCGCCATTTCCGGACGTTCGTCCGGTCAGGCGACATCATGTCCAGTGAAACCGGACGATAAGCACGCTAGCGTCTTTTGGCAACGAAGGAGCTTGCCATGACCAAACTGATCATTCCCGACAATGCCGTTCTGCTGCCGATCGACATGCAGCAGGCCTTCGACAGCGCACCCTGGCCGCGCCGATGGAACGGGGCTGTCGATGAAAACGGCCTGGCGCTCCTTGCCGCCTGGCGCTCGAGCGGGCGGCCGGTCATCCATGTGCGCCACGACAGCGTGACGGCCGGATCGACGCTTGCGCTCGGGTCGCCCGGCAACGCCTTTCGCCCCGGTTTCGGGCCCAAGGGCGACGAGGCGCTGGTCACCAAGGGGGTCAACGCCGCCTTCATCGGCACCGATCTCGATCTGAGGCTTCGGCGTCTCGGCGCCGAGACCGTCGTTGCCTTCGGCATCTCGACCGACATGTGCGTGTCGACCTCGGTCCGGGTCGGAGCCAATCTCGGCTACCGCATGATCCTGGTGGAAGACGCCTGCGACTGTTTCGACCAGCCGGACGGAGAGGGCGGAGTGATTTCAGCGCGCGACATCCACCGCGCCCATGTGGCGACGCTGCGTGCCGAGTTCGCGCAGGTGACGACGACGGCTGAGCTTGTCGATGTGCTTCGCCGTCCAGTCGCTGCCTAGGGCCAAGTCCAGGAACAGTGTGAAACGGTATTCCGTCTGGAATTGCGTTACTCCAAAGCGCAACTCAGGGAGCCGCCCGCACCGCGCGAAGCGCCAGATCAGCTCATCGTCCCAGTGAAACGATGAACTGGTTCCGTTCCGAGATGGCGCCAGCCCGGCTGGACAACCATCCGACACTTTCGTGGGCTTGCGCTAGCGGGCGCCGCCGCGGACTTCCAGCACGCTGGTCGTCCATTTCGGCGCCGTCAGGCTTTCGCCTTCGCGGTTGGGGAAGGTGAGGTAGGTTTCGAAGGCGCGATCCTGGCCGGCCGGCACCCGGGCGAGGATCAGCGCGGTGTCGTCGCCGATTGTCTCGCAGGCATCGCCGGGGCAGTTTTCGAGCGTCACGGACAGGCGGAAATATTCAAGCAGCGTCGGCCCCTTGTTGGTGACGGTGCCGCGCAGGCGGAAGCTGCGTTCCGGCTGGCTTTGCTCGAAGGTCAGATCCTCAAGCACGACGTCCGCCGCGGTCAGCCCCGCGGGTGTCGTCGTCTGGACCGGCTCCGGTGCTACGGGCTTGTCGCCATCGCGATCGGCAAACCAGATGATGAAGGCGACGAGCAGGCCAAGCGCTACGGCCACCGAGAGGATCGGTTCGGCCCATTGGCGAAATCGGCTGAAGCGCGCTGCCAGGTACACGACCACGAGCCCCACCGGTAGCGCAATCAACCACAGCATCCAGATCCTCCTCACGCGCATCATTCCTTGGCCCGGAATCGACGCAAGGGGAAATCATGCAGCCGATCAAAGCGTTACAGCGCCAGTTCGCTCCCGGACGGGCGCTGCACCGCCTCGATGTTTATATAGGGTGGGCTGCGGCTGGCAACATGGCGGGCGCATCGGGCAAGAGGATGCGCCCTGACGTTTCGGTGATCGCTGGTGATGGACGGATTGCGCGCCTCAGTTGGCCGGCTCAAGGTCCACCCAGTAGGTGCCCTCGAACGGAACCGCGGCGAAGCGTGTGTTGATCTCCGCCAGGGTCTTCTTCGGGTCGAGGTCGGAAAAGAGGTCGGGCCTGATCCAGGTGGCGAAGACCTCGGCGGCAACGATATTGAGCGGAACGGCGTTGAAGAAGTTCCAGAGCCCGTGAACGCGCTTGTCCGCGACGGCGCGCATGCTGGCGAGTGCCGGCGCCTTGACGGTCTCGGCAAGCGTCTGCCGCGCCCGATCCTCGTCGACGCCCGGGCCGATCGACAGCGTGCCGTATTTGCCGCCGGGCGAGGACGTGGCGATGTAGATCTCGGGATTGGCGGCCATGATCGCCTCGGCACCGATCTTGCCGCCGAGCGGTGGCAGCGCCGTACCCTCGATCATGTTGCGGCCGCCCGCGACACCAAGGAACGCGCCGAGACCGGAAACGCCGTAGGCGTAGCAGCAGCGATCGGCCTGCGGGAAGGCGTCCATCAGCACCAGCGGCCGCGGTTCCGGCCTGGCGGCGATGCGATCGCGGATCAGCTTCAACCTGTCTTCGTAGAACTGCGCAAAGGCTTCCGCCTGCCCGTCGCGGTCGATGAGCCTGCCGAGCAGGCGCATCATCTTCGGCGTGCTTTCAAGCGCACTGTCGTTGAAATCGACGACGACGACGGGAACGTCGATGCTGGTCAGATACTCGATCGCGCGCTTGCCCTGTTCGGTATCGGCCTGCCAGTTGGCGAGAATGGCGAGATCGGCCTTCAGCGACAACAGGGCCTCGAAGGAGAGGCCGGCGCCGGTGCCGTCGTCGATCAGGGGGATGTCGGCAAGGGCCGGAAACTTCTCAACGAAGCTGCCATAGAGCTCGGGATTGTCGTCCTTCATGTCGCCGGACCAGCCCGAGAGCAGGCTGACGGGGTCCGGATGGATCAGCGACAGGGCGACGAGGTTGAAGCCGGTGCCGAGCAGGATTGCCTTGGGCTTTTCGTTTATCGTCACCTCGCGACCGGCCGCGTCGGTAACCGTCATCGGCCATTGACCCTCGGCGCGGGCAGCGGTGCCGAGCGCAAGGGAAAAACAGAGAACGAGCACGAGCCGCAGGGCGGCCGGAAAGATGTGAAACAAACCTGTTGGTTCCTTTGACCTATTGGTTCCGCTGGCTGGGAAGAGCACAGAGGCTGCCGCAGCTTGGCACCCCCGGCAACAGATAGCGCAGGCAGCAGATCTTGCGACGGCAGACACGGGCGCCGTCTTCCTCTTCGTGCCGGAGGCAATCGAAGAAGGGATTGGGGGAGCCGTCCGGCATCGCCCTGTTGCCGATCAACGCGTCGGCCTGGGCGTTCAAGGGTTCGATGCCGGAGGCGCGCAGCGCATAGTCGATATAGACGAGCGCATTGTTCCAGGCGAGTTTCGGCGCGATCCCGCCGACGGACTTCAGGTGACCGACCACCTCGCGTAGATGGTCGCGCATCAAGGGCGCCAGCGTCGCAAAGACATCGGCATCGTCGACGTCCTGCCAGCAGCCGGGACTTGCGACGCCGAAGGTGCGCGGCAGCCCGTCTTCGGCAAGCGCCACCGTCATCTCCTCGAAGCCGACCGGCAGCACCTGATGATCGAGCACGCGGGCGACGAGATACGGGATGGTGAGGCTCGAAAAATAATAGAGCGACCACATGGAGGCGACCGCACGGCGGTCGCTGGCGCCGGACTTTTCCGTGTAGATGTCGAGCGCATGCTCGAAGGCGCCGGACGAAAAGAACTCCGGCAGGGCCATGCCGTCGGACAGCGTGTCAGACAGCACCATCTTCTCGTTGCACCAGGCATGGGTGCCGGCGAATGCGGCCGAGAGCGCCTTCGGGCCACCGGTCTCGACCACCGCTTGTGATACGGCAGCCGTCATCGCGCCACCTTTCGGTGGGTCGGACGAAACGGAAGTGCAGCGGTGAAAGAACGCCGTCCTGCGAGCATGCGACACCTTCTGAGCAACTCAGAAACTCATAAGGTGATCGTGTTACTCATGATTTTTCGCGGCGCAAGTGATTTTATGACTTTTGCGATCATGTTTCGACGTTTGAAGACCGAGAAGGAGGAACCGCAGGCGTTCACCTGCGGTTCGCGGGGCTCAAAGCCTATTGCATCAGCCCGAGCTGCTTGTAGAAGCCGAGCGCATCGTAATAGTCGCTCTGCGCCGCGATCTTGCCGTCCTTAATCGTGAACACCGAAGCGCCGGTGAACTTGAAGGGCTTGTTGGTCGCCGCCGTGCCGTCGGCCCAGGCGCCCGAATTGGTGCCGGAGAATTCCCATTCGAACGAGACCTTGTCGCGGGATGCGATCGGGTCGCCCTTCATCGACCAGACGGCGTCGGGAACAGCGTTGAGGAAATTATCGATGACCCCGGTCTTGGCGGCATCCTTGCCGGTCACGGGCTTTCCGACCGACGCGTCGTAATAGGTGACATCGTCGGCGAAATAGGATGCCGCCTTGCCCGAGTCATGGGCGTTCCAGGCCGCGACATAGGCCGCGACCACATCCGGTGCCGCGTCAGCGGCGAAGGCCGCGGGCGAGAGCACAAGGGTGCTCAAGCCCAAGGCACCAGCAGCGACAAGCAATTGACGACGGTACATGGTTTTCTCCTCCCGTTGTCCTCGTTTCATGCATGCAGTGTCTGACCCGCGGGATGCGGTGTCAGCCGTGGTTGATCATGATGTGGCGAACGGCGGTGTAGTCTTCGAGCGCGTAGACCGACATATCCTTGCCGTAGCCCGACTGCTTGACGCCGCCATGCGGCATCTCGTTGGTCAGCATGAAGTGGGTGTTGATCCAGGTGCAGCCGTATTGCAGGCGGGACGCTGCCTTCATCGCCCGGGAGATGTCCTTGGTCCAGACGGAGGAGGCAAGGCCATAGTCGCTGTCATTGGCCCAGGCGATCGCATCGTCCTTGCCGGTAAAGCGGGTGACGGAGACAACGGGACCGAAGACTTCGCGGCGCACGATCTCGTCTTCCTGGGTGGCGCCGGCCACGACCGTCGGCTGGAAGAAGAAGCCGTCCGAACTGCCGGCGGCACCGCCGGTGGTGATCTCGATGTGCTTCTGGTCGGCAGCGCGCTCGACAAAGCTTGCGACACGGTCGCGCTGGCGGCGCGAGATCAGCGGGCCGATCTCGTTTTCGGTGTCGTCGGCGAGGTTGTAGCGGATGGTCGAGACGGCCGACGTGAGGTCGGCGACCAGCTTTTCGTAGATGCCGGCCTCGGCATAGATGCGGCAGGCGGCGGTGCAGTCCTGGCCGGCATTGTAAAAGCCGAAGGTGCGGATGCCGTTGACCACGGCTTCCAGATCGGCGTCGTCATAGACGATGACGGGAGCCTTGCCGCCGAGTTCCAGATGGGTGCGCTTGACGGTCTTGGCGGCAGCGGCCAGCACCTTCTTGCCGGTGGCGATATCGCCGGTGATCGAGACCATCGAGATCTTCGGGTGGTTGATCAGCGCGTTGCCGACGGTCTCCCCACGGCCGGAAACGACGTTGACCACGCCTTCGGGCAGGATGTCGGCGAGCACGCGCGCGAGCTTCAGCGCCGTCAGTGGCGTCTGCTCGGACGGCTTGAAGACGACGGTGTTGCCGCCGGCGATCGCCGGCGCCAGCTTCCACGCCATCATCATCAGCGGGTAGTTCCAGGGCGCGATCGAGCCGACGATGCCGATCGGATCGCGGCGGATCATCGAGGTGTGGCCGGGCAGGTACTCGCCTGATGTCGGCGCATGCAGGTTGCGCACCGCGCCGGCAAAGAAGCGCCAGCAGTCGACGATCGCTGGCAGTTCGTCGTTCTTCACGGCATTGATCGGCTTGCCGCAGTTGAGCGCTTCAAGCGCCGCAAAACCGTCCGCATCCTTCTCGATCGCATCGGCGATCTTTAGGAGATAGTTGGAGCGCTCGGCGGGCGTGGTCTGCGACCAGCTGGTAAACGCCTGCTCGGCCGCGTCGACGGCTGCCTCGACCTGGGCATGCGAGGCTTCCGGCAGGTCGACGATCTTGCCGCCCGTCCGCGGGTTCAGGATGTGTTCGTCGGCCTCGGTGCCGGCCTCGAAGCGCGATCCGATCAGCAGTTGGGTGTCCATGTCTGTTCTCCCTTGAAAGTCGAGTTATTTGCCGGCGCCGGCGATCTGGTCGCCGTCGCGGGTGAGGTAGTAGGCGCCGAGGATCGGCAGGAAGGTGACGAGCACCACGACCATGGCGACCACGTTGGTCACGGGCCGCTGGCGCGGGCGGATCAACTCTTCGAGCATCCAGATCGGCAGCGTTGACTGCTGGCCGGCGGTGAAGGTGGTGACGATCACCTCGTCGAAGGACAGCGCGAAGGCGAGCATGCCGCCGGCAAGCAGAGCCGTGCCGATGTTCGGCAGGATGATGTAGCGAAAGGTCTGGAAGCCGTCGGCGCCGAGGTCCATCGACGCCTCGATCAGCGAGCCGGAAATCCGCCGGAAGCGGGCGACCGCATTGTTGTAGACGACGACGATGCAGAAGGTCGCGTGGCCGAGAACGATGGTCCAGAAGGAAAACGGAATATCGGCCATCGAGAAGGCGGATCTGAGTGCAATGCCGGTGATGATGCCCGGAAGCGCGATCGGCAGGATGACGAGCAGCGAGACCGTCTCGCGGCCGAAGAACCGCGTCTGGCTTACGGCGGCGGCACAGAGCGTGCCGAGTACCAGGGCAACGGTTGTCGCGATCGAGGCGACCTTGACCGAGAGCGTCAGCGCCGCCCAGACGTCGGGCCTGTTCCAGGCAACGGCAAACCATTGCGTCGTCAGGCCTGGCGGCGGGAACTGATAGCTCTTTTCCTCGGTCGTAAACGCGTAGAGGAAGATCAAGAGGATCGGCAGGTGCAGGAAGGCGAGGCCGACGCCGGCCGCGATCTTCAGGCCCATCGGCGAGCGGTTGAGGCGATCAGAGCGCATCGAAGGCCCCCATGCGTTTGGCGACGAAGAGATAGGCGCCCATGATGACGATCGGCACCACGGTAAAGGCGGCGGCGAGCGGGATGTTGCCGGCGGTGCCCTGCTGGGCATAGACCGCCTGGCCGATGAAGAGGCGCGACGAGCCGACGATCTGCGGAATGATGTAGTCGCCGAGCGTCAGCGAAAACGTGAAGATCGAACCGGCGACGATGCCGGGCAACGCCAGTGGGAAAAGCACGTAGCGGAAGGTCTGGGCCGGCGTGCCGCCGAGGTCGGAGGAGGCTTCGATCAGGTTGCCCTGCACGCGCTCGAGTGCTGCCTGGATCGGCAGGATCATGAAGGGCAGCCAGACGTAGACGAAGACGATGAAGGTGCCGGTGTAGCTGACCGAAAGCGAGTTGCCGCCGACCACGGGCAGCGCCAGCCAGGCGTCGAGCAGCCAGAGCAGATGCAGCTTCTCGAAGAACCAGGTGAGGATGCCTTCCTTGGCCAGAATCAGCTTCCAGGCGTAGATCTTGACGAGATAGCTCGACCAGAGAGGCAGCATGACGCCGAGATAGAACAGCACCTTCCATTTCCCTCTCGCATAGCGCGCCGCGTAATAGGCGATGGGGAAGGCGATGACGGCGGAGGCGAGCGTGACGGTCGCCGCCATCAGCACGGTGCGCAGGATGATGTCGAGATTGGTTTCGCTCAGCAGCTGGCGATAGGTCGCGAGCGTGAACTCGTAATTGATCAGGCCGGAGAAATCGTCGATCGAAAAGAAGCTCTGCAGCAACAGCGCAAAGAGCGAGCCGAGATAGACGACGCCGAGCCAGAGCAGCGGCGGCGCGAGCATCAGCGTCAAAAGCAGATGCGGATGGCGCCAGAAAAAGTCCGACAGGCGGCCGGCAGGGCCGCGTCGCTCCGGCAGAACCATGGGTTCGGCAAAGGCGGTCATGCGTCCTCCATCGGGTGCAGCTCGTGTGCGGCGAAGCTGATGGTGACGGGGCTGCCGAGCGCCGGCACGGCAAGGGCGGCGGGGCTGGCGACCGCGACACGGGCGCCATCGACATCGACGACGACGCGGTTGACCGCGCCGAGGAAGCTATGGGCGGCGACGGTGCCCGTCAGGCTGAGCGCGCCATTGGCGGGTGCTGCGATGGCGATCGCTTCCGGGCGCAAGCTGGCGAAGGGCGCCTTCAACCCGAGGCGCTGGCAAAGCTTGGCGGGCAGCACGTTGGACGAGCCGACGAAATCGGCGACAAAACGGGTCTTCGGCTGCTTGTAGACGTCTTCCGGGCGGCCGAGCTGCTGGATGCGTCCGTCGTTGAAGACGGCGATGCGGTCGGCCATCGACAGGGCCTCGCCCTGGTCGTGAGTGACGAAGACGAAGGTGATGCCGAGCGATTTCTGCAGGCTCTTCAATTCCTCCTGCATCTGCTCGCGCAGCTTGAGGTCCAGCGCGCCGAGCGGCTCGTCGAGAAGCAGCACCTTGGGCTTGTTGACCAGCGCCCGGGCGAGCGCCACGCGCTGGCGCTGGCCGCCGGAAAGCTGACCGGGGCGGCGGGTGCCATAACCCGGCAGTTTCACCATGGCGAGCGCATCCTCGGCCGCCTTGCGGCGTTCCTCGCGGCCGACGCCCTTGACCATCAATCCATAGGCGACGTTGTCGAGGATCGAGAGGTGCGGGAAGAGGGCGTAGTCCTGGAAAACGGTGTTGACGCTGCGGCGATAGGGCGGCACGCCCTCGGCAGTCTCGCCGAAGATTTCAATGTGGCCGCCGGTCGGCTGCTCGAAGCCGGCCATCAGGCGCAGGCAGGTGGTCTTGCCCGAGCCCGAGGGGCCGAGCATGGCGAAGAACTCGCCCTCGGCTACCTCGAGGTTCACACCATCGACGGCGCGCACGGCGCCGAAGTGGCGGGAAACATTGTCGAAGAGAACGGCGGTGGTCATTGAAATGCTCCGGAAAGTTCAGTCCCCGGTGGGGAGGAATTTGCCCCTCATCCCGCGGTGAGGGTAGGACCCCTCATCCGCCCTGCCGGGCACCTTCTCTCCGTTTGCGGGGCGAAGGGGACGTGCGGCGGGCGGTTTGCCTCAAGTTCACGCCCTGCGGTTTGGCCGGGGGCGTTCCCTCTCCCCCGTGTGCGGGGAGAGGGTCAGGGTGAGGGGCGATGCTTGCGATATGTCGAGACGGCTCAGCGGCCGCCGATTACGCCGATGTAGTCGGAGACCCAGCGGTGATAGGGCACGCATTCGCCCTGGCTTTCGCACTTCGAGACCGGCGTCTTCCAGAACTTGACCTTATCGAAGTCCTCGTAGCCGTTGGTCTTGCAGCCTTCGTCGGTCAAAAGCGCATTGCCCTTGCAGGCGGCACCCACCGACGGGTTGGCGCCGAACCATGCCGACACGTCGCCCTGGACCTTGGGCGACAGCGAGTGCTCCATCCACATATAGGCGCAGTTGGGGTGCTGGCTGTCGGCGTGCAGCATGGTGGTGTCTGCCCATCCGGTCACGCCTTCTTCCGGGATGGTCGAGGCGATCGGCTGCTTTTCGGCTTCCATCAGGTTGACCTGGAATGGCCAGGAGCCGGAGGCGACGACGCCTTCGTTCTTGAAGTCGTCGATCTGGATCATCGCGTCGTGCCAGTAGCGGCCGACGATCTTTCGCTGGCCACGCAGGAGGTCAAGCGCTGCCTTGTACTGGTCTTCGTTGAGCTCGTAGGGATCCTTGATGCCGAGGTCCGGCTTGTGCTTGATCAGGTAGTTGGCGGCGTCCGCCACATGGATCGGGCCGTCATAGGCCTGGACGCGGCCCTTGTTGGACTTGCCGTCGGGAAGCGTCATTTCCTCGAAAACGACGTTCCAGCTCTTCGGCGCTTCGCCCTTGAAGGCGTCCTTGTTGTACATCAGGACGTTCGGGCCCCAGACGTATGGGGTGCCGTAATGCACGCCGTTGACCGTGTACCAGGGCGCGTTCTGCATGCGCTCGTCGATGGTCTTCCAGCTGGGGATCAGATCGGTATTGATCGGCTGGACGCGCTTGCCGGCAACGAGGCGCAGCGACGCGTCGCCAGACGCGGTGACGAGATCGAAGCCGCCTTCGTTCATCAGCGCCACCATTTCGTCCGAGGTGGCGGCCGTCTTCACCGAGACCTTGCAGCCCGTCTGCTTTTCGAAATCGGTGACCCAGTCGTAATTCTTGTCGGTCTCGCCGCGCTCGATGTAGCCGGCCCAGGCGACGATGGAGAGTTCGCCTTCGCCCTTGCCGAGTTCCTTCAGCGGCTCCTGCGCGAAGGCCGGCGCGACGAGGCCAAGCGTCAGGGTCAATGCCGTGCAGGATTTAAGCATCTGCTTCATCTGAATTCTCCCAGTTTTGAGCCGCATTTTGCGGCTTCGTTCCCAGGTTGAAGCGTGCCTTGCTTTCACCGTATTCGCAAATTCATTAAACAGAATGCCGCTTTCGGTTTTTCCGATATCGCAAGCAATTCCAACAAAAGTGTGCAGCGGTTTTGCGTCCGGAATTGCGCAAAAACAATGAGATAGAGGCGCGCGCCGCCGAAGATGGGCGCGTTAGCGCGGGCGCGCACTTCTGAGCGCTTCGGCGATGCCGACAAAATCGCGCGCCGATTGCGGCAGCCCGGAGCCTTTGCGCCAGACCATGCCGACCTGAACCACCGGCAGCGCGCCTGAGACGTCGCGGCTTTCGATGCGGTCGCCTTCCAGCGACCAGGGGCGGTAGACGAGGTCGGGCAGAAGCGCGATGCCGGCGCCGGTCGCGACCAGGCTGCGCACCGCTTCGACAGACCGGGTGCGGAAGGCCACGTGCGGGCGGGCGCCAAGCGCTGTCAAAAGCTTGCCGGTGTTCTCCTCGATTTCATCGACCGTCAGCATGATCAGCGGCTCCTTGGCGATATCGCTGACGGAGATGATGTCGGCGCTGACGAGCGGATGACCGATCGGCAGCCAGAGCCGGTAGGGCGAGGTCTCGAGGATTTCCGCCTGCAGCGCCATGCGGTCTCGCAGGTTGGAGATGACCATGACGGCGACGTCGAGCTCGCCGCCGATCAGCAGGTGCTCGAGATAGGAGCCGTTGTCCTCGATGGCGCTGACCTCGACGCCGGGGCAGGCGCGGCGGTAGCGGGCCAGGAGATCGGAAAGCACGTAGCCGGCAACCAGCGAGGTGACGCCGAGATTGAGCTTGCCGCCAGTCTCCTCGCGGCTGTCGGAGAAACTCCGGCGGGCGTCCGAGACATTGGCGAGGATCTTGGTGGCGTGGCGCAGGAACTGGTGGCCGTTGTGGGTGATCGACAGGCCGCGCGGATGCCGGTCGAAAAGCTCGACGCCGAGATCGCCTTCGAGCTCCTTGATCGCCTCGGTGATCGAGGATTGCGAGATCGAAAGGTTCTGCGCCGCGCGGGTGATCGACCCCTGCTCGGCGACGGCGACGAAATACTGCAATTGTCTGAAAGTGAAGGCCATGGCGCGAGTTAATAGGTGCGGGGCAGGGCTGGCAAGCGCCGAAACGCAAGCGGGCCGAACGCTGATTTTTTCCCGTGATGTCGGTTTTCGGACAGGGACCCGGATTGCCGATGCTAAGCTGGGTGGAAGCGGACGAGCGGGAGGATGACGTGGACCAGATGACCAAGCGGCCGATGCCGACGGAGGAGGGGATCCTTGCGTTCCACCGCCGCTGTGAGGACTTCTATCCGGCCGATGCGGTGGATGCGTCGATCGAGCAACAGCGCAAATGGTATGACGCGCTCTGTGCCGAATTCGATGCGCCGAGCCCGGCCGGGCTGACGCGTGACGACACGCTCGTCGACGGCCGCATCAAGGTTCGGCGCTACCGGCCGGCCGAGGTTTCGACGCAGACGCGCATCTACTACATCCACGGCGGCGGCTTCGTCGTCGGCTCACTCGACAGCCACGATGCGATCTGCGCCGAGCTCGCGAATTTCGCTGAGGCCGAGTTGGTGTCGGTGGATTATCGCCTCGCGCCGGAGCATGTCTGGCCGGCGGCTTTCGACGACAGCTACGCCGTGCTGCAGCATCTCTTGTCCGACGGTCGCCCGGTTGTCGTTGCCGGCGACAGCGCCGGCGGCAATCTCACGGCTGGCATCATCCTGAAAGCCCGGGCGGAAGGGCTTTCCGGCATCGTCGGACAGGTGCTGATCTATCCCGGCCTCGGCGGCGATCTGGTCTCGGGTTCCTATGTGGAGATGGCCGAGGCGCCCGGGTTGACGACGGCTGATGTCGGCTATTATCGCGACATCCTGAAAGCGCCGATGGGCAACCCCTTTGCCGCGCCGCTTGCCGAAACCGATCTTTCCGGCTTGCCGCCCAGCTACATCACCGGCGCCTTCTTCGATCCCTTGCGCGACGACGCCCGCATCTACGCGGCGCGGCTGGCCGCCGCCGGCGTCAACGTCGCCTTCCGTGAGGAGCCGCAGATGATCCATGCCTGGCTTCGGGCGAGACATATGAGCGAAGGCGCGCGCGAAGGCTTTCAGCGGCTGGCCGAAGGCGTGGCAATGCTCGTCGGAACGCGCTGAGGCCCGGCTTGGCGCGACGCGAGCGTGCCGGCAAACCGACGTGCGGCTGTCCTTCAAATTGCGTCAGCTCTTTGCCTTGAACACCAGCACCGGGTTGGCCCTGAACGCCCCAGGGAAGAGCGTCCGCAGGTTTTCGATCTTCGGCAGGTCGTTGTAGACGATGTAGGGGTGAGTCGGGTTCCGCGTCAGGAAGTCCTGATGATAGTCTTCGGCGGCATAAAAGCCCTTGAACGGCGAGACCTGCGTGACGATTGCCGAGGGGAAGGCGCCTGTCTTGCCGAGTTCGGCGATGTAGGCATCGGCGACCTTCTTCTGCTGGTCCGTGACGGCGAAAAGCGCCGAACGATACTGGGTGCCGTGGTCCGGACCCTGATAGTTGAGCTGTGTCGGATTGTGGGCGACGGAGAAGAAGACCTGCAGCAGCTGCCCATAGGTCACCTCGCGCGGATCGAAGGTCACTTCGACCGATTCCGCATGGCCGGTCTTGCCGCCGCTCACCGTCTCGTAGTCGGCGGTCGCCGCCGTGCCGCCTGCGTAGCCCGAGACGGCGTTCTTCACGCCTTTGATGTGCTGGAACACGCCTTGCACGCCCCAGAAGCAGCCGCCGGCAAAGACCGCGACTTCCGTCGATGCGGACGATTTCTCGTCGAGCGTCGGTGGCGGAATTACCATGGCCGGCTCCTGCGCCGGGGCGAGCGACCCGGTCGCCAGGATTGCTGTGATGGCCGCAGCCAGGATCAAGGGAATTCTTGCCAAGGGATATGCCGACCTGCCGTGCGCCATGGTGTGCTCCCGCTGCCGGCCTTCTACGCCGACGCTCAATGACCACATGTTTTCATGGGAATGACAATGGTCAAATCGCGATCGCGTGCTTCACGCCAACGTGACGATCCGCTACCACTTCATGGCAACTTTGATACTCACGTGAACAGGACGGAAGATGGTCGGCGAAACGGATCTTGCAAAGCTGCTGGCGACGATGAACCCGGTTCTTTATCCGCAGACCTATGTCTATTGCACTGTCGCCTATCGCGATCAGGCGCGCACCCAGACGCTGGAGCCGCTTGCCACCTATCGCGAGGACGAGGGGCTGACCCTGGTGCTTGCCCGAGACGCCGCTGATCGGGCGGGCTTGGAATATGGTCCGCTGCTGCGCAGGATCACGCTCAACGTTCACTCGGCGCTCGAAGCCGTCGGTCTGACCGCTGCCGTCTCGGCGGCGCTGACGCGCGAGGGCATCAGCGCCAATGTGATCGCCGCCTATTACCACGACCATATCTTCGTGCCGGAAGCGGATGCCGAGAGGGCGCTTTCGGCTCTTCGTGCGCTGACGCTTGCCTGAGTTCGCAATCCCTACATGAAGCGCGTGTCCTCCGGCGGGTTGAAATGGTCGTCGGCGCGGCCGTTCTCGTAGATGATGGGCGCTGCGCCGAGCTCCGCGTCGCTGACGCCGTCGAGGCAGGCGACGTTGACCGCATAGAAATGGCCGATGAAATCCTTGTGGTAGCCGCGGGAGAAGGGCCGGACGCCGCAACGGCTGCAGAAGTAGTGATCGACGTCGCCGACGATCCAGCTCGAATTGTCGGCGCGGTAGCTGGTGAGCCTGTCCTTGCCGGCGGTAATCTCGAATTCCTCCCGGAGCGCAAAGGACTTCTGCATGCGCGTCTTGGCGCAGAAGGAGCAGTTGCAGCGGCGGACGCCTTCGGCAAGATCCAGCTGGCATTCGAAGGCGACGGCGCCACAGTGGCAGCTGCCGCGATAAAGCTTCTTCATCGATTTCCTCCCGGAAATGGGGCAGGCCTTGCCGCCCGCCGGCCCGAGGGCCGGCGCTGACGAGACCGTGCCGTTGACATTTCATTCTGGCCCGCCCACCGATCCGGCCGAGTTTTCGACCGGACATCGCAGCGCGAGGCTCGCTCTACCCGACAGTTCCGGTTGCTGCCGGCCGGTCGGCGACGACAGGGTCCTTACCGTCACCATCGTCCTTCGCCTGGCGCAATAGCAGGAAGGCGATCAGCGCCGTCAGCAGCGAAAGCAGCACGCAGATCGAGGCGGTGAAGGTGAAGGACTGGGTGAAGACGTCGCGTGCCGCGGCAAGCAGCCGCTCGGCTTCCGCCGGCGGCAGATCGGCGGCGATCGCGACGGCTCCGCCGAGCGTCTGGCGCGCTGCCTCGATCTTTTCCTCCGGCAGGCTGGTGACGACGAGATCGTCCATGCGGCCGCGATAGGCCGAGGTGAGCAGGCTGCCGAGCACCGCAATGCCGAGCGCGCCGCCGAACTCGAAGCTGGTCTCGGAGATCGCAGACGCTGCGCCGGCCCGCTCCGGCGGCGCGGAGCCGACGATCATGTCCGTCGTCAGCGTGCCGACAGGGGCAAAGCCGAGGCAGAGCACGACAAGGCCGGTCGTGACGAGCAACGGGCTGCTGGAGGTGCCCACCTGGGTACAGATGGCAAAGCCGATCGCCGTCAGAACAAAACCGGCGGCAATCAGGTTGGAGGCGGCAAAGCGGGTGGCCAGCATCGGCACCGTCATCGAGGCCACGACCATGGCGACGCCCGTCGGAACCGACCAGAGCCCGGCGACGAAGGGCGAAAGGCCGAGCACCAGCTGCAGGTACTGCGCCACGAACAGGAAGGCGCCGAAACCGACGAACAGGCCGAGAATGTTGACGCCGAGTGCTGCGCTGAACCGCGGTGTCTTGAACAGTGCCAGATCGATCAGCGGGTCGGCGAGGCGAAGCTGGCGCCTTGCAAAGAGAATGGCGACGACGATGCCAACGAGAATGAAGGAGATGGCGGTGGTATCGACGCCGTCCTCGGCAATGTGCTTCATGCCGTAGATCACCGACAGCACCGATATCAGCGACTGGGCGGCGCTGATGAGGTCGATGCGCCCGGCTTCGGGGTCGCGGAATTCCGGAAGCAGGATCGGGCCGAGAATGAGGATCAGCACCATGACGGGAACGGCCAGCAGGAAGACCGAGCCCCACCAGAATTGCGACAGCATCAGCCCGCCGACCACGGGGCCGATGGCGCCGCCGGCCGAGAAGCTGGCGATCCACACCCCGATCGCGAATGTGCGCTGCCGGTCGTCGAGGAACATGTTGCGGATGAGCGAAAGCGTCGAGGGTGCAAGGGTTGCGGCAGCGACGCCAAGCACGGCGCGGGCAACGATCAGCGTCTCGGCGTTCCAGGCAAAGGCGGCAAAGATCGAGGCGAGGCCGAAGGCGATCGAGCCGATCATCAAGAGGCGTCGTCGGCCGATGCGGTCGCCGAGCGTGCCCATGGTGATCAAGGAACCCGCGACCATGAAGCCGTAGACATCGATGATCCAGAGCAGCTGGGAGGCCGACGGTTTCAGTTCTTCGGCAAGCTGCGGTACCGCGAGGTTCAGCACCGTCAGGTCCATCGAATAGAGCATGCAGGGGAGCGCCAGCACGGCGAGCCCGATCCATTCGCGCCGGGTCGCCTTCGGGCCGGGCACATGGGTATTTTCGAGGTTTGCGGTCTCAGACATGGTCGACATAATCCCTGAGCCGGTCGAGGCACTCGCCCCAGCCTTCCTGGTGCGAGTCGCGCTCTTCGACAGTTTCGAATGGTGTTTGATGAAAGGTCAGCCGGGTCCGGCCGCCGATGTCGGCGAAGGAGACGGTGACGAGCGTGTCGGCGCCGGCCTTACCGTCTTCGTCCCAGGCGAAGGTGAAGACAAGGCGTTCTGGCTCCAGGACTTCGCGGTAGACGCCGCCCATCCAGTAGTCGCGGCCTTCGGGCGAGCGGATGCAGGCGCGCCATGCGCCGCCTTGGCGGAAGTCCATGGAGAGCGAATGGGGCGTGAAATCCTTCGGCCCCCACCAGCGCAACGCATGCTCAGGCGTCGACCAGACCTTGAAGACAAGGTTCACCGGCGCGTCGAAGTCGCGGACGATTTCCAGGCTGATATTGTTGCGCGTTGCGTTTGCGGCTGCCGCTGTCATCAATGCCTCCTCCTCCGGGCGCCCCACTGCGCCCGGTCATTAACCCAAGAGTTATTTAACTCATCGGTTAATATCTGCGCGTGACGGGTCGTGTCAAGGCGCGCAAGGGTCCTCGACCTGATTTTTGTCAGTTCTGGCCGCGTGATGAAAGTCGGCACTGGCCGCTTGGGCGTCAGTCGACGGCAGCGTTTTGGCAGCGCGCCCTCAGCCGGGAAAGCACCCGGCCGAAGGCGCCGGGGTCGTCGAGGCTGCGGGCGAGGATCAGTGCGCCCTGGATACCGCCGACGATTTCCTCGGCAAGGCCGTCGCACTCTGAAGCGCGTATGCCGGCGCGTCCAAGCGTTGCGGCGAGGTCGGTGCGCCAGTCGGAGAAATAGCGGTTGAGCTCACGGGCGAAGCGGTCATGGGCGCCGCTGGCGGCGATCACACCCATCAGGCAGAGCCTGCGACCCTGACGAAAGTAGCCATCGACGCCGGCAAACATCGCCTCCAGCGCCCTGGCGGGGTCATCGGCGTTGCGCAGTGCGTCGAAGATATGGGTGCGGAACCATGCGTCGATGTCGGCAAGCACCGCTTCGGCCATCTCCTCTTTTCCGCCGGGGAAGAAGTGGTAGAGGCTGCCTTTGCCAAGCCCGGTCTTCTCGGTGATCAGGCTGAGGCTGGTGCCGTCATAGCCGTGTTCGCGGAAGATCTCCGCCAGCATGGCAATGACGTCCTTGCGCTCTTTGACCGTGCGGCTCATGCGGGTTTCCTCACGAGTGGGTATTCCACCCTGGCGAAACGGTGGAAGAGGGCGCCGACCGCGACCAGGATCAGTGAACCTGTCAGCACCGGGAAGAGCAGGAACTCGAAGCCCGGATCGGCTGCAAAAACGACGAGCGGATCGGCGCCGGCCGGCGGATGCGTGACGCGCAGCGCCGCCATCAGCGCAATCGCGGCCCCGACGGCGATCGCGACGGCCCACCACTCGTTGGGAAACACTGTCCTGAGGATCAGGCCGACGAGGGTGGCGACGATGTGGCCGCCGACGACATTGGCCGGCTGCGACAGCGGACTTGATGCGACCGAGAAGATCAGCACGCAGCTGGCGCCAAACGGCGCCATCAGCATGGGATGGCCGGCGAGACTGGCGAGGGCACCAAGGGCGGCAATGGCGACAAGGCCACCGACGCCGGCGATGAGGCCGCGGCTGATATGAACGGGAGGCTGATGACGGGTGAAAAAATGACGCACTATTGTACCAATCAGTAAACTCTTTACCGATTGGTACAATGGCTCGATGATGAAGTCAAGAAGGGCTGCCGGACCGGGAGTGGCGGTGGCAAGCCGCCGGCCCGTCCGCGACGGCCTCACATGAAGTCGCGGGGCACGTGTTTGCGGAAATGCTTCTCGAAGATCCGCGTTTCGCCCTCATAGGCGACGACTTCGGCCTCGGTGATCCACTCGCCTGCCGTGCAGCGCAAGGTCGCGGTCGAGACCGTGCGCACGGACCACCCTTCGCTTTTGGCAACGCAGGTCCAGGTCGAGGTGCCGATCATCGACAGCGGATCATCAGGCGCGATCGACCAGGTCTCGTCGCGGATGTCCTGGGTGGCAAGGCCGGTGTCCGGGTGCTCGGACAAGCCAGTGTCCTCATAGATCCGGTAGTGGGTCATGCCGTGCGTCATGTCGCGCTCGACCGTGCGGCTGGTGTTGCCGCGCTTCAGTTCGCGATATTTCGGCAGTGGATCCGGGTTTTCCGGTTCCGGTACGGCGATCTCGCGATGGGCACCGAGAAGCGGCAGGGCAAGCGACAGGCTCGATGTGTCGATCGAAAGGCCCGGGTCGGTCGGCGTCGGCAGGATCAGCGGCCAGTAAGAGGTCGACAGCGACACGCGGATGCGGTTGCCCGGGCGGAAGCGGTAGCCACAGGCGTCGAGCGTCAGCGTGATGCGGGTCTTGCGGCCGGGCTCCATGCCCTTGGGGCTGGCATTGCCGTCGCGATGCGCAAGGTTGAGCACGCCGAAAGCGACGCGGGTGGCGGTGCCATCAGGGTGCACGTCGACCAGGCGGACCGCGAGATTGGCGTTGGCCGCCTGGCAGGTGACGTCGACGGAAAGCGTCGGCTGGCCGAGATAGTCGGCCACTTCGAGCAGCGGCGCGGTCTCGAAGGTGAGCGAGCCGGCATCGTCGATGCGCTGGTCGCCGGCCATTTCCGCGTCGGGCTTCAGGGTGAAATACTCGCCCGAGGCGGTGCCGGTGTCGAGCGGCGATTTCAGGTAGATCTCGCCGACACCGGTGCCGCCGGCCGACGGCGTCAGCCGCCCGTCATGGGAGATACCGAAGAGCTGCATTTCGGGCGTTGCCCAGGCGTCCTTCGCCACCCAGCGGCCGGGGTCGCTGTCGCGCCGGAGCGACGGGCGCGGGCCGTCGAGAATATAGGCGCGCACCTGCGGCCCGCCTTCTGCGCCGTTTTCCTCGTCGCGCAGCCAGCGGTTCCACCAGCGGATCGCTTCGCCGTGGAAATCGGCACGGGGCTTGGGGAAGGCGAAATGCGGATATTTGTGCACCCAAGGGCCGATCAGCGCCTTTGCCTTGCTGCCGATGCCTTCAACCGCCTTCAGCGGCGTGTTGCGGTAACCGTCGGCCCAGCCGGCAATGACCAGCGCCGGCACGTCGAAGCCTTCGAAATCCTCCGCGATCGAGCCGTGCTGCCAGAAGGCGTCGCGGCGCTGGTGCTCGAGCCATTCCTCCATGAAATAGGGCTCGTTCTCCAACCGCTCCATCCACATCGCCTTCCAGCGATCGCCGACGATGTCGGGATCCGGCGAACGTGACTGGTAGGCGAGCATGGTGGCGGCCCAGGAGAGCTGGGCGGAGAGGTGGCAGCCGTTCTTGTAGTGAATGTCGTCGTTGTAGCGGTCGACCGTCGAGGCGATGGAGATAACCGCTTTCAGCGCCGGCGGCTTCAGGGCTGCGACCTGCAGGCAGTTGAAGCCGCCCCAGGAGATGCCCATCATGCCGACCTTGCCGTTGGACCAGGGCTGGGCGGCGATCCATTCGATGATCTCGCAGCCGTCGGAGAGTTCGCGCGGCGTGTACTCGCCATCGATCACGCCGTCGCTTTCGCCCGAGCCTCTGATGTCGACCCGGACGCCGGCAATGCCAGCGGCGGCAAACACAGGATAGGTGGATTCGTCGCGCAGGCTGGTGCCGCCCTGTTTGCGATAGGGCAGGTATTCGAGCACGGCCGGCACCGGCTCGGTGTTGGCTCCATCCGGCATCCAGATGCGGGCGGCAAGCACGGTGCCGTCCTTCAGCCGGATCCATTCGTTTTCGATCAAGGTGAATTCGCGTTCGGACATATGGTTTCTGCGCTCTGCTGTAACTCTTTGTTCTCTCGTCCAGTTCGGGCGCGAAACTGCAGTTTTCGCGCCCGCTTGAACTGCGATTAGGCGTCGAACCAGACACGGCTACCGATGTAGCCGTTGGAAAGGTCGTTGCCGATGTCGTCGACGAAGCCCTTCAGAGACGCGGAAGCGGCGTTCACATAGTCGTTGAAGACAGGCAGGATCAGGCCGCCTTCGTCGCGCACCGTCATCGCCATGGTGTGGTACATCTCCTTGCGCTTGGCATCGTCGAGCTCGGAGCGGGCCTGAAGCAGCAGCTTGTCGAAATCCTCGCGCTTGAAACGCGTGTCGTTCCATTCGGCTGTCGAGAGATAGGAGGTCGAATAACGCGAATCCTGTGTCGGTCGACCGCCCCAGTAGGAGGCGCAGAAGGGCTGCACGTTCCAGACATTGGTCCAGTAGCCGTCTTCCGGCTCGCGGCGCACCTCGAGCTCGATGCCGGCCTTCTTGGCGCTTTCCTGGAAGAGCACGGCAGCGTCGGCCGCACCGGGGAAGGCGGCGTCCGAGGTGCGCAGCAGGATCGGCCGGTCGTGGCCGGACTTCTTGTAGTGGAAGGCGGCCTTGTCCGGATCATAGGCCCGCTGCTCGATGCCATCAGGCGCCAGCGCATAGTTGCCGTTGACCGGGTAGTCGTTGCCGAGCGTGCCGAAGCCGCCGAGCACCCGGTCGAGGATCGCCTGGCGGTCGACGGCGTATTTCAGCGCCAGCCGCAGGTCGTTGTTGTCGAAGGGGGCGGTGTCGCAATGCATCAGGAAGCTGTAGAAGCCCTTGCCGGCGGTTCTGAGGATCTCGACGCGCGGCGCCCGCTTCAGGAGCGGCACCGTCTTCGGGTCGATGTTGTTGATGAAGTGCACCTGGCCGGAAGAGAGGGCTGCGATCCGCGCCGTCGTGTCGTTCATGACGATGACCTCGACACTGTCGACGAAGCCGCGGTCTGAGCGCCAGTCGTCGGCGTTCCTCTCGAAGGTGGCGCGCAGGCCCGCCTCGTAGCTCGAAAGCTTGTAGGGGCCGGTGCCGATGGGGGAGGCCGGGTTATCGACGCCGCCCTTCGGCTGGATGATCAGGTGATAGTCGGTCAAAAGCAGCGGCAGGTCGGCGTTGCCCTCGGTCAAGGTCAGCACCAGGCTGCCTGCCTTTTCCTCGATCGTCTTGATCGAGCGCATCAGGCCGAGCGCGCCCGATTTCGAGCCTTCGTCCGCATGGCGCTTCAAAGTCGCGACGACGTCGGCGACCGTCAGCTTGCTGCCGTCGTGGAAGCTGACGTCGCTGCGGATCTTGAAGGTCCACTCAGACGCATCAGCCGAGGGTGTCCAGGATTCGGCAAGGGCCGGCAGCGGCGCGCCGGTCTTCGGATCGGACTCGACCAGCGTGTCGCCCCAAAGATGGCCGATGACGAAGGAGACCGAACCGCTATAGCCGGCCGGGTCGAGCGTGTCGGTGGTGGCGCCGCCCTTGAGGCCAAGCTTCAGATGGCCGCCGCGCTTCGGCTCCTCCGCCCGTGCGTCGCCTGCGCCAAGCGTTGCGCCGAGGCCGGCCGCAAGGCCAAGGGCTGCAGTGCCGGCCAGGAAACCGCGCCGGCTGATGCCGGTCGAAGCCATGCTCGTGGGCACGAGAAGGCCGTCGGGTCGCTTCGTGAATTCGGTCATTCTGGGGATCCCTCTGGTATAATATTTCCAAGGAAAACCTAGCGCCTGCAGGACGCTGCACAATTTCGCGACTTGACGCTTATTTACGCTATTTTACGCGACTTCGGGCGCGCGGACCTGCTACACCCGAAGAGACGGATCGCCGGTTCCGGTTTTGCGGTTGCAAGCGAGCCGGCGGCGCTATCGGCGCGATCGAGGAAGGGACATTGACGGACAACGACATCTTCTCGACCAATCTCAGGTTTGCCTGCGCGACGCGGCGTTCGATCTCGCAGATCTGCCGCGAGATCGGCATCAACCGGCAGCAGTTCAATCGCTACATTGCCGGTGAGGCAAAACCGTCGCCGCACAACGTATCGCGCATCGCCCGCTTCTTCGGACTAGGGGCCGAGGACTTTGCGCTGCCGGCAAGACAGTTCGAGGCGCGCATGACGCGGCCCGACCGCGACCGCTCGGATGCGGGCCTGCTGCTCGAGGGGTTTCCCGGCGATATCGCGGCGCTCAGGCGTCACATCGGCTACTACCAGACCTACCATGTCTCGCTCTCCTGGCCCGGTCTCGTCGTCTGCTCCGCGGCCCGGATCTACGAGGAGACCGGCTCCTTCCGGGTCAAATCGATCGAGCGCATCCGCGATCCGGCCAACGAGATCCAGCAGTTCTCGAAATATGTCGGCCTCGTCACCTTCTGGCGGAACCGCATTTTCATCACCGAGCGCAGCATCGGACGTGAGCCGATGCTGGCGCAGACGATCCTTCTGCCGTTCGAAATGCACCAGCGCGTCTACCTGCGCGGCACCACCATGGGTGTCTCCTGGCGCAAGGAGAACCTGCCTTATGCCTCGCGGATGATCTGGCGTGCGCTCGGGGGCCAGCCTGACCTGCGCCAGATGCTGTCGCGCTGCGGCGTGCTCTCCTTCGGCTCGCGACATCTGCCCCAGACGGTGCGCAATTTCCTCGAAGCGCCCGATGCCGAGCCGCTGACCATACCGAACGAGTATTGAGGCGTCCGTCGCGTCGCGTTAGGTTTCACCACCGAGGTTCGTCGGGGAGGGGATCATGAAATCGTCTGCAGTCGCGCTTGCCTGCCTTTGGGTCGCAATTCCGATCCCGGCGGCGATGGCCGACGAGGCACGCGCGCCGATCCCGTCCTGCGCGCTCTCGGGCGCATCAAGCGTGATGATCGGCGGCCAGCCGGCGCTGCGCTTGTCTGATGTCGCCAATTGCCCGCCGGAGCTCTACGAGGTCGTGCCAAGCATCATGATCGAGGGCCAGCCGGTGGTGCATTTCCGCTCCGGCAGCGGCGAAAAGGGCGATTGTGCTGCCAAGGGCGAGGCGACGGTGACCTTCGAGGGCGAAGCGGCAAACCGGCTGGGCGACGTCGATTGCCGGCAGAAGTGATGGATGTCGCGCACGTCACGCAAGTTTGCAAACCCATGCTGATGTGATGTGCCGGAGCGGCCATGCTGGCATTGGCCACGTTGTCCGCTCCGCCACGCCCCGCAAGGGGTCTACTGACGTACTCAGTTCATGTACCTGTCCAGATACGTCAGCACCTTTTCCGGATGGCGGCCAAACCAGTTGTAGCCGTCCTCGAAACGTTTGGTCGTGCCCTCGATCCAGTAGAGTTCCTTGTCGTTGCTGGCCAAGGCGTCGAAGGTGCTCTCGGCGTCACCAGGGTTGTTGATGACGGCGTCGTCGAGCACCTGCCACATCAACACAGGCAGCTTGACGTTCGGAGCCCAGAGTCTGCCCGACATGTCGGCGGCAGCAAAACCGCCAAGCTTGAGCAACTCCAGGTCGATCAGTTCCTGATATTGCGCGATTCCTTGGTAGCCCGAGAGTTTGCTAAAGACCGACGTCATGTTGGGGACGAGCGGGCTCAGAAGGCACTTGACGTTCTCAAACAGCTCGGGGTGTTTGGTGATGGCGGCATACTGCGAAACGCCGCCCAGGCACTGGCTGAACAGGGCAACGTCCATCTTGCCCAGGCGCGGATGGGCGTCGACGAACTTCTTGACGCCGACGCAATCTCGCCATTCCCACTGGCCGACGCCGCAGACGCCGCCATTGGCAGCACCGCTCTGCCCGTGATTGCGAAAGTCGTAGGTCAGCACGTTGTAGCCGGCATCGGTCAGGTGCTTGTACTGGATGACGAAGTCGATCTCGACCGGCTCGATGAAGTTGCCCCACGGCGCGCCCATGTGGCCGGGATAGCCGGCGCGGCACATCGGAAGGGCATGGTTGAAGATCACGAGCTTGTTGCTCTCGCCGCCCTTGGCCGGGATGTACCAGGCTTCGAGCGGCGTGCCGTCGTCCGACGGGATGGACAGGTCATGCCAGCCTTCCATGCCGTAATCGCCCGGGTTCTTGAAGATGAAGCTGCGCGGCATCTTGACCATGCCGGCGAGCGCCTTGACCTTGGCGTGATCGTCCGCGGAGATGGTCTTTTCCTGCTCCAGCGCCGTCTGCATTCTTTGCTTTGAAATTCCGGTCATGACGAGGCTCCTTTGCCTGTTCGAAGATGCCGCAACCCGAGACCATGCCCTGTGCCAAGATAGGATCTCGGTGGGTATGGGCGCATTTTACGTGGGGGAATGGATCGGATAAACCGCCTGGACATGACATCAGTGTTAAGCAATAACTGACAATATGCCGCTCGATCCCTCACTGCTTCCCGCCATGGCGTGGTTTGTCCACGTCGCCCGCCGACGCAGCTTCACCAAAGCCGCCCTGGAAATGGAGGTGACGCGCGCAACCGTGTCGCAACACCTGAAATCGCTGGAGCGGCATCTGAACGTTCGGCTCATCAACCGCACGACGCGCGACATGTCACTTACCGAGGAAGGTCAGCGCCTGTTTGATGTGCTGCATCCCGCATTTGCCGCGATCGAGGGCGCGGTCACGGATTTGAGCGAAGCCGGCACGGAGCCGTCGGGTACGATTCGCTTGTCGGTCTCACGCGTCGCTGCGCGCTCGCTGATCGAGCCGCATTTGGCGGCGTTCCTGGCACGCTTCCCGAAGCTGCGGCTGGAACTGGTGACCGACGACGGTTTCTCCAACATCGTGGCCGAAGGGATCGACGCCGGCATCCGGTTGGGTGAAAGCCTGGACGAACACATGATTGCGGTGCCGATCACGCCGCCGCTGGCGATGGCGATCGTCGGTTCGCCCGCATACTTCGAACGCCACGGCGTGCCCGAGACGCCTCAGGCGTTGAAGCAGCACAACTGCCTCTCCTACCGCTTCACCTCAAGCGGCAAACTAGACCGCTGGACGTTCCTCGCACCCGGCGAGGAGGCGCGTACCGTGGTCTATGAGCCGCAGGGCAACGCCGTCTTCAACGACGACGACAGTATGTTGCGCGCTGCACTGCAGGGGGTTGGACTGGTGCAGCACCTCGACCTCTGCGTTCGCCCATATCTGGAGGACGGCACCTTGGCGCGTGTCCTTCTGCCGTGGGTTCATCCCCGTCCAGCCTTCTTTCTTTACGTGCCGTCGCGCGCGCAGATGCCCGCCAAGACCCGAGCGCTCATGGACTTTCTTGTCGAGCAGCGCAAAAACCTCGCGCGGCAGGTCGCGCCATAGCGGTTGGCATGGACTTCATGCTGTTGACGGTGCCTGGTCGAGCCTTGCCAGCCGGGCGCCTTCGCGAAAGGCCGCAACCGCTGGCGGGTTGGAGACCGGGTAGCCCTCGATGAAGCGCTCCACCCTGAAGGACGGGAATTCTGCCCGCAGCCGCTCGGCGGCGTCGGCCGATTCCTTCGTCTCGCCGAGACAGGCATGGGCCATCGCCCGGAACATCAGCGTGCTTGGGGATTCCTGCGAGCTTTTCTCGAATGCGGACAGGCATTCGCGGTATCGGCCGGTGACGAAGAGCACGCGGCCGAGCATGCCGTAATACCAGGGCGGCCCGAGCGGGTTCAAGGCGAGGGCGCGTTCGATCAGAGGGATGGCGTCTTCGGGGGTGCCGACCACCAGCGCCTTGGCGCCGGCCAAAAGCGCCAGGGTGTCGGCATTGTTCTTGCCGAATTCAAACGCGCGCGCATGCGCCTCGGCAGCGCCCGCAAGGTCCCCCAGGCAGGCGCGCAGATCGCCGAGGCAGGTCTGGCCGGCAGGGTCGGTCGGATCCAGGCGCACGGCTTCCTCGGCGGCGCGCCGCCAGTTTCCGAATGCGTCTTCGAGATCGTCGCTATAGCCGTTGCAGGCCCTGATGGAATGAACATAGGCCAGTTCCGTCCACGCGCGGGAGCGGCCCGGATCCAGTTCGAGCGAGCGCGAAAGCAGTTGAAGTGCGGCGGCATTGCCGTCGCGACTGAAGCGATTGTGCTGCTCGACGCCGAGAAGATAGTAGTCGTAGGCCTGCAGGGTCCCTTGAGCCTTCTGTCTGCTCGCCTTGCGTCCGATTGCGGCCAGCGTTCCAAAGCAGCCGGCAAGCACATTGATGACGCTTTCGCAGAGGCTGTCCTGCAGGGTGAGGGCATCTTCCATCGCGCGGTCATAGCGCTCGCTCCACAGCGTCATGCCTGTGCGCGTGTCGGAGAGCTGCATGGTCAGACGCACCCGCTTGTCGTCGGCGCGCAGCTGCCCGGTGACGGCATAGGTGGCGCCGACCGCCTGGACATGATCCTCGAAGGCTTCAGGCCGGTTTCCAAGCAGCTTCATCGTGTGGAAGGCAATCACCGGGATATCGGCGAAACGCGCGAGATCGACTGAGAGATCGGAGGAAAGGCCATCGGCAAAACGCTGCCAGCGCTCCTCCGGATTGAGGCTCTCGATCGGAAAGAGCGCGAGCACCGGGGATGCGGGCTCTGTCGCCCGCGTGGGAGCCGTCGCTTGCGTGACCGCAGCACCCGCCATGGTCTGCGCCACATGGGACGCGAGCTCGATCTTGTTGCGCACGCCGAGCTTGCCGTAGATCGTGGCGAGATGCGTACGCACGGTCGACGGCGCGATGAACAGCGCCTCGCCGATCTCGCGATAGGTCAGACCCGCGGCAAAACGCTCGGCCACGGCGCGCTCACGCTCGGACAGGGGTTCAGTGGCGGTCTGTGGCGTCTGGATGCGGTTCATGGCTGCTCCCTGCCATCCGACCGGACCGGTTTCAACGGTGACGACGCAAAATACTACAAATGCAGGAGCGGAAACACAGCAGTTGCGCGATGTGGCCGAGCGCCGCGCCGCCTACAGTCGGACCATCGTTTCAATGCCCTGAGGGGCCCAGCCAAGGTGGAGCCGAAGATGAGCAGCCTTCTGTCCGGAATGTCCGAATTCACCCATGCCGTCTGGCTGGATCTGAACCAGCCGGCAAGGCACATCGCCGACAGCGTCGGTCGTCACGATCCGTTCCGGCTCTTTGCCATCTGGGACGATCGCCTGCGCTTTCGCGAGCAGCTTCTGCGCATCGCCAGGCAGAATCCGGAACTGCTCGACGATGTCGGGCTGACCAGAGCGCAGATCGACGCCGAGACCAGCAAGCCCTTCTGGCAGCGCTGAAGCTGCCGATGGCTGAATGAGAGAGGCGGCACCTGTCGGCGCCGCCTTTCCTGTTGTCAGTTGCCCGCACTTTCCATGCGCCGTGTCTTCAGCACGCGCTCAAGCCAGCCGATCTCCATCTCCGGAACCGACTTCAACAGGAGGTCGGTATAGTCGTCGAAGGGCGGCGACAGCACTTTCGACTTCGGACCGAAGCGCACCAGGCGGCCGCGGTGCATGACCGCGACGCTGTCGGCGATGGCCCGGACGATCGCGATGTCGTGGGTGATAAAGACATAGGAAACAGCGGTTTCCTCCTGAAGCTTCAAGAGCAGATTCAGGATGCCTTCGGCCACCAGCGGATCGAGCGCGGAGGTCGGCTCGTCGCAGAGGATCAGTTCGGGCTTGGCCGCGAGCGCGCGGGCGATCGCCACCCGCTGCTTCTGGCCGCCCGAAAGTTCGGCCGGATACCGATCGAGGAAGCGGCCGCCCATTTCGATCTGGTCCAAGAGCTCGTTCACCCGTTCCGTCTTCTTCTGCCCGTGCAGGCCGAAGTAGAAGGAGAGCGGACGGCCGACGATGTCGCGCACCGTCTGGCGCGGGTTCATCGCGGTATCGGCCATCTGGTAGATCATCTGGATGCGCCGCAGCTCGTCGTTGCTGCGGCCCTTGAGCGCCCGCGGCAGTTCCTTGCCCTCAAAGGTGATGCGGCCCTCGGTCGGCGGCAACAGCCCGGTGATGACGCGGGCGAGCGTCGACTTGCCCGAGCCGCTTTCGCCGACGATCGCCAGCGTCTGGCCCTTCGGCAGATGCATCGAGACATCGTGCAGCACCTTGAAGCCATTGGCGTAACCGGCGCTGACATGCTCGATCGTCAGCTGCGTGCCGGTCTGATCCACCGCTTCGTCGCGCTTGGTCTGCCGCACGCTGACGAGCGCGCGGGTGTAATCCTCGCGCGGGGCTTCGATGATCTGCTGGGTGGCGCCGTACTCCACGGTCTTCCCGTGGCGCAACACCATGATGTCGTCGGAGATCTGGGCGACGACCGCGAGATCATGGGTGATGTAGAGCGCTGCCGTATGCGTCTCCTCGATCGCATGCTTGATCGCGGCAAGCACGTCGATCTGGGTCGTCACGTCGAGCGCTGTCGTCGGCTCGTCGAAGACGATCAGCTCCGGATTGGGGCAGAGCGCCATGGCGGTCATGGCGCGCTGAAGCTGGCCGCCGGAGACCTGGTGCGGGTAGCGGTCGCCGAAGGTTTCGGGATTGGGCAGACCCAGCACCCGGAAAAGGTAGAGCGCCCGCTTCTTTGCCTCCTCGCGGCTCATGATGCCGTGGCGCAGCGATGCCTCGATCACCTGGTCGCCGAGCCGGTGCGCCGGGTTGAAGGCGGCGGCCGCCGATTGCGCGACATAGCAGACGCGGGCACCGCGGATCGAGCGGATGCCATGTCTGTCGAGGGTCAGGATGTCCTTGCCATCGAGCAGGACTTCTCCTCCGGTAATGCGCACCCCGCCGCGGCCGTAAGCCAAGGCCGAAAGGCCGATCGTCGACTTGCCGGCGCCGGATTCACCGATGAGACCGAGCACCTTGCCCTTCTGAACGGTAAAGGACACGCCTTCGACGAGGGTGACGACCTTGGGCGGTTCGCCCGGCGGATAGCTGGTCGCTTCGATCTTGAGGTTCTTGACGGACAGCATCTCAGGCATCGCCGCGTCCTCCCTTGAGGCTGGAGGTTCTCTTCATCAGCCAGTCGACCACGAGGTTGACGCAGATCGCGAGCGTGGCGATCGCAGCCCCCGGGATCAACGCTGCCGAAATGCCGAAGATGATGCCGTCCTTGTTATCCTTGACCATGCCGCCCCAGTCGGCGGCCGGCGGCTGGATGCCGAGACCAAGGAAGGAGAGGGTGGAGAGGAACAGGATCGAGAAGGCGAAGCGCAGGCCGAATTCGGCAAGCAGCGGCGACAACGTGTTCGGCAAGATCTCGCGGAAGATGATCCAGAGCGAACCTTCGCCGCGCAGCCTTGCCGCCTCGACGAACTCCATCACCGCGACATCGAGGGCCACGGCGCGGCCGATGCGGAAGACACGGGTACTGTCGAGCACGGCCATGACGAGGATCAGGATCCACAGATGCTGCGGCAGCACGGCGAGCACGACGAGCGCGAAGATCAGCGTCGGGATCGCCATCATCAGGTCGTTGAAGCGGGAGAAGAGCTGGTCGGTGAAACCGCCGACGACGGCGGCCGTGAAGCTTAACAGCATGCCGAGCGAAAAGGAGAGCACGGTTGCCGCCAGCGCCACGAAGATGGTGGTGCGGGCGCCATAGATCAGACGCGAGAGCAGGTCGCGGCCGAGATTGTCGGTGCCGAGCAGGAAGTCGCCACCGGCCGGAAGCCAGACGTCGCCGACGACGTCGCGTTCGCCGAAGGGGGCGATGACGGGCGCGAACAGCGCGCAGAAGATCGCAATCGCGATGCCGGCGATGCCGATCCAGGCGCTGAAGGGTATGGATCTCAGGTTCATCGCGGGTGCCTCAGTCTCGGGTTGGCGATGATCGCGAGAATGTCGGCCGCCATGTTCAGGAAGATGTAGAAGGCGGCAAAGATCAGGCCGCAGGCCTGAACGACCGGCATGTCACGCACGGTCACCGCATCCACCATGTATTGCCCCATGCCCGGATAGACGAAGACCACCTCGACCACGACGACGCCGACGACGAGATAGGCAAGGTTGAGCGCGATGACGTTGATAACCGGCGCCACGGCGTTGGGAGCCGCATGGCGCGCGATGATGCGGAACATGCCGAGACCCTTGAGTTCCGCCGTCTCGACATAGGCCGACGACATGACGTTGAGGATGGCAGCCCGGGTCATGCGCATCATGTGGGCGAGCACGACGAGGACGAGGGTTGCGACCGGAAGGGCGATCGCCGAGAGCCGTTCGGTGAAACTCATGCTGTCATAGACGGTCGCGGGGAAGGTCGCGACGCCGTATTTGACGGCGAAGAACATGATCAAGAGATAGCCGATGAAGAACTCGGGCAGCGAGATCGCCGCCAGCGAGACGACGTTGATGATCTTGTCCGGCAGCCTGTTGCGGAACTGCACCGCCAGCATGCCGAGGCCGACGGCGAGCGGCACGGAGATGAGCGCTGCGAAGAAGGCGAGGAACAGCGAATTGCCGAGGCGCTTGCCGATCTGTTCGCCGACCGAGTTCTTGCTCGCCCAGGAGGTGCCGAAATCGCCTTGCACGGCGCCGCCGAGCCAGGAGAGGTAACGTTCGCTCCAGGGCTTGTCGAGGCCGAGATCCTTGCGGATGTTTTCAACCGCCTGGGGCGTTGCCGACTGGCCGAGATAGGTGGTGGCGAAATCGCCGGGAAGGGCCTCGATGCCGCCAAAGATCATCAGCGACACGGCAAAGAGCAGGCCCACGCTCAAGCCGAGGCGCTGCAGGATCAGCGCCGCGAGAGGGCGGCGGAAGGTGAAGCGCCGCCAGAAGGTGCCGCCGATCTGGCCATCGGAAGCAGGGTTGGGTTTTGCTGGTACTCCGGAAAGTTCGGCAGACCGCGGGTGTGTTGCACCCGCGGTTCCATCCGTCGGAACCGGACCAGTGAGCGGTCCGCTTTCCATCATCATGCGTCCAGCCAGACCCGGGTTGCGACGTAACCGTTCGACATGTCGTTGCCGATGTCGTGCACGTAGCCCTTCACCTGCTTGGTGGAGGCGTTCACGAAGTCATTGAACATCGGCAGGATCAGGCCGCCTTCGTCGCGCACCATCATCGCCATGGTGCGGTACATGTCCTTGCGCTTGGGCTCGTCGAGCTCGGCGCGGGCCTCGAGCAGGATCTTGTCGAAGTCCGGGCGCTTGAAGCGGGTGTCGTTCCAGTCGGCGCTCGAAAGATAGGCGGTCGAGTACATCTGGTCCTGGGTCGGACGGCCGCCCCAGTAGGAGGTGGAGAAGGGCTGGACGTTCCAGACATTCGTCCAGTAGCCGTCGCCAGGCTCCCGCTTGACCTCGATCTCGATGCCCGCCTTCTTGGCGCTTTCCTGGTAGAGCACGGCCGCATCGACCGCACCCGGGAAGGCGACGTCGGAGGTGCGCAGCAAAACCGGACCGCTATGGCCTGATTTCTTGTAGTGGAAGGCCGCCTTGTCCGGATCATAGGCACGCTGCTCGATGCCTTCGGGGAAGAGGGCATAGGTGTCGTTGATCGGGAAGTCGTTGCCGACCTTGCCGTAGCCGCCGAGGATGCGCTCGACCATGGTCTCGCGGTCCATCGAATATTTCAGCGCCATGCGCAGGTCGTTGTTGTCGAAGGGGGCGGTGTTGCAATGCATGATGAACACGTAGTGGCCGCGGCCCGACGTGTTCAGGATCTCGACTGTCGGCGCCTTCTTCAGAAGGTTGACCGTCTTCGGGTCGACGCGGTTGATGTAGTGCACCTGGCCCGACGAAAGGGCGGCGATGCGGGCCGTCGCATCGTTCATGGCGATCAACTCGACGGAATCGACATAGCCGCGGTCCGTGCGCCAGTCGTCGGCGTTCTTCTCGAAGGTGGCGCGGATGCCGGCTTCGAAGCTCGTCACCTTGAACGGGCCGGTGCCGATCTGGGCGTCCGGCGCGTCGATGCCGCCGCCCGGCTGGATGATCAGGTGATAGTCGGTCAGAAGCAGCGGCAGGTCGGCATTGCCTTCGGTCAGCACGAGCACCAGCTTGTCGCCGTCGGCTTTGATTTCCTTGATCGACTTCATCACGCCGAGCGCGCCGGATTCCGACTTCTCGTCGGTGTGGCGCTGCAGGGTCTTGATGACGTCGTCGAGCGTCAGCTCCTTGCCGTCATGAAATTTCACGCCCTTGCGGATGGTGAAGGTCCAGGTCGAGGCATCGGCGGACGGTTCCCAGGATTCGGCGAGCGCCGGGACCGGTGCGCCTGTGGTCGGATGGCTTTCGACCAGCATGTCGCCCCAGTTGCGGCCGACGACGAACATGAATTGCGACAGAGCCTTGGCCGGATCCTTGCTGTCGGTTGCGGCCGCACCTTCGAGGCCGAGTTTCAGATGGCCGCCGCGCTTCGGCTCCTGCGCTTGAGCGCTGGTGGCAAACAGCGTGCCGGCCGTCGAGGCGAGGATGCCGGCAGCAGCCGCACGACCCAAAAACTCGCGCCGGTTCATCTTGCCGAGCATGACCTGTCGTGTGAGGTAATCCTTGTAATCGCTCATTCCCCTGTTCCCTTTTCTCGTCGGCATTCGCCGTTCGTTGTGGTTGGTAGAGATTGTATCGATGGCTTCGGACCGGCCCAAAGTGGCCGCTTCTCGTCGTTTCGGGTGCTGTTTCTCCTTCCTTCGGACCGGGCGCCCTGCGTTGAGATCGATAAGCGTAATCGCTGGAACTCTTCTTGTAACGCCCTAAATTACAATTTATTTCCATAAGCTTGGCTTATGGATGCGTGCTTATTTGCACGCGGGTTTCCCGCGCGTTTCGTCACGTTCCGGTGCCGGTCGTCCGGCTCTGTCGCCTGCGCCGCCAAGGGTTGGCGGGGTTTGTCGAAAGCGGGGTGCCGGCGGAAATCCGCTGGCACTTTTCCCGCCCTAGCGACCCTTCCACACGGGGTCGCGTTTCTCCGCGAAGGCGCGCGCGCCCTCCAGCTGGTCTTCGCTCGAATAGAGAATGTCGACGGTCTTGAACTGCCGCTGGGTGATCTTGTTCATGGTCGTCTGGAAGGCCTCGCCCTCGGCGGCGCGCACCACTTCCTTGATCGCGGCGTAGACCAGCGGCGGGCCGCTTTCGAGCAGGCGGGCAAGCTCCCAGGCGCGCTCCAGCAGCTTGGCGGCCGGCAGGATCTCGTTGACGAAGCCCCAGCGGTGGGCCTCCTGAACGTCAAGCCAGCGGCCGGTCAGAAGCATGTCCATGGCGATGTGGTAGGGGATGCGTTTCGGCAGCTTGATCGAGGCGGCGTCGGCGACGGTGCCGGAACGGATCTCGGGGAGCGCGAAGGTGGCGTGTTCGGCGGCGAGGATCAGGTCAGTCGAAAGCGCGATCTCGAGGCCGCCGCCACAGCAGATGCCGTTGACCGCCGCGATGATCGGCTTGTTGAGGTCGCGCAGTTCCTGCATGCCGCCGAAACCGCCGACGCCATAGTCGCCATCGACCGCGTCGCCATCGGCGGCAGCCTTCAGGTCCCATCCCGGACAGAAGAATTTTTCACCGGCGCCGGTGATGATCGCGACACGCAGGCTGTCGTCGTCGCGAAAGTCGCGAAAGATCTCCCCCATCACCCGGCTGGTTTTCAGGTCGATAGCATTGGCCTTCGGCCGGTCGATCGTGACTTCGAGAATGCCGCCTTCGCGGCGCGTGAGGATCGGTCCGGTCATGAGGGTCAGTTCCTCCGGCGAATGAGAGCGTCTGCGGCTACGGCCCCCTGGCCGTTCGGCAACACCATCAATGGATTGATATCGAGTTCTTCGAGTTTCGAAGCGTTTGCAACGACATAGGATGCCGCTGCAGCGACAGCGTCGATCAAGGCTGCGTCATCGCCGGCCGGGCCGCCGCGATAGCCATCGAGCAACTTGCGGATCTTCAGCCCGCCGATAGCCTCGCGGATGGCTTGCGGCGTCGTCGGCAGCGTCAGGATGGCGGAATCGTCGAGCAGTTCCACGAGGATGCCGCCGGCGCCGATCGTCAGCACGGGGCCCGCCACCGGATCGCGCATCGCGCCGATGATGAGTTCGGCGACCGGTTTTGCCACCATCTTTTCGACCAGATAACCCGAGGCGACGGCGGCCATGGCCTTTGCCGCCGCATGGACTTCATCGCGGGTTGTTAGGTTGAGCTTTACCGCGCCCGCCTCGGTCTTGTGGGCGACCCCGAGGCCCTTCAGCACGACCGGGAAACCGAGCGCTTCGGCGGCTGCTGCCGCCGCTTCGGGAGTTGCCACTGCCTTGCCTTTCGGTACGGTGAGGCCGAAGGCGGCAAGCTCCACCTTCGCCTCGTGTTCGCTGAGCGTGATCGCGTCACCGGCGTGGACGCCGCTGCCGTCGAGCAGGCGTGGCGGGACAGGTTTCTTCCAGGCGGCCCCGATGTCGGCGGCCGTCTCGATCGCGGCCAGGGCCTCCTCGATGCCGAAGAAGGGCACGATGCTCGCCTTCATCAGGAAGAGGGCGGTGGCTTCAGGCATGTTTTCGCCGAGGCTCGCGACGATGCCGGCGCGCGCGCCAGTCGCCCGGGCCGCGTCGATCACCGCGTGGCAGGTGGTCTCCCAGTCCGCGGGGTCGCAACGGTCGAGGCGGGGGAAATCGAGGACCAAGAGATTGATCGCATAACCGCCCTTCATCATGGCGGTAAAGGCGGTCGTCTGCTTCTCGCGATTGCCCCAGACGAAGGTATGGTAATCGAGCGGGTTGGCGATCGTCACCATCTCTCCGAGCGCGTCCTTGAGCGGCTTCTTCTGCTCGTCGCGCAAGGGCCGGTAGTTGACCCGGTAGCGCTCGCCGGCATCCGCCATCAGCGAGGCCTCGCCGCCCGAGCAGCTCATCGAGGAGATGTCGCGGCTATCGAGCGGTCCGGCCACATGCAGGAGCTTCAGTGTTTCCAGGAGCGCCGGCAGGGTGTCGACGCGGCCGATGCCGAGGCGGGCAAGCAGCGCCGAGGAGACACGGTCGTTGCCGGCAAGCGAGGCGGTGTGCGACACGGTCGCAAGCTGGGCTGCCTCGGACTTGCCGACCTTCAGCGTCACGACCGGCTTGCTGAGTTCGCGCGCCCGGGTTGCCAGCCGCTCAAGGGCGGCCATGCTGTCGAAGCCTTCGATGTGCAGGCCGACGGCGGTGACGCGCGGGTCTTCCAGTACCGCGCAGGCGATATCGGACAGGCCCGTCTGTGCCTGGTTGCCGGCGGTCATGACATAGGCGAGCGGCAGGCCGCGCGTCTGCATCGAGATGTTGCAGGCGATGTTGGAGGATTGGGTGAGGATCGCGACGCCCTTTTCGACGCGCTGCATGCCGTGCTGGTCCGGCCAGAGCAGGGCGCCATCGAGCATGTTGATGAAGCCGTAGCAATTCGGGCCGACGATCGGCATGTCGCCGGCGGCCGCCACCAGCGCCTCCTGCAGGTCGTTGCCGTCGTCAAGCTCGCTAGCCGCCTCGCGGAAACCCGAGGCGTAGCAGACCGCGCCGCCTGCGCCACGGCCCGAGAGATCGCGGATGATGTCGATCGTCAGCTGCCGGTTGACGCCGACGAAGGAGGCGTCCGGGGCGCCCGGAAGCTCGGCGACGGAACGGTAGCATTTGCGGCCGAGGATCTCGGTCTCGCGTGGATGCACCGGCCAGATCTCGCCGGTAAAACCCATCTTGTCGCATTGTTCGATGACCCGCCGGGCTTCTTTGCCGCCGAAGACGGCGATCGAGCGCGGGCGGATCAGGCGGTCGAGGGAGCGGGGAGTGGAGTTCATGCTGCCTTGCACTCCGTCATACCGATGGTCGTCGGAGCGCTTGCCACCAACGCCCTCATTCCTGTGACAAGCACAGGAATGAGGAGGGGAGAGAGGTTCATCACCTCTAGCCGATCTCCCCCCTTGTGGGGGAGATGCCCGGCAGGGCAGAGGGGGGCAACTACTGGAAACGCACCCATCCCGTCACGCCCCCAGCGGCCGCAGCAGGTCGCGGCTGATGATGTGGCGCTGGATTTCCGACGTGCCGTCCCAGATGCGCTCGACGCGGGCGTCGCGCCAGAAACGGGCGAGCGGCAGGTCGTCCATCAGGCCCATTCCGCCGAAGATCTGGATCGCTTCGTCGGTAACCCGGGCGAGCATCTCGGTGGCAAAGACCTTGGCCGACGCAATCTCGCGGTTCGACGGCAGGCCGTTGTCGAGCCGCCAGGCGGCCGACAGCGTCAAGAGATCGGCGGCGTCGATCTCGGTGATCATGTCGGCGAGCTTGAAGGAAACGCCCTGGTTGGCGCCGATCGGCTTGCCGAACTGCTTGCGCTCGGCCGCATAATTGAGCGCATAGTCGAAGGCACGGCGGGCGCGACCGACCGAGGTCGCTGCCACGGTCAGGCGGGTGGCGAACAGCCAGTCATTGGCGACGTCGAAACCCTTGTGCACTTCGCCGAGGATCTGGGCGGAGGGCAGGCGGCAATCGTCGAAGGTGAGCACACAGTTGTTGTAGCCGCGGTGGGAGACCGAGTTGTAGCCCTTGCGGATCTCGAAACCCGGCGTGCCGCGGTCGACGAGGAAGCAGGTGATCTTCTTCTTCGGCCCGCGCGGCGTCTCTTCCTCGCCGGTGGCGATGAAGACGATGACGAAATCGGCGATGTCGGCATGGCTGATGAAATGCTTGGTGCCGTTGACGATCCAGTCGTCGCCGTCCTGGCGCGCAAAACACTTCATGCCGCGCACGTCCGAGCCGGCGTCCGGCTCGGTCATGGCGAGCGCGTCGAACTTGTCGCCCTTGACCGCCGGCAGCAAGTACTTCTCGCGCTGCTCGGCATTGCAGGCCATCAGGATGCCCGAGGGGCGGCCGAAGAAGACCGTGAGACCCATGGAGCCGCGGCCAAGCTCGCGCTCGACCAGGGTGAAGGAGGTGTGATCGAGACCGGCGCCACCGACTTCCTCGGGGAAATTGCAGCCGAAGAAGCCGATTTCCTTGCACTTGCGGGCGATGTCCTGGCCAAGCTCGCGCGGCACGATCCCGGTGCGCTCGACCTCGTCCTCATGCGGATAGATTTCCGTTTCGACGAAGCTCCTGACCGTGTCGACGATCATCTGCTGTTCTTCGGTCAGTGCGAAATTCATGTGTTCTCCCTCGCGATTATCTGCTTGCCGTGTGGCCGATCTCCCCATCGACCGTGGGCATGCCCGTCCTGCCCTTCACCCTAGCTCTCTCCCCGCAGGCGGGGAGAGGGGACGCCTCGTACGCGAAGCATCGCTGCGGTTCCAAAAACCGCTGTGACCCCACCGACTTGGCCCCGAACCACTGCGGTCTTTGATGAGCGAGCGGTTGCGGCATGTCCCTTCTCCCCGCTTACGGGGAGAAGGTCGCGGCAGCGGGATGAGGGGCTTGACCCGACGTGCCCGCAATCCCTCCGAAGACGGAGGGCTAGTCTCAGCGCTTCTGGCCGACGAAGCGGCCGACACCTTCGGGTGCCGGCAGCTGCGCATGGGCTTCAGCAATGGCTGCAAGCTTGCTCAGCACGTGCGCCGGTGCAGGCACCGCCTTGCCGGCCTTGCTGTCGACATGCAGCGTCATCTGCTCGGCGGTCGCAACCGCTTCGTTGGTGGCGGCGTTGTAGATCGTCGAGAAGATGTGCAGGCGCTTCTCGTCGGAGGAGAGCACCTGGCAGGTCGAATAGAGCGCGTCGCCGAGCCTGGCCTCGCCGAGGTTCCGGATGTGGGTCTCGACGGTGTAGTAGCTGTGGCCGTCGCGCACATAGTCGAGATCGACGCCGATCAGGCGCAGCAAGCCGTCGGTGGTGTCGCCGAAGACCTGGAGATAGCGGTGCTCGGTCATGTGGCCGTTGTAGTCGACCCAGGCGGCGCTCACCTTGGTGTCGACGATGCGCAGCGGCTTGACGTCGCCGAGGTTTGCCTCCGGCTTCTTGGCGTTCGCCCAGAGCTTGGCTTCGAAATCGGCGAGCAGCTTGCCCGCACCCCAGCCTTCGCCGCCATTGCCCGATTTCAGCGCATGCATGATGCCGACGAGGTTTTCGTCGCGGATGCGCTCCAGCTCGCGGATCGAGCGGCCGGCGGCCTGGGCGTCCGACTGGGCGCCGATCTTTTCGACCAGCGCATCGTCGAGATCGACGACATCGGTGAACTTCGTCCACGGCCATTTGAGGCACGGGCCGAACTGGGCGAGGAAGTGGCGCATGCCGGCTTCGCCGCCGGCGATGCGGTAGGTCTCGAACAGACCCATCTGCGCCCACCGCATGCCGAAGGAATAGCGCATGACGTTGTCGAGCGTCTCGGTATCGCAGATGTCGTCCTGGATCAGCCACAGCGCCTCGCGCCAGAGCGCTTCAAGCAGGCGGTCGCCGACGAAGGCCTCGATCTCCTTGGCGATGACGACGCCCTTCATGCCGATCTGCTCGACGCCCGACATGGCGCGCTCGATCGTCGCTTTGCTCGTCTTTTTGCCGCCGACGAGTTCGACCAGCGGCAGCAGGTAGACGGGGTTATAGGGATGCGCCACGAACATGCGCTCGGGATGGTGCATCTCGGATTGCAGATCGGACGGCAGCAGACCCGAGGTGGACGAACCGATCAGTGCATCGGGCCGTGCGGCCGCGTCGATCTTTGTGATGACGCCGCGCTTCAACTCCAGCCGCTCCGGCACGCTTTCCTGAATCCAGTCAGCACCTTCGACCGCTTCCTCGATGCTCTTGCAGAAGGTGAGTTTTCCCTTCGGCGGCAGGGGCGCCATGGTGAGCATGGCATAGGCGCGCTCGGCATTGGCCATGACTTCGCCGATGATGCGCTCGGCTTCCGGATGCGGGTCGAAGATCTTCACGTCGATACCGGCAAGCGCGAAACGCGCCACCCAGGCGCCACCGATGACGCCACCGCCGACACAGGCTGCTTTGGTGATAAAGCTCATGATTGTTCTGTCCCTGCTCAGCGCTTCGTCAGCTTCAGTTTCTCGCGGACTTCCTTCGGTCCGATGATCTTGGCGCCCATGCCCTCGATGACGCCGACCGCCTTTTCGACGAGCTGGCCGTTCGTCGCGAGCTGGCCCTTGCCGATATAGAGGTTGTCTTCGAGGCCGACGCGGACATTGCCGCCGGCAAGGATGGCTGCGGCCGGATAGGCAAGCGCGTTGCGGCCGATCGAGAAGGCCGAGAAGGTCCAGTTGGCGGGCACATTGTTGACCATCGCCATGAAGGTGTTGAGGTCATCAGGCGCGCCCCATGGGATGCCCATGCAGAGCTGGATCAGCACCGGATCCTCGATCAGGCCTTCCTCGACGAGCTGCTTGGCAAACCACAGGTGACCGGTGTCGAAAGCTTCGATTTCCGGGCGCACGCCCAGTGCCGTCATCTGGCGGGCCATCTCACGCAGCATCGACGGCGTGTTGGTCATGACGTAATCGCCGAGCGAGAAGTTCATGGTGCCGCAGTCGAGCGTGCAGATTTCCGGCAGGCATTCGGCAACATGGGCGACGCGCTCGGTGGCGCCGGCCATGTCGGTGCCCTTCTCGTTGACGGGCAGGGGCTTTTCGACATTGCCGAACACCAGGTCGCCGCCCATGCCGGCGGTCAGGTTCAGGACGATGTCAATATCGGCGGAGCGGATGCGGTCGGTCACTTCCCGGTAGAGATCGAGCCTGCGCGAGGGTGCGCCGGTCTCCGGATCGCGAACGTGGCAGTGGATCACAGCAGCTCCGGCCTTCGCCGCCTCGACCGCCGCTTCGGCGATCTGTTTCGGCGTGATCGGAACATGGCCGGACTTTGAAACGGTGTCTCCCGAGCCGGTGACGGCACAGGTGATGAATACCTCGCGGTTCATGCTGAGCGGCATTGCTGTCTCCCTTTTATTGAGCCCATTACGAGCCAAGAGAACCGCTGTTGCTTTTCATTATCGGCTGCATCCTATACATTATCGGCGGTGGCTTGGAGAAGTTTGGATATGGATCAGAACGTTTCGCAGGTGCAGCACGTCGATATCCTGGTGCTGCCGGAGACCAATCTGATCCTCGTCGCTTCGGTCATCGAGCCGATGCGCGCGGCCAACCGCATCGCCGGGCGGCCCCTTTACGACTGGACGATCTTCAGCCCGGATGGAGCGCCGATCGAGACCAAGAGCGGCATACCGATCCCGGTTTCAGGCCCTTTCCGGCCGCAGCGCGAGACATCGCCGCTCTTCATCCTCTCCAGCTACAACTGGGAGCGCAGCGCCACATCGCAATTGAAGATGATGCTGTCCCAGACCGCACGGCACCGCGAGATGATGGCGGGCATCGAATCGGGCTCCTGGCTGCTGGCCGAAACCAGCCTGCTCGACAAATCCAAGGCGACGACGCACTGGGAGGATTTCGAGGATTTCACCACGGCCTATCCGCAGGTGACGATGGTACGCGAGCGCTTCGTCATCGACGGCAAGCGCATTACCACAGGCGGCTCGCTGCCGACGCTCGACCTGATGCTGGAGCTCATCCGCCGGGCGCATGGCTATTCGCTGGCGCTCGAAGTGTCGCGGCTCTTTATCTACGAGCAGGAGCGCACCCGTGGCGACCTCCTGCAGATGCCGGCGATCGGCAACATGCGCATTCTCGACCCGCGCGTCGGCGCCGCCGTGAAGCTGATGGAGGAAACGGTGGAGGCGCCACTGACGCTTTCACGGCTCTCCCGCCGCATCGGCGTCAGCGCGCGCCATCTGCAGGATCTCTTTCGCGACACGATGGGGGTCGCCCCGCATGAACACTACCTGGCGCTCCGCCTCAATGCGGCGCGCCGCAAGGTGATCGAGACCCGTCTGGAATTCGCCGACATCGCCGCGATCTCGGGCTTCAATTCCTCGTCGTCGTTCTCGCGCAGCTACCGGGCGCATTATCGCGAAAGCCCGAGCGAGACGCGCAGGCGGCTGAAGTTGAAGGGTTGAGGCGGTTCTTCATGTGTTGATTCAAGGGGGATTTCGGAGTCTTTTCAGACGGTTGATGGCGGATGATCAGGAATTGAGTCCGGTGCTGGTCCGACAGGCTCGGAGCTTGTTTTGCTTCGTGACAGACTTTCTCCTCCGTCATTCCTGTGCTTGTCACAGGAATCCAGCAGCCCAAGTCTTTGGGCTGAAAAGAGTCTCTCCGCCGTGCTGACGCGCGTCGACTGGGTTCCTGTGACGAGCACAGGAATGACGGCAAGGAAGCGTGGGTATCGCGGAATTTGGTGCCGTGGCCTGTGAATCGACAACACCTCACTGCCGCGCGCCCGCCCGCATCATCGAAATCATCAATTCGCCGACCTCGCCGGCAATGGCGCCGCGGGGCCAGACGAGCGTCAGGGACTGGCGATAGGCCGGGCCGAGGCGGATCATCGCCGGTGGGCGATGCACCCGGGCGAGCGAGGATTCCGGCAGCACCGAGAGATAGCCGTGCTGGCCGACGAGATTGATGATGACGGGGATCGAATCGACCTCGACAAGGGTGATGCGCCGCCGCTCGGCTTCGTCGAGCGTATCGTCGAGGAAGCGGGCCGCCTCGCGCCGAAGTCCGCTCCTGACGCTCGGCACGGCGATCGGGCAGGTGGCGAGCAGCCGCGGCAGGTCACCACCCATGTCGGAGAGAGCCGCGGCGGGGCCGGCAAGCACCAGCGGCGTCTCGGACACAAGCCGGCCATCGCAGTCTGTCGGGATCTCGGCGACATCCAGCAGGGCGGCGTCGAAGCGGCGGGCCTTGAGGCCGGCCAGAAGCTCGTCCGCGGTCGTGCTGGAAATGAACAGGGGCTGGCGGGGGCGGGTGCGGTGCCAGTTTGCCGTCAACGCCGCCAGCATGCGGGCGATCTCGCTCTCCGGGCCGAGCGGCATCACGGCCCCGAGCCGCCAGGTGGCGACGTCGCGGCGGAAGCGGTCGGCGGAGGCGTGGGTCAGCCGCGCCCAGATATCGAGCAACTCTTCGACCAGCGGTATGAGGCCCTGGCCAGTTGCCGTGCAGAGGATGCCTCCGTGGGAGCGCTCGAACAGCCGGCAGCCGAGATGGCGCTCGAGGTCTGCCATCTGCCGGGTCAGTTGCGGCTGGCCGAGGCCGAGCGCCTTGGCCGTGGCGCGGATGCTGCCGGAGCGGGCGATGCGGATGAAGCGGTCGAGCGCGACGAGGCCGACCGGCGGTACGGGCTCGCCTTCCTGCCGGTCGGCGACCTTGAGGATGGCGGCGATCCTGGCCATCGCGTCGCGGATGTCGTTGGCGCGGGCGCGGGCCTCCAGCGTCAGGACGAGAGCGGTTTCCTCCCGCCGGAAGAGCGGCATCGAGATGGCCTGTTCGAAGCGTTTGACGGCGGCGCTGACGCTTGAAGGTGCGCGTTTGCTGACGACCGCTGCGCGGCGAATGCCACCTTCGTCGAGCACCGCCTCGACCAGGGCGATCGTTGCCAGATCCATGCGTCCATCCCCGCGGGCGGCCGCCGCGAACCGAGTGTTCCGGGATGTGCATCGCCCGTTCCAGATTTGGGATATAGCATGGATGTGCGGTAAGCGCATAGCATGCTTTCAGCAACGGTTCCCCTGCGAGCGTCGGTTGCGGGAATTTCAAGCATCCGCGCACCGCTTCGAACCCGAGGCGAGCCCGGCGCGGAAGGATATCTGTCGGCATGCTGCATCAGTTCAAAACCACCGTTCTCTGCGGGAAACCGCTTGATTTCGCCACGCTCGAGGACATCGGGTCGGGAAGGGTGCGGCCGGTGCCCGACGATGGCGGTATGGAGCGGGTGGCCGCCGCCCACAAGGTGATCGCCGATCGCATCGCCATGGGCCTGCCGGTCTATGGATCGAACACCGGCGTCGGTTCGATGAAGGATCGTCTGTGGACGGCCGACGATCTGGCCGAATTCAACAATGCGCTGGTGCGCGCCCATCATTTCGGCACCGGCGAGTTCTTCGCACCGGCGATCGTGCGCATGGCGATTGCGATCCGCGTGAATACGGCGATGCGCGGCCACACCGGCTGCAGCCCGGAGCTCATCCGGGCATTCCTGTCGCTGCTCGAGGCCGACATCATTCCGGCCGTGCGTCGCCACGGCTCGATGGGCTGCGCCGATATCGGCCTGATGGGGCAGATCGCCTCGGTGCTGACGGGCGTTGGCGAGGCCTATTATCAGGGCCGGCTGGTGACGGCGGAGACGGCGCTCTCCGAGGCCGGCCTGAAGCCTTTCATCATGCAGCCGCGTGATGCGCTGGCCGCGCTCAGCGTCAACGCCATCGCCTTTGCCGCGGCCGCCAACGTGCTGCGCGAGGCGGCCTCGGCGATCCGCGTGCTGCTCGTCACCGGGGTGATGTCGTCGCTGGCACTCGGCGCGTCTGCCGATCCGTGGCGGGTGGCGGCAACACTCTCGACCCGTGGCGAGGCGGTGGTCGGCTCCTGGCTCTACGGTCAGTCCGGGGTTGCCGACTGGCCGGTGCCGACGGCGATCCACGATCCCCTAAGCCTGCGCATGACGGCGCAGGTCTTCGGCGCGGTCGTCGATACGCTGCTGGTCGCTGCCGGGCGGCTGGTCGAGGCGACCTATCTCTCCGACGACAATCCTGTTGTCATCGGCGGCCAGGTCCATTCCTCCGGCGCATCGCTGCCGTTGACGACGACGCTTTACATCGAGGCGGCGCAGATCGCCTTTTCGCATGCCGCGCGCAACGTCTTGAACCGCTGCATCCTTTTGTCCAACGGCGGACGGCGCAATCTCTCGGTCAACCTGGTGGCGCCGGGGGAAGTTGCGACAGGGCTCGGGCCGCTGATGAAGCTCGCCGTCGAACTCTACATGCGCGTGCAATCGCTGGCCGTGCCGCTCTCGGCGCAGTCGATCGTGGTTGCCGGCGGTCTCGAGGAGGAGGCGACCTTCCTGCCATTGATCGTAGAGCGCATGGAGACGCAGGTGCGGGATCTGCGCCAGCTCGCTGCCATCGAGGCGATGCTGTCGGCCCAGGCGATCGATCTCGTCGGCGACCAGCCGCAAGGGATCGTCAAGCGTGCCTATGACCAGACGCGCTCGGTCAGTCCCATGTATCTGAAGGACCGCCCGCTCTCCAAGGAGATCGAGGCGCTGCAGGATGCGTTTACCTGCCACGACCTGTTGCGCTCCTTCGTCGCGACCGCGCCGATGCCGGAGTTCGACGACTTCTTCGCGCTCGGCAAGTAATCCAGGACCGATCCAACCGGGAGAACCGCATGTCCGATTTTGATCTCGTTCTGAAAGGCACCGTCGTTCTCCCCCACCGCATCGTCGAGGACGGCCATGTGGCTGTCCGTGACGGCAAGGTGGTGCATGTCGGTCAGGGGGCGGCGCCGGCCGCTCGCGAGCGCCATGATCTCGGCGAAGCGCTGATCCTTCCGGGCGCCGTCGATGCGCAGGTGCACTCGCTGTCGCAGAAGAACCAGGAGGATTTCATCTGGTCGACGCGCTCGGCGGCCGCCGGCGGCGTCACCACCATCGTCGACATGCCCTATGACGAGGGCAATCTCGTCTGCTCGGCCGCAGCGCTCAACCGCAAGATCGACCACGCGGGACCGCAGGCGCGCGTCGACTTCGCGCTTTACGGAACGGTCGATCCCGAAGAGGGGCCGGCGCGCATCGGCGAGATGGTGGAAGCGGGCGTCGCTGCCTTCAAGTTCTCCACTTTCGGCACCGATCCCAAGCGCTTTCCCCGCATTCCGGCCGCGCTGCTCGAAGACTGCTTCCGCGCGATCGCGCCGACCGGGCTTTCAGCCGGTGTGCACAACGAGGACGACGAGGCGGTTCGTGCGGCGATCGACAGGGTCAAGGCGCAAGGGATCACCGACTACCGCGCCCATGGGCTGTCGCGCCCGCCGCTGACCGAACTGCTTGCCACAAACCAGATCTACGAGACGGGTGCTGCCACCGGCTGCCCGGCCCATGTGGTGCACTGCTCGCTCGGGCGCGGCTACGAGATCGCGAGCGCCTACCGGGCGCAAGGCCATGCCGCGACGATCGAATGCTGCATTCATTACCTGACGCTCGACGAGGAAAACGACGTGCGTCGGCTTGGCGGCAAGGCCAAGATCAACCCGCCGATCCGCCCGCGCGCCGAGGTGGAAAAGCTCTGGCGGCACGTCGCCGACGGCACGGTGACGATGGTTTCGACCGACCACGTCAGCTGGTCGGAGGACCGCAAGACCAATCCGGACATGCTCGCCAATTCGTCCGGCGTTCCGGGGCTCGAAGTGATGGTGCCGCTCTTCGTCAAGGGCGCGCTGGAGCGTGGCATTCCCTTGACGCGCGCGGCCGAGCTGATGACGCTGAATCCGGCCAGGCATTTCCGCCTCGATCACCAGAAGGGGGCGCTGGAGCCCGGCAAGGACGCCGACATCATCGTCATGACGCCGGAGCCCTATGTCTATGATGCCGCCGCGAGCGGTCACAACGTCGTCGGCTGGTCGCCCTATAATGGCATCCGATTGCCCTGGCGGGTGAGCGCCACCTATCTGCGCGGCCGGCTCGCCTTCGATGGCAGGCAGGTTCTTTCCCAGCCCGGCGCCGGCCAGTTCGTGCGGCCGCTGCCGACTTTGGTGCTGCAGGAGGCATGATGAGCAAGACTGCCCACAACAAGGTTCCGGCCAATCTGCCTGTGAATGCGAGCCGGATCGCCGGCATCGTCAACGGCCTCGCGGGGATCACCGAGCCCGACCGGCCCTATACGCGCCGTGCGTTCACGCCGCTCTTCCTCGAAGGTCGCGCCTTTCTGGACCGCCGTTTCCGCGCCGCGGGCCTCGAGACCCGGATTGATGCCGCCGGCAACCTGATCGGCCGACGCAAGGGGAAAAAGTCGGCGCTCGGCACGATCCTGCTTGGCTCCCACTCTGACACGGTGCCCGATGGCGGCCGTTTTGATGGCATCGCCGGTGTGGCCGCCGCACTCGAAGTGGCGCGCGCTCTCTCCGACAACGGCATCGAGCTCGACCATGACCTGGAGATCGTCGATTTCCTCGCCGAGGAAGTGTCGATCTTCGGCGTCTCCTGCGTCGGCAGCCGCGGCATGGCCGGCGTGCTTCCGGATGGTTGGCTGAGCCGGACGCAGGGCGAGCTCAGCCTCAGGCAGGGTATTGTCGAGGTCGGCGGTGACCCGTCGCGGCTCTCGGGCTCCAAGCGCTCGGATATCAAGGCCTTTCTCGAACTGCACATCGAGCAGGGACCGGTGCTCGAAACCGGGCGGCTCGATGTCGGTATCGTCACGGCGATTTCCGGCATCACCCGCATCGAGATCATCGTCGAGGGCCAGGCGGACCATGCCGGCACGACGCCGATGGGGCATCGGCGCGACGCGCTCGTCGCAGCATCCCGGCTGGTGCTGGAGATCGAGCGGCTGGCGACGGAATTTTCAAGGGGCGACGGGCACTTCACCGCGACGGTCGGCGAGTTCTCGATCGAGCCGAACGCCGCCAATGTGGTGCCGTCGCGGGTGCGGCTGCTGATCGATGCCCGGGCTGAGCTGCGCCCGCAGATGCAGCGTTTCCTCGACACGCTTCAGCCCTTGTGCACGGGCCTTGCCGAGGCGTCCGGGGTGACGATCGCGCCTGTGAATGTGATCTCGGACAACCACCCGACGCCGGGAGATGCGCTGCTGCTATCGACGCTTGAACAGAGTTGCGACGCGCTCGGCGCGAAACACCGCCGCATGGCGTCCGGCGCCGGTCACGACACCGCCTGGATGGGCCGTATCACCCGCTCGGCGATGATCTTCATCCCCTGCCTTGGCGGGCGCTCGCATGCGCCGGAAGAATGGACTGACAACGACGATATCGCGCTCGGCGCGGCGGTCCTGTTCGATGCGGTGAAGAGGATCGACAGGAAATTGCAGGAGAAGGTGTGAGATGGGCCGGATACTGAAGGAAAAGGACGTCGAGGCGGCGGTCAAGGGCGGGTCGGTTTATGCCGCCGGTGGCGGCGGCTGGGCCGACCACGGGCGAATGCTCGGCTATGCCGCGGTCTCGATCGGCAAACCGGAGCTCGTTTCGATCGACGAGCTTGACGCCAACGACTGGGTGGCGACGGCAGCCGCTATCGGCGCGCCGGCCTCGACCACGCCCTGGGAGATGCGCGGCGTCGACTACGTCAAGGCGGTGCAGCTCTTGCAGGAAGCACTCGGCGAGAAGCTCTCCGGGCTGATCATCGGCCAGAACGGCAAGTCCTCGACGCTCAACGGCTGGCTGCCCTCGGCGATCCTCGGCACCAAGGTGGTCGACGCGGTCGGCGATATCAGGGCGCATCCGACCGGAGACATGGGCTCGATTGGCCTTGCCGGTTCGCCCGAGCCGATGATCCAGACGGCGGTCGGTGGAAATCGCGAGGAGAACCGTTACATCGAGCTGGTGGTGCGCGGCGCCACCGCCAAGGTGTCACCGGTCCTGCGCACCGCCTCCGACATGTCCGGCGGCTTCATCGCCTCCTGCCGCAATCCGGTGCGCGCGTCCTATGTGAAGGACAATGCCGCACTCGGCGGTATCTCGCTGGCGCTCGCGCTCGGAGAGGCGATCATTGCGGCGGAAGCGAAGGGCGGCAGCGCCGTCATCGACGCGATCGTCAAGACGACCAATGGCGCGATCCTTGCGGAAGGCACGATCACCGACAAATCCGTCGTCTATACCAAGGAAGCCTTCGACATCGGCACGGTGACGCTGGGGAAGGGCGCTGACTCGACGGTATTGCACGTGATGAACGAGTATATGGCGGTTGACTCAGCGGAAGGCATGCGGCTTGCGACCTTCCCCGACGTCATCACCACGCTGTCGCCGGAAGGCGAGCCCTTGAGCGTCGGCCAGCTTCAGGTGGGCATGCGGATCTTCGTGCTGCATGTGCCGAAGACGGTGATTCCGCTATCGTCCAGCGTGCTCGACCCGACGGTCTATCCATCGGTCGAAAAGGCGATGGGTATCGAGCTGGCCCGCTACGCGCTCTCCGGCCGGACCTGACGGGAGACAGCCATGGCGCGCGATGCCGGACTGGAAGAACTGATCCGCGAAGAGCTCGGCGATCGCGCCGGGCTCTCGGAAAAGGCCATGTTCGGCGGTTGGGCCTATCTCCTTCACGGCAATCTGCTTCTTGGCGCGCGCGAGGGTTCGCTGCTCGTCCGGCTCGGCAAGGGCAATGACGGCTGGGCGCTGGATCTGCCCGATATCGAGCTGATGGTGATGAACGGGCGAGCGATGCACGGCTGGGTGCGGGCAGGGGCCGGCGCCTATGGCGACGACCTCTTGCGCAAGCGGCTGCTCGATCGGGCGATCGCGTTTGTCGGGACGTTGCCGCCGAAGTGAAGGCTGGTGGGTGGAATTGCCCCTCACCCTAACCCTCTCCCCGCCTGCGGGGAGAGGGGACGTGGCCACCAGCCTCCCCGATGGGTTTGGCGAGCATTGAGCCAATTGCGTTTGCCGCAAGGTTATGCGCTTCGGCCAAGTATCCGGATGTGACCCAGGCGGCAATCACAAAGGTGTTCCCTCTCCCCGCGCACGGGGAGAGGTCTAGGGTGAGGGGCAATCGCCTTGCGCCATAAGCGAATGAGAGGCGCAATTGCACCTCTCGCCGAAACGACAAAGAGGAACGAGACGATGCCCAAGGCCAATCCCCGTCACCCTGGTTTTCCGATCCCCGGCGGGCCTGAGCTGCGCGCCAAGGGCTGGCGGCAGGAAGCGCTGTTGCGTTTGCTCGAAAACGTGCTCTCGGTCGGTGAGGATCCGGACAACCTCGTGGTCTATGCAGCGTTTGGCAAGGCGGCGCGCAACTGGCCGGCGCACCGGGCGATCGTGAAAACGCTGATCGAGATGGACGAAGACCAGACGCTGATCATCCAGTCGGGCAAGCCGGTGGGGCTCTTGAAGACCCACGCCAAGGCGCCGCTGGTCATCATGGCCAATTGCAACATCGTCGGACAATGGGCGAAGGCCGAGGTCTTTTACGAGCTGCAGCGCAAGGGGTTGATCTGCTGGGGAGGGCTGACGGCCGGCGCCTGGCAGTACATTGGCAGCCAGGGCGTGATCCAGGGCACCTACGAGATCTTCATGCGCATCGCCGAGCGCCGCTTCGGCGGCGATCTCGCAGGCCGTTTCGTGCTGACCGCCGGGCTCGGCGGCATGGGCGGGGCGCAGCCGCTCGCCGGTCGCATGGCGGGGGCGGCGATCCTCTGCATCGACATCGACGCCGACCGGGCGAAGAAACGGCGGGAAATCGGCTACCTGCAGGAGATCGCGCCCGATCTCGATGCGGCACTTGCCATGATCGACGCGGCAGTCAAGGACAAGCGCGCGCTATCCGTCGGCCTCGTGGGCAATGCGGCCGAGATCTATCCGGAGATCGCCCGGCGCGGCATCGTGCCTGACGTCGTGACCGACCAGACCTCGGCCCATGACCTCGTCTATGGCTATGTGCCGAAGGGCATGAGCCTCGACCAGGTGAAATCGTTGCGCGACGATGGCCAGGGACAGTTGATGGCGGCAAGCCGCGCCTCGATCGTCGAGCATGTGAAGGCGATGCTCGATTTCCAGAAACAGGGCTCGGAGGTCTTCGACAACGGCAACCTCATCCGCACCCAGGCGCGGGACGGCGGCGTCGCCAATGCCTTCGACATTCCGATCTTCACCGAAGCCTATCTGCGCCCGCTCTTTGCCCGCGCCATCGGTCCCTTCCGCTGGATGGCGCTCTCGGGCGAGGAGAGCGACATCGCGCGGATCGACGATCTGCTTCTGGACATGTTCCCGGATAACCGCATCATCACCAACTGGATCCGGCTCGCGCGCGAGCATATCCCCTTCGAAGGCCTCCCGGCGCGCATCGCCTGGCTTGGCCATGGCGAGCGCACGGCGCTGGCGCGGCGTGTCAACGAGTTGGTGGCCACCGGTGAACTTAGGGGCCCGATCGCCTTTTCGCGCGACCACCTCGACGCCGGCGCCATGGCGCATCCGAACATCATGACCGAGCGGATGAAGGACGGATCGGACGCGATCGCCGACTGGCCGCTGCTTGACGCCATGCTGCTCTGCTCGTCGATGGCCGACCTGGTGGTCGTGCATTCCGGCGGCGGCGGCTATGCCGGCTACATGACCAGCTGCGGCGTGACCGTGGTTGCCGATGGCACGGTGGAGGCGGACGAGCGGCTCGACCATGCGCTCACCAACGACACGTCGCTCGGCGTCATCCGCTATGCGGACGCGGGTTATGAAGAGAGCTTCGAGGAGATTGCGGCCAAGGGTATCGGGCACGTGCAGGTCTAGACCTGGCGTCAGGGTCGCGCAGCGTTGCCCGATTCACTGCCCTCATTCCTGTGACGAGCACAGAAATGAGGGAGAGGAGGAAGCGGCCCACGCTTGAAGGCGAACTCTCGGGTCGAGGCGGTGATGTCCCGCGTCACGCAGGGACCTCAGTGGGAGTGAGGGCTATCGCAAAGGATCCGACGGCCTCTCACACTGCCATCGGCCCAGCCTGTTCTGCGATCGAATGCCTTGGTACCCCGCCCGCCGCGCGCTAATATGCCGCCTTTGCTGCCTGGAGGCGATCATGACGTCGAGCTTCAATGTGCAGAGTGCTGATGGCTACGAACAGTTGATGGGTCGGTGGAGCCGGCAGTTGGCGCCGCTGTTCATCGATTTCGCCGGCCTTGCCGATGGCGAGCGGGTGCTGGACGTTGGTTGCGGCACCGGCAGCCTGACCTTTGCGCTGCCGCATGCGGCCGATCTCCGTGAGATCGTTGCCATCGATTTTTCACCCGTCTTCGTCGAGGCGACGATCAGGGCGAACAGCGATCCCAGAATAAAGGTCCAGCAGGCGGATGCCTGTGCGCTGCCCTTTGTCGACGCATCCTTCGACCGGGCGCTGGCGATGCTGGTGCTGCACTTCGTGCCGGAGGCGGGAAAGGCGGTCGCCGAGATGCGCCGGGTCACGCGGCCGGGTGGCGTGGTCGCGGCCGTCGTCTGGGATCATTACGGCGGCATGCCGGGCATGCGCATGGTGCTCGATGTGGCGGCCATGCTCGATGGGAATGCCGAACAGGTGCGCAGCCGCTACTGCTCCCAGCCGATGATGCGGCCGGGTGAGATGATGCAGAGCTTCGCTGCCAATGGGCTTGCAAACGTCGAGCAGACGTCGCTGATGATCCGGATGGACTACCTGTCGTTCGACGATTTCTGGCAGCCGATCTCGGCGGGCGAGGGGCCGCTCGGCAAATACATCGGCGCGCTCGACGCCGGGCAGCGGGCGAAGATCGATGCGGCGGTCAAGGCCGCCTACCAGGCGGGCCAGCCGGATGGACCGCGGTCTTTTGCAGCGGTGGCGTGGGCCTGTCGAGGGATGGTTCCCGGGGCGTGATCGCTAACCTCCTTCTTCCCTGTGCTTGTCACAGGGATACAGCAGCGCCGCGTCGGCGGCGCCGGGAAACGCTATGCGAATTCGTGAGAGTCGTTCACGGCGCGGACACGCCGTGGCTGGATTTCTGTGACGAGCACAGAAGTGAGGGAGAGGAGGAGGTGCTTGCAGACACACAGAAATGTGGAAGAGGAGGAAGCGTTTGAAGGCTCGACGGCAGTGGGGAGCGCCGCCGCTGCCGCCACTCCCGACATCCTGAGGATGCCGCCTTCCTAGCGTCCCAACATCAGACGACCATCACACCACCGTCTCGCCGCCATCGACCACGAGGATCTGGCCGGTCATGTAGGAAGAGCGGTCGGAGACGAGGAACAGGATCGACTCGGCGATCTCGTCGACGCTGGCCCAGCGGCCGAGCGGCACCTTGTCGCGGATATAGGATTCGATTGCGCTGCGGCCGCCCATCTGGGCGATGAAGGGGTCGTTGAAGGGAGTGTCGACCCAGCCGGGGCAGAGCGCGTTGACGCGGATGCCGTGGCGGGCGTAGTCGCCGGCCATCTGTTTGGTCATGGCGATCACGGCGTGTTTGGTGGTGGTATAGGCGATCATCTCGCGGTCGTAGAGCACGCCAGACGAGGACGAGGTGTTGAGGATGACGCCGCGGCCGGCGGCGCGCATCGACGGCATGACGAGGCGTGCGGCCATGAAATGGGCGCGCACGTTGAGGTTCCAGGAGCGGTCGAAGCCGGCGACCTCGACCTCTTCCAGATCGCCCGCGACCTGCGCGCCGGCATGATTGTGCAGGATGTCGATGCGGCCGTGGCGATAGAGGATATCGGCGATACCGTCGGAAAGGGCCGCGTCGTCGGTCACGTCGATCGCCAGCGCTTCGGCGCTGCCGCCCTTGTCAGTGATCGCCTCGACGGCGGTTGCCGCTGCGGCAAGGCTGCGGTCGACGACGACGACATGGGCGCCTTCGCGCGCCATGATGGCCGCACCCGCCTGACCGATCCCGGAGCCGGCTCCGGTCACGATCGCGACCCGGTCTTTCAGGATCATGGTTTCACTCCCCGGATTTTGTTTTCTTTTCCCGCATCAGGATGCGGGCAGTCAGGATCAAGAGCAGCGAGGCGACGAGCACCAGCGTCGCGATCGCATTGATCTCGGGCGTCACGCCGCGGCGGATCGAGGCGAAGACATAGATCGGCAGCGTGGTCTTCGAGCCCGCGACGAAGAAGGCAATGATGAAATCGTCGAAGGAGAAGGTGAAGGCGAGAAGAAAGCCGGCGAGGATCGATGGCAGGATTTGCGGCAGCACGATCAGCCGGAAGGTTGTGAGCGGCGTCGCATAGAGATCGCCCGAGGCTTCGACGATGTCGCGGCCGAGGCTGGCGATGCGGGCCTTCACGATCATCGTCACCAGCGCCATGGAAAACAGGCCATGCGCGGCGATGATCGAGCCGTAGCCAAGGCCGAGCTGCGGTGGCTGCTCGCCCGGCCAAATGGTGGCGAGTGCCGGATTGACGAAGGAGAAGACGGCAACGAGCGCCACCAGTGTCGCGATGCCGATGACGACGCCGGGAACGACGATGGCGGCTGCAAACAGTGCGTCGAAGATTGCCCGGTTGCGCGGCGCCAGCCGCTCCATGCCAAGGGCCGCCATGGTGCCGAAGATCGCCGCGAGCGTCGCACTGGTGAAGGCGATCAGCAGGCTGTTTTGAAGGGCCGAGATCAGGAAGGTGTTGCCGAGCGCCTTGCCGTACCAGGCGGTCGAAAACCCGGTGAACTCGCTGGCGTTGCGCCCGGCGTTGAAGGAGAACAGCACGACGAGCGCGATCGGCGCGTAGAGGAAGAGGTAGACGGAGGAGATGAAGGCGCGCATCAGACGAGATCCACCTGTCTTGTGCCGGCGACGCGGAAGGCGATGCGCATCGCAACCATCAGGATCACCACGACGACGGCAACCAGCGTGACGGCGATCGCCGAGCCGAACGGCCAGTTTCGCGATTGCAGGAAGAGATCGACCAGCGCATTGCCGATGAAGAACACCTTGCCGCCACCGAGCAGCTGCGGGATCAGGTATTCGCCAAGGAGCAGGATCGTTACCAGCGCGACGCCGGTCATCACGCCGGGCAAGGAGAGCGGCAGGGTGACGCCGAAGAAGGTCGAGACCGGCCTGGCGCCAAGATCGGACGAGGCTTCAAGCAGGCGGCGGTCGAGTTTTTCGAGGCTCACGTAAATCGGCATGATCATCAGCGGCAGGTAGCCGTAGACGATGCCGAGCAGGACGGCGCCCGGCGTGTTCAGCATCCTCACGTCCTCGATGCCGATCATCGACAAGAGATTGGGGATGCCGCGCGAGCCGAGGATGTACATCCAGGCATAGGTACGCACGAGCAGGCTGGTCCAGAACGGCACGACGACGAGCGACACCAGGATCAGCCGGTAGCGCGGGTTGGCCTTGACCGCGAGGTAATAGGCGACCGGATAGGCGATCAGCAGGCAGGCGAGCGCGCCGACCGGCGCCAGGATGAGGGTATTCCAGAAGGCGGCCGCCCGCGTCGGCAGGTTGGCGAACTGGGCAAAGGTGAAGGCCGCCTGATAGCCGCCTTCCGGTGCGCGCTCGCCGAAGGCGAAGACCAGCATGGCGATGAAGGGCAGCACGAGGAAGATCATCAGCCAGGCCGCCGCCGGCGCCACCAGCGCCGCCGTCACCAGGTTCCTCTTCGTATTCGTTGCCGCGGTCATGAATTTCATCCGTTTGGTTTCAGTCGTTTTTTCGGGCTGCTGGGTCCGCGGTGAGGGAAGCCCCTCATCCGCCTGCCGGCACCTTCTCCCCGCAGGCGGGGCGAAGGGGAATTGTGGCGCCCGCTCGATCCCTCTCTTCCGACAGAAGCGAGGAAGCAGGGAGCTTGCCGCTTGTCCCTTGTCCCCGTGAAAACGGGGAGAAGGTGCCGCAGGCGGATGAGGGGCAATTTCCTCACGGCGCAGTCGAAGGGGCGCCCCTCGCCAGGGGACGCCAGCGTTTCGATCAAGCCGACTTGAAGCGCGCCATCAGTTCGGCGCGGCCGGGGTCGGTGAGTGTAACGGCGGCGCCGAATTCGAGCGGGGTCAGCGAGGCCTCGTCCGGGTAGACGATCTTGTTTGAGGTCACGTCGACCGGAAGCAGCTTCATCACCCGGCTGTCGGTGGTGGGCGCGCCGTTGGCGATGTGCTCCTTCATGGCGTTTTCCGGCGCCATCAGGTAGTTGAGCAGCGCGTAGCCGGCCGCCTTGTTGGCTGCACTCTTCGGGATCGCGTAGAAATCCGACCAGATCTCGCCGCCATCCTTGCCGAGCACGAACGCGATTTCCGGCATGTCGCGGTTGAGCTGGGCGCCGTCATTGGTCCAGCACATGGTCATCCAGGCGTCGGTCGCGCGCATCGACGGCTGATAGTCGCTGTTGATGGCGTAGAGGTGCGGCTTCACCTTGATCAGCAGCTCTTCGGCCTTGGCCAGCTCGTCCGGCTTGATCGAGTTGAAGGAGTAACCGAGCGAGACGAGCGCATTGCCGATGGTGGTGAGCTGGTAGTCGTGCACCATGGCGCGGCCGTCGGCCTCGGTCATGGCGATCTCGAAGAAGTCCTTCCAGCTGGTCACCGGCGTCTTGATCTTGCCCGAGTTCACGGCAATCCCGGTCGTACCCCAGTTCTTCGGCACGGCGTAGGTCTTGCCGTCGACGGTACCCTCGTTGGTAAAGCGCGCGGTCTCGGTCGCGGCGTCGTAGTTCGGAAGCTTCGCCATATCGAGCTCGTCGATCAGCCCGAGCTTCACATAGGTCGAGATCGTGTAGTTGGTCGGAACGAAGAGGTCCCAGCCGGTGCCGCCGGCCTGAAGCTTGGCGAGCATCTCCTCGTTGGAGCCGAAGACATTGACCTCGACGGCGACGCCGGTTGCCGCCTGGAACGCCTCGAAGGTCGCGGGGTCATGATAGTTCGGCCAGGTGGCGATCGACATCTGCGTGCCGAGGTCGCCGGCAAAGGCGGTGGAATTGAAGAGGCCCGGCTGGCGGGCGAGCACGGCGGTTGCAAGCCCGAGGCCGGTGACGCCGAGGAAGTGGCGGCGGGTGACCGAGCCGCGCTTCAGGCGCATCAGTTCATCGGCGAGCTGATCGGCGGTGATCGGGGCATTTTCTCTGTACCATTTGCTCATGACGCTGTTCCCTTTATCGTTTGACGTTCATGCGTAGGCGGCAGAACCGGCTCGTTGAGGCCGGGAAATCAGGCTGGAAAGACGTGAAGCGCGTTGGGGTCGAAGGCGAGGCCGACCTTTTCGCCGGGCTCGACCAGTTCACTGTCACCGAGCGCGCGACGGTCGGCGGTGACGAGGAAATCGCCGAGCCCGTCGACCGCGACGGAGTATTCGACGGCTGAGCCGAGGAAAATCCGATGGGTGACGGTGCCGGCCAAGGTTTCGGCACTCGCCGCGCCGTTGCGCGTCAGCCGGATCGCCTCCGGACGGAGCGCCACCGTTGCCGCGCCCCTGGTGCCGTTGACGGCAGGGGCGGAAAAGCGGGCGCCATTGGCGAGAACGAGAGAGGATGCGCCGTCGACGGTCGCATCGATGCGGTTGGTCTTGCCGACGAAATCGGCGACGAAGAGGCTGGCCGGCCGGTCGTAGATTTCCTGTGGCGGGCCGACCTGGACGATGCGGCCGGCATTCATGACGCAGACGAAATCGCTCATCGACAGCGCTTCTTCCTGGTCGTGGGTGACGAGCACGAAGGTGATGCCGAGTTCGCGCTGCAGCGTCTGCAGCTCGATCTGCATGGCGGTGCGCAGCTTCTTGTCGAGGGCGGCGAGGGGCTCGTCGAGCAGAAGCACCTTCGGTTTGTTGACGATGGCGCGGGCAAGCGCCACGCGCTGCTGCTGGCCGCCGGACATTTCGTGGATGCGGCGTTTGCCGAAGCCGCCGAGCCGGACCATTTCCAGCGCCTCCTGGGCACGGCGCGAAATCTCTGCGGCCGCGATGCGCGGGCGCATCTGCCTCAGGCCATAGGAAACGTTGGCTTCGACATCGAGATGGGGAAACAGCGCATAGTGCTGGAACACCATGTTGACCGGGCGGCGGTAGGCGGCAACGCCGTTCATTGGCTCGCCGCTGATGAAGACCGTGCCTTCGCTCGGCTGCTCGAAGCCACCGATCATGCGCAGGCATGTGGTCTTGCCGCAGCCGGACGGCCCGAGAAGCGCCATGAACGCGCCGCGCGGCACTTCCAGATTGATGTCGGAAACGGCCGTCACGGCGCCATAACGTTTGGCGACCGAACGGAACTCGATGTCGTTCGTCGAAGCGGATGTCACGTCTGTTCCCTGCGGTTTGTTTCGGATGTCGCCATGATCTCCCATCCTGGCACTCCACCGTCATTGATGCGCAGCCTAGTCACCGCGCGCACTGCCGGTATATACCCCGAGAGAGGTATTTCAACGCAGATCAGCTTGTGTGAGGAGTATACCCTCGATGCAGTTGGCATCGGCCGGGGGAACGGTTTGAGCGTCGATCTCGAAGGATTGTTTCAGGTCATGGCACCGCTTGTGGCGGGGTTTCCGCTCGAGGACGAGGCGGTCGGCAGCGCCTATCGCCGGCTGATGTCGACGCTGATGACGTTCGATTATGTCGTGGTGTTTGCCTATCGCGGCAAGGAACGGCCGATCGATCTCTACAGCACCTTCAATGCCCGGGATCATGTGCTTTTCGTCAGCCTCTACCAGGCGGGGCCGTACCTGCTCGACCCTTTCTACCACGCTGCGTCGAAGGGTGAGCCCGGGGTCTGGCGGATGCGGGAACTGGCGCCCGACCGGTTCTTCTCCTCGGAATACTATCGCACCTATTATGTGCAGACGGGGCTTGCCGAGGAGGTCGGCTTCTTCGTGCCGGTCGACGGAAAGATCACCGTCGTGCTGTCGCTGATGCGGCGCGAGGCGACGGGCACGTTCAGCGCCGCCGAGTTCGCACTTTTGAAGAAAGTCGAGCCGCTGGTCGCGGCGCTGGTGCGTCACCATTGGTCAGGTCTCGGCCGCCGCTTCGACGCGGCACTCGCCAAAACCGGGCGCAGCAAGCGCAAGGCGACCCATCCGCCGGCAGACGGCGTCTGGCAGCACCTGAACCTGACGGACCGGGAAGCGGCGATCGTCGAACTGGTGCTGCAGGGCCATTCGTCGGAATCGATCGGTCTCCGGCTCGGCATCTCCACCGGCACCGTCAAGGTCCACCGCCGCAACGTCTATCGCAAGCTCGGTATCTCCTCGCAGACGCAGTTGTTGTCGCTGTACCTGCGGAACCTCGGGCAATAATCGCTCGACCCCGCGCATCGCCGACGGTTCGCTGAGCGGCCTCCGCGCGGCGCCTTCTCTCACCCCATTGAGCTTGCGGTCATGGCTTCCTGCCGACCGTTGCTTCCCTTGCGTGCAGCCACCGCAGTCGCTCAACCGCTTCTCCACAAACGTGATCGTTCGTCCTGGCAAACGCTATTGACAAAATTTTCACGCCATGAAATTTCTTTCATTAACGGATAAAAATATCACGCGGTGCAAAAAATATCATGCAGCGCAACATAAACCGGGTGGAGACAATGGCGATCGGCGGGACAGGAATTCGTGACGACGAAACCAGCATGGCGACGCGGGCGGCCTGGCTGCATTACGCCGGCGGCCTGACCCAGGCCGAGGTCGCCAAGCGCCTCGGGCTGACCTCGTTGAAAGCCCACCGGCTGATCATGAAGGCCAACCAGGAAGGGCTGGTGAAGGTCTATATCGATGGCGAAGTCTCCGAATGCGTCGAGCTCGAGCAGGCGCTTTCGGCACGCTATGGCCTCGACTATTGCGAAGTGGTGCCGGACTTCGACGCCGACGACCTGCCCTTGAAGGCGCTCGGCATTTCCGGCGCGCAGTTTTTAAAGCGCGAGATCGAGCGTGGCGAGACGGCGCTGGTCGGCGTCGGCCATGGCCGCACGCTTGCGGCCTGCGTCGAGTACCTGCCGCGCATCGCGAGCGGCAACACCCGCTTTGTCTCGCTGCTCGGCGGGCTTACCCGCAAGTTCTCGGCCAACCCGCATGACGTGATCCATCGTCTGGCCGAGCGCACGGGCGCGGAAGCCTATGTCATGCCGGTGCCGTTCTTCGCCAACACCGTCGAGGACCGCGACGTACTCTTCAGCCAGCGCGGCGTGCGCGAGGTCTTCGATCTCGCCAAGACCGCCGATCTGCTGATGGTCGGCATCGGCACCGTCGAGCGCGAGGCGTCGCTGGTTTCGACCGGCATGATCGAGACGAGCGAGATCGAGGACATCCAGAGGGGCGGAGCGATGGGCGAACTGCTCGGCCACTTCTTCGACGGCAAGGGCCGACCGGTCGACACGACGCTGTCCGACCGCACCTTCACGCTCAGCCGCGAGGACCTGAAGAACCGCCGCACGGTCGCGGTTGCCGGCGGCAAGATCAAGGTTCCGGCCATCCGGGCGGTGCTGGCAAGCGGGCATTTGAGCGGGCTGATCACCGACGAGCGGACGGCACGGGCGCTTGCAGGAGACGGCGCATGAGGCGCTGACACATTCGAGGCATGAGGGCAGGGAGGATCTGCCATTCAGCCTTTAACGGGAGGAATACCGGTGGGGTAGCCGGCAGCAGCAATCATACCCGCAACGGAGGAGAAGACGGATGTACGAGAAGGAGAAGGACCTCATCAGCGCATTCCTGCGTGGGGAGGTGGATCGCCGCGGCATGCTCAAGGGATTGGGCGCCGCAGGCCTGGCCGCCGGCACGGCCGGCACGTTGTTCAACATGATGTCGACCCAGGCGCTCGCCGCCGATTTCGACTGGAAGGCGCATTCCGGCAAGAAGCTGAAGCTGCTTTTGAACAAGCACCCCTATGCCGATGCGATGATCGCCAACCTGCAGGCCTTCAAGGACCTGACCGGCATCGACGTCACCTATGACGTCTTCCCGGAAGACGTCTATTTCGACAAGGTGACGGCGGCGCTGTCGTCCGGCTCGGCCGAATACGACGCCTTCATGACCGGCGCCTACATGACCTGGACCTATGGTCCGGCCGGCTGGATCGCCGATCTCAACGAGTGGATCAAGGATCCGGCCAAGACCAATCCCAACTACAACTGGGACGATTTCCTGGCCGGCGTGAAGAATTCCTGCGCCTGGAATGGCCAGCCGGGCGGGGCGCTGGGCTCGGAAGACGCCAAGCAATGGTGCATTCCGTGGGCGTTCGAGCAGAACAACATCACCTATAACCGCGAGATGTTCGACAAGGCCGGTGTGGAGCTGCCGAAGAACCTCGACGACATGATCACGGTCGCGGCCAAGCTGCAGAAGGACATCGGCGGCATCTACGGCATCGGCGTTCGCGGTTCGCGCTCCTGGGCGACGATCCATCCGGGCTTCCTGTCGGGCTACGCCAACTTCAACCAGAAGGACCTGAACGTATCGGCAGACGGCAAGCTGTCGGCGGCCATGGGCACGGCGGAATCCAAGGCCTACCACGCCAAGTTCGTGCAGATGATCCAGGAAAGCGGCCCGAAGGACTGGTCGACCTACACCTGGTACCAGGTCGGCACCGACCTTGGCGCCGGCGCCTCGGCGATGATCTTCGACGCCGATTGCCTCGGCTACTTCATGAACGGCGGCGACAACAAGATGGCCGGCAAGCTCGGCTATGCCGCCTTTGCCGCCAACCCGGAGGCGACGGCCTCGACGCCGAACATCTGGATCTGGTCGCTCGCCATGTCCAACTTCTCCAAGGACAAGGACGCCACCTGGTACTTCCTGCAGTGGGCTTCCGGTCCGGAGCATGCGCTGTTCGGCGCCACCAAGATGGACTTCGTCGATCCGGTTCGCCAGTCGATCTGGAAGGACGAGATGTTCCGCGAAAAGCTCAACGGCAAGTATCCGGGTTACGTCGAAATGTTCGACGCCTCGGCCGCCGGCGCTTCCATCAAGTTCACGCCGCAGCCCTTGTTCTTCGACGTCACCACCGAATGGGCATCGACGCTGCAGAAGATGGTGGCCAAGCAAGTGCCTGTCGATGAAGGCCTCGACCAGCTCGTCGAAAGCATCAACCGCCAGCTCCAAGAGGCGGGTCTCGGCTGATAGGCCTCCCAAGCGATGCCCGGCGCTAGAAACGAAGTGCGAGAGCGCTCTAGTCGCCGGGCATCCCGCGATGCCGGCTGGACCGGCCTGTTGCGACCCGTTTGAGGTCGCACCGAAATCAACCTGAGATGCCGAGGACTGGCGCGGGCTCGAGCTTCCGCGTGCCGCGTGCTCTTTCAAGACTTCAGGAACGGAGCTCGACATGGCTTCAACAGAAACCCTCAAGCGACCGGCCTCCGGTTTCAGGATCAGCAGGAAGATGCTTCCCTACGTCCTGAGCCTGCCGGCGCTGCTCGTCTGCATCGGCATCCTCATCCCGTTCTTCACGGCGGTCATCTATTCCTTCCAGCGCTACCGGCTGAGCCAGCCCTGGGCGCGCCAGTTCAACTGGGGCGAAAACTACCTCAATTTCTTCACCGATCCGGCCTTCTGGAACACGCTGAAGGTGTCGCTGCTTTACGCCGGCCTCACCGTGACGCTGGAACTGCTGCTCGGGCTCGGCATCGCGCTTCTGTTGCAGCGGCGCTCGACGGTCAACAACTTCATCTCGATCATGCTGCTCCTGCCGCTGATGATCGCGCCGGCGCTTGCCGCCTTGATGTGGAAGCTGATGACCAATCCGAGCTTCGGGATCCTGAGCTATCTCGCAAGTCTGATCGGGCTGCATGACTTCCGCTGGGCGTCCTCGCCGGACACCGCGCTGCTCACCGTCGTACTCGTCGATATCTGGGTCTACACGCCCTTCATCATGATCCTGCTGCTTGCCGGCCTGCGCTCGCTGCCGACGCAGCCTTTCGAGGCCGCAGCGCTTGATGGCGTGCCGCGCAGCTTCGTCTTCTTCCGCATCACGCTGCCGATGCTGACGCCCTATATTCTGACGGCAACGCTCTTTCGGCTGCTCGACTCAATCCAGCAGTTCGACATCATTTACGCGATGACACAAGGCGGGCCTGGCAACACGCTGACGGTGTTCCAGGTCGAGGCCTATCTCAACTTCTTCCAGTCGACCAATGTCGGCCGTTCGGCAGCACTGCTGATCATTCTCTGGGCGATCACCTACACGCTCTCCAACGTCTTCATCAAGAACTGGCTGCGGCTGCGCGAACGCGCACGCGGCGAAGCTTAAGGGAGGGACCCATGGAAACCATGTCTCCGCTCGAACGGATCTTGCGCGGTCTCGCCCTGACGCTCGTCGTCGTCTTCTTCATGTTCCCGATCTTCTGGATCTTCCTTATGTCGTTCCAGACGAACGAGACGATCCTGGCGATCCCGCCGTCCGTCGTGTTCTCGCCGACCTTGTCGAACTATGCGGCGCTGATCACCGGCAAGCTGCAGACGGCGGCCGGCACGCTCGACATCGCCTTCATGCGCAATCTCGGCAATTCGATCTTCCTGTCGGTCGCCTCCGTCGCCGTGGCGCTCGTGCTCGGCGTACCGGCTGCCTACGCCTTCGCTCGCCACAAGTTCAAGGGATCGGAAGATATCGCCTTCACGCTTCTGTCCTTCCGCTTCGCCCCGCCGCTGCTGGTGCTCCTGCCGCTGACGCAGTATTTCCAGTGGCTCGGCCTCTCCAACACCTATTTCGGACTGATCTGGGTCTACCAGCTGATCTGCCTGCCGCTGATCCTCTGGATCGTGCGCGGTTACTTCGAGGACATCTCGGCCGACGTCGAATATGCCTATCGCATCGCCGGCCATTCCTGGTTTGCGACCTTCCGCAAGATCGCGCTGCCGCTTGCCGGTCCCGGCATTGCCGCTGCCGGCCTGCTTGCCTTCATCTTCGCCTGGAACAACTTCGTCTTCGCGCTGGTGCTGGCGTCCGCCGACAAGCAGCCGGTGACGGTCGGCGCCCTTGCCTTCGTCACCTCATCGGGCATCCAATACGGGCAGATCGCCGCCGCCATCGTGCTCTCGGTCACGCCGACGCTCGCACTTGCACTCTACGCCCAGCGCTACCTCGTCGAAGGCCTGTCGCTCGGCGCGGTGAAAGGGTAACTCATGACCACGCTGCAACTGAAGAATATCGTCAAGCGCTACAAGAGCCAGACGGTTCTCGACGATCTGACGCTTGATGTCGCCGATGGCGAGCGGCTGGTGCTGTTCGGCCCGTCCGGCGCCGGCAAAACCGTGCTTCTGCGGCTGGTCGCCGGTGTCATCGAACCGGACGAAGGAAGGGTGCTGATCGGCGGCGAGGACATGACCGATGTCGATGCCGAACACCGTGGCGTCGGCATGGCCTTCCAGAATTTTGCGCTCTTCCCGCACATGAGCGCCTTCGACAACATCGCCAGCCCGCTCACGGCGACGCGGTCGTCGAAGGAGATGATCACAGCCGGCGTGCAGAAGGTCGCGAAGCTCCTGAAGATCGACCACGTGCTGACCCACCACCCGAAGGCGCTTTCGAACGGCCAGAAGCAGAGGACGGCCCTTGCCCGCGCGCTCGTCGGCTCGCCGCCGCTGCTCCTGCTCGACGACCCCTTGCGCAATGTCGATGCCAAGCTCCGCTTCGAGATGCGGCTGGAATTGCCGCGGCTGCTGGCAGCGCAGGGCGCAACAGTCGTCTATGTCACCCAGGACTACAAGGAAGCGATGGCGCTCGGCGACCGGATCGCGGTCATGGCCTCAGGCCGCATCCGCCAGATCGGCACGCCGCAGCAGATCTACAACGCCCCCGCCGATATCGAGATCGCCAGGCTCTTCGGCGACCCGACGATCAACCTGCTCGATGTCACACCGCAGCGCGGCGGCGAGGGTGTGTTCGTGGAACTTTCCAATGTTCGGGTGCGGCTTGCCGATTACGGCGCCGACGTCGTCGGCAGTCCCTGCGTGCTCGGGCTCAGGCCGGAGGCGATCAGCTTCGTCGATGCCGCAGCACCAGGCGCGATCCCGGTGACGGTCGAGGCGGAAACGCCGCTCAACGAGAAGACGGTGACTTTGGCGTTGACCGCCCGCGGGCGCGAAATCCTGGTGTCGCGACCGGCCGGAACGCCGGGGCCGACGGCCGGACCTGCGCATATTGCCGTCAATGGCGCTCAGGCCTTCCTCTTCGACCGGGCAAGCGGCACTCTGCTGCCGCGCGCCGACATCACAGCCAAGCGCAATGGAGAAGCGGCATGAGCGAAACGGCCCTTCTGATCAAGGACGTCGACAAGTTCTACGGCCCCGTCGATTTCGGCGTACATGCCGTCAAGAAGCTGAACATGGATGTGCAGAAGGGCGAGATCATCGCGCTGCTCGGCTCGTCCGGTTGCGGCAAGACCTCGACGCTGCGCATGATCGCCGGTTTCGAGGCGGTCTCGCGCGGCACGATCTCGCTCGCCGGCCGGCCGGTACAGACCCTGCCGCCGGTGCGCCGCAACGTCGCCATGGCGTTCGAGGGCTATTCGCTCTATCCGCCGCTGACGGTGCGCGAAAACATCGCCTTTGCGCTGAAAGCCTCCAAGCTCTCCCAGGGCGTCGTCGACGAAAAGGTGGCGGGCATCGCCAAGCTGCTCGAGATCGAGGACATCCTCGGGCGCTACCCGAGCTCGATCTCGGGTGGCCAGCAGCAGCGCGCCTCGCTCGGGCGAGCGCTGATCCGCGACGCCAATCTGCATCTTCTCGACGAGCCGATGGGGCAATTGGAGCCGCAGCTTCGCGCGCTTCTGCGCGGCCGCATCAAACACTTCATCAAGGAGCGCGGGCTGACCGCCATCCTCGTCACCCACGACCAGACGGAAGCCAACGCGCTTGCCGACCGCATCGCCGTCATGGAAGGCGGCGTGCTGCAGCAGTTCGATACGCCGCAGAAGATCAAGGAGCGGCCGGCCAATCTCTTCACCGGCACCTTCGTCGGCGAGCCGCCAATGAACGTCTTTGAAGCCAGTGTCAGCGGCTCCGAAAGCAGGATGGCCTTTGGCCTCAAGGACGGCGTGCGGCTCGAATATGCGGCCTCGGACTTTTCGCATGCGGTGCGCGACGAACTCATCAAGCGGCAGAAGGTGGTGCTCGGCATCCGGCCCTATTCGGTGCGTCGCAGCGCCGATGGCGTGACCGGCCGTGTCGCCGTCAATCAGTGGCTCGGCGACCAGACCCATATCGCTGCGGATTTTGCCGGTGGCACCATGGTGCTGGTCGAGCACGACCGCACCGAGCTTGATGTCGGCCAGCCGATCGGCATCCACCTCGATCCGTCGAGCCTGCATGTCTTCGACGGCGAGAGCGGCCGGGCGATCAGCCATGGACAGGAGCTCGCCTGATGCGGGACATCCTCATCGGCATCGATGCGGGTACGTCGGTCATCAAGTCGGTGGCCTTCGATCTTTCCGGCCGGCAGCTGGCGATGGCGGCCCTGCCGAACGCCTATGAGGCGGTCGGCCGGACCGGCAGCGTGCAGGATCTCGATCGCACCTGGGCGGATGCGGCAACGACGCTTGCGCAGCTCTCCGAGAAGATCGACAACCTCGCCGGACGTGTCGCCGCGGTCGCGGTGACCGGGCAGGGCGATGGTAGCTGGATGATCGACAGGGACGGCCAACCCGTCGGCAAGGGCTGGCTCTGGCTCGATGCGCGCGCTGGCGAAACGGTGGAGCGGCTGCGCGGCGAGAGTGGCGACGTTGCCCGCTTCGAAAGCACCGGCTCCGGTCTTGCCGCCTGCCAGCAGGGGCCACAGCTGCGCTGGATGAGCGACCATGCGCCCGAGATGCTCGCAGGCGTCGCCACCACCTTCCACTGCAAGGACTGGCTCTATTTCAGGCTGACCGGAAAGCGAGCCACCGATCCCTCCGAGGCGAATTTCAGCTTCGGCAATTTTCGCACCCGCAGCTACAGCGACGACGTCATCGCCTTTCTCGGCCTCGAAAAACTGAAGCACGTGCTGCCCGAGATCGTCGATGGCGCCACCACGCATCACCAGCTTTCCGGCGAGGCCGCCAGAGCGACCGGGCTCACCGAGGGCACGCCCATCGTGCTTGGCTATGTCGATGTCGTCTGCACGGCGCTCGGCGCCGGGCTCTATGATCCGGGCACCGATACCGGCTGCTCGATCATCGGTTCGACCGGCATGCACATGCGGCTTGCCAACGGCGCAGACGACGTGCGGCTCAACCGCGACCTCACCGGCTACACCATGTGCATGCCGATCCCGGGCACCTATGCACAGATGCAGTCGAACATGGCGGCGACCCTCAACATAGACTGGATCCTGTCGGTGGCTTCAAGCCTGCTGAAGGGCATGGGCGTGGAGAAGTCGAAGAATGATCTGCTCACCCATCTCGATCAATGGCTGACTGAGGCCAAGGACACATCGCTGATCTTCCAGCCCTATATCTCGGAGGCCGGCGAGCGCGGGCCCTTCGTCGATGCCACGGCGCGCGCCTCCTTCGTCGGGCTCTCGGTCAACCACGGTTTTCCCGACATGGTGAAGGCGGTCCTTGACGGCCTCGCCATGGCCGCGCGCGATTGCTACGCCGAGATGGGGCCGCTGCCGGCCCGCATTCGGCTGACGGGCGGTGCCGCCCGCAGCGCCTCCCTTCGCCGTATTCTTGGCGCCGTACTGGGTGCCAGCGTGCAGACGAGCGAACGGGAGGAGGCGGGGGCTGCAGGTGCGGCGATGATCGCCGCCGTTTCGCTCGGCATCTACCCCTCGATGGCCGATTGCCTTGGCGAATGGGTGACCCCCTACCAGCGTCCGGCGGAGGCGCCCGATCCGGCGCTTGCCCGCCGCTTCAATGAACTTTTCCCCGCCTACCAGCAGTCGCGCACAGCGCTCAGGCCCGTCTGGCACGCACTCTCCCAAGGTGCGGCAGCGGGAATAAAACAGGAAAGACCGAAATGAAGAAGATAGCCATTATCGGCGACCGGTTCATGCTGCCGGACGTGTTTCGCGACAAGATCGTGGAAGCGACCGGCAACGGCCATGACATCCGCACGCTCGAACTGCCCTGGCCCGATGTGCCGATGGAGCATGGCTATGCCGTCGAGGGCATGGACGGGCTGAAGGAATATCTCGGCAAACCCGAGGAGATCGTCGAATTCGTCGGTGACGCCGAGATCCTGGTGACGCAGCTGGCGCCGCTGTCGCGGGGCATGCTGCAAGCGCTGCCCGGTTTGAAACTCGTGGCAGTTTCGCGCGGCGGCCCTGTCAACATCGACATGGGGGCTGCGCGCGACGCGGGCGTGCGCGTCGTCAACACGCCCGGGCGCAACGCAAACGCAGTTGCCGAATTCACGCTCGGCGCGATCCTTGCCGAAACACGGCTGATCCGCACCGGCCACGAGGCCTTGCGCAAGGGTGAATGGCGGGGCGATCTCTACCGCGCCGACCGCACCGGCCGCGAACTCTGCGAAATGACCGTGGGCGTCATCGGCTACGGCAATATCGGCACCAAGGTGGTGCGGTTCCTGCGCGCCTTCGGCACCAAGGTGCTGGTGCACGACCCTTACGTGCAGCTCTCTGCCGACGATCTCAACGCCGGCGTCGAGCAGGTCTCGCTCGATGCCCTGCTTTCCCGGTCCGACCTCGTGACGCTGCATCCGCGCGTCACCGAGGAGACGGTGAACATGATGAATGCCGACACCTTTGCGAAGATGAGGCCGGGCGCGATCTTCGTGAACACGGCGCGCGGACCGCTCTGCGACTATGATGCGCTCTACGAGAACCTTGTCAGCGGCCATCTCTCGGCGGCGATGCTCGAAACCTTCGCCGTCGAACCGGTGCCGGAGGACTGGCCGCTCTTGCAACTGCCCAACGTGACGCTGACGCCGCATATCGCCGGCGCCTCGGTGCGCACAGTCACCTTCGCCGCCGAGATGGCGGCCGAGGAGGTGCGCCGCTACATCGCCGGTCTGCCGCCGGTCAATCCGTGCTAACGGCGGAGGAGGCGACGGTGAATTCCGAGACCGGGATATACGACCTGTTCGTCGTCGGTGGCGGCGTCAATGGCGCGGGCATTGCGCGCGACGCCGCCGGGCGCGGGCTTTCGGTGCTTCTGTGCGAAAAGGACGATCTGGCGCAAGGGACGAGCTCGCGTTCCGGCAAGCTTGTGCATGGCGGCCTGCGCTATCTCGAATATTACGAGTTTCGGCTGGTGCGCGAGGCGCTGATCGAGCGCGAGGTGCTGCTGCAATCCGCGCCGCACATCATCTGGCCGATGCGTTTCGTGCTGCCGCACAACCCCGAGGACCGTCCCGCCTGGCTCGTGCGGCTGGGGCTTTTCCTCTACGACCATCTCGGCGGTCGCAAGCGGCTGCCGGGCACCCGCAGCCTCGACCTTTCGACCGCGCCCGAGGGCGCGCCGATCAAGCGCGCGTATCGCAAGGCGTTCGAATATTCCGACTGTTGGGTGGACGATGCTCGGCTGGTGGTCTTGAACGCGCTCGACGCCAAGGCCCGTGGCGCTCGGGTGCTGACGCGCACCGCCTGCAGCGCGATCCGCCGCCGCGACGGTCTGTGGATAATCGAGATGACCGACACGCGCACAGGCGCCAAGACCGAGGCGAGGGCGCGCTGTGTCGTCAACACCGCCGGTCCCTGGGTCAACGATGTCGTCGGCCGGATCGGGGGCTTGAACTCCACCCGCAGCGTCCGCCTGGTCAAGGGCAGCCACATCGTCGTGCCGAAATTCTGGGAGGGGCGGCAGGCCTATCTGGTGCAGAACCCCGACAAGCGGGTGATCTTCATCAACCCCTACCAGAACGACCTGGCGCTGATCGGCACGACGGATATTCCTTACGAAGGCCGTCCGGAGGACGTGGCCGCCGACGGCGACGAGATCGCCTATCTCTTGAAGTCGGTGAACCGTTACTTCAAGCAGCAGCTGACGTCTGACGATATTGTCTACAGCTTCTCGGGCGTGCGCCCGCTCTACGACGACAATGCCGAAAACCCCTCGGCCGTCACCCGTGACTATATTTTCGAAGTCGATGCGGCGGACAACCAGGCACCACTGCTCTCGGTCTTCGGCGGCAAGATCACCACCTTCCGCAAGCTTTCCGAACATGCGCTTGAACGACTGAAACCGTTTTTCCCCAAGATGGGTTCGGCCTGGACGGCGCGTGCGCACCTGCCGGGCGGCGACATGGCGGATGCCGATTTCGATCTGTTCCTGGGTGAGATCAAGTCCCGTTATCGCTGGTTACCATCGGATCTCGCCAAGCACTATGCCCGGCTCTACGGCACCCGGACGCATGCATTGCTTGCCGGGGCCACATCGATTGACGATCTCGGCCCGGCTTTCGGATCGCTTTTGCGCGAGCGCGAGGCGCGTTTTCTGATCGACACCGAATGGGCGCTGACGGCCGACGACATTCTCGACCGGCGGACCAAGCATGGCCTGCACATGACCCCAGCCGAACGGCAGGCTTTCACCCATTGGCTGGAGCGCCAGCAGCAAGCGGCCTGAAGGAGAACGGATGCGAAGTCTGGAATTCGAAGCGCTTCTCGACCTGTCGGCCCGCGTCGGGGCGGACGCACTGCTGGTCCAGGGGGCAGGAGGCAACACCTCGATCAAGGAGGGCGGCACGCTCTGGATCAAGGCGTCGGGCCTGTGGCTGGCGCAGGCCCGCCAGCGCGACGTGATGGTGCCGGTGGCGCTCGATCCGCTGCTCGACGCACTGGAACGGGGCGATCCGACGGCGGAAAAGGCGCAGGATTTCGTGATCGCCGAGCGCAACCCTTCGGGCCTGCGCCCCTCGATCGAAACGACGGTGCATGCGCTGATGCCGCAGAAGGTTGTCGTGCATGTGCACTGCGTCGAGACGATCGCAACCGCGGTGCAGACCAATGGTGCGGCGATCGTCGCCGAGCGGCTCGCCGGTTTCCGCCACGTCTTCGTGCCCTATGCCCGGCCGGGATTGCCACTCGCCAGAGCGATCGCCGAGCGCATCGAGGACCGGACGTCCGTGCTGGTTCTCGGCAACCACGGTCTGGTCGTCGCTGCCAACAGCGTGATCGACGCGGCAATCCTTTTGACCGACGTCACCCGCCGCCTGACCGGCACCCGACGTCAGGCACCGGCAGCTGATCTGAGCTCACTCGGCCGCCTTGCCGTCGATAGCGATTACCGGTTGCCGGAAGATCAGAGCCTGCATGCGGTGGCCGCCGATCTCGACAGTTGCCGGATTGCTGCCGGCGGCAGCCTCTACCCTGACCATGTGATCTTCCTCGGCAAGGGCGTGGTGGTCGCTGCCCCCGGCGAGACGGCGCTTGCGATCGAGGCGAAGCGGCGTGCTGCGGGCGAGAGCCTGCCGCCGCTTCTGCTTTTCCCCGGCAAGGGTGTGCTGGTGCAAAAGGAGATTTCCGCCGGGGCGCTGGCCATGGCCCGTTGCCTTGCCGATGTGACGTCGCGTATCCCCGCCGATGCACGCCTTCGCTACCTCACCGAAGCGGAAAACGCCGAGCTGCTCGGGTGGGACGCGGAAAAGTACCGCCAGCAGCTCAACCGGGCCGGACAGGTGCTGCAATGAACGGTGAAAGGCTCGTGATCGGCATCGATATCGGCACTTCCGGGGCGCGTGCTGTCGCCATGGCCGAAGACGGTACTGTAGCGGCAACGGGTGCGGCGAAACTTTCGACCCATAGCGACGATCACCGCGACCCGGTCGGCTGGTGGAAGGCGATGCAGGCGGCGCTCGCCGAAACGCTCGCAGCCATAGACCGGCAGGCGGTCGTGGCACTTGCGATCGACGGCACGTCCGGCACGATGCTCCCGGTCGATAGGACCGGCGCGCCGCGCGCCGTGCCGATGATGTACAACGATCCGGTGGCCGATCGTGCGGCTCTCGATGCGGTCGCGGCTCACGCGCCGCGCGAAAGTGCCGCCCATGGCGCGACATCCGGTCTTGCCAAGCTGCTCGCCTTCCAGTCGCTGCCGGGTGTCTTCCGGGTGATCCATCAGGCCGATTGGCTCGCCGGGCACTTCACCGGTCTCTACGACGTCTCGGACGAAAACAATGCGCTGAAGACCGGCTACGATCCGGTGTCGCGGTCCTGGCCGGACTGGATGGAAAAGACCGGTGCGCGTATCGATCTGTTGCCCGCCGTTCTGCCGGCCGGCGCGCCTGTCGCGACAATCGGTTCCGCTGCGGCCGAGGCCTTCGGGCTTTCGCACGAAGTGGTGATCGTCGCCGGCACGACGGACGGATGCGCTTCGTTTCTCGCCACCGGCGCCGATCAGCCGGGCGACGGCGTCAGCGCGCTTGGCACCACGCTGACGGTGAAGCTTATCTCCGACCGACCGCTGTTTGCGCCGGAATACGGGCTTTACAGCCACCGCATTGGCGACATGTGGCTCGCCGGCGGGGCGTCCAACAGCGGCGGCGTGGTGCTTGCCGCGCATTTTTCGCCGGAACGGATCGCCGCGCTGTCCGAGGCGATCGACCCGGCGGTCGACACCGGGCTCGACTACTATCCGCTCCCCAAGCCCGGCGAGCGTTTTCCGATCGCCGACCCGGATTTCGCGCCGCGCATGAGCCCGCGACCGGCAGACGACGCCACCTTCCTGAAGGCCATTTTCGAAGGCATTGCCGGGGTTGAGCACCTGGCCTACCAGCGGCTTGCCGCACTTGGCGGGCCGGTGCTTTCCTCGCTGCGCAGCGTTGGCGGCGGCGCGAAGAATGCGGCCTGGACGGAGATCCGCAGGCGCAAGCTCGATGTACCGTTCCTGCCGGTCCTTTCGGAGGAGGCGGCCGCCGGCACCGCTCGGCTGGCGCTTTCCGGCGCCAGAAAGGCAGGTGCGCTGTGACCGCTGTTACGACCATCGCGGGCCTCAGCGAGATTGCCGATCGCTACGACGCCTTCCTGATCGACCAGTTCGGCGTGCTCAGGGACGGCCACGGGCCCTATCCGGGGGCAGCCGAGACGCTGGTCCGGCTGAAGGATGCGGGCAAACGCATCATCATCCTCTCCAATTCGGGCAAGCGCTCGGCTGAAAACGACCGCCGCCTTGCCGAACTCGGCTTCGTCCCGGGAAGCTGGGACTGGTTTCTGACGTCGGGCGAGGTCGCCTGGCAGATCCTCAAGCGGGAGGGCGAGCGTCCGGCGGGCGGTTCGCGCAAATGCCTGCTGGTCAGTCGCGATCAGGACCTCTCGCCGATCAAGGGGCTCGACCTTGAGCGGACCGACAGCGGCGCGGATGCTGATGTGGTTCTGCTGGCAGCAAGCGAAGGCGATGTCCATCCGCTCTCCCACTACGAGACGTTGCTGGCGCCGGCGGCAAGGCGCGGCGTTGCCTGCATTTGCACCAATCCCGACAAGGTGATGCTGACGACGACCGGGACGGCGTTCGGCGCCGGGCGCATCGCCGAGCTCTACGAGGAGCTCGGGGGCAGCGTTCGCTGGATCGGCAAGCCCTTCGCCGACATCTATGCTTTTGCGCTCGAATTCCTCGGAAATCCCGACCCGGCCCGTTTCTGCGCGATCGGTGACAGCATCGAGCACGACATCGCCGGTGCGGCGAGCGCGGGGCTTGCTTCCGTGCTTGTGACGACGGGCATCCTGGAGCGTGCCTCCGACGAGGAACGCGGCGCGCTCTTTGCCGAGCACGGCGCCAGCCCCGATTTCATCCTTCCGAAATTTCTCTGGTAGCCGGGAGTAAGCTCGTGGCCTTCACGCTGTCGCTCAACACCAATCCGCTGGTCAACCGCTTCGCCGAGCCGGATGACCTGATCGACACGATCGCCGAGAAGATCCGCATCGGTTACGTGCAACTGACCCATGAGTTCGTCAATCCCGGCTGGCCCGCAGCGACGATCGCCAAGACCCTCAGGCACTTTCGCAGGGCTTTGGATCGTACCGGCGTGAAGGTCACTTCGGGCATGACCGGCCCCTATGGCCGGCTCAACCATTTCGGCCATCCTGACCCGGATGTCCGGCGCTACTATGTCGACTGGTTCAAGACATTCGCCGATATCTCCGCCGAGCTGGGTGCTGCCGGCATGGGCACGCAGTTCGCGATCTTCACGCTCAAGGATTACGACGATCCGGCGCGGCGCGAAGAGATGATGCGGATCGCCATCGACTGCTGGCGTGAAGTGGCTGACCACGGGAAGGCGGCAGGGCTCTCCTATGTCTTCTGGGAGCCGATGTCGGTCGGACGCGAATTCGGCCACACGATCGAAGAATGCCGGGCGCTCGACCGGCGGCTGGCCGAGGCCCAACTCCCGATCCCGATGAAGATGATGGTCGATATCGACCATGGCGACGTCACCTCCGCCAATCCTGACGATATCGATCCCTATGCCTGGGCAGGCGCGTTTCCGCAGCGCTCGCCGATCATCCACATCAAGCAGTCGTCGATGAACAAGGGCGGCCACTGGCCTTTTACCGCCGCCTACAACCGCGACGGCCGCATCACGCCGGAAAAGCTGATCGGCGCGGTCAGGGCGGGCGGCGGCACCGACAACGAGATCTGCCTGGAACTTTCCTTCCGCGAGCGCGAGCCGACGGACCACAACGTCGTCGAGATGATCCGGGAGTCGGTCGAATTCTGGGAGCCGCACATTGATACGGGTTTCAATCGCCCACAAAAATCACAGTAAAATGTCACAAAATCACACAATGGAAATTGAAATATCACAAATAGGTGTTATCTTCTCACGGTGAGCGCAGCCGAGGCTGCGCGTGATCGGGACCGAGACGATGAAGCCGGAAGACAGGCGACAGGCGATCATGGATGTGCTGATGGAGGCCGGAACGGCGTCCGTCGAGGACCTTTCCTTGCGCTTTGGCGTCAGCAAGATGACCGTGCATCGCGATCTCGACGACCTCGAGCAGGCGGGGCTCCTGCGCAAGGTGCATGGCGGCGCCTCGATCCAGTCGAGCCCGCAATTTGAAAGCGACTTCCGCTATCGTGAGAAGATCGCCACGGCCGAAAAGCGCCGGATCGCCGAACATGCGGCGTCGCTGATCGAGCCGGGGCAGAGCATCCTGATCGACGACAGCTCGACGACAGGTGCTATCGCCGACTGCATCCGCGACATCCGCCCCTTGACCGTCATCACCAACAATCTCGGCGTGATCACCAGCCTTTCGGGTGCGCCGGGTATCAACGTGATCGCGCTCGGCGGCCAGTACAGCAAGAAGTTCAACGGCTTCTTCGGCATCGTCACCGACGAGGCGCTGAGGGCGCTGCGCGTCGACATCGCCTTTCTTTCGAGTTCGGCGATCGAGGGCACCACCGCCTTCCACCAGGATCAGGAGGTGGTGCAGGCCAAACGCCTGATGGTGAAGGCGGCCAAGCGCAAATACCTGCTGGTCGACCACGACAAGTTCGGGCGCTCGGCGCTGCATTTCCTGACCGGGCTCGACGCCTTCGATGCGGTTTTAACCGGCGCCGAAGTTGCGGCCGAGCACGCGGCACCGCTTGAAGAGGCGGGCATCAGGCTGGTCAGGATCGATAATTCCAAGGAGCAAGCATGAAGACGTCAGGCCTCTGGGTCGGTACCAGCTGGAAAATGAACAAGACGCTCGCCGAGGCGATGGCCTTCGCCGACGGTCTTGCGGCGGCCGACGCGTCGCGCGACGACCGCATCCAGCGTTTCGTCATTCCGCCTTTCACGGCAGTGCGCGAGGTCAAGGCGCGTCTATCCGGCACAAGCGTCAAGGTCGGCGCACAGAACATGCATTGGGACGATGCCGGTGCGTGGACCGGCGAGGTCTCGCCGCTGATGCTGAAAGATTGCAATCTCGACGTGGTCGAGCTTGGCCACAGCGAGCGGCGCGAGCATTTCGGCGAGACGGATCGCACCGTCGGCCTGAAGACGGCAGCGGCCGTTCGCCATGGCCTGGTGCCCTTGATCTGCATCGGCGAGACGCTTGCCGAACGCGAGGCGGGCGAGGCGGACCAGGTGCTGAAGCGCCAGGTCGAGGGTGCGCTGGCGCTTCTCGATGGCGAGGCGAAGGCGGCGACGATCCTGCTTGCCTACGAGCCGGTCTGGGCGATCGGCGTCAACGGCATTCCGGCCACATCGGACTATGCCGACGAGCGCCACAGGCGCATCGCCGAGGTGGCGGAATCTGTCCTCGGCAGGCGCTTGGCCGTGCTTTATGGCGGCAGCGTCAACCCCGGCAATTGCGAAGAATTGATCTCCCAGCCGCATATCGACGGCCTCTTCATCGGCCGCTCCGCCTGGGACGTCACGGGTTATCTCGACATTCTGAAGCGCGTTTCAAAGGCGATCTGAGCCAGTCGCGCGGCAGTTCATTTGGAAAGGAACAATCATGAAGATTGCAATCGGGGCAGACAGCGCCGGCAAGCCCCTGCTGGATGTCATCGCCGCCCATCTGGCGGGTCGGTCGGACGTCGAGGTCGTTGATCTCAGCCAGTCCGGCTTCTACGCCGATCTCTCCCAGAAGCTGGCGCAGACCATCGTCGACGGCGAAAACGAGCGCGGCATCCTGTTTTGTGGCACCGGCATCGGCGTGTGCATCTCGGCCAACAAGGTTCCGGGCATCCGCGCCGCGCTGACGCACGATACCTATTCGGCCGAGCGTGCGGCCAAATCCAACAACGCCCAGATCATCACCATGGGCGCCCGCGTCATCGGACCGGAGCTGGCCAAGGCGATCGTCGATACCTGGATTGCGTCCGAATTCGACCCGAACGGCTCTTCGGCCGGCAACGTCGACGCGATCGATCGACTGGACGCAGCTAAAGCCTGACGTCAGAATTCGCGACGCCCGTTGATCCTCCCTCAGGCATCGTGACGACACGCCCGGCAGAAATGCCGGGCGTTTTTCGTAGCGGGATGCGGTCAGTCTTGACGGCGCTTTTGCAAACATTTGAATATGCTTGCGGATTGTCACAGAAGGGTGCCGCCGCATGACCGAAACAGCCGCAAACGAACCGCATCTAAGCACCCATCATCACGTGGCGCGCATGAGCGGCCGCGACACCGACGAACATCACCGGACGGCAACCACGCTCGAGCTTTTGTTCGATCTCACCTTCGTCATCGCCTTCAGCCTTGCCGCAGCGCAGCTCGCGCATCTTTTCGCCGAGGGCCATTTCGGCGCCGGCCTGATCGGCTTCGGTTTTGCCACCTTCGCCATCTGCTGGGCCTGGATCAATTTCAGCTGGTTTGCGTCCGCCTACGACACGGATGACTGGATCTTTCGCAGCGTCACCATGGTGCAGATGGTGGGCGTGCTGATCCTCGCCATCGGCCTGCCGCCGATGTTCGAGTCGATCGACAAGGGCGAACATTTGAACAACGGCGTGATGGTGCTCGGTTACGTCGTCATGCGCGTGGCCATGGTCTTCCAATGGCTGCGCGCCAGCCGCCAGGACCCGGCGAGGCACGACGCCTGCATGGTCTATGTGAAGGCGATCAGCGTCGCTCAGATCGGCTGGATCGTGCTGATCTTTTTCGACTTCTCGCTCACCATCACCTTCGCCATGGTCGTCGCCTTGACGGCGATCGAGATGCTCGGGCCCTATCTTGCCGAGACGCGCCACGGCGGCACGCCCTGGCATGCGCACCACATCGCAGAACGCTACGGGCTCTTGGCGATCATCGCGCTCGGTGAGGGGGTAGTCGGCACGGTGGCCTCGATCTCGGCGGTGGTCGATGGCGAAGGCTGGAACCTCGATGTCGCGCTCGTGTGTCTCGCGGGGACGGGGCTTACCTTCGGCATGTGGTGGATCTATTTCCTCTTGCCGAGCGCCGAGGTCCTGCATCACCACCGCCTCAAGCGTTCCTTCGTCTGGGGCTACGGCCACATGCCGATCTTCGCCGCGATCGTCGCCACCGGCGCCGGGTTGCACGTGGCGGCCTACTACATCGAACACAAGGCGCATATCGGCTCGGTCGCAACCGTTCTGACAGTGGCGGTGCCCGTCGCGTTCTACATCGGGCTGCTGTATGCGATGTACGCCTATCTCTTGCGTCAAATCAGCCGGCTGCAGCTCTGGCTGCTCCTCGGCACAGTGCTGGTGCTCGCGGCATCTGTGGTTGCGGCCATGGCAGGCCTCGACATGGCGATGTGCCTGGTGATCCTGATGTTTGCGCCTGTGGTGACAATCGTCGGCTATGAGGCCGGCGGCCACCGCCAGCGCATGGCAGCGCTGGAGCGCAGCCTGCAGGAGGGTGGGGTGGTCCATTGATTTTGCGAGTCGATACAGCAGCTTGTCCGGTGCTGCTGGCGAAGCGATTCAGGTGGCTGAGAGATAGATTCAGGAAAGCGCGGCAGGTCGTGGCTGCCCCTCACTCTAACCCTGTCCCCGCAGGCGGGGGGAGGGGACGAGGTCTCTTGCCAATGTAGAGTCTCTGATTGGCGCTTTGAGACGATCGCTCTCGATAGCGAGGAAAAGATTGCGGCTGCACGGGCGCCGTTTGCGTCCTTCTCCCCGCAAGCGGGGAGAAGGTGGCGGCAGCCGGATGAGGGACAAGCCCTCACCGGGCGGATGAGGGGCGAGCCGATCGCCAGAACCTAAGCCGCCAGAGCCGATCAGGCGTTGACCAGCGCCAGCTTGGCGCGGGCGTCGAGGATCTGGGCGCAGGCGTTGGCGGCCTCCGTGCCCTTGGCGACGAAGTGCTCGCGGAAGAAGGCGATCAACGGCTCGCTTTCCTGGAAATTGTGCGGCGTCAGCACGGCCGAAAGCACCGGAACATCGGTGTCGAGCTGCACGCGCATCATGGCGTCGAGCACGGTGCCGGCGACGAAGTCGTGGCGGTAGATGCCGCCGTCGACGACAAACGCGGTGCCGAGGATCGCGGCATAGCGGCCGGTCCTGGCCAGCGTCTGCGCATGCAGGGGGATTTCGAGCGCACCGGGCACGTCGAAGATTTCGACGTCGGCAGCCGAGCCGCCGAGCTTCGTCCACTGCTTAACGAACGCATCGACCGCACGGTCGACGATATCGGCATGCCAGCGGGCACGGACGATCGCGATCTTGGCGGTGGGGTGGGAAAGAATGGTCATGGTCTCAAGCCTTTCAGGGTTTGGCGTTTTCCAATGATCCCGTCGGGCGAACATGCATGCGCGCGGGGACCCGTCGCGGGGCCCACGTTCCTGCTTGCTCTCTTCCATCCGGACTGTGACCGTCGGCTCCGGAATTCGACCGGATCTGCTGACCCCTGAAGCATGAGCTTCAAGGCGCTCGCGGGCTTCGAGGTTTCCCTCGCTACCGCCGGTGGGGAATTTCGCCCCGCCCTGAGAACGTGGTGACTATATAGGCCGGGGCTGCCCGGTCAAACGCACGCTGCGACGAAAAGCGCGGAAATCACGACAGATTTTTGCTTGTCCGGTGGAAGCGCGACAAATTCGTTCCCGCCATTGCGGCGGCGCATGCGGCGAAGCGCTATGCGCGCAGCTCACCGTCGTCGGCGGCAACGGCCCGTCCGGCCCAATGGAGAAGGGCATCGCGATCGTCGAGGCAATCGAGCGGCGCCTCGTAGAAGCGGTGGACGACGACCGTCTTGCCGGCCTTCTGGTAGGTGAAGGGCTGGCAGCCCTCAGCCACAAGCGCGTCTTTCAGCGCCTGGTCGACCCGGAAATAGAGGCGGTCCTTGATGCTGACTGCAAAGCGCTTGTCACCGACCGCATAAGCCCAGCCGCCGAAGAAGCGGTCTATCTGGACAGGTCCGAGATCGGAGAGTTCGTCCTGGATATGCCGGACGAAGGCGCTCGGATCAGCCTTGGCCATGATCGCGACCTCACGATGTTTTCAGCACGGAGAGCCCGCGGTCCCCGCACTTGCTCCCTGCACGCTGGCGCGAAGCGCGCCAGCGTCAACTGGAGGGGTGTTACTCGCGAATGACCAGCAGGTCCTTGGCGGCAAAGCGCAGCGTGACGTTGTCGCCGGAGACCGGCGGGGCCACGCCCGGATTGTTGAACATGTCGAAGGAGATGACGTCGCCGCCGACGCGAAGGCGCGTGCGGATGACCGAGCCCAGGAAGCTGGTCGAGACGACCTCGCCGGCAAGGGCCGTATCGCCCTTGGCGCCTTCGGCAATCGAGCCTGCTTCAGGCCGCAGCGCCAGCGAGATGCTGTCGCCGCCCTTCATGCCGGCAATCGGGTCCTTCAGCGCGATCTGCTGGTTGCCGATGGTGACGGCGCCGGATGCCGGATCTGCAACCTTGCCTTCGATGATGCTGAGCGTCCCGACGAAGGAGGCGACGAAACGTGTCGACGGTGTGTTGTAGATCTCGAAGGGCGTGCCGATCTGATCGGCGCGGCCGGCATTCATGACGACGATGCGGTCGGAGATCGACAGCGCCTCTTCCTGGTCGTGGGTGACGAAGACGGTGGTGATGCCGAGCTGCTGCTGGATCTGCCGGATTTCCTCGCGCAGCGACACGCGGATCTTGGCGTCGAGCGCCGACAGCGGCTCGTCGAGCAGAAGCACCTGCGGCTTGACCGCGATGGCGCGGGCTAGCGCCACGCGTTGCTGCTGGCCGCCGGAAAGCTGGTAGGGGAAGCGGTCCGCCAGGTGCTCAAGCTTGATCAGCCCGAGCATCTGCTTCACCCGTGCGTCGATCTCCGACTTGTCGACGCCTGCGACCTTGAGGCCGAAAGCGACGTTGTCATGCACGTTCATGTTGGGAAACAGCGCATAGGCCTGGAACACCATGCCGATGTTGCGCTGGTTGGGCTTCAGCGCGTTCTGGTCCTTGCCGTTGATGACGATCTGGCCGCTGGTCGGTGTCTCGAAGCCGGCGATCATGCGAAGCACGGTCGTCTTGCCGCAGCCCGACGGCCCAAGGAACGAGACGAACTCGCCCTTTTCAATGTTCATGTTGAAATCGTGCACGACCTGAACCGGGCCGAAGGACTTCTTGATGCTGGTGAGTGACAGGAAACTCATGGGTGCGGTCCTCAGGCCTTAGGAGGCGCGCTTTTTTGAAAGCGCGAGACGAGCTGGATGAGGCCGAGGCAGCCCCAGGTGATGCCGAATGCGATGACGGCGAGTGCTGCCGGTTCATAGGCGCGGTTGGCGCCGAGCAGCTGCATGTACGGGCCGAAGGCCGGGCGGTTGAGCAGTGCCGCCATGGTGAACTCGCCGATGACGATGGCAAAGGTCAGGAAGGCGCCCGAGAGCACCGCGACAAGCACGTTCGGCAGGATGATCTTGGCCAGGATCGTCGTCCAGCCGGCACCGAGACTCTGGGCCGCTTCGGTCAGCGTGCCGACGTCGATGGTTCTGAGGCCAGTGTCGACGGCGCGGTACATATAGGGCAGCGCCAGGGTGGCGTAGCCGAACATCAGGAGGATGTTGGTGCCGGTGAGCGATCCCGTCAGCGGCAGCCAGCTCGAGGTGTTGTAAAGCCGGATATAGCCGAAGACGATGACAATCGCCGGAATGACCAGCGGCAAAAGCGTGATGAACTCGATCACCGGGCGAAGGCGCGGCAGCTTGAGGCGGACCCAATAGGCGGTCGGCACCACGAGCAGCACGCCGAAGACGATGGTGAACAGCGCCTGCATCACCGAATAGGTGAAGGTTTCCTGGAAGCGCGGGTCAGCAAAGACCTTGGCATAGGCGTCGAAGGAATATTCGCCGCGGCGCATCTTCAAGGAGAAGTTGGTCATGCCGATTAGCGGCAGGGTGAAATAGAGGAGGCCGAAAACGAGGGCCCCCCAAGCCCAGATCTTCTTCATTTCAGCCACCTTTCGCTGCGGCTGCGCAGCCAGATATAGATCGCGTTGGCGATGCCGGTGACGACGATCATGCCGAAGGCGAGCGCATAGCCGAGATGCGGATTGCCAAGCACGTCGCCGCGGATCTGGGCAAACAGCAGGATCGGCACGATCGACAGCGACGAGCCGGTAAGCGCGATCGCGGTGGCAACCGCACCGAAGGCGTTGGCAAAGAGCAGCGCCAGCGTGCCGAGCAGCGACGGAAGCAGGATCGGGAAGGCGACCATGCGCCAGTATTGCAGGCCCGTGGCACCGAGGATTTCGGCGGCCTCGCGCCATTCGCGCTTCAGCCCGTCGAGCGCCGGCGTGATGATCAGGATCATCAGCGGGATCTGGAAGAACAGATAGGTAACCGTCAGCCCCCAGAAGGAGAGCAGGTTGAAGCCGAGCATCCTCAAGTCGAGACCGAAGTTCGAGCGCAGGAACACGGTGACGATGCCGACCGGGCCAAGCGTCGCCAGAAAGGCAAAGGCGAGCGGCACGCCGGCGAAGTTGGAGGCAACGCCGGAGAAGGTCAAAAGCGGCCCGCGGATCCCCTTCGGCAGGCCGCCGAAGACGATGGCCGAGGCCATGGCAAAGCCGATCAGGCAGCCGAGAAGGGCAGACGCGATGCTGATCTTGATCGAGATCCAGTACGCGCCGAGGATCGACGGCGTGAACAGGCCGCGAATGTTCTCAAGCGTGAAGCTGCCTTCCGGCGTTTGAAAAGCGCCGATCACGATCTTTGCCGTCGGCAGGATCAGAAACAGCGTCACGAAGGCGGCGAAGGGCAGGATGCCGAGCCAGTGAAGCGGTAGGCGACGCGCCGGCGGGCTGGCGTCGGGTTTAGCTGATGACATTCCGTTCGCGCCCCTGAAGCCGCGTTATCGACGCGGGCGTTATAGATGCTTGCAAGTGAGGCGGGAGGCTGGCGCAAAACCGCCAAAACGTATCCTCTTCCCGCTCCAAGAACTTGAATTTCTTACAAATAACGTATGCGCCCCGACCGGAAAACCGGCCGGGGCGACATCTCTGTGGAAAGGCTTACTGAACGTTCGCGCCGACGACGGAATCCCACGCGCCAGTGACGGCAGCCTTGTTGGCGTCGACTTCTTCGAGGGTCGGGAAGTAGGCCTTTTCATAGGCAGCTGCCGGCGGCAGGGCGTCGATCAGTTCCTGCGGAACCTTGCCAGCCTTGACCATGGCGTTGAAGCGGGCCGGGTGGCAGAAGCCCTTGAGCCAGCCGAGCTGACCTTCGTCCGAATAGAGGTGTTCCATCCAGAGCTTGGCAGCGTTCGGGTGCGGCGCGTAGGCCGAGATGCCCTGAACGTAGACGCCGGCGAGAACGCCGCTGGCCGGAACGACGACTTCGGTCGGCGGGTTGCCGTTGAGCGTCTTTGCCCAGCCGAGAGCGTTGTAGTCCCAGGCAACGACGATCGGGGTCGAACCCTGGGCGAGCGTGCCGGACTTGCCGATAACCGGAACGAAGTTGCCGGCCTTGTTCAGTTCGGCGAAATAGCCGAGACCAGCTTCACCGGCTTCCTTGCCGGCCTTTGCGCCCTTGGCGAGACCGGCGGCGAGAACGCCGAGGATCGCCTGGTTGGACGCGCGCGGGTCGCCGGCAAGAGCGACCTGACCGGCATATTCCGGCTTCAGGAGATCAGCCCAGTCCTTCGGGGCGTTCTGCACGAGGTCCTTGTTCACGAGGAACGACATGACGCCGTAGTAGTCGCCGTACCAGTAGCCTTCGGCGTCCTTGACGCTATCCGGGATTTCGTCCCAGGTCGAAACCTTGTACGGCTGCAGCAGGCCCTCGGCCTTCATCTGCGGGCCGAAGGCGAGACCGACGTCGACAACGTCCGGCGCCTGCGGGCCCTTGTTGTCCTTGTTGGCCTTGACCGCTTCGACTTCGTCGGCCGAGCCTGCATCAGGGTTCAGTTCGTTGACCTGGATTTCCGGGTACTTGGCCTTGAAAGAGGCGATGACGTCGCCGTAGCCGCACCAGTCGTGGGGCAGGGCGATGGTGGTCAGCATGCCTTCCTTCTTGGCGGCTTCGATGAGCTCCGCGCTCGGCTCGGCGGCCGCAATTGCCGTCGTTGCCAGGAAGATAGCGGTGGAGAGCGAAAGCAGGCGTTGTGTTTTTGAAATCACGGGTGTTCTCCTTATGGGTTTAGTCAAATTCGTGGGGTTCAGTCGATTTCGGCTAGGCTGTTAAAGAGATGCGATGAAAGTAATGTGACAGCGGTTTTTCTGTTCACGTCGCGTATGTCGTTGGAAGAACATTTCTTTTCGGCACGCGCGCCTTAGCTGTCGCATTTCTGCATAAGATTCCGTGAACGGGTCGGTGGTCTCTCCTAGACGGGTTTGCGAAAGATGCGGGTGGAATCGAAAAGACCTTCGAGCGTCTTCATCCGGTCGCGGGTTTCGTCCCAGTTCGAACTCTGCACGGCCTCGATCAGCGCCTCGATCAAAAACAGGATCACCACAGAACTGTCCCAGGCCGACGGCACCTCGATCTCGGAACGGAACACGCGCGAGGCAGACTTGGCGACCGGGGAACTCCAGCGATCGGTGAAAAGGATGATCTCGACACCGCGCTCGCGGGCAGACCTGGCGAGCGTCACCATCTCCTGCTCGTAGCGGCGGATGTCGAAGAGAATCAGTACGTCGCCCTGGCGCATGTCGAGCACGTAATGCGGCCAGGCGCTGGCATTGGTGGCGATTTCGGTGACACCCGGGCGAATGACCTGGAGGTGGGTGAAAAGATAGTCGGCGAGCGAGCGCGTGATGCGGCCGCCGAGCAGATAGATGTTGCGCTTGCGGTCGGCGATGAGGGCCGCTGCCGCGTCGAATTCCTGCGGCTCGATCTGGGTCAGCGTCTCGCGCAGATTGCTGGTGATCGCGTCGGCAAAGCGGTTGAGCGTGTGGGTGCCGGGTGCGTTTGCAGCCCAGCGGTCGTGTTTGGAAATCGGGTTGGAGATCGTCGCTTCCAGCTCCTGGTGCAGCCGTGCCTGGAAGTCGGGAAAGCCGCGGAAGCCGAGCTTCTGCACCATGCGGGCGACCGTCGGGGTCGAAACGCCGGCGTTCTCGGCGACCGTCGTGATCGAGCCGAGTCCCGAAACGGGATAGTTGTCGAGAAGTGTCTCCGCCAGTTGCTTCTCCGCACGGGTCAGCGCGGTGAAGTGGGCAGTGATCACATCCGACACCGTCGTCGATGTCGCCTTGCTGCTCAAATTATCTCCCCTGAACCGATCTAAAGCCGGTTTGTGACAGATTAAACATCGCTGTCACAATTGGAGTCAATCGCAATTTTGAAGAGATCGTTTCAGATTTTGATTGACACCCGCCATTCTCTGAAGAATTCTTTTCATTAACGAACGTCTAACGGGGCAAGAGGGGATGCCGGTGTTGACGCGACTTCTGACAGAAACAGATGGCGATCCCGTTGCGATCGAAAACGCCTCGGGCAAGGGCGACGTCGTGTTCGTCTGCGAACACGCCTCGCGCCGGGTGCCGGAGAAGCTGGGCACGCTTGGCCTCAGCGCGCAGGCGCTCGAAAGTCACATCGCCTGGGATCCGGGCGCTCTTGCCGTTGCGAGGTTGCTCGCCGCCAAACTCGACGGGGCGCTGATCTACCAGCGCTTCTCGCGCCTTGCCTATGATTGCAACCGCCCGCCGGAAGCGGATGCGGCGATGCCTGTCGTCAGCGAGGTCTATGAGATCCCCGGCAACCGGACGATGACGGCCGACGAGCGCCAGGCGCGTGTCGACGAGATCTACCGGCCGTTCCACGATACGGTCGCCCGCTTCGTGTCGGAACGCAAGGCTGCCGGCCGGCCGCCGGTGCTGGTGACGATGCACAGTTTCACGCCCGTCTATTTCGGCAATCCGCGCGCAGTCGAGGTCGGCGTGCTGCACGACGCCGACAGCCGGCTTGCCGATCACATGCTCTCTGCCGCCACCAAGGGGCAGGTCGCCTACGATATCCGCCGCAACGAGCCCTATGGGCCGGCCGACGGCGTTACCCATAGCCTGATCGAATACGGCGTCCACAACGGACTGCCGAATGTGATGATCGAGATTCGCAACGATCTCATTCGCAATGACATCGGCCAAAGGGTCATGGCCGATTACCTGGAAGGGCTGCTTGGCAAAGGCGTGGCGGCACTTTCAGTACAATAAAAGACCCTGGGGAGCGGCCTGGCCGCGGTCCTGTTCCGGGCAGCCGGGGCGGGGTGGTTGATGGGACCCTGCCGCAATGGGGCGGCGTGGTCTGAAGAAATCAGGGGAAGAAAAATGCAAGACTACAGTGATTCAGACCAAAAGCAGGACATGAGTGTCCTGCACTCGATGGGCTACGCCCAGGAGCTCGAGCGGCGCATGAGCCAGTTCTCGAACTTCGCGGTGTCGTTCTCGATCATCTGCATTCTTTCAGGCGGCATCAATTCGCTCGCCCAGGCGACCGCAGGCGCGGGGGGCGCCGCGATCGGCATCGGCTGGCCGCTCGGCTGCTTCATTTCCTTCGTCTTCGCCGTTGCCATGGCGCAGATCAGCTCGGCCTATCCGACGGCTGGCGGCCTCTATCACTGGGGATCGATCCTCGGCAACCGCTTCACCGGCTGGCTGACGGCCTGGTTCAACCTGCTCGGCCTCGTCACCGTTCTCGGCGCGATCAACGTCGGCACCTACTACTTCTTCATGGGTTCCTTCGGCACGCCATACTTCGGTCTTGCCGACACGACGCTGACGCGCATCGTCTTCCTCGCCATCATCACCGGCGGCCAGGCGATGGTGAACCACATGGGCATCGGGCTCACCGCCAAGCTCACCGACTTCTCCGGCTACCTGATCTTCGCGACGGCGATCCTTCTGGCGCTGGTGTGCCTGACGGCTGCCGACAGCTACGACATCGCCCGTCTCTTCACCTTCTCCAACTATTCCGGCGAAGCCGGCGGCAATGTCTGGCCGGAGACCTCGGGCACCTGGGTGTTCCTGCTCGGCCTGCTCCTGCCGATCTACACGATCACCGGCTACGACGCTTCGGCGCACACCTCGGAAGAAACGGTCAAGGCCGCCCATTCCGTGCCGCGCGGCATGGTCTCGTCGGTGCTCTGGTCGGCTCTCTTCGGCTACATCATGCTGTGCTCGTTCGTGTTGATGATCCCGAACATGGACGACGCCGCCAAGCAGGGCTGGAACGTGTTCTTCTGGGCGATGGATGCGCAGGTGCACCCCATCATCAAGGACATCCTCTATCTCGCCATCCTCGTCAGCCAGTGGCTGTGCGGCCTGGCGACCGTGACCTCGGTGTCGCGCATGATCTTCGCCTTCTCGCGTGACGGCGGCCTGCCGGCCTCCAAGGCGCTGGCCAAGGTGAGCCCGACCTACCGCACCCCGGTTGCGGCGATCTGGGTCGGCTCGATCCTGTCGGTGCTCTTCGTCTGGGGCTCGTCGCTGGTCTCGATCGGCGAGACGCCGGTCTACACCATCGTCGTTTCGTGCACGGTCATCTTCCTGTTCTTCTCCTTCGCGATCCCGATCACGCTCGGTCTGTTCGCCTGGGGAACCTCGAAGTGGGACAAGATGGGCCCGTGGAACCTCGGCGAAAGCATGTTCAAGCTCTTCGCCGTGCTTTCGATCCTCGCGATGGTGCTGATCTTCATCCTCGGCGTTCAGCCGCCGAACGACTGGGCGCTCTACATCACCGTCGGCTTCCTGGTGCTGACGGCGCTCATCTGGTTCGGCCTTGAAAGCCGCCGCTTCCGCGGACCGCCGATCGGCGACGAAGTGGCGCGCCGCCAGGCGGAAATCGCCGCCGCCGAAAAGGCCGTCGGCCAGGTCTGACCAACGACAAAAAGGGCGGGAGCGCGACCGCGACTTCCGCCTTTTCTTTTGCCGGAACCCGTCCGGCGAGCTGAACGGAACACGTTCACGCGGCCCAAAAATATCGTGACCCAAGGGAACGGCCGCGTGACCAAACATGGGATGGAAGTTGATGAGCTATACGTTTGACGAGTTGAAGGAAGACGTCGCCGCCGGGCGCATCGATACGGTGCTGGCCTGCCAGGTCGACATGCAGGGCCGACTGATGGGCAAGCGCTTCCACGCGCAGTTCTTCGTCGACGGCGCCTGGAAGGAAACGCATAGCTGCAACTACCTGCTGGCGACCGACATGGAGATGGAGACCGTTCCCGGCTACAAGGCGACGAGCTGGGAGAAGGGCTACGGCGACTATACGATGAAGCCGGACCTTTCGACGCTTCGCCGCATCCCCTGGCTCGAAGGCACGGCGCTGGTGCTCTGCGACATGCTCGACCATCACACCCATGAGGAAGTGCCGCATTCGCCGCGCGCGATCCTGAAGAAGCAGGTGGCGCGGCTCGAGAAGATGGGCCTCAAGGCCTATATGGCGAGCGAGCTCGAATTCTTCCTGTTCGACCAGTCCTACGACGATGCCCGCCAGTCCGGCTATCGCGACCTGCAGCTCGTCAGCGGCTACAACGAGGACTACCACATCTTCCAGACGACCAAGGAAGAGGACGTGATGCGGGCGATCCGCAACGGCCTGCAGGGGGCCGATATCCCGGTCGAGAATTCCAAGGGCGAGGCGTCCGCCGGCCAGGAAGAAATCAACGTGCGCTACGCCGACGCGCTGACGATGGCCGACCGCCATGCGATCATCAAGAACGGCTGCAAGGAAATCGCCTGGTCGCGCGGCAAGGCCATCACCTTCCTTGCCAAGTGGAACTATGCCGCGGCCGGTTCTTCCTCGCATATTCACCAGTCGCTCTGGAGTGCCGACGGCAAGTCGTCGAAGTTCTACGACGAGAGCGGCAATTACGGCATGTCTGAGATGATGCGCCACTATGTGGCCGGTCTGCTCACCCATGCAAGCGAGATCACCTACTTCCTCGCGCCCTACATCAACTCCTACAAGCGCTTCATGGCCGGAACCTTCGCGCCGACCAAGGCGGTCTGGAGCAAGGACAACCGCACCGCCGGCTATCGCCTGTGCGGCGAGGAAACCAAGGCGATCCGCATCGAATGCCGTGTCGGCGGCTCCGATCTCAATCCCTATCTCGCCTTTGCCGCTTTGATCGCAGCCGGCATTTCCGGTATCGAAAACAAGATGGAACTGGAAGCGCCCTTCGTCGGCGATGCCTATGGCGGCAAGGACGTCCGCGAGATCCCGCGCACGCTGCGCGACGCGACGGCCGCGTTGACAGAATCGAAGATGCTGCGCGCCGCCTTCGGTGACGAGGTCATCGAGCACTATGCGCGGGCAGGGCGCTGGGAGCAGGAAGAATATGATCGCCGCGTCACCGACTGGGAGGTCGCACGCGGTTTCGAACGGGCCTGACCCGGGACACAATCACTCACAAGGATGGCCGTTCCTGACCGGAGCGGCCATCGCATCATTCGCAATGAAAGCAGGAAGACGATCATGAGCATGATCAAGTGCATTTCGCCGGTGAACGGCGAAGTCTACGCAGAACGCCCGGCTATGCCGCTCGACATGGCAAAGCAGGTGATTTCCCGCGCCCGCCAGGCGCAGAAAGCCTGGGCGCGCCGTCCGCTCGACGAGCGTGTCAATCTGGTGCTGGCCGGTGTCGCCCGCCTCAACGAGATGGTGGACGAGGTGGTGCCCGAGATCGCCTGGCAGATGGGCCGGCCGGTGCGCTACGGCGGCGAGTTCAAGGGCTTCAACGAGCGCTCGAACTATGTCGCGTCGATCGCTGCCGATGCGCTGAAGCCGCTGGTGATTGAAGAAAGCGACCGTTTCGAGCGTCGCATCGCCCGCGAGGCCCACGGCGTCGTCTTCGTTGTCGCGCCTTGGAACTATCCTTACATGACCGCGATCAACACGGTCGCGCCGGCGCTGATGGCCGGCAACACCGTGATCATCAAACATGCAAGCCAGACGATCCTCGTCGGCGAACGCATGGTGCGCGCCTTCGTCGAAGCCGGCGTTCCGGCTGATGTCTTCCAGAACATCTTCCTTGACCATGAGACGACCGCGGCGCTGATCGCGGCAAAAAGCTTCGACTTCGTCAACTTCACCGGTTCGGTCGAAGGCGGGCGTTCGATCGAGCGTGCCGCTGCCGGCACCTTCACCGGCCTTGGCCTCGAGCTCGGCGGCAAGGATCCGGGCTACGTCATGGAAGATGCGGATCTCGACGCCGCCGTCGACACGCTGATGGACGGCGCCACCTACAATTCCGGCCAGTGCTGCTGCGGCATAGAGCGCATCTACGTGCACGAGTCACTCTACGATGCCTTCGTCGAAAAGTCGGTGGCCTGGGTTTCCAACTACAAGCTAGGCAATCCGCTCGACCCGGAAACGACGCTCGGGCCGATGGCCAACAAGCGCTTTGCCGCCACTGTGCGCGAGCAGATCGCCGACGCCGTTGCCAAGGGCGCCAAGGCGTTGATCGATCCGAAGCTCTTCCCTGCCGATGACGGCGGCGCCTATCTCGCGCCGCAGATCCTCGTGAATGTCGACCACTCCATGGCCTTCATGCGCGAAGAGACCTTTGGTCCGGCCGTTGGCATCATGAAGGTGAAGAGCGACAGCCAGGCGATCGAGTTGATGAACGACAGCCAGTACGGGCTCACCGCATCGCTCTGGACCCGGGATGCCGAACGCGCCGCGCGCATCGGCGCCGACATCGAGACCGGTACGGTCTTCATGAACCGCGCCGACTATCTCGACCCGGCGCTTTGCTGGACCGGCGTCAAGGAAACCGGCCGCGGCGGCTCGCTCTCGGTCATCGGCTTCCAGAACCTTACCCGTCCGAAATCCTACCATCTGAAGAAAGTCACCGCATGACGATTACCGCCAACTGGAGCTATCCGACGTCGCTGAAGTTCGGTGCCGGCCGGATCAAGGAGCTTGCCGACCATTGCAAGGCGGTCGGCATGAAAAAGCCGCTGCTGATCACCGACCGGGGCCTCGCGCCGATGGCGATCACCCAGAACGCGCTCGACATTCTCGAAGCTGCCGGCCTCGGCCGGGCGATCTTTGCGGACGTCGATCCGAACCCAAACGACGTCAATCTGGCTGCCGGCGTCAAGGCCTTCAAGGATGGCGGCCATGACGGCGTCGTCGCCTTCGGCGGCGGCTCGGGCCTGGATCTTGGCAAGTGCGTCGCCTTCATGGCCGGGCAGAGCCGCCCGGTCTGGGACTTCGAGGACATCGGCGACTGGTGGACCCGCGCGAGCGTCGAAGGCATTGCGCCGATCGTCGCCGTGCCGACCACGGCCGGCACCGGCTCGGAAGTCGGTCGCGCCAGCGTCATCACCAATTCCGCAAGCCATGTGAAGAAGGTGATCTTCCATCCGAAGTTCCTGCCGGCAGTCACGATCTGCGACCCGGAACTGACGGTCGGCATGCCGAAGGTGATCACCGCCGGCACCGGCATGGACGCCTTCGCGCACTGCCTGGAAGCCTATTCCTCGCCATTCTACCATCCGATGTCGGCCGGTATCGCGCTTGAAGGCATGCGGCTGGTGAAGGAATATCTGCCGCGCGCCTACAAGGACGGCACCGACATCGAGGCCCGCGCCAACATGATGAGTGCGGCCGCCATGGGGGCCGTCGCGTTCCAGAAGGGGCTTGGCGCCATTCACTCGCTGTCGCATCCGGTCGGCGCGATCTACAACACCCACCACGGTATGACCAATGCGGTCGTGATGCCGCCGGTGCTGCGTTTCAACCGCCCGGCGATCGAGGACAGAATAGTGCGCGCTGCCGCCTATCTCGGCATTTCCGGCGGCTTCGACGGCTTCTACGATTACGTGCTGAAGCTGCGCGAGGAACTCGGCGTTCCTGACAAGCTTTCGGCGCTTGGCGTCGGCACCGACCGCATCGACGAGATGTCTGAAATGGCAATCGTCGATCCGACGGCCGGTGGCAACCCGGTCGAACTGACGCTCGACGCGGCCAGGACGCTCTTCCGCGAGTGCATCTGACACGCAATGCCCGGCGCCTGTGCGGGGTCACAGGCGTCGGCCTCCTTAGTTTAGAGGGGTCGAAAGTACCACTTGCCATTGCAGGCGAATTGTCACCTAATCGTCACGAAACTGTCGTGAATTGCGTCCGCGGAACGCGATCTTCATGCTTCGTTTACCGCGATCTGAAACGCTTCCATTAGGACGTGCGTAAGTATTCGGCCGCCGGGTTCCGTGGCCGTGACGAGTAGGGTCGACCGATGGCAATCATTTCCCTCGCGAATGCGAAGGGGGGAGCAGGCAAAACGACGGCAGCCTTGCTGCTGGCCTGCGAATTCGCCCGCAGGGGCGAACGGGTTGCGGTGCTCGATTGCGACCAGCTTGCCTGCATGACCGACTGGTTCCGACACGGCCGCAGCGACAGCAATCTTTCCGTCATAGCCGGGGTTTCAACGGGCACGCTCAGCGATCATCTGAGACGACTGCACGGTCAGGTCGAGCATGTGGTGATCGACCTGTCGGGTGCTGCCGATGTGCTGGTGGCGCTTGCGATCGGGCTTTCCGACCTGACACTGATCCCGGTGCAGGGCTGCGTGATGGACGCACGCGGCGCGATCCAGGTGCTCGAACTGATCCGCTACATCGAAAACAACGCCCGCGCCAACATCAACCATGCGGTGCTCCTCACACGGGTCAACCCGATCGTGACGACCAGGGCGATGCGCCGGGTCAAGCTGTTGCTTGCCGAAAGCCGCATCCGGCTGGTCGATACGCCGCTGGTCGAGCGCACCGCCTTTCGCGAACTGTTCGAAGAGGGCCACACGCTCTATTCGCTGGATCCGGCCAAGGTCAGCAACCTTGGCAAGGCGCAGGTCAATGCCAGCGACTATGCCGACGACGTTCTGAGGCTGCTCGAGCCACCCGGGGAAGCGGCGCGGCACGGTCCGTTCTCGTCGATGTGCTATCGCTCGCAGCGCGCGGCCGACCTTGTCGTCCTGCCGCACTGAAGCCGGTTTCCTGAAGCTTTTCCGTCTCTCACGGCGTCGCTGCTGGTGGTCTCGAGCGACCCCACTGTCAGGTTTGACGTCCCCGCGTTACCACTTCGTTAACCATCTTCTGTAAGGTTTCGTTAAGAAGCGAAGCACCGGCCATGGCCGAACGGTTCGCGCGAAACATGCAGAGAATGGGGAATATCATGGCGGTCATCACTTTCGCCAATGCAAAGGGCGGCGCGGGCAAGACGACGGCGGCGCTGATCCTGTCGACCGAACTGGCGCGACAGGGACACAAGGTGGTGGTTCTCGACGCCGATCCGCAGCGCTGGATCACCAGCTGGGCCGAAGCCTCCGGCCACATCGCCAATCTCACCGTCATCTCGCACATCACGCCCGGCTCGCTCGAATGTCATATCCGCGAGGCGAAGGACGATGCCGATTACATCGTCATCGATCTCGCGGGCGCCAAGGACCAGATCGTCGCGCTTGCTCTCGCGGTCTCCGACCAGGTGCTGATCCCGGTGCAGGGCTGCGCCATGGATGCCAAGGGTGCCGCGCAAATTCTTGAACTGATCCGCCAGATCCAGGACCGCTCGGGTCTCAGGATCAACCATTCGGTCGTGCTCACCCGCGTCAATTCGCTGGTCACCACCCGCGCCCTGCAGACGATCAAGGCCATGCTTGCCGAGCGCGGCGTTTCGGTGCTCGATACCCCGATCGTCGAACGCGCCGCCTACCGCGAGATCTTCGAATGCGGCGGCACGCTGCAGGCGATGGATCCGGCTCGTGTCAGCAATCTCGACAAGGCCTGCGAGAACGCGGCTGCCCTTGCACGGGAAGTGCAGGCGCTGATGCCTCTGAAGGCGCGCCGCTCCTGGGCCGCCCGTATGCCGTCCTGGGCCTCGCGCCGCGCGGCGTGATGTTTCGACGCAGGGGCGTTCGATCCAGCAACGCCGCCTCAGGAAACAAGCGATCCCGCGCGTTGACCGGGCTTGGCTCAACCTTCTGACATCATTCGGTTTCTTGCGGGAAAGTCTACCCGTAGCCGTTATTCAACCGGAATTGACGTTCGTCAGTTACGGTTGAATCCCGTGTCAGCCTTCGCGAATTGGCTGTCGCCCGTAAGGCTTCCTTTACCCTGTGCTTCTAACTGTGCCCTTGGACACAGCTTGCCCCGCGAATGCGCGGAAGGGCATACCGGCCGCCATGATTGCGGCCATGATCGGCGCCAGGCGCTGCCGATCCTGTCTCCATGGTTCACGACAGCGCCGCGCGTCATTCACGTCGCGCAAAGGTCGCCGTATCACTTTGAACTGCCGCATGGTCTCGTTTTCGATCGACATGCAGCAGAGCATGCAGGGAAGTCGCGCATGAAAACGGAACACGCCGCAACCGGAACGCAGGACGTCGCCGGTCGTCTGAATTTCATGGCGCTCGATGATGCCGCCAAGACGAGCCTCAAGGCGCTGAAGCCGATCCTCGAGAAGGAACTGAAGCCGGCGCTCGACAAGTTCTACGAGCGCGTCAAGACGACGCCGGAGACGAAGCGCTTCTTCTCGTCCGACGCCCATATCGACCGCGCCAAGGGCGCGCAGGTCGGCCACTGGGCCAATATCGCCGACGCCAATTTCAATGAAGAGTACAGCGCCAAGGTCCGCACCATCGGCCAGGTGCACGCCCGCATCGGGCTTGAGCCACGCTGGTACATCGGCGGCTACGCGCTGATTGCCGAGCACCTGATCACCGAAATCGTCAGGGCGCATTGGCAAAAGGCCGGGCTGTTTTCGCGCAAGGGAACGTCCGCCGAGGACATGGGCGCGATGCTGTCGAGCCTGATCAAGGGCGTCTTCCTCGACATGGACCTGTCGATCTCCGTCTACATGGACGCGTCCGACGTCACCAAGCAGCGCGCCGTGCAGGAAGAGGTGCTGGCCGCAGAGCGGGCGCTGATCAGCAAGACCTTCGGAGCGGCGCTGAAGAAGATCGCCGACGGTGACCTGACGGCGCGCATCGGCGCCGATCTGCCGGTTGCCTACCAGGAGCTTGGCGAGAACTTCAACCACGCGATGGGCGAGCTTTCGCGCGCCATCGGTGGCATCGAGGCCGGCGCCAGCCAGATCCACACCAGCGCCAAGGAGATTGCCGCGGCGGCCGACGATCTGGCGCGGCGCACCGAGCGGCAGGCGGCCAACCTTGAAGAGACGGCGGCCGCCGTCGAGCAGGTGACACGCACCGTCAAGCAGACGGCCGAGGGCGCCAACCAGGCAAATTCGACCGTGATCGCCGCGCGCGCCAATGCCGAACAAAGCGGCGAGATCGTCAGCCACGCGATCGAGGTGATGCAGGAGATCCAGACGTCGTCGGCGAGCATCGCCCGCATCGTCGACGTCATCGACGAGATCGCCTTCCAGACCAACCTGCTTGCGCTCAACGCCGGCATCGAGGCGGCGCGCGCCGGCGAGGCGGGAAGGGGCTTTGCGGTCGTCGCCTCCGAAGTGCGGGCTCTCGCCCAGCGCTGCGCCGATGCCGCCAAGGACATCCAGGGTCTGATCGCCAAATCGCGCGGCCAGGTGGACGACGGAGTGAACTCGGTCAACCAGGTGGCCCAGTCGCTGCAGCAGATCGTCGCCCAGGTGGTCGAAGTCAGCTCCGTCTTCGGCGCCATCCGCGCCAGCACTGCCGAACAGGCAACCGGCCTGCAGGAGGTCAACACCGCCATCACCCAGATGGACCAGATCACCCAGCAGAATGCCGCGATGGTCGAGCAGGCCAATGCCGCCAGCCAGGCGCTGACGGGCGAAGCCGAGACGATCGCGACACGGCTCCGGGCGTTTCGCACGTCCGGGCATGTGCAGGTGAGCGCCGGCTCGGGTTATCGCGCGGCGGCATAAGCGAGCATAGAGATTCGAGAGATGACGCCCCGGGTCAGGGAATGATTCGGGGCGTTTTTGGTTTTGCGTGCAGGTGGGGCGGTAGCATGTGGGTAGGTCCGGGCAGGGCGGCGACTTCCTTGCGCCGACAACAGATGTCGAGATGCGCGCCGTGAGGTGCGCCGGGAACAGTTTTTCGTCTCACGTAGCTTGGTCTACGGCCAACGGCTGAAGTTCGAACGCCACTTCCCTTGCATAGATCGAACCATAAAGCCCAATCGATGTGTCAAATGTCACCTCAATGTCGCCGCTGACCGGACTCTCACACGTTTCCCAGTTCGAAGCTGCCTCGTCGGCGTCAAGTCGGCGAATCCTAAGCGCCGAGATGATTGACGATGCGTTTCCCGTCAGCTTGATGCCCGAGACACCACTCATTCGCATCGTGACCAGCGAATGACGATCGAGGGCAAAATAACCTTGCGGTCCAAGTTGGTTCGTCATCCTGAATGTTCGAAGGGTCAGCGCAGCGTTTCCTCCGGCAATCTCCAATCGTTCCAGCTCCGCGTCGTGAAACGTCGGGCAGTATCCCAACCAATCGATAACAGTTTGGCCGCCCGAAAGAGAAGCAAAGAGACCTTCATCGGTGTTCCGGTATAAATGCGGCATGTTGTGCAATCCGAAGTTTGAATAATTGTTGTAGGAAGTAGTCTAGGCGGCGCCAATATGTCCGCAAGACGGCAAACGGCGCGGTTCCCCGCTTCGGTCCGACCACAGACGAATGCGGCAGGCTGCGACGGACCAATCGGAGACTTGACTGAGGCGTCTTGCGCGTGACGCATGCTCTAACGCGACCGGATCGCCGATCTTGCGACGCGGCCGCAGAAAAACGCCACCGGATGCACGCAAAGTCGACGATCGGCACCGCTAATGCGAATTGGCCGCGACCGGCCGTCTGCGTTTCGAGACAGCCTCGTCGAGCTGGTTGTCGTACCAACGGTCCGGGAATTTGATGTCCCACATCAGATGGCGCAGGTCGCCCGCGTCGATGTCCCTATAGCCCAGTTCCTCCAGCCGAAGCAGAAGCAGCATATGATCGGCAATGACGATTAGCCGGGCGTAGTTGCCGACCTGAACCAAGACCGGGCGCATCGCCGCGTAAGAATTGAAGCCAATCGAGGCGGCGATTGCCTCGTCGAAATGCGATGATTTGATGTGGGGATAATTGTCCCGAAGCGATTTCTTCAGGGCGGCGATGTTAGCAGACGAGAACCTAACCTGCGGATTCCACATATGACGATCCGATGCTCTTGGCCGAAGTCTGCCGATTACACTTCGACGTTGATGAACACGGTCGTCGAGTGGAATTCTAACGGCCCTTCAACCCGGCAGCAGGTTTGGATAGGCACCCGTAGTGGAAGCTACACGCCGAGATTCCAACATTCAAGCCGAGGTTTGTCGCAAGCTCGACGCACGCGCCGAGTGCACCGCCCGCTCAAAACCGCCGGTCGATGAAATGCTTCGCTTGCGCGCCCGCATGATAAAACGCCGACTTCACGCCGCGCCAGCTGTCGGGGGTAACCGGCGTTTCAGCAAGCGGGATGGCTGATGCTTCGCCGGTGACATGGTTGGCAAGCGCCCGGCCGAAGACGGTGCCCGGCGCGATGCCGCGGCCGTTGTAGCCGCTGACGGAGACGACGTCGGGGGCGAGCGTGTGCATGGCCGGCAGGTTGTTGGTGGTCATGCCGATGCGGCCGTCCCACCAGTATTCGAAGCGGAAATCACTGAGGAACGGGAAGAGCTTGCGCAGCGAGCGGGCGGCAAAGGCGCGGTGCGTGCCTTCAGCGAGCGCGTCGAGCCTGCCGATCGAGCCGAAGATCAGCCGGTTCTGCTGGTCCATGCGGAACGAGGTCATGACGAGGCCCGTGTCCCAGGTGCCCTGGCGCTCCGGCAGGATGCGGCTTGCGACCTGTTCCGGCAGCGGATTGGTCGCGAACTGGAAATAGGGCAGGATCGTCAGTTCCTGCGTATGCGCCTGCCAGGGGCTTTCGGCGAAAAGGCCGCCATAGGCATTGGTGGCAAGGATGACCTTCCTGGCCCGCACGACGCTGTTGCCGGCTTTCAGCACCCAGCTGTCGCCCTGGCGTTCGGCACCGGTCAGTGGCGTGTCGGTGTAGATTTCAGCGCCGGCGGCAAGCGCGGCGCGGGCAAGGCCCCGGGCATAGGCAAGCGGCTGGATCGTGCCGGCGCGGCGGTCGAGCAGGGCGCCGGAAAAGCCTTCGGCGCCGGTGAGCGCGTGTGCGCGCTCGGCCGACAGCGCCTCGACCGGGGCGCCGCGCTTTTGCCATTGCGCTTCGCGATCCTTGATCTCGGTGACGCCTTCGCTGCCGACGGCCATGTGCAGGGTGCCGTTCCTCACGGCCTCGCAGGCAACCCCGTGCTTTTCCACGAGTGCATAGACCATCGACGGGCCGTCGCCGAGTTCGGTGAGCAGCCGGTTTCCGGCATCAGGGCCGAGCGTCGAGATCAGGTCGTCTGGCTTTACCCACATGCCTGCATTGACGAGGCCGACATTGCGGCCGGACCCGCCAAAGCCAATCATCTTCGCTTCGGTGACCGTTGCCTTAACGCCCTTTTCGGCGAGGTGGAGGGCTGCCGAGAGGCCGGTGAAGCCGCCACCGATGATGGCGACATCAGTCGAAAGGTCGCGGTCAAGCGGCCGTGTCTCGGGCGCGGCCGGTGCCGTCGCATGCCAGAGGTTGGGCAGGGTGCGCTCCGTCGCCATCCGGGCAAAATCCTTCACGTGCGGCCGCAATGCCGGCCATGGTCTTCGATATATCAGGTGATAGCGGATCGCCGGGAAAATTCTCATGACAATGTTTCATGAAGTCATGATGCACAGGACGGTCTGCGGGGAGGAGCGGGCGGGCGCCCTGCCGGGCCTTGAAGCCGGATCGTGAAAAAGAACCGCAGCTGGGTCGTCGGCAGCTGCGGTCTTTTCAAATGGATAGATCTGAAAAAATTTTGCCGGACGCCCAAGCGCCGGCGAAAAGACATTTAACACGGGTTGCCTGTCGTGGATGGTCGAGCAAGCATCCCCATCATCTATGCTGCAGGCGCGAAGTCACTCACCCAATTGGGGGAAGCCCCAAGAAAAATGCCAAAAAAACAACGCTTCGGTTAACAGCCGGCCGGGTTCGCTCAGTCGACGAACTCGACCGTGACCCCGGTGCTCACCATCTTGGCAAGTTCCGTCGCGTCCCAGTTGGTGAGCCGCACGCAGCCGTGACTCTGGGTTTTGCCGATCTTTGACGGTTCCGGCGTACCGTGAATGCCGTAGGTCGGCTTCGAAAGCGCGATCCAGACGGTACCGACGGGCCCGTTCGGGCCTGGTTGCAGGGTCAGCACCTTGTCGTTGTTGCCCTGCTTGAAGTTGATCTTCGGATTGTAGGTGTAGCCCGGATTGAGGGCGATGCGCTCGACATTGACGGTGCCCGATGGCGACGGCGTGTCGGACGAACCGATGGTTGCCGGATAGGCGGCGATCAGCTTGCCGGCCTCGTCATAGGCAAGCACCTGCTTGCGGCCCTTGTCGGCGAGGATGCGGGCAACCTTGCCGGTTTTGTTGGCGCCCGGATTGATCACCTTGATGATCGTGCCGGGGATGGTGAAATCGACGCCGGGGTTCAGTTCGCGCAGATAGGCTTCGTCCATGTGGAACTTCTCGCCGAGCATTTCCGTCGTCGAGGTGAAGGACATGTGCGGAAGCTGCGCCTTGTGGGCGTAATCCTCGGGGATCGAGGCGACATAGGGGCCGGCGGCGTCAGCTGCCGTGATCGTGTAGCTGGTGATCGGCATGCCGCCGCTCATGCGCAGCCGCTCCAAGATGTCGTCGGTGTTGTTGGGGTCGAGCGTTTCGCCTGTTGATTGCTGCCAGGCCTCGATCGCCTTGGTGACGTTCGAGCCCATCTTGCCGTCGATGACACCGGGCGAAAAACCCTCGCGGTCGAGGAAGACCTGCAACGCGGTGATTTCGGCGCGCGACTTCGACTTGACCGAGATCGCCGGCGGCATCGACGGGCCGGCCGGGCTGCTGACGTTTGGATCGATCGAGGCTTCCTCGGTGCCGTCGATCAGGCCCGGCAGGCTGTTCGGCAGCTCGTTGCCGTCAGTCGAGGGAGGCACGACGTCGCGATAATCGGGGATCGAGCCGGTGGTGACCTCGCCGGGTTCGGAGTAGCCGTATTCGGGCTCGGAATAGCCATAGCCGCGGTCGCGGTTGCGCGGGCGCTGGTTCGAATAGATGTCGACGTCGCCCTGGCGACGGTAGCCACCGCCATAGTCGGGCTGGCGCTCGCGGCCATAGTCGCCCTGGCGTTGGCCGCCGTAGTCGCGTTGACGGGCGCGATTGTTCGGCACAACGGTCGCGACCACGTTGCCCCAGCTGTCGATGAGCAGCGTGCGGCCGCGGCTGTCGCGCATGGTCTGCACTTCGTCGGCGCCCGGCACGTAGTCGAGGATCTCGCCATTCGGCGTCACCAGCATGACATCGTCGCCATAACGGTTGGACCCGCGATAATCCTGCGCGAAGGCGGCCGTCAAATCCACGGCGAGAAAGCCGGCTGCGGCGAGAAACGAAAGGCCTGTGCGGGTCGCTGACGTCACGAGAGAACCTGTTTTCATAGACATGGATGTGGCGCGGTACATTTGGATTTCGACGTTAATGTGAAAAAAATGAATTCATCATGAACAAGCCGTTAAATTCTATCTATGTGGCGCAGCGCGAGGCTTCAACCGATGAATTGTGTCTTTCCTCGGGTATCATCTCTTTGTGATTGCACTGATTCTGCGGCCGATCTGAGGAAGGGGACATGCTGAAAACGCTCGAAGAACCCACCGACAGGCAAGAGAATCACGTGCTGTTCGACCGTCTGTCGGCGCTCGACATCGCCGCTTTCGTCGTCGACGGCGTCGATCTTTCGCCGGGCGACGCCATCCCTTCCGACGGGGATCCCAGGATCGACCGGGCGCTTGCCGGATTTCTCTTCACCTGCGGGCCAGAGCACATCCGCCATCCTGAGACGATCGAGGGTCGCCGGGACTGTGCGCGCTATCCCTTGCACGGTTCGCTTGCCGGAACGGCGGTCACGCGCACGGAGATGGGCGAGGGCGGCAACGCATGCACGGCGACGATCGAGGTGACACTTGCAGATGGCGGGCATGCGCGGGTCGAGCGGCGCTGGCGCAACGATGCGGAGCGAAACGAGGTGAAGCTGGAGGATCGGGTCATTAACGCCGGCACCTCGGCCTTTGCCCCGATGATGATGTATCACCTCAACGTCGCCGGCCGCCTGCTCGGTGCAGATAGCCGGATCGTAAGCGCGTCGCTCGAAAACGGTGAGCGCGGCTGGCGCTTCGGCGAGGGCGAGAGCGCGCATTTCTGCCTTCCGGCGGCGGTCGGCGCCGACGGCTGGTCGCAGGTGACGCTCGCCGGACTTGCAGGCCTCGGCGGACGAAGCCTGCATGTGCGCTTCCGCGCCGACACGCTGCCGTTCCTGCAGATGTGGCGCTGCCAGCGCGGCGACGCCGACGTGATCAGCATCGAGCCGGTGTCGCATCGCATTGCAAAGCGACCGGACCTGGCCGCGGCAGGCGAGTTGACACCGCTTCAACCGGGCGAGGGGCGCAGCTACGCGATTGCTTTTGCCGTCGTCTGAGCTGCGGCTTTCGATTGACGGGAGATATGGCTGCGCCTACATCAGGGGCCACCTCATTTCCTCAAGGGAAGACGACCATGGACATCCGCCCGATCAACGACGAATACTCGGTCACCGGCCAGATCAGCGTCGAGGATCTCGACCAGATCAAGGCGCTCGGCTTCAAGTCCATCGTCTGCCACCGCCCGGACTTCGAAGCGCCGGATCAGCCGACCTTCGATTCCATCGCGGCGCGTGCCGAAGAGCTCGGGATTGAAATCAAGCACATCCCGGTCGGCCCGATGGGCGTGACGGCTGACGCAGTGAAGAACATGGTCGACGCGCTCGACGAGTTTCAGCGCCCGATGCTCGGCTACTGCCGCTCCGGCGCGCGCTCGACTGCCGTCTACCAGCAGACCCAGCATATCCGCGGCTGAGCCAGCTTCCCGTTTCTGAAGATCGCGCTCGGCCCGTTCGTTCCATCTGACAACGGAGGATCGGCATGGCCGACGCGCATCTCATATCGCGTGAGCAATGGGCCGACGAGCCCGGCGTCTGGAAAGGGGAGTTCGAGGGCGGCGCCTATGGCGCTGGCGTCTCGGTGATCTTCGTTTCCACCGACGAGATCGGCTACGGGCCGAAGCTGCACCGCCATCCCTATCCCGAAACCTTCATCGTGCGCGTCGGCCGCGCCCGCTTCACCGTCGGCGATCGCACCATCGACGCCGAGGCCGGCCAGATCGTCGTAGCGCCGGCCAATGTGCCGCACAAGTTCGAAAACCTCGGGCCGGGGCGGCTGGAGACCATCGACCTGCACGAGGCCGGCGCGTTTTCGACGGAGTGGCTGGAGTAGGGGGAGGTTCAGTTTATCGGCGCAAGTGGATAGGGCGCAGGCGTGTTTCCCGCGCCGCCGACGCGGCGCTGCTGGATTCCTGTGACGAGCACAGGAATGAGGGAGGGGAGGAAGCGCTTCGGGACGCAAAAACGTTGGTGACGGGCTGAAACCCGTTTTGCGCGATGGCAGGTATGTTGATGCGGGCGTGCGGATGGTGGAGCGATCCGCAGGGGCATCCTCGATCAAAGCAACCCACAGCGTTGGCTTTCAGACCGCCCTCATTCCTGTGCTTGTCACAGGAATCCAGCCACGGCGCGTCTGCGCCGTGATTGAACCCGTCTTAACAGGCCTCCTCAGCCGGCCCTGATCTCGCTCAGCGTGCGCGTCGGGGTGATCGCCTCGGGGTCGAGCTTGATCTCGATGATCGACGGCTTGCCGCTGGCGCGGGCGCGCAGGAATGCGTCGGCAAACTCTTCCGTTCGCTCGACCGTCTCGCCGTGGCCGCCATAGGCGCGGGCGAGCGCTGCGAAATCGGGGTTGGTGAGGTCGGTGGCGCTGACGCGGCCGGGATACTCACGCTCCTGATGCATGCGGATCGTGCCGTAGATGCCGTTGTTGACGACGACGGTGATGATGGGCAGGCGGTAGCGCACCGCGGTTGCGAACTCCTGTCCATGCATCAGGAAACAGCCGTCGCCGGCAAAGCAGATGACCTCGCGATCCGGATGAAGCTGCTTGGCCGCGACCGCCGCCGGCAGGCCGTAGCCCATGGAGCCCGAAGCGGGGGCGGCTTGCGTGGCAAACCGGCGGAAGCGGTGGAAGCGGTGCACCCAGGTGGCGTAGTTGCCGGCGCCGTTGGTGAAGATCGTGTCCTCAGGCACGTTCGCCTCGATCCAGTTCATGATCGGGCCCATCTGCACGGAACCCGGTCCGGTCTCGGGCGGTGTCGACCATTTGAGGTAGGCCGCATGCATGGCCTCGGTGCGGGCCGACCAGGCCGGTTCGCCGGAGGGCGCAAGCTGCTCGAGTGCGGCGACGAAATCGCTCGGGCTTGCGGCGATCGCCAGTTCCGGGCGGTAGACGCGGCCGAGTTCGGATGTGTCGGGGTGCACATGCACCAGCGTCTGGCGCGGATAGGGGCTGTCCATCAGCGTGTAGCCGGAGGAGGGCATTTCCGAGAAACGGCCGCCGACAAGCAGCACGAGATCGGCTTCCTTGATCTCCTTTGCCAAAGCAGGATTGATGCCGATGCCGACATCGCCGGCGTAGCTTGGGTGCAGGTGGTCAAACAGCATCTGGCGACGGAAGGAGCAGCCGACCGGCAGCTTCCAGCGCTCGGCAAAGCGCTGGAACTGAGCGACGCTTGTCCCCGTCCAGCGGGTGCCGCCGAGGATGGCGATCGGCCGTTTGGCATGTTCGAGCATCTCGCCGAGCCGTTTCAGCTGGGCAGGACCTGGATGGCCCTCGACCGGCTGGTAGGGTTGGGCGGCCGGCGCTTCTGCGCTGCGCGTCAGCATGTCCTCGGGCAGGGTCAGCACCACCGGGCCGGGGCGGCCGGAGGTGGCGACGGCAAAGGCGCGGGTGACGAATTCGGGAATGCGGGCGGGGTCGTCGATCTCGCCGACCCATTTGGCGACCTCGGTAAAAGCGCGGCGGTACTCTATCTCCTGGAAGGCCTCGCGCTCACGCGCCTCGCTCTGCACCTGGCCGATGAAGAGGATCATCGGGATCGAATCCTGCCGCGCGACATGCAGGCCGGCCGAAGCGTTGGTTGCGCCCGGACCGCGGGTGACCATGCAGATGCCGGGCTCGCCCGTCAGCCTGCCCCAGGCGTCCGCCATCATGGCCGCACCACCCTCCTGGCGGCAGACGAGCACGTCGATGCCGGTGTCATAGAGCGCGTCGAGCACGGCCAGATAGCTTTCGCCCGGCACGCAGGCGATGCGCTTGACGCCGTTTGCGACGAGCGCATCGACGATGAGCTGACCTCCAGTTTTCATGTCTTTCCTCCCGTTGGTCTTTCTTTTGTTGCTTGACCGCCCCCGTCAGATCGCGGGCGACACCGGTGCTACGCTCGTGTCCTTGTTAACGCGGCGCTCGCGCCAGATGATGTAGAGACCGGACCCGATGATGATGGCGATGCCGAGCCATTTCAGCGCATCCGGCAGGTCGCCGAACACCAGCCAGCCGAAGATCGTCGCCGAGACGATTTCGAGATATTGCAACGGCGCCAGCACAGAGGCAGGTGCTGCGCGATAAGCGTAGACGCCGAGCACGCCGGATATGGTGGCGGTGACGCCGACGCCGAGCAGGTAATACCAGGTCACGCCCTCAGGCCAGACCGGATCGAAGACGCTCGAGCCGGTGCCTTCGCCCAGATACAGCAGCACGAGACAGAAGAGAGCGCCCCAGATGCCCGCGTGAAACTGCATCGACCAGGGATCCTCGTTCTGGGCGACCATGCGGGTGACGAGCAGGAACACGGCGAGGCCGAAGGCGGCGACGACAGGCAGAAGGGCGATCCAGCCGACCTCCTGCATGCTCGGCTGGATGACGAGCAGGGCACCGAAGAAGCCGACGCCGCAGGCGGTGTAACGCCGCCAGCCGATGGTCTCTTTCAGGAAGATGCTGCCGAGGATCGTCAGGATGATCGGCTCGACAAAGAAGATCGCGATCGCATCGGCGACCTCCATCACCTTTAGCGTGGTGATGAAGGAGAGCATGGTGACGACCAGCAGCCCGCCTCGCAGCGCGTGAAGTCCGGTCTTCCTCCAGGTGAGGTCGAAGAGGGTTCCGCGCATCAGCACGACCGGCAGGATGAAGACCACCTGAAGCAGAAAGCGCACGGCGGTAATTTCCGCCGAGGGGACGGTGGCGATCGCGAGCTTGGCGAAAATGTCGATCAGCGGCGAGAGCAACACCGAGATCACCATCAGCGTCAGGCCGAAGGAGATGCGATTGTGATCGGTGCTGATCCTGGGAAGGGGCATGTCGGCCATCAGGATTTCCGGTCAGCGCTTGTCTGCCACGGCCCGAAGGCACCAGGCGGCGAAGTCGGCGGTCGCCTGCTCCCGGCCGAGCTCGTTCAGGGTCTCGTGACGCATGCCATCATGGACGGTGGCGGAAACGTTGGTCAGGCCGGCCGCCTTCATCCGGGTGTCGAGCCAGCGGATGGCATTGCCCATTTCGGTCGACGGGTCGGCGCTGCCGCCGACGAGGTGAACGGGCAGCCCCTTCTTGAGCCGCGCCAGCCGGTCTGGCCGGGCGCCAGCGTAGGACAGCCGGAAAAGGTCGAGCCAGAGCGAGACGGTCGCATCGAAGCCGCAGAGCGGGTCGGCGGCATATTTGGCGACCTCGGCATTGTCGCGCGACAGCCAGTCGAGCTCGGTCTTGCGGTCCTTGATGGCGCCGCCCCACATGCCGAAGGTGAGTTTCGTCAGAAGCGGGCTTGGCACGTCCGAGCCTTTGAGCGCCCGCTCGATCTTCAGGATCAGCTGGCCGCCACGGCCGGCAAGCCCCGGTCGGAAATTGGAATTCCAGACGGCAAGCGCGTCATAAAGGGAGGGATCGGTTTCGGCAGCGTTGAGCGCGATCAGACCGCCCATCGAATGGCCGAAGAGCACGACCCGAAGGCCGGGGTGCGCGGCGGTCGCGATCTCTCGCACCGCGCGGATATCGGCGAAGACCTTGTCGAGACCGTCACGGCGCGCAAACATGCCGAGCTGGGCGTCCGGCGCGCGCGTCTCACCATGTCCGCGATGGTCGTGGGCGTAGACGTGAAATCCGTCACCCGCCATCGCCTCGGCAAAACGGGCGTAGCGGCCGGAATGTTCGGCAAGGCCGTGGCTGATGAGCAGGATGCCGCGGGCATCGACTTCAGCCGGAGCATGACGCCAGGCGAGCGCTGCACCGGACGGGCTTAGAAGTGTCTTCACCTGCCCGAACATCTTTTCTCCCGGCAACAATCTCGACAGACCAACCGCGATTTCAAATCGATTTGTGCGGCAAAGGCAATCGCCGCTTGTTGATCGTTGCGCATGAGGTCACAAGCGATTTGAAGACGCCCATATTAAGGGTTGCAATTTTCCCGTTTTGAGCGATATTTGTTCCTGTTCTGTTTTCGCGGAGGATGGCATGATGCATTTCTGTAAAGCGATCTCACGTCCGGTGTCCGGCGCAATTGCGGCGCTGGCGCTCTTGCTTGCGCCGTCAGCCTTTGCTGCGGGCGAAGCCGACGCGGGGCAGGCCGGGCCGGGGAGCGGCGCAAGCCGAACCGAATATGTGCTGGCGGTGAGCTGGCAGCCCGGCTTCTGCGAAACGCGGCCGGAGCGCAAGGAGTGCACGACCCAGACGGCGGAGCGCTTCGATGCGACCAATTTTGCGCTGCACGGCCTTTGGCCGCTGCGCAAGAGCTATTGCGGCGTGGCGGCCGAGGTGCGGGCGAAGGACCGCTCGGGCAACTGGCTGGAGCTGCCGAAGCTTGCGATGGCCGACGAGACCGCGTCACGGTTGCTCGTCGCCATGCCCGGCGTGCAATCCGGCCTTGATCGGCACCAGTGGCTGATGAGCGGCACCTGCCAGGCAAGTTCGGTCGACGACTATTTCGCCGTGCAACTGCGTTTGCTGGAAGAGCTCAATCGCTCGGCTGTCGGGGCGCTGTTTCGCCAGGGCATCGGAACGGAGCTCGACGAGACGGCGATCAAGCAAGCCTTCGACCAGAGTTTCGGCGCGGGCGCCGGGGATCGGGTGCGCATGCGCTGCCAGACGGTCCAGGGACGCAGCGTCATCACCGGGCTGACGATCGGCTTGACGGGCGACGTCCTGAAGGCATCGAGCCTTGGGCCGTTGATCCAGGCGGCGGGAACGACCGCGTTCAAATGCGCCAGGGGCATCGCCGACGGCGCCGGCCGCGGATAGCGCGTTTCGCCGGCGTGGGGCTGGAGAGGGCGCCACGTGTCTGAGCGCAAGTGGGCCCCGCAGGGTTCCGGCTGCCTGCTTGTCAAGGCGTGCCGGGGGTTCCGTCAGGGGGGTTGGTTTTGGGATAGGCGGGGGCGAATGCCTTTGATCATTGCCCCCTTCCACTAATTCGCCTACATAGCGGGCAAATTTCCTTATCCCTGCGGAGCATTCCCTCATGGCACGTCAGTTCATCTATCATATGGCCGGACTTAATAAGTCCTATGGCGCAAAGAAGGTCCTGGAGAACGTTCATCTGTCGTTCTACCCGGATGCCAAGATCGGTATTCTCGGCCCGAACGGCGCCGGTAAGTCGACCGTGCTGCGCATCATGGCCGGCCTCGACAAGGAATTCACCGGCGAAGCCTGGGTTGCCGAGGGTGCGACCGTCGGCTACCTGCCGCAGGAGCCGCAGCTCGACCCGACCAAGACCGTGCTTGAAAACGCCATGGAAGGCGTCGCCAAGAAGAAGGCGATCGTCGACCGCTACAACGAGCTGATGATGAACTATTCCGACGAGACGGCGGAAGAGGGCGCCAAGCTTCAGGACATCATCGACAGCCAGAACCTGTGGGATCTCGAGAGCCAGGTGGAAATGGCGATGGAAGCGCTGCGCTGCCCGCCGGGCGATGCGGAAGTGACCAATCTGTCGGGTGGTGAAAAGCGCCGCGTCGCGCTCTGCAAGCTGCTTCTGTCGCAGCCGGACCTGCTGCTCCTCGACGAACCGACCAACCACCTCGACGCCGAGACGATCGCCTGGCTCGAAAAGCACCTGCGCGAATATCCGGGCGCCGTGCTGATGATCACCCACGACCGCTACTTCCTCGACAACGTCACCGGCTGGATCCTCGAGCTCGATCGCGGCCGCAGCATTCCCTACGAAGGCAACTACTCGGCCTACCTCGTCGCCAAGGCCAAGCGCATGCAGCAGGAAGGTCGCGAAGAGGCCTCCCGCCAGAAGGCGATCGCCCGCGAGCAGGAATGGATCGCATCGAGCCCCAAGGCCCGCCAGGCCAAGTCCAAGGCGCGTATCCGCTCCTACGACGAACTGGTCAACGCGGCTGAAAACCAGCGTCCGGGCGACGCCCAGATCATCATCCCGGTCGGCGAGCGTCTCGGCCAGGTGGTCATCGAGATGGAAGGCGTCACCAAGGGCTATGGCGATCGCCTGCTGATCGACGGTCTGTCCTTGAAGCTGCCGCCGGGCGGCATCGTCGGCATCATCGGCCCGAACGGCGCCGGCAAGACGACGCTCTTCCGCATGATCACCGGCCAGGAACAGCCCGACGGCGGTTCGATCCGCATCGGTGAAACCGTGCATCTGGGCTATGTCGACCAGAGCCGCGATGCTCTCGACGGCAACAAGACCGTCTGGGAAGAAATCTCCGGTGGTGCCGAAGTCATCAAGCTCGGCAAGCACGAGATGAACTCGCGCGCCTATTGCTCGACCTTCAACTTCAAGGGCGGCGACCAGCAGCAGAAGGTCGGCAACCTTTCGGGCGGTCAGCGCAACCGCGTTCACCTCGCCAAGATGCTGAAGGCCGGCGGCAACGTGCTTCTGCTCGACGAACCGACCAACGACCTCGACACCGAGACGCTGGCAGCGCTCGAAATCGCGCTCGAAAACTTCGCCGGTTGCGCCGTCATCATCAGCCACGACCGCATGTTCCTCGACCGCCTGGCAACGCACATCCTCGCCTTTGAGGGCGACAGCCAGGTCGAGTGGTTCGAAGGCAACTTCGAAGACTACGAGAAGGACAAGATCCGCCGCCTGGGCCCGGATTCGGTCAACCCGAAGCGCGTCACCTACAAGCGTCTGACACGCTAGTCGAGGCACGGCGCCGCGATCTGCGGCGCCACTTGCGGCAAGAGTGTCGCGCGTGCATCGAAGCTCATCCTGAAACGGGCGAAGCGCAGGCTCCGCCCGTTTTCCTATGTATGGCCTGTTCTCGCAGCGCCGTTGTTTGGCCCTTGCGCGCAAATCCGCTTGCACCAGCATCGCAAATCACATAAACATATCTTTATGTGTTGATGGGGATCGCGATGGCTGCGCAGGGCGAACTGGGACTGGATGCGCTGGTGGACGTTCTGAAGGCGGCGGGTGAGCCGACCCGGATGCGTCTTGTCGCGTTACTTGCCGCGGGCGATCTCACCGTCACCGATCTTACCGAAATTCTCGGGCAATCGCAGCCGCGCATTTCGCGGCACCTGAAGCTGCTTGCCGAGGTCGAGCTCATCGATCGCTACCAGGAAGGCGCCTGGGCCTACTTCCGGCTGAGGCAGGACGGCGCCCGTGTCGGCCTGGCGCGGGCGATGCTTGCCTCGGCCTCGCTCGACGATGCCGTGCTTGCGCGCGACGCATCGCGGCTCACCACACTGAAGAAGGCGCGGTCGGAGAAAGCGCAGGCCTATTTCAGCCGCAACGCCGCCGGCTGGGACGAGCTTCGCCGCCTGCATGTGAGCGAGCGCGACGTCGAGACGAAGCTGCGCGAAATGGTGGGTGACGAGCAGGTCGAAAGCCTGCTCGATCTCGGCACCGGCACCGGCCGCATCCTGCAACTCTTCGAGGGCCTCTATCGCCGCGGCGTCGGCGTCGACGCCAGCCGCGACATGCTCGCGGTGGCGCGCTCCAATCTCGACCGCGCCGGCATCACCAAGGCGTCGATCCGTCATGGCGACATCTTCAACCTGCCGCTCGACGGCCAGACCTTCGATCTCGTCACCATTCATCAGGTCTTGCATTTCCTCGACGAACCGGAAGCGGCGATCGCGGAAGCCGCACGCATGCTGACGCCGGGCGGGCGGCTGGTCATCATCGATTTCGCGCCGCACGGGCTGGAGCACCTGCGCGACGAACATGCCCATGCGCGCCTCGGCTTCTCGCATCAGGCGATCGCCGACTGGCTGTCGAAATCAGGGCTTTCGCTGGAGAAGGCGACCGACCTGTCGCCGGAGGGGGCGGACGAGGGCAAGCTGACCGTGACGATCTGGCTGGCGCGCGACCGGCGCGCCGTGAATGAGAATGAAACGCCGCGGCCGCGCGCCCAGGCGGGGGGAGTTTGATAATGACGGCACAGACGCTTTACCCGGCCGAGCGCGGCAATCTGAGGCTCTCCTTCGAGTATTTCCCGCCGAAGACCGACGAAATGGAAGCACAGCTCTTCCAGACGGCGGAAGACCTCTCCGTCTTCGCCCCGGCCTTCGTCACCGTCACCTACGGCGCCGGCGGTTCGACCAAGGCGCGGTCGCTGACCACCGTGCGGCGGATGATCGAGGAAAAGGGCTTTGCCAATACCGCGGCACACCTGACCTGCGTCGGCGCGCCGAAAGCGGAAGTCGATGCCGTCATCGACGAGTACATCCAATGCGGGGTCCGGCACTTCGTCGCGCTGCGCGGCGATCCGCAGGGCGGCATCGGCAGCGTCTACCAGCCGCATCCGGGCGGCTACGAGAGCAGCACCGATCTGGTGAGGGCGATCCGCGCGCGCGGCGATGACATCGAGATCTCCGTCTCCTCCTATCCGGAGAAGCATCCGGAGAGCCCTGACGTTGACGCCGACATCGACATGCTGAAGCGCAAGGTCGATGCGGGTGCGAACCGGGCACTGACGCAGTTCTTCTTCGACAACAATGATTTTGAGCGCTACCTGGAGCGCGTGCGCCGCGCCGGCATCACCATCCCAATCGTTCCGGGCATCCTGCCGATCAACAATCTCACGCAGGTCCAGAAGTTCGCAGGCCTCTGTGGCGCCAGCGTGCCCGAGGCGATCGTCACGCGGCTGATCCACCTCGAAGACCAGCCGGCCGAGCGCTTCAAGGAGGCGACCCACATCGCCGCCGAGCAGATCGTCGATCTCGCCCGCCGCGGGGTGCGTGATTTCCACCTCTACACCATGAACCGCACGCCGCTGGTGACAGCCGTGCTCGATCTCGTCGGCTTCGAGCAGGTCGCGCCGCAGGCAGGCGAGGCGGTCGACGAGACTCAGCACAAGCGGGTGGCGGGCGCTGCCGCCTGAGCAAGCCCGGCGCCGTGCGGGCGTGTCCTCGGAACAGCTCCTTGGGTCCCGCCGCATCTTCCCTTCAGGGCGCCGTGCGTTCGCATGAACGCACAAAGGACGCCTTGGCGCGTTGATGACGGAACATCGTTTCCGGCCTGAAGTGTTTTCGCTCTGAGGCAGGGTACTCTGGCCGCAGCCCTTTCAAGGGGAAGACACGCGGCAATCCAGCGTGCGGCGGTGCTTCGTGCGCGCCGAACCGGGCGTGTGGCATTGCCGCCGCCGGAACTTTGGGTGGTTTCTTTTCGACTTGGCGAGGCCCGGCGGGGTCGCGAGGCGCTCTCAATTCCTGCCGTACTTTCCATCGGGCGCGCCGATCGAGGCAAGCATGCGCTGACGCGCATCAACGGCTGCATCGCGGCATCGGAGTTCGCCGCAAAAGGAAAGCGCCCGAAGATCGGATCTTCAGGCGCTCTCTCGTTTGTCGCAGCGTCCAGACCTTGTGTTGTCCCTGAGGTCTAACGTGTTTGATGCTGCAAAAATGGTTTCCCGGAATTTAAGTCCCTATTCGGTTTGGACTCTCCGCGGCCGCTCCCTAGATGAAGAGCATCGTGGCTACGAAAACGAACGCTGCACTGATCATGAGGACGTTCAGCGAATGTGTAAGGCCCATGGAAGACCCTCCCTGCGTTGACGCGTTAAAACATAGGGCGAAATCAGGGAGGGTTAAAGGGAAACTTGTGCTGCAGTGCGAAATCCGTGAGCCTCGAAACCCTTATTCACAGGGCTATCCTTATGAAATGACTTCCATTTCGTGGCTGCCACATTTTTTTCACAATCGCTTCAACACGGTTAATGTAAACGTTTGTAACCGAGCGTGAGTGCGTCAGCGAGGAACGTATCGGGGCGCTTGATTCCCCCGCCGCCACCCGTAGTTGACGGCGGGAAAAAGCATGCCGGCTTCCTCATGGCTAGAAGGTTGCGTTCGCCGGCCGGCTGCGGTCAGGGGCGAGGTGCAGGCGTCAGATCGTGCGGTTGCGACGCAGGATCCGGCCATCGAGCACCGCCAGGCCAAGCGCGATCAGCGCCATGCCGGCAAAATCCGCCGGCTGGAGCGTTTCGCCGAGAAACAGGTAGCCGAGCAGGATCGCGCTTGGCGGCACCAGAAGCGTGACCAGGGAGGCATTGGTGGCACCGGCTTCCCGCATGATCCGGAAAAAGAGAATGTAGGCATAGGCCGTCGAGACCAGCGCCAGGCCAAGGATCGACAGGATCACCTCAAGCGGCGGCATCGGCAGAAGCCAGGGCGTATCGCTGAAGGCGGCCACGGGCAGCACGATCAGCGTCGAAGCCGTCAGCTGACCCGCAGCCGTCACCGGCGGCGCCAGATCCCGGAACCGCTTGCCGTAGGTTGCGGCAAAGCCATAGCTGACCGCCGCAAGCACCGGCAGCAGGAGTGCCCAGAGCGGCACGTTCGTCGATGTGCCGAAGAGGCCGGCGACGGCGCTCGGCCCGATCAGCACAATAGTGCCGGCAAGCCCGAGCAGGCAGCCGCCGATCTTGGCGGAGCTGAGCTTCTCGTCATCGGTTGCCCTGTTGGCGATGATGACCGTCCAGACCGGTGTGGTGGCGTTGAGAATTGCCGCCAGCCCGGCGCCGATCTGCGTCTGGCCGAGGAAGATGAAGGCATGCGGGATGGCGTTGTTGATCAACCCCATCAGCGCGAACTCGCGCCAGCGGCCGGCAAGGGCCTCGTACATGCCGAAGCGGCCGCGAATGTAGAGATGCAGCGCAATTGCCGCGAGGCCGAGTCGCAGGAAAACGAGCGTGAACGGCGGCACATGCGTGACCGCAACGCGGGCGAAGAAGAATGACCCGCCCCAGATGAGGCCGAGAAGCGCCAGCAGCGCCCAGGTCGTGATGTTCATCTGCTGGCCGGCGACCGCGGTGCGTGCGTTCATGGTTGTGCCTGTCCGTTCGGGTTTCCCGCGTCTCTCATAACCCGGCGCTAAAAAAGCCACCACCCGGTTCTTGCACGCGCGACAGCCGGGGCGGGTGGTAACTTCGATCGCGGGGCGTGCCGGACGGAGGCGTGGGTCCGAAGGGGCAGGACACGAAAACCCCCCGCAGACCTTTCGATCTGCGGGGGTGTTGGTTTCAGCCCAAGGTCGGGCCGGCGGTTGCCGGTCAGGCTTAGAGCGCGTTCAAAAGATCCAGCGTTGCCCAGCCGTCGGCCGGGCGCCCGAGGCGAAGCTGCTCCTTCTGCAGCGCTGCGCGGGTACCGGAGCCGAGGATGCCGTCGATCTTGCCGACGTCGTGCCCGAGCGTCTGCAGCTTGGTCTGCAGCGCCTTCATGCCGGTGTCGTCGAGGCCCGGCTCCGGATTGCCGCCCTCATAGGTGGGGGCGCCACCGAGGCGGGTCGCGAAGTAGGCGGCCGAGGTCGTGTAGATGAACGACTGGTTCCACTCGAGATAGACGTTGAAGTTCGGATAGGTCAGGAAGGCCACGCCCTTGCGGCCCTGCGGCAGCACCAGCGAGGCTTCGAGGTTGCCGAACGCGGTGTCGCCGTCGCGCGGCTTGACGCCGAGCGCAAACCAGTCGCTAGCCTTCATGCCCGGCTGCAGGCCGGTCTTTTCCCAGGGGAGCTCGGCGGGAACGTTGACTTCCTGGATCGCTGGCTGGCCGGCCGTGAAGCCGAGGCTCTTGATGAACTTGGCCGCGGTCAGGATCGCGTCGGGCGAGCTCTTCTTCAGGTTGACGTGGCCATCGCCATCGCCGTCGACGCCGTAGGCGATGATGTCTTCCGGCAGCATCTGCACCTGGCCGATTTCGCCGGCCCAGGCGCCGGTCGTCGTTGCCGGGTCGAGGTCGCCGTGCTGCACCATCTCGATCGCCGCGATCAGCTGCGGACGGAACATTTCCGGACGGCGGCAGTCGTGCGAGAGCGTCACCAGCGCGTCGCGGGTGTTGAAGTCACCCTGAACGGCGCCGAAGTCGGTCTCCATCGCCCAGAAGGCGGTAATGACGGGGGCCGGAACGCCGAATTCCTTCTCTGCGCGGGCAAAGACGTCGGCATATTCCTTCATCTTCTGCTGGCCGATATCGAGCCGCGACTTGCTGACGGTGCGCTTGGAAAACTCGGTGAAGGTTTGCTTGAAGACGCCCTGCGTGCGGTCTCGGCTCAGGACCTTTTCATTGATGGCCGCGCCCGCAAGCGCCCGGTCGGCGACATCGGCCGGAACGCCCTTGGCGACCGCCTCGGCCTTGACGCCCTGCAGGAACGCGCCGAGGTCGCCGCCGCAGGCGACGGCCGGCGTTGCTGCCTTGGGCTGTGCAGCCGTCTGGGCGGCAGCACCTGTGGCTGTCAGCGCCAGGAGTGCAACGGAGGCAAGCGCGTGCCTGGTGGTGCGGATCATCATAAATTCCTTTCTTTGCCATGGCATGCGGGACCATCGCCACGGGCAGTCAAAACGGTCAATGCGCTGCCGATTTCCTTGAGATCGTGACCGATCGAGGCGTGAAACCATGCAGCAGGTTTAAAGTGCTACAGCGACCATTGCGCGTCCTTCGAGATGCGCAATGGTCGCTGTAAATCTGTCGATGCTCTCTCAGAGCATTATGACCGAAAGAAGAAAATGGGTTTGTCGGCCGCACCTATCGGCAGGTTTGTCAATTTTGTTTCGGTTGCGAGACTGCGGCGACCCAGTTCTTCCAGTTTTTCGCCGAGCCGGCGAAGACATTGATATCGGTGGCGCCGTCGATGCCGGGAATGACGCCGGTGCTGGTGTACTGCCAGAACGCCCAGCGGCGCTCCACATAGGTTTCACCCGGATGCTTGGCGACCGAGCGCACCCAGAAGTGATGCTCCTTGAACTGGTCGACGAGATTGTCGCGGTGGAAATCGACCGAGGTGTAGATGATCGGCCGTTTGCCGTAGTGGGCCTCGAGGCGATCCATGAAGCGCTTCATCTCGACGCGCACTTCATCCGGCGACGGGCGATGGCGGCAGGTCTTCGATTCGCCGTTCCATTCGACGTCGAGAACCGGCGGCAGGTAGACTGCGCTCTTCGGAACGTTGGCGATGAACCAGTCCGCCTGGTCGTCGGCGGTCGAGCAGAAGTAATAGAAGTGATAGGGCGCATAGGGGATGCCGGCGGCACGCGCCTTCTGCCAGTATTCGTCAAAGCGGGTATCGACCCGATCCTTGCCTTCCGTCGCCTTGATGAAGGCGAAGGAAACGCCGGACTGCTTTACCTTCGTCCAGTTGATATCGCCATTCCATTTCGAAACGTCGATGCCGTGGATGTTGTGGTGCTGCGGCGTGCGCTCACCGAAGTTCTGCGGATCCGTATCCTGAAAACGCGGCGGGATCGATGCCGTCTGCATCAGGTCGTAATCGGTCGACGAACAGGCGGAAAGGAGGGTGGCAATGGGCAACAGAGCCAGGAGAAGCCGGCGCATGGGGTACCTGTCTAGAGACGAGCGACGATCCTGCCTCACACGATGGCTTCCATATCGGTGATTTCCCCCAGCGAGGCGTGAACCCCATCTTCACCATATCATCGTAAAAATTGGGTTAGCTCAAGCGGGAATTGCGCGAAGCGGCGAGGCGTGAAAGCACCACAAACCGGTCGGTTGCCGGTGCGGCCCGCTCAATTGCCAGGGACCGCGGATCTCCGGGCAGGGCGAGCGGGCGCTTGTCTCAGGCTGCGATTGCGACGGCCGGGCGGTGATAGACCGCAAGCCAGGCGTAGCCGCGGCCGATCGCGCGCCGCTCGAGGTCGGCGCCGTTCTGCCTGGCCCTGTCCCGCAAGACGTCGAACAGGCGCTCGCGCGGTGTGACGTGAAAGCGGTTGAGCCAGCCGTGCAGGGCGCGGCGAAAGCTCTCAGGCAGGCGCTCCTGCTGACCGAAATCGGCGATATGGAGCGAGCCTCCCGGATTGAGTGCTGCGATCGCTGCATCGATCGCCTCCTGCCAATCCGGGATCATCGACAGCGAGTAGGACAGCACGATGTGGTCGAAGCCGCGTTCGCCGAAGATCGCCGGGTCGAAGTCCGTCGCGTCCGCGACCTTGAGGGCCGCGCCGCGCTTGCCGCCGCCATTCAGCTTCGCGTCGGCCGATGCCAGCATTTCCTGGGAGATGTCGAGGCCGAACAGTCGGGCGGAAGGGAAGCATCGTTTGATCAGCGCCAGGTTCCGTCCGGTGCCGCAGCCGACCTCGAGCACGGACGCGCCCGGGGACGGCTGCATGTCGCGGATCAGCGTGTCGCGACCGAAAAGATAGTACTTGCGCGTCAGGTCGTAGAAATGCCGCTGGTAGCGGTACATGTGGTCCATGCGCCGCGCGTGGGAAATCCCGGCGTTACCCATGGGCTCAAGCCTTCTTCCGGTAGATGTGGAAGCCGCCGTAGATGGCGGAGCGATCCTCGGCCCCGAGCCTCAGCGCGGTCTCGGCATCATAATGCCACTGGTCGAGCAGGGCGGCCGAAACGCGACCGGGCAGGATGCTGTCTTCGGCGGCGGTGCGGAAGATGACGACGGCGTCGGTGTCGGCCGTGCGGGTGATCTCAGTCCACAGATCGTTCAGCTGCTGGTCGTTCATCCAGTCCTGCGCGTCGAGCAGGATGTAGCGGTCGACGGAGCCCGCGGCCTTGCGGGCAAGCAGCTCGGTGAAGCTGGCATGATGGACCTCGACGCGATCGGCGTTGTTGCGGATCGTCTCGTAGGCGCTGGCATCGAGATAGGGCGGCAGATCGCCTTCATGCGGCAGCGGATAGCGGCGACCGAAGGCCTGCCAGGCGAAATAGTTCTCCCGCAGGGGGAAGTGACAGGTTAGCTTTTCGAGGCGATGGCGCAGGACCGCTGCGAGCGACTTTTCGGCGCTGAGGCTCGCAAGCTCGTCGAATTGCTGCGGCGGGATGCCGAGGCCGAAGAGCGAGCTCTTGCGGCCGGTAATCCAGCGGATGACCGGGCGGTCGAACAGCGGCGCCAGGCGCTCGTCGAAGAACTGGCGCTGCTCGCGCATCGACCGCGCCTTGACGAATTCTTCCGGGTTGACGCCGTGGAGACGGGCGAGCAGATGGGCTGCCGCAATGAAACGGCCGAGCAGGCCGGTGCGATAGATGTTGCGGTTAAAGACGCCGATGCGGCGGCGGCCTGTGAGGTCTCGGCCGTTCCAGTAGCTGCGTGTCGCCGGGTCGAGCTTTTGAGCAAGGAAGAGATCGAAGGCCTGGGCGTTGGTGCCGGTCCCTTGCGTTGCCAGGAACCGCGTGACGTCCTTGTGGCTCGGCAGGTGGCGGAACGCAGCTAGCTTCAGGCGGTTGAGCGCGATATGGTGCGGATTGAGATCGACGACATCTATCCTGCGCGGCCCGGCCGACAGATAGGTCAACATGTTGCAGCCGCCCGAGCCGATGGTGACGATCCGGCTGTCGGCGCCGAGCTGCATCGCTTCCATGTCGACGATCGGATCCTCCCAGATCTGCGGGTAGACGAGGCCTGAGAAGAGCAGGCCGAAGAGGCGTTCCGAAAGGCCTGCGAGCGAGAGCGTCTTGTGCTGCAGCAGGGCGTTTTTCAGCTTCGGGTTTTTTCTGCCAAAGCCGACGTCGGGAGCGAGTTCATTCATCTCTGACGGTCATCCAGTTGAAACTTAGCCGCTTCTAAATTGACTCGGCTACACTTTGATGACGGGCTTTCCACAGCTCTCGGGGGGCGGCGGAGATGGGGTGACTGCTATTTTTTACCCATAAGAATTCATTAAACCCTGGCGTGCTAGCACCTTCTCATATTCGGGGGGCGTCGACATGATGTTAAGAACGTTTCTGCCGAAGCCCGAGCAGCGATTTGCAGCTGTCGGCACGGCATTGGGAGCTTTGGTGTCTGCGGCGTGGTTCGCAACCGAGACCACGCTGCCTCAACAATCCACGGCGCACTGGGACGTTCCCGCCGTGCTAGCAGCAGGCGCGATGCCTTTCATCCTTGGCGGCTCTTTCTATCGCTGGCGCTATTCGCGCCGGCTTGAGCTCGAGCTTCACGCCGCCCGCCGCGCCGAGCGTCGCCTGCGCCACGAGGTTCACCGCGACAAGCTGACGGGACTTGCCAATCGTGCGGCGCTGGAAGTCGACATCCGGCAGGCGCTCGTTGCCGACGGTGCTGCCTTCGAGCGCAGCGCGCTGCTTCTGCTCGATCTCGACCGCTTCAAGGCGGTCAACGACACGATGGGACACGACGCTGGCGATCGCTTGCTGAAGCAGTTCAGCGCCAGGCTCAGGCGCGCCTTTGCCGGGGATGCGAGCGTCTACCGGCTGGGCGGCGACGAGTTCGTGGTTTCGGCGGCGGGCGCGTCTTCGCAGGCCGAGGCCGAAGCGGTGGCGACGCGTATCGAGCGGCTCTTCGAGCAGCCTTTCGATCTCGGGGAGGCGCAGGTCGCCTCGGGCTGCAGCATCGGTGTCGCCTTTGTCGAACGGTCGGACACCGCGACGGGCGATGTGCTGAAGCGGGCCGACCTCGCGCTCTACGAAGCCAAGGCGATCAGCGGCAACAGCCATGCCTTCCATTCCGAGACGATGTCGCATGCCGTGCGGCAGCGGGCGGAGGCGGAGCGCGCTCTGGCGCGAGGCCTGAAGGAGGAGGAGTTCTTCCTCGAATTCCTGCCGATCGCGGGTGCGGAAACGGGCGCCATTCGCGGCTTCGAAGCGTTGCTGCGCTGGCAGCATCCGCTGCGCGGCGTCATTGCCGCGGAGGACTTCGAGTTGCCTGAGCAGGGTGCCGCCACCCTTGCGCTCGGCGCCTGGGCGCTGGCGACGGCGTTGAGGCATGCCGTGACGTGGCCCTCGCCGATGGGGCTGACGCTCGTGCCTTTCGCGCCGCAACTGAAGGATCGTGATTTTGTCGGGCAGGTGGAGCGATGCCTCGGCCAGGCGGGTCTGCCGGCAGGGCGCCTGACGGTCGAGGTAGCGGAAGATTTCGCAAGCGAGGATCTCGCCCTCGTCGCTGACAACCTGCGCGGCTTGCGCGCGCTCGGCGTGCGCGTCGCCCTTGGCGGCGGGGCGGCCTCATCCCTGCCGTTGAACCCATTTCCCAACCTGAAGCCCGACCAGGTGACGATCGACCTTAGCGCCGTTCGCAACGCGCACGGTGTCGAACGCAGCACGGCGCTGCTGGCCTGCCTGATCAAGACCGGGCAGGTGCTGCACCTGAGCATCGCCGTCAGCGGCATCGAGAAGGAGAGCGAGGCGGATTGCGCCCGCGCCTGCGGTGCGGCCGAAATTCGGGGCCCCTGGCTATCCCCGTCCTTGACCGATGTCACTGGATTGCTTGCCGTTGCGGGCAGCAGCGACCGCAGGTACTCCGCCTAGGCAAAAGCTGCCGTTGCCGAAGATCCTTTTCGCGCTTTTCGAAGGTGTGCAAAGCCTTGCGAAATGAAGAGTTGAAATCGGCAGGGCTTTTCCTGCCGGTGAAATACTGGTTCTCTTGGGGCATGCTGCTTCGCGCGTGGTATTGAACGTACGGCGCATGCTCCTTCCGGAGGGCCAGATGGGACGCTTTTTGAAGATATCAGGCGCGGTACTCGCACTGGTCGTGGTCGCGCTCGTCGGGTGGCTGAAGCTGGCGCCGCCGGACCTGCTCAGGGTTGGCGATGGCTATGCGGCGAAGATCGTCTGTTCCAACGTGTTCATTGCCGGGCGCGATGCCCAGACGGTGCTCTCCGACGACGTGCAGGCGCCGGGCCATCCGCTGCTGAAGCTTGTCCAGGTCGCCGTCGATGACAAGAAGCAGATGGTGACGGCGCGGATCCTCGGTTTCGCAGCCCCGGGCTATTCGGCCTATCGGCCGGGGGCGGGCTGCGCCAATCTTCCCGACGGCGATCGAACCGGGCTTGCGCAACTCGACAGCGTCGCGCCGAGCCCGCCGCCCCCGGCTGCCGCCTGGCCAGAGGGGGAGGGGGCAGAGATCGATACCGCGCTGCAGACGCTGATCGAGAATCCTGACCTTGCCGGGCCGGGCATGCGGGCGATCGCCGTGGTAAGGGATGGGCGACTGGTTGCCGAGACCTATGGCCGCGATTTCGACCGGTCGACGCCGCTGCTCGGCTGGTCGATGACCAAATCCGTCACCGCAGCGCTGATCGGCCTCCGGGTGGCCGAGGGGCGCATGGACGTGTCGCGCGCAGGCCTGCTGCCGGAGTGGGCTGGCGACGACCGCGCGAACATCACGCTTGCCGACCTCCTGGGCATGCAGAGCGGCCTCGAGTTCAACGAAAGTTATGGCGATGTCACCGACGTGACCCGGATGCTCTATCTCGAGACGGATATGGCGAGCTATGCGGCGGCAAAGCCGCTTGTGGCCAAGCCCGGCACGGACTTCCGCTACTCCAGCGGCACCAGCACCCTGTTGTCGCGGCTGTGGATGCGGACGTTCGACGATCCCGTCGCCGCGTTTTCCTTTCCGCACGACGCGCTGTTTGCGCCGCTCGGCATGAAGAGCGCGGTGATGGAGACCGACGAGGCCGGCACCATTATCGGCTCGTCCTACATGTATGCGACGGCGCGGGACTGGGCGCGATTTGCCCAGTTCCTGCTGCAGGACGGCGTCTGGAAGGGACGGGCGATGCTGCCGAAGGACTACGTCACCTTCATGCGCACGCCGACCAAGGCCTCCGGCGGCAAATACGGCCAGGGTCAGGTGTGGCTGGAGGAAAACGGCGTGCGGGCGGGGACCGGCAGTTTCCCGGCCGACAGCTTCTGGATGCTTGGCCATGACGGTCAGGCGATCATGCTGGTGCCTTCGCTCAAGCTTGCGGTGGTTCGGCTCGGCCTCACGCCCTCGCGGCTTGGCTACGACGTGCAGAAGCTCAATGCCAAAATAATTGAGGCGCTCGATTGAGCGCCTCGCAAGAAAATGACCTTCGGATCTGAGCCTCGGCTCACTTCATCCCGAGTTCTTCGAGCAGACCCTTGCGCTTGGCGTGGTAGTAATAGCCGCTTGCATAGAGCTTGACCGCGCTGTCGTGCTGGTTGTCGGCCACCATCCAGGCGCCGTGCAGATACTTCGTCGCGTATTTGAGATTGGTTTCCGCGTCGAACAGGCCTTCCGCCGGACCGTCATAGCCGAGGCCCTTGGCGGTGTTGTAGCGGATCTGCATCAGGCCATAATTGCCCTTGCTGTAGGCGCGCGGGTTGTAGTTGCTTTCGCGCTTGACGACGCGGTGCACGAGCTCGACCGGAATGCCGTTGAGATCGGCATAGTACTTGATCATCTTGTCGAGTTCGGGACGCGAGCTGGTCGGCGTCTTGGAGAACTTCATCGAATCCGGAATGACGCTGGCAACGGCAGCGACGGTCGAGCCGATGACGCCGGTCTTCGGGCGCTCGGTCGGCACGATCATGCGGTTTGCGACCAGCGTCTCGAGGCCGACGGGCTCGCCGGTGTCGAAGTCCGATTCCATCGCAGCGGCAACCGCAAGCGTCGAAAGCGGGAGATCCTGCACCCGGCCGGTCTTGCCCGCCGCGGGCGAGGGGGCGGCGGCTGCCATCTGGGTTGCGTCACCCGGGACCGGAGCTTCGGCCGCGGCAATGGCTGCGGTGGCGTTGGTCTGGCTTGTCGGCGCGACCATGGCAAGCGCCATGGTGTCACCCGGCTTGGCAGCGGGGACCGCCACCAGTGCCGGCGCGGCTTCGGCTCCCTCAGCCAGGTCGGTCGCGACCGGATAGGTGGCCGCGATACCGTTTGTCTGGGCGGCTGTCTGCGCCGTCAGCGCCGCGCTTGTGGCGGTCGCAACGCCATCCGGCGTCGGCAGCGCATAGGCGGTCATCTCGGTGCCGGGCTTCGCAAGGGGCGTGACCGTCTGTACAGCCGTAAGTTCTTCCAGGGACGTGTGCTCTACCGTCGAGCATCCCGAGACGATTGCCGCCGACAGCACTGCCGCCACGCCAAACGTCTGTTTGGAAAGGGAAATACGGTACTTCGCCATTCTGTCACTTTCGTGCTTCTGGGCCCCGTAGCCCCTGCAAATCAGCGGTTGCCAGCCGCCAAGCGTGAATCTCCATTAACCTATGCGGCAGGCGGCGGCAAGCGCGGGGGTGCATTTCACGCCGTGGCGCGCTTCATCGTCGCCGTCAGAAGCCCTGCGCCGATGAGCATGGAACCGCCGGCACGATTGACGATGCGCCGGATATTCGGCTTGGAAATCGTGCTGCGGGCGGCGGTCGCAAGCGCTGCGTAAAGGCTGGCGTTGAGGATCGCGAGCGTCAGGAAAGTCAGCTCGAAGATCGCCATCTGGGCAAAGAGCGGCTGGCCGAGATCGAGGAACTGCGGCAGGAACGCGACGAAGAAGACGATGCTCTTCGGGTTGAGGGCCGTCACCGCATAGGTGTGAAAGAAGATGCGCAGCGGGCGTTCGCCAGCGGTCGCTTCGACGTCCGCGTCGCCACCGGCGGAAACCGGCGCGCGCCAGAGCTTGATGCCGAGCCAGATGAGGTAGGCGGCACCCACCCATTTGAGAACCGTGAAGATCGCTGCCGAGGTTGCAAGCAGCGCGCCAAGGCCGAGCATGGACGCGGTCATGGCGGTGAAATCACCGAGCGCCACGCCGGCGACGGTTGCGCCAGCGGTCTTGCGACCATGGCCGAGCGCATAGGAAATGACGAGAAGAATGGTGGGGCCGGGAATGGCGAGCAGCACGGCTGACGCTGCGGCAAAGGCTAACCAATGTTCAAAAGACATGAAAAGGCTCCGCGTTGAGGTGGTTCTCGGCAATGAATTTTCCGAGCCAGCCATGGAAACGCGGAGCCGTCAATCGTCGGTCATGCACTTTTGGCGCGAGGCATGGGAACGGCCGTTTTGCGATGGCCGTTCCCAGTGATGTCAGTGCTTCTGGGCCTTCCACTTCTGGCCGATGACGTCCATGACTTCGCCGAACCACTTGGTCGAGGTATCGAAGTGTTTGCCGCCCTTGATCCGCGGAAACTCGATCGTGCGCAGCTTGCCGCCCTGGTCCTCGTCGTGGCCGGTAACGCCGGAGACCTTGGCGAGCGCGCTTTCGACCGCAAGGTCGACCATGCTCTGGATCAGGCGCAGGTCGTCGACGTTGGCCGGTGCGGAGCGGGCATAGTAACCGGACTTCTGCACCATCGAGCGCTCGGCGCCCAAAAGTGCCGCGAACTGCTTGGAGAACCAGTTGCCGACATTGATCGTGTCGATCTTCACGTGGCCGAAGGCGTCGCGCTTGATCGTTTCGCCGGCGGCTTCCCGTTCGGCGACGATCGCGTCGAGGCAGGCGCCTTCGCTGACGAACAGCGTGACGAATCCCGTGCGGTCCATAACCTGGCGCAGGCGCTCGGCCTCGCCCTGCAGGTCGAATTTCATCTCCGGCAGATAGAGGCCGTCGATGGTCTTCAGCTGCCGGTCCATCATGAAGCCGTCGACGAATTCCTTGTCGTCGGTCATCTGGATATAGGAGCGGGCGGTGGCCGCCGTCAGCCAGCCGCTATGGCGGCCCATGACTTCATGGACGACGAGCGTGCGGGGGGCTGCACTCTGTTCGTTGCTGACATTGTCGAAGAAGCGGGCGCCGTATTCGGCGGCGGTCCAGGCGCCGAGCGTCTGGCGGATCGGCACGACGTCGTTGTCGACGGTCTTCGGCAGGCCGACGACGGTCAGGTCGTAGCCGTTGGCGCCGAGATAGGCCGCAAGGTCGGCGGCCGTCGTGTTGGTGTCGTCGCCACCGATGGTGTGCAGGATCGAGATACCGTCCTTGGCAAGCCGCTCGGCGGCAACGCGCAGCGGGTTCTCGCCTTCCTTGACCAGGCCGCGCTTGACGCAATCGGCGGCATTGGTGAGCTTGACGCGGCTGTTGCCGATCGGCGAGCCGCCGTGGCGATGCAGGATATGGGCCTTCTCGCGCATGTCGCGGGTGATCTCGATGCTGTCTCCGAGCAGCACGCCCTGATAGCCGGAGCGATAGGCGACCAGCTCATACTCGGGTGCCACGTCCGAATAGCGCTCGATCAGGCCTCCAACGGCGGATGACAGGCAGGGTGCGAGCCCGCCCGCCGTCAGCATTGCGACTTTTTTCTTGGCCATGTTTCCTCCTCGGGATTTTGGCATGCGATGGCTGGGGCCTCCATAACGCAAATCAGATGGAAATTAAATGACGGGTCTGTGGATGTCCTGTCGGCTGACACCGTAAAAAGCGCGGCAGCTGGCGAATCTCCCGCGCATGGGGCGGCATTGCGCGGATTGCCGCAGCCCGGGTTTGCATGGCGTCCGACGCTTCTTTCCGTGCGAAAGCTGTTCCCGCGGGAACAGCGTCGGATCCCTTCGTTGTCGCAAGTTCCAATCGATGGATTGACAATAGTGAGGGGCCATCACAACTTCGTCATCCTCGTGGTTCGGACAGTCCCACCGCTTGCAATTTGCCACCACAATAGTCCATGCTATAAGCTGGAGAGACAGGGATTCTCGCATGTCATTCTGGGATAGCATCCTCAAGATCGTTACCGCCACCGGCAATGCGCTTGCGGGCGTGGTCGAGGCTGTGCGCACGCTGTTCGAGGGTGACCCGGAGACGCGCCGCAAGGTCGCCTTCTCCGTGGCGATGATCGCGCTTTCGGCCAAGATGGCCAAGGCAGACGGCATTGTCAGCGAGGCCGAGGTCGCCGCTTTCCGCGATATCTTCCAGTTTCCGCCCGACCAGGCGCCGAATGTGGCGCGCCTCTATAACCTCGCGCGCCAGGACGTCGCCGGCTACGAGGCCTATGCGGAGAAGATGGCGTCGCTGTGTTCGTCTTGCGAAAAGAACTGCCCAATCCTCGAGGATATCGTCGACGGCCTGTTCCACATCGCCAAGTCGGACGGCGCGGTGCATGAGCGCGAACTAGCCTTCCTGTTGCGCGTCGCCGAGATCTTCGACATGGACGAAGCCCATTTCGAGCGCATCATGGCGCGCCATGTGCATGGTGACGGCCGCGACCCCTATCAGGTGCTCGGCGTTTCGCGTAAGGATGATTTCAACGACATCCGCAAGCGCTACCGTGTGCTGGTTTCCGAAAACCACCCGGACATGCTGGTCGCGCGCGGCGTCCCACAAGAATTCCACGCGATCGCCAATGATCGCATGGCGGCGCTCAACGCCGCCTACGAGGCGATCGAGAAAGAACGCCGAGCTGCATGACCTCGAAATACTGCGACTATCCGGGTGCCCGCTTCATGCCGTCGCCGAATTTCGGTGACCGCGCCGACAGCCGCGCCCCGGATATGATCGTGCTGCATTATACCGGGATGCCGACGGGGGCTTCGGCGCTCGAATGGCTGTGCCGCGAGGAGAGCCAGGTTTCGAGCCACTATTTCGTGCATGAGGACGGACGCGTCGACCAGCTGGTGCCGGAGGTGCTGCGCGCCTGGCATGCGGGGAAAAGCTTCTGGAAGGGCGAGACCGACATCAATTCCTGCTCGATCGGCATCGAGATCGCCAATCCGGGCCACCCGGGCGGGCTTCCGGACTTTCCGGAAAAGCAGATCCAGGCGGTCGTCGAATTGTGTCTGGACTGTGGCCAGCGCTGGTCGATTGCCCCTGAACGCGTGCTTGCGCACAGCGATATCGCCCCCATCCGCAAGGTCGATCCGGGAGAAAAATTTCCCTGGCACGTGCTTCACCGTCAAGGGGTCGGGCACTGGGTGGAACCGGCTCAGATCGGCGGTGGTCGCTTCTTTCAGCGCGGCGACCGCGGCCAGCCGGTCGAAGCCATCCAGTCGATGTTGTCGCTCTACGGCTACGGCATTGATGTGAATGGCGATTTCTGCGAAAAAACCGAGGGCGCCGTTGCTGCGTTCCAGCGGCATTTCCGGCAACAGAGGGTGGACGGCATCGCCGACATTTCAACCCTCGATACGCTGCATCGCCTGCTCTCCGGGCTGCCGCAGTTCATCGCCTGACGCGGAAGATTTTTCCTCCGATACCGGCTTCCCCGGGGCGTTCTTTGCGCATTTTTTTAGCTTTGCCACATGTTTACCATGATGCGCCGTTCATTTCCCGAGCATTGGAACTGCAGGAGCACAAGGGCGCAAGGCTCACTTCCTGTGAATGAAACGATCGGGAAGTGAGGCTGCGAAGCGGGGTGCGCTTCGCTCCATTCCCCAGACCGGAGAATTCAAACTACATGAGAATTTCGTCTGTTGCTGCGGTGGCGGCATGCCTTGGCATGTTCTTCGCCGGGATGGGTACGTCGTATGCGGGGAATGTCGACAGGACCATCAAGACCTCATCCATCCCGTCCGTCACCCGGACCACAGGCTTCCCGAAACCGGACCTTCCGCAGAACGCCCAGTATGCATCGCTGATCAAGAGCTACGCCAAGCAGTACGGCGTTCCGGTCGACCTGGCGCACGCGGTCGTCAAGGTCGAGAGCAATTTCAACCCCAAGGCCCGCGGCAGCGCCGGCGAAATCGGCCTGATGCAGATCAAGCCCGCCACGGCGCGCATGATGGGGTACTCCGGTTCCTCCAAGGGCCTCTACGACCCGGAAACCAACATCAAGTTCGGCATGAAGTACCTCGCCATGGCGCATGAGCTTTCCGGCGGCACGACCTGCGGCACCATCCTGAAATACAATGCCGGCCACGGTGCCAAGCGCATGAACCCGGTCTCCAAGCGCTATTGCGGCAAGGTCCAGGATATCATCGACTGATCAGCAGATCCGCGTCGGCACGCGCCGACGCAGCAAGAGTGCATCATTCGCCACCCTCCCTTGGCGATGGCGGATGATGCGGCCGGACAGGTCTCGCGTTCCGGCGCAAAACGCAGCGCCGCGTCCTGATCGTGCTCCAGCCGCCACCGCTCCTTGACCGGCTGCCGGCCTTGTTCTCCCATCGGCGAGGGCAAGGGAGACGCGCTGCAAAAATGCCGTACAACCTCTGTGCCATCTGGGCGTGCATATGCTATCCCACCTTTCAAGAATGAGGACGGGGAACGGCATGTCCAGGAGCTTTGATTTCATAGTCGTCGGCAAGGGGATGATGGGGGCTGCGGCCGCCCGCCACCTGGCACTTTCAGGCGCAAGCGTTGCGCTCGTCGGTCCTGACGAGCCCACCCACTGGGCGGACCATCCCGGTGTCTTTTCCAGCCACTACGACAATGCCCGCATCACTCGGACAATCGACGACGATCCCGTCTGGGCGCGGCTTGCCCGGCGCTCGATCGAACGCTACGGCGAGATCGAACGCGAGAGCGGTGTTACCTTCTATCACGAGGTCGGGTGCCTGATCGCCGGACCGGCGCCGGGGGCGGCGTACGACTACATCGAAAAGGTCGAGAAGGCGCGCGACGCGCTTGGCGTCGAGGCCCCGCTCTACGACGGCGATGCGCTGCTCGGGCATTTCCCCTGGTTCCGCTTTCCCAAGGGCTCAGCCGGTATCCACGAGCGTTCCGGTGCCGGGTACGTCAACCCGCGGGCGCTGGTTGCGGCCCAGGTCATCTGCGCCGAAAAAGCCGGTGCGACAATCATCCGCGAGGAGGTTCGCGCCGTTTCCGAGGGCGATGACCGCGTGATCGTGACGACGCTCGGGGGTGTTCGCCTCGAGGCGGCCAGGGTGATCGTGTCGGCGGGGGGCTTCTCGTTGTCGGCGACCCTGCTGCCGCGCCCGATCGATCTTGCCGTCAAGGCGCGGACCGTGTTCTTCGCCGAGGTGGCGGAAGCTGACCTGCCTGAATTTGAGGGCATGCCCTCGCTGATCGGCGCTGCACCCGAGCAGGAGAAGAGCTACTACCTCCTGCCGCCGGTCGCCTACGCCGACGGCAGATCCTACATCAAGATCGGCGGAGACCCGACCGACAGGGTCCTCGACAAGGAAGAGGACGTGCGCCAATGGTTCCGCGGGCCGGGCGGCGCCGTTGCGGCACGGCATCTGCATGAACTTCTCCTCGGCGTCATGCCGGGTCTGAAGCCCGCCTCGACGCGGTTTTCGCCTTGCGTGACCTCGTTTACCCGGCATGGGCTGCCCTATATCGGCTTTGCCGGCTGCGAACGCATCGCCGTTCTGACCGGCGGCAACGGGCAGGCGGCCAAGAGCTCCGACGAGATCGGCCGGCTTGGCGCGGTGCTCGTTCTCAACGGCCGCATCGACGAGCCGGAATACGACGCGGATTTCTCCGTCTCCTTTCGCTAGGGGTGTGCCGACCGAAACAGCGCTCCGCTGTTGGCAGTTGAAAAGCCATGCCGTTTTTTCTGGCGCCGGGCGGGGGCTTGCGTTAAGGAGCGCCTGCCAGTTGGCCGGGCAGCCGCTCTCCGCAAGTGCCGAAAGGCCGCGGGGGGAGGAAAGTCCGGGCTCCACGGAAACACGGTGCCGGATAACGTCCGGCGAGGGCGACCTCAGGGAAAGTGCCACAGAAAGCAAACCGCTCCGCTTGCGGAGTAAGGGTGAAAGGGTGGGGTAAGAGCCCACCGCGGACATGGCGACATGGACGGCACGGCAAACCCCACCGGGAGCAAGACCGAATAGGGATGACGCGGGCGCGCAAGTGCCCAGCCTGTTTCCGGGCCAGTCATCCGGGTGGGTTGCAAGAGGCTGCGTGCAAGCGTAGTCCCAGATGAATGGCTGCCACGTTCCGTTGCCCTTGGGTAATGGGGCCATACAGAACCCGGCTTACAGGCCAACTGGCGATTTCTCTTTTTTCCGGCGGCGCCGTGCGTTCGAAGGTGTCGTGCGTCGCCTGTCGCCGCTTCGGCCCGGCGTTCGAACGATGGGAAACGTGCCAGCGTGAGTGCCTGCGGCGCCGACGCGGCGTCGATGCTTCATCCTGCGGGCAAATCACCTCTTTCGGCTGCTTCAGCCGGGCTTGATCTGGCCCGGCTGCAACGCCTTTCCCGGCAGTCGGGTGCGTCGGTTCATCCCTGCCGGTCATGCCGATGCTCCTGCGGTGGGGGTGTTTTTACGTTTTTTCTCACATTCTGATTTTTCAACGATTTGAAGCCGTTCCGTCGTGCCGATCCCGCACGATGGGGGTCCGTTCGTAACGCTTCGTTAAACTTAACAACCTATCAATATTTGATCAGCCAGACGGCTGTTTCCGAGCCAATCCCATTGACGCCCATATGGTCCCATGATATCCCATAATGGCACTGCGCAAGGGCTGCTTCGCAGCCCGTCATTGCAAGATCCCGGTGCCTTCCGGCTGCGGAAGGTGGGCGAGCATTTGGGTGTTCGGCGGGGGCGTCTTGCAGGTGCGATCGAGTGTTCTCGCGGGTCGATGATTATGGCCCGTCAGTCCTGGGCGGCCGTTTCGCGTCATGAACCGCTTCTTGTCACATGCCACCAATCGGATCGATGCGAAGGGGCGGGTGTCCGTCCCCTCGGCGTTTCGCTCCGTGCTGTCGGATGGGGGCGTTCGAGAGCTATACTGTTTTCAGGATTTCGTCTTTCCGGCGGTCAGCGTCGGCGGGCCGGAGCTCCTGGATCGGTTCGAGAGGCAGATGGCGGCCGAGGATCCTTTTTCCCCGGAAGCCAACGAGATGTCGCTGCTCGTTCACGGGGGCGGGGTCTTCGTGAAGCTCGATCCGGAAGGCCGGTTGATGATGACGGATTTCATCCGCGACTTCACCGGTATCTCGACCGACGTGATGTTCGTCGGGCGGGGCGATTATTTTCAGCTCTGGGAGCCGCAGGCCTTTCAAAAGGCCCAGGCGGTGGCCCGGGAAGGGCGCAAGTCACGGGGGTTGCGTCCAGAATAGAATGGAGAGAGGGAATGGTGACGGATCAAGGCGGAGGTAATCCTGAAGCCGAAGGCGGACCGGTTCGTCACATTCCCGTTCTCTTGCCGGAAGTTCTTGCCGCTCTCGAGCCGGCGCCTGGCAAGGTCATCCTCGACGGCACGTTCGGTGCCGGTGGTTACAGCTCCGCAATCCTGAAGGCTGGTGCCGACGTGATCGCGCTCGACCGCGACCCGACGGCCATCGCCGCCGGTCAGTCTCAGGTCGCTGAATGGGGCGGCCGGTTGAAGCTCATTCACGCGCAGTTTTCAGCACTTGCGGCGCATGCGCCCGAGGGCGGGCTCGACGGCGTCGTGCTCGATATCGGCGTATCCTCCATGCAGATCGACGAGGCCGAGCGCGGCTTCTCCTTCCAGAGAAAAGGGCCGCTCGACATGCGCATGTCGGCCTCGGGCGTTTCGGCTGCCGATGTCGTCAACCGCGCCAAGGTCTCCGATCTCATCCGCATCTTCGGCTTTCTCGGCGAAGAAAAGCAGTCGGGCCGCATTGCCCGCGCGATCGAGAAGCGTCGCGCCGAGCAGCCGTTCGAGACGACCCGCGATCTCGCGGGGCTGATCGAGGTGGTGACGCCGCGCAAGGCCAAGGACAAGATCCATCCGGCCACCCGCGTCTTCCAGGCGTTGCGCGTCTTCGTCAACGATGAACTCGGTGAGTTGGCCCAGGCGCTGTTTGCGGCCGAGAAGGCGCTGAAGCCCGGCGGCCGCCTGGTTATCGTCACCTTCCACTCGCTCGAGGATCGGATCGTCAAGGCGTTCTTCCAGGATCGCTCCGGCAAGGCCGGCGGTTCGCGCCATCTGCCGATGGTTTCTGCCAGGGCTGCAACCTTCACGCCAGTTGGCAAGCCTATGGTAGCGGCCAGCGAGGAAGAAGCGTCCCTCAACCCGCGCGCGCGCTCCGCCAAGCTGCGCGCCGGCATCCGTACAGAAGCCGCGTCGCCGGGAAACGATCTATCCATCTTCAATCTGCCGGAACTGGCAAGCCTTGCACGGCTGGGGGGCTGACGAGACATGCTGCGAACGTTCGATATCGTTCTGATCGTCGTCATGACGGCCGCTGCAACGGTGACCTACACGATCAAGCACCGCGCCGAGAACAAGCTTGAGGAAGTCCGCAAGCTCGACGTGGCGATCAAGCTGGAAGAGGACACGATCGACCTGCTGCGCGCCGACTGGGCGCTCTTGACGCAGCCGAACCGACTCGAGCGGCTCGTCGGCGCCTTCGGTGCGGACCTCCAGCTCCAGCCGACACCCTCGACGCAGCTGGCGCGGCCCGAGGAACTGCCGATGCTGAAGGCGGACCTGCCGGTGCCCGAGGACAAGTCGGCCAAGGACGGCATCGCCTCGATCATCAACAAGACCGATAACATCGCAACGGGCTCGGTGGCGCGCTGATGTCGTTTCTCTCCCGCATCATGGTTCTGAAAAGCAAGGCGCACTTCTCGGCCGGCGGCAACAACCGCCCGGCGGAAACAGGCGCCAGCGTCACCTTCCAGGGCACGCGCAAGAAGACCACCAACCAGGCGAAGAACCGCGTCGCCATCGTGATCGCCAGCTTCGGCATCGTCTATGCCGTCATCGGCGGTCGCCTCGTGCAATACGGCATGGCAGCACCCGAAACGGTGTCGAGCATCGGCCGCGCCGACAACCTGATGGCGTCGCGCCCCGACATTCTGGACCGCAACGGTGAAATCCTCGCAACCGACATCCGCACGGTGTCGCTTTATGCCGAGCCGCACAAGATCGTCGATGCCGACGAGGCGGTGGAGCGGCTGGCGACGGTGCTGCCTGACATCAACACCCGCGAAATCTACAACAAGCTGAAGTCGAAATCGCGCTTCCAGTGGCTGCGCCGCCAGCTGACGCCGAAGCAGCAGAGCGAGATCCTGGCGCTCGGCATTCCCGGCGTCGGCTTCCGTCCGGAAAAGCGCCGCTTCTATCCCGGCGGACACACCGCCGCGCACATTCTCGGCCACGTCAACATCGACAACCGCGGCGTTGCCGGCATGGAGCGCTACATCGACAGTCAGGGGCTGGCCGACCTTGCCGCGATCGGCATGACCAGCGACGCCAAGCTCGAGCCGGTGAAGCTGTCGATCGACGTGCGCGTGCAGAACATCGTGCGCGATGTCATCGACGCCGGCATGAAGAACTACCAGGCCCTCGCCGCCGGCGCCGTCGTGCTCGACGTGCACACCGGCGAAGTGCTGGCGATGGCGTCGGTCCCGGACTACGACCCGAACAAGCCGGCCGAAGGGGCGGAAGAGGGCTGGATGAACCGCATGTCGAACGGCACGTTCGAAATGGGTTCCACTTTCAAGACCTTCACCATCGCCATGGGGCTCGATTCCGGCAAGGTGACGCTCAACGACAGCTTCGACGCCTCGGCGCCGATCCGCATCGGCGGCTTCACCATCAAGGACTTCCACGGCAAGCGCCGCGTGCTGACCGTTCCGGAAATCTTCCAGTATTCGTCGAACATCGGCACGGCCAAGATCGCCGATCTCGTCGGCATCCCCGGTCACAAGGAATTCCTGACGCGCCTCGGCCTGCTTTCGAAGCTGCCGACCGAGCTGCCGGAAGTGAAGACGCCGAGCCAGCCGCGCGAATGGAAGAAGATCAACTCGGTCACCATTTCCTTCGGCCACGGCGTCTCGACCACGCCGCTGCAGACCGCGGTTGCGGGCGCCGCACTCGTCAACGGCGGCAAGCTGATCGAGCCGACCTTCCTGCCGCGCACCGAAGAGCAGGCCGACGCCGTCTCCACGCCGGTGGTCAAGAAGAGCACCAGCGACGACATGCGCTTCCTCCTGCGCTGGAACGGCATTGCCGGCTCCGGCAAGCGCGCCCTCGTGCCGGGCTTCAACGTCGGCGGCAAGACCGGCACGGCCGACAAGGTGGTCAACGGCCGCTACGCCAGCGACCAGAACTTCAACGCCTTCCTTGCGGCCTTCCCGATCGACAACCCGAAATACATCGTGCTGACCTTCATCGACGCGCCGAAGACCGGCGAGGGTGGCGGGCGCACGGCCGGCTCGAACGCCGCTCCCATGGTTCGCGACATCATCAGCCGCTCCGCGCCGCTGCTTGGCGTCGAACCAAAGTTTGGAGAAGACGGTTCTGCCTTGCTTGTGTCTTATTAGACATGAAATGAGAATGCGGACGATTCGCGATTCTGGCGGATCGAAATCGATGCGAGACGTGCGTTCATGAAGATCAAAGACCTGGCGGGATCGAACTTCCCGGAACTTTCGGCGCAACTGAGCGGCGCTGCCGCGGAAATCGACGTTGCCGGACTGACGGCCGACAGCCGGCAGGTCCAGCCAGGGGATCTCTTCGTCGCCGTCTCCGGCAGCAAGGCCAATGGCGGCGCCTATATCGCCGACGCGCTGAAGCGCGGTGCGGTTGCCGTTGTTACCGAAGCCGGTTCCGAGGTCGACGCTTCGACCGCTCCGGTCCTCAAGCTCTCGCAGCCGCGCGCCTTCCTCGCACGCGCCGCCGCCGCCCTTTACGGCGCCCAGCCCGAGACCATGGTTGCGGTGACCGGCACGGCCGGCAAGACGTCGGTTGCCTCGTTTACCCGCCAGATCTGGGCCCATTCCGGCTATGCCGCCGCGATGATCGGCACGACCGGCGTCGTCGCGCCCGGCCGCAACGACTACGGCTCGCTGACGACGCCCGATCCGGTGTCGCTCCACAAGCTGCTGGCGGAACTCGCCGATGCCGGCGTGACCCATGCGGCGATGGAGGCTTCCAGCCACGGCCTCGACCAGAACCGGCTTGACGGCGTGCGCCTCGCCGCTGCCGCCTTCACCAATCTCGGCCGCGACCACATGGACTACCATCCGACGGTCGAGCATTACATGGCCTCGAAGATGCGGCTGTTCGATGCTCTGCTGCCGAAGGGCGCGCCGGCCGTGATCTTTGCCGACGACCAGTGGTCGGAGCAGGCGATCGCCGCTGCCCGCAAGGCCAAGCTCGACGTGCGCACCGTCGGCCGCAAGGGCGATTACATCTCACTGAAGCGCGTCGAGCATTTCCGCCACAAACAATCGGCAGAAGTGCATGTCGGCGACGATATCTTCGAAATCCACATTCCGCTCGCCGGCGATTTCCAGGTGGCCAATGCGCTCGTCGCGGCGGGTCTGGCGATGTCCACCGGCATCAGCGCCAAGGCGGCCTTCGCAGCGCTTGAAAAGCTTGAGGGCGCCTCCGGCCGCCTCGAACTGGTGGGCCAGACCAAGGATGGCGCGCTCGCCTATGTCGACTACGCCCACAAGCCCGATGCGCTCGAAAACGTGCTCGCTTCCGTGCGACCGTTCACGACCGGCCGCGTCGTTGTGGTCTTCGGCTGCGGCGGCGACCGCGACAAGGGCAAGCGCCCGATCATGGGCGAGATCGCCACGAGGCTTGCCGATGTGACGATCGTCACCGACGACAACCCGCGCTCGGAAGTTCCCGATGTCATCCGCTCCGAAATCATGGCTGCGGCCACGGGCGCGATCGAGATCGGCGACCGCGCCGAGGCGATCCGCACCGCCGTCGGCATGCTGAAGACCGGCGACACGCTGATCGTTGCCGGCAAGGGACACGAGGAGGGGCAGACGGTCGGTTCCGTGACGCTGCCATTCTCGGACCATGCGGAGGTCCGCAAGGCCTTGGGAGGCATGTGATGAACTGGCTCTGGACAAGCAGCGATCTTCTGGCGGCCATGAACGGCCGGCCGATGGGAACTTTGCCCGAGGGCATCTCGGGGATCTCGATCGACAGCCGCTCGATCGGCAAGGGTGAAGCCTTCTTCGCGATCAAGGGCGACCGCGTCGACGGTCACGACTATGCCGGCATTGCGCTTGCCAACGGTGCGGCAGTGCTGGTCGTCAGCGAGGGCAAGTTGCCGGCGCTCGGCCGCCTTACCGCGCCGATGATCGTCGTCGACGACGTGCTCGAAGCGATGATCCGGCTCGGATGCGCCGCGCGCGATCGCAGCGCCGCCAAGATCATTGCCGTCACCGGATCGGTCGGCAAGACGACCACCAAGGAGATGCTGCGCCATGTGCTGAAGCCGCAAGGCCGCGTGCATGCGTCCGTCGCCTCCTTCAACAATCACTGGGGCGTGCCGCTGACACTGGCGCGCATGCCCGAGGCGACCGATTTCGGCGTTTTCGAGATCGGCATGAATCACCCGGGCGAGATCCGGCCGCTGACCGCGATGGTGCGCCCGCACGTGGCCATCGTCACCAGCATCGCCGCCGCCCATCTCGGCAATTTCGACAGCCTCGACCAGATCGCCGAAGCCAAGGCCGAGATCTTCGAGGGCGTGGTCAATGGCGGCCATGCCCTGATCATTCACGACAGCCCGCAATACAAGCTGCTCGAAAGCGCGGCCGCCGCTGCCGGCGTCAGCCACATCCATTCCTTCGGCGCCAATCCCAAGGCGGAGTTCCGTCTCGTCGAGTTCAGCCCGGGTCCGGAAGGCTCGATCCTCTGGGCGGGCATCGGTGGGCGCACGCTGGAGGTCGCGATCGGCGCGCCCGGGCGTCATATCGCCGAGAACGCCGTTGCGGTTCTGGCCGCCGTCAAGCTTGCCGGCGGCGACCTCGATTATGCCGCATCGGCGCTTGCGACCATGCAGGCCGAGACCGGCCGCGGCCGGCGCCATACGCTTGTCATCGGCGGCGGTACGCTGAAGCTGATCGACGAAAGCTACAACGCCAATCCAAGCTCGATGCGGGCGGCGATCTCGCTTCTGCGTGACAGCGAACCGCCTGAAGGCGGCCGCCGCGTCGCCATTCTCGGCGACATGCTGGAAATGGGCGAACACGGCGTCGAGGTGCATGCCGCGCTTGCCCGTCCGCTGGTGGACGCCGGCATCACCGATGTCTGGCTGGCCGGGCCACTGATGGCGAACCTGCGCGACGCGCTGCCGGCGGACATCTCGGTGGTTTACCGCGAGAGCGTCGAAGACCTGAAGAGCTACGCGCTGACCGCCGTCGCTGCCGGCGACGTCGTCATGGTCAAGTCATCGAAGGGCACCGGTTGCGCCAGGATCGTGCAGGGGCTCATCGATACCCATCCGGCGGCCGATGCCGAAAGGCGCGAGGCCGAGGGACAGCCGGCGAGGGATTAGGCCGGCGCCACCGCCCATGAGGGCCGCGGTGGACACTGCTTCGAGTTAGGTGGGCGCGCCCTAACACTTTCACATGTTAGCGCGTATCGTTTTTCAGGTGATTCTGATGGACGAGTTTTTGATTTTGCAGTGCCGCCCGCCCGCCAAGGCGTGCAAAGGCCGCTGCAGCACTTTTAAACGGCTGCACAGTCCTTAAGTCGGTGCCGATCTAGGGACGCATGCAGGAAACCTTTGGGGAAAGGTCCCTTATGCTCATTTGGCTCGTGGAACTGGCGGACCACTTTCAGTTTTTCAATCTCTTTCGTTACATCACGTTCCGCACCGGCGCGGCGCTTTTCACCTCGGCCATGATCGTCTTCCTGTTCGGGCCGGCGATGATCGCCTCGTTGCGCATCCGCCAGGGGAAGGGCCAGCCGATCCGCGCCGATGGGCCGCAGACGCATTTCAAGAAGGCCGGTACGCCGACCATGGGCGGGCTGATGATCTTGGCCGGCATCGTCGTCTCGTCGCTGCTCTGGGCCGATCTTTCGAGCGTCTATGTGGTCTCGACCCTGCTCGTCACGCTCGGCTTCGGCGCCATTGGATTCTACGATGATTACCTGAAGGTTACGAAGCAGTCGGACAAGGGCTTTTCCGGCAAGGCGCGTCTCGGCATCGAGTTCGTGATCGCCGCCATTGCCGTGTTCTTCATGATGCAGGCTGCCCTTTCGAGCGGTTCGGCCGGCTCGACCTTCGGCTCCTCCGTCACCTTCCCCTTCTTCAAGGACCTCATTCTCAATCTCGGCTATTTCTTCGTGCTCTTCGGCGGCTTCGTCATCGTCGGCGCCGGCAACGCCGTGAACCTGACCGATGGTCTCGATGGCCTTGCGATCGTGCCTGTGATGATCGCAGCCGCCGCCTTCGGCCTGATTGCGTACCTTGCCGGTAACGCGGTGTTCGCCAACTACCTGCAGATCCATTTCGTGCCGGGCACCGGCGAGCTTGCCGTCATCCTCGGCGCCGTCATCGGCGCTGGCCTCGGCTTCCTCTGGTTCAATGCGCCGCCGGCGGCGATCTTCATGGGCGACACCGGGTCGCTGGCGCTCGGTGGCCTGATCGGCACGGTTGCCGTTGCCGTCAAGCACGAGATCGTCATGATCATCATCGGCGGCCTCTTCGTCATGGAAACGCTGTCGGTGATCATCCAGGTGTTCTGGTTCAAGCGCACCGGCCGCCGCGTCTTCCTGATGGCGCCTATCCACCACCACTTCGAAAAGAAGGGCTGGACCGAAAGCCAGGTCGTGATCCGTTTCTGGATCATCGCCGTCATCCTGGCGATGGTCGGCCTCTCCACCCTCAAGCTGCGGTGAGCGGACGATGATCCCGGTCACCACTTTCAGCGGCAGGAAGGTTGCCCTCTTCGGTCTCGGCGGCTCGGGGCTTGCAACCGCGCAGGCGCTGGTCGCCGGCGGTGCGGCCGTCACCGCCTGGGACGACAATCCCGACAGTGTCGCCAAGGCTTCCGCCGCAGGCGTGCCGACCGCCGATCTGCGCACGATCAACTGGTCCGGCTTTGCCGCCTTCGTTCTGTCGCCGGGCGTGCCGCTCACCCATCCGAAGCCGCACTGGACGGTCGATCTCGCCCACGCCGCCGGCGTGGAGATCATCGGCGACGTCGAGCTCTTCGTGCGCGAGCGCCGGGCCCATGCGCCCGATTGCCCGTTCATCGCCATTACCGGCACCAACGGCAAGTCAACGACCACAGCGCTGATCGCGCACATCCTCAGAGAAAGCGGTCGCGACACCCAGCTCGGCGGCAACATCGGCACCGCGGTTCTCACCCTCGATCCGCCAAAGGCCGGCCGCTTCTACGTGGTCGAGTGCTCTTCCTACCAGATCGATCTCGCGCCGACCTTGAACCCGGCGGCGGGGATCCTGCTCAACCTCACGCCCGATCACCTCGATCGTCACGGCACGATGCAGCACTATGCCGACATCAAGGAGCGGCTGGTCGCCGGCAGCGGGACGGCCATCGTCGGTGTCGACGACAGTTTCTCGGCGCTCATTGCCGATCGTGTCGAGCGCGCCGGCGCGAAGGTCGTGCGCATTTCGCGCCGCCATGTGCTTGCCAATGGCCTCTACGCCGAAGGCTCGCGCATCCTGAAGGCCGAAGGCGGCACGTCCAGCCTGTTCGTCGATCTCGACGGCATCCAGACATTGCGCGGCGGCCACAACGCCCAGAACGCGGCAGCGGCGATCGCCGCCTGCCTTTCGGTCGGGGTCAGCGCGACGGAGATCGCAAACGGGCTCAAGAGCTTCCCCGGCCTCAAGCACCGCATGCAGCCGGTCGGCCGCAAGGGGTCGGTCGTCTTCGTCAACGACAGCAAGGCGACCAATGCGGATGCGGCCGCACCCGCGCTTTCGAGCTACGAGCGGATCTACTGGATTGCCGGCGGCCTGCCGAAGGAGGGAGGCATCACGACGCTTGCGCCGTTCTTCCCGAAGATCGTCAAGGCCTATCTGATCGGCGAGGCGGCTCCCGCCTTCGCAGCGACGCTTGGCGATGCCGTGCCGTTCGAGATTTCAGGCACGCTGGAACAGGCGGTCGCGCATGCGGCTGTCGACGCGGGCAGGGACGAGGCCGGCGCTTCCGCCGTGATGCTCTCCCCGGCTTGCGCAAGCTTCGACCAGTACAAGAACTTCGAGGTGCGCGGCGATGCCTTTGTCGGCCATGTGCGCGCGCTCGACGGCGTGACGATGCTGATCTGATGCCATGCCGCCGGCGCGCGATCGGCGCGAGGCAGAGGGACGTGATGCCGGGTTTCGGACGTTAGGCGCAAGGGGCGCCGGAGAAGGGGACTGACAAGATGGTAAGCCGAGCCGAACGTGGCCCCGTGGCCGACTGGTTCTGGACGATCGACAGGTTCTTTCTGGCGACCTTCATCCTGTTGATGGGGGTCGGCTTCATGCTGTCCTTTGCCGCAAGCCCTGCTGTCGCCGAGCGCATCGGCCTCGACAGCTTCCACTTCGTCAGGCGTCATGCGCTCTTCCTGCTGCCGTCGCTGGTGGTGATGGTCGGCATCTCCTTCCTGTCGCCGCGCCAGGTGAGGCGGGCCGCGATCCTGCTTCTGGCCGGCTCGCTCGGGATGATGGTGCTGGTGCTCTTTATCGGTGAAGAGGTGAAGGGGTCGATGCGCTGGCTTTCGATCGCCGGCATCTCGATCCAGCCGTCGGAATTCATGAAGCCGGCCTTTGTCGTCGTCTGCGCCTGGCTGTTTTCCGAACACGCCCGCCAACCGGAAATCCCCGGCAATCTCTTTGCCATCCTGCTTTTCGGCATTGTCGGGGCGCTGCTCGTCGCCCAGCCCGACCTTGGCCAGACGATCCTCACGACCGCGGTCTGGGGCGGCATGTTCTTCATGGCCGGCATGCCCTGGCTTTGGATCATCCTGCTCGGCGGTGCGGCGCTCGGCGGCTTCTTCGTCGCCTATACGATGCTGCCGCACGTGGCCGCCCGTATCGACAAGTTCCTGACCGGCGAAGGCGACACCTTCCAGATGGATACCGCCCGCGAGGCGATCATCCGCGGCGACTGGTTCGGCCGGGGGCCGGGCGAAGGCATCGTCAAGCGCATCATTCCCGACAGCCACACCGACTTCGTCTTTTCCGTTGCCGCCGAGGAATTCGGCATCGTCTTCTGCATGGTCATCGTCATGATCTTCGCCTTCCTGGTGATGCGCGGCCTCAGCCATGCCTTCCGCGAACGCAACGACTTCAACCGGTTCGCCGTTGCCGGCCTGGTGCTCCAGATCGGCATCCAGTCGATGATCAACATCGGCGTGAACCTCGAACTGCTTCCGGCCAAGGGCATGACCCTGCCGCTGATCTCCTATGGTGGCTCGTCCATGGTGGCGATCTGCGTCACTGCCGGCTTCATCCTGGCCTTGACCCGTCACCGCCCGGAGAAGCGCGCCGTGGAGCGCAGCCTGTTTCGGTCCGGCATTGGCGTGCCGGCGGAGTAAAATATGACCAAAGGCATCATTCTGCTTGCCGCCGGGGGTACCGGCGGCCACCTCTTTCCGGCTGAAGCGCTGGCGCACGAACTGAAGGACATGGGCTATTCGGTCCATCTCGTCACCGACAGCCGCGCCGAGCGCTATGCCGGCAAGTTCCCGGCCGACGAGGTGCACGTCGTGCCCTCGGCGACGATCGGCTCGAAGAACCCGATCAGCGTGGCGAAGTCGCTGTGGACGCTCTGGACCGGCATGCGCGCCGCGCGCAGGCTGATCGCCCGGCTTCGGCCGAAGGCGGTCGTCGGCTTTGGCGGCTACCCGACCGTGCCCCCGCTTCTGGCCGCGACCGGCATGGGTGTTCCCTCGATCATCCACGAACAGAACGCCGTGATGGGCCGCGCCAACAAGGCGCTCGCCTCGCGCGTCAAGGCGATTGCCGGCGGCTTCCTGCCCGAGGGCACCGGCGCCTTTGCCGAAAAGACCGTGACCACGGGCAATCCGGTGCGCCCGGCGGTTCTTGCCGCCGCCAACGTGCCCTACGGTGCGGCCAGCGGTGAGACGCCGTTTCATCTGGTGGTCTTCGGCGGCAGCCAGGGCGCACAGTATTTTTCCAAGGCGGTGCCCCAGGCGATCTGCCGACTGGACGACGGTCTTCGCCAGCGCTTCAGGGTCACGCAGCAGGCGCGGCCGGAAGACAAGGACGGTGTAATCGCGACCTATGAGAAGCTCGGCGTTCCCGCCGAAGTCTCGCCCTTCTTCACCGACATGGCCGAGCGTATCGCCGGCGGGCAACTGGTCATCTGCCGTTCCGGCGCCTCGACGGTGTCCGAGCTTGCCGTCATCGGCCGGCCCTCGATCCTCGTGCCCTATCCCTATGCGCTGGATCACGACCAGGCGGCCAATGCTGCGGCGCTCGCTGCCAAGGGCGGCGCACGGGTTATCGCGCAAGCCGAGCTCACCGCCGACCGCCTTGCCGGCATTCTGAAGGACGCGGTCGAAAACCCGCAATCGCTCGCCGAGATGGCCGCAAATGCCCGGGAAACCGGCAAGCCGGACGCTGCAAGCTTGCTTGCATCCCTCGTAGAGGCTATTGCCAGCGGTTTGACAGTCGAGAAATTCAGGGAAACACGCTCATGAAAATGCCGAAAACCATCGGGCTGGTCCATTTCATCGGTATCGGCGGCATCGGCATGAGCGGCATTGCCGAGGTGCTGCACAATCTCGGGCACAAGGTGCAGGGCTCCGACCAGTCCGACAGCGCCAATGTCCAGCGGCTGCGTGCCAAGGGCATCGAGGTTTTTGTCGGCCACAAGGCCGAGAACCTTGGCGAGGCGGAGGTGATCGTCGTGTCGACGGCGATCAAGAAGGACAATCCGGAACTGATCGCCGCCCGCGAAAAGTTCCTTCCCGTCGTGCGCCGCGCCGAGATGCTGGCCGAGCTCATGCGCTTCCGCAACGCGATCGCGATCGGCGGCACCCATGGCAAGACGACGACCACCTCGATGGTCGCGGCGCTGCTTGAAGCCGGCAACCTCGACCCGACCGTCATCAACGGCGGCATCATCAACGCCTACGGCACCAACGCCCGCATGGGCGAGGGCGAGTGGATGGTGGTGGAGGCCGACGAATCCGACGGCACCTTCCTGAAGCTGCCGGCCGACGTCGCCGTCGTCACCAACATCGACCCTGAGCATCTCGACCACTACGGCAATTTCGACGCCGTGCGCGCCGCCTTCCGCCAGTTCGTCGAGAACGTGCCCTTCTACGGCTTCGGCGTGCTCTGCCTCGACCATCCGGAAGTGCAGACGATGGTCGGCAAGATCGAGGACCGCAAGGTCGTCACCTACGGCGAGAACCCGCAGGCCGACGTGCGCTTCCACAACATCCGCATGGACGGCGCCACCTCCGTCTTCGACATCGAGATCCGCCGCCGGCGTACCGGTCAGGTGATCACGATGAAGGACCTGCGCCTGCCGATGCCGGGCCGCCACAACGTCTCGAACGCGACGGCCGCCATCGCGGTTGCCCAGCGCCTGGGCGTCAGCCCGGAGGCGATCGCCAAGGGGCTTGCCTCCTTCGGCGGCGTCAAGCGTCGCTTCACGCTGACGGGCGAATGGAACGGCGTGCGCGTCTATGACGACTATGGCCACCATCCGGTCGAGATCAAGGCGGTCTTGAGGGCGGCGCGCGAAGCCTGCCAGGGCCGAATCATCGCCGTGCACCAGCCGCACCGCTACTCGCGCCTTTCGAGCCTGTTTGAAGATTTTTCCGCCTGCTTCAACGATGCCGACACGATCCTGATTGCGCCCGTCTACGCGGCCGGCGAGGATCTGATCCCCGGCGCAACCGCCGAGGAGCTGGTGGATCGCATCAAGGCCGGCGGTCATCGCGACGCCCGTTATGTCTCCGGTCCGGAGGCGATCGCGCCGGTTGTCAGCAAGATTGCACAGCCCGGCGATTTTGTGGTTCTCTTGGGGGCTGGGAGCATCACCTACTGGGCTGCTGCCCTGCCAAAGGAACTCGCGGATAATTCAGGAAATTGAGCATGAAACAGGTCAACGGTCAGAAACTACTCGATGCGCTCGGAAGCGGTGTCAGCGCGGTGCGCGGCCGGATCACACCGGATGCGCCGATGGATCGCGTCACCTGGTTCCGCGCCGGCGGTCTTGCCGAGCTGATGTTCCAGCCGCATGACACGGACGATCTCGTCACCTTCCTGAAGCTGGTCCCGGCCGAAGTGCCGATCACGGTCGTCGGCGTCGGCTCAAATCTCCTGGTGCGCGACGGCGGCATCCCCGGCGTTGTCATCCGCCTCTCGGCCAAGGGTTTTGGTGACCTGGAGCTTGTCGGCGAAAACCGAATCAAGGCGGGCGCCATCTGCCCGGACAAGAACATCGCGGCCATGGCGCTCGACCACGGCATCGGCGGCTTCTACTTCTACTATGGCATCCCGGGCTCGCTCGGCGGCGCGTTGCGCATGAACGCCGGCGCCAATGGCGCAGAGACCCGCGAGCGGGTGGTCGAAGTCCACGCTGTCGACCGTCAGGGCAACCAGCATGTGCTGACCAATGCTGACATGGGTTATGACTATCGCCATTCGTCGGCGCCGAAGGATCTGATCTTCACCCATGCGGTGTTTGAAGGGTATGCCGAGGACAAAAACAAGATCCGCACCGACATGGACGCCGTGCGCCAGCATCGCGAGACGGTGCAGCCGATCCGCGAGAAGACTGGTGGCTCGACCTTCAAGAACCCCGAGGGTCATTCGGCGTGGAAGCTGATCGACGAGGCCGGCTGCCGCGGGCTAATGATCGGCAGTGCGCAAATGTCGCCGCTGCACTGCAACTTCATGATCAACACCGGCCAGGCCAGCGGCTACGAGCTCGAATATCTCGGCGAAACCGTGCGTCAGCGCGTGCTCGAGCATTCGGGCGTTCGGCTCGAATGGGAGATCAAGCGTATCGGCAATTTCATGCCGGGCTACGAGATCAAGGAATTCCTCGGCCGCGGCATCGCGTAAGGCTGAGCGGATACACTATTTGAGAAGGGCCGTGGCGGAAACGCTGCGGCCCTTTTTGCTTGGGGTGATGGCGTTCGCTCATCCTCCGTCATGCTCGGGCTTGACCCGAGCATCCATGGTCCAGCCGTGAGATGAGCCTGGCATGGGAATCGATCCTCGGGTCAAGTCCGAGGATGACGGGAAGAGAGGGCGTTGGCCTCACTGAAACTCGGGAGGGGGCTGGGCTGCATCGTAAACGCAAAGGGCCGCAGCGTCGCCGCTGCGGCCCTTCATGTTCGTTGCTGGCCGCGCCGGGCGCGGCCAGTCCGATATCAGGCCGAAACCTCGTCTTCCGTCGACAGCAGCAGGCACAAAAGCGTGATGGCGGCGGCGGCGAGCAGATAGTAGCCGACGTGATTAAGGCTGTAGTTGGTGGCGAGCCAGGTGGCGATGTAGGGCGCCAGCGACGCGCCGAAGATGCCGGCGAGGTTGAAGGTCATGGACGCACCGGTGTAGCGCACCGAGGTCGGGAACGGCGCGGCAAGGGCTGCCCCGATCGGGCCGTAGGTGAGGCCCATGAGGCCAAGGCCGATGATCGAGAACAGGAAGGCGCCACCGAGGCCGCCGGCAAGAAGCGGCGCCATGAACAGGCCAAAGACGCCGATGCCGATCGTTGACAGGATCAGGACGAGGCGGCGACCGTAGCGGTCCGACAGGATGCCGGCGACCGGGATCATCAGGCCGAAGAACACGACGCCGGTCATCTGCACCACCAGGAACTGCTCGCGCGAATAGCCGAGCTTGGCCGTGCCCCAGGAGAGCGAAAACACCGTCATCAGGTAGAAGAGCACGAAGGTCGCGAGCGCCACGAACGTGCCGAGCACCAGGCTGCGCTTGTGGAAGCGGAAGATCTCGGCGATCGGCACCTGTACGCGTTCATGGCTGTCGACGGCCTTCTGGAACTCCGGTGTTTCGGTGATCTTCAGGCGAACATAAAGACCGACGGCGACGAGCAGGATGCTGGCGATGAAGGGCACGCGCCAGCCCCAGGCGAGGAAGGCTTCGTTGCTCATGACTTCGCCGAGGATGAGGAAGGTGCCGGCCGACAGCAGGAAGCCGATCGGGGCGCCGAGCTGCGGGAACATGGCGTACCAGCTGCGCTTGCCTTCAGGCGCGTTTTCGGTGGCAAGCAGCACTGCGCCGCCCCATTCGCCGCCGAGCCCGAGACCCTGGCCGAAGCGGCACAGCGCGAGAAGCAGCGGTGCTGCGACGCCGATGGTCTCGTAGGTCGGCAGAAGACCGATGACGACGGTGGAGATGCCCATAGTCATCAGCGCTGCGACCAGCGTCGCCTTGCGGCCGACCTTGTCGCCGAAATGACCGAAGATCACCGCGCCGAAGGGGCGGGCAAAGAAGGCGATCGAGAAGGTCGCGAAGGACTGCAGCATTGCCGAGGTCGGATCGGCGGCCGGGAAGAACAGGTGCGGGAACACCAGCACCGCGGCGGTGGCGTAAACGTAGAAGTCGAAGAATTCGATGGTCGTGCCGACGAGGCTGGCGAACAGCACCCGGGCAGGGGAGTTCACTGCCGGCGTCTGCAACGCGCTATCCTTCGGCGACAGGGAGTGTGTCGCGTCTGTCATTGTTGTCATTCCTGATATGATTGTCATGCCGTCTTGGGAGGCGGTCGGGGCGTTCTAACGCAAGTTTTCGCCTGTTGGAACCCTGAGATCGTAAGAAGTGCGAACGATTCGGCCGGGGTGCGCAGCATTATTCCGCCGCCGCATGGCTTGTCGGCTGCATTGGCGCGATGTGCTGTCATTTAGGCAATTGCGAACACTGCGTGCTTTCATGTGTTGATGCCTATTAAAAGTTGCGTTAGCAAAAGGCATGTTTATGAGATTTGTTCACGGTTTTCCGGTGAAGGGGATGGCTTCGCGCGAAGGCTTTTTCGTCGCCGCCTATGCGCTACGGGGGAGCTCGGACCTTGATGCCTTTTCAAATGGTCAATTGGAGGATCTGCTGGCGTGGTTTCGCCAAAACCTGAAAATACCGCCGCGGTTCAATCGCACGAAGTCGAAAAACGACCGTTGGCGACAGGCCAAGGGGCTCAGCTGGTTCAAGCCGACGGCACGGCAGCATCTGGACAAGGCGTTCGAACTGGCCGAGTTGCTGACGCGGCATGGGGTCGCCATCGAACTGCTGAAGGCCGCAAGGATCGGTTATGTCATCTATGAGGACGATCATCAGGTCGTCGCCGAACCCTTTGCCGACCTGCGATGCTGAGGGTGAATTTCGTCGCAAGCGAGTACTCCGTCCCACCGCTCAACCGCGCTTGACCGGAATCAAATTGTGGCAAACTCTCGGCGCCGAAGCGATCGGCTTCGTTTTTCAGGAGCGAATGCATGTTCAAGAAGCTTTCTGCGGAATTTCTCGGTACATTCTGGCTCGTTTTCGGTGGTTGCGGCAGCGCGGTTCTGGCGGCTGCCTTTCCTGAGGTCGGCATCGGCCTGCTCGGCGTTTCCTTCGCTTTCGGTCTGACCGTGCTCACCATGGCCTATGCGGTCGGCGGTATTTCCGGCGGCCATTTCAATCCGGCCGTTTCCGTCGGGCTGACGGTCGCCGGCAAGTTCCCGGCGTCGAACCTTATCGGCTATGTCATCGCGCAGGTGCTGGGCGCGATCGCGGCCGCCGCGGTGCTGTACGTGATCGCCAGCGGCAAGGCCGATTTCCAGCTCGGCGGCTTTGCCGCCAACGGCTATGGCGAGCATTCGCCGGGCGGCTATTCACTGACGGCGGCGCTGGTCGCCGAGGTGGTCCTGACCTTCTTCTTCCTGTTCATCATTCTCGGTTCCACCCATGGCCGCGTGCCCGCCGGCTTCGCCCCGATCGCGATCGGCCTGGCGCTGACGCTGATCCACCTGGTCTCGATCCCGGTGACCAACACGTCCGTCAATCCGGCTCGTTCGACCGGGCAGGCGCTGTTTGTCGGTGGCTGGGCGATCCAGCAATTGTGGCTCTTCTGGGTGGCGCCGATCATCGGCGCGGCGATCGCCGGCATCGTCTGGAAGATCGTCGGCGACGACGACTGATCCTGCTTCAGGCCGGTCATGCAAGAAACCCGCCGCGCTCGTTGCGGCGGGTTTTTTCATTTTTTCTTCTCTTTATGCATTAGATTCAGGATTGCTCCGCAACCCTTTGATCTCCCGCTAAAATGCCTTGTCGTCCATGCGCTTATGCGCGCGTGACCCGTTTCATTTCCCGACTAAGGTTAACGAAAGTAAACGGTTCGTTAACCATAATGACGCTCTAGTGGCCCCATGGCGCCGGTGACTCGAAAAGCCCGGAACCAGCCAGACGCAAGGAAACCTTGCGATATTGGCGTATTGTCTGGGGGTTTGAATGAACGGCAAGCATGTGGCTGTCCTGATGGGCGGATTTTCTTCGGAGCGACCGGTGAGCCTGTCGTCCGGGGCTGCCTGTGCGGATGCGCTGGAGGCTGCCGGCTATCGCGTCACGCGGGTGGACGTCGATCGTAACGTTGCCGAAGTGCTGGCGGCCCTGCGTCCGGACGTCGCCTTCAATGCCCTTCACGGTCCGTTCGGCGAGGACGGCACAATCCAGGGCATCCTGGAATATCTCGAAATTCCCTATACCCATTCGGGCGTACTGGCCTCGGCGCTCGCCATGGACAAGGCGCAGGCCAAGCACGTTGCCGCCGCATCCGGTATTCCGGTCGCCGACGCGCTGGTGATGGATCGCCGCTCCTTCGGTCCGAAGCACCCGATGAAGCCGCCTTATGTCGTCAAGCCGGTGAGCGAAGGCTCGAGCTTCGGTGTCGTTATCGTCAAGGAAGACCAGTCGCATCCGCCGCAGGTCGTGACGTCGAACGAGTGGCGCTACGGCGACCGAATCATGGTCGAGCGTTACGTCGCGGGCCACGAGCTGACCTGCGGCGTCATGGGCGATACGGCCCTTGGCGTGACGGAAATCATTCCGCAGGGCCATGCCTTCTACGATTATGATTCCAAATACGTAAAAGGCGGCTCGCGCCACGTCATTCCGGCGCAGGTTTCACCAAATATTTACCAAAAAATACAAACACTCGCTCTGAAGGCGCATCAGGCAATCGGTTGCCGCGGCGTCAGCCGATCCGACTTTCGTTTCGATGACAGTTCCTCCGGTCAGGGCGAACTGATCTGGCTGGAAATCAACACCCAGCCCGGCATGACACCAACCTCCCTGGTGCCCGAGATGGCCGCGCATGCCGGCTACAGCTTCGGCGAGTTTTTGAGTTGGATGGTGGAGGACGCATCGTGTTTGCGTTGAGGGGCAGAAGGGGCAGGAGGGTTCGTCACCTCGATGGCGACGTCGCCGTCGATGTCGACGGCGCGCGCGTATTGCCGCGGCCGCTTCGTCGCGTCGTTCGCTTCTTCGTCAGCCTTGGTGCGGGGCGCGTTCGCTTCCCGGCCTATACCGGCACGATCTCGGCGCTCGCCTTCTTTGCGGCGACCGGCCTTTACGGCATGTCGCTCGGCGGCCACACACAGAATTTCGCCCAGGCCTCGACCACGGCCGCGGGTTTCGCGATCGAGGACGTCAAGGTTTCCGGCAACGACCAGACCTCCGAGATCGACATCCTGCAGCAGCTCGGCCTCGACGGCACCACCTCGCTGGTGGCGCTCGATATCGCCGAGGCGCGCAAGCTGATTGCGGAAATGCCGTGGGTCCAGGGCGTGACGGTGCGCAAGGTCTACCCCGGCACGATCGAAGTGAGCCTCACCGAGCGCAAGGCCTTCGGCATCTGGCAGCACGGCTCGGATCTTTCGCTGATCGAACGCAGCGGCAGCGTGATCGCGCCGTTGCGCGACAACAAGTTTGCCGCTTTGCCGCTGTTTGTCGGCCGCGACGCCGAGACGGCAGCTGCCGACTTCTACGACGAATTTTCCCGCTGGCCGGAGATCCGCTCGCGGGTCAAGGCCTTCGTGCGCGTGGCCGGCCGCCGCTGGGACCTGCGCCTCGACAACGGCATCGTGGTCAAGCTTCCGGAACACGACGTCGCCCGGGCGATGAAAGTGCTCTCCGAAATGGAAAGCGGGCACCAGCTCCTCGAGCGCGACATCGCCGCCGTGGACCTGAGGCTCGAAGACAGAACCACAGTTCAGTTGACGCCGGACGCAGTGACCCGGCGCGAAGTTGCCTTGAAGGCGAGGGACAAGATGCTGAAGGCGCAGGAGACCGAAAAGAAGAAAGAAGGCCGCATATGAGTCTGTTCGGTTCCTCCAGCTTTGGCCTGCCACGCCTGAAGCCGCTTAATTCCAAGCGGTCTCATGTTGTTTCGGTGCTGGATATCGGCTCGACCAAGATCGTCTGCATGATCGGCCGGCTGACGCCGCGCGCCGAAAGCCAGATCCTGCCGAACCGCACGCATAGCGTCGAGATCATCGGCATCGGCCACCAGAAATCCCGCGGCGTCAAGAACGGCGTCGTCGCCGATCTCGATGCAGTCGAAAGCGTCGTGCGGCTGGCGGTGGATGCCGCCGAGCGCATGGCCGGCCTCACCATCGACAGCCTGATCGTCAACGTTTCGGCGGGCCGCCTGCAGAGCGACGTTTATACCGCGACGATCGATCTCGGTGGCCAGGAAGTCGACGCCAACGACCTGCGCAAGGTTCTGTCGGCCGCTGGCCAGCAGTCGCTGCGCTCCGACCGCGCCATCCTGCACTCGCTGCCCACGGGCTTCTCGCTCGACGGCGAGCGCGGCATCCGCGATCCGCTTGCCATGTTCGGCGACGTTCTCGGCGTCGACATGCACGTGCTGACCGCCGAACGGGCAGCGCTGAAGAACCTCGAACTCTGCGTCAACCGCGCGCATCTCTCGGTCGAGGGCATGGTCGCAACCCCCTACGCCAGCGGCCTTGCCGCTCTGGTCGACGACGAGGTCGAGCTCGGCTGTGCCGCGATCGACATGGGTGGTGGCACGACGACGATCTCGGTTTTCGCCGAAGGCAAGCTCGTTCATGCCGACGCCGTCAGCCTCGGTGGCCATCACGTGACGACCGATCTTGCGCGCGGTCTTTCGACCCGCATCGAAGACGCGGAACGGCTGAAGGTCGTGCACGGCTCGGCGCTCCCCAACAGCGCCGACGAACGCGACATCGTTTCGGTTCCGCCGATCGGCGAGGACGACCGCGACCAGCCGACGCATGTGCCGCGCGCGCTCGTCTCGCGCATCGTTCGCGCCCGCATCGAAGAGACGCTTGAACTCATCCGCGATCGCATCCAGCGCTCGGGCTTCAGCCCGATCGTCGGCAAGCGCATCGTTCTGACGGGTGGCGCCAGCCAGCTGACCGGGCTTCCGGAAGCAGCAAGGCGCATCCTCGCCCGCAATGTTCGCATCGGCCGTCCGCTCGGAGTTTCCGGGCTGCCGGCGGCTGCCAAGGGTCCGGCCTTCTCGACGGCGGTCGGCCTGATGATCTATCCGCAGGTCGCCGACCTCGAGACCCATGCCTCTCACGGCGGCATGTTCTCGGCGCTCGGCGCCGGCAACGGCCGCATCGCCCGCATGGGCCAGTGGCTGAAGGAAAGCTTTTGAGTGAAGACCGGCGCCGACAGGGACGGGGCCGGGTGAAGGCAACTTAAGACTTTGAAGGATTTGGCCGGCTCGGCAAGGCGGCCAGAAAACAGAAGGAACGGGACTATGACTATCAACTTGCAGAAGCCGGATATCACCGAGCTGAAGCCCCGCATCACCGTCTTTGGCGTCGGTGGCGGTGGCGGCAACGCCGTCAACAACATGATCACCGCAGGCCTCCAGGGCGTCGACTTCGTCGTCGCAAACACAGACGCCCAGGCACTGACCATGACCAAGGCCGAACGCATCATCCAGATGGGTGTTGCCGTGACCGAAGGTCTCGGCGCCGGTTCGCAGCCGGAAGTCGGCCGCGCGGCCGCCGAAGAGTGCATCGACGAGATCATCGACCACCTGAACGGCACCCACATGTGCTTCGTCACCGCCGGCATGGGCGGCGGCACCGGCACGGGTGCTGCCCCGATCGTTGCCCAGGCCGCCCGCAACAAGGGCATCCTGACGGTCGGCGTCGTCACCAAGCCGTTCCATTTCGAAGGCGCACGCCGCATGCGTCTCGCCGACCAGGGCATCGCCGAACTGCAGAAGTCGGTCGACACCCTGATCGTCATCCCGAACCAGAACCTCTTCCGCATCGCCAACGACCGCACGACCTTTGCCGATGCGTTCGCGATGGCCGACCAGGTTCTCTATTCGGGCGTTGCCTGCATCACCGACCTGATGGTCAAGGAAGGCCTGATCAACCTCGACTTCGCCGACGTCCGTTCGGTGATGCGCGAGATGGGCCGCGCCATGATGGGCACCGGCGAAGCGTCGGGCGAAGGCCGTGCACTGGCCGCAGCCGAAGCCGCGATCGCCAACCCGCTGCTCGACGAAACCTCGATGAAGGGCGCCCAGGGCCTGCTGATCTCGATCACCGGCGGCCGTGACCTGACGCTGTTCGAACTCGACGAAGCAGCCACCCGCATTCGCGAAGAAGTCGACCCGGATGCCAACATCATCCTCGGCGCCACCTTCGACGAAGACCTCGAAGGCCTCATCCGCGTCTCGGTCGTCGCCACCGGCATCGACCGCACGGCTGCGGAGGTGGCGGGTCGTTCCGCCGACTTTCGTCCGGTAGCAGCAAAGCCGGTCGTGCGTCCGGCGGCCGCAGTTCCTGCCCCGCAGCACCAGCCTGTCGCCCAGCACCAGCCGGCTCCGGTTCACCAGCCGGTGATACAGCAGCCGATTGCCCAGCAGGTCCAGCAGCCGGTGCAGCCGCAGGCTTCCGTCGATCACATCGCCGCAGCAATCCGCGAAGCCGAGATGGAGCGCGAGCTCGACATTGCGACCCGCGCCGCCCAGGCACAGGTCCAGGCTCCGGTTCAGCCGGCGCATGAGGACAACTTTCGTCCCCAGAGCAAGCTTTTCGCCGGGGCTGCACCGGTAGAAGCCGCTCCGGTCATGCGTCAGCCGCAGCCGCAGATGCAGCCGGTTCAGGCTCAGCCGCAGCCGGTTATGCGCCAGGAACCCGTCGCTCCGGTCATGCGTCAGCAGCCGGAACAGGTCCGCATGCCGAAGGTGGAAGATTTTCCGCCGGTCGTGAAGGCCGAGATGGACCGCCGTGCACAGCCGGCAGCGCCGATCCAGGAAGAACGCGGCCCGATGGGTCTCTTGAACCGCATCACCAGCTCGCTCGGCCTGCGTGACCGAGAACAGACGACGGCTGCCGCCGACATGACGGCATCCGCTCCGAGCGCTGCCTCGCAGCAGCGCCGGCCGCTCTCGCCGGAAGCGAGCCTCTATGCGCCGCGTCGCGGCCAGCTTGACGATCACGGTCGCGCTTCGCCGCAGGCGGCGCGCCCGCAAGAAGATGATCAGCTCGAAATCCCGGCGTTCCTGCGCCGTCAGTCGAACTGATTGGAAGGCCCGTTCCTTCACCTTGCCGAGTGCCCGGGCAACTGCCCGGGCATTTTTGCATTTTCTTCATCATTTTCAGTTGTTTGAGTGAATGTTACGGACCGTCGCAAATGCGTAACAAAGCGAAACGAACAGTGATTTGGAATGGTGCCTCCAAACTCCTATTTTCAGTATCGAAATTGGGGACGCATGCGATTCGATCCAGCGCTGTCTGTTCGAAACGCGGAGGATCGGCCTTTGCGCCGAAACTCTCGGGCATCTTATCTGTGCCCTGAAGCGTGCGGCGTCCGCCAGACTGTTTTGGCCAACGGCCACAAGTATTGAAAGTGACGAGAATGGGTATCGAACTCCTCGGGTTTCAGACGACGATTGCAAACCCGGCAACGCTGAAGGGAATTGGCGTACATTCCGGCGCGGAAGTGTCGATCACCTTCCATCCGGCCGAAGCCGATGCGGGCATCGTCTTCCAGCGCGTGCTTGCCAATGGCCGGGTAAGCGAGTTCAAGGCAGTTTCTTCGCAGGTCGGCAACACCGACCTCTGCACCGTTCTCGGCATGTCGCCGGCGACTTCGATCGCGACCATCGAGCATGTGATGGCGGCGATCTACGCACTCGGCCTCGACAACCTGACGGTCGAAGTGCACGGTGCCGAGATGCCGATCATGGACGGCAGCTCCGAACCCTTCATCGATGCGATCGAGCAGGTGGGCGTTCGCGCCCTTGCGGTCAAGCGTCGCTACATCCGTATCGTCAAGCCGGTGCGCATCGAATCAGGCGCCTCCTGGTCGGAGTTCACGCCCTATGACGGCATGCGCTTCGAGGTCGAGATCGACTTCGATTGCCCGCTGATCGGCCGCCAGGCCTGGAAGGGCGACATGACGCCTGCCGTGTTCAAGGCCGAACTGTCGCGCGCCCGCACCTTCGGCTTCATGCGCGACGTCGAGCGTCTGTGGGCCGCCGGTTTTGCGCTCGGCTCGTCGCTCGAAAACTCGGTCGTCATCTCCGACGACAACACGGTGATCAACGTCGAAGGCCTGCGTTACACGGACGAGTTCGTGCGTCACAAGACGCTCGACGCGGTCGGCGACCTGTCGCTGGCCGGTGCGCCGTTCATCGGTTGCTACCGCTCCTATCGCGGCGGCCACAAGATGAACGCCAACGCATTGAAGGCGCTGCTCAGCGATCCCTCGGCCTACGAGGTCGTTGAAACCGCAAGTCCGCGCCAGCGTACTCGCGCGCGCGATATGGTTGCAGTTGCTGCTCCGGGCTTCGCGCCCTGGTCCGCATAACAAAAAAAATGTCATCTCCTCCAGTCGCCGGCCGAGAGGCCGGCATTTTCATGATGGGGCTGCCACAAATTTGCATGAATCACTGATCATGACGTTGCGGTCTCAAGGTAACTTGCTCTAAAAGCGCATGTCTGGCGGGGTCCATGCCCGCAGAGTGGAACGGGAATATCCGATGGTTCTTGCAGTTTCTGTTGATCTGAGAAAATCAGCGCGCGTCGCCGCCGTCATTGTTGCGGCTGTTGCCGGCAGCGCCCTGATTACCGCCTGCCAGAACGATCCCGATATTGATATCACCAAGCTGACCGCGGAAACCGACCCGCCGGAAGTGCTCTACAATCAGGGCCTTGCAAACCTGAACGCGGGCAAGACCACGGAAGCGGCGCGCAAGTTCGAAGCGCTCGACCGCCAGCATCCGTTCTCAGAATATGCGCGCAAGGCGCTGGTCATGAATGCGTTCGTGTCCTACCGCAACGGCCAGTACCAGGAGGCGATCAACGCCACCGGTCGCTACCTCAATCTTTATCCGCAGTCGGAAGACGCGGCTTATGCGCAGTACATCCAGGGACTTGCCTACACCAAGCAGATCCCGGCCGTGACGCAGGACCAGAAGCCGGCGTTCAAGGCGATCGAAGCCATGCAGGCGGTCGTCGACCGCTATCCGGACTCCGAATATGTCGACGACGCCAAGTCGAAGATCCGCTTTGCGCGCGACCAGCTGGCCGGCAAGGAAATGCAGGTCGGCCGCTATTATCTCGAGCGCAAGGAATATCTGGCCGCCGTGTCCCGCTTCCGCGTCGTCGTCGAGCAGTATCCGAACACCAACCAGGTGGAAGAAGCGCTGGCACGCCTGACGGAGGCCTATTTCGCGATGGGCGTGACCCAGGAGGCCCAGACCGCTGCGGCCGTTCTCGGCCACAACTATCCGGACAGCCAGTGGTACAACGATAGCTTCAAGCTGCTGCAGTCGGGTGGCCTCGAGCCGCGTGAAAGCGGCAACTCCTGGATTTCTCGCGCCGCCAAGAAACTCGTCGGCGCCTGATTCTTTAATCGGCGCCCTTCAAGGAAGCCCGGATGCTCGCCCAGCTTTCGATCCGCGATATCGTCCTGATTGAACGGCTCGATCTCAATTTCGAGGCCGGGCTGTCGGTGCTGACCGGTGAAACGGGCGCCGGTAAATCCATCCTGCTCGACAGCCTGTCGCTCGCCCTTGGCGGTCGCGGCGACGGCTCGCTGGTGCGCCATGGTTCCGACAAGGGGCAGGTGACGGCGGTCTTCGACGTGCCGCTCGGGCATCGGGCGCGCTTGCTTCTCCACGAAAACGGCATCGACGACGACGGCGACCTGATCTTCCGGCGTGTTCAGTCGGCCGATGGCCGCACCAAGGCCTATGTCAACGACCAGGCGATCAGTGTTCAGCTGATGCGCCAGCTCGGGCAGACGCTCGTGGAAATCCACGGACAGCACGACGACCGCGCGCTTGTCGACATCGACGCGCACCGGACGCTGCTCGACGCCTTCGGCGGCACGGCGGCTGAGGCCGAAGAGGTCAGCGGTCTCTACCGTGCCTTCAAGGATGCCGAACGCGGCCTGAAGAAGCACCGCGAGCGTGTCGAGGCGGCCGCGCGCGAGGCCGATTATCTGCGCGCCTCGGTCGAGGAACTGGAAAAGCTCAGCCCCCGCGACGGCGAGGAGGACGAGCTTGCCGAGAACCGCGCGCGGATGATGAAGGCCGAGCGCATCGCCGGCGACATCAACGAAGCCTCCGAGTTCCTGAACGGCAATGGCTCGCCCGTTCCGCTGATCGCCTCGCTGGTGCGGCGTCTCGAGCGCAAGAGCCAGGAAGCGCCGGGCCTGCTCGAAGAAACGGTCGAGCTGCTCGATGGCGCGCTCAACCAGCTGTCGGACGCGCAGATGGCGGTCGAGCGGGCACTGCGCAACACCGAATTCGATCCGAAGGAACTGGAGCGGGTCGAGGAGCGGCTTTTTGCGCTGCGCGCCGCCAGCCGTAAATATTCGGTTCCGGTGACGGAACTGCCTGCACTCGCGGTCAGGATGATTTCCGATCTCGCCGATCTCGATGCCGGCGAGGAAAAGCTGAAGCAACTCGAGGCCCATGTCGGCGTCGCCAAGCTCGCTTTCGATGCGGCGGCCCGTTCGCTCTCGGAGAAACGCCACAACACGGCAAGCGCCCTTTCGGACGCGGTCATGGCCGAATTGCCCGCATTGAAGCTCGAACGCGCCCGCTTCATGGTGGAGGTCCAGAGCGATCCGTCGCAGCCGACCGCCGACGGCATCGACCTTGTCGAATTCCACGTCCAGACCAACCCGGGCATGCGGCCGGGGCCGATCATGAAGGTCGCCTCGGGCGGCGAACTCTCGCGTTTCCTGCTGGCGCTGAAGGTGGCGCTTGCCGATCGCGGCTCGGCGCCGACGCTCGTCTTTGACGAAATCGACACCGGCGTCGGCGGCGCTGTTGCCGACGCCATCGGCCAGCGGCTGAAGCGGCTTTCGGCGACCGTGCAGGTGCTTTCGGTCACCCACGCGCCGCAGGTGGCAGCCCGCGCCGCCACCCATCTCCTGATCTCCAAGGGGCCCTCGGCCGAAAAGGCCGAGATGATCTCGACCCGCGTCGCCCGCATGGACGACAAGGCGCGCACCGAGGAAATCGCCCGAATGCTCGCCGGCGCCTCGATCACCGAGGAAGCGCGCGCGGCTGCCGCCCGGCTGCTTTCCGGCAACGGCTAGAACGGCCTACCGGCCGAGTGGAACCGCCCGTGGCAGAAGGATGCCGCGGGAAAAAATGCCGAGTTTCCCGATGTTCGGCTGCTCCCTCAGCGCGCCCGTTTTCCTAACCCTTTTGGTTGAGTTGTTGCGTCGCTGCACCCGTGTTCTATTCCTTCAGCGCGGGTTGGGGCGGTTCGGGCATGTGGGAGAAACTTCAGCAAAGACTGGAGGTCCGGTGCGCGCAGATCCGTGCGCACCCGGAACTGTTGTTTTTGCTTGCGCTCGCCTATGTCGGCCTGATCCTGATGCTGAAGGACGCGAACCGGACGCTCGGAGCGTTCGGGATCGTCGCCTCCCTTGCCATTGCAGGGATCGCCGCCCTTCTCGTTGAAAGGCTGCGTGACCGTCGTCCGCCCGACCCGAAGCCGCAGCCGCAGCCGCAGCCGCAGCCCACTGATCCTCCGCGGGCCAAGGAGGCGGACGAGGTGATGCCGTTGAGGCTGGTGCGTCCGGCCGAGGAGGACGTGCGACGATATCTCGTGCGTGTGCCGCCATCAACGGAGGTCGCCTATCGGGTGGTCCGCAAGGCTCAGGACGTGTTTCGCAGCGGTGCCACCGATCCGGAAGAGGATATGAGGGCGTTCCATTCAGACCCCTACAGCCTGATCTGCCTGCAGGATGCGCAGGAGCAGATCCTCGGCTTCGTCGACTACTACGCGTTCGAGAAAAACCACTTCAAGCTGTTCCTGCAGGGGCACTATACCTTCGCCAATCTGCTGGCTGGCGGGCAGCTTTCGCATCCGCAGGCGCGAAAGGCCAAGGTCGTCTACCTCGCGACCATCCTCAATCTCGGTTACCTGCTCGATTCCATGCGCATCGAGCGCCGCCGGCAGAACGGTATCCTGATCTGGGCCGCGGTGTCGGCGATCCTCGAGCACCACACGTTCCCGCCCGATGGCATCGACATCTACAGTATCGGCTGGGACAGGGGCGGTGTCGCGATCCTGAAGATGTTCGGTCTGCTTCCGGTCGGCCGCGTCATCCGCGGACAGGCGGAAGGCAAGGGGATCTATTGCAGGCGCGGCGTCCAGCGCAAGGATCTGGAAGCGATCCGCGACCGCTACCAGCGGCGCTATGGGCACTGGTGCGCGCTGGGTGTGCGCCCGCTCCCAGCCACCCAGCCGGGGGTGGCCCTTGCCCGGTGAGAGCAAGCCGGCACTGCCAAACGGTCTTTTCTTTCCCACCGGTTGCTCTACAAAACGGTAGCGAATCCGGAGTCCTTGCGTATGTCCAACGAACTGAAACCCGTCGAAAACCTCACCGAAACGGAAGCGGCGGCGGAACTCGCACTTCTGGCGGCCGAACTGGCCCGGCACGACGCGCTCTATCACGGTCAGGACGCGCCGGAGATTTCGGATGCCGACTATGACGCGCTGAAGCGGCGCAACGACGCGATCGAGGCGCGCTTTCCGGCACTCGTGCGCGAGGACAGCCCTTCGAAGAAGGTGGGGGCGGCACCCTCCGTCACCTTCCAGCCGGTCGTTCACGCCCGGCCGATGCTGTCGCTCGACAACACCTTTTCCGACGAAGACGCCCGCGATTTCGTTGCCTCGGTCTATCGCTTCCTCGGGCAGCTGCCCGATAATTCGATCGCCTTTACCGCCGAGCCGAAGATCGACGGCCTGTCGATGTCGCTGCGTTACGAGAACCGCCGGCTGGTGACGGCCGCCACGCGCGGCGACGGCACGACCGGCGAAAACGTCACTGCCAATATCCGCACCATCGGCATGATCCCGCAGACGCTGCCTTCAGGCGCGCCCGATGTCGTCGAGGTGCGCGGCGAAATCTATATGGCGAAGTCCGACTTTGCAGCGCTCAACGCCGAGATGGAAGCTCTTGGCAAGCCGCTCTACGTCAACCCGCGCAACACGGCTTCAGGCTCGCTGCGACAGCTCGACGCCAAGGTGACGGCAAGCCGCAAGCTGCGTTTCTTCGCCTATGCCTGGGGCGAGATCTCGGCAATGCCGGCCGATACGCAGATGGGCATGGTCGAGGTGTTCAAGGCCTGGGGTTTCCCTGTCAACCCGCTGATGCAGCGGCTGACGTCGGCCGACGCGCTGCTCGAGCACTATCACCACATCGAGCGCGAACGGCCGGATCTCGACTACGACATCGACGGCGTCGTCTACAAGGTCGATCGGCTCGATCTGCAGGCCCGTCTCGGCTTCCGCTCGCGCTCGCCGCGCTGGGCAACCGCGCACAAGTTCCCGGCCGAACAGGCCTTCACCCGGTTGACGGCGATCGACATCCAGGTGGGCCGCACCGGCGCGCTGACGCCGGTGGCACGCCTCGAGCCGATCACCGTCGGCGGCGTCGTCGTTACCAATGCGACACTGCACAACGAGGACTACATCAAGGGGCTCGGCAATTCCGGCGAGGCGATCCGCGAGGGTCGCGACATCCGCATCGGCGACATGGTGATCGTCCAGCGCGCCGGTGACGTCATTCCGCAGATCGTCGACGTCGTCATGGATGAGCGCAAGGAAGGCTCCGAGCCCTATCGCTTCCCGACCACGTGCCCGGTCTGCGGCAGCCATGCGGTGCGCGACATCAACGAGAAAACCGGCAAGGTGGATGCGGTGCGCCGCTGCACGGGCGGCTTCGTCTGCCGCGCCCAGGCGGTCGAGCACCTGAAGCACTTCGTCTCGCGCAATGCCTATGACATTGAGGGCCTCGGCTCCAAGCAGATCGAGTTCTTCTTCGAAAGCGAGGATCCGACGCTCTCGATCCGCACCGCGCCCGATATCTTCACGCTGGAAAAGCGCCAGGAAGCATCGCTCACCAAGCTCGAAAACATCGACGGCTTCGGCCGCGTCAGCGTGCGCAAGCTCTATGACGCGATCAACACGCGCCGCTCGATCGCGCTGCAGCGCTTCATCTATGCGCTCGGCATCCGCCATGTCGGCGAGACGACGGCGAAGCTCTTGGCCCGGTCCTATGGCAATTACGAACATTTCGGCGAAGCGATGCGCGACGCGTCGACCTTTACCGGCGACGCCTGGAACGAGCTCAACAGCATCGACGGCATCGGCGAGGTCGTCGCCCGTGCCATCGTCGAGTTCTACAAGGAGCCGCGCAACCTTGAAGTCGTCACCCGGCTTCTGTCCGAGGTGACGCCGGAGGCGGCGGAAGCCCCGGTTGCCTCCGACAGCCCGGTTGCCGGCAAGACCGTGGTCTTTACCGGTTCGCTTGAAAAGATGACGCGCGACGAGGCGAAAGCGAAGGCCGAAAGCCTCGGCGCCAAGGTGGCGGGCTCGGTGTCGAAAAAGACCGACATCGTCGTTGCCGGACCGGGCGCGGGATCGAAGCTCGACAAGGCCCGCGAACTCGGTGTTGCGACCATGGACGAGGACGAGTGGCTGGCGCTGATCGGCGGGTAGGGGCTCGCATGGTGTTCGGGTGAAAGCAGAGATGTCTGACTTCCTTGAGTTCGTTCTGGCCAATGGGCCGGAAGGCCGCGTCACACATGGTGACGTGGTTCGGTGGGCGGGCGCCTTGGACAACTGGGAGTTCTATAACGCCGCTGCCGCCGAAATCGCGGGGAAGTACCATCACGGCGTGCTGACCTACGTCTTCTGCGACGGGGTCATGAATGATCTCTGGAGCGCGGTGCAGGAGGGCTTCGGCAGCGGCCACAACGCGCCGCCTCAACCTTTCTACGACGTTTATGAAGCGTTTGATGCGGGGGAATACCACCGGCAAGAAGACGGGAGCGACGACCCGGTTGCCGATTTTACCGATCCACTCATAGCGGAACTGGCGGCGCGCCTCGCGCACCGGCTGTAACCTCCATCACGAGTGTGTTGAACAATGGCCGCAGGCTTGCTGAGCATTTTCCTGTGGGCGCTGTTCGAGGAGATCGTAAAGGTCACCGGCGTACGGCTCGCCATGGGCACGATATTCAGCATTCCGTCCCGGGTCTGGTTTTTCGCAGTGGAGGTCGCCTTAAAGACGTTCTGGTTGACAGAGACGTTTGAATTTTCCGACGACGAAGCCTTGCGGGTGTATGCGGGTGCGGCCTTCCTGTCGGCCGCTTCAAGCGTCATTCATCTCTATACGTGCATCTTCTACGGGGCGGCGAGCAACGTCGCTTATGCCCTTGCGGTTTGCACGCTGCTGCATACGACGTTCAACGTCTATGCCGCCCATGGGATGAAGACTGTTCTCGTCGATCCCACTTACAACCACGTCCTCGTCGCCGCTTGGATCATGTCTTCGATCTTCGGCATGGCGCTTCTGCTTGCCTTCATGCTCGAGCGGAGATTTCTCAAAGCGTGACGTGCGGCAACGTAAAAGACCGCCCGGCATGCCGGGCGGTCTTTTTGCTGCGCTGATGTCGTGATCAGCCCTGCTGTTGCGCGCTCTGATCCATCCACATGTATTCCCAGACGTGGCCGTCGAGATCCTGGAAGGAGATGCCGTACATGAAGCCGTAGTCGATCGCCGGCTTCCAGGGCTTGGCGCCGGCGGCAAGGGCCTTGGCGAGCATGTCGTCGACTTCGGCGCGGCTGGACGCGGAAAGGGCGGTGATGACTTCGGTGCCCTTGCGGGCGTCGCTGATCTCGCCGGTGATGAAGTCGCGGAACTTCGGCTCGGTCAGAAGCATGACGAAAATATTGTCCGAGATCACCGTGCAGGCGGCGGTTTCGTCGGAGAACTGCTCGTTGAAGGTGTAGCCGAGGGCGGCGAAGAACGCGCGCGAAGCCCTCAGATCCTTGACCGGCAGGTTTACGAAAATCATGCGCATGGAATGCTCCTTGGGAATGGATTTGTGTTTTACGGACCTGATCACTTCGTTCGCTCTATGAAACCGCGAAGCGATCCAACTCTTTCAATGACGCAACTCCGGACGGAAAACCGCTTCGCACTTTTCCTGGAATTGCTCCAAGGACGAATGCCGGCCGACGAACCCGACACCGGCTCAAAGATTTTTTTGAGCCGGGCTGATGTGGGGCGCAATCCAGGGTTTTCAAGGAAGTCAGCCGAGGCTGGCTGCGAAGCGTTCGGCGAGCTTCTGCCTGCGGAAATGCTCGGCGACGAAATCGACGAAAGCGCGGGTTTTCGCCGGCAAAAGTGTGCGGTTGGAATAGTAGATCGAAATGGGGCCGGCATCGGCGTACCATTTCGGAGCGAGCCTAACGAGCCGACCTTCGGCCAGATGCGACAGGGCATCGCCGACGGTGATCAAGGTCACGCCAAGACCGAGGACCGCGGCCTCCCGCATTGCCGCCGGGTCGTTGAGGACGATCGTTGCCTTTGGCGCTGCGGCCATCTCCTCGCCTGACGCATTTTGCATCGTCCATTGACGGATACGCCCGGTCTTTTGCGCGCGCATGATGATGCCATCGAGCACCGCAAGGCCTGTGGGATCGATCGGGAACGTCCGGTTTGCCATATAGGCGGGCGAGGCGACGGCGATGATATGGGCCGGAGCGAGCACGCGCGAGACAATCCCGGGCGAAAGCTCGAACCCTCCGCCGATCGCTGCGTCAAGGCCTTCGGCGATGAGGTCCGCCTGACGGTTGTCGAACTGCCAGTCGATGCGGATCTGCGGGTACAGCGCAAGAAACGCGGGCAGGAGCGGCAGGATGTGTTCCTGCCCGAAGGTGGGGCTGAGGCTGACCTTGAGCACGCCAGCGGGTGAGCCTCTTTCGCTGGAGATGCCGGCGATTGCGTCCTGAAGGCCGTCGAGATTGTCGCGGATGGCCGCAAGGAAACGTTCGCCGTCCTCCGTCAGCGTCAGCTTGCGCGTGGACCGGTGAAACAGCCGCACACCGAGATTGCGCTCGAGCATCGCGACATTTCGGCTGACCGCGGCGGGTGTAAGGCCGAGGCGACGCGCTGCACCCGAGAAGCCGCCGAGTTCGGCGCTGCGGGTAAAGGCTTCGAGATTGGCGAGGGTTTCCATGGTTTTATATTCAAGCAATCATTGAAGATCATGCAAGACATTGCCAACTTATCCTAGCGGAATGAAATGCCAATATCCACTCCATCGAAACGTTGATGGAGTGAATGTCATGTCTGAGAACAGCAAATCTCTCGTGGGCAAAGTTGCCCTTGTTACCGGCGGCTCGCGCTCGATCGGTGCCGCGGTCGCAAAGCGCCTCGCCAAGGACGGCGCATCGGTCGCCATTACCTATCATGGCTCGCCGGAAAAGGCGGCGGCGGTCGTTGCCGATATCGAGGCGAATGGCGGCCGGGCGGTCGCGATCAGGGCGGATGCCGGCGATGCAACTGCCGTCCGCGCTGCCGTTGCCGAGACCGTCAAGACCTTCGGCGGCGTCGATATTCTCGTTAACAATGCCGGCATCGCGCTAGGCGGGCCGATCGAGGAGATCACCGATGCCGATTATGACCGGATGATCGCCGTCAATGTCACCGGCGTCTTTGTCGGCACGCAGGAAGCGGTACGCCATATGAAGGCGGGCGGACGGGTCATCCATATCGGCTCGTCCATGGTGCGCTATGCCGCGTTCCCGACCGCCTCGCTCTACACGCTGACCAAGGGCGCGGTGGCCGGCTTCAATCGCAGCCTGGTGCGTGACCTCGGCCCCCGCGGCATCACGGTCAATACCGTGCATCCAGGTCCCACCGACACGGACATGAACCCGGATGGCGGACCGGTCTCCAAGATCGTCGGTCCCGGCATGGCGATCGGCCGCTATGGCAAGCCGGAGGAGATTGCGAGCCTGGTTGCCTATCTCGCGAGCCCGGAAGCCACCTTCGTCACCGGTGCCGACATCGTCGCCGACGGCGGCTTTACCGCCTGATTGCCACCGAAACGAACCGTGGTCCGCCCGTTGGCGGATCACGACCAATTCAGACCAACGCGCGCCGCCGCATGCAACGTGAGCTGCGCAACGACAAAGGAGAACATCATGTTGATCGGTATCATTGGCTCCGGCAACATCGGAGCGGCTTTCGCCCGTGCCCTCGCCAAAGCCCATATTCCCGCCGTTGTCGCCAATAGCCGCGGGCCGGAAAGCCTGAAGGCGCTGACGGACGAACTCGGCCCCTTCATAACCGCCGGCACGCGCGAGGAGGCGGCAAGCGCAGATCTTGTGCTTGTCGCTGTCAACTGGTCGAAGCTGCCGCAGGCGCTGGCGGGATTACCCGCCTGGAATGGCCGCATCGTCATCGACGCGAACAACCCGATCGAGGCACCTCTGTTCAAACCGGCAGAGCTCAATGGCCGGCTGTCGAGCGAGATCGTTGCGGATCTCGTGCCCGGCGCGCGCGTCGTCAAGGCGTCCAACCACCTGCAGGCGCAGCTTGTCTCAGGCGACCCGAAGGCCGAGGGCGGTCGGCGTGTACTGTTCTTGTCGGGTGACGACACTGCTGCGAAAGCCGAGGTCGCGCACCTGATCGACCGCCTCGGCTTCTTCGGTATCGACCTTGGAGCGCTCTCCGTTGGCGGAAGTCTGGCGCAATTTCCCGGCGGTCCGTTGCCGACGCTCAACCTCGTCAAGTTCGGGTGATCCGGAATCGTCCAGTCCGGCGACATCGCGCTCAGTTCGCAAGGATCGACGGTGCCGGGGCTCGGGCGGCGGCGAGCGCGACGACTGCCGCAAGTCCGTTTGCCAACGCGCTCGCCAGGATGGGCAGGGTGTAGCTGTGGCTGAGATCGAAGGCAAAGCCGGCGGCGCTTGGCCCGACGAGCGTGCCGACGGCAACGCTGGTGTAGAGCGCGCCAATGATGCTGCCGACATGGCGCCCGCCGAAGCAGTCCATCACGACGGCGGGCAGGATGGCGACCCAGCCGCCGTAGGTGACGCCGAAGACGAGCGCGAAAATCGCGAGAGTCACGAAACTGCCGGCGAAAGCCCAGAAGGCCAGGGACGCAGCCATTCCCGCGAACATGGCGACGAGAAAGACCTGTCGGCCGATCCGGTCGGCGAGGCCGCCGAGCAGGAAGCGCCCGAGCGTGCTTCCGACGCCGATGGTTCCAAGCAGCATTACCGCGGAGGCCTGGGGGAGGCCGTGGTCGAGGGCGTAGGGCACCAGGTGTACGAAGGGCACGAAGACGCCGAAGGCTGACAGCAGGCAGGCCGCATAAAGGCCTATGAACCGCCGGGTCCAGATGGCTTCGCGCATGGAGACGCCGGAAGGGGCTTTCGCCCTTGCCCGTGCGTCGATGGGGGCGCCGTCGGGGTCCGTGCCGCGGTCTTTCGGATCGTCGACGATCAGGGCGGACATGCCGATGCCGACGAGGGCCGCAAGCGCGCCAAGCACGAGATAGGTATCGCGCCAGCCGAGCGAGCCGACCAGCCAGGTGGCGAGCGGCGGCATGACCAGCGTTCCGACGCCGATCCCGCTGACGGCGAGCCCCGAGGCCAGTCCCCGGCGCGCCACGAACCAGCGCTGCACCGTGCCGATCGTCGGCACATAGGCAAGGCCGACGCCAAGGCCGATGCCGAGGCTGTAGGCGGCGTAGACTTCGGCGAGGCTGCGCGCCTGGCCGGCGAGCGCAAGACCGAGACCGACGAGGAGCATGCCGAGCATGGCAAGCCGCCGCGCGCCCCAACGGTCGGCAAGCGGGCCGGAGACGATGCCCAGCCCGAAATAGAGGAAACCTGCCAGCGAGAAGACGAGCGAAACCGAGCCGCGCGACGCGTCGAAATCTCGCTGCAGCGGCTCGACGAAGGCGCTGAACGTATAGGCGCTGCCGAAGCCGACGAAGGTGACGGCGAAGGCGGCGGCGACGACCACCCAGCCATAGAAGATGCCGTTGTTCGATGTATCGGTGCGCATGTCAGATCTCCGGATGGCGCTGATGCCAGGACGTTGCCGCCTGGAAGGCCGCGCCGCCCGCCACGAGGGCGGTCTCTTGCAGGCGACCGGCCACCAGCTGAAGCCCGATCGGCATGCCGGTGCTGCCGACGCCGCCGGGAAAGGTGAGCGTCGGGTGTCCGCTCATGTCGAACGGGCAGGTGTAGCGCTGCAGCCCGGCGATCAGCTCCGGCTGTTCGCCGAGCGTCGCGACGGTCTCGAGCGTCAACGGGGCAAAAGGCTGGACCGGGGTCAGCAGCAGGTCGATCGAGGAAAAGAGCGCATCGACTTCGCCGCGGAATGCCGCGCGCCGAAGCAGGATCTTTTGATAGTCGAGACCGGAAAGCGCGCGTCCGGCTTCAATGACGCCGGCCAGCACCGCGCCATATTGACCCCTGTGGGCGGAAAAGCTTGCCTCGTGCGCAACGGCGGCTTCGACCGCGCAGTTCGATGCCCAGTCGGCGATGACCTGCGCGACGTCGGGAAACCGGATTTCGATGATCTCAGCGCCGAGATCTGCGAAGACGCCGATGGCTTCTTGCAGCGCGGTCTGCGTTTCGGGATCGACATCGGCGCCGTTCCACGCGGGGTCGATAGCCACTCTCAAGCCGCGCAGGCCCATGTTCGCGGCGGCGGGATAGTCCGGCACCGGATCGGGCAGGGCGGTCGGATCGCGCGGATCGCTGCCGGCGATCGCGGCAAGCATCGTGGCGGCATCGAGCGTGCTGCGCGCCATGGTTCCGACGTGGTCGAGCGAGGCGGCGAGTTCGAAGGCGCCGTGGCGGCTGACGCGGCCCCAGGTCGGCTTCAGTCCGGTGACGCCGTTGGCGGCCGCCGGCCAGCGGATGGAGCCGCCGGTATCGGAGGCGAGCGCGCCATAACAAAGCCCTGCGGCCGTCGCCACGCCGGAGCCGCTCGAGGAAATGCCTGGCCAATAGGCTCCGTTCCGGGGGTTGCGGGGCGGCGTGACCGAAGGATGATGATCCGAATAGGCACCCTCTGTCATCTGCGTCTTGCCAATCAGCACGGCGCCTGCCTCGCGCAGGCGCCGCACGACCGTTGCGTCCTCGCCGGGCACGAAGGCGCCGTGCACGGTGGTGCCTGCCGCCGTCGGCGCGCCCTTCAGCCAGAACAGATCCTTGACGGCAATCGGCACGCCATGCAGCGGTCCGCGATGCCGCCCTGCGGCGATTTCCCGATCTGCTGCGTCCGCGTCAGCCCGGGCCGAAGCCTCGAGCACGAACACGTAACTCTTGAGTTCCGCATCGAGCGCAGCGATGCGCCGAAGCTGTGCTTCGACCACCTCCCGCGCGGTGACGGACCGCTCTCTGATCAAGGCTCCGACCTCTGTCAGGCCGAGATAGGCAAGGCCGATAGCGTCGCTCTTCATGTCTGTCGATCTCCTGGATGAACCTTCACATCAGCGGGTCTGCGCGTCTGCATCGCATTATAAATACTGATGTCCACCTTCAGTTCCCGCGCGATGTAGCGCGATTGCTTTGTAGGGAATATCTCGGTTAGAATGGCGAAGGACAAATCATAAATTCTGCGGCTTTCAGATTAGAAATTCTAAATGATAGAGGCGAAATTGCCCCCTCTGAATGCGCTGCGGGCCTTCGAAGCGGCCGCGCGCCACCTTTCCGTGAAGAATGCGGCTGAGGAACTGTGCGTGACGCCGGGGGCAGTGAGCCAGATGTTGAAGGTGCTGGAGCAGCATCTCGGCGTCAGGCTCTTCGTCCGGGTGAACCGCGGCATCTTCCTGACCGATGCGGGGCGGGATTATCTGCCGCCCGTGCGCAACGCCTTTCGCCAGATCGTGGATGCTTCCAAGCGGGTCGCCGCGTCGGAAGACAGCGGCGTGCTTACGGTCAGCGCGACGTCGTTCTTCACCTCCGCCTGGCTCGTGCCGCGCATGGCGTCGTTTCGCGACGCGTATCCGCAGATCGACCTGCAGGTCGTCACCAGCAATGCGCTCGTCGACTTTTCGCGCAGTGGTATCGATGTGGCCTTCCGTCATGGCTGCGGCCGCTATGCTGGCCTTCGCAGCGATCATGTACTTGCCGTTGCGATGGTGCCGGTCGCGGCCCCTTCACTGGTCGAGCGCCTGGGGACGCCGGCAAGCCCGGCCGCGCTGGTGGCCTGGCCCAAGGTGCAGGATGCTGACAGGAAGGGGTGGAGCCTCTGGCTGCAGGCCAACAATCTGGCTGAAGCGACACTGCCGACCGGGCCCTCCTTCGATGATACGGCGCTGCTGCAGCAGGCGGTGCTCGCCGGTCTTGGCGCCGGCCTGCTTCCCGCAGCGATGGTGGCACCCGAGATCGAGGCTGGGCGCCTGGTCCAGCTGGCGGACGAGACGCATATCGAGGCCTTCGCCTACTATCTCGTCTATCCGGAAGCGAATGCCGAGCAGCGGAAGATTGCGGCATTCCGGCAGTGGGTGCTGGAGTCCGTCGGGTCCCGCCTTCCGGGGTCTCACCCGCGATAGCGCAACGCCTCCACCAGCACCGCAAAGGCCGGCGAGGACTGGCGGCGACTGGGGTAGTAGAGGTGGTAGCCGGGAAACGGGTCGCACCAGTCTTCCAGCACGCGGATCAGGCGGCCCTCGGCAATGTGGGAAAGCACCGATTCCTCCGGCGCGAAGGCAAGCCCGAAGCCGGCGAGGCAGGCGGTTAGCCGGTGGGCGAGGCGGCTGAAGACCAGCTGTCCGTCGACGCGGACCTTCAGTTCCCTCCCGTCCTTCTCGAACTCCCAGGCATAGATGCCGCCATAGGTGGGCAGCCTGAGGTTGATGCAGCGGTGCTGGGTGAGGTCCTGAGGGACGACCGGCTTCGGATGCTTCTCGAAGTAGCCGGGCGCACCGACGACGGCCATGCGCATGTCCGGACCGATGCGCACGGCGATCATGTCCTTGGCGACCTGCTCGCCGAGGCGCACGCCGGCGTCATAGCGTTCGGCGACGATGTCGGTCAGGCCGTAGTCGATGATGATCTCGACCTTGATGTCGGGATAGTCCGGCAGCAGTTTCTCAAGCTTCGGCCAAAGAACCGTCTCGGCCGCGTGTTCCGCGGTGGTGATGCGCACCGTCCCCGCGGGCTTGTCCCTGATCTCGCTCAATGCCGTGAGTTCCGTTTCCAGCTGCTCGAAATGCGGGACGAGGGTGGCAAGCAGCCGTTCGCCCGCCTCGGTCGGCGAGACGCTGCGGGTGGTGCGCGTGAGCAGTCGGACGCCCAGCCGGGCCTCGAGCGCGCGCATCGTGTGGCTCAGCGCCGATTGCGACACGCCCAGTTGCGCGGCGGCCCTCGTAAAGCTGCGCTCGCGCGCGACGGCGGCAAAGGCGATGAGGTCGTTGATGTTCTCGCGCAGCATTCATGAGCCCTCTTCATAGGTCCATGCCGTTTATACCATCTAATCGCAGGCGGCAGCCATGGTTAGATTGTGCCCAGCAAGAGAACGGTCGGCGGACGGTCAGGCCTGCGCCGGCCCGGTCCGCCAAGGAGAAACATCATGGAAATCAAGAGAAGCGGTTCGCAGCCTTCGGCCAGGGGGCCGCAGGACTGGTTCAGCGGCACCGTACGCATCGACCCGTTGTTTGCGGTCAGCGAACCGGCGCGCGCGGCCGCCAATACCGTCACTTTCGAGCCAGGCGCGCGCACGGTCTGGCACACCCATCCGCTCGGCCAGGTGCTGATCGTTCTTTCTGGCTGCGGCCGCGTCCAGCGCCAGGGTGGGCCGGTCGAGGACATCCACCCGGGAGACGTCGTCAGGTTCGAGCCGGGCGAAAAGCACTGGCATGGGGCGGCGCCGACGACGGCGATGACCCATATCGCCATCCAGGAGGCGCTCGACGGCAAGGTGGTCGACTGGATGGAGAGGGTGACAGACGCCGAGTACGGCGCCGAGGAGAAGTAGGCACCACGATGGACGTCACCTCGACCAGACATCACACATCCCGCAAGACAGCGGTGCTGGCGATCGTCATCGTCAGCTACCTGATGATCGTGCTCGACATCTCGATCGTGATCACCGGCCTGCCGAAGATCCGCGACGAGCTGCAGTTCAGCGATGCCGGGCTTTCCTGGGTGCACAGCGCCTACACGCTCGCCTTCGGCGGCTTCCTGCTCTTGGGTGCGCGTGCCGGCGATATCCTCGGCCGGCGCCGGCTGTTCATAACCGGGCTTGCCATCTTCACGGCGGCTTCGGTCGTGATCGGCCTTGCGCCATCCCCGGCGTGGCTGCTGGCCGCACGCGCGGTGCAAGGCTTCGGCTCGGCGATCCTCGCGCCCGCCACGCTGGCGCTGATCCAGACGCATTTTTCCGAGGGGCCGGAGCGGACGCGGGCGGTCGCCTACTACAGCTCGGTCGCCGGCATCGGCGCAAGCTTTGGCATGGTGCTCGGCGGCTTGTTTGCGGGCTGGCTCAGCTGGCGGGTCGGGTTCTTCATCAACCTGCCGATCGGCGTCGCGTTGATGCTGGCGGCGCGCAAGTTTGTCGGCGAGACGGAACGGCGCACCGGTGAATTCGACCTTGCGGGTGCCATCAGCTCGACATTCGGCATGACGGCGCTCGTCTATGGCATCGTGCGTTCGGCGGAGGAGGGGGTGCATGGTCCGCTGACGCTCGCGGCCCTTACGCTCGGCCTTCTGCTGCTTGCCGTCTTCGTCTTCAACGAACGCCGCGCCCGGCAACCGATCATGCCGCTGAGGCTCTTTGCCAGTCGGGAACGGGTCGGGGCCTACCTGGCGCGCGTGCTGTTCCTCGCCGCGATGATCGGGTTCTTTTTCTTCTTCACCCAGTATCTGCAGGGCGTTCTCAACTTCGATCCGCTGGCTTCCGGCCTTGCCTTCATTCCGGCGACACTTGTCAATTTTGTCGCGGCGATTTCGGTGCCGCGGCTCGCGCCCCGGTTCGGCAACCGCCGTCTGCTCGCCGTCGGCCTGATCTCGGCGCTTTCAGGCATGCTCTGGATCAGCCGGATATCGGCCGACACGCCGTATCTCATCGGCATGGCGCTGCCTTTGATGCTGATCGGGCTCGGGCAGGGCTTCACCTTGAGCCCGTTGACCGTTGCCGGCATCGCCGGTGTCGCGCCTGCGGATGCGGGGGCCGCCGGTGGGGTCGTCAATGTGGCCCACCAGCTCGGCAACTCGCTCGGCCTCAGCGTGCTTGTCGCCGTCGCCGCCATCGGCGCCCATGGCCTTGATGGCAGCGCGCTGCTTGCCCACCGGGTCGACAATGTTCTCATCGGCTGCACGGTCCTGCTGGCGCTCGCACTGGCCGTCGTCGTGCTGATCGTTCGGCCACACACCGCAAGGCGGGTGAAGCGCTCGGTCTCCGATCGTTCATTCGCCTGCCAGAATTGCCGCCCGGTTTCCCAAGACCTCGCGGCCTGATCAAGGAGCATGACAATGCAGAAACGCAAGCTTGGAAAAAGCACCCTCGAAGTCTCGGCCATCGGCTTTGGTTGCATGGGCCTCAGCTACGGCTACGGACCGGCAACGGAGCGCACCGAGGCGATCCGGCTGATCCGCACGGCACATGACCTTGGCGTCACCTTCTTCGACAGCGCCGAAGCCTATACCGGCAATGAGGATCTGGTCGGCGAGGCGCTGGCGCCCGTCCGCGATCAGGTGGTGATCGCCACAAAGTTCGGCTTCGTCAATGGCGATGTCGGCCAGGGCATGGACAGCCGGCCGGAGCGTATTCGTGAGGTCGCCGAAACGGCGCTAAAGCGGCTGCGGACCGACCGGATCGACCTCTTCTACCAGCACCGTGTCGACCCCAACGTGCCGATCGAGGATGTCGCGGGGGCGGTGAAAGACCTGATTACCGAAGGCAAGGTCGGCCATTTCGGGATGTCGGAGGCGGGCGCCGCCTCGATCCGCCGGGCGCATTCCGTGCAAAAGGTGACGGCGCTGCAGAGCGAGTATTCGCTCTGGTGGCGGGAGCCGGAAGGCGAAATCCTGCCGCTGCTCGAAGAACTCGGCATCGGCTTCGTGCCCTTCAGTCCGCTCGGAAAGGGGTTCCTGACCGGCGCGATCAACGAGACGACGACGTTCGACCAGAGCGACTTCCGCATGATCGTACCAAGGTTCTCGCCCGAGGCGCGCCGGGCCAACCAGGCGCTGGTCGATCTGCTCGGCATGATTGCCGATGCCAAGGGCGTGACAAAGGCGCAGATCGCGCTTGCCTGGCTGCTGGCCCAAAAGCCGTGGATCGTGCCCATTCCCGGAACGACGAAGCTGCATCGGTTGCAGGAGAACCTGGGCGCGGCCGAAGTGACGCTCACGGCCGAGGAGCTTGGCGATATCCAGAAGGTGCTTTCAGCCGTCGAGGTGCAGGGCGCGCGTTACCCGCAACACCTGCAGCAGCGGGTCGGGAAGTAGGTCGTGACCTGTGAGTGATGCCCGTCACTTGCTAGAGCTAGCGTCGAGCACGCGGTGAAAGGTTGCGAGGAGAACGCCATTTTGACACCACCCTCCCTCATTCCTGTGCTCGTCATAGGAATCCAGGCCAGCCCAAGTCTTTGGGCTGAAGGAACCCCTGGCCCGACGGACGTCGGGTCGCTGGATCCCCGCCACAAGGGCGAGGAAGAGGGAGGATGAGGGGCCGTTTTCGCCAAAAATCCATCGTGCGGATTGTTGGCGACGCACCTGATAGAAGCACTTTGCTCGTCACGACCTATTTCAGCGTGCACACGCCGTTGGCGCCGCCCTTGCCGGTGTAGGAGACGCTGGGCGAGCCGTCGGGATTGATGCTGAGCGAGATCGTGACGCCGGCGCCCTTGGCCTCGTAGTAGTTCTCGTTGAACACTTTCAGCTTGGCTTCCTTGCCGTTGATGTAGACCGGGCCGCCCTCGTCGGCATGGACCTCGATCTTTCCGGGGCAGGTGGCATTGACGAGCGGGATCTTGGCTTCGGCGGCGCTCGCAAAAGCCAGGGCCGGGATCAAGCTCCCAAACAGGCGCAGTGCAATTTTCATCTCGCTCTCCAGCGTGGGTTGCAATCATCTCGCAGGACGACCGTGACAGGCCATCGCTGGAAGTCAAGCGCAGCCCGGTGTCATCAGTCCGTCATCAATCCGATTGTTTTTTTGCGCTGCACAAGATAGAGGATTGCAGCCGAATTTTGTGCAAATGCCTTTTCGTGGAGCAGGTCTGAGCCGGTCCCGAGGGCGACGCGCCAGCATCCCTCAAGGGCAGGGCGCCGGCGCGGATTGGAGGGTCCGGACATGAATACGTTCACCACGATAACCGAGTTGCGCGCGGCCCTTGCCGAAGACCGGCGGGCGAGCAGGACGATCGGTTTCGTGCCGACCATGGGCTACCTGCATGTCGGCCACATGGAGCTGATGCGCCGGGCGCACGCGGAAAACGACATCGTCGTCGCCAGCATCTTCGTCAACCCGCTGCAGTTCGGCGCCAACGAGGATCTGTCCAAATATCCGCGCGATCTTGCCCGCGACCAGGCGATGCTCGAAGCCGGCGACGTCCATTATCTCTTCGCGCCCGGCGTTGCCGATATCTATCCGCGGCCGATGGAAACGGTGGTCGACGTGCCGACGCTCGGCAGCGAGCTCGAAGGCTCGGTTCGTCCGGGCCACTTCGCCGGTGTCGCCACCGTCGTCACCAAGCTTTTCAACATCGTCCAGCCGGATCGCGCCTATTTCGGCGAGAAGGATTTCCAGCAGCTGCAGATCATCCGGCGCATGGTGGAAGATCTCGCCCAGCCGGTGACCGTCATCGGCGTGCCCACCGTGCGCGAGGCTGACGGGCTCGCCTGTTCGTCGCGCAATGTCTATCTCACGGCCGAGGAACGCCGTGCCGCTGCGATCGTGCCGATGGCGCTCGACGAAGCCGCGCGTCTCGTCGCATCCGGCGTCAGCGACGTGGCAGCGCTCGAAAAAGCCGTCACCGCGTATCTGGCGAACGAGCCACTGGCCAAGCCAGAGGTCGTTGCCGTGCGCGATCCCGAGACGCTGGAGCCGCTTGAGACAATCGGCGACCGGCCGGTCCTGCTCCTGCTGTTTGTCCGCTTCGGCACGACGAAGCTGCTCGACAACCGCGTGATCGCCCCGAAATCCGCGTCCTTTGCAAAGGTTGCCTGACATGAGCGTGCAGTCCCAGAAGCGCCGCCTCAGCCCCGCCAACATCGAGGCCCTGAAAGGCGAGCGCCCGATCGTCAGCCTCACGGCCTATACGACGCCGATCGCACGGCTGCTCGATCCGCATGTGGATTTCCTGCTGGTGGGTGATTCCGTCGGCATGGTGCTCTATGGGCTCGACACCACGGTCGGCGTGACGCTGGAGATGATGATCGCCCACGGCCAGGCGGTGATGCGCGGCTCTCAGCAGGCCTGCGTCGTCATCGACATGCCTTTCGGCTCCTATCAGGAATCCAAGGAACAGGCGTTTCGCAGTGCGGCGCGCATCCTGAAAGAAACCGGCTGCAGCGCGGTGAAGCTCGAGGGCGGGGCCGAGATGGCCGAGACGGTCGAATTCCTCGTCAGCCGCGGCATTCCGGTGCTCGGCCATGTCGGACTGATGCCGCAGCTCGTCAACACGACCGGCGGCTATCGCTCGGTCGGCCGCAACGACAAGGAAGTGGCAAAGATCCGCCGCGACGCCAAGGCGATCGACGATGCCGGCGCATTCGGCATCGTGATCGAGGGCACTGTCGAGCCGGTCGCCCGCGAGATCACCGCCGAGCTGCGCTCGCCGACCATCGGCATCGGCGCATCGCCCGCCTGCGACGGCCAGATCCTCGTTTCTGACGACATGCTCGGCCTCTTCAACGACTTCAAGCCGCGCTTCGTCAAGCATTTCGCCGAGCTCGCGCCTGCGATCTCGAAGGCTGCCGAGGAATATGCGGCTGAAGTGAAGGCACGCAGCTTCCCAGGCATCGAGCACACGTTCCAGGTCAAGAAGTAACGAACGCCAGTCCGCACGGACATACGAATTTCTGATGCATGGCGCGCCGGTTTCCCGATCGGTGCGCCTTTTGTTCAAGCCTCGTTCGCCAAGACATCATAAAATTCAATCATTGTATCAGCGCATTTGAATTGTTGCCGGGGGCGCAAGCGCCTATCAGTCCGGCTCCGGCCATCGCGTGTCGTTCAACGCCTCGGCCGGCGGAGGTTTCCATGACAAAAGACGATTTCTGGGAAGGCGTGCGCGGCGGCTTTCCCATCATGCTGGCGGCATCGCCCTTTGGCGCGCTGTTCGGCGCGCTTGCTGTTGATAACGGCTTTACCATCGCCGACGCGGTGTTCATGAGCGCGACCGTGTACGCCGGCGCCAGCCAGATGGTCGGCATCGAGCTGTTCGGCAATCACGTCCAGCCCTGGCTGGTGGTGCTATCGGTGTTTGCGGTCAACTTCCGCCACGTGCTCTATTCGGCCTCGATCGCCAAATATGTCCGGCACTTCACCCTCGGGCAGAAGTTCCTCGCCTTCTTCCTGCTGGTCGATCCGCAATATGCCGAGACCGAAAAGCGCGGCGAGCGCGGCCTGCCGATCACCTTTTCCTGGTATCTCGGCTTTGGGCTGATCATCTACGTGCCCTGGATCATCAATACGCTTGCCGGCGCAGTCTTCGGCCAGCTGATCGGCGATCCCAAGGCAATCGGTCTCGATGTGCTGTTGCCGGTCTATTTCATGGGCCTGGTCATGGGCTTCCGCAAGCGCGACCGGTTTCTGCCGATCGTCACTGTCTCGGGGCTCGCTTCGATTGCCGGCATGCACTTCGTCGGCTCGCCCTGGCATGTGAGCATCGGTGCGTTGGCCGGCATCGTGCTGGCCGCCCTGCTGCCGCCGAGCAACCAGGCGCCAGCGCCCACCGGCGTCGAAAAGGAGGCGTGACGATGGACCCGCAACACCTCAACCTTATCTACCTGATCATCGCCGCTGCGGTTGCCACCTTCTTGACCCGCGTCGGCGGTTACATCCTGATCACCCAGATGAAGGAGATCCCGCCGCGGCTGGAGGCGGCGCTGAATGCCGTGCCGGCCGCGGTTCTGACGACGCTGGTCGCGCCGGCCTTCGTCTATGGCGGGCTCGACGTGACGGTCGCCATGTTCGTCGCCTTTGCCATCGCGCTCGGGCTCAACCTCTCGACCCTGCGCATGCTCGTCATCGGATGGGTCGTGGTGATGGTGATCCGCCATCTGGTGATGTGAACGGGGCAGCGTTTCGCTCACGCCAGGAGATGCGAAAAAATGCTGCTCCAGGCCGAGCGGCGACATGCGAGGATGGAATTCTGGGCGCGCCCCATTCTCCCCCTCATCCTCGCCCTCGTGGCGGGGATCCAGCGACCCGATGTCATCAGGGTCAAAGGACCCATTCGCCCAAGGACTTGGGCGGCTTCCCGTGACAGGCACAGGAATGACGGAGGTTTTGGGTGGCGTTTGGCCTTCCCCCGCAAGCTCCCCATGATGCCGCCTTGCTCCCAAGTGCAGGGTCAGCAAAGTCCTAAAAACAAAAACGCCGCGCCCTCAAGAGCGCGGCGTTCTCTATTGTGGCGTGTTACGCCTGACTCAGCGTGAAAGCGCTTCCGTTGCGGCTTTCAGCCACGTGCGGGTCTCGTCGCTGGCAAGCAGCGGCATCAGCTTCTCGCGGGTTTGGGCGTGATAGGCGTTGAGCCAGTCGAGTTCCTCGTCGGTCAGGAGCGCCGGCAGCACCAGGCGGCGGTCGATCGGGCAGAAGGTCAGCGTGTCGAAGCCGAGCATCGGCAGGTCGCCGCCGGCGATCATGGCCGGCTCCTCGACCACGACCAGGTTTTCGATGCGGATGCCGAAGGCGCCGGGGCGGTAGTAGCCGGGCTCGTTCGAAAGGATCATGCCGGGCAGCAGTTCCTGCGTCGAAAGACGTGCGATGCGCTGCGGGCCCTCATGCACCGAGAGATAGGAGCCGACGCCGTGACCGGTGCCGTGGGCATAGTCGGCGCCCGCCTTCCAGAGCGCGATGCGGGCCAAGGGGTCGAGATCGACGCCGCGCGAGCCTTTGGGGAAGCGCGCGACGCTGATCGCGATCATGCCCTTCAGCACGAGCGTGAAGAAGCGCTTCTGCTCCTCCGGCACCGCGCCGATTGCCACCGTGCGGGTGATGTCGGTGGTGCCGTTGATGTACTGCGCGCCGGAATCGATCAGGAACATGGTGCCCGCTTCGATCGGCTGGTCGGTCGCGGTCGTCACGCGGTAGTGCATGATTGCCGCATGGGCGCCGGCGCCCGAGATCGTGTCGAAGGAAATGTCCTTCAGCGGGTTCTGCATGCGCTCGCCGACGGTGGCGCGGGCGGCTTCCAGCTGGTTCGTCGCGGCGATTTCGGTCACCGTTCCCGGCTGCTGGCTATCGAGCCAGGCGAGGAACTCGACCATGGCGGCACCATCCTGCAGGTGGGCGCGGGTAGAGCCTTCGATCTCGGCCTTGTTCTTCTGGGCGCGCGGCAGGCGGGCGGGATCGACGGCCTCGACAACCTTGCCGCCCTTGGAGCGGATCAGTTCGGAGATCGCGAAGGAGGCGAGGTCCGGGTCGATCATGACAGAGGCGCCGGCAGACCCGAGCGCCTGGAGGCGGTCATCGAAGGTGGCGGGGGCGACGATGTCGGCGATCTGGGTGAGATAGGCTTCCTGTTCGATGCCGGTCTTGCGCTTGTCGAGGAAGATCTCGGCGCGGCCGTCGGCGTGGATGATGGCGCGGGCGAGCGGATGCGGCGTGTGCGGCACATCGGACCCGCGGATGTTGAAGGTCCAGGCGACGGAGGAGGGGTCGGTGAGGACGACGGCAGCAGCGCCCGCCTTTTCAAGGCTGGCAGCGATCGTCGCGATCTTGTCCTTGGCCAGCGTGCCCGCATGTTCGATCGGCTGGATCGTTACCTTGCCGAGCGGGGCTGCCGGGCGGTTCGCCCAGATCTTGTCGAGCGGGTTATGGTCGAGGAAGACGAGCGATCCGCCGATGACGGCAAGCGCCTTTTCGAGCCGACGGACTTCGGCGCCCGAGTGCAGCCAGGGATCGATGCCGAGCTTGAAGCCCTTGGCGCCATGGTTTTCGAGCCAGAGATGCGGCGGTTCGCCGATGAGGTCGCCGCCGGTGAAGACCTGGCCATCGACCTGCTCCTTCAGCTGCGTGACGTAACGTCCGTCGACGAAGACGACCGCTTCACGCTGCGTGATGAGGGCGACGCCGGCCGAGCCGGTAAAGCCCGTCAGCCAGGACAGGCGCTCGGAGGAGGCGGGCACGTACTCGCCCTGGAACTCGTCGGCGCGCGGCACGAGAAAACCGTCGATGCCAAGTGCTGCGAAGGACGCGCGCAGGGCTTCGGTGCGCTCCCTGCCGAACTGCGGCGTGGAGGTGACTTCAAAAGACTGAAACATGAGGGAATTCCGGTAGAGTGAGCGGCAAACCGCGGGAAAGATGTGGGGCCATGTTAGCGGAAAGTGCCCTTGGCGGGAAAGAGGCGATATCCTGTAAGAGCCGGCCGCCCCCGCTTCTCGCGATGCCCCTGGTTGCAAACCAACAGGAGAGCAATTGCTCATTTACCATACATATGCGCTCAGTGCATGGCACCCATGCTCAGAAAACCCTTTCTCTATCGGAATAATAGTTTATAAGCCGCCTCAACGAACACGGACGAACATCCGGTGGTTCAAAAAGCTGCGGTTCCGAGAATAGTTGGTCACTCTGTTCTCCTCCTCCCTCAAGGGTGGTCAGCTTCGGAACGGTAGACGCCCGCTCGAGCACTCCTCCTCCTCAGGCTCGCGGGCATGGTTGGCCACAAGCCAGCCAGCAGGCGATGCCCCTGGCATCGCCTTAGTTTCGAAAGGCCGCCCGTCATGATAGACGAGGCGGCCTTTTCGTTTTTCCGATCTGGATTGTCACGGCAAGAAGTATCATCCCAGCCGAATCGATACGGTCGTGGGGTAGTTCGCTTGCCAAGCTTGACCTTCATACAGCTCAACGACAACTGGAACGCTGATCCGAACGTTCCGGCGGTGGAAGTTCACGCGGCAGGAAGCGTAATCCAGCTTTGCTTTCGGCTGGCTCATTGGGGGCATCCGGCACGCGAGGATGAGATCGGTTATCTCACGTTCGACGGATGCCAAGCCTGGCGGCTCGGAGCGACCAATGACGAGGGCTGGTTTCGCGGCCAATGCCGTTACAGCAGGCTCGCGCCCAAATGGGGTGAGTTTTACGAGTTGGTGGGCGACGATCCGCTCCGCGACCAGGTATCGGGCTGGCGCCCGGCACCGATACCGGAGCCGACGGACAGACATTTCCTATTCTATCTTCGCGACGACACTTTCGAGTGCCTTGCGCGGCATTGGTCGTTCGAGCGTGAGACGCCGACGGTGTTGATTGAGGATGTCGTGGCCGCGCAGGATTAGCGGCCGCGCCCTCACTTCTCCAGATGAATCGTCACCCAGCCGTTGCGCCAGATGGTGCGCACGTGGCGCAAATGCTGGCCGTTGTAGTGGGCGAGCACCTTCCAGCGCTGTTCGGCGAGAATGCCTGAGAGAATGACCGAGCCGCCGGGGGCGAGGTTGGCGACGAGCTGCGGCGCCATCTTCATCAGGGGCCGGGCGAGGATGTTGGCGATGATGAGATCGAACGGGCCGTTGCTGCTGAAGGCGGTCGAGTGGAAGCCGGGAGCCGTCGCAAAGGTCATGCCGGTGACGACGCCGTTGGCGCGGGCGTTGTCCTCGGCGACGCGGGTGGCGATCGGGTCGATGTCGGTGGCGAGCACCGGCACGTGCAGCAGCTTCCAGGCGGCAATCGCCAGCACGCCGCTGCCGGTGCCGAGGTCGAGCACGTTGCGGACGGTGCGGGTGCGGGCAACCGAGGCCAGCACTTCGAGGCAGCCGGCGGTGGTGCCGTGGTGGCCGGTTCCGAAGGCCTGGCCGGCATCGATCTCGATCGCGATCTCGCCGGTCTTGACCTTGTCGCGGTCATGGGAACCGTGCACGACGAAGCGGCCGGCGCGCACCGGCGCCAGGCCCTCGAGCGACTTGGCGATCCAGTCGATATCCGGCAGCACCTCACGCGTGATCGGCAGGTGGGCGAAGTCTTGCGCAAGCGCATCCACCAGGCGCTCGTTCACGCACTCCTCGTCGACCAGCATCATGTAGATCGAGGCTTCCCAGATGTCGCGTTTCTCGTCGACTTCCGTGGTGCCGATGGCGAAGTCCTCTTCGCCGAAGACCTCGCTCAGGCGATCGAGCACGGCTTCCGCCTGCTTCTCGGTGGTGCTGACGAAAAGTCTGATCTCGCTCAAGGCTCTGTCCTTCGGCTGGCAAATCCGCTGTCCGCATCAAACCGCAAGGGCGGCGCACCGGGCGGCGGCACTATTGCGCTGTGCGCTATCACGATTGCCCGCCAAAGGCAAAGCGCCGGGCAGGCCCGGCGCTCGCGATCGTCAATCGGTTTTGAAAGGCGCTCAGCCCTTGGTGAGGTTTTCCAGCTTCTTGACCGCCGTCTCCGGGTTTTCCTCGTAGGCGATCGTGCCGGAGAACTTGCCATCGGCGTCGAGCAGGAACACTGAGGCGGTGTGGTCCATGGTGTAGTCGCCATCGGGCTTGGCCGGATCGACGGGCACCTTCTTGGCGTAGACGCGGAAGCCCTTGACCATCTCCATCACCTTGTCGGCCGGGCCGGAAATGCCGGTGATGCGCTTGGAGACGTTGGAAACGTACTGGCCGAGGATTTCGGGCGTATCACGCTCGGGATCGACGGTGATGAAATAGGCCTGCAGCTTGTTGCCGTCCGGGTCGACCTTTTCCATCCAGCCGTTCAGTTCGAACAGCGTCGTCGGGCAGACTTCCGGGCAATGGGTAAAGCCGAAGAACAGCGCCGTCGGCTTGCCCGTGAACGCCTTCTCGGTGATTTCCTTGCCGTCCTGGGCAACCAGCGTGAAGGGTACTCCGAAGGGGCCGGAGGAGGCCACCTGCTTCGACTGGGTCATTTCATAGGTCAGCCAGCCCAGAATGCCCGCCATGGCGACGACGGCGGCCCAAAGGACGATGCGGATGGTTTTCATGCGTGCTACCGATGTTGTTGGGGCCAAAGACGGCCATGTCGGGTTGATCGCACGTTGATACCGCCTTAGCGCACCCCGCGCAAATGGGACAATTGCCGCAGGTTGCGCGAGAAAGCCCGCGTCGCGGACCGCCCATCATCCGGCCGGCGCGGAGCGAAATTTGCAGCGAGGCAGCGTCTCTCAGAGGCGATCGCGCTCTAAAGGCACCAGGAAAGCCCGGATTGGGCGAGGGCGAGGAACATCTCGGCGCCGTGTTCCATCCAGCCGCGGAAGGCGACAAGGAGGACGATCGCGATCCCGGCCGCAAGGCTTGCGGCGAGGGGAAGGCGGATCGAGCGCTGCGACTTTGTGTTCATGGAGACGATCATAACATCTCTCGCGCGGGAAGGGGAAGCCGGCCAGGTCATGCGGGGCGATCGGTGCGTGGTGCCGGACGGATGCCCGATGGCGGTAGACAACCCGCCCGACGCTCCGATGGATTGTGTCCGCAAAGCCCGGGAAAACCGGCGCTTGCAGCAAATATGCGCAATTTCGAAAATAAGGTGTTTTCACTGGGGATCCCCGCGCCGCCTTAGCGAATGTTTAAGGTCTGTTTGACAGTGTTTTTCCCGCGGGAGGAGTGCTGGCGCTCCGATGACATGACGTCATCCGGCTTGATCGGCCCCGGCTTTCCGCATCGATCGTAGGAGGATGCCGCGTCACGCGGGATCCCGTGACCATGGATTCCCATGACTTTCACATCTCACTCCTTGAAGCGCAATCTCTCCGTCAGCCAGCGGCTGGCGACGCTTGCCGGCGCCGCCTTCGTCGGTTTCGGCTCGGTGCTCGGGGTCGGGTGGTATGAAGGGCGACTGGCCAACGACGCGCTTGCGGGCGCGATCGCGGCGCAAAACGGGCTGACGACGGTCAACGAAATCCGCCTGTCGACGACCAATCTGGTGCTGAACGCCATGGACAGCATCATCGACCGCGAAGAAGGCGCCATCCAGCCGGCGCGGGCCGCCAGCATCGCCCAGATCCTGGCGATGCTCGAGACGAAGTCCGCCGATATCAAGGCGCTCGCCGGGCTTTTGGGCCAAGGCGACATGCTTTCCACTTTCGACGCCGATGTCGCAGAACTGCGCCAGGCGATCGGCACGGACCTGAAGGTGCTGATCGAGGGCAAGGCTTCGGCCGACGAATTCGGCAAGATCGACGATGCGATCGACGGCGCCGGGGAGCGGGTCGCGGCCGCGCTCACCAGCCTTTCCAGCGCCGCAAGCGGTCTGGTGCAGACGCGCGTTGCCGAGGCGCGGGCCGCGTCCGACCAGGCGTTCCAGCTGCAGCTCGCTTCCGGCCTGATCGCCATGGCGACGCTGCTCTATCTTCTCTGGTTCCATGGCAGCACGCTGCGCCGTGGCATCCTCGCCTTGCGCGACGGCATGAAGCGGATCCAGAACGGCGAGCTTTCCACCAGGCTCGAAGCGCTCGAGCGGGGCGACGAGATCGGCGCCATGGCGCGCTCGGTCGACCTGTTCCGTCTTTCTGCGATCGAAAAGCAGTCGCTCGAACAGAGTGCTGCCCATAGCCGCCGCGAGATCGAGAAGGAGCGGGAGCAGCAACAGAGCGAGCGCGAGGAAGCGGTGCGCCGCATCCAGACGGCGATCGACAATCTCGGCCGCGCCCTGACCCAGCTTGCCGACGGCGACCTTGCGGTTGCCATCGACCGGCCGTTCGACGGCAATCTCGATCAGCTCCGGCAGAACTTCAACCAGACGGTCGAGCGGCTGCGCGTGGTGCTTTCGAGCGTCAAGGACAATGCGCTTTCGATCGAATCCAACGGTCGCCAGATGCGCGCCGCCGCCGACGATCTTGCCCGCCGCACCGAACGGCAGGCGGCATCGCTGGAGCAGACCTCGGCCGCACTCGACCAAATTACCGTGACCGTCCGCACCGCGACCGAGCGCGCCGAAGAGGCAAGCCGCATGGTCGACGAGACCCGCACCAATGCGGAGGAATCGGGCCGCATCGTCGGCGAGGCGATCTCCGCCATGGCGCGCATCGAGGGCGCCTCGAACGAGATCGGCAAGATCATCAACGTCATCGACGAGATCGCGTTCCAGACCAACCTTCTGGCGCTCAACGCCGGCGTGGAAGCAGCGCGCGCGGGCGAGGCGGGCAAGGGTTTTGCCGTGGTGGCGCAGGAAGTGCGGGAACTCGCGCAGCGCGCAGCCGGTGCGGCCAAGGACATCAAGGCGCTCGTCAGCCGTTCCGGCAACGAGGTCGGCGCCGGCGTCAAGCTGGTGCGGGCAACGGGCGAGGCGCTCGGTCGGATCGGCGCCGATGTCGTGAGAATCAACGAGCACATGACGTCGATCGTCATGGCGGCGCGCGAACAGTCGACCGGTCTTGGCGAGATCAGCACCGCCGTCGGCCAGCTCGACCAGATGACGCAGCAGAACGCCGCCATGGTCGAGCAGACCAATGCGTCGAGCCACACGCTGGCGCAGGACGCCGAACGCCTGACCGGGCTTGTCGGCCAGTTCCGCGAAGGACATTCGATGCCGCGCACCATGCCGGGCCATGGGTCGGCGCCCGTGGCGCCCGTGACGCCGAGCACCAAGGCGGCCGCTTCGCCGCAGGTCCGAGCGCCTGTCGCGCAGCCCGCGCAACGACCAGCTGCGAAAGGCACCGGCGAGGCCGTGCCGCTGCGCAAGATCGGCGCCGCCAAGATGGCCTCGTTTCCAACTCCATCCCCCGCCAAGGCCCTGATGGGCAAGCTTGCGGGCGCATTCGGCAACAAACCGGGCTCGGTGCCGTCGACGACGGCCTCCGGTGAGAACTGGGAAGAATTCTGATCATGACCAACGCAATCAAGCAGTCCGGCGCCTATCTCGAAATCGTCTCGTTCCACCTCGGCGACCAGGAATTCTGCATCGACATCATGGCGATCCGCGAAATTCGCGGCTGGGCGCCGGTCACCCCGATGCCGCACACGCCGCCCTACGTGCTCGGCCTCATCAACCTGCGCGGCGCGGTGATCCCGGTCATCGACATGGCTGCCCGTCTCGGCATGAAGATGACCGAGCCTTCCGAGCGCTCGGCGATCATCGTCACCGATATCGCCGGCAAGCTCGTCGGCCTGCTGGTCGAGCAGGTCTCCGACATGATGACCATCAAGAGCGAGGCCCTGCAGCCGGCGCCGGAGATCATCCCCGAGGCCCAGCGCGCCTTCTGCCGCGGCATCGTCGCGCTCGAAAAGACGATGGTGTGCTTCCTCAACCTCGACACGGTCATTGCCGACGAGCTGGCGCAGGCCGCCTGAAGCCTCTCGTTTCGGATCTGACGAAGCCCCGGTGAACCGTCACCGGGGCTTCTTTGCGTCTGAGGACTTACCTTGAGGCGTCCTGAGGGCTTGGGATCAGTTGTCGCGCGGTACTGGTCCCGAACGGTCAAGTTAAACTTCGGCAATGAACTTCACGCTTGGGCGATGCCATTGTGACAAAACGTCAAGTGGCTGGGCGGGTTACTTGTACTACTTTACCGGTGTTGCCGGGTGCCCGAACGGAGGCCGGGTGCCAGGTATTCCTGCATGGTTTCGTTGATCGGAGCCGATCAAGGGACAAAGACATGCAGGCGTTCAAAGCTCTACAGCGACCCTTGCGCGCCCGATAAGACGCGCGGCGCCGTAGCAACCGGAGTTAAACCTATGACAATCTCTGCAAGGAAACTCATCGCCGCGCTCTCCGTCACGATGGTCATGGCTTCGCCGGCCCTGGCAGACAGCTACTACCAGGGCATCGACGTCAACAATCCTCCCGGAACGCAGAACACGCACAAGGCGATGCCGACGATGAAGCGGCCGTCCGCAACCGTCGACACGATGTCCACGGGCAGCATCAGCAGAACGTCCGCTCCGACCCCGGTCTATCGTGAGCGCAATCCCTATGGTGGATACCAGGGTGGCGATGGCGACTACTACCAGGGCATCGTCCCGCCGACGAACTACTGAAGGATCCGGCCCTCAAGGTGAGAGCCCTGAGGGCGAAAAGAGCGGGGAACGAACGGACCTCCCGCCGGCCTCATTCCTCGTTACGCTCTGACAAGGCTTTGGAAGCGCCCACGAAGGGGCGGGCGCTTCACCTCTCAAAGTCGCCGCGCACGCCGATAGCGGCGGAAGCAATTTTCTCTATTGCGGCTTGCCGCTTTGCCAGGTGACGGTCTGGCCATAGAGCGGAATGGTGGTGATCGACATCTTCGCAGAGCCGTCCGTCAGTTCCCGCGAATGGGCGAGATAGATCAGCGTGTCGTTCTTGCGGTCGTAGATCCGCGTGACCAGCAGGTTCTTCCAGACGAGCGACAGCCCGGCGCGAAAGACTTCCTCTCCCCCCTTCGACAGATCGATGTCGCCCACTTCGATCGGGCCGGTCTGGCGGCAGGAGATCGAGTTGTTCGACGGATCCTCGAACCAGTTGCCGTTCTTCAGCCGGTCGATGACGCTGCGGTCGAAATAGGTCACGTGACAGGTGACGCCCTTGATCTTGGGGTCGCTGACGGCATCGATCATGATGTCGTTTCCAAGCCAGTCGACGCCCACTTCGCCGACCGTCTGCGCGCGGGCGGGCAGGGTGGCGGCCGCCAAGGCGAGGCTGGCCAGAAAGGCGGCACGAAAAGCACGCAGCATGAAGTATCCCTCCGGCGGCGGTGCCGGCCTCACCGGGCGCACAGCCGCTCTTCACATTGAAACGCCGCTTGCCTGTCACGATCCGGCGGTGCCGGAAGCTTCGGACGGGCAGCGAGGATCAGATAGGTTTGGGACACGGCTTTGCAAGGCGGACCTTGCGCGACAGGCCCTAGCCTGTCTCGCGCAGCAACTGCGGCTCAGGGATGCGGGTATCGGCCGCGCGCATCTGCGCGGCTGCGGCGGCGAGCACACGCGTGCTTGCATCCGGCTGGAAGCGTCCGGCAATGGTGCAGCGGTCGCGCCCCTCGGCCTTTGCGTCGTAGAGCGCCATGTCGGCCCGGATCATGACGTCGCTGATCGTATCGCCGGCAACTGCTTCGGCAAGGCCGATGCTGACCGTCAGCCGGATCGGCCGATCGGATCGGCCGATCGGCGTGTCGCGCACCGTGCGGCCGATTTCTTCGGCGAGCGCAAAGGCGGAATCCTCGGAATGATTGGGAAGGACGATGCCGAATTCTTCGCCGCCGATGCGTCCGATCGTGCCGCGCCCGCCGAGACAGGTGGCGACGGTGCCGGCGAAATGGCCAAGGGCCGCGTCGCCGACGGCATGGCCGTAGCGATCGTTGATCTGCTTGAAGTAGTCGAGGTCGAGCAACAGGAAGGAGGCCGGTCTCTGGCGCGCGAAGCTGGTATTGAGCGTGCGCTGCCCGAGATCGAGAAGGGCGCGGCGCGACAGCACGCCGGTCAGTTCGTCGCGCGCGATCGCGCTCTTCAGATCGGTGATCACCCGGTTCTGGATCATCAGGATCACGCCGAGAAAAAGCGCTGGCAGATAGAAGTACCGCATGGCCGCGCAGGCGATGTCCCAGGTCATTGGCTCGAGTGGAAGGGCGTAGGCGTCATGGGCGGCCGGCGACAGCATGGTGACGGCAAGCAGCGCCGAACAGCCGACCGCGGCCAAGGCGATCACCACCAGGCGCTCGACGGGGCCCGGGGCCCGGCGGCGGTGCTGCGAGCAGACGGCGATGTTGAGCAGGAAGGCGGCGACGATACCGGTCGCCGAGAGCGCGTGCAGCGTCAGGTCGTTGGCGCCGAAGGCGGCGAGCAGCACGGCAAAGACCGCCATCGCCGCGGCGACGACGAGCAATGTGGACATGCGCCGCGAAACATCGAGGGCGCGATGGAATCCTGAAAGCACGAACAGGCAGGCGCCCGCAAGCGAGACCACCCCGACCGGAAACAGAAGCTGAAGCGCCGGCCATTCGGCCAGCATCAGAAACAGCGTCGCGGCGCTCGCGACGGCACAGGCGACGGCAAAGTCGGTGCCGCCTTCGACCATCGAGGCGCGCAGCGAAATCAGGACCGGGAGCATCGCCAGAAGGGCAATGATGGATATGACAGGGAGAAAGCTCATTTCGAAACGGCCTGTCGTGCTAAAATCAACAAAGGCGGCTTGCGTCTCAGCCAGATATGCAAGCGCAATTGGTAGCGATGGCACCTTAACGAAACCCGGCTAAATCCGTTGCAATTTTAGCGATTGGTCGGGATTGGCACGGTTGTTCACAACGCGGTCCCGGCACCTGAGGCGCGGCGGATTTTCGGGGCCGGTCGCCGGGTTGGGCGGATCTCGCGAGCGCGGGCCGATGGGTGCGGATTTGCCGGATCGGAGGTCCGCGCCAGGGCAGACATGAACCCCGGATCAAAGGCGGGCGGGCGCAGCCCTTGCCCGGTTCGCGGCGCGCAACGATCGGTCCCTTGTGGCGTTGTCTCAGGTCGACAGCTCGAGCAAACCTTCTTGGAGGAGCGCCGGTGTTTACGGGGGTGCGGATATTCAGGGACAGGGCGGACGCCGGGCGGCAGCTCGCCCGGGAGATCGCGCGGCAAGACATGCGTGATCCCCTTGTCATGGCGCTGCCGCGCGGCGGCGTTCCAGTCGGCTACGAGATCGCCGTTCACATCGGTGCGCCGCTTGAAATCCTGATCGTGCGCAAGATCGGTGCGCCGGGACATCTGGAGTTCGGGCTTGGCGCACTGGTCGATGGCGAGGAACCGCAACTGGTGCTCAATGATGAGGCGATCCGTTTGGTGCAGCCGCCGGCCGGCTATATCGAGGCGGAGACGGAGCGCCAGCGGGTCGAGATCCTGCGCCGCCGCGCCCTCTACCTGGGCGATCGCGCGCCCATATCTGCGAAGGATCGCGACGTCGTTCTCGTCGATGACGGCATCGCCACGGGCGGGACCGTGCGGGCGGCGATCAGGGCACTTCGTCCGATGGGCGCACGCCGCATCCTGCTCGCCGTGCCGGTCGCCCCGAAAAGCGAGCTTGTCGCGCTCAGGAATTCCGTCGACCGCATCGTTTGCCTCGCCACCCCCTTCGCCTTCCGCGCCGTCGGCCTGCACTATCACGACTTCGAACAGACGAGCGACGAGGAGGTGATCGCGTTGCTCGGCAAGGCGGCGCGCAAGGCGCCCGATACTCACATCTGACGCCGACATCCGCCGCGAGATTTATGTGCTCTTCGCCCGCGGATACCGCTTGCCACGTAAGGGGAATCAATCAATTGTTGAGATGGAATGCGAATACTCGTGTGTAAGTAGTTCTTGTTAGGCGCGTCGAAGGGGAGCGGCATGTCGTTTAAGGAGCAGGTTACAGAACTTTCGAAACGCGCCGTTTCCGCGCAGACGATCGCACTTACAGAAGAGGCGACCAAGAACGCGCTGGTGATGCCCTTCTTGCGAACACTCGGTTTCGACGTGTTCGACCCAACCCAGATCATTCCGGAGTTCGTCGCGGATGTCGGGCTGAAGAAGGGTGAAAAGGTCGATTATGCCGTGAAGATAGACGGCAAGATCCGCTACATTCTCGAAGCGAAAGCGGTCAGTGCCAATTTGTCAGATGCGCAGTACAGCCAGCTTTACCGCTATTTCTCGACGACGGATTGTTCCATCGCAATTCTGACCAATGGGATCCAGATCTGGTTTTTCACGGACCTCGACGCTCCCAACAAGCTTGATGTAAATCCGTTCTTCAAGTTCGATTTGTTTGACTACGACGAAAATGACCTGCGTGAGCTGGAGAAGTTTCACAAGGATCGCTTTTCGATTGAAGACATCAAGAGCTCGGCCAATGCGCTCAAGCGCATGAAGGCCGCGATCAGCTGTATCGAGGCGCAATTCAGCGAGCCGGATGACGAGTTCGTGCGGCTGATCTCGAAGAACATCTATGATGGCAAGTTGACCGCCGCGGTCGTCACCGAGTTCAAGCCGATCATCAAACGCGCATTTGACGATCTCGTGAGACAGAAGATCCAGCGTCGGCTGACGGCCGCCTTCAATGACAGCGTCAGCATTCCGCCCGCAAGCGGCGTGAGCGAAAACGCGTCCAGCGATCTCACCGAAGAGAGCGGCGTTGAGACGACCCAAGACGAACTGGACGGCTTCAACATCGTCCGCGCGATCGGCGCGGAGTTCGCGGATATTTCGCGAATAGTGATGCGAGATCAGAAGAGTTACTGCGCCATCAACTTCGATGACAACAACAGGAAGCCGATCATGCGGCTGCATTTCAATTCGAAGACCAGATACCTGACGATCTTTGACGCTGACAAGAACGGTACTCGCTTCGACGTTGATCGGGTGACCGATATCTACAAGGCCAAGGGGGAGATCCAGGCTGTGATCCAGGCCTACGCCAGGAACGGCGCCGCTTGACGGTCCCGAACAAAATATAATCTCGGCCCCCGCACCCTGCTTCTTGCGCCTTGGCGAGGCGCGCTCCACATTCCTGCCGCGCGATAACGGTGGGAGCGGCTGCCTAAGGGGGTAGCCTGAGGAGGTTGAATGGCCGCGAAGATGGAAATCGGCAGGACGCTTGAGGATTATTGCCGGCCCGAGCGGATGGCGCTCGTCGTCTACGACATGCAGGTGGGGATCACCAATCAGGTTAAGAACGGTCCGGCGGTCCTTGCCGAAGTGCTGAAGGTGCTGGAGGCGGCGCGGGCAGGCGGGTTTCCAGTGATTTTCCTCCGGCATCTGTCGATGCCGAAGCCGCTGATGGGGGCGTTCCAGACCCGCCAGGCGATGGCCTGGCAGCGGACGGACGATCCGGACGCGGTCCATCCCTGGTTCCTGCGCGGCTCGCCGGGTTTCGAGCTTGTTCCGGAACTTGCCCCTCGCGAGAACGAAGCGATCCTCGACAAGATCACGTTTTCGGCCTTCGAGGGCACGCCGCTTGCCATGATCCTGCGCGACCTCGGGCTCACCTCCTTTGCCATCTGCGGCATCGCCACCGAGATCGGAATCGATCCGACCGTGCGCCACGCGACCGACCTCGGCCTGGTGCCGATCGTCGTGCGCGACGCCTGTGGGGCAGGCCACCACGAGGCCGGCGAACGTTCCATGGACAACATCGTCTTCATGGGCGATGCGATCATGACCGACGTTCAGGCCATCACCACGGCGATGACCAAGCGGTAAGACTGATCAAGCTATTCCTTCGACTTTATCGTGTTTCAGGATCCTTCAATGACCGACAAACTTCTCATCCGCCCGATTGCCAAGACCGACTACGAGCAGTGGCTGCCGCTCTGGGACGGCTACAACGCCTTTTACGGCCGCTCGGGCGAAACCGCGCTTGATCCCGCAATCACCGCCATGACCTGGTCGCGCTTCTTCGACGCCTACGAGCCGGTGCATGCGCTGGTGGCGGAAAACGAGGGGCGACTGATCGGGCTCACCCACTATCTCTTCCACCGCAGCACGACGATGATCCAGCCGAACTGCTACCTGCAGGACCTCTTCACCAATGCGGAAGCGCGCGGCAAGGGTGTCGGGCGGGCGCTGATCGAGGGCGTCTACGAGGCGGCACGCGCCGTCGGCGCGCCGCGTGTCTACTGGATGACGCACGAGACAAACGAAACGGCGATGACGCTCTACGACAAGGTAGCGGAGAAGTCGGGGTTTCTGGTGTATCGCAAGGTGGTTTGAGGAGGGCAGGCAGCGCCTGCCCAGGTCTCACGCCTTCTCCACAAACCCGTCCAAGACCCGCTTCTGGCCGGCGCGGTCGAAGTCGATGGTGAGCTTGTTGCCTTCGATCGCGGCGATGTTGCCGTTGCCGAACTTCATGTGGAAGACGCGGTCGCCGACCGAAAAGCGCGAGGGTTCCGTCGCCGTCGATTTCGCCACCAGCTCGCCGTCGATGGTGCGGCCGCGCGGGCCGCTTTCGCCGTAGCCGATGCGCTCGACCGCGTGGCCGGAGCGGGTGCCCCAGTTGTCGCGGGTGGCGTCGGAGCGGTGCTGCTGCGCCCGCTTCCAGCCCGGCGTCGAGTAGGTGTTCTGGAACGGATCGGCCTTGTCGAAGCGCGACTGGCCGTAGCCGCCGCGGCCGTAACCGCCGTAGGACTGCTCGTTTTCGGCGACGTCCACATGGGCTGATGGAAGCTCGTCGAGGAAGCGCGACGGCATGGTCGACTGCCAGAGGCCGTGGATGCGGCGGTTGGAGACGAACCAGATGTGGCAGCGGTGCTTGGCGCGGGTAATGCCGACATAGGCCAGGCGACGCTCTTCCTCGAGGCCGGAGCGGCCGCCTTCGTCAAGCGCGCGCTGATGCGGGAACAGGCCTTCCTCCCAGCCGGGCAGGAACACGGTGTCGAACTCCAGGCCCTTGGCCGAGTGCAGCGTCATGATCGAGACGGCGTCGAGGTTCTCGTTCTGCTCGGCATCCATGACCAGCGCCACGTGTTCGAGGAAGCCACGCAGGCTCTCGAAAGCTTCCATCGAGCGGATGAGTTCCTTCAGGTTTTCGAGCCGTCCCGGGGCTTCGGCCGACTTGTCGGCCTTCCACATGTCGGTATAGCCGCTTTCCTCAAGGATCTGCTCGGCAAGCTCGGTGTGCACCGTGGTCTCGAGCAGCGTCTGCCAGCGGCGGAAATCGGTGACGACGTCAAACAGCGCCTTGCGCGCCTTCGGCTTAAGCTCGTCGGTCTCGATGATCTCGGAGGCGGCAGCCAGCATGGGCACGTTACGGGCGCGCGCATAGTCGTGCAGCGTGCGCACGGTGGTGTCGCCAAGGCCGCGCTTCGGCGTGTTGATGATCCGCTCGAACGCCAAATCGTCGGCCGGCTGGCAGACGAGGCGGAAATAGGCCATGGCATCGCGGATTTCGAGCCGCTCGTAGAAGCGCGGGCCGCCGATGACGCGGTAGTTGAGGCCAAGCGTGACGAAGCGGTCTTCGAACTCGCGCATCTGGAACGAGGCGCGCACCAGGATCGCCATGTCGTTCAATTTGTGCTTCTGGCGCTGCAGCTGCTCGATTTCCTCGCCGACGGCGCGGGCTTCCTCTTCCGAATCCCAGGCGGCGTGCACCTTGACCTTCTCGTCATCCGGATCGGTGCGGTCGGTAAACAGCGTCTTGCCGAGGCGGCCCTCATTATGGGCGATCAGGTGGCCGGCAGCGCCCAGAATATGTTCGGTCGAGCGATAGTTGCGCTCGAGCTTGATTACCTTGGCGCCCGGGAAATCCTTCTCGAAGCGCAGGATGTTGTCCACTTCCGCGCCGCGCCAGCCATAGATCGACTGGTCGTCGTCGCCGACACAGCAGACGTTCTGCGGCACACCCTTCGGGCGCTGGGCCAAGAGCCGCAGCCACATGTACTGCGCCGTGTTGGTGTCCTGGTACTCGTCGACGAGGATGTAGCGGAACTTGTCGTGGTAATCCTTCAGCACGTCGGCATGGGTGCGGAAGATGCGGATCGGATGCAGCAGCAGGTCGCCGAAGTCGCAGGCGTTCAGCGTCAAGAGCCGGTTCTGGTAGGCGGCGTAGAGTTCGCGGCCCTTGCCGTTGGCAAAGGCGCGGGCGTCGCCCTCGGGGATCTGGGCGGGGTCGAGGCCCTTGTTCTTCCAGCCGTCGATCATGCCGGCGAACTGCTTGGCCGGCCAGCGCTTGTCGTCGATGCCCTCGGCCTGGATGAGCTGCTTGATCAACCGCACCACATCGTCGGTGTCGAGAATGGTGAAATCGGAGCGCAGGCCCACCAGTTCGGCATGGCGGCGGAGCAGCTTGACGCCGATCGAGTGGAAGGTGCCGAGCCAGGGCATGCCTTCGACCGCGTGGCCGACGAGCACGCCGATGCGCTCCTTCATCTCGCGCGCCGCCTTGTTGGTGAAGGTCACTGCGAGCATCTGCGAGGGGAAGGCGCGCCCGGTCGAAAGGATATGGGCGATGCGGGTCGTCAGCACCCGGGTCTTGCCGGTGCCGGCACCGGCGAGAACCAGCACGGGCCCATCCAGCGTCTCGACGGCTTCGGCCTGTTCCGGGTTGAGGCCTGAGAGATAGTCCGGGCGCGGCTGGGCGCGGTCGCGCGCGGCCATCGCGCGCGCGGCGATGCCGCCGGCAGCTGAAACACCTGCGGGGGCTGGCTGCTGCTTGCGCGGCGCCGGCTCCTCGTCGAAGAAGGGAATGTCGTCGAAACCACTCATCATGCGGCTCAATGTAGTGATTCGGTGTGGAAAGGCCAGAAAGGATGTTCTTCTTTTATTCCGTTTTCTGCACGAGCCGCACCAAGCCTGTGGAAAGACAGGCGATTTCGAGACCGCTTATTTTGGCGGCTGTTTCGCTTGTCGCATGTCGCAAGCGCAAAACCGCTTCACACGTTTGCGCGACAGGTTTTACCCAGCCGTCTTGTCGAAAACCGGATCGACAGGCACCTGAAGCGCCGTCGCAAGCTGGTTGGTCCGGGCGGCAAGCGAGATGATGCGCAGGAGATCGGCATGCTCGGCATCGCTCATGCCCTTGGCCTTTGCCGCCGCCGTATGGGAATGGGCGCAGTAGCCGCAGCCATTGGTGACGGAAACGGCGATGTAGAGCATTTCCTTGACCAGCGGGTCGAGCGCCGAGGGCGTCGCCATCACCGCCTTCACGTCGCGCCAGGTCTGGTCCAGCAATTCCGGATCGAAGGCGAGCCACAGCCACATGTTGTTGATGAAATCGGACTTGCGGGTGGCGCGGATGTCGTCGAACACGGCCTTGACGCGGGGATCGGCTTCAGGGTCCTGGGGCGGGGATACGGTGCTCATGGGGCTCCTTCGCTGTTGTGCCTCGGCGGTCGCTTGATCAGACGACGATAGCCGACGTCGCGGCGATTGCCAGCGTTGCGTTTGCGGCCGCCTTCGTCGGGCGCTCAGTTGGGGATTTCGTTGCAGGGCTGAATGTTCGAGCCGAATGGTCCGGTTGTAAACAGCACGCCCTTGCTCGAGCCCTGATAGGCGTTGCCGTTTTGCGTGACGATGAAGACCCTGCGGCCGCAAAAGCCCGTCGGCCGCGCGGCAACCTCGCGTGTCTGGCCGCTGGCATTGGTGACGGTTTTGGGATTGCAGGCCCCATAGGGCGTGTCGGCCATGCGAACGGTTGCTGTCGAGGCGCGGCTGAGCGGCGCGGAACTGCCGGGCGGGAACGTACCCGACGCCGTGCCTGCCGCCGCGACCGTCGATTGGGTGATCTGAAAATCTCCGGTGCTGTCGTCATAGCGGCAGCGCTTGATCGCCCAGATCCACACGGCAATGTCGCGCACGCCGCTCTCGGGATCCTCGGCTGACGCTGCGATGGTCAGAGGTGCCAGATCGGGAACGCTTCGGCGGCGGTTGCAGCAACTGCTGTCGTTGAAGACCGGATCGGGGTTGCCGTGGTCATCCAGGATGCCGGTGATTTCGAGTTTTGTGGTGGGGCCGGTCGTGTCGTCCGCCTGGACAGTCACGGTTTGGCACCCCGCAAGAACCGATGCCGCAGAGACGAGCGCGAGTGTCAGGCAGAAGGCATGCAGCACCATGACGAACCCCCGTCATTGCCTGTACCGGTGCTGAAGATACTCCCGAAGACTTTCTGCCGCAAACGGCGCGCCGGCAGCGCCTTGCGGGCGCCACCAGTTGATCTGCCTCACTACGCCTCGACGCGGGGCCCGTCGTTCGCGTCCGGCGACACTGCCTCAGGCAAGCGCAAAGACGCGGGCCGGGCCGCCCGTGCCGCCGCGGTGCTTCGGTGCGCCGAGAATGAGGGTTGCGCCTTTGACCGGCAGCCTGTCGAGATTGGCGGCGGCCTCCAGCCCCCAGCGACCCTCCGGCAGCCAGGCATAATGGGTGGCGAAATCGGGCGAGGGGCCGTGGTCGAGCGACAGCGTGTCGACGGCGATGCCGGCCGCCTTGCTCTCCTCGATGAGATACTTCGCCGCCTCTACGTGGAAGCCGGGGAAATGCAGCTTGCCCGCGCCATCGGCGTTGCGGAACTTGTCCGTGCCCATATGGGCGCCCCAGCCCGACAGCATGGCGACGCAGGCGTTTTCGGGGATCTCGCCGTTGGCTGAGACCCAGGCCTTGAGATCGTCGGGCGTCACCTGCGCATCGGCGTCGGCGGCAGCCTTCTTGCGGATATCGACGATCACCAGCGGCACGACGAGCTTTTCGACCGGCAGTTCGGCCACTGAAAGACCATCGGCGGAAAAGTGCAGCGGCGCATCGACATGGGTGCCGGTGTGTTCGTTCACCCGCAGCTCGAACATGTTGAACTTGTCCTTGGCGTAGCTGAACTTCTCCTCGCGGAAGAACTGCTGCTGGCCGAAGAAGGTCGGAAAATCCTCGTGCAGTTCGTGCGTCAGATCGGTGACGCTGCCGTGTCCCTGCGCCAGGGCCGGCAGCGCGATCCCAACGCCGACGGCGGCAAGGCCGGCGGTTCCGACCGCGGCTGATTTGAAGAAGCTGCGACGCGACAGCATGCGCTCCTTCACCGTTTCCATCACACAGGCATTGCACATCGTCTTGCTTCTCCCCGAGAGACCTGAAATGCACCTTGCAAAGCGGCCGGACGCCGCTGCCGACGGTTGCAGGATAGCGCAGTCCTCGCGGCTGTAAACGGCAATTGTCTATTGAAACAGTATGGAACGCATCGGCGCGCGCAATCGCGAAGACGTCATCATGCCGCCAACAAAATCGCTTTTATTACAATTGCGTAATGATGGTATTCTGTCATTGCCCCGACACGCGCGAACAGGGATACTCCGCGCAATCGGAACGAACCGCCGGCCGCGCCGCGCTGGGGCGTGTTTTATGCATTATTCGGAGACTTGAATGCGGGTTTGGAAACAGCTTGCGGTGAGCGCCGCTGTGCTTCTCGTGGGCGCAGCCGTCTGGGTGCGGTTCGTGCCCGGCGCCGGTGAGACGCTTGCCGCCATCGGGGTCTCGCACCCGCTGATCGACGCCTTGTCCAAGCCCGGCGCCGATGGCGGCGCGGGTGGCGAGCGCGGCAACGGCCGCGGGCAGGGCGGCAACAACGCCATCCTCGTCATGGTCCGGCCTTCTGGTACATCCGTCGTCAACGACCGGCTGAACGCGATCGGCAACGGCGAGGCGATCCACTCCGTTACCGTGACGCCGACGGCCACCGGCAACCTCACCGAAATTCTCGTCCGCTCCGGCGAAAAGGTGGCTCAGGGCCAGGTGATCGCCCGGCTCGACAGCGACGACCAGAAGATCGCCGCCGACCAGGCGCGGCTGACGCGCGACAGCGCGCGTGAAAAGGTCGAGCGCTACCGCAATCTGAGCACGGCGCGGGCGGTGTCGGCGGTGGATGTCCGCGACGCCGAGATCGCCATGCAGACGGCGGAGCTGGCGCTGAAGACCGCCGAGCTCGACCTCAGGCGCCGCGACATCGTCGCCCCCTCCAAGGGCGTCGTCGGCATCATCACCGTCAATGTCGGCGATTATGTCACGACCACGACGCCGATTGCCGTCGTCGACGACCGCTCGGAAATTCTGGTCGATTTCTGGGTGCCGGAGCGTTTTGCCAACAAGATCAGCGTCGATCAGCCGGTCACGGCCTTTGCGATCGCCCAGCCGGCAAACCAGCTCGACGGCGCGATCCACGCGATCGACAACCGCCTCGACCAGGCGAGCCGGACGCTCAGGGTGCGCGCGCGGCTCGAAAACCCCGACGACAAGCTGCGCGCCGGCATGTCCTTCTCGGTGACCGTTGCGTTTGATGGCGACACCTATCCGACCGTCGATCCGCTGGCGATCCAGTGGAGTTCGGAAGGCTCCTATATCTGGCGCGTTTCCGGCGACAAGAGCGAGAAGGTGCCGGTGAAGATCATCCAGCGCAATCCCGACAAGGTGCTGGTCGATGCAGCGCTTTCGGAAGGCGACGAGATCGTCACCGAGGGCGTACAGCGCCTGCGTGACGGTGGCGACGTGCGCATCGCCGGCCGCGAGCAAAAAAGCAAGGAAGCGCCGCAGAAGGTTGCGGAGGAATCCAAGTGAACGGCGGCGACAGTCAGGGGAGCGGCCACGGTAGCGGCGGCCACCACGGGGGAGGCGGCGACAAGATGTCGGCCCGCGAGCGTGGCAAGACCGGCTTTACCGCACTCTTCATCCGCCGGCCGATCTTTGCGCTGGTCGTCAACACGCTGATCGTCGTTGCCGGCCTTGCGGCCTGGAACGGCATCGAAATCCGCGAACTGCCGCAGGTCGACCAGCCGGTCATTTCGGTGACGACCACGCTCGATGGCGCCGCGCCTGAGACGATGGACCGCGAGGTGACCTCGGTGGTCGAGGGCGCCGTCTCGCGCGTCCAGGGCATCCGCGACATCTCCTCGACCTCGTCCTTCGGCCGCAGCCGCGTGACGCTGCAGTTTTCCGACACGACCGACATCGGCCAGGCCTCCAACGACATTCGCGACGCGCTCGGCCGGGTGCGCAACCAGCTGCCCGACAATGTCGACGAGCCGAGCATCGTGAAAGCCGATGCCGACAGCCAGCCGATCATGCGCCTGGCGCTCACCTCCGACACGATGTCGATGGAAGACATGACGCTGCTCGTCGAAAACGAGATCAGCGACCGGCTGGCCGCCGTCGAGGGCGTGGCCGACGTCGCCGTCTATGGCGACCAGGAAAAGATTTTCCGCATCGACCTCGACCAGGCGAAGCTTGCCGGGCGCGGGGTAACGGTGGCAAACCTCAGGACGGCACTTGCCAACGCCTCCTACGACGTGCCGGCCGGCAAGCTGACCAGCGCCAGCCAGGACATTTCTGTGCGCGCCACGGCCGACCTGCAGACGCCCGAGCAGTTCGAAAACCTGATCCTCGTCAACAATGTGCGCCTGCGCGACGTTGCAACCGTCACGCTCGGTCCGGATACCGGCACGACGGCGCTGCGCTCCAACGGCCGGCAGGGTATCGGCCTTGGCATCGTGCGCCAGGCGCAGTCCAACACCGTCGATATTTCTGAAGGCGTGCGCAAGGTCGTCGAGACGATCCAGACGCAGATCCTGCCCGAGGGAACGCAGCTTCGGATCACCAGCGACGATGCCGTCTTCATCAACGGCGCCATCCACGAAGTGGAGATCGCGCTGATCGTCGCCGTCTTCATCGTGACGCTCGTCATCTACATGTTCCTGCTCGACTGGCGCGCGACGCTGATCCCGACGATCTCGATGCCGATCGCGCTGATCGGCACGGTGGCGGCGATCTACATGGCGGGCTTCTCGATCAACATCCTGACGCTGCTGGCGATCGTGCTTGCGACCGGGCTCGTGGTCGACGACGCAATCGTGGTGCTCGAAAACATCGTGCGACGGCGCGCCGAGGGCCTCGGCCCACGCGCGGCGGCCGTGCACGGCACGCTCGAAGTGTTCTTCGCGGTGCTGGCAACGACCGCGACGCTTGCCGCCGTCTTCGTGCCGCTCTCGTTCCTGCCGGGCCAGACCGGCGGCCTTTTCCGCGAATTCGGCTTCGTGCTCGCCTTCGCGATCCTCTTGTCCTCCTTCGTGTCGCTGACGCTCTGCCCGATGCTCGCCTCGCGCATGCTGACCAAGGAGACCCATTCTGTCCCCGGACCAATGGCGCGGTTTGGCGCGCGGGCGGCCGGGTTTTACCGGGTGACGCTGCGCGCCTGCCTCAATTCGCCGCTGATCGTCTTCGTCGTTGCAGGGTTCTTCACCGCCATGGGGGCGGCCGGCTTCCTGACGCTGAAATCGGAGCTGACGCCGACCGAAGACCGCTCGCAGATCATGATGCGCATCAACGCGCCACAGGGTGTTTCGCTCGAATATGCCCAGGCGCAGATGCGCCGGATCGAGGACGGCCTGCAGCCGCTGGTGAAATCCGGCGAGATCGACAACATCTTCTCGATCTCCGGGCAGGGCGGTTCGGTCAACAGCGGTTTCATGGTGCTGACACTCGCGCCCTGGGACAAGCGTGACCGTAGCCAGCAGCAGATCGTCACCGACATCAACAAGGTCATGGGGCGCATTCCGTCGGTGCGCGTCTTTGCGATGCAGCCGAACAGCCTGGGCATTCGCGGCGCCGGCAGCGGCCTGCAGGTGGCCCTCGTCGGCAACGACTACAACAAACTCGGCGATGCCGCGGCAAAGCTCGTGCGCCAGATGGAAGACACCGGCCGCTTTGAAAACGTGCGCCTCAACTACGAGGCCAACCAGGCGCAGCTGTCGATCACCATCGATCGCGAGCGCGCCTCCGACATGGGTGTCGATATCGGCGGCCTTGCCTGGGCGCTGCAGGCCATGCTCGACGGCAACAGCGTCGTCGACGTCTATGTCGACGGCGAATCCTATCCGGTGAAGCTGCTCTCCTCGACCAATCCGGTCAACGACCCGACCGACCTGCAAAACATCTTCCTCAAGGCCGGCGACGGCAAGATCGTGCCGATGTCGACGATCGCCAGCGTCGAGGAGATGGCGGTTGCGCCGCAGCTGTCGCGGGAATCGCAGCTTCGCGCCGTGTCGCTGTCGGCCGGTCTCAAATCCGACCTCGCGCTCGGTGAAGCCTTGACCATGGTCGAGCAGATGGCAGAGCCGTTGCTTCCGCCGGGCTCGCGCATCATGCCGCTTGCCGAAGCCGCGACGCTCAATGAGAACGCCAACGGCCTGTTCGTCACCTTCGGCTTCGCGCTGGTCATCATCTTCCTGGTGCTCGCGGCTCAGTTCGAGAGCTTCGTCAGCGGCCTGATCATCATGTCGACGGTGCCGCTGGGGCTTGCCTGTGCGGTCTTTGCGATGATCATGACCGGCAACACGCTCAACATCTACAGCCAGATCGGCCTCGTCATGCTCGTCGGCATCATGGCGAAGAACGGCATCTTGATCGTCGAATTCGCCAACCAGCTGCGCGATCGCGGCCAGGACGTGCGCTCGGCGATCGAGAACGCCGCCAACATTCGCCTGCGTCCAGTCATGATGACGATGATCGCCACCATCGTCGGCGCGGTGCCGCTGGTGCTGGCGAGCGGCGCCGGTGCCGAAGCGCGCATCGCGCTCGGCTGGGTGCTGGTCGGCGGTCTTGGTCTGGCTGTGATCGTCACCCTCTACCTGACGCCGGTCGCCTATCTCGTGATTGCCCGCTTCACCAAGCCGCATGCGGACGAGGAGCGCAAGCTGCACGAGGAAATGGACGCGGCGGCGGCGCTCGAGGTGCGCTGAGGCCGGACGGGCTACTGGCTACTGTTCGAGCCAGGCGGCGGCGAGAAAGATCGCTGCCGCCAGCCCGCCGAGCGCGCTGCGCCCGGCATGGAGCCTGCCCCATTGTCCCAGGAGATCGCGGCTTTCCGTGCCGGCATCGTCCGGCCGGATTGCCTCCAGCCGGCGATTGACCGGCATGATGAAGAGCAGCGTATAGGGCCAGTTCATGATGATGATGGCGGAACCCAGTCCCCACAGGACGTGGCCGGTTTGTGCCCAGGCGGCAGCGGCGAGAAGGCCGGAGACCAAAGCGAGTGTCGCCTGCATTTCGAAGCCGCGGCGATAGGACGGAACCCAATGCATGAGCGCGGCGCGATCATCGAGGTGCAGCCGTGCCGGCTGTTCGGCCCAGGTGATGTAGATGGCTGCGCCGAAAAAGACCGACGCGGCGAGCAGAGCGATGAGACCCAGCATGTGCCTCTCCTGTCTTCACGGCGATCATCATAATCCATCTCGCGCTTTGAGGCAGGTGTCTTTCGAGGGTATTGCTCCCATACGTAGCAGCGCCCGCTGACCGGTCTGTGGTCCAGGCCGACACCATCGGCCGCCCGGGTTGGCGCGAGGCGCCAGCCTGTGACACTCCTGTCTCACGTCAGGCGTTTTCCTGCACTACCGTGCTGATGAAGAGCGCGAGCGTCTGGACAAAATGATTCCGATTTGCACAGTAGCGCCTTGAAATGACTGCGCTTCCCGGGCATTTCCGAGGGGTATGTCGCAGATGCGAGAGGAAGGGTGGTTTCCGTGGCTTTGAAGGCGATCAAAACCGGCGCACGAAACGAGGCAGGCATCGTGGCGGCGAAGGCGGAACTTTCCGCCCGCTTCGGTGACCGGTTCCAGACCGGCGAGGCGATCCGCGCCCAGCATGCGCACACCACCACCTACATCCCGGCGCAGCTTCCCGATGGCGTGGTCTTTGCCGAAAGCTCTGAGGATGTGCGCGAGATCGTGGCGATCGCCGCCCGCCACAAGGTTCCGCTCATTCCCTTCGGCACCGGCTCATCGCTCGAAGGGCATATCAACGCGCCGAATGGCGGCATCTCGGTCGATCTCGCCCGGATGAACAAGGTGATCGAGGTCAATGCCGAGGATCTCGACTGCCGGGTCGAGCCGGGCATCACCCGCGAGGAACTCAACACCTATCTGCGCGACACCGGCCTGTTTTTTCCGATCGATCCCGGTGCCAACGCCTCGATCGGCGGCATGGCCTCGACCCGGGCGTCCGGCACCAATGCCGTTCGCTACGGCACGATGAAAGACAACGTGCTGGCGCTGACGGTGGTCACAGCGGACGGGCGCGAAATCCGCACGTCGCACCGGGCGCGCAAGTCGTCGGCCGGCTATGACCTGACGCGGCTTTTCGTCGGCGCCGAGGGAACGCTCGGTATCATCACCTCCATCACGCTCAGGCTTCAGGGCATTCCCGAGGTGATCTCAGGCGGCGTCTGCCCGTTTGCCACGATCGAAGACGCCTGCAACGCGGTGATCCTCACGATCCAGTCCGGCATACCGGTTGCCCGGATCGAGCTGCTCGACGCGGTGCAGATGAAGGCCTGCAACGCTTATTCCAGCCTGTCCTATGAAGAGACGCCGACGTTGTTCGTCGAATTTCACGGCAGCGCCGAAAGCGTCGAGCTGCAGGCGCGCCAGTTCGGCGAGATCGCAGCCGAGTTTGGTTCGACGGGCTTTCTCTGGACGAGCAATCCGGAGGAGCGGGCGCGGCTGTGGAAGGCGCGCCACAATGCCTACTGGGCGCAAAAGAGCCTGATCCCCGGCGCGGCGATCCTGTCGACGGACGTCTGCGTGCCGATCTCGCGTCTGGCTGAATGCGTGGTCGCGACCCAGGAAGATAGCGCCGCCCACGGGCTGACGGCGCCGATCGTCGGCCATGCCGGCGACGGCAATTTCCATGTGGGGCTCTTGTTTGACGACAAGGATGCGGCCGACGTGGCGCGCGCGGAGGCCTTTGTCGAGCGGCTGAACGCGCGGGCGCTGGCGATGGACGGCACCTGCACCGGCGAGCACGGCATCGGCCAGGGCAAGATGCCGTTTCTTGAAGCTGAACTTGGCGACGCGCTCGATCTGATGCGCCAGATCAAGCGCTCTCTCGATCCGGACAATATCTTCAACCCCGGCAAGATCTTCGCTTGAGATGCGGCGCGGGCGCGGCGCGTTTTGGAGCAATGCGCCGGCGCCAAAGTGTGATACTGCATAGTTCTTGAAGTCGGACTCGACCCCTTGAGGAATGATGCGGCAAATCAAGATGCGACAGCGCCGGTCCTGGCGCTGTGGCCGGCGCCGGTTCAGGCGCTTAAATCGATTTGCGGCGCGGATGCGCCGATGAACGGAATGGGAATATAGGCACGGTGCTTTCGCGAATTCTTCTTGCCGTCGGTGGACTTGTGGTCGTTGCGCTGTTTGCGGCGCTGATCGCCCCGTGGTTCATTGACTGGACGGATTTCCGCAAGGAATTCGAACGCGAGGCAAGCCGCATCATGGGCAAGCCGGTCGTCGTGCATGGCAGCGTCGACGCAAGGCTGATCCCGTTTCCGACCGTCACTCTCAACGACGTGCGCGTCGGCGCCAGCGAAGACGGCGACCCGCTGATCCAGGTGGCGCAGTTTTCGATGAGTGCGGAACTTGCTCCGTTCCTCAGCGGTGAAGCGCTGATCTTCGACATGCGCCTCGATCGCCCCAAGGCCAAGGTGAGGCTGCTGCCTGACGGTACGCTCGACTGGGCGCGGGGTCGTCGCGCCTCGATCCCGGCCAAGACAGTGGTGCTTGAAAACGTCGAGATCAGCAACGGCCAGATCGAGTTCATCGACGAGCAGACCGGGCGCACACGGCGCGTCAGCGGTCTTGCGGCCGATGTTTCGGCCCGATCGCTTGCCGGCCCCTGGAAGATCGAGGGAAGGGCGGCGCTTGACGGCGAAGCCGGAAGCTTCTCGCTCGCGAGCAACGAAGTGGACGAGGCCGGCGCGCTCAGCCTGAAGGCGCGGGTAACACCCGACAAGCGTCCCTTCGGGGTCGAGACCGACGGCTCGCTGCGCATCGTCGATTTCAAGCCCGTCTACAGCGGCCGTTTCACCCTGACGGAAAACAGGCCGCAGGGTGAGGCGAAGGAGGCGGACCAGAAGGCGCCGCTGCGCATCAACGGCGACTTCCAGCTGACCAACGAGAGCATCCGTGTCCCGGAATATCGCTTCGAAATCGGCCCTTCGGACGACCCTTATGTGGTCACCGGCGAGGCGACGCTCGATACCGGCAAGGACCAGAAGTTCCTGTTGATCGCCGACGGCCAGCAGATCGATGTCAGCCGCATCGGCCCGAGCCGCAACAACAAGACTGGCCGCGATCCGGCGATCTCCATGCGCCAGCGGCTGGAAGCGATGCTTGCGATCGCCGCCGACATCCCGATCCCCCAGGTGCCCGGCCGCGCCAGCCTGAAGCTGCCGGCGATCGTCGTCGGCGACACGACGGTTCGTGACGTGCGCATCGACGTGCAGCCCGACGGTGCCGGGTGGGTGATCGACAATGTCGTGGCAATGCTGCCGGGGCGCACCCAGCTGGAGGCCATGGGGCGGCTGAACCTTCGCGGGCAGCGCAGTTTCCGCGGCGACCTGCTGCTCGCCTCGAACCAGCCCTCGGGGCTGGCGAACTGGTTGGCCGGATCGGTCGATCCGGCAATCCGCAAGCTGAAGACCGCCGGCTTTTCGGCAAGGGTGAACCTGACGGACACGCTGCAGCAGTTCGAAAACCTCGAAGTGGCCGCCGGCGACGCCAGCCTCAAGGGCAGGCTCGAGCGACAGTCCTTTGCCGAGCAGCAGCCGAACCTGTCGCTGCAGCTCAAGGGCAACCGCATCGATTACGAAGCGCTGCAGGCGCTGACCGGGCTGGTGGCGGGCGACGCCTCGACGGCGACGCTGCTCGATCACGCCATTGCCGCCGATCTGTCGGCCGACGAATTTTCCGCCTTCGGCGAAGAGGCCGAGGACGTTCAGGCCGTGCTGACCCTGAAGAACGGTCAGTTGCAGGCCGAACGCGTGGCGATCGGCTCGCTTGCCGGCGCCCAGCTTGCCTTTTCCGGGCGCGCCAGCGGCGATCTCGAAAAACCTGTTGTGTCGGCCAAGATGAAGCTTGCCGCCAAGAACCTGACGCCCTTCCTCGAAATGATCGGCCGTCACGCGGTCAATCACCCGGCGCTCCGGCAACTGATCAAGGCCGGCCCCTATTACAGCGACACGGCCTTCGACGTGACGCTGACGGCCGGCAACAAGGAGGGCAACGCGCCCGCCACCTTCGGCATCTTCGGCACCGCCAACGGCACCAAGATCGCCGCCAGCTACCAGGCCCCCGACATCGCGCAGGCGCTGACCGGCAAGGCGATGCTGCTCGAAGCGACGCTGGAAAATCCTGAGACCCGGCTGCTTCTCGGCCAGACCGGCTTTGATCCGCTGCCGTTCGATGCGGATGCCAACGGCATTCTCTCGATCAAGCTGCAAAGCACCGATGGCGCGAAGGCGAACGGCACGGTGACCTTCACCACCGAGAAGACCTCGCTCGCCGCCAAGGGCAGCGTCGATCTTTCCCGCGATCATTTCCTCGAAGGTCAGGCAAAGGTGACGCTGCAGACCCAGGATCTGGAGCCCTACCTGCTGTTGCAGGGCGTGGCGGTGCCGCAGATGGGCCACGGCCTGCCGCTGACGGTCTCGGCCGACGTGGCGACCACGCCTGAGGCCGTGGCGCTGACCACGGTCGAGGGCAAGGCGGACCGAAACAGCTTTACCGGCAATCTGACTGTCGACCGCAAGACGCCGGGCGCTGCCACCGGCCAGCTGACGCTCGACACCCTTGATCTCGCCTGGCTCGGCGAGGGCATTCTCGGATCGGTCGAGGATGCGAACGGTACGTTTTCGAAGAGTGCGCTGGCGCAGCCGGCCTGGACCGGTCTCAACGTCGCCCTCGACGTGCAGGCCGGGCAGTTCTGGCCGGGCGTCTACGGTGCGGTCACCGGCTTTGCCGGCAAGATGGAGTGGAAGGGCGACGAGGTTTCGCTGACCGATGCCACCGGCGACTGGCTGGGAGGCAAGCTCGGCGGCCGGGTGCAGATCGGCAACGCCAACGGTTCCGGTTTCCTGCGCTCGCGCCTGGACGTCAAGGGCGGCGACCTGGCGCAGGCCGGCTGGAGCCATGCGGGAACGCCGGTTGCGACCGGCACCTTCGACCTTTCGGTCGCGCTCGAGGCATCGGGCGCAACGCCCGAGGCGATGGCCCATTCGGCGAGCGGCTCAGGCACCGCGACACTCAACGGAACGACCATTTCCGGCATCAACAGCGCGGCGCTGCCGCAACTGATCGCCGCTGCCGACGCCCTGAAGGTGCAGATTTCGCCGGACTCGATCAGACCTGCAGCCGAGGCGACGGTGTTCCAGGGCCAGTCGGTCGTCGGGGCCGTCAAGATCCCGTTCAGTGTTGCGGGCGGCGTGCTCAGGGCGCAGAACGTCACGGCGGGCGACGGCAATGCCGCCTTCACCGGCGAGGGGGCCGTCGATCTCGCGGCCGGGCGGATCGACGCTGCAATCGACCTGACCTTCCGGCCGGGCGAGGATGCGCTTGCCGGAGCCGAGCCGCGCGTGCGGATCGGCTATGCCGGCCTGATGCAGGCGCCTGATGTCAGCCTTGACGTAACGGACCTCTCAAACTTCCTGTCGTTGCGCGCCTTCGAACGCGAGCGCAGACGCGTCGAGATCCTCCAGGCGAACGTGCTCGAAAAACAGCGGCTGCGCCGGGAACTGGCGCTCTACAAAGCCAGGGCCGAAGCGCGTGAACTGGATCGGCGGCGGGCGATTGCCGAAGAACGCCGCCGCGCGGCGGGAGCTGCCGAGGCTGCCCGCGTCAAGGCCGAGGCCGAAGCGCGCGCCGAGGCGGAACGCAAGGCCGAAGAGCAGCGCCAGGCCGAAGAGCAACGCAAGGCTGAAGAAGAACGCCGCGCCGAGGCTGCGCGCAGGGCGCTGGAGGCGGCCGACCCGGCCAGCGGGGCGAACCCTCCGGCTGGCGCGGGTGGTTCCGTGGGAACCGGCACCGGAGGCACCCCCGGGCAGAAGCTGAACTTTGACGTCCTGCCCGACGTGACCGTGCAATAGATCACGTCATCGTCGCGTCGCCGGTTTCCTCGTTTGTTTCGCGTGCCGCTCGGGGCAATTCCAGGAAAAGTGCTTAACGGTTTTCCGTACGGAATTCTGTGACAGCGAAGGGTTAGAAGCGGATGGAAACCCCGAGGATCGGGCCCTGCTGGACCACGTCGAAGACGAAGCCGTCATTGTCGTAGTCGACGCCGAGGGCCCGATAGCCGGCAATCGCCGAAATCGTGTCATTGAAGCGGTAGCCGAGGCCAAGGCCGACGTCCCAGTCGATGTCGGCGCCGCCGCCTCCGACCAGTCCCCAGCCGGTCAGGTAGATTTCCGGCGTGAAGTAGTAGTTGCCGCGCACGCCGACCATGCCATCGACCCAGGTCTTGCTGTCATCGCGGCTGACGCCATCGAGCGGGCCGCCACGGAAGGAGATGGTCGTGTCGACCGACCAGATCTTGGCGCCGCCGACAACGTCGAGGTGCGAATTCTGGTCCTCGAACACGGTATAGCCGACGCCGATCAGACCGGAGAAGGTCTCCGATTCCACGTCGACCGTGTCGGTGAAGATGCCGCGCGCCTTCCCGTCGCCGGAGAGCTTCGTGTAGATCAGGTCGCCGAAGATGCTGAAGCGGTCCTTGCGCGCCTCGAGCGTCGCCATGGCGGCGAAGTCGAGATTGCTCCAGATGTCGCTGAAGCTTGAGTCGATATGAACGGTCGGAAGGCTGAATTGCGAGGTGTCGCCGGAAAGGCCCGCCATCCAGAAGTAGGGGGCGAAGGTGAATTGCCAGCCGCTCTCGGTTTCTTCCACCGGCGCTGCTGGCGCCATCAGCGGCGTGATGTCGGCCGCGTGAGCGGGCAGAGGTATAAGTGGGGCCGACAAAATGGGCATTAGGCTCAGGCAGGCCGCAAGGCCCAGTCGCGCAGAGTTACTCATGAAACGCCTCCCGCTTGGGCAGTCCGCGGAAAACGATGCGTGCGTTTCCGCAGGGCCTGCTTGCTCTTCGGAGCGATGCGTATCGACGGCAGAAGCCGCCGGCTCCAACATCGTTATCTTTATATAAGCGATAGCGAAAACAACAGATTTCGAGCGGAAGAGGAAAGCGTGGCCTCCCGAATGGCCTTCGCTGTTGCGCGCGCCACACAGTGGAGCTCTCCGTCAAGGCTATATCGGCTGCGATCGCCGCGACGCACCGGGTTCAGTGCGCGCCGGGCGAGCGTGCGGAAGCCTTCGATTTCAGCCAGTCGAGCACGCAGACCCGCAATGCCGAGGAGAGGTTGCTGTCGGGATTGCGCTGGTCGTCGATCTCGGCGATCAGCTGCGCAAGCGGCATCGCTCTCTCTGCCGCGATCGCCTTCAGTTCCTGCCAGAAGGCGTCCTCAAGCGAAAAGCTGGTGCGGTGGCCATGGAGCGTTGCCGAGTGCTTACGGATCATGGGCCTGGTCTCCGGGGCACGACGATTGGCGCGCTTCGGTTCGAAGCCGTCGTGGGGCGGTCGTCATGGGAAAGCGGAAGGAGGGCTGAAAGCGCCGCGGTGTTGATCCCCATTCCGCTTGAGGGATTGATTGAAGGGCCTGGCAAATCGAATCGAAAAGCGACCACAAGTCCTTGCCCGGGAATCGCATTTCGGCGGGAGGCTCAGTCTTTGCAGTCGTCGGTTTCGTCCTTTGAAGGACGTTCAAGCCGCCCCTGGTCAAGGCGGCTTTCCGCCTTGTCGTTCAGCGCCTGGGTCAGGGACTTTTCGGCCTTGGTGCGGCCGAAGGAGATGCGGTTCTGCTCGGCCTGCTTTTCCTTTTCCGTGCGCTCGCGGCGCTTGCGGAACTGACGCAGATTGACGACATCGCCGGTCATCAGCCGAGGTCCTTCCGATCAGTTCTTCTTGCGGAAGGAATCGAGCGAGACGACGGAGCCGCCGCCGTTCTTGGGCTCGGTCGGCTTGTCGTCCTTGGCGGTCGCCTCGCCATTGTCCTCCGGAACGGGGTAGGCGGTGATCTCGGCCGATTCGGGCTCTTCCTCTTCGCCGGCTGCGACATCGAACTCCAGCTCGAAATTGACCGAGGGGTCGTAGAAGCCGCGGATGGCGTTGAACGGGATCACCAGGCGCTCAGGCGTGTCGGAGAAGGAGAGGCCGATCTCGAATCCGGCCTCGGAAACCTTGAGCTCCCAGAACTGGTGCTGGACGACGATCGTCATCTGCTCGGGATACTTGGCCTTCAGGTGCTGCGAGATGCGCACGCCGGGCGCGCCCGTCAGGAAGGTGATGAAGAAATGATGCTCGCCCGGCAGGTGACCCGTCGTTGCGACTTCCGTCAGAACCTTGCGGATGACGCTGCGAAGCGCGTCCTGTGCCAGAATGTCGTAGCGGATGTGGTCCTGGCCCATGAGCGTCCCGTCTTTCCTCGAACTCAATCTTACTGTCTGCTGCCGGCCTGCAGTCTGTTACAGGCATTGGCGTCAAGCCGGCGGCTTTTTCATTGCCCGTCTGAAGGAGACGAGTCAATTATTCAAGCATCTATAGACCATTTCGAAGCGGGGGAGAAGGTGAAGGCTTCTGTTGCCAGGTGCCTTCGGACCCCGCCTTACGGTGCTACCCGGAAGGACTTGATTTGAAGTGTCGCACCGCGATTAAGCAGCGAGACGTGCTTCAGCATAGTTGTCGTTTGCAACTATAAGTTTAGCCCGATAACGGTGGTACAATGCCGAGCAAAAAGTCGATCTTTACGCCCTTGTCGATCCTATTTCGCCCCCATCAAAAGCCGATCGGCAAGGATCGGTTTTTGGTGGAGGCGCCGGGTACCGCCCCCGGGTCCAATGGGTTTATTTCATCGCCCGTTTATTGCCATAGCCGCCCGAAGACGGCACCGTTCATATAGGTCTTTCCGGCGTCCAAGAAAAGGGGGATGTGTCGGATATATGACTTTGTCCCGCCCGCGTTGCCCATCTGGCCCGAACCGGCTCGAACTGGCCGAATCCCGGCTGGCTTGAACCGACCTGGGCAGAACTGGCTTGACTTGACCGGCAGCCATGAAAAACTCCCGCTGCTGCCCGCGGCCGGCAGGACCGGTCGTCTTCTTGAAAGCAAAAGCAACCTGGAGGCCTCATGACGGACTACCTCGCAGATGTGCAGAAATACGACAGCGGCGCCGACGAAGCCGTTGTGAACAAGATCGTGCGCCATCTCGGCATCGCCCTTCGCAACAAGGATTCGTCGCTGGTATCGGCAACCGACCCGAAGGAGCTCGAGCGCGTCAAGGAGAAGTGGTGCGAAAAGAAGCTCGGCATCGGCGGCGCGGACGCGGACAAGGCGATCGAGGCGACCGCCAAGGCGATGGCGGCTGACCGGTCGAAGTCGCGCGTGACCTTCTATTATCTCGTCGCGAAGAACCTCGGGAAACTGCAGGCGCTCTAACGCCGCACCGGGAAGGGGCGGGCCGGGCGAAAATGCAACAGGACCGTTCGTTTTCCCGCGCCCTGGTCCAATTCCCGATGGATAATCGCCAGGAGGTCATTGGTTCGCCGCCGGCTTCGCCCTAAATTTGGGGACAACGACGAATCGGCGGCGCCAGACCATGCAGCAATATCTCGACCTTCTCGACCATGTGATGAAAAACGGAACCGACCGGGGCGACCGGACGGGCACGGGCACGCGTTCGGTCTTCGGCCACCAGATGCGCTTCGATCTGTCTGAGGGCTTCCCCGTGCTGACGACCAAGAAGCTGCATCTGCGCTCGATCATCCATGAGCTGCTCTGGTTCCTGAAGGGTGACACCAACATCGCCTATCTCAAGGACAACGGCGTCACGATCTGGGACGAATGGGCCGACGAGAACGGCGATCTCGGTCCCGTCTATGGCTACCAGTGGCGCTCCTGGCCGGCGCCGGACGGGCGGCATATCGACCAGATCCAGGGCCTCGTCGAAGGCCTGAAAGTCAATCCAAATTCGCGTCGGCATATCGTTTCGGCCTGGAACCCGGCACTGGTGGACGAAATGGCGCTGCCGCCCTGCCACTGCCTGTTCCAGTTCTACGTCGCCGACGGCCGGCTTTCCTGCCAGCTCTACCAGCGCTCGGCCGACATCTTCCTCGGCGTGCCCTTCAACATCGCCTCCTATGCGCTCCTGACGATGATGGTGGCGCAGGTGACAGGGCTGAAACTCGGCGATTTCGTGCACACGCTCGGCGACGCCCACATCTACCACAACCATTTCGACCAGGCGCGGCTGCAGCTCACCCGCACGCCGAAAGCGCTGCCGCAGATGGAAATCAATCCTGAGGTGAAAGACCTGTTTTCTTTCCGCTTCGAAGACTTTACGCTCGTCGGCTACGAAGCCGATTCAACGATCAGGGCGCCAATCGCGGTCTGACCTGTCGGGTATTGCGGCGGGCCGGCCCGCATCCCTGAGTTTCGCTTGCTCCACCTGCGCCGCGCCCGGCTCTCTGGCCGATGCGGCGAGTGTTTCCGTCGCCGGAGCCGCCTGGGCCGGTGTCTGACGAAGGGGCGGCCCGGCGAGGGTGCCGTCCAAGGGAGGTATGGATGCTCACACTCGTTCATGCGCCGTTGTCGCGATCGTCGCGCATCGTCTGGCTGCTTGAGGAACTGGGGGCCGAGTACGAGATCCGCTACGTGTCGATCCGCCGCTGGGATGGCTCCGGCGAGCCCGACGACAGCAATCCGCATCCGCACAAGCAGGTGCCGGCACTCATCCACAACGGGGCGGTGATCTGGGAATCGGCCGCCGTCGTTCAGTATCTCACCGACCTTTATCCCGATTGCAGCCTCGGTCGCCCGCCCGGTCACAAGGAGCGGGGTGCCTATCTCTCGTGGCTTGCCTATTATGCCGGCGTGATCGAGCCGACGGCGCTCGCCCATATCTCCGGCGCCACCATCAACAATCCGGCGCAGGCGCGGCTCTATAGCGAAATGTGCGCGCATGTGATCGAGGTGCTCACCCGCCGGACCTATCTGCTCGGCGAAACCATGAGTGCCGCCGACCTGCTTCTGGCAAGCGCGCTGCAATGGATGCGCAAGATCCTGCCCGAGAGCGTGGTGGTCGACCGCTATATCCGAGTGGTGACCGACCGGGCTGCCTACGACCGCGCAAGGGAAATCGACAGCAAGCCCCAGGGCTTCCATGATTAAAAGGCGTCCTGTTCGAGGGTGTCCATGATTGAAGGGTTCCATGACTGACAAGAAGAGCACCGATCCCAAGATTTCGATCGTCGTTGCGGTCGCTGCCAACGGCGTCATCGGCCGTGACGGTGATCTGCCCTGGCGACTTTCGACCGATCTCAAGCGTTTCAAGGCGCTGACGATCGGCAAGCCCGTGGTCATGGGCCGCAAGACCTGGGCCTCGCTCGGGCGGCCGCTGCCCGGCCGCGCCAATATCGTCATTACGCGCAATGCCGATTTCGCAGCCGATGGCGCAACCATCGTGCCCTCGCTCGACGCGGCGATCGCAGTGGCGAACCGCGAGGCCGCTGCCGCGGGCGTCGACGAGATCTGCATCATCGGTGGCGGCGAGATCTATCGCCAGGCGATCGGCGTGACCGATATCCTGCATGTGACCGAGGTGCAGGCGGAGGTGGATGGCGATACGCGCTTTCCCGATATCGATCCCGCAATCTTCGAGAAGGTGTTTGAAGAGGACCTGCCGCAGGGCGAAAAGGACAGTCACGCGATGCATTTCGTCACCTACAGGCGACGTGCGACAGCCTGACGCGGCGGATCGTCAACTATTTTGAACCATTTACGGTGAACTCGGGCGTATCGCGTTGAAAGCGGTTGAGGGGATACCTATAACGGTTTCACATCATGAACGACCGTGCGGTGGCGCGGCCGTTTTGCGTGGGAAGTATTCAACAGAGAGGTTTTGATGCCCTGGAGCAATCAGAATGGCGGCGGCGGCCCTTGGGGCGGCGGCGGCGGTGGCAATCAGGGGGGACCTTGGGGCCAGGGGCCGAACCGGCCGCGCGGCGGCGGTGGCAAGGGTGGTCCGCCGGATCTCGAAGAGATCATTCGCCGTGGACAGGACCAGCTCAAGAACGTCGTTCCCGGCGGCTTTAACGGCGGCGTCTTCGCCATCGTCGGGCTGCTGATCGTCGGCTTTGTCCTCATCAACTCGATCTACACCGTCCAGCCGGACGAGCGTGGTGTCGAAATGCGCTTCGGCAAGCCGAAGGACGAAATTTCGATGCCCGGCCTGCATTATCACTTCTGGCCGTTCGAAACCGTCGAATTCGTCAAGATCACCGAGCAGCAGCAGAACATTGGCGGCCGTTCGAGCGGTCAGGCCAATTCCGGCCTGATGCTGACCGGCGACCAGAACATCGTCAACGTCCAGTTCTCGGTTCTCTATTCGGTCACCGACCCGAAGGCCTATCTCTTCAACGTCGAGAACCCGTCCGACACGCTGCAGCAGGTCGCCGAAAGCGCGATGCGTGAAGTCGTCGGCCGTCGTCCGGCGCAGGACATCTTCCGTGACAACCGTCAGGCGATCGCTGCCGACGTGAAGAGCACGATCCAGGCGACCATGGACACCTACGGCACCGGCGTCTCCGTCAACACGGTCGCGATCGAGGACGCAGCACCGCCGCGCGAAGTGGCCGATGCGTTCGACGAAGTGCAGCGTGCCGAGCAGGACGAAGACCGCTTCGTCGAGGAAGCCAACCAGTACGCCAACCAGGTGCTGGGTAAGGCCCGTGGTCAGGGCGCGCAGATCCGCGAAGAGGCAGCCGCCTACAAGGACCGCGTCGTCAAGGAAGCACAGGGTGAGGCGCAGCGCTTCGTCTCCGTCTATGACGAGTATTCCAAGGCGCCCGAGGTCACCCGCAAGCGGCTCTACCTCGAAACGATGCAGGGAGTTCTCGGCAAGTCGAAGAAGGTCATCCTCGACGAGAAGAACGGCCAGGGCGTCCTGCCCTACCTGCCGCTCAATGAAATCGGCCGTCCGACCTCGTCGGGTGCCGCAGCAGTGTCGGGAGCAGCCCAGTGATCAACAACCGTACCTCCGTTATCCTGATCCTGCTCGCCGTCGTCTTCGTCGGCATCTATTCCTCGGTCTTCGTCGTCAACGAGCGCCAGCAGGCGATCGTCGTGCGCTTCGGTCAGATCAAGGACGTCAAGAGCCAGCCGGGCCTCTACTTCAAGCTGCCCTTCGCCTTCATGGACGCCGACCGCGTCCAGTATGTCGAAGACCAGGCCCTGCGCTTCGACCTCGACAACATCCGCGTCCAGGTCTCGGGCGGCAAGTTCTACGAAGTCGACGCCTTCGTCGTCTACAAGATCTCCGATCCCCGTCGCTTCCGCGAAACGGTTTCGGGCGATCGCGACGCTGCGGAATCGCGCCTGAGGACCCGTCTCGACGCATCGCTGCGTCGCGTCTACGGTCTTCGCGGCTTCGAGGCGGCGCTCTCGGACGAGCGTGCGTCGATGATGCGTGAAGTGCGCGCCGACCTCAAGAACGACGCCGAGTCGCTCGGCCTCAACATCGAGGACGTCCGTATCCGCCGCACCGACCTGACGCAGGAAGTGTCGCAACAGACCTACGACCGCATGAAGGCCGAGCGTCTGGCGGAAGCTGAACTGATCCGCGCCCGCGGTAACGAAGAAGGCCAGCGCCGCCGCGCGATTGCCGACCGCCAGGTCGTCGAGATCGTCGCCGACGCCCAGCGTGATTCGGAAATCCTGCGCGGTGAAGGCGAAGCCGAACGCACGAAGACCTTTGCCGACGCCTTTGCGCGCGATCCGAAGTTCTTCGAGTTCTATCGCTCGATGACGGCCTACACCCAGTCGATCGGTAGCCCGGACACGACGCTGGTGCTTTCGCCGCATTCGGAATTCTTCCGTTACTTCAACAACTCGGAAGGCACCGCGCCGGCCGCAGCGCCGCAAGCGGCGACCGGAAACTAGGCGGGCGATGTCAGACTTTCTGACAGGATTCGCTTTCTTCCTGATCATCGAGGGGCTGGTGTACGCACTGGCCCCTTTGGTTTTGGTGGAAATGGCGAAGCGTTTGCCGTATGTCCCCGAGCATCAGCTTCGACTGGCGGGGCTCGTTTCAGTGGCTGCCGGGGTCGGACTTGTATGGTTGCTTCGAGGATAATGCGAAATGCCACGTAAATTGCTGATCCGCCTGGTCGATGCCGAATACGCCATCACCCGTCTCAACATTGGCTCCAGCATACCGGAATGGTTGCCGGGGCCGGGTTTCTGGACCGTTTCCAGCTCGCGCGAGGAAATGACGCTCGTCTGCCGCGCGGCCCGCGTTCCTTCCAGCATTCAGAGCTCGCTCGGCTGGCGCTGCTTCCGCATCGAGCAGCACTTTGCCTTCGACGTGCCGGGCGTGCTTGCGTCCGTGCTCCAGCCGCTTTCGGACGCCGGCGTCGGCATCTTCGCCAATTCGACCTTCAGCACCGATTACATCTTCGTTGCCGGCTCCGACCTCGACAAGGCGGTGCGCGCATTGAAAGAACACGGCCACGAGCTGACGACCTGACAGGTCGCGTCCTCCTCGACGAATGCAGCGCTTGCGACCTTTCTCGGACGTCCCGTGAAAGGATCAGGAAATCGTGTTTGGACGCTTCCGAATTCCGCCGTATCTTCAAGGGAAGATCGCGCGCCAGGTGATCTTGAGGATTGCGACGGCGCGCCCTTCGCGCAGGTGCTGTTACCGGTTCCGGTCGGTGCGAATTTGTGCGAGGAAACGAAGTGGTACAGTGCCTTGCGTCTTATCAGACGCGCAAACGTCGCTGTAACACCATGAATTTCTGCGTGTTTCTTCCTTTGATCGATTGCGGTTAAAGGAAGCATGCAGAAGGGCGCGTCAGCGCCTGAAGCAGGAGAGGTGGCGGCCAGACGCGGTTGCCGGCTGAACAGCCAGAGGAGCTTAAGCGAATTGTCCACGCGAACGAAATCCCGAGCTCACTCGCTTGGCGCCACCCTGAGCGTTCTGACGCTTGCAGGCGCGCTCGCCGTCAGCAGCACGGCGCTTGCCCAGAACACCGCCATCCGTCCGCCGACCAACGGTCCGGCTTCGGTTGCCGATCTTGCCGCCGGTCTGCTTGATGCCGTCGTCAACATCGCGACATCGCAGAAGGTCAAGAACGACGACGATGCGCCGGCGCCGCAAGTGCCGGAGGGCTCACCCTATCAGCGCTACTTCGATGAATTCTTCAAGGGCAAGGGCGGCCAGAGCGACAATCGCCAGCGTACGGTCGAATCGCTCGGCTCTGGCTTCGTCATCGACCCCTCGGGCTTCATCGTCACCAACAATCACGTGATCGAGGGCGCCGACGACATCGAAATCAACTTCGCCAATGGCAGCAAGCTGAAGGCCACACTTGTCGGCAAGGACACCAAGACCGACCTCGCGGTCCTGAAGGTGGAGCCGAAGGCGCCGCTGAAGGCGGTTCCTTTCGGTGATTCCCGCAAGATGCGCATCGGCGACTGGGTGATGGCGATCGGCAACCCCTTCGGTCTCGGCGGCTCGGTCTCGGTCGGCATCATCTCGGCGCGCGGCCGCAACATCAATGCCGGCCCCTATGACAACTTCATCCAGACGGACGCGGCGATCAACCGCGGCAATTCCGGCGGGCCGCTGTTCAACATGGCCGGCGAAGTGATCGGCATCAACACGGCGATCATCTCGCCGTCGGGCGGCTCGATCGGTATCGGCTTCTCGGTGCCGACGGAGCTTGCCGCCAATGTCGTGCTGCAGTTGAAGGACTTCGGCGAGACCCGGCGCGGCTGGCTCGGCGTTCGCGTCCAGCCGGTGACCGACGATATCGCCGAGAGCCTGAAGATGGCCTCGCCGCGCGGTGCGCTCGTCTCCGGCATCATCGAGGGTGGGCCGATTGCAAATGGCGAAATCAAGTCCGGTGACGTCATCGTCAAGTTTGACGGCCGCGAAGTCAGCGAAATGCGCGACCTGCAGCGCGTCGTGGCCGAAACGGCCGTGGGCAAGGCGGTCGACGTCGTCGTCTTCCGCGATGGCAAGGAGCAGACGGTGAAGGTGACGCTCGGACGCCTGGAAGACGGGGCGCTTGCCAGCGCATCGGCAACCGCGACCGGCGAAGACGGTTCGAAGGCGGACAAACCCGAGGCCGCGCCGCTGCCGGCGACCGATGTCGTGCTCGGCATGAAGCTTGCGATGCTGAACGAGGAGGCCCGCAAGAAGTACGGCATTGCCGAAGACATCGACGGCGTGGTGATCACCGAGGTCGTGCCGAACTCGGTGGCGGCCGAACGGCGCGTGGAGCCCGGCGACGTCATCGTCGAGGTCAGCCAGGAGGCGATGGATACGCCCAGCGACGTCACCGACCGGATCGAGGAACTGAAGTCCAGCGGCCGGCGCAACGCGCAGCTGTTGCTCTCCAACAAGACCGGCGAACTGCGCTTCGTCAGTGTCAGGGTGGAGTAGGCGTCGCAGCCTGCTGGATCGCGGCGTGACCTCGGCTTGATCAGCCTTTTCAAAAGGATCGCCTGACTTTCTGAAAGAACGAGTCCGGTTCTTCAGATCCTGATTCAGGTGGGCGGTGTCCGGGCGGGTGGCGCTTCGAGCGTTCATGGGGCGGGCCGGGGCGCCTCCGGTTGCCCGCCGGTCCCTTCCTCCTGCAAGCGGTGGCCCTGCAAGCGGTGGCGTTGACGGAGCACTTCCCGGCCATCTCAACCACGCCCACGCATTTTTCGACGTCCGCGCAGTGCGGAACGCATTGCGGCTGGGCGAACCGCGCCTCGGACCTTTCGCCATCAAGCGGGCATTCGCGTGCTGCCAAGAGGGCGGGCGTTGATTCCCTGCAGAGTTGTTTTACAGTTGCTGCATGTGTCTTGTGGTCGTCGTCGAGGGGTAAATGGCTGACAGCGTTGCGGTCGAGAGTGTCATGTTACGGGCGGGCTTCTGGCGGCGAGCCGTCGCATTTCTTATCGACGCCCTGATTATCGCCCTGCCGATGCAGGTTTTGGTCATCGTTCTGTTCGCGCTGACCGACGGAAGCGTGCAGTCGCGCTTTGGCATTTACGGCACGGTGTGTAACGAATTGCCCAGCCTTCCGATCGTGCCAACCATGGCGCCACCCCCCGATTACAACAGCATCGTCGACTGCCGGGTTACGCTGGCTGGCTTCGACATGGCGAGAACCCTGACGGTGAGCAGGGTCACATTGGAGGGCGGAGTAACGACCCGGATTTCGCATGTCTACTATCTGGGGGCGGACGGGAAGCAACGCGACGTATGGTCAATCGATCTCTTGGCCTACCTGGTGTTCTTCGCCTACTTGGTCGTGCTCGAAAGCCGCCACGGCGCAACGCTCGGCAAACGGCTGCTTTCGATCCGCACGACGCGCAGTGACGATGCCCTGGCGCCCGGCATATCCGTCCGCTCCGCCTTGCTGCGTTACGGTGTGATGTTCGCAGCGCTGGTCCCGGGCATCCTGGTGACGTTCGGATACAGCCTTGCGGTCGGGTATGGGGGTGGAGACCCGTATGCCCTGCTCAGCCATCCCGCCTTCGTCGGCGGCAATATTGTCGCGGGCCTCATCTTTTTCGGGTGGTTCGCGTGGATTATCGTCTCTGTCGTTCGAAAGCGCGACCCTGTCTACGATCGCGCCGCCGGGACGTCGGTTTGGAAACGGCCTTGAGATCCGCAGCCTAGCGTTCCTCGAACGCTGCCATCCGCCGGGGTGTGCTGGCCCCGCTGCCTCCCCGGCTGGAAGGTTGCCAGCCGCAGGGCTTCGAACAGGATTTCGATGATCACAAGCATGGTCGCACCTCCTTTCTAACCTTCATTTCACCGCACTTGCCGGGATCCCTCAAACGAGTTTACAGTCAGCTTCGGATAACTTGAGGTTATGCATGAAGCGCGGAAGGCTGCCCCTGACGGCGTTGCGGAGTTTCGAGGCGGCCGGGCGGCTGGAGAGTTTTACGCTGGCCGCAGCCGAACTCTTCGTCTCTCAAGCGGCGATCAGCCGGCAGGTTCGCGAACTCGAGGAGCTGATTGGGCGGCCGCTGTTTGAACGGCACCACCGCAGTGTGCGGCTGAATGCCGATGGTCGGGCACTGCTTTCCACGCTGACGTCCGCCTTCGACATGGTCAGCGATGGCCTCGACGCGCTTTCTGGGCGACGGCTGGCGCAGACGCTGAAGGTCAGCGCCGAGCCTTCCTTTGCCGGTTGCTGGCTCGTGCCGCATCTCAAGGAGTTTCAGCAGGAACATCCGGAGATCGACCTGGTGATCGATGCCGATCCGCGGCTTGCCGAATTTCGCGGAGGCGAGGCCGACATCGCCATCCGCCACAGCCTGACCTCGGAACGCTGGCCGCGGGTCGAGGCGCGACCACTGGCGCGCGTGCAGATGATCCCGGTGATCGCACCGGCGCTGGCCACGGCCGGCCAGCCCCTCGACCGTCCCGAAGACCTGTTGCAGCATGCGCTTCTGCATGAGGACAACCGCGCGCTCTGGGAGCAATGGTTCGCGGCCGCCGGCGTCGCTCCGGTCAAGCTGGAGCGCGGCGCCATCTTTGCCGATGGCGCGATGGTGCTGCAGGCGACGCTCCGCGGCAATGGCGTCGGCCTCATCGACCGTGACCATGCGCTCGACGATCTCGCCGCCGGAAGGCTGATCCGGCCCTTCGACGTTTCGGTGCCCTATGGGGCGTTCTTTCTCGTCACACGGCGTTTCGAGGCGTTGTCGGAGGCAGCCCGGGCCTTTGTCGACTGGGTCGAGCGAAGCTATCCGGGGGCGGGGCGGCAGGTTCGCTAACGCCGGCGCCTGAGGGGCCGTCCCCCTGGGATGGCCTATTTCTCGGCCTTCGGATGCTGCGCCCGCCATTCTTCAGCGCGGATGGCGTAAAGCACGTGGCGCACCAGCGCCGGATGGTCGACTGGCACGCGCGGGTGGTCGAAATCGCGGCTCGGGTCGCGGCGCATGCCGATCCGTTGCATCACGGCAGTCGAGCGGGTGTTGGCGCCAACGGCAAAGGAGACGATCTCGCTCAAGCCTTTCTCTTCGAAGCCGTAGCGCAGCAGCTCGGAAGCTGCCTCGGTGACATAGCCCTTGCCCCAAAAGGGGGTTGAAAGCCGCCAGCCGATTTCGACCGTGCCTTTGGGAAAATGCGGTTCCAGATCGGTGAGCGCAAGGCCGCAAAAGCCGATCGGGCGGTCATTGCCCTTCAGCGCGATCGCGAAGAAGCCAAGTCCGGTTTCGGCGATGCCGCGGCCGACACGATCAAACAGCGCGTCCGCCTCCGGGCGGCTGCGGCGGAACGGAAAGAACTCCATCACCTTGGGATCACTGTTGATCTCAAAGAAGAGATCGCGGTCGCTTTCCTTCCAGGCGCGGATGCTCAGCCGCTCGCTCTTGCAGATGATCATCCGACGAAGTCCGTCTTGCGATAGCCCTGCAGGTAGAGCAGAGCCGTGAGGTCGCCATGGTCGATGCGGACGTTCGCCTGTTCGGCGACGACGGGCTTGGCATGAAGCGCCACGCCGGTGCCGGCAAGCTCGATCATGCCGAGATCGTTGGCGCCGTCGCCGACGGCAAGGGCCTCGTCGGTGGAAATGCCGAGGCGGCCGGCGATATCGAGCAGTGCGTCGACCTTGGCCTGCTTGCCGAGAATGGGCGAGGCGACTTCGCCGGTCAGAATGCCATCCTGGGAAAGCAGCGTGTTGGCGCGGTTCTCCTGAAAGCCGAGCATCTCGGCAATCGGGCCGGTAAAGACGGTGAAGCCGCCGGAGACGAGTGCCGTGTAATGGCCCTTGCTCTTCATGGTGGCGATCAGTTGCTTGCCGCCGGGGGTCAAGGTGATGCGCTTGGCGATCACCTCGTCGACGACGCTGAGCGGCAGGCCTTTCAAAAGCGCGACGCGCTCGGTGAGCGCCGGCTCGAAGGCGATCTCGCCGTTCATGGCGCGAGCGGTGATGTCGGCCACCTTGTCTTTGAGGCCGACTTCGGCGGCGAGTTCGTCGATGCATTCCTGGCCGATCATGGTCGAGTCCATATCGGCGATCAGCAGCTTCTTGCGGCGGCTTTCGGCGTCCTGCACCGCGACGTCGATCGCAGCCTTTCCGATCACTGCGCGCAGCAGCGCTTCGGCCGCGTCCGGGTCGGTGCCGTCGGCAAGTGCCAAATCGCAGGCGACGCCGTCTGCGAGCCAGTAGAGGCCGGATGCCTTGACGGCGTCTGCGGCAGCTTCCGCAAGATGAAGCGTCAGAACAGGATTTGACGGATTGGCGATAAGCGTGGCAACGAGAGCCATGGACAACAACCTTGATACCGAGAGCGACGCGATCCTGATAACCGGGCCGACCGCCAGCGGCAAGTCCGCGCTTGCCGTCGAACTGGCGCGTCGCCACAGCGGCGTGGTCGTCAATGCCGACAGCATGCAGGTCTATGACACGCTGCGGCTTTTGACGGCGCGGCCTGATGAGGCCGACATGGGCGGCATCGAGCACTGTCTTTACGGCCATGTACCGGCGTCGGCGGCCTATTCCACCGGTGCCTGGGCGCGCGAAGCGCAGTCACTGGTTGCCCGGTTGAAGAAAGAAGGGTGCCTGCCGGTTTTCGTCGGCGGCACAGGTCTTTATTTCAAGGCGCTGACCGGCGGTCTCTCTGATATGCCCGATATTCCAGCGGCGATCCGCGACGGACTGCGCGAACGGCTGAAGGCGGAAGGGCCGGAAGACCTGTACCACGCGCTTGAGGTCAAGGACCCGGAGACGGCTGCAACGCTGAAGCCAGGTGACGGCCAGCGGATCGTCAGGGCGCTCGAAGTGGTCGAGGTGACCGGCAAGCCGATCCGCTTCTTCCAGAAGCAGACGGGGCCGATGATCGTCGATCCGGCCAGGGCGCGGATGTACGTGGTGTTGCCGGAACGCAAGGTCCTGCACGATCGCATCAACCGCCGTTTCGAGACGATGCTGTCAGGCGGGGCGATCGAGGAGGTCAGGGCGCTGCTTTCGCTTAACCTGTCGCCGGAAATGCCCGTCATGAAGGCAATCGGCGTCAGCCAGATCGCGGCGATGCTCAAAGGCGAGATCGATGCGCCCGAGGTGATCGAAACGGCATCGGCCGCCACACGGCAATATGCCAAGCGCCAGATGACCTGGTTCCGCAACCAGCTCGATGAGAGCTGGCAGCGGATCGCGAGTGCCGCTGACGTGCTGTGAAAGCTGCTCCGTTGGTGTGATGGCACGCAGGCCCAGCTCAACTCGGGGCGCTGTCCACACTCTCCCACACTTTGACAAAGGCAAGGGCTGCTTCTCGAGAATGCGTGCAGTACGCCCGATATTGTTGGTAGTTCTGAAGACCGCTGCGCATTCTTTCGAGCGAGCTGGCAATATCCGATCCTGCGGGCACCTTGCGCAGATCGTGGTTCCACTGGAGATAGTTCGCCACCGATTTCTGAAGTTTGTGAATGCCGTCCCAGTCGCCCTGAAACAGACGATCGAATTCGGCGTAATCGGGATTGCTGAGAATGGTGTTTAGAGAATCGACGTCACTGAAATAGACGTCCAGCGCGCTGATGGGATGTAGCGGCGTCGCGGTGTTCTTGGCCATCGCATCCAGGCGGCCCTCGATCATCCCGATGAGCCTGGGCATGCGCTTGCAAAGTGCAATCTTTGCCTGGGCTTCCGTACGCAGCACTTCGCGATGCTGGGCATTGGCCTCATCGATCTGGCGCGCCAGGTAGATTACCGAAACGAAGGCCGCCAGGACGGCGAGCCAGCCACTGGAGGCGGCGACCCACTCACGACCACAATGCTCGTTCGGGTCGCTCGAGCAGAACGCATCCCTGCCGAAAAAGAAGGGGAGCGAGGCGCCGACGATTACCACGAATCCAGCCAGCCATCCGTAGCGATCCCAGAACTCACGCATCAACCGCCTCCCCAGGTGTCGGACGCGATTGTAAAGCAATGCCTAATGCAATCAATGCCGCGGTGGCTCGAATGCCGCTGGCCTCAGGGCTTGCGGATGATGCTGCCGAGTGGGCGCTTCAACAGGCTTTCACGCAACGAGCCTTCGCGCGGCCGATCACCGGGCGTGGCCGCTGGCGCCTGCCCGGAAGACGGCGAGGCGCCGTAGCGGGGTGCTGGCTGCTCGGGCGCGGGCTTCTCGCTCAAAAGCTGTTGGCGGATCTGGTTGAAGCGTTCGAGTTCCGGGTTGGCAGGCGGTGCTGTTCGCGGCAGCATGTCCGGGCGGTAGGGCTCGATGTCGGGTTCTGGTTCGCTGAAGCCCTGCTGCGGCGCTTCTTGCGCAGCCGGCCCTAGCTCCGCTTCCCAGCGCTGCGCCTCGCTGACGGTCTGGGCTGCCATGAAGCTTTGCTGGAAGCCGGAAATATCCGGTCCGTTGATCGCGCGCATCCGGCTGACGATGGAGCGCAAATCGACCGTTGGCGGGTGGTCTTCGTCGATCCGGTCGGTGATCCCGTGGGCGCGGGGGAGGCGTTCTTCGGCAATGCGGGAAAAGCGCATGCGCATCGGTACGGCGACCGCTTCGCCAAACGCGATCGCCTCGCCATTGCCGATCGAGGAAATGAAGCTGGTGGTCGAGGTCGACGAGTTCGGAATGGCCGAACGGATGATGTCCTGGTCGCGGTCGTTGGCAAGGCGCATGGCAAAGACGGTCGAGCACTGCGACAGGATCGTCGGGTCGAGTTCGCCGGGGCGCTGGGTGATGATGCCGAGCGAGACGCCGTATTTGCGGCCTTCCTTGGCGATGCGGGCAATCGCCTGGCGCGTCGGCAGGAAGCCGAGCGTCGGGTCGGACGGCACGTAGCGGTGCGCCTCTTCGCAGACGACGAGCATATGGATGCCGCCATTGCTCCAGAGCCCGATTTCAAACGCCATGCGGCAGAGCACCGAGGCGACGGAATTGACGACTTCGGAGGGGATGCCGGCCAGCTGGAAGGTCGCGATCGGCCGGCCGTCGCCGGGAATGCGGAACACCCGGGCGATCGTGTCCTGGATCGTGTCGGTGATCGTGTTCGACGAGAACATGAAATGGTAGCGCGGATCGTTGATCGCCGAGGTGATCTTGACCTTCAACGAGCGCAGATGCGGTTTGTCGTTGCGGCCCTCGAGCCTGCCGATACGCTCGTCGATCAGCGCCAGCAGATCGGCGATGCGGTAGGGCACAGGCGTGTCGGCGGTGATCGAGCTCTTTTCCGTCTGGCGGCGCATGACGCCGGAATCGCCGCCACCGCGAAAGGCCTTCTTCGCCTCGGGGATAATGTCGCGCAGCATGTCGAGTTCATCGGGCGGCGCGGGGCGGCCGCGGAAGATCACTTCGGCGAACTCTTCCAGCCGGAAGAACCAGAACGGCAGGTCCAGCGTGTCGGTGTCGATGACGACGGCAAGATCGGGGAAGGCGGCCGCAAATTCGTTGTGCGGGTCGAGGATCAGCACGCGCAGCTTCGGATCGGCTGATATCGCCTTGTTGAGGAGCAGCGTGACCGCGGTCGATTTGCCGACGCCGGTCGTGCCGACGATGGCGAAATGCTTGGCCAGCATCGAGGGCACATGGATCGTCGCGTCGAGGCTTTCGTCCTGGGTGAGCTTGCCGATGATGCAGCTGTCGCTGCGGCCGGAATCGTAGATGCGGGCAAGATCTGCCGCGCGGATGCGGTGGGCGATCGCGCCGAGATAGGGATACTGGCTGATGCCGGCGGAAAACTCCTCGCGCCCGTCCGGGCCCTTGTGGACCTCGCCCATCAGCTCGACTTCGATACGGAAGATGTTGTTTGCTTCCTCGCCCCATTCGCTGGAGGCGGTCTGCATGGAATAAACAAGCGCCACGACGCGGTTTCGGCCGACGGAAATGGAGATCAACCGGCCGACCGACCAGAGTTCGGTGAGCGACGTTTCGCCGTTCTCGGCAATCGCGGCGATGGTCGCGCGCGAGCCGTTGCAGGCAACCACCCGTCCAAGGAACCGGTTGCCAGGCTTCAGGCCGTCACGGCGATCCTGCTCTCCGGCGCGGATCGAGGAATGAAGTTCATTGTTCAGCAACGCGCAACCCCGGCAATACGGCCCCTTATCTTAGCCGGGGGGATTTAATAAGTGGTTTCACCGGTTTGCAGTTCGGAGATGCAAGCAAATTCAGTCGGCGCGTGCTCTGTCGCGCGTCATGCCACATCGTTCGACGACAGATGCAGGCCGTGGTCGTTCACTGCGGGAACATCCGAGCAGCCAACTTCTGCGCCGAGCGACCGTACTGCGACCGGATCAGGAAGTAGGAGGCCAAAAAGAACATGGCAACGCCGCATGCCACGACGATCCAGAACATGGCATCCGCAGACACGAGAAGCCAAACGGCTTGCTGGCGGTAGGCATAGTAGACAATCTGGAAATCCGGATCGCCGACAATGAACGCCATCACGCAGATCCAGCCGACGATGGCAAGAAGGGGGATCGCATTGATGGCAACCGCCAGAGCCAGGGAAACGCGCGCGAGTTTCGCCTTCTCGTCCTTCGTCGGGCAGCGACGGTGGTGCTGTACGAACCGGTAGGCCGTGGCGGCAGCAGGGCAGATCACCTGCGCGAACCACAGTCCATATTGGGCGGCGCTCGGGATCGGGCCAAAGTTGTATTCGTAGGCGATCATTCCGACCAGGCAGACCACCATCACCGCAAAACAGTAAAGGGCAAAGTAGCGGTAGTAGGCCGTCAGCGACGCGGTTGGCTGCATGGTCGTTTCCGAGAGGGTTTGGTTCGGCGTTTTCTGGCATGTTTGGCGTGTGCCTTGCAAGGTGCGCTACCTTGCCGTTTGCCGGTCAGGCGCGCGGGCAACGTCGTCTGCGGTCGTGCGACTTGCCGCCTTTGCAAACGACCGGAACAGCGCCTGTCCCTGCGGCCAGTCGTCAAGTCCGCTCTTGCCGTTGATGTGGCCGAGCGCGCCTGCCTCGACGAGGTTGCTGCCCCATTGCGCCGCCCGAACCTGCGCATAACCGATGGTGGAGAAGGGGTCGTTGGAACTCGCGACGACAAGGGAGGGAAAACGGAAGCGTTCCGTCGGGACCCTGGCGAAGCCGAGAGCCTCGCCCGGGAAGGCCGTGGACGCAGGATCGGGTACCGCGACCAGAAAAGCGCCGGCGATCGGACGGGTGGAGACCGCGTGCCAATGGGCAACGAGCAGGCAGGCAAGACTGTGGGCGACGAGGAGCGGCGGTTCGTCGGCTGAGGCAATAGCGCCGTCGAGCGCCTGGACCCAGTCGGCAAGTTGCGGACGATTCCAATCGCTCGGTTGGAAACGGCGCATGCAAGGGTTCGCATGCTCCCATCGGGTTTGCCAGTGCGTCTCGCCGGATCCGCCGATGCCGGGCAGGGTGATGATGTCGCTCATGTCGTCCTCTCATCTGAACATGCGGGGAGACTGCCAGCTTCCCATGGCCGCCTGAATGCGCAATCATCGGAAAGCACAGCCATTTGCCGATGGATTAAAGGTGAAACATGGGATTTGACCGTTCTGCCCTCGACCCGACCGATATCGCGATCATCGAGGTGTTGCAGGAAGACGGGCGCATCGCGATTTCGGAGCTCGGTCGCCGCATCGGCCTGTCGCAACCGGCGACCTCGGAGCGGGTCAAGCGGCTGGAGGAGCGCGGCGTGATCTCGGGCTATGGCGCCCGCATCGATGCGGCGCGGCTCGGTCTCGGCATGATGGCGGTGATCCGCCTGAAGACGACGCACGAGCACATCCGCGCCTGCCTCAAGCAGTTCTCCGAAATGCCGCAGGTGATCGAGGTGCTGCGGCTGACGGGGGAAGACTGCTTTCTCCTCAAGGTGCTGGTACCGACGCCGGGCGAATTGGAAACGATCGTCGACACGATCGCCCGCTATGGCGCGGTGACGACGTCGCTGGTCTTGAGCGGCGAAGCGCCGAAGCCGATCGGGCGGGCGCTGATCCAGCAGATCTGAGGCCTGACCGAGGCGGCGAGCGCGGCTGCCGGGACTTGATCAAAATCAATGCGGATCGGCGTCGGCCGCGGGATAATCCAAGACAGGCTAGGCCCGCCGGCGCGAGCGATCGTCAGAGGTGATCCGTGCCGGAGTGCTCAAGGGGCGGGGGAAAGCCATGGGCGGTGCGATTGCCACTATCATCCGGACACCCATTCTCTGGTTGCTGATCTTCGTGCCCGTTGCGATCGTCGGCGAACACATCTTTCCGCAGGCGCACACCTTGCTCTTCCTGTTGTCGGTGGCCGCCATCGTGCCGCTGGCGGCGCTGTTGAGTCAGGCGACGGAGGCGGTGGCGGCGCGCACGGGCGATACGATCGGGGCGCTTCTCAATGCCACGCTCGGCAACCTGACCGAACTCGTCATCGCGCTGATGGCGCTTGCCGCGGGTCAATATCTGCTGGTCAAGGCCTCGATCGCCGGCGCGATCGTCACCAATACGTTGTTCATGCTCGGCGGTTCGTTCCTGTTTGGCGGGCTCAAGTTTCATCTGCAGGAGTTCAACCGGGTCAATGCCCGTTTCCAGGCGAGCCTCCTGTTCATGGCGACGGTCGCCGTGCTGGTGCCGTCGCTGATCGGGACTGCCGACGGCCTGCCGCAGACGGCCTTCACCCAGCAACTGAGCGCCGGTCTCTCCGTGGTGCTGATCGTCGCCTATGGGCTGTGGATGCTGTTTTCGCTCCGCACGCATCGCGAACTCTTCGTCTCAGCCGGCGCCGGGCATGGCGACGGTGAGGACGTGCGCTGGCCACTTTCGACCGGCATCATCGTGCTGCTCGTCGTCACGGTTCTGGTGGCGCTCGTCAGCGAAGTGTTCGTCGGCTCGGTGCAGGTGGCGGCCGAAGAGCTTGGCATGACGCCGGCCTTCGTCGGCTTCGTCGTCGTCGCGCTCGTGGGGGCTGCAGCCGAAATGGCGACGGCCTTCTCCGCCGCCCGCAAGGACAAGCTGGACCTCAGCGTCGGCATCGCGCTTGGAAGTGCGGTGCAGATCGCGCTTTTCGTCGCGCCGTTGCTGGTGCTGCTCAGCTATGTGCTCGGACCGCAGCCGATGGACCTGCAGTTCTGGCCGGGGGCGATCGTGATGATGCTGGTCGCGACCATGGCGGCGACGCTGCTCTCGAACGCCGGCCGCTCGGCCTGGTACATGGGCGTGCTGGCGCTCACCGTCTACATGATCTTTGCCATGACGCTGTTTCTGCTGCCGCCGCAGGTGCAATGAGACGGCTCCTGATCAGCGTCTTGCGCTGTCGATTAGGCTGTGGGCGCAATCGAGCACCGTCGTGCTCACCGGCCGCGGCGAAAAGCCGAGCACGCGCCGGGCCTTCTCCGAAGTCAGCGCGAACTTGCGACCGAGAAGCGGCGCCAGCGGCTTCAGGTCGGGGCTGAGCGGCGCGAGCAGCCGCACCAGCGCCGTCGGTAGTCGCCGCTTCGGCACCTTGCGGCCATCGGCGCCGAGGCCTGCGCGCAGCGTGGCGGCGATATCCTCCATCCACTGGAAGTCGCCGGCGGCGATGAAGCGTTCGCCGGCGGCTTCTGGTGCCGTCATCGCGGTCACATGCAGGTCGGCGAGGTCGCGCACGTCGACCACCCAGAAGCCTAGGCGCGGCACGAAGCGGGGGCGGCCGGCGACGAGGTCGCTGATGATCTTCACGGAGCCGAGATTCTCGCTCGATAGCACCGGGCCGAAGACCGCGCCGGGAAGCACGGTCGCAAACTCCGTCGCCTTGCCTTCCATGAATGTCCAGGCCGCGCGCTCGGCAAGGATCTTGGAAACCCGGTAGTTGTCGAACTGCGGGTCATCCGGATCGGCCCATCGCGTTTCGTCGCTGACGAGGCCGGATGCGAGCGGCGGTCGGGCGGCTGCGGCGGCCGAGGTCATGACCACGCGCCGGACGCCGGCATCGACTGCCGCGGAAAGCACCCGCAGCGTGCCTTCGCGGGCGGGAAGGACATAGGCATCGCGGCCGCTGCCCTTGGGTGTGCCAAGCGGTGACGCGACATGGAGCACGTAAGTGCAGCCGTCCATCGCTTCGGCCCAGCCGTCATCACGCATCAGATCGGCCTTTGCGAAGGACAGCCGGTCGGTGGCACCGGTGACAGGGGCGATCGAGCGCCTGACGGCTTCGGCCTTTTCAAGGTAGCGCAGGGTCGCGCGGACATTGAAGCCGCGCTCAAGCAGGGAGACGATGCACCAGCGGGCAACGAAGCCGGTGCCGCCGGTGACCAGGACGGTCTCGTTCATCGGATGTGGTCTTCCTTCGTTTCGTCAGCCGCGCAGCATGCCGGCAAGGCCAAAGGGTTGGCGCCGGCTGATCCGGTAGACGGAGGCGGGCGGGAAATTCCTGATTGTTCCGCCGACCCGCCTTGCGCGCAGGCCGAGCCGGTCGAGCAGCGGCCGCGGGATCGGGCAGCGCGGGCCATAGGTGAACTGGTAGAGATGGCCGCCCGGCCGCATGTGGAGAAAAATGCCGAGGAGAATTGCGACAACCTTGCGCGGCGGCATGGAAAGCAACGGCAGGCCGCTGACGGCAGCACCGATGCCCGCCGAAATCTCGGGCCGGCCATCGGCGAGCCGTGCCGCATCGATCGACAGCAGCGTTGCGGCCGGAAAGCGCGCTTGAAGCACCTTGGCGAATTCGAGGCCGCATTCGACCAGGATCAGATCCTGCTCGCGTACGCCGCGCTCGATCAGCGCGCGGGTGAAGACACCGGTACCGGGGCCAAGTTCGAGCACCGGGCCGTCAGCCGGCGAGACCTCCCGTGTGATCAATCGTGCCAGCGAACGGCTGGATGGCGTGACCGAGGCGACGCGCAACGGATCGGAAAGCCAGGAACGGAAGAAACTGAGGCCGTCGCTATAGGCACAAATGCTGGTCAATGGGGGCTCCATGAAGGCAATGAAGGCCGCCTCGCCAGATGCGTTGCGGCTGAATGTCTACATCCGTATACTTCCGATTCACGAGAATGTCTACAGGTGTATACTAAGGAGGGGCCATGTCTGCTGAAAAGGGACCTGCCGCAAGAGACACGCGGCGGCGCGACGCAAACGCCACGCGCGCCGCAATACTGGAATCGGCGCGGGCCGCCTTCATCGCCTCGGGCTATGAGGGTGCGGGCGTGCGCGAAATCGCCGAAGGGGCAGGGGTCACGGCGATGCTGATCAACCGCTATTTCGGATCGAAGGAGGGATTGTTTGCCGAGGTGCTGTCGACCGCCAACCAGCGGCCGATCATCGCCACGCCGGAAACGCTTGTCGCGCCCGACAGGGCGGCTCGCATCAGCAAGGCGCTCCTGAAGGTGACCGAGCCGGAAGCAACCGCGCTCGACGGCTTCCTCATCATGCTCCGGTCGATCTCCAACGAGCGTGCCGTGGAGATTGCGCGGGCGGTCGTGGAAAGCCATCACCAGAAAAACGTGACGCAGGCCCTTTCAGGACCGGACGCGGCCCAGCGCGCGGCGCTTTTGATGTCGCTCGTCGCCGGCGTGCAGATCATGCGTCAGGTGGTTGGCTTGGAAGCCCTGAGCAGGGATCACGACGAGGGCCTGGAGCGGCTGCTCGGCGATCTCGTTGCCAGGCTTGTCGATGAATAGCGGTGCCTCCGTGCGCTCCGACAGGGATCGCGGGCCTCTCACGGAGGCAGACTTGAGGGCGGTCTATTTCGGGGCGTTCATATCGAACACGACCCAGCGGAAGAAGAGGTAAATCGCGCCAAAACTGAGGAGGAGGGGTGTGAGCACGGAGAGGTCAAGCATATCATTGCCTTTGTTCTTGGAGCTGCTTCATGCAGCCAAGCTAATCTTCCACGGCAAGTGTTAATGCGCCGTGCATGAGACAGCGCGGACCTCTAAAATCTTTGTGGCCTCCATGCTGCTTGACCTCAAGATTGCTTGAGGTCCTAGAACCCTTCCATGGTGACCCGTCCGGGTCTCATTTTCCCGGTGCTCAATCCGGCCCGGGAGCCAACCGACATGGAGGACGCATGACCGATCAGTTGCTGTTTCGAAACCAGATGAGGATCACACCCGGCCATCTCGACGATTTTCGCGACGCGGTGGCGCGCGCGATCGGCTTCGTCGAAAAACACGCGCCGCAGCTGATGGTGTAGAGCTTCATCGACGAGCAGGCGATGCAGGCGGTCAGTTTTCAGCTCTACCGCAACTCTGACGACGTGGTCCGCCACTGGCAGATGTCGGAGACGCACATCAACGACGTGTCCGTCCACTGCACGGTGGAGCGGCTGGAGGTTTACGGCAATCCGAGCGACGCGGTGGCTGCGGGGATCGCGCCCTTCATCGCTGACGGGCGCGGCTTCATCATGCCGCCGCTTGTCGGCTTCTCGCGGTTTTAGCCGGGCAGGGACGGACGCGCCGGCGAGCCGGCGCGTCGCAGACTGGTCAGCCTGGCTGTCTTGCGGCAGCCCGCTGCCGGGAGGCCTGCCACACCACCAGCATCGCCACCACGAGCAGCAGCGCCTCGGCAGTCGGCATGGCGAACCAGATGCCCGGTTCTGCGAAGTTGGACGCGTAAACTGCGACAAGCGGCATGGTGAACAGGTAGGGCTTGGACAGCCCCAGGATCGCAGCCCGGCCGGCATCGCCGATCGCCTGGAAATAGCTGCCGAGCATGATCAGCGGGCCGGAGACGAGATACATCGCGACCATGACCGGCATGATCCGTGCAACATCGCCAACGACCGCATCATCGCTGACGAAGACGGATGCGATCGGTCCGGCGAAGCCGGCGAGCATCACTTCGACGAGGCCGCAATAGGCAAGCGCCACGATGAGGCCGAGCCGCAGCATCCTGTCGGCCCGGTCCTTCGATCCAGCGCCGATATTGTTGCCGACGATCGCCTGCATCGCCTGGCTCAGGCCCAGAAGCGGCAAGAGCGCGAAGGTCATCAGCCGGGTGATGATGCCATAGGCGGCGATGGTCGTCTGATAGCTTTCGCTCGCCGTTGCCCGCAGCGCTGCCATGATCGTGATGGAGACGAGCGCCATGCCGAGGAAGCCGAGGCTCTGCGGACTGCCGAGCGCGATCATCCGTCTCCATCCCGTAAAAGGGTTGTGCTGAAGCAGGGCCGAGAGGCGAAGCTCGGTGCCTCCATAAAGGCGGAAAAGGACGATGAGGCCGAGCGCCAGCGCCTGCGCCATCACGGTCGCGACCGCGGAGCCCGCCACGCCCCATCCGAGAAGGGCGATCAGCCCATAGTTGAGCGCGAGGTTTGCAAGCGAAACCAGCAGGCTCATGCTCGCCATCAGGCCCACACGGCCCTCGCAGCGCAGGGCGTCGGATTGCACCGCCAGCAGGAACTGGACGGGCGAGCAGACGATGAGGATGGCAATGTAGCCGTAAGCCATCTCAGCGAGAGGCCCGGGACCGTTGGCGAGTGTGAGCACCAGCTGTTCGCCGAAGGCCATGAACAGCACGATCAGCAGGCCGGCGATCGCCAGCGACAGCATGTGGGCGCCGGCAAAGACGCCTCGCGCCTCGACAAAGCGCCGGGCGCCGAGGCGGCGGGCGAGGAGGCTCGCCATGCCGCCGACCACGAGCGTCGCAAGCGCCACGGTGAGGATGAAGATCGGAAAGACGCTGGTGACAGCGGCCACGGCATCAGTGCCGACATAAAGGCCGAGCATGATCGCGTCGACGACCGTCAGCAGGCCGTTAATGCTCATCACGAAGATGATCGGCAGCGCTGTTTTTACGAAAATCGCGCCAAGCGGCGCGGTCAAAAAGGCATTCTGCCTGGAGGTGTCCTTGGACATCCCGCACTCCTGTTCGTCGCATTTCGGTAGGGAAGAGGAGGGGCTCGCATTGCCTGCCACACGAAATGCGTTCGGGGCGAGAGGATATCGTCAGATGTCAGATTTCACCGGGACGACGTGGCGTCTGCGAGCGGCTGGGATCTGAAGCCCGGGCAAGCGAGTAGCGCCAAGCCGCGCGGCCGTCAAGCCTGATCCGCCGGGACATCGGCGGCTTTGCGCCCTCGCAAGGGCGCCGCCCGTCTCGTATCGACAGGTTCCGGATTGCCCGGATTTCGCGGCCCGCCCCGTCTCAAGGCGTCTCGGCCCGCGCAACAATGTTCCGCAGGGAGGTGCAATCGTGTAACTAAAAGCCGTTGACGCCCCGGGCATTTGTGGTTATCAACTCGGCCCATGAAAAATTTTGCGGTTATTCTTGTGGTGGGACGGCGCATGGGCAGGATGGTGTAACCATCCGGCGGTAGCCACCCATGCGCTGAACGAGGCTCCTGACGGGGCCTTTTTTTATGCCTTCAAACAAGCTAAGCACCCAACTGGGAAAAGGGACGGAAGCAAGTCAATGAGCGGTACAGAAAACCAGATGACAGGCGCGGAGATCGTTCTCCAGGCACTGAAGGACAATGGCGTCGAGCATATCTTCGGCTATCCCGGTGGCGCCGTGCTTCCGATCTACGACGAAATCCACCAGCAGGACGATATCCAGCACATCCTCGTTCGCCACGAACAGGGTGCCGGCCACATGGCCGAAGGTTATGCCCGCTCGACCGGCAAGGTCGGCGTCATGCTGGTCACATCCGGTCCGGGCGCGACCAACGCGGTGACGCCGCTGCAGGACGCGCTGATGGATTCGATCCCGCTTGTCTGCATCTCCGGCCAGGTTCCGACCTCGCTGATCGGTTCGGACGCCTTCCAGGAATGCGACACCATCGGCATCACCCGGCCGTGCACCAAGCACAACTGGCTGGTTCGCGACGTCAACGATCTCGCCCGCATCATCCATGAGGCCTTCCGCGTCGCCCAGTCCGGCCGTCCGGGCCCGGTCGTCGTCGATATCCCGAAGGACGTGCAGTTCGCGACCGGCACCTACACGCCGCCATCGGCCGTCCCGACCCAGAAGAGCTACCAGCCGAAGAAGCAGGGCGATCTGAAGAAGATCGAGGAAGCGGTCGAACTGATGCGCAATGCGCGCCAGCCGATCATCTATTCCGGCGGCGGCGTCATCAATTCGGGTCCCGAAGCTTCGCACCTGCTGCGCGAGCTGGTCGAGCTCACCGGCTTCCCGATCACCTCGACGCTGATGGGCCTCGGCGCCTATCCGGCCTCGGGAAAGGCCTGGCTCGGCATGCTCGGCATGCACGGCACCTACGAGGCCAACATGGCGATGCATGACTGCGACGTCATGGTCTGCATCGGCGCGCGCTTCGACGACCGTATCACCGGCCGCCTCAATGCGTTCTCGCCCAATTCCAAGAAGATCCACATCGATATCGACCCGTCGTCGATCAACAAGAACGTGCGCGTCGACGTGCCGATCCTCGGCGATGTCGGCACGGTTCTGGAAGACATGGTTCGCCTGTGGCGCGCCGCCTCCAAGTCGGTCGACAAGGCACGCCTGTCGAGCTGGTGGGAGACGATCACCAAGTGGCGCGCCCGCAACTCGCTCGCCTATGCGCCGAACGACGACGTCATCATGCCGCAATACGCGATCCAGCGGCTCTATGAGCTGAGCAAGGACCGCGACACCTACATCACCACGGAAGTCGGCCAGCACCAGATGTGGGCAGCCCAGTTCTTCGGCTTCGAGCAGCCGAACCGCTGGATGACCTCGGGCGGCCTCGGCACCATGGGCTACGGCTTCCCGGCCGCGATCGGCGTCCAGGTCGCGCATCCGAACAGCCTCGTCGTCGATATCGCCGGCGACGCCTCGATCCAGATGTGCATCCAGGAAATGTCCTGCGCCGTTCAGTACGGCCTGCCGGTCAAGATCTTCATCCTCAACAACCAGTACATGGGCATGGTGCGCCAATGGCAGCAGCTGCTGCACGGCAACCGCCTGTCGCACTCCTATACCGAGGCGATGCCTGACTTCGTCAAGCTGGCCGAGGCCTATGGCGGCGTCGGCATCCGTTGCGACAAGCCTGGTGAACTGGATGCTGCGATCCGCAAGATGATCGACACGCCGGCGCCGGTTATCTTCGACTGCCGCGTCGCGAACCTTGCCAACTGCTTCCCGATGATCCCCTCGGGCAAGGCCCATAACGAGATGCTGTTGCCCGACGAAGCCACGGACGAAGCGGTCGCCAACGCGATCGACGCCAAGGGCCGTCAGCTGGTCTGAGACAGGTAGAGGAACCAATCGACATGAACGCACACCTTCAACCGACCGGCTCCGCCTACTTCATCGCCAAGGAGACCGAAGTCGCCGAAACCCACACGCTTTCGGTCCTCGTCGACAACGAGCCTGGAGTCCTTGCCCGCGTCATCGGCCTGTTTTCGGGCCGCGGCTACAACATCGAAAGCCTCACGGTTTCGGAAACCGAACACGAGGCGCACCTGTCGCGCATCACGATCGTCACGCGCGGCACGCCGCACGTGCTCGACCAGATCAAGAACCAGCTCGAACGGCTGGTTCCGGTTCACCGCGTCGTCGACCTGACGGTGCGCGCCGGCTCGCTCGGTCACGACCGTCCGGTCGAGCGTGAACTGGCGCTGGTCAAGGTGCATGGTTCTGGCGACCACCGCGTCGAGGCGCTGCGTCTTGCCGATGCCTTCCGCGCCTCGGTCATCGACGCCAACATCGATCACTTCGTCTTCGAGATCACCGGCAAGCCCTCGAAGATCGAACAGTTCATCGCCATCATGAAGCCGCTCGGCCTCATCGAAGTCTGCCGCACCGGCATTGCGGCCATGAACCGCGGTCCGCAGGGCATGTGACTCTAAGAGAGGGGCGGCTCACAAGGCCGCCTCTTTCGCTTTCTAGCTACAGCTCACGCTGGGTAGCATTTCACGCTTCCGGTGGGATTGCCCTCGGGCCCTGGTCGTCTTGTCTTAGCACGTTGATACGGTTGCCCCTCACCCTAACCCTCTCCCCGCGGGCGGGGAGAGGGGACTGCGTTGCGCTTGCTGGGCAGTCCGTAATCTCCAGGGACCAGAGCTACCGTCAGCGTCGCTGCTGTTCGCCGGGTGGCCGCCGCGCGTTTCCTTCTCCCCGCAGGCGGGGAGAAGGTGGCCGTCAGGCCGAATGAGGGGCAGGCGGTCAAGGTCGATGACACTGGCACTCTGTTGACTTCGTCACCGTTTCTCGCCGACTAATTCCGCAAGGATTTGTGCAAGATATCAGGTGCCGGATGAATTCCACGACGATGCAGGCCTTCGTTCTGACCCGATACGGCGGACCTGACGCTGCCGAGCTGCGGGACGTGCCGCGTCCACGCCCTGCTGGTGGCGAGGTTCTGGTTCGGGTGCATGCCGCCGGTCTCAATCCGGTCGACTACAAGACGCGCGAGGGCATGCTCAAGGTCGTCCAGCGCTATCCGCTGCCGGCCGTCATGGGTAATGAGATTGCGGGCGTGGTGGAGGAACTCGGAAACGGCGTCACCGCGTTCAAGCCGGGAGACCGGGTCTTTGCGCGCATGCCGAAGGGCGCCATGGGCGGTCTTGCCGAATATGCCGTCGTGCCGGAGCAGTTTCTGGCGAAGATGCCGGCATCGATCGATTTCAACGCGGCAGCCGGCGTGCCGCTGGCCGGCCTTACCGCCTTGCAGGCGCTGCGCGACGAGCTTCATGTCGACCGGGGCAGCCGGATCTTCGTCCCCGGCGGTGCCGGCGGCGTCGGCACCTTCGCCATCCAGCTGGCGAAATGGCTGGGCGCAGAGGTGACGACCACGGCATCGCCCCGTGGCCGGGCGCTGGTCGAAGAGCTCGGCGCGGACACCATCATCGACTACACGAAGGAGCACTTCGAAGAGCAGCTGCGTGGGATGGACGGGGCCTTCGATCTGCTGGGCGGCGAAACGCTGATGAAGTCGTTCGCCGTGGTCAAGCGCGGCGGCAGGGTGGTGTCCATCGCCGGCATGCCCGAGCCTGAGACGGCGCGCAAGGACCTCGGCCGCGGCCTGTTCTTAAGCACGCTTTTCTGGTTCGCGTCCTACCGGATCCGCGCCGTCGCCAGCAAACACGGCGTCGCTTACCGTTATCTCTTCATGCATCCGAGCGGACCAGAGCTTGCCGAGCTTGCGGCCCTCATCGACGCCGGGACCATCCGACCGGTCATCGACCGGGTGTTTCCTTTCCAGGATACCGCTGCGGCCTTCGACTATCTGGAAACGGGCCGCGCCAAGGGCAAGGTGGTGGTGGAGATCAAGGGCGCTGTCGCCTGAGCGGCGTCTGCGACTTCCTTCTCACCGCAAGGCGGGTCTGCTGCCCTCAAAGGCCCGGAATGCCTTTGGTTTGCTGGGCGATAAAATCACAAAATCGCCGGACGCGAAGGGGCATCATCTGGCCGAAGGCGTGCACTATGTTGAGAGGCTCTGACGGCAGGTCCAGTTCGGTTGAAACATCGATCAGGCGGCCGTCGTTCAATTCGTCCTCGACCACGCAACGCATCAGCAATGCCGCGCCCAGACCGTGAAGCGCTGCGGCGCGCAACGCCTGCCCGGTGTCGCAGTCCACGCGTCCCTGGGGTGCGAAGTGTTGGCCGTCGGCAAAGACTACCGCGCTCGGATGGCCATGGACTGTGTAGCGGGCGAAGGGCAGAGCCGACGCTTCGTCCGGGGTGCGCGGCTTGCCGTGTGTTTCGACGTAGGACGGAGACGCAACGATCGCCATTCTGACATCCGCGAGCTTTCGCACCCGCAGTTCTCCTTGCGCGCTGCCGCCCACCCGGAACACCACGTCGTAGTCTTCCCGGATCAAATCGACCTGCCGGTCGGTAAGCCCCACCTCCAGTTTGATGGCTGGGAAGGACGGCGCGAAATCTCGAAATATCGGCGTCATGAAGAAGCGGGCCAGTTCGCTCGGCATGCTGAACCGAATTCGACCGGCGAGCGCTTCCTCGCCAGCCGCAGTTTCGTCCGGCGTATCGAGTTGGCGAAGGAGAGGAGAGACTTTATCGAACAAAGACTGTCCTTCGAAGGTCAGGACAAGCGCGCGCGTCGATCTCAGGAACAGGCGGGCCCTGACCAGGGTCTCCAGCCTTCCGACGCTTTTCGAAACGGCTGACGGAGATGTCCTCAAGACCTTCGCCGCAGCGCTGAACGAGCCGGTCTCCACGGTCCTGACGAAGGCGATCAGGCCGGGCGTCTCGTTCAACAGATTGGGCATCTCCACCTCGCAGGCACATGTCATGTGCTCATGAACCCGCTTATGCGCCGTCCCGAGCACCCCTATCTCCATGACACCTAGCATGGAGACGAAAATGAAAACACTTCAAGGAAAGGTCGCCGTCATTACCGGCGGCAACAGCGGCATCGGAAAAGCCACCGCAAAGCTCTTTGCCCAGGAGGGCGCTCAGGTCATCATTACCGCTCGACGCCAGGACCTGATCGATCAGGCCGTACGGGAAATCGGTTTCGGCGCAATCGGCATCCAGGGTGACGTGGCCGACCTTGCCCATCACCGGGCCGTCGCTGGCAAGGTCGCCGAACGCTTTGGTGCGGTCGATATCTACCTTGCCAATGCAGGTGTGATCGACCTCAAGCCGACCAACGCCATCTCCGAAGAGGCCTATGACCGGCATTTTTCCGTCAACACCAAGGGCGTCTTCTTCGGGGTTCAAGCCATTGCTCCGATCATGAACGAGGGAGGGAGCATCATCATCACCAGTTCGCTGGCGGCAACCAAGGTCCTGCCAAACCATACGGCCTATGCCGGTTCCAAGGCTGCCGCTGCGGCGTTCGCCAGAAACTGGGCGATCGAGTTCAAGTCGCGGCGCATTCGCGTCAACGTTCTCAGCCCGGGACCAACGGACACGGAAATCCTCGGAAAGCTCGGAATCTCCGAGGCCGAGCGTGGGCCGTTTCTCGAGCATATGGCCGAGGCGATCCCGGCGGGACGGCTCGGCACGTCTGAAGAGCTTGCCAATGCGGCACTCTTTCTTGCTTCGGATGCAGGGCGCTTCGTCAACGGCATCGAACTCCACGTCGACGGCGGAATGTCGCTTGTCTGACGGATAGCGGGTGGCACCGGACCGCCGCCAAGGCGTTCCGGTGCGCCGTCGTCGATATTGTCACGATTGCGCGTGCGGCATGCGCAGTCGGGCTGCGCGGCGCAGCTGCGCCCAAACGCGATCGCGGACCCCGCCTCAGATCATCTCCAGCGACCGTTTGCGCTTCGGCGGCGGGAAGGCGCGGTCGAGGTCGGCGAGGTTTTCGGTCGTCAGCTGCAGGTCGATCGCGTCGCGGTTTTCGCGGGCGCGGGCCGCAGAGCCAGTCTTCGGGATCGAGATGACGCCGGCGCGGGTCTTCAGGAAAGCGAGCGCGATCTGCGCCGGCGTTGCCTGGTGCGCCTTGGCGATGTGGACGAGATCGGGGTTCTTCAGCAGCCGGCCCTCGTCGAGCGGCGAATAGGCCATGGTGGCGATACCGCGGCTCTGGCACCAGGGCAGGAGATCGAACTCGATGCCGCGACGCGAGAGGTTGTAGAGGACCTGGTTGACCGCGACGTTTTTCCCGTCCGGCACCGACAGCAGTTCCTCCATGTCGTCGACATCGAAATTGGAAACGCCCCAGGCACCGATCTTGCCTGCTTTCTTCAATGCCTCAAGGGCCGCGACCGTTTCTGACAGTGGATAGCCGCCGCGCCAGTGCAGCAGATAGAGATCGACATGGTCGACGCCGAGGTGTCTGAGGCTGCGCTCGCACGCGGCCTCGGTGCCCATCCGGCTGGCGTTAGACGGCAGCACCTTGGAGACGATGAAGGCGTCGTCGCGCCGGCCGCGCACAGCTTCGCCGACGACGCGCTCGGACGCGCCGTTGCCGTACATCTCCGCCGTGTCGATTAGCGTCATGTCGAGATCGAGGCCGAGCTGCAGGCTTTTCACCTCGTCGGCCTTGCGCGAGGGCGCGTCGCCCATGCGCCACGTGCCCTGGCCAAGAACGGGGACCTGACGGCCATCGGGAAGGGCGGTCGTGGGGATCGGATCGTGCATGATTTCCTCCTTGCGGCCGAAATTGCCGACGGCCGGCGCGCCTTCCAACAGACGCGACGGTCGCTATAACACTTTGAAGCGCCGCATGTTTCCATCCTCAAGGTGGAAACGCTTTCACGAAACACGCCGCAGCGGACAATCTAGCGCAGCGCATCGTTCTTTCGAGCCAAGCTCTCATCAACCGGCACGTCGCCCGCGTTCCTTCTCCATGCGCTGCAGGATGTCGACGAAGGCGCGCACGCGGGCCGGCCGGAAATGCGAGGGCGGATAGACGACGTGGATGCCGCCCGCAGGCAGGGCCCAATCGGCAAGCAGCCTGATGAGGCGGCCCCCGGTGATATCGTCGCGCACCTGATAGTCCGGCAGCACGGCAAGACCGATGCCGGCGACGGCGCAACAATGGGCGGAATCGGTGCTGTCGGCGGTCACGATCGCCTTGCCGAGGACCGTCGCCTCTTCGCCGGCACGGGCAAATGTCCACTCCAGCGGCGTCTTCAGGGCGCGATTGGCGATCCATGCTGCCTCGGCCAGATGTCCGGGACGCGAAGGCCCGCCGAGTTTTGCGGCAAGGGCGGGCGAGGCGACCACATACTGCTCGAAGGTGCCGATGCGCTTTGCCCGCTCGCTGGAATCGGTGAGCCAGCCGGCGCGGACGGCGAGGTCGAGCCGCTTTTCGATCATGTCGAGCACGGTATCGTTGAAGCTCAGATCCACCCGCATGGCTGGATAGACGCTGAGATAGGCGGCGACCGCGTTGGTCACGACCTTGGCGCCGTAGTCGAGCGGCGCCGTCAGCGTCAGCGTGCCGCTCGGCACTTCGGTTTCGGCCGAGACAGCACCAACGGCTTCGTCTGCATCGCGCAGGATCAGGGAGCAGCGCTCGTAAAAGCGCTGGCCGGTGGCCGTCGGGCTCAGCCGCCGGGTGGTGCGCACGAGCAGCGTCGTTCCCAGCTCCCGTTCGAGCTGGGCCACCTGGTGGCTGACGGCCGCCTTGGCGAGGCCCAGCCGCTCGGCAGCGGCGGTAAAGGAGCCGCTTTCGACTACGGCGACGAAGTGCGACAGGCGATTTAGATTGACGGTCATCGGGTTCTGTTGGTCATTGTCTGAGGTTTTCAGACAATCTGTTCGCGTCGACCGGCTTTTTCAAGAGGCCGACGCCCGTCATTTTGCCGGGCCTGTACCAACAATGCTCCCAAGGAGGCTTCATGCAGATCCAGTTGACCCGGCGCACCGCCCTCAAGACGGTGGTTGCGGCCGGCGCCGCCGTCCTCACCCAGCCGATCGGCAGCCGCCTTGCCGCGGCTGCCTCGACGCTCGAGTGGCGCTATTTCCAGGCGGACGAGGCGGGCTTCGACCGAACGCCGGTGCTGCTTTCGGGTGAGAACGAAGCGATGCTGATCGATGGCGGCTTCACGCTTTCGGACGGCCGCGCGGTGGCCGAGGCGATCAAGGCGACGGGCAAGCGGCTGACGACCATCTATGTCAGTTGCAACGACCCGGATTTCTATTTCAGCCTCAAGCCGGTCGTCGAGGCGTTCCCGGATGCCAAGGTGATCGCGGCTTCGGCAACTGTCGAGGCGATCAAGGCCAATGTCGAAGGCAAGCTTTCGACCTGGGGGCCGCAACTGAAGGAAAACGGCCCGCAGACGCTCGCCGATGTGGTGATGCCGCAGCCGGATGACCGCACCTCGCTGACGCTCGAAGGGGTCGAGATCGAGATCGTCACGATCGAAGGCATGAAGGACCGGCGATATCTCTTCGTGCCGGCGCTGCAGGCGATCTTCGGCGGCGTGCTCGTCTATTCCGGTTCGCATGTGTGGGTCGCCGACGAGGCGACGGTCGAGGGCCGCGAGAAATGGATCGCGGCGCTCGACGCCATGGCGGCCCGCAAGCCCCGGATCGTCGTGCCGGCGCACAAGACCGCGACGGGGCCCGAAGGCATCGAGGCGATCCGCTTCACCCGCGATTATCTCGTTGCATTCAACGAGGCCGCGGCCACTGCCAAGGACAGCGCCGAGCTGGTCGCCGCCATGACCAGGCACTATCCGGATCTGCCGGGTCTCTCGTCGCTTGAGCTCGGCGCCAAGGTTGCCAAGGGCGAGATGAAGTGGGGCTGAGGCCAGCCATCATCGATGGACACGTGGGGCGGCGTGGCGCGTGCTGCGCCGCCTTCGCAGTTCCGTGCGCACTTGCACGCGCGGAACGGCCGACAATTGGAATGCTATTGCTTGAGAGCGCTACAGGAAGTTGTCACCATGACAACTTCGCGGCTGGTTCTCGCGAATAGGTCAACTATGTTGACCTAATTCCAAGGGAGGAAGCCATGCAGGCCGATACGCTTCTGGCGTTGTTTTTGTTTGCGTTCACCACATCGATCACACCGGGTCCGAACAACATGATGCTGTTCGCATCGGGTGTGAATTTCGGCTTCCTGCGCACCGTTCCGCACATGCTCGGCATCGGCGTCGGCTTCTTCGTGCTTCTCATCGCCGTCGGTCTCGGCCTTGGCGCGCTGCTGCATTCCGTGCCGCTGCTCTATACCGCGCTGAAATTTGCCGGTGGCGCCTATCTCATCTGGATCGCCTGGAAGATCGGCACGTCGCGCTCGCTTGCCGAAGGCAAGGCCGGTGCCGAGCCGATGAGCTTTCTTGCCGCGGCCGCCTTCCAGTGGGTCAACCCCAAGGCCTGGGTCATGGCGGTGTCGGCGATGGCCACCTATACCAGCAGCGACAGCTACCTGATGAGCGTCTTCGTCGTCGGTATCGTCTTTGCGCTCGTCAACGTGCCGAGCGTTTCCACCTGGGCCGGCTTCGGCTCGGCGCTCAGGCAATGGCTGTCGGAACCGTCGCGGCTGAAATGGTTCAACATCACCATGGCGGTGCTGCTCGTCGTCAGCCTCTGGCCGATGCTAAAATAGGGCAAACTGCGGCTTCACCAGCATCAGCCAGAAGATACCGGTGACGGCAAGGAAGGCCGGAAAGCCGCAGGCAAACCAGATGGCATAGAGCCGGTCGAACGCCGGCGGCAGCGGCGCATCGTTTGCCGTTGAAATCCGGGCGAGATCGCGCAGCCGCAGCTGGATCCAGACGACCGGCAACCAGAACAGGCCGGTAACCACGTAGAGGATCAGCGACAGCACGATCCAGCCTTCGCTCAGCGACCAGCCGACGCTTTTGGCGAGCAGATAGCCGGTGATCGGCTGGATCACGACGGCAGTCGCGGTGAAGATCGTGCCGGCGATCACCACGGTGCCGGCGACATGGGCGATCAGCCGGGCGTCGCGCGTGCGCCTGGCCATCACCATGAAGAAGGCGATGCCGGCGCCGGTGCCGAAAAGCACGGCGGCGCCGATGACGTGGGCAAGGCGCAGCAGATCCTCCTGAAGCATCAGCGTTCATCCAGAATGGCAAGCGTTGCGAGCGTGGCAAGCAGCGACGGCAGGACCTTGACGAGGGGGCCGAGCGGATCGGCCCAGAGCTGAGGCTCGACGAGGCTTGCCGCTACGAGATAGCCCACCGACAGAACGAGCATGCCCAGCAGCGCCCGCCTGGCAAAGGGACGAACGAGCACGGCGATGCCGAGCGCGATGTCGGCAAGGCAGGTGGCAAGCGTCAGCGCCGTCGCCGGCCCCTCGGCCAGGAACCGCAGGAAATGTTGTCGCGCGTCGCCGAAGGCAAAGAGCGGAACGATCCCCGACAGCAACCAGAAGAGCGACAAGCCGGCGATCATCAGCGGCTTCATGAGGTAAAGCCGGGCAAACCAGAGATCCTGAACGCCCGATGGATTGGCTGAAAGGCTTTGGGTGGCCGACAGGAATGGCCCCGGTGCCTTTGGCGCACCAGCAGCCGAAACCCCGCCGGCCATCACCGAAAGCGCTGTCGAGCGCAGGGGCGAACGCCAGCCGAACCGTCCGGCGATATCGGCAAGGAAACCGACGGGCGCTGCCAGTGCTGCGGGCAGCGAGACGACCCTGGCAGCGGGCAGACCGAGCCATTGCCGGTGCAGCGCCACGAGATCGGCAAGTGCTGGTCTTTCCGGGTGACCCAGCACCAGATCGCTGCGTTCGGGCAACAAACCGGCGACGGCGGCGCTGACCGCCTCGGCAACATCGCTCATGGCAACCGTCTCGACGCGGGCATCGCCGTGAACGAGCGGGATGGCAAAGGGCAGGGCAGCCAGCGCACGCAGCAGTGCCGAGCCTCCATGGGCATTGCGGCCGAGCACGAGTGCCGGCCGCAAGATGACGTGTGGCACGCCGCTTTCCGCCAGCGCCTCGTCGGCACGGAACTTGGTGGCGAGAAAGGCGCTGTCGGTGCCGGCGCCACCCAAGGGCGCCGAGATCTGGACGATGCGCACCGACGATGGCTGTGCCGCGGCGTAAAGCGCCAGCATCGCCCGTTCCTGGGTCGCCGCGACATCGTCGGCCAAGCCATCCTGCAGTGCGCCGGCGCAGTTGACGATGACGTCATGCGCCGCGACGAGCGGTTGCCAGTCGCCAGCGCCGTGCATCCGGGCGAGGTCGATGGAAAGCCAACGCACCTGCGGCCATTTCACCCCTGCGCGGGCAATATTGCGGCCAAGGCCGGTCACGATGTGCCCGTCACTTGCCAGCCGATCGAGGAGGGCCGAACCGATGAAACCGGTCGCGCCGAGAATCAGAACCTTCATGGTGCCAGAATAGAGGAGGCGGTTGCGCGCGACACCACCCGTATCGCCAAAGTTTAGCTTTGGCAGGACTTGTCATGGTGACAATTCTGGCCGTCGGTCGCTGACGAAATCGATTTTGATTCCAGCATTTATTCGCTACCACTATCGCCAGAGTGAGGAGGCAGCGTCCACCGCACCGCAAGGGTGTGCCGCTGCGAGGAGCCAGGCAATGTCCGAACACCATCATGGCCACGATCACCACGATCACGACCATCACCACCACGACAACCACTTCACCGACATGGAAGCGCGGGTGAAGGCGCTGGAAACGGTGTTGACGGAAAAAGGGCTGATCGATCCGGCGGCGATCGATGCGATCGTCGAGACCTACGAAACGAAGATCGGGCCGCGCAATGGCGCCCGCGTCGTCGCCAAGGCATGGGTGGATCCGGAGTTCGCCGAATGGCTGAAGCGCGATGCGACCGAAGCGATCGCCAGCCTCAGCTATACCGGGCGCCAGGGCGAGCACATGCGGGCGGTGTTCAATACGCCCGGCACCCATAACCTCGTCGTCTGCACCCTCTGTTCCTGCTATCCGTGGTCCGTGCTCGGCCTGCCACCGGTCTGGTACAAGGCGCCGCCCTATCGCTCGCGCGCCGTCATCGACCCGCGCGGGGTGCTCATCGAGTTCGGGCTTTCGCTTCCCGAGACGACGCGCATCCGGGTCTGGGATTCGACCGCCGAGCTCAGGTATCTGGTGATCCCCGAACGCCCGGCGGGGACGGAAGGCTTCAGCGAGGAGGACCTGGCAGCACTGGTGACGCGTGACGCCATGATCGGCACCGGCCTGGCGCTCGCGGCGGAGGTGCTGCGATGAACGGCCCGCACGATCTCGGCGGCGCCCATGGCCTCGGTCCGGTGGCGCCGGAAAAGGACGAACCCTATTTCCACGGCGAATGGGAGAAACGGGCGCTGGGCGTCACGCTCTCCTGCGGCGCCTTCGGCGCCTGGACGATCGACGAAAGCCGGCATGCGCGCGAGAGCCTGCCGCCGGCGACCTATCTTTCCGCCAGCTATTACGAGATCTGGACACGGGCGCTGGAAACGCTGCTGACGCGCCACGGCTTCGTCACGCAAGCCGAGCTCGATGGCGGGCACATGCTGGAAAAAGGTGCGAGCCCGAAGCGGGTCTTGAAGGCCGACATGGTGGCGGGGGTGCTCGCCAAGGGCGGCCCCTGCGATCGTCCGGTCGAAGACAAGCCACGCTTTGCCGTCGGTGACCGGGTGAAGACGAAAAACTTCCATCCCGAAACCCATACGCGGCTGCCCCGCTACGCCCGCGCCAAGGTCGGCCGGGTGGAAGCGGTGCAGGGTTCCTTCGTCTTTCCCGACGACAACGCCCATGGCCGCGGCGAAAATCCGCAATGGGTCTATACCGTCGTCTTCGACGGGCCCGAGATCTGGGGCGAGGGCGCCGACCCGACGCTCACGGTTTCGATCGATGCCTGGGAGAGCTATCTTGAGCACGTGTAAGGTGACGTCGCCGCTGGTCGCCTCCGCCGAACTGCCGAAGTCGCCGGAGGGCGATCCGGTGTTTGCCGAGCCCTGGCAGGCGAACGCCTTTGCCATGACCATACGCCTGCATGAGAAGGGCGTGTTTTCCTGGCCGGAATGGGCAGAAGCGCTGTCGGCCGAACTCTACAAGCCCGGCCGCAAGGCTGACGCCAGCGACTATTACGACTGCTGGGTGGCCGCCCTTTCGCGCCTCGTCACCGAGCTTTCGCTCGCCTCCGGCCGCGAGCTGGACGACCTGACCGAGAGCTGGCAGCGGGCGGCGGAAGCGACGCCGCACGGCAAGCCGATCGTGATCGAGAACGATCCGCTGAGGTAGGGGGGCGAATTTGCCCCTCATCCTAACCTTCTCCCCGCAAGCGGGGAGAAGGAACGTGGCCTGCGGGGGCCTCAGCACCTGGCGTCACCGTCGGCTGGTGAGTGCTGATAGAGACCCAGTTGGATGTCGGGCAGGCGCCACACGTTTCCTTCTTGCCCCCTGCTGCTGGTGGGAGCAGGCTGTGGTGGTTCTGATCGCTGAGAGCTGAGATCGAGTGTTGGCTCGGCGAGGATTGGCACTGGCCCCGCCTGCGGGGAGAGATGTCCGGCAGGACAGTGAGGGGCACGCGCTCACCGGGCGGATGAGGGAGAATCCCGTTACCGGGCCGAATAGCCGCCTCGGTGCAGCAACAGGTGGCTATCCAGAGCGTTCGTCTCAATCGTAATAGGCCGACTGATCCAGATCGGAGAGCAGATCGGGACCGACGGGCCTCCAGCCGAGCAGGGTACGCGTGCGGGCACTGGAGGCGGCCATGGTGCCGCCGGCCATGCTGGCGAACCAGCCGAAGTGCTCGCGCGGGCGGGCTTCGACGGGCAGGCCGAGCCTGCGGCCTATGATCTCCGCGATCTGCCGGAACGGCACCGCCTCGTCGGCCACGGCGTGATAGACGCCCTCTGTCGCACCGCTTTCGAGCGCCAGGCGGTAGACCCGAGCAGCATCCTGGCGATGGACGCCCGACCAGCAGTTTGCACCGTCTTCCAGATAGGCCGAGACACCTGTCTGCCGGGCGAGGCGCACGAGGATGGGGACGAAGCCGTGATCGCCGATGCCATGGACGGACGGCGCGAGCCGGACCGTTGCCGCACACACGCCGCGTTCGGCAAGGGCGCGGGCCGCGGCTTCGGATTTGCGCGGGACCACCGGGCCTGGAAGATCGCATTCGGTTGCGCCGCGCGGCAGGCCGGCGAGGCCGGAGGTGACGATGAACGGGCGGTTTGAACCCGCAAGCGCCTGACCGAGAAGCGCGATGACGCGTTGATCCTCGGCCGCGCTCTCCATGAAGCTTGAAAAATCCTGATCGAGCGGGCCATGGACGAAGTCGTGCCTGAACGCTGTGTGGATCACGGCATCTGCGTTTCGGGCCGCTTCCGTGAGAACGCCCGTGTCATCGAGACTGCCTTCGACGACGCTGGCGCCGGTTGCGGCGAGCGCACCCGCTTTCTCCCTGGAGCGCGTCAATCCGGAAACCCTGTGCCCTGCTTCGATCAGATCCTTGACCACGGCGGATCCGACCCAGCCGGTCGCGCCCGTTACGAATACGTGCATTGATTTTCTCCTTGATGTGGCCGCCCTCAAGCGGGCCATGGGTCGGTTCCGGTCAGATGAGGCGCATCGTCACGTCGATGTCACTTGCGAACGCGGTCGAGATGTAGGTGTGGGGAACCGCGCGGATGTAGTCGAGATAGTCAGGGCAATGGTCGACGTTGTCGGCGATGATCAGGGCGCCGGGCTTCAGCCGAGGCTCGATCAGCTTGAAGACGTCAAGGTAGATTGACTTGGCGCCATCGAGCAGAACGAGGTCGATCCCGTCAGGGAGCTCGGCAAAGGTCTTGAGCGCATCGCCTTGCCGGATCTCGACGAGGTCGAGCAGGCCGACTTCGGCAAGGTTCTGTCCTGCGCGGATCACCTTCGACGGTTCGAATTCGCTGGTGATCAGCCGGCCGCCGCCGTTGTCGCGCAACGCCGCGGCGAGGAAGAGGGTCGAGATGCCGAAGGACATTCCGAACTCGACGATCGTGCGGGCGCGGCTGGAGCGTGCCAGCATGTAGAGGAGGTTCCCGGTCTCGCGCGATACCGGAAGCCAGAGGTCCTTGAGCAGCCCGTAAAGCTGCAGATACTCGGTCTTGCTTTGCAGCAGGCGCCGGCTTTCGTCCCGTGACAGTTGGTCCATGGCTGGACCGGTGGCATTGTCTGCCTCCTCAAACAGGCGATCGAGAAGACCCGCAAGGGGCTGGCTGGTGAGCGTTGTCATCGGAAATTCCTTCCTTTCTGGCATGGCTTGCTTTCGGGAGGAAAAATACGAATAATCCGTCGTGTTTTCTAATCGCATTGCAGGCCGCCGGGATGAGTGACGACGCAAGTGCCCGTATTTCTTCAAGAAAAGTGCCAAAGCAGACCCGCTCGAACGAGCTGGTGAAGGCCATTCTCCAGGCGGCTGTTCAGGTTTTGCAGGAAGAGGGAGCACAGCGCTTTACCACGGCGCGTGTGGCGGAAAGGGCGGGCGTCAGCGTCGGGTCGCTCTACCAGTACTTTCCCAACAAGGCGGCAATCCTGTTTCGCCTGCAAAGCGACGAGTGGCGTGAGACGTCAGGTCTGCTTGCGGCAATCCTCAGCGACCGGTCCCGGCCGCCGCTCGATCGGCTGCGGTCGCTGGTTCATGCGTTTCTCCGGTCCGAATGCGAGGAGGCCGCCGTTCGCGGCGCCCTGAGCGACGCCGCCCCGTTTTATCGGGATGCGCCGGAAGCCCATGAGGCCAAGGAGGCCAATGATCCGCTCATCGATGAATTCATGCTGGAGCTGCTTCCACTGGCGGCGGCCGGGACGCGGCGCCTTGCCGGCGACCTGGTCATGACGACGATCACCACGGTCGGCAAGGACTTTTCCGAAACGCCGCGGTCCGATGAGGAGATCGGGGCCTATGCGGATGCGATGGCCGATATGGTGTCGACCTACCTGCGCGCCCATGGCGCCGGTGCGTGAGGCCCGTCCTGTCAAGAAATGAAGGCGCGCGGCGACTGCTGTCGAAGCGCCGACCCGCGGATGCGGGCACCCTCAGCTCTTCGTCGCCTCGCTCTTTTCGAACTGGCGGTAGCATTCGTCGGCCACCTGCTGCAGCAGCGCGCGCGGCACCTCGCCGGTGACGGCGTAGCCGATCGGGCCGTCGATCCAGTAGAAGGTCTCGACGCCGTCGCTTTCATCGATGCGGAACGAGGTTTCGCGGTTGTCGGCGTTTCGGCCGAGAAGCACGGTCAGCCGGCGGCCGCTTCCGTCTTCGTACATGAACATGGCGCCCGCCTTGTCGTTGACCGGAAGCAGCCGTCCGCCGACAAGCGAAAAGCCGAGCGCCGACAGGTCGGGGATGGTCAGCGGATGGTCGAGACGCTTGCCGAGCCAGGTGGCGAGATGGGTCTGTTCGTCGGCGCCGACCTCGACGGCGTGGCGCACTTCGCTCGCATAGACCAGGAAGGCCGACTGGGCCTGTCGCGGCAGGCTTTCGGCGATTTGGCTCGGCCGTGCGCCGCCGGACGGCAGCAGCGAAGGCGCATAGAGGCCGGTGAGGCCGCCGGCGACAAAGAGCGCAAACCCGGCGGCAACGGCGCGGACGAAGCCGGCGCGCGATCGGGTCGCCCGGTCCTGGCCGTCCGGCTCCTGCCGAGCTTCTTCTGTGCCACTGCTCCTTGAAAGGCGCTCGCGATCGCCGGCGTCGCTGCGGGCATAGCCTGCAAACAGCGCCCGAAGTTCCACCGCCTGCGCACGCCATTGCCGGACCTCTTCGGCACGGGCGGGGTTCTCATCGAGCCATCGCTCGATCCGCACCCGCTCGCGCGGGCCAAGCGCGCCGTCGACATAGGCGTGCAGGTCGTCTTCGGAGACGGCGTTGAAGTCTTCCGTCATTTCGGTCTCCGCATGCTGATCACATTGTCGTCCTTCATGGCTTCGGCAAGCTGGTGACGCGCGCGCGACAGTCGCGACATGACCGTACCGATCGGAATGGCCATCATCTCGGCCACGTCCTGGTAGCGATACCCTTCGATCACCACCAGCATCAGCACGGAACGGTTTTCCACCGAAAGGCCGTTCAGCGCCCGTTCCAGCCGCGACCGCTCCAGCGGGTCGCTCTCGCGGGTTTCGGCCTCCAGTCCCAGGTCCTCGTCGAGGGCCACCTGCGGATGCATGGCGGTGTAGCGGTGCCGGTTGCGGCCAAGATTGGTCATGATGGTGAACGCCCAGGCACGCAGGTTGATGCCGCGCCACTGCGCGCGGCGCGCAAGCACCTTCTCGACGCAATCCTGCAGCAGGTCCTCGCCATCGGCGTCCGAGCGCACCAGGCTGCGCGCATAGCGACGCAGCGCCGGCATCAGGGCCAGCACATCCTCTTCGAACCGGTCGGATGCGGGGGTATTCCCCGCATCCGCATGTCCGCCATTACGGCTTGGCGACATTCCATTCGCCCTTCTTCAAGCCATCGCCGGTGATGTCACCCATCTTCTTGTCCTTGACGAAGAAGTAGAGCGGCATGCCGTCCTTGGCCCATTGCTTGGCGCCATCCTTGCGATCGACGATGGTATAGGCGCCGTCCGCCTTGGCACTCGCCTCGGCCATGAACGGCGGCCAGTTCTTGGCGCAATCGTCATAGCACATGGACATGCCGCCATGGTCGTCCTTGTAGGTGTAGAGCGTCATGCCGTTTTCGCCGGCGAGCACCTTGCCCTTGGCCGTGTCGACCTCCTTGACCGGGGGCGCGGCGAAGGCCGCGGATGCGGCAAGGCAGATGGCGATCGTCAATGGCAACGTTCTCATGGCAATGGTCCTTCCTCAAGTTGGTTTGGCCTCTTGGCCTGACAGCAGAAGCGGGCGAATGCCTCCTCGTCCCGTTCCGCGAGAGCCGCATGGTTGCAGATCCAACCGTGAGACACGGCATTGCCGGGTTTTATTCCCGGAGAACTGGTGAGCGGACGGGACGCCGGATTTGGTGCCATCGGGCGCGGCGGCGACCGTCGGTTCATCGTGGCACAGGGCGCGAACGGGTTGAAAACAAAACACAAAACCCCGCCGATTTGCCGGGGTTCTCCGTCTGGGCGTTGTGCTATCGTTGGCCTTTCAACGGGCGGAATGGTGCGAGATATGCCGAACTTGTTCACAACCTCCGATCTGGAGGTCATCCGGCATCAGCATGAAGAGTGGTGCCGCGAAACGAATACCGACCCCAACAGCCGCAGCGGTGTCGCGATGGCGCACACCTTGCTCGCCAGATATTCCGGCGCCCCGGCCCGATCGAACGAGCCGGACGAGGCACGCCCCGCTGAAAGGCGCAAGCACGCGAGCAAGTGACTGGCGTGCGCTAGGCGGCTTGTGCGGGCGTGCGCGTCCGGACAGGCACGGCCGGCGATCTCGGCATCGCCCGCATCCTCAAACAAGGAGCAATGGCAGGCCGCGTCATGCCCGATCAGCGACGAAACGGGCGAGCGCCGGACCGATCATGGTGATGATCAGGAGCCGGGCCGTCTGCAGCGCCATGACGAAGGAGAGGTCGACATTGCTCGAGGCGGCGATGACGGCGATCGAGTCGAGCCCGCCGGGGCTGGTGGCGAGATAGGCGGTCAAAGGGTCGATGCCGACCACCTTGATCAGGAGCAGCGCCAGCAGGCCGGAAAACGAGATCAGCACGACGATCGAGATGATCGTCGGCACCAGCGCGCGACGGGCGTGGATCAGGATCTGGCGGGTAAAGCCGAGCCCGATGTTCCAGCCGAGCAGGGCGAAACAAAGGGCCAGCAGCCACTGCGGCAGCGTGGTGGTCATGACACCCGAGACATTGAGCACGGCGCCGACGAGGAAGGGCAGCAGGAAGGCGCCGGCGGGCACGCGCAGCAGCCGGCCGGCAAGGGCCGCACCGAGACCGACGGCGATCGTTTCGAGGAACAGCAGGCCGTCGATCGGCGCAAACCAGAGAGTAGCCTGCTCGGCCTCCGCGCCCGTGACCCACATATGCGCGACGACGGTTGCGGTGCTCGCGACGAAGATCACGCGCAGATACTGCATGAAGGCGACGAGGCGGGCATCGGCGCCATAGGCGTCGGCCATCAGGAGCATGGTGGAGGCGGCGCCCGCCGACGATCCCCAGATCGCTGTCGTGCCCGGCAGGATGCGCATGCGGGTGATCACCCAGCCGCACAGCGTGCTGACGGCGATGACCGAAAGGATGACGCCGAGAAACAGCGGCCAGTTGCCGGAGAAGGTCGACAGCATGCCGGGCGTCATGGCGCCGGCAATCATCATCGCCAGCACGAACTGCACGCAGAAGAACAACTGGCGGGGAAGGCGGATCGTGCCGCCATTCATGCCGATGAGAACGGCCGCGAGCATCGGTCCCATCAAAAGCCCGGCCGGCAGCCCGATGAATTCGAAGAACGACGCAAACAGGATCGATATCGCCGAAAGCAGGCCCCATTGCAGAAACGGCGCCAGCCGTCCGATGCCGATCTTGTCCGGGGAGGGCGGCGCGGCTGGCTTGTCGGTCGTCACGGGGGCATTCTCCGGCATGGTCCCGAAAAGGCGGCGCGGCCGGCCCCGACGGGATAAAGCAATGGTCTTCGTCGAAACGCCATCACCTACCGCTCGTTAGCAACATTGCATCTGTTCGTTCAAGGGCTTGCGTGCCGGCAGGGCAAGAAAGTGCCACAGGCAGTCGTCGGCCGGAGGCAGCGACAGGCCGGGAACGAGAAAAAAACGTGAACAAACGGCTCAGGCGCCCGGCGGCGCAGCGGCCCGGAACATCAGCCGCATGGCATTGATTTCGCGTCGAAATAATCTGCATGTCGGATCGTCCTCCGCTTCGGCGCGCCGGTGTTGCGCCGGGCGATCCGCAAATCCGGGCTTGCGCCTCCCGCCCGAATCCTGACACTCAGCCTCATGCAGTTCGCACCGCAACAGGACGAGGCCCTGAAGGCCGTTTCGCAATGGCTGAAAGAGGGCCGATCGCCGCTCTTCCGGCTGTTCGGCTATGCCGGCACCGGCAAGACGACGCTTGCGCGTTACTTCGCCGAGCACGTCGACGGCGAGGTGCTGTTTGCCGCCTTCACCGGCAAGGCCGCACAGGTGCTGCGCTCCAAGGGCGCCAGCAACGCCAAGACGATCCATTCGCTGATCTATCGGCCGCGCGGCGAGGAGGAGGTTTCCGACGAGGAGACCGGCAAGACCTCGATCGCGCCGATGTTTTCGATCAACCGCCAGAGCCCGGTCGCGAAAGCCGCGCTGATCATCGTTGACGAATGCTCGATGGTCGACGAGGCGCTCGGCAAGGACCTGATGAGCTTCGGCACGCCGATCCTGGTGCTCGGCGACCCCGGCCAGCTGCCGCCGGTTTCGGGCGGTGGCTATTTCACCAACCAGGAGCCGGATTACCTGCTGACGGACATCCATCGTCAGGCGCGCGACAACCCGATCATCCAGCTGGCGATGCAGGTGCGTGAGGGCAAGGAGATCATGCACGGCGATTATGGCACCACCCAGGTGATCGGCCGGGGCCAGGTGAACCAGGAACTGGTGCTTGAGGCCGACCAGGTGCTGGTCGGCACCAACAAGACCCGCCGGCGCTACAACCAGCGGCTCCGGGAGCTCAAGGGCTTCACCAGCGAGTATCCGCAATCGGGCGACAAGCTCGTCTGCCTCAGGAACGATCCGGCCAAGGGCCTGCTCAACGGCTCCTTGTGGCAGGTGATGAGCTCGTCGAAAGAGACGGTGAAGCCCGGCATCAACCTGATGATCCGTCCTGAAGAAGACGACATGGACCGGGGTGCGGCCAAGATCAAGCTGCTGAAGGCGGCCTTCGAGGATGTCGAGGGCGAAATTCCCTGGTCGACCCGCAAGCGCTATGACGAGTTCGACTTCGGCTACGCATTGACGGTGCACAAGGCGCAGGGCTCGCAATGGAACAATGTCGTGCTTTTCGACGAGAGCTGGGCCTTCCGCGATACCCGCGAGCGCTGGCTCTATACCGCGATCACGCGGGCGGCGGAGCGGCTGACGATCGTTCGCTGAACGCCTGACGAAGGCGGAGGAGGGTGGCAGTGCCGATCAGCAGGATCATCCTCTACGCTCACGATGCCGAGGCGACAGTCCGCTTCTATGAGACCCACTTCGGCTTTCGGGCATCGCATGCGGCCGGCGACCGCATCGTCGAATTGATCCCTGAGGGTGGCGGCGCCAGCCTGATGATCCACCCGGCGTCCAAGGGACAGAAATGCGGCCAGTCGCTGGTCAAGCTGGTGTTCGATGTCAGGGATGTCGTTGCCTTTTGTGACCGCAGCGCTGTCGCGGGGCTGGTCTTCGGAAGCATCCACCACGCCGACGGCTACCAGTTCGCCAACGTAAAGGATCCCTCGGGCAACCCGATCTCGGTGTCGAGCCGCGCGTTTCGAAATGCGTGACGGTGCTGCACGCAGGTGCTTGCAAGACGATCGACGGAGCCTGGCCTTGCTTTACCTTTTGGTCGCCATCCACAGCGTGTGGCGGGCGCCGCCGCGTTTGCCGTTGGCGCGCACGTTGACCTCGTCGGTGGCAAAGCCGACCTCGCGCAGGCGGCGGGTGAAAGCGCTGTCGGGGGCTGACGACCAGACGGAAAGAACGCCGCCGGGCCGCAATGCGGCTTGAGCGGCGCGAAGGCCGGTGTGATTGTAAAGGCTGTCGTTGGAGGGGCGCGTCAGGCCATCAGGACCGTTGTCGACATCAAGCAGGATCGCGTCATAGGCGGCCTTCTTCGAGCGGATCAGCGCGCCGACATCACCGACATGGATCTCGACACGCGGATCGTCGAGCGTGCCCTTGTGCAGGTCCGCCATCGGCCCGCGCGCCCAGTCGACGACAGCCGGCACCAGTTCGGCAACGGTCACGCCGGCATCTGCCGGCAGAACGCCGAGAGCCGCCCTAAGGGTAAAACCCATCCCGAGGCCGCCGATCAGCATGCGCATGTTCTTGCGGCCGGCGATGCGCTCGTAGGCAAGCGTCGCAAGCGCCTCTTCCGAGCCGCTCAGACGACTGTTCATCAGCTCGTTCGAGCCGAGCATGATCGAGAATTCCTGGCCGCGGCTCTTTAGGCGCAGTTCGTCGCCGTCGCCGGGAACGGTTGCGCGGGCGAGTTCTATCCAGGGTAACATCGTTGATCTCACTTCCGTGGTTTCGGCGCCTCCTAACATGAGCGAGGCGCTGAAGACATCCCGTTGTCGCGATCTGTGGAGAATTGATCTGGCGCGCCTGTGGCTCCCGGGACGGTGGGGTACAGCGCCGTTTCGCTGCGAAGGGTCGTCAGTGGACCGGTTTTGCGACCGGGGCATGATGGGGCCACGGGGCGACGTGTGCCGGAGCCGCGGTCCTAGTCCGCCGAAATCATGCCCGAGAGCACCGCCTTGGCGATCGCCTGGAAGCGGTTGTTGGCGCTGAATTTCCGGATGATGCCGGCTTCGAGCGTCAGGGCTGCCGAGACCTCCATGTCCATCAAGCCGGCGATGCGCGACGCCGGATAGCCGTCGGCCATGAACGTCAGGCACTCGCTTTCGATCGGCGAGAGGTGGACATGCTGATCGTCGTCTGCCGCCGTATCGCGGGGGTCGCCGTTTTCGAGCAGTTCGGTAATGCGTTGCATCTGCCGGCGCAGATTGGCCTGCTGCGCGGCAAGCTCGCGCCGACGCGCGAGCAGCGCCTCGCGAAACAGCCGGTCGGCCTCCGCCTGGTCTTCCGTGGCAGCAAAGCCGGCCAGAAGCTCCAGGATCGCGGCAATCGGCATGTCGATCTCGCGGCAGGCGTTGATGACTGCCATGCGGCGGATGTGTTCTTCGCCATAAACCCGCATCGGCCCCATGCGGGCGGCGGTCAGAAGGCCCTTCTCCTCGTAGAAATGCAGGGTGCGGTGGGTCACGCCGAAGGCATCGGCCATGTCGGCGATCGCAAGCGGCGTGGCGGGGTCGTGGTGGGGAAGCGGCAGGTTGGGCAGGAAGCCGACGCGATCGGTTGAGGCCAGCACACCCTCGTATTTCCAGTGGTCTCGCGGCATATCGATAATCCCCGGTCTACAGGCCGCACACCTGTCCGATGCGCTGTCTCTGCAACGTTTGAATTTCTGCATTTTTCCTGGACCGAGATCGACCCAGGGCAAAGCGCAATCCGCCTTTGGAAGCGGTGGCGATCGCCGGGTCTCAAAGGTGCGGACGGGGTCCGCGCGGGTGAGGCACTCGTTGACCGTCAACGACAATACCTGCTGCTCGGTTGGGGCATCCCGCGTCGCCAGCGCGGTTGACTGAAGGAACAAAGATGCTTGCCTGACGAGCAACCAGGCATTCATTCCCAACGCATGCGTGTACCGTATACGCGAATCGCTAATATGACCAGTCTTTAATATGGCAGGGATCGGGGTCGCAAATAGGGCAAGGCGACGATCTTGACGCCCCGGGAGATGCCGGAATGCCGTCCCCGACGGGGCCAAACGCCCCTGTGTGGGCAGGGCTTTTCCTTGAAACCGGTGGGCTGGAGCGCTGTGCGTTCAGATGAAATGCACGGCGCTCAGCTGTCGGTTCAATGTCCGATGACCTTGAGCGGGCTGTTGGCGCTCAGGATGAACAGCGGCTCGTCGCCGCGCAGCGGCGAGAGCTTCTGCTGGCAGGTCCAGGCTTCCTGGAAGGCATCGCGGGTCAGCTGCTTGCGATAGCGCTGGGTGGATGCCATGCAGCCCATCAGCGGGCTCTCGATCTGCTCTTCCCGCGCATGCTCATAGATCTCGCCGTCGAGCGAAAACAGTTCAGACGCGAGCGACATGCTCTCGAACAGAAGATCCGGTTCGGTCTCGAGCTTCTTCCAGCTGATGAAATCCTGGCGCAGCGGCACGTTCTCGCCATCGTGCGACAGGGTTACGCGGATCCCCTGCGACGGCGCGTCGTACCAGGTGACCTGCACGGTGAAGGAGAGCGCGGAATTGCGCGAGACGGGCCGGCCGGTATCGCCATCGGTCGCGCGCGCCAGTGTCTTGTGCCGCTGCGCGGCGAGCCGGAGTGCGGTCGCAAAGGCCTTCGCGTCGCCATTCTCGGCGCCGGCCAGCTTCACCGACACCGAAGGCAGGACCCGTTCGGTGGCGTGGCGCACGTTGAAGAGCTTGGCCTGGGCGTCGAGGTCGAGCGTCATCTCCTGCGACGGCATCGGCGCAAACAAGAGGAGCGGCAGCACGGTCAGCACCGACAGCGGCGAGGAAAGCGGCGCGGGCGGCCAGGCCGGACGTTGTCCGATAAAGCGACGCTTGGCAGGCTTTGCCTGGCGCGCAGCGGGCAGGGCAGTTTCTTCGACTTCCGGCCGCACCGGGCGATATTCCGGAACATAGGTGCCCTTGGGAATGGTGATGCGCCATTCCTCGTCGGCGCCGTCGCCTTCGTAAAAGGCCTTGAGCAGCTTGCGCAGCTTGCCCGCATGCACGCGCACCAGCGGATCGCTGTCGGCGTTGAAGGCCTGCGGACGATCGAAGACGTCGATGGCGATCGAGTACCCCTTGAGCTGATGGCCTTCGCCGATCATTTCCTTTTCGACGACATAGGCGAGGAACGCCCTCAGGCGTTCCGAGCGCGCGAAAGCCTTGCTTTCGAGGATGCGACGGAGCGTCCGTCGTATCGTCTCATCGCAGGGTCTTTCGACCGTCATCATCGGTGTTTGCTCCAGGGTCATGTGATCAAAAATCTAAGAAAAGCGATCGAGGCGCGGGCCAGAGCCAGTCGATCTGATTCGGAAACTTAGGCCCAAAAAAGGTGGTTGTCAGGGGTAGTAGACGCCAAATTTGAGTTTTTTCTGAAATAAACGTAAAAATTGCGTCCATTGCCCCTTGAAAAATCGTCGCAGTGACCTCGCACGCTGGCGCGAGCGATGGTCGGGGGTGAGATTTCGCCCCTTCTGCTTGAGCTTTCCTGCATATTAGAGAGAGCGATTGTCAAGATTCGATCAAGACAAGGCGGGCAAACGACCCGCGCTCAATCGTCGCGCCTTGCGTGTCGGTACTCCTTGGAATTGCTGCATAATCGCACTGCAAACCGTTTCTGATTTTCTGAATTATGCAGTAGAACATTGCATCCACATTGCCTGCATCCGGGCCGAACTCGGCCCCGTCTCTGGAAAGTTCAGACATGCCTGCAAAACTGTCCGTCAATCTGAATGCCGTCGCCATGCTGCGCAACCGCCGCGACTTGCCCTGGCCCTCCGTCACCGCACTTGGACGCATCGCTTTGGAGGCAGGGGCCGCCGGCCTCACCGTGCATCCGCGACCCGACCAGCGCCACGTGCGTTTCAGCGACTTGCAGCCGATCCGTGAGCTGATCGACGGGGCATTTCCAGACACCGAATTCAACATGGAAGGCTATCCGAACGATGAGTTCCTCGGCCTCGTGGAGACGCACCGACCGGAGCAAGTGACGCTGGTGCCCGACGACCCGGCGCAGGCGACCTCCGACCATGGCTGGGATTTCCGCAAGAACCACAATCTGCTCGGCCATGTCGTCGGTCGGCTGAAGAGGCAAGGCTTTCGCGTGTCCCTGTTTGCCGACGGCGACGAGGACAGGGAAGCGCTGGTGATCGCCAAGGAAACCGGCGCCGACCGCATCGAGCTTTACACCGGTCCCTATGGCGGCTGCTTCGACGATCCTGAAAAGGCCGAAAAGATCGCGGGCGAACTCGGCCGGACGGCGGCGATGGCGGCTGAACTCGGGCTTGAGGTCAATGCCGGGCACGACCTGACGGTCGCCAACCTGCCGCTGCTTGCCAGCCACATTCCCAACCTTGCCGAAGTGTCGATCGGACACGGTCTGACGGCCGACGCGCTGGAATACGGCATGGCCGAGACCGTACGCCGCTTCCGCCGCGCCTGCGGACAGGAGGTCTGAGGCTTAGCTGCGCCCCTTGCCGTCAGCGCCGGGGGCGCCCAGCTTCGCCTGAACGATGCCATGAAAGATCTGTTCGTCGTCACCCATACGCAGTCGATCCATCACGTCGAGGGCAGGGTGGGCGGCTGGTACGACACCTCGCTGACGGAGCGCGGTCGGCGCGACGCGGCCGCAACGGCGGAACGTCTGGCGGTGCTTGCCGGCGGCCGGGACGTCGAGATCTTTACGTCGGATCTTCGACGCGCCTGCGAAACCGCCGGTATCATCGCCGCGCGCCTGTCGTGCCCGGTGACAGAGACTGCGGCGCTTCGCGAGATCAGCTACGGCGACGCGGGCGGCAAGCCTCAAGCCTGGCTCGACACGCGCTATCTGCCGGCCCCGGATCACGACAGGCTCGATCATCCCTGCGGTATCGACGGCGCGGAAACACGCCGCGACGTGGCGCTCAGGGTCTTTCCCTCCATCGATGCCATCATCGCGAGATCCTGTCAGACGCAGATCATCGTGACCCACGGCTTCACGCTGACGCTGGTGATCGCCGCCTGGATGAAGGTGCCGATCGAGGCGACGGGGTTCCTGAGCTTTCCGGCGAAATCCGGAAGCATCACGCATCTGCGTCAGGACGATTTTTTCCGCAATCGCGCCGTTGTCGGCCTGGCGGATGTTTCGCACCTGCAGGACTGACGGCACGCCCGGCCGAGCGTTGCCGGTGAGATGGCGGCGCGCGACCGCAAACCGATCCGCGGGGATCGCAAAATTGCGGTGATCTCGCGCGTCACGCGTGCAAATCCAGGGCAGGGATCGGGCTGTTTCATCGTTTCTTCGAAACAGGGACGCAGTCCATCTCTTTGAAAGAACGCAGTTCCGGACGGAAAACCGTTTCCCGTTTTTCCTCGGATTGCTTTATAGGTCGAGCTCATCCTGTCCCATACTGTGCAACCGATGACATTTCAGCCCAGTTTCCGCGAGCGCATCGTGCTTTACGCGCTCTTGACCTCGCTCACCTCCATCAGCATCGACGCGCTGTTGCCGGGATTGCGCCAGATCGGCGCGGAGGTGGGTGTTCAGCCGCCGCTGTCGACCCAGCACATCATCTCGCTTTTCATCTTCGGCATGGCGTTTGGCGAACTTCTGCTCGGGCCGCTCTGCGACGCGATCGGACGCAAGAGGGCGCTGGTTCTCGGGCTTGGCGTCTATGCGCTCGGAACAATGATCGCGATGCTGGCCGGCTCGCTCGAAATGGTCATTTTCGGCCGCTTCCTTCAGGGTATCGGCGTGTCAGGACCGAAGATCGCCACGCGGGCGATGATCCGCGACCAGTTCGAGGGCGATCAGATGGCGCGCGTCATGTCGTTCATGTTCACGCTCTTCATTCTCGTGCCGATGCTGGCGCCGAGCCTGGCCCAGGGCATCATCGCCGCCTTCGGCTGGCGCAGCATCTTTGCCGTCTATCTCGCGGTGGCCGCCATGCTCGGGCTGTGGCTGGTGCTGCGGCAGCCGGAAACCCTGCCCGCCGACAGACGCATTTCCCTTCGTCCGCGGCTTCTTCTTTCAAACGGGCGTCGCATCCTGTCCAGCCGTCGCGTGGTGCTCTTGATCGTTGCGACCGGGCTCGTCTTCGGCGCGCAGCTCCTCTATCTCAGCACCGCCGCCGACCTCTTCCTCGACGCCTACGGGATCGGCCAGACCTTCCCGCTCTATTTTGCGATGCTGGCGACCGGCATCGGGCTCGCCTCGTTTCTCAATGCGAAACTCGTGCAGCGCTTCGGAGCAGAGCGGATGGCGCACCATGGTTTCATCGGCCTGGCGCTTGCAGGGCTTGCAATGCTCGCCACGGCCGCGGTCTGGGCCGGCCGCCCACCACTCTTTTTGCTGATGGTGCTCGGCTTTGCCGCCTTCTTTGCGATCGGCGTGCTGTTCGGCAACCTCAACGCCATGGCAATGCGCTCGCTCGGCGCCGTCGCCGGGCTCGGCGCCTCGCTGATCGCTTCCGGATCGAGCCTGATCGCGACCCTGTTTGCGGTCGTGCTCGGTGCGTTTTACGACGGCACGGTGCTCAATCTGTCGGCCGGCTTCTTTCTTGCCGGCGGCGGCGCGCTGGTTCTCTCGCGGATCGCGCTGCGGTCGGACGCCTCGCCGGTGGAGGCGATCCGCTAGCCCACCTGCCGTCAAGGGCCATCGCCCAAGGGCGGCAGGAGTGTCTTGAAACAAGGTGCCGGCGCGTTGCACGCTCGCTGGACGCACGGCGCTTACGGCAGCGCGAAATCCGGGCGGACCGTGCAGCAGGCGCGGCCCCTGCGCACGGTCCGTCCAGACACCCCAGGGGAACAAGCCCCAAAGGGATCTGCCAAAGAGATCCGCCAAATCTGCCAACGCATGGTCGCGATCCCTCGTTTCGCGTCCCGCAACCCCGTGCATTGATCAGTGCAGGTCGTCGCCGCCCATCCGTTGCATCCGCAACGGCAGGCCTAGCCGTTGTAGACGACCGAAATCTTGTTGCCCGAGGGGTCGCGCATGTAGGCGGAGTACCAGTCCGGCCCATAATGCGGGCGTGGCCCCGGTTCACCCTCGTCCGCCCCGCCATTGGCCATGGCGGCCTGGTGGAAGGCATCCACCTCCGCGGGGGATTTGGCCATGAAGCCGACCATGGCGCCGTTTCCGGCGCTTGCCGGCTCGCCGTCGAAAGGCTTGCAGACCCAGAGCACGAAGCCCTTGCCGGTTCCGCCTTCGGAATAGGCGCGCCAGTCTGGGAAATCGACATGCTTGCTCCATCCGATGGTCGCAAGAATGGCGTCGTAGAAGGCATTCGATCGGGTACAGTCCAATGCACCCACGGTCACATAAGCGCTCATGATGTTCCCCCATTTCGGCGGCGGTGAAGACAGGGGAATTCATAGCGCATGGATCGGAACAAAACAAGAACAAAATTGCCGCGGCGGCAGGCGGAACGCTGAGGAAGGAGGACCGGCATGTTCCTCTTGCCGGTTCAAGAGCCCGGCTCGAAACGCCGGGCCCCTGCATATTTCGCGCAGACTCAGCCGGCCAGTCGCGCCTTGCTCGCTTCAAGGAATGCCGCGAGCTTTGCCGGTGCCGCGCCCGTCAGCGTCGTGACGTCCGCGGTCGCCATGTCGATGTGGCCTTCGCGGGTGTTGGTGTCGAAGGAGACGACGATCGGGATCAGGAACTCGGGCAGGCCCGCGCTCTTCAGGCCGCCGGCGAGCGCCTCGTCGGAGACATGCACCACGTCGAGCGGCTTGCCGGTCGCCGAGGCGACGAGGGCGGCGATCTCGTCGGTCGTACGCAGCTCTGCGCCGGTCAGCGTGTAGGTACGGCTCTCGTTCGTGGCGGAGGCGAGTGCTGCGGCCGCCGCCTTGGCGGCATCGGCGCGGGCGATGTGGGCGAGGCGGCCTTGACCGGACGCGGAATACCAGTGACCGGTCTCGAGCGCGTGCGGCAGCGCCATGAACAGGTTCTCCATGTACCAGCCGTTGCGCAGGATCGTGTAGGGTATGCCGGTCGCCTTGATGGCGTTTTCCGTGCCGAGGTGGTCGGGGGCAAAGGGAATGACGGAGGTCTCGGGGCTCGGCATCGAGGTATAGAGGATGTGCTTTGCGCCGGCCTTTTGGGCGGCTGCGACGGCAGCGAGATGCTGCTTCAACCGCTTGCCCGGCTGGTCGAGTGCATCGGTGGAAATGATCAGGATCCGGCCGGCGCCGGCAAAGGCCGCCTCGAGCGAGGCGGGGTCGTCGAAGTCGGCGACGCGGGCCTGTACGCCCTTGGCCGTGTAATCGGAGAGCTTGGCGATGTCGCGGCTGGTGGCGATGATGCGCGCGGGTTCGACGCCGGACGCCAGCAGCACATCGAGCACCAGCTTGCCGAGTTGACCGGTTGCGCCGGTGACGAGCAATGTATCGGACATGGACTTTCCTTTTCCTCTTTAAACCGGGTCGGGATACTCGGGCGGCTGCCTCTACATTCCTTTCCCGTCTCGATGCCGCCGCCTTGGGAGGGCGCGGGATATGGTCTCTTTTTGAGACTTGCTCTTATCGCGTAATCTCGGTACAGCGTAAAGGAGGCAGTTTTTTCTCTCGTGGTTACGGAAAGGGTACCGCCTATGAACAAGCTGACAGGCGAGGTGAAGGGCAAGCGCGTGGCGATGGTCTGCGGCGTTCCGATGGATATGGAAAACTGCCCGGTCCGCGATGTCATGGACAATATCGGCGGCAAGTGGAACTCGCTGATGATCCTGTCGCTCGCCGATGGCCCCTTGCGCTTCTCGCAGCTTCGCCGGCTGATCCCAGACATTTCCCAGCGCATGCTGACCCAGACCCTGCGCGACCTGCAGCGCGACGGCTACCTCCACCGCACCGTCTACCCGACCCAGCCGCCAAGCGTGGAATACGCACTGACCGACCTCGGCCGCTCGCTGCTCGGCCTGCTCAAGCATTTCGTCGACTGGTCGGTGGAAAACCACGGCGCGATCCGGGCTGCGCGCACGGAGTATGACGCGCAGGCGTGAGGCGTCACGTTTGCGGCGACGCCAGCGGGTCCAATGGGCGGCGCTTGCAATTCTTCGCTGTCGTTCCGTCCATCTTTGGCTGCGCTTGCCCCTATGCTCGGATCTGCCCCTCTCTTGGGGTTTAACCCGAGGACTTACCCTCTCCCCGCAGGCGAGGGAGAGGGGACTTGGCCTATGGCGGCGCAACCAGTCGGGGTTGCCGTCAGATCGCGCCGCGTTCGACGTTGGCGACGCGAAGCGAGCGCGTGCCGCAACGTTCGTTCTCCCCGCTTGGCGGGGAGAAGATGGCCGGCAGGCCGGATGAGGGGCAAGCCGCCACGGGCAGGTGAAGGGGCATCATTACGCGGATGAGGCGTAGCGCTACGACAATTGGCTCACGTTGCGTCAAGCGCGACGCCATGTCCCGGTGCCGGCATCTTGCGGTAGCCCATTGATTTTCCCTATGGTTTGTCGGCAGACGAACTTCGGCGCTTCGACCGACTGCGCCATGCCCGAGGAACCATGAAGACACTCAAGATCGGCATTGCGGGCGCCGGCCCGGCAGGGCTCGCAGCGGCACTGATGTTGTCGCGGCGCGGTCATCAGGTGGAGATTGTCGAGCGTTTCGACGAAGCGTCGCCGGTCGGCTCGGGCCTGATGCTGCAGCCGACGGGGCTGAGCGTGCTCGACACGCTCGGCCTGCTGGAGCCGATGCTTGCGCTGGGCAGCCGGATCGACAGGCTCTATGGCGCGGATGCCAAGTCCGGCCGGACCGTGCTCGACGTGCGCTATGACGCTCTTTCGGGTGGCCGCTTCGGCTTGGCGGTGCAGCGGGCAGCGCTGTTTCATACGCTGCACGACGCCGTGGTTAAGGCTGGCCTGCCCCTTCGCACCGGCTGCACGCTGACAGATATCAGGCTTGTCGGCGACCGGGCGGTCCTTCTCGACGCGAGCGGCCGAGAGGCGGGCGCCTACGACCTTGTGATTGACGCGAGCGGCACGCGCTCGGCGCTGGCGGCCGGCTCGCCGCGCGCACCCAAGGTGCGCGAACTTGCCTATGGCGCCTTCTGGGCGACGCTCGACAGCGACGGCCTCCACCATGACCGCCACGCGCTCGTGCAGCGCTACGACCGGGCGAAGGTGATGATCGGCATCCTGCCGGCCGGCAGGGCTCGGGAAGGCGAGAAGGGGCGTGTCGCCTTCTTCTGGAGCCTGAAGGCCGCGCATCTGGACGCCGTGCGGCAGGAGGGCCTCGATCGCTGGAAGGCGGTCCTCCTCGGCTATTGGCCGGACTGCGCGCCGTTGCTCGACCAGATCGACGACTGGGAGCAACTGACATTTGCCCGCTATGCCCATCGCACCATGCACCCGCCGGTGTCCGGGCGGATTGCCTTTATCGGCGACAGCGCCCATTCGACCAGTCCGCAGCTCGGACAGGGCGCGAACATGGCATTGCTTGACGTTGCGGCGCTGGCGCACGCGCTCGACCGGGACTCGGATCTTGACGCGGCGCTTGCGGCTTATGCGGCGGCACGGCGCAACCACGTGCAACTGTTCCAGCTTCTGTCGCTCGCCTTCACGCCGTTCTACCAATCGGATTCGGCGGCTCTCGCCTGGGTGCGCGATCGGCTGGTGGCGACCGTCGCCCGCACGCCGCCGATCAGGGCGCTGCTTGCCTCTATCGTCTCGGGCACGCTGATCGATCCGTTCCGCTCGGCGGGACTTTCCGAAAGCGACTGGCATGCGGTTCGTGCGGCTCCGGATGCGCGCGGGCATCTCGGCGCCCGTGCGATTCCCACCTGATAGGACGCGCGAATCCTGTATCAAGCGGGGCAACCAGAAATCAGCCGGAAGGTTTCGATGACAAACAGCGTTGCGGCCATTCTCGTTCACGTGCCCGATCCGGAAGCGGGGCTTGCCTGGTACGCGCGCGCGTTCCCCGAGGCCGAACGCCTGTGGCTCGAAGCGTTCGATTTCAGCTATCTGAGGGTCGGCTCGATCGATCTCGAAATCGTCCAGGCCGACGAGAAGGTGGCAAGCGGCCCCGCCGGGTCGGTCGTCTATTGGACGGTCGAGGATCTCGACCGTTCCCTTGCCCATTTCGAAGCGCTGGGAGCGCATCTTTATCGTGGTCCCATGGCGATCCAGGAGGGGCTGTGGATGTGCCAGGTCCGCGATCCCTTCGGCAATTGCATCGGCCTTCGCGGGCCACGGCCCGGATGAGATGGAGGCTGAATGTCGAAGACACCTGTCACATGCGAAATCCGTTACCGCATCGATGAAAGCCGGATGGCGGAATTCGAGGTCTATGCGTCGACCTGGGTGGCGCTCATCGAGCGCCACGGTGGAACCCATCACGGCTATTTTGTGCCGCGCGAAAAGCCTGAGGGCGTCGGCACGAGCTTTCCGGGCGTGGGCGAGGAGGGCGCCGGCGATATCGCCGTGGCGCTCTTCACCTTTCCGGACGAGGTGGCCTATCGTCGCTATCGCCATGCCTTGGGCACGGATCCGGACGGCGTGGCGGCGAATGCGCGTTACGCCGCCGATCCGCCGTTCGTGAGCTACGAGCGCATCTTCCTGCAGCCGCTTGCGCGAACAGACTAGCAGCGACGGGGCGCCCGTTCGCTCGATCGATCAAGGCGCAGGGTCGCGCCTGCCGTTCCCAAAAAGAGTCGGCAAGTTGCCGTATCTCGCTGTTTTTCCGGGATGATCTCGATCGCTCAGGCAGCCTTTGCTTCCAGCCCCTGAAGAGCGCGCGTCAGTGCGTCGTAGCAGACAGGGTCAAGGCCGGTTCCGACATCGGCGGCCATGATCGCCAGTGCCTTTGCTGCCGGCATCGCGGCACGGTAGGGCCGGTCGGCCGTCAGCGCGTCAAAAATGTCGGCAATCGTGACGATGCGCGTTTCGAGATCGAGATCGCTGCCGGACAGGCCGCATGGGTAGCCGCTGCCGTCGAGCTTTTCGTGGTGGTTGCGGGCGATGGTGGCGAGCCTGCCAAAGGCATCGATCCGCTCCAGGATGGCCGCGCCGAGATCCGGGTGGTTCTTCATCGCCGACCATTCCTCAGGGTCGAGCTTGGCGGGCTTGTCCAAGACCTCGTTGGACACGCCGAGCTTGCCGATATCGTGCAGCAGCGCGCCGCGCACCAGCCAGCGCTTGCGCGCCCGGCTGAGGCCGAGCTCGGTGGCGATCAGGTCGGTAAAGAGCGCCACGCGCTTGCTGTGGCCGCTAGTAAAGGGGCTCTTGGCGTCGATCACCTGGGCAAAGCCGTCGGCGATATCGTCCAGCAGGCCGTCATCGACGTCGCGGGAAAACCCGGCCGGCTCGAGCGCGAACACCCGCGTGTCGAGCTTGGGGTCCTCGAGCGCCGACCAGAACGCGGGATCGGCGGCGATCTCTTCAAAGGCGGAAGCGAGCGCGGGGTCGAACCACTTTCCGGCCCGGCGGCGCAGTTCGCGACAGGCGGCCTTGCGCCCGGCGGTTATGTTGAAGACATCGACCACCTGGGCAACGAGCGCGATCCGCGCGAGCAGCGAGATCTCCGCGCCCTTGCGCCCGAGCGGCTGGCCGCGTCCGTCCCAATGTTCGTCGAGATCGAGGATCGCTTGCGCCACCGGTTCGGAAAAGCGCATCCGGCGCGCGATCTCCGCGCCGCGTTCGCAGCGCGTTTCGATCAGCTCGCGATCGATCTTGCCGCCGCTCATCGCCAGGTTCAAGACCGTGCGGAGCTTGACGGCAAGGCCGGAGCGCACCGCCGTATTGGCGGCGATGAAGCCGAGCACCTGCGTGAAGCTGTTGTCGATCAGCTTGGCGTTGCGCTTGAAGTCATGGTCGCTGGTGGCAAACAGTTTGCAGATGCGGGCAGCGTTGCTGCTGCAGCCTAGGTCCTTCAAAAGCAGGGCATAGTAGAGGTCGTGCCTCTCTGCGTCGGACAGCTTCAGCCTTTCGCCAAGGTGCATGCCGATCCAGCAGCAGCGCACGCTGTGGCCCGCCGGCTGGCCGTCCGTCAGGTCGAGCGCATAACTGAGCGCGCTGACGATCTCCGCGAGCCGCAACTGTTGCGGCTGACGCTCTTCCCCCGATGTCGCTGCCATTGTCGCGCGATCCTCCATCCCTGCACGCTTTCCTTAGCTGACAAGGCGTTAAGGTCGGCTTAGTGCGTGGCAGGCGAGGCCGTGGGAGCGGAAAATGGCCCGCGCACAAGGTCGCGGACCAGGCATATGAGAGGCCTGGACGGGCCTCCGTGGTGCGCCGGGTGTGGCTTGAGCCTGTCTCAGGCGGCGCGGCAGAAATCCTGCCGGCCGAGGGCGAACGCCACTGCCGCGTCCGCATGGATTGCGGTGGAATCAAAGCCCGGGAGTGGCAGGGCGCGCGGGTCGAGCGTCAGGCAGATCTCGGTGCAGCCGAGGATGACGGCATCGGCGCCTTGGACTTCTGCCTTGTCGATCAGGTCGATCAGTGCCCGGCGGGAGGAGCGCAGGACCTTGCCGGCGCAAAGCTCGTCGAAGATGACGTTGTGGGTGAGCGCGCGGCCATCGGCATCCGGCACCATGATGTCGATGCCGTGGCTCCGCATGCGCTCGGCGTAGAAACCGTGCTCCATGGTGTAGCGGGTGGCGAGCAGCAGCGGCTTGCGGCTGCCTCCGGCCTTCAGGCGGTGGGCGGTCTCGTCGATGATGTTGAGCAGCGGAATGTCGATCGCGGCCTGCACCTTGTCGGCGATCAGGTGCATGGTGTTGGTGCAGATCAGCACGCAGTCGGCGCCAGCAGCTTCAAGACCGCGGGCGACAGCCGCAAGTCGGCTGGCGGCCTCGTCCCAGCGGCCGGCCTTCTGCAGGTCGACGATCGACTGGAAGTCGACGGAGTGCAGCAGAACCTCGGCAGAATGCAGGCCGCCCAGCCGCTCGCGAACCGCCTCGTTGACCATACGGTAATAGACCAAGGAGCTTTCAAAGCTCATGCCGCCGATAAGACCGATCTTGCGCATCACCATTCTCCTTGCCCGCTGCTGTCGCGTCCGTAAGGGCGCTTGTTCGATGGGCGGAACTATGCCGCAGGCGACGCCGGAATGGTTCGCTTTGATCAGTGCATGGACCGAATTTAGCGCGAAAAATTTGCGCATTTATGGAGATATGCGCAAACATATGGCTGCGATGGCGTTGAATGCAGGAGGGATCGGCGTGCTTGATGACAGGGACAGAAAGCTGCTTGCGCTCATGCAGCAGGACGGCAGTGTCGCGGTCGGCGAATTGGCGGAGAAGGTCAATCTCTCGCTGTCTGCCTGTTCGCGCCGGATCCAACGGCTGGAGGAGGCGGGCTACATTGCCCGTCGCATCGTTGTGCTCGATCGCGAGCGCATGGGTGTGCCGACCACCGTCTTCGCGCTGATCAAGACCGCGCACCATTCCGACGAGTGGATTGAAACCTTCCGCAAGGCGATCAGCGACATCCCTGAAATCGTCGAGGCCCATCGCCTGACGGGGAACTATGACTATATCGTCAAGGTCGTGCTGCCGCGGGTCGAACACTACGACGTGGTCTACAAGCAGATCGTGCGCAAGGTCGAACTCTTCGATGTGTCCGCCTCGATCTCGATGGAAATCCTAAAGAGCGGCACCGCGGTGCCGGTCGACTATGCGGTGTAGGATGTAATGGCGGGTCATGACCCGAGCCCGACTGAGGGCCGTGACTTTGCCGCTGTACGGCTGGTGGTCGATCTGCACCGATGGGCTGTTCAAGATGCCTTCGGGCGCTCAGGGCCAAAGCGGGCGGCATAGTCGGAGGGCGATATGCCCTTGCGTCGCTGGAAGGAGCGGCGCATGCGTTCAGCGCTTCCAAAGCCGAACAGGAATGGTGCCCCCGCGACCGTCGCTTCGCCCCGCTCCAGGGCGTCGCAGGCGGCTTCAACCCGCAATTCCTCGATGAACTGCGCCGGACTTGCGCCCATCGTCTCGGTGAAGAGGCGTGAGAAATTGCGTTCGCTCATATGCGCCATGCCGGCAAGACGGGGAACCGAGAGATCCGCCTGAAGGTCGGCGCGAACCGCTCCCAGCAAGGTGTCGAACCGATCGCTTCGACTGTTCATCTGCTGGTGAAGAGCGGCGCTGAACTGGCGCTGGCCACCGGTGCGCTTGACATAAAGCACCAGCGAACGGGCGAGCCTCAGCGCCTCGTCGCGGCCGAGGTCACGCTCGACCATCGCCAGGGCCATGTCGATGCCGGCGGTCACCCCGGCCGAGGTCCAGACACCACGGTCCTCCTCGTAGATCGAATCCTCGCGCACGTCGATCTCCGGGAAGTCCTGCCGGAACCGGGCGCAATCCTCCCAGTGGGTGGTCGCCCGCCGTCCATCCAGATGTCCGCCACGCGCGAGAATGAAGGCGCCGAGGCAGATCGAGCCGAGGCGGCGGCTCCGTGGCGCCATCTCGGCGAGAAAACCGAGCAGTGCCGCCGAAGCCGCTGCCTCAAGCGCACTTTGTCCGCCGGAGACCAGCAGCGTGTCGGGCGGTGCCGATACCGCATGCGAAAATGGCAGCGTTTCGAGCGCGAAACCGGTGTCAGTGAGAACAGGGCCGCCGGCTTCCGAGAGGAGCGAGATGGCATAGGCCTTTGCGCCCGATGGCAGGCGCGCGTCGTTGAAGACCTGCAGCGGCCCGGTCACATCGATCAGCTTGGTGCGGTCGAACAGCACGATGGCGACGGTTCGGACGGTCTCTTCGGGTTTGGCGTAAAAAGAGGGCATGTTGTCATTTATGCCAGTCGCTTTTCGTGGGAGCAAGAAGGCAGATCCCAACTGCTGCCCCTTGGAGCCGGCCATGCTTGAACTCAGACCGAATTGCGAACTGTGCGACCGCGACCTGCCACCGGGCTCGGTAGATGCGCGCATCTGCTCCTACGAGTGCACCTATTGCGCCAACTGCGTCGAAACGGTGCTTCACAATGTCTGCCCGACCTGTGGCGGCGGGATTGCGCCCCGGCCCATCCGGCCGGCACGGTCATGGCGTCCCGAGAAGCGATTGGGCCTCGGCTTCGATCCCGCCAGCGACGTGCGTCGTCACTCGCCCTTCAGTGCAGAGGAGATCAAGGCGCATGTGGCGCGGATCCGGCATCTTGCGCCGGATGAGCGTTGACGGTTTCTGCACTCCGATACCACTCGGGAACGCTGTTCTTGACTTTTTGCAAGGGAGACATGAGGCGCCGGCGCTTGTCCTTGGCGGCTGCAACCTCCAAGTTGTAGCTAGTCCAACGGAAGGCCGGTCGCGGAGCCGACTGGAAACAAGACATGCAGGACAGGCATCATGTGGTCGTCGTCGGCGGTGGGTTCGGCGGCTTGCAGCTGGTCAAGGAGCTTGCCGGCGCGCCGGTGAAGATCACCCTCATCGACCGGCGCAACCATCATCTCTTCCAGCCCTTGCTCTACCAGGTTGCAACGACGCTGATCGCGACGTCCGAGATCGCCTGGCCGATCCGCAGCCTCTGGCGCGACCGGCCCGAGGTGACGACGCTGCTTGGCGAGGTCACGGATGTAGACGAGGCCGGAAAGGTCGTCATGCTCAGGGACGGCAGCCGTATCGCCTACGACACGCTGGTGCTGGCGACCGGCGCGACGCACGCCTATTTCGGTCACGACGAATGGGAACCCTTCGCTCCCGGCCTGAAGACGCTCGAAGACGCAACGACGATCCGAAGGCGCGTGCTGCTTGCCTTCGAGCGCGCCGAGCTCGAAGACGACCCGGCCGCGCGCGATGCACTTCTGACCTTCACCATCATCGGCGCCGGGCCGACCGGCGTCGAGCTTGCCGGCATCATCGCCGAAATGGCGCACAGCACGCTTCCCGACGAATTCCGCCGCATCGACACGCGCAAGGCGCGGGTGATCCTGGTCGAGGCGGGCCCGCGCATTCTCGCCGCCTTCAGCGAGGATCTTTCTGATTATGCCGTCAAGGAGCTGGAGCGGCTCGGCGTCGAAGTCCGCACCGGCACGCCGGTCACATCCTGCACTGAAGAGGGCGTCATGATCGGCGACGAATTCGTCGCCAGCCGCACGCTGGTCTGGGCCGCCGGCGTGCAGGCGTCGCCGGCGGCGCGCTGGCTAGCGATCCCGGCCGACCGCGCCGGCCGGGCGATCGTCGGCGCCGACCTGACGGCTCCTGATCATCCCGACGTGTTCGTCATCGGCGACACGGCTTCGGTCACCTATGACGGCGGCAAGCCGGTGCCGGGCATTGCGCCGGCCGCCAAGCAGCAGGGTTCCTATGTCGCCAAGGTGATCCGGGCGCGGCTTGACGGTAAGCCTGTGCCCGAAGGCTTCCGCTATCGCCACCAGGGCAGCCTCGCCACCATCGGACGCCGCGCCGCGATCATCGATTTCGGCCGCTTCAAGCTCAAGGGCGCGCTTGCCTGGTGGATCTGGGGCATCGCCCACATCTACTTCCTGATCGGCACCCGCAGCCGCTTCGCCGTCGCCTGGAGCTGGTTCTGGACCTATTTGAGCGGCCAGCACAGCGCCCGGCTGATCACCCAGAAGGAGACGCTGAAGGAGAAGGGGTAGAGGCTAGCGCGTATATCTTCCTGCCAGCGCCTGAGATCGAACGCGCTGACGCCGGTAAGCTGCGGCATTGCACCTCGCGAGAGGTGTGCCGCGCAGAGAGATGCACTTTCTAGGTGGTCCTTACGTCTCTATGGTTCCCCTCTCATGCCAGTTGAGTCGGAGATCTCCGTGACGAAAAGCCAGCCTTTGGGCACCCTGTTTGCCATAACCTTCGTGCTTGCCGGTTTTAGCGCATCGCCGGGCGAGGCGGCTCCGTCCTGTGCAAAGGTCAGCTACTCGGCAGAGCGTGCCCGGCTGCAGAAGGTCTTCGCAACGAATGCATTTCTTCACGACGAAAGTGCCTTCCTGCTCAAAGGACTGGACCGCCGGCTGAAGGAAATGCCGCAAGGCCGCCTGAACGCGCGCGGGGCTCAATGCGGCATTCAGGCGGTGCGGGCGCTCGTGCTTGGCTGCATGAACGAGATTCTGCCGTCGCAACTGGCATCGACGGTCAAGCCGGCAGCAAAAACCGGAAAGGCTTATTGGGGCAAGGACAACGTTTCCCGCCGCGAAGCCCTGGTGATCGGGATGGCCAACATGTGCCGCGCTAGCGCGACCGACGCACTCTTTTCAAACCAGTGACAACGCAAGGCCAGTGACGACGCGCGGTCGGTGGCAGCCTTATCTCTGCACCTTGACGATCAGGATCATCGGCCGGTCGACTTCTTCCGCGAGCGCCGGGATCTCCTCGATCTGCGCTGCCGTCGGCCGCCATTCCTCGACGTGACGGATGGTAAAACCCGTTGCGATCAACGTGTTCAGCGTCGTGCCGATGGTGCGGTGATGCTTGATGACGCCCTTGGCCAGCCAGTCGGTCGAGCGCGGACCCTCGGCCGAGTAATGGTCGACCGGCCAGGTGCGCTCGCCATCGGTGGTCCGCCAGCTGGGATTGAATGAGGCCATGTAGATCGGGTGCTCGATGGTGAAGACGAACTGGGCGCCGGGAACGAGCGCCTGATGGATGGTGGCAACCAGCCGGCCAAAGTCCTCGACATAGTGGAAGGCGAGCGAGCTGTAGGCAAAGTCGAAGCTCTCTCGGGGCAATTCGAGCTGGTCGAGATCCGCGATCCGGTAGTCGATCGCCGGATCGGACGTATCGGCCTTGGCGCGGGCGATCATTTTTTCCGAAAGATCGAGCCCGAGCACGTGGGCGGCACCCGCCTCGCGGGCGTAGCGCGAAAACCAGCCATAACCGCAGCCGAGATCGACGACGCGTTTTCCCGAAAGATCCGGCAGTTGGGCTTTGATGGCCGGCCATTCGGCAGCCCCCGCAAGGCCGTGGACGGAGCGTCCGAGCTGGCTGTAGCCCTCGAAGAATTCGGGTTTGTCATAGATATTCTGGGCCATGGCGGTCTCCTTCTTTCGGCATTGGGCGGCGCAGTTTCGTGCGCGCGATAGGCCGCCGCGGTATCCAACGCCGTTCCCGCGGGAACAGCAAGCGGGCTTCGATCCTGCTCGAAACCGGCGGCACTTCAAGGTGCCCATGCGGCGATTTGTTAAGCCGTGCGGCACTGCAAGGTCAAGTTGCGCTTGACGCGCAAGCTTTTGTTTTTGTTTTCTAGTGGTGTGCTAATGTACGATTCTCGTGCTCCAGTCCGAATTGCGGAGGCGTAATGTCCGAAGCTGTCCATCCTGCTGCCATCCATCATCTTCCAGGCTTTATCACGGCACCCGGCCAGTCCGACTGGCTGCTCACTGCCGTCGCCATCTTCCTGATCGTGGCGATCTTCGCCCTCGGTACGCTCTATCTCCGACTGCACTCCTTGCCGGAGCTCATGGCGCACAAGACCAACAAGATCCAGCTCGAGCTGGTCGCGGTCCTGGCGCTCCTGTCGCTGCTTACACACAACAACATCCTTTGGGGTGCCGCACTTCTTCTGGCGCTGATCGACCTCCCCGATTTCTCCTCGCCGCTGTCGTCGATCGCCGGCTCGCTGGAGAAAATCGCCGGCAAGGTGACTGGCGAGCCTGGCGCGGCCGAGAGGGCGCTTGCCGAGACGGAGCCGGCGGCAACCGAGCCGCTGCCGCTGCCGCGCGCCTTGCCCGGCCACGGGTCACCCGATCAGCCGTCGACGGAAGGGAAGGCATAAGCCATGTTCGAGTTCATTCTTTGCTCGATGCTGACCATCCTGCCCGACTATCTCTTCCGCCGTTACGGCCAGGGAAAACGCATCGGGCGCGAGATCACGATCTACTCGGTCTGGTTCGAGCTGCGCTGGGGCATCACCGCCTGCGTCGTGCTGACGATATCGCTGATCACCCTGATCTTCTATTTCCACCCGTCGACGAAGAACGTGACCGCTGCTTTCCGTACCGTTGCGGTGCTGCCGGAAGCCGGTGGGCGGGTACAGGAAATCTACGTCACGCGCTTTGAAAAGGTGAAGGCCGGCCAGCCGCTGTTCAAGCTCGACAGTTCCGAGCAGGAGGCGACGGCCGAGGTCGCACGGCGCCAGATCGACGAGGTCGATGCGGAGATGACCGTCGCCCGCACCGAGCTTGTCGCCGCCGATGGCGTGATCGTCCAGGCGCAGGCTTCCGTGCAGCAGGCGCAGGACGAGTACGACACTCAGGTCGAGCTGAACAAGCTCAACCCCAATGTCGTCGCCCGGCGCGAGATCGAGCGTCGTCAGGTCAACCTCGAGGGGCGCAAGGGCGCGCTGACGGCGGCCGTTTCCAACAAGCAGACGTTGGAAACGAAGCTCTCCTCGTTGCTTCCCTCGCAGAAGGCGAGCGCCGAGGCAGCTCTCAAGCAGGCGTCGGTCGACATTTCCAAGACCACCGTGCGCGCCGGCGTGCCCGGCATGCTGCAACAGTTCTCCCTTCGGGTCGGCGAGTATGTCAACCCGATCCTGCGTCCTGCTGGTGTCCTGGTCCCGGCAGACGCCGGCCGGGCGCGACTTGTTGCCGGCTTCGGGCAGATCGAGGCACAGGTGATGAAGGTCGGCATGATCGGGGAGGCGACCTGCGTCGGCAAGCCTTTCACCATCATCCCCCTTGTCGTCACCGAGGTGCAGGACGTGATCGCCGCCGGCCAGGTGCGCGCCAGCGACCAGCTGATCGACGTTACCCAGCTCTCGCAGCCCGGTACGCTCACTGTTGTCATGGAGCCGCTTTATCCCGGCGTGCTCGACGACGTGCCGCCCGGCAGCAGCTGCATCGCCAATGCCTATACCAGCAACCACGACGAGCTGGACAAGCCCGGGATCAGTACCCTGCAATGGGCCTATCTGCACGGGGTCGATGCCGTCGGCCTCGTGCATGCGGCGATCCTGCGCATCCAGGCGCTGATGCTGCCGGTGCAGACGCTGGTGCTTGGCGGACACTAACAGGGCGGATGAGCGTGACCGGCCAGGAGCAGTCCTGGCCGGTTTTTTGCGCGCAGATGGCGCGATCTGCTTCAGGCACTTGCCTCTTATTCTTGCGGGCGGGCCGCTTCGCAAGCCCCAGTGAGTGGTGTGAACGGCCATGTTTTCGCGGTTTCACTGGCGCCATTCACGAGGCGGACGAGCGCCGGATACAGGCAGGGAGGCGCGGATCCATCCCGCTTACGCCCGGAAAAAGAGGTAGACGAAGACCGGGTTTTCAGGCGCGCCTTTGTGGGACGCCGCGGCGGCTTGGGGGTTGACACCCCCATTGCGGCGGTCGCCGGTCGGGGCGACAACCTATGCTCGCTTTACCCTTCGGCGATTATCACGGGCGTGACGGATGGGCAATTTTCCTTGTTCGCGCGTGCGGCGCATTACGGTCTTGGATGGACGCAATTTCGTGCCGGCGCCGAAGCGGCCTTGAAAATCAGTGGGATGGGAAGGCAGCGCTTGCCCAAAAATGATTGAGCCCCCGTGGGGACGGAGGCTCAAGCGCGCAATCAAATTAATAAAGCAACTGCACCGCAATAAAGCCACAAGCATGTCATACTCTTCCGAGGATTGCATACTTGCGGTGCGCAATCGCAAGTACAGTTTGGCAAAACCATGACTCGAAATCAATGGAATTTAAGGGGGATTTCGTAGTCAATTCGGGCTAGAGGTAAAAGCCTTACATCCTAACCCGATCGGAGGAGTGGTTTCGTAGGGATTAGTCCTGCCACGGAAACCGTTCATTTCCTTCGTTTTCCCCGTCGTCGGTCAGGGTTTTCACCGGTAGCGTCCATGGTTCCCAGTCAGCGTCGTGGTCTGCGCCCTCGCGGCGGTAGAAGCGCTTGGCGTCGTCGTTGGTCGCGAGCACCGTCCAGTTGATGCGCGGCGCACCGATGGCGGCCGCATGGTCCTTCAGCGCGGCGAACAGCCGAGCGCCGGCGCCCGACGAACGCGCTCCCTCTTCGACATAAAGTTCCTTCAGCACCAGCGTCGGCTTCAGGTCATAGGTCCAGGGAATGACGTAGTAGACGGCGATGCCGACCACGCGGTCGCCAAGGGCTGCGACAAACACGCCAAAGCGAGGGTTTTCACCGAGCCCGTGCTCGACGAGATCCGCCTCGGTTACTCGAAAATCGTCGATGTAGCCCTCGAAAACCGCAAGGCCCCGCATCAGCTTGAGCACGTCGGCGACGTCGCGGCGTTCGAAGGGGCGGACTGTGAGGGGCAATGCGGGCATGTCGGAACCTCATTGAAACCAATTTTCGTGGTCCTGTTGTCGTAGCCATCAAAGGACAAAACATGCGGCAACTCCACGCGCTGCAGCAACTTGCCCGCTGACAAGACGCACAGCGCTACAGAGCTACAGAGCGGCCGGGTGCTTGTCGCCCCGGCCGCAATCTCAGGACTGTGTACCCTTGTCAGGCCGCAAGCAATGCTTGTGCCTCGCCGGGTGCTGCACCGGTGGCAAAGGCGAAGCCCTCGTCTTCCCAGCCGGTGATGCCGCCGATCATCAGCTTCACCGGGCGGCCGAGGCGGGCAAGCTTGAGGGCCGCCTGGTCGGCGCCGTTGCAATGCGGCCCGGCGCAGTAGACGACGAAGAGGGTGTCTTGCGCCCACTCGGCCATGCGCTCGGCGGTGATCTGGCGGTGCGGCAGGTGGATCGCGCCCGGCACGTGACGGCGGGCATAGGCGGCGTCAGTGCCGACCACATGCAGGAGCACGAAATCCTGCTCGCCGTTCTTCAGTGCATGGGCGACATCGGCGCAATCGGTCTCGACGCTGAGGCGTCCCGCAAAGTGGGCAATGGCGATCTCGGCGGAAGCGGCAGGGGTTTCGGTGACATAGCTCATCGGGGTTCTCCTCGGGTTTGGCGCGTTGACGAGGAGATCTGTAGCAGCGCTCGATCGGGGCTGGCAGTTGGCAACATTGCCATATATGCTCAAGATCATGCCAAAGTCGTTTTCCGCTTCTCAATCGCTCCAGAATCCGCTCGTCGTGGCGCTCGCGTATGACGGGCTCTGCACTTTCGAGTTCGGCGTCGCCGTCGAGATGTTCGGCCTGCCGCGGCCGGAAATGGGCGAGGGCTGGTACCGTTTCGCCGTCGCCTCGGTCGATCCGGGCGAGCTTAGGGCGACCGGCGGCGTGCGCTTTGTCGCCGACGGTGGCATCGAGCTTTTAGGCCAGGCCGGCACGATCATCGTGCCCGGCTGGCGCGGCGCTGATCAACCGGTGCCGGAGCCGGTCTGTGAGGCGCTGCGGCAGGCCCACGCCCGCGGCGCGCGCGTGCTTTCTATCTGCTCCGGCGTCTTCGTCCTGGCGGCGGCAGGGCTGCTATCGGGCCGTCGGGCGACGACGCACTGGCGCTATACCGACAAGCTGAAGGCGCTCTATCCCGATATCGAGGTGGTGCCCGATGTGCTCTATGTCGATGGCGGCCAGGTGCTGACCTCGGCCGGCAGTGCCGCCGGCATTGATCTCTGTTTGCACCTGATCCGCCGCGATTTCGGCAGCGAGGCGGCCAACCGCGTCGCCCGCCGCCTGGTCGTGCCGCCGCATCGCGATGGCGGACAGGCGCAGTTCATCGAGCGGGCGGTGCCTGATGTGCACGAGAGCGCGAGGCTTGGGCCGCTTCTCGACCGGATGCGCGAGCGGCTCGGCGAGGACTTCTCGATCGCCGCCCTTTCGAAGGCGGCCGGCATGAGCGAGCGCACCTTCCTTCGCCGCTTCGAGGCGGCGACCGGCACGACGCCGGCGCGCTGGCTTTTGTCGGAGCGGCTTGCGCGCGCCCGGCAGTTGCTGGAGGAAACAGCACTCGGCATGGAGCAGGTGGCCGAAGCGTCCGGCTTCGGCTCGACCCAGACGCTGCGCCACCATTTCCGCCAGCAGCTTTCGACCACCCCCGCCGCCTACCGTGTGGCCTTCGGGCGGATGGGGGGTGAGGCGGGGCTGCCTGCCAGGGCCGCCGCGGAATAAGCGCAGCGACCCGCTGGCCGCTACGCCTCCGACAATGCCGGCTCAGTCCCATCCCTGCGGAAGAACGATCGGAAGAACACAGCGTCCGGAGCGGAGGCGACCACCCGGGCGATGATTGCCGTTGCGGCGATCGCAAAGACCAGCCGGCCGAAAAAGACGCTGGTGAAATCCGCACCGAGCGCCACGACGACCAGCGTGTCCTCGATCAGGCTATGGCCGAAGCCCATGAAGACGCAGGCAAGGAACACCTGGCGCGGCTCGACCTTGGCCTCGCGCGCCTCGCGGATCAGAAGCGCGCCGCCATAGGAGATGCCCAAGAGCACGCCGACGGCGGCAAAGGGCACGGTCTCGGTCTTGACGCCCGCCAACCGAAAGAGCGGCGCCATGCCCCGGTTCAGCCATGTGAGGATGCCGGCGAGCTTGAGGATCTCGATCGTCCAGCTCAAGACGAGCAGCACGACGAGCATGGTCAGAAGCGTCTTCAGCGTGCCGAAGGCGAAGGCGACCCAGCCGGAGCCCTCGTTGGCCGGTATCCAAGTGGGGGCGAGTGGGGTTGCAAGCCATCCGGTGAAGGCGAAGGTCTGGTGCAGGATCGCTGCGAAGACGAGGCCGCCGCCGATCCGGATCGCGGCGGTGACGAGGAAGCCTGGGCCTGCCTTCTGGATGATGCGCTGCTCGATCGGGATGGCGTGGGCGACCAGCATCAGTGCCGAAAACACCGTCATGTCGGCGGTGGTCAGCTCCGAGACCGGCACCAGGGCGAAGACGACCACGACCGCGCCCCAGATGCCGACAAGCAGGCCGGTGAGCCAGGCGAAGGCAAACTCGGGCGGCAGGCCGATCACGGTCATCACCGGTTCGAAGGCGGGTGCGACCGCCCGGATGACACCGAGTTCCTGCAGCACATGGGTGACAATGGTGACGGGCACGATGATGCGCACCAGGTCGAAGTAGACTTCGAGGGTGGCGAGCGTCTTGCGGTAGAGGATGATCAGGACGGTCATGGCGGTCTCTCCTTGAGATGGTGTCCAAGGACTAGCGCGGGGCCGTTCGCAGGTGTGGTCAAAATATGCAGTTCTGTGCAATAAAATTGCACGAGGCGGAAAGCGAAGGAGCAAGCATGGACAAGATCGACAGCAAATTGCTGAGGCTATTGCAGGCGGATGCCTCGCGCACCAATGCCGAGCTTGCCGCCGAAGTCGGTCTTTCGCCGTCGAGCTGCCTGCGCCGCATCCGGCGGCTTCACGACACCGGCGTCATCGACCGGATCGTTGCGGTCATCAATCCCGCAAAGGCGGGTCGCACCATGAAGGCGATCATCACGATCGAGCTCGAGCGCCACGGCGAACAATATATCCGCCGCTTCCTCGATGCAGCCGCCAGGGAACCGGCGGTGATCCAGGCCTATAGCGTCAGCGGCGAGTCCGACGCGATCTTGATGCTGCGGCTGAGGGACATGGAGGAACTGGATGCGCTGACCGAGCGGCTTTTCAAGGAGGACAGCAATGTCGCGCGCTATTACACGGCCTTCGTGATCCGCACCGGCAAGGAGACGACGGAAATACCGGTGTGAGGGGCCCCGGACCACGCGGGCGAGCCGAAACGATAGGCGCTGGCGGGCCTGCCGGCATCCAAATCAAGTGCTTTCAACGAGATAGTCGCGCAACCTGCTCTTCAAACTCTCGACGACGTCAGGGTGGTCGAGGAAGTCAGTGATCGACATCATGGCCCATTGCTGGCCCTCGTCGCCAAACCGTATAGGCCCGAAGCCCTGTTCGAGCTTTCCGACAAGGAAGTAGCTTCCAGGATCGGTTGCGATCCGTGCCGGATAGTATCGCGTCCACACGATCCACGCTGGATCGACTGCAATATCGAACTCCTCGCGGGTCTCCCTGATCGCGCACTCTATCGGGCTCTCGCCATCCTCCCGCCCGCCACCCGGGAGATCCCACATGCCGGGAAAGGGGATTTCCGGCTTCTGGTCGCGCTGATAGGCAATCAATCGCCCCTGAAAGAGCAATGCGATTTTTGCGCCGTTGAAGGTGTTGAAGTCCATTTGCAAAACCTGCCTTTGTTGAATGAAGCTCGACCCTCGATGAAACCCGATTTCAGCAAAGCCGAAGATCAGGCAATTTGGCGACACTCGCAATGATTGTCGGTTGACCGGGGGCGTGACGAGAAGTCTTCCCCCGGCTTGCACTGTCGTCACTTCACTGCAGCATTTCCCCCATCGGCAAACAGCGCCGCACCCGAGACGAAGCTTGCCATCGGGCCGGAGAGGAAGAGGGCGGCCTGGGCGATTTCCTCCGGCTGGGCGATGCGCTTCATCGCGTGCAGGCCGGCGGCCCAGTCCTTGTTTTCCTTGCTGCCGGCGGCCGGCGTGTCGACGCCGCCCGGGAGAAGGGCGTTGGCGCGGATGCCGCTCGCGCCGTAGTCGGCGGTGATGCCCTTGACGAGGCCCATCAGCCCGGCTTTCGCCGCGCCATAGGCGGCCATGCCGGGAATGCCGACGCTGGTGCCGACGAAGGTGGAGGTGAAGACCAGCGAGCCGCCGCTGCGGGCAAGCATGGCCGGGATCTGGTGGCGCGCGCCGAGAAAGGCCGAGGTGAGGTTGGTTGCGAGCGATTGCTGCCATTCGGATGCGGTGATCTCGGCGACCGGCTTCATGACGTTGACCGCGCCGGCATTGTTGACGGCGATGTCGAGACCGCCGAAGCGGCTGACGGCCGTTTCCACCAGCCGGATATGGATTTCTTCCTCGGTGACGTCGCCGCTGACGGCGATCGCTTCGCCGCCATTGGCCCGGATTTCCTCGACGACGGCGTTGAGCGGCACTTCGCTGCGGGCGTTGAGAACGACCCTGGCGCCTTCGGCGGCAAACAGATGGGCGATCGCGCGACCAATGCCGGACGAAGCGCCGGTGATGATCGCGATCTTATCCTGCAACATGGACGTGGACTTGGACATGGACTGGGCTCCTCTTTGATTGAGGCGCCCTGACTACCGGTGGCGGACGCGAGCGCCCACCCGATTTCCGATCAGTGGTTGAGAGGTAACAATTTTCAATCGAGAGGTCCGATGAAAGCGGCGGATCTCGCCCAAGCTATCGCCACGCGATGTCGTTGCCTTCAAAGCGCCAGCGCCGGTCGGATCACTCCGAGCCGCGCATTGCCGACCAGCTGGTGTCGAACGACAGCTTGAGCACGACGCGGCCGTGATCGACGGTGGAATCGTAGTAGCGAAGATCCACGGTCATCGTATCGGCAAAGGTCCTGGAGACGCCGAGGTCCCATGCGATATCGTGGATTTCGAAGCCATAGCTGCCGAAGTCGGTACCGAGGGTGCCTGAGGCTTCGAGCTCGAAGGGGAGATCCTTCAGGCTCGCGTTCGCCTCCAGCCAGTCGGTGTCGACGAAGATGTCGTGGTAATAGCTGCCGCCGGCACTGAACCGTTCGGTGAACGCATAACTTGCCGTCGCGTTCAGTTCGCCGTAATCGGTCGGATCCTTCGGGTAGTAGTAGTGGGTATAGCCGAACCCGAGTGACAGGTCTCCGAAGGTCGGCCGGATACCGGCGTAGAGGTCGATTTCCGTGTCGGCGATGCCGTCCGTGCGAATGTTCGATAACCAGGTGCCGGCATAGAAGATGTCATAGGTCGCCTCGACGTAGCCCTGGAGCGCTGGCCTGTTCTCGGTCAGCGAAACGCCCTCTGAAATGTAGTCGGACACGAAGGCCAGGCCGAAGGTGACGTCGAACAGCGAATCTTCGGCGGCAAGCGGTGCCGTCTCGATTTCGACTTTGTCTTCAGCGCTGCTGCTGGTCGAGCAGGTGATGCTGGCGACGACGGCAAGCGGGATGCGTGCTCTCAACATGTTGCTGCACTTGTTTTTCTTTGGGCCATAGACAAATGGAAGGTTCCAGGCGCGACAGTGCCGATCGCAGGCCGCCTGGAGCGCGACCTGCGTGTGGCGCGATGGGGTTGCTATGCTCCGCAACACCCAAGGACTGGAGCGTCCGTTTTGCGTTCGCGTGACCGCACAACGCTCTAAGCGGGTTGCTGCTGGGTCGCGCAGTGGATTGTCCCGCCCCCACTTGCCAAGCCGTCGGTGGAAATCTGGACGACAAAATGTTCGGGATAGAGTGCTTGCAGGGTATTAAAGGCGATCAGGTCGTTCTCTTGATCGCCGAACTGGCCCTGGATGATGGCGCCGTTTGCGTGCGTAAAGCCGACATAGCCAGGAGCGGTCGTCTCGGTGAACTCATCGAGCGTTCGTTCCGTGATGTCGAGCTTGCCGTTTCGCCGTTTGAACGTGTCGTAGACCTTTTCGATCCGTGGCACTGGCAGGGCGTGCAGGGTCAATGTGGCGTCGGCGCCGCCGAGATATTTTCGCTTGAGGTCATCGGGCAGCGCATTGATCTCGGCGACCGCTGCCTGCAGAGCCTTCTCGTTGCGCCGGTCCTTCGGTTCAAAATTGGGGTCGAAGGCAAAGACCATCTGCGCTTGCGAGACAAATTTGGCGGTGAAGTCGACGTGCCAGTCGGTAAGCTCGGCACCCTTGACCCCGGGCATCCAGATCACGCGCTCCACGCCGAAGACACGAAGCAGTTCCGCCTCGATGTCCGCCTTGCTCTTTCCCGGGTTGCGGTTGTCGTTGATGATGCAGCTCTCCATCGCGACGGCGAGGCCCGATCCGTTGACCTCCAGCCCACCGCCCTCCATCGTCAGCCAGGTGGCAACGCCTGGCGTCTCCGCCTGCTTGTTGATGAACGTTGCAATCTTCATGTCACCGTCGATTGGCTGGTCCATCACGCCGTTTTCGGTCTTTTGCGGATCCTTTGCCCAATCGCAAAGCCCGGTCCGGATGGGCCATTGTCCCCAGCCGTTGAAATTGACATCGACACCATGCAACACGCCCTTGTCGTCCCTGACAAAGACCGGCGCGGTGTCGCGGGTCCACAGATCGTTGATCGGCGTTTGCAGGAAGGTGATGGGGAAGGTCCCGATCGCCGGAAGGTCCGTCGGATCGCGATGTTTGCCGATGTAGATGCGGCCGGAATTGTCGAGGGAGGTGCCAATCTGGTCCTTTGGCGATGTCTGCGCGATGATCTCAGCCAGAAAATTCTTGGCCTCGGCTTCGTCATCAGCCGTGTTGGCCAGCATGAAGACCGGCTCGAAGCGTGACAGGTTGGCGGCAAGGCGCATCAGATCCTGGCGGGCGACGGTGCGGCTGTTGGTCAAGTCGCGACCGAAGGCCGTTTCCATCTCTTCGCCCCAGGCGCCGGGGGTCGCGCCGTAGGCCATCCAGGTCGCCCTGTGCGGCGCCCATTCGGCCGGCATCGAAAGCGGCGGAAGATCGGAGGCGGTCGCCGGTGTGCCACAGTTCGCGCCGGCCTTGGCGGTTTTCGCACGTGCGTCATCCGGCCCGCTGATCAGGCCGCCGCGGCCGAGAACCGCGGCTGCAACCGTCCACCCGAAAAGACCACGCCTTGAAGTCATCATCTGCCGTCCTCCAAAGTCAGCGGCGCGGCTTTTTAGCCGTTCTGCCTGCTCCCAAATCGAGACAAAGGAGAACGGATTAAAGGCGGTCCCGCAATAACCCTGACGGGGGACATCCCGGCGTGGCAGGATGGTCCCACGCTGTCGCTCTTGCGGGCCTTCAAGCGTATGTTCGGAAGCGGGCAAGGGCGTCAATCAGGGCGCGAAGGAGGGCCGGATGCTGAGGATATACAAGGGGAGCTGTCATTGCGGCGCCGTGCGCATCGAGGCCGACCTCGACATCAGCGCCGGTACGGAAAAGTGCAACTGCACGATCTGCGTGAAGATGCGGCTCTGGTCGGTGGCGATCCGCCCCGAGGCCTTCCGGCTGGTCGCGGGGGAGGAAGTGCTGGCGGACTATCGTGGCCGCAACGCCGTCGCCCATCACTATTTCTGCAGTCAATGCGGGGTGCGACCGTTCGAGCGGATCGACGCGCCGAACATGACCAACCACACCTATTACAACATCAACGTCGCCTGCCTTGATGGCGTCGACATCGACGAACTGATGGCTGCACCCGTGACCTATTGCGACGGGCTCAACGATAACTGGGGCGAGGCGCCGGACGAGGTGCGGCATCTCTAAACTGGCCGCGCACGTTTCGGCCGATTTCAGAGGCGTTGTTTTCTCTCGTCCTCCTCCAGGTTCCCCAGCGTCCTCAGGGTCGCCAAGGTCTCGCGCAGCGCGCGATCGAGCCGCTTGTCGCGGCGAAGCACCAGGGCGGAACGGCGCGCGAAGGGTGGCGACACCTGCCGCACTTCCAGCCGTTCGCGGTCGCCCGGGCGAAGCGCGATCTCGGGCACGAGGGCGGCACCCAGGCCGGCGGCGACCATTTCCTTGATCGCGTCGACGCTGCCGAACGACATCAGCGGCCTGACGTCGGCGCCGCCCGAAAGCAGCCAATCGTCGGTGATCCGGCGGGTGTTGGCGCCAGGCTCGTAAAAGATCATCGGGTATTTCGCCAGGACTTGCGCGGTCACGCTGTCGGGCAATGCCGTCCCCAAGGGTGCGATGGCGACGAAGTGCTCGTCGAAAAGCGGCGCGACATCGAAGATACGGCCGGCGACGGGGAGGGTGACAAGGCCGATATCGAGCAGGTTGTCGTCGACCGCGCGCACGATGTCGGCGCTGTTTCCCGTTGTCACGGTGATGTCGAGATCGGGGAAGCGGCGCTTGAGATCGGCGAGCAGCGGCGGCAGGAGGAAGGCGCAAGGGGTTGCGCCTGTGCCGATGCGCACGCGGCCGAGCACGCCCTTGGCGTGGCGCGCCACCGCCTCGACCGCCTGGTCGGTTGCCGCCTCGATGCGCGCCACATGGGAGAGCAACTCTGCCCCGGCGGCACTCGGTCTTGCGGTACGGCCGACCCGCTCGACGAGGCGTACGCCGAGCTGTTTTTCCAGTGCACGCACCTGCAGGCTGATCGCCGGCTGGGTGAGGCCCAGCCGCTCGGCGGCGGCGGAAAAACTGCCGAGTTCGGCAACCAGCGCGAAAGTCTTGAGATAGTCGAGATCGAGGGCGCTCATATCAAAGTTTCTCTTATGCTTTGAATATGAATGCTAAGCTTCTTTTATGAAATGTCGAGGCGCAGAATGCGGGCATGAATAAATACGGGAACACAGGGGTGTTCGACATGTTCAGGGAAATCGGCCTCTATCTCATCGCCTCGCCGCGGTCGCGGATCTGGCAATTGCAGGAGCTGCGTGAGCTCGACGCGGAGCGCCTCGCCGACGTCGGCATCACCGAGGGCGAGGCGCTTTTCGGACGGCGCCAGGCGGTTCGGTCGCTGTTGCAGGCAGATGCGGGGCGCGTGCGCCATGCCGAAGCCGCGCGGGCAGGGGCGATCTAGGGTTTGGGCAATCGCCTGCCGTCCGATGCTGCCCGCTGACGGACGAAGCCGCCATTCAATCCGGCTGCTGATCCCAGCTCTCGATCCGCAATGCCGGCCAAACGGTGCGCCATCGATCCGTCTTCCGCTCGTATATCTCGCGTGTAATCTGTTTCCTGTTGGCGCGCACGACGGGTGCCAGCAGGTCACGGAGCCCAAAGGGCGCGCAGACCTCCAGGCCTTTGGATGACGGGCGGATCCCGAAGGCGGTTGCCGTGGTCGGGAACGTGGCGATGGCCTCCTCGCTCGAGCCGTAGGGGTCAAGCGGTGCGCCGAATTTTTCCGCGTACCAGAGATGCACGCGCGCCTCGTTCTTGACGTCGATGGAGACGAGCACGTCGGCAAACACACGCCGGATCCGGGCGGAGTGCGTGGCCTCGGCGTCTTCGGAAAGGTCGTTGCCGTCGAAATAGACGAGATCGATATCGTTGATCCCGTGCATGGGCGGGAAGCCGAAGGCGTGATTCCAGACCGTCTGCGCGACAGCGCCGGCCGCCAGCCAGGCCTCGGGCAGGGCGATGCGTTCCCAATCACTCAGGATCGGAGCCAACAGCGGGCTCCCATGCACGATGGTTTGCAGCTCCGCGCGCTGGTCCATCCAGGGAGGCCTCTTTCGGTTATCGACCGGTTTCGACATGTCGCGCGCGTCACGCCTCGACGATCGAAAAGCCGTCGATGGTGATCTCGCCCGGTGTCCGTATCGCGCCACGGTCAATCCAGATCGGGTTCCCCAGGCATTCGATCCGTGCGCCGCTCACCACGATACCGCCGTCGTCGTTACAGGCGACAATCGGCGTCGTCGTCTTTGTGCTGTAGCGCAGCAGCGCCGGCAGGTAGGCCGCGTCGTCATTGAGATGCGGGAAGAATTCGAACGGCGTGAGACCGAGTGCATCGCCATCTGTCACGTCCTCGGGTTGCTTGCCGACGAATGGTCCATCCGTCGCGATCGTCGGCCCCATCAGAATGGCGCCGGCACTGACGCCGATGAGAATGCCGCCGGACCGCGCCCAGTCGTGCAGCGGCCCGAGCATGCGGCTGCGCTTCAGCCGCTCGAGAAAGCCGCTGGTATGACCGCCTGAAAGGTGGATGGCGTCGGACGCGAAGAGTGCGGCGATGTCATCTGCCGAATGCGGTTCGTCAAGATCGAAGAACAGCGCGAGGTCGAGGCCGTATCGGCCGTAATAGGACTTTGCCGCCAGGAAGAAACTGCGATCCGGTTCCGGGCCGGAGGCGATGTAGGCGATGCGGCGGCCCGGGCCACGTGCCCCAAGCATCTCCACGAGCCTCCGGTCGATCGCCGCGCATTCGGGGAAAAGTTGGTCGCTGTAAAGGACGAGGTTGACCATCTTGCTCTCTTGATTCCAGCAGCTGGCGGGATGCCAACCGACCTGCTTTCCCGAAGCGCTTCCTCCTTTACGTTGCCCGTGCCGGCTGCTGTGCCACGCGGCGAGCATAGCGCCAGACGCCGAGCCAGCTGAAATAGTTGACGAGAAGCGCGAGCAACAACCAGAGCATGCTTGCGATGCCCGCCTGGCCCGAAGGTTGAGGCATGAGGTTCACGGCGCCGACCAGCGACACGCCGGCAAGCCAGATAGCAAGGAGCCTGCCAAACGGTCGCCAGAGTGCGATGGGCCGGACCGTCAGGTTGAAAGCGTAGGCGAGGAGCCCGATCAAAGTCAGAAAGGCGATCGCCACGCCAGCGCAGATCAGGCCCGCAAAGGCGAGCGTGAGCTGCAACTCCGGATTCGCGAGCAGAAGATTGGCGATCACGATCAAGCCGAGAACGAAGCCGACGCCGTAGATGACGGCAAACATCTTCCACATAACGAATCGGCTCCACGGCAACACAGACTTGCAATTTTAGGTAAGCGTACGAAACTCATCTGCCCTTTGGCGAGCGAATTCGGCCTGTGGCTCGGTCGATTGCCGAAGACTCGGGATAGGTTTGTCGCTCCGGAGATAGGGGAACCGCTTGCCAGCGTCGTCAAAGTCTGGCCAGCGGCTGATGCCGCCTCAACGCTCGTCGTAGGGCTGCGTGAAGCGTTCCCCATTGAATGTGTGTGTGCAGCACCCGCATGTCGGCTTCATGTCGTTCGCGGTGAGCGTGGGGTCCACCAATGCCAGGCGCTTGTTTTCGTCAACATAGAGACCGCTGTAGTACGAACTCTCGCCGACACGGACATATGCCTGTCGTTCCTCTTCGCTTCGGGCGACCAGCCAAAAAATGGGCTCAGAGCGATCGATCCGAGCGATGGCTTCGCTGTAGACTTCGTCCCAATCTTTGCCAACGCGTGAAAGCAAAAACCTGAACAGCGGCGTGTAATCCAATCCGTGCCGGTGGTGTGAGTGCATCGAACCGATATAAGCAAGGTCCTGTTTAGCCGCCTTGGTGTTGCGAGACGCTCGCCAATCGCCGCCGTTGCCGTGACGCACTCCGTGTGTTCGGCTGTTCACTCTGCGATAAAGCGGTTCTTTTCGTTGCATACCGCGTACTCGTGCGCCTGACAAAGGAGGGCTGGTTTCGTTTTCAATCCGCACTCAGCGCCACCGCCGGCTGCAGGCGCGAGGCGTTGCGGGCGGGCAGGAAACCGAAGGCAAGGCCGGTCATGAAGGCGCAGGCAAAGGCGAGCGCGACGGGGCCGAAGGTGAAGGAGACGGGCATGCCGAACTGGCCGGCAAGCGCGCCTGTGCCGAGCCCGAGCAGCACGCCGAGCGTCCCGCCGATCAGCGACACGACCAGTGCCTCGATGATGAACTGGAGCAGGATGTCGCGCTGGCGGGCGCCGGTCGCCATGCGCACGCCGATCTCGCGGGTGCGTTCGCTGACTGAAACCAGCATGATGTTCATCACCCCGATGCCGCCGACGAGCAGCGAGATCGCGGCGACGGAGCCTAAGAACAGCTTCAGCGTGTTCGAGGTCTCGGTGAAGGCCTCGCGCACCGAGGACATGTTGGTGATCTGCGTGTCCTGGCGCTTGTGGCGCTGGTCGAGCAGCGCCTGGATCGTCTGCTGGGTGATGTCGATCGTCGCGCCGTCCTTCACCTTGACGGTGATGTTCTTGATGTTGCGCTGGCCGAACAGGCGGATGCTGCCCGTGGTCAGAGGCACCAGCACCACGTCGTCCTGGTCGTTGCCAAAGGAGGTGGCGCCCATTTCGGCCATCACGCCGATCACCTGGAACGGGATCTTGTTGACGAGCACATATTGACCGATCGGATTGTCGCCATCGGGAAAGAGCGTCTTGACCACCGTCTGGCCAAGGACCGCGACCGGCGCGTAGGTGTCCATGTCGTCCTGGTTGATGAACTCGCCCCTCGCCACCTTCCAGGATTTGGCGGTGGTGAACTGCGGCACGGTGCCGTTGGCGGTCGTCTGGTAGTCGATATTACCGTGGCGAAGGGTGACGGAACTCGTCATTTCCGGCACGGCGAAGGCGACGTTCGGCACCTCGAGGATCGCATCGGCGTCCGCCGGAATGAGCGTAACGTTGCTTCCCCCCGCGCTGCCGCGGAAATTTGCCATGCTCGGGCGCACCACCAGCAGGTCCGAGCCCATCGACGAGATGCGGCTCAGCACCGAATCCTGAGCCCCGGTGCCGATCGCCAGCATCGCGACAACCGAGCCGACGCCGATGACGATGCCGAGAAGGGTGAGGATGGTGCGGAAGAGATTGGCCTTCAGCGCCCGGAACGCCATCTTCACGGCTTCGGTGACGTCGGCGATCGCGGCCGAGCCTTCGCTCACATGGCGGGCAAGGGCGGCAGCCCCTTCGGCGTTGACGCGGGCCTTCTTGGCGCGGTCGGCGACGATGCGGCCGTCATGGATCTCGATCAGCCGATCGGCCTGTTCGGCGACTTCGCGCGAGTGGGTGATGACGATGATCGTGTGGCCCTGTTCGTTCATGTCGCGCAGAAGCGCCATCACGTCCGAGCCGCTCTGGCTGTCGAGCGCGCCGGTCGGCTCGTCCGCCAGGATCACCCGGCCGCCGTTCATCAAGGCGCGGGCGATGGAGACGCGCTGCTGCTGGCCACCGGACAACTGGTTCGGCCGGTGGTCGAGCCTTTCGCCGAGCTTCAGCGCTTCGAGCAGCGCTTCTGCGCGGTCGTGCCGGTCTCGGGCCGGCATGCCGGCATAGACGGCGGGCACCTCGACATTTTCCTTGGCGCTTGCCGTCGGGATGAGGTTGTAGCTCTGGAAGACGAAGCCGAAGGTCCGGCGGCGAAGGGCCGCAAGCTCGTCGTTATCGAGGTGGGCCATGTTTTCGCCGTCGATCAGGTACTCGCCGCCGGTCGGCTGGTCGAGGCAGCCGAGAATGTTCATCAGCGTCGACTTGCCCGAACCGGACTGGCCGACGATCGCCACGAACTCGCCCGCCTCGATGTCGAGCGAAAGCCCGTGCAGGACCTCCACGGCGAGGTCGCCGTTGAAATAGGTCTTGCTGACGGCGCGGAGCGAGATGAGCGGGGCCATGACCGGTCTCGCTCGTCAGAACATCGGCGGCATGCGCATGCCGCCGCGCTGGTTGCGGTTGTCACGCGATGTGCCGGTCGCGCTCGATCCGGTGCCGACGACAACTTTCTCGCCCTCTTCAAGACCGCTTTTGATCTCGGCGCTGACACGGTTGCGGATACCGACCTCGACGTCGCGGGTCTCGATCGCGCCCGAGGCGGTGACGACGGAGACCTGGGCCTTGCGGCCTTCGCCGCGGGCTTGCGACCCTGCGCCATCGCGCCGGTCGCTGCCTTCGCCGGTGCCCTTTGCCGGATAGGTCAGGGCGGAACTCGGCACGACCAGCACGTCTCTCGCCGCGTCGCGCAGGAAGAAGACCTGCGCGCTCATCGACATCATCAGCTCGCCGTCCGGGTTGGGCACGTCGAAGAGTGCGTAATAGAGCACGACATTGTTGGTCGTGTCGGGCATCGGCTGGATCTGCCGGAGCTTGCCCGAGAAGCGTTTGCCCGGCTGGCCGAGCAGGGTGAAATAGGCGTCCATGCCGACCTTGAGCCGGATGACATCGGCCTCCGACACCTGCGCCTTGACGGTCATGGTCGAAAGGTCGGCGATGGTGACGATGGTTGGCGTCGTCTGGTTGGCGTTCAGCGTCTGGCCGGCCTTGGCGGGATTGGCGACGATGGTGCCGGAGATCGGCGCGAAGATCTTGGTGTAGCCGAGATCAACCTTGTCGCCGGCAAGGGTCGCCTGTTGTTTGCGGATCTGCGCCTCGATGGCGTTGACGTCGGCTTCGGCGGCCGCGAGATCGGCGATCGCCTGGTCGAGCGTCGATTGCGCGACGCTCTTCGTCTCGACCAGATTGCGCTGGCGGTCGATATTGGCCTGCTTCAGGACCAGCTGCGCCTTCTTGGAAATCAGCTGCGCCTGGAGATTGGCCAGCTCGGCCTGGTCGATCTCGATGCGGTTTTCGATGGTTGCCGGGTCGATTTCCGCGACCAGCTGGTCGCCGGTGACCCTGTCGCCGATCGCCACATGCAGCGCCTTCAGCTGTCCGGAGACTTGCGCGCCGGCATCGACGGAATTGACGGCGTCGAGCGTGCCGACGGCCGTCACCGCATTTTCGATATCGCCGCGCGCCACCACCTCGGTGACAACAGCGGAGGATGCCGGGCTTTCGCCATAGCGCGTCCAGCCGTACCAGGCGGCGCCGGCAACGGCGAGAACGACGGGCACCCACAGCCAGCGCCGCGGGCGACGCTTGCGCGTCACCGTCTTCACCGCACCGGGAATGAAGGTGACATTCGGCGCCGCGTCGCTTCGGGGCGGGGTGTCGGCTCTGGCCGTCTTGATCGTCTTGTTCATCGCTTCGCCTTATCCGGCATAAACCCTTCTAAAAATAGAAGCGAACGGGCCCGGCGAACAGCATTGAGATCATTATATTTTCGTAATCTTGGACGGGTGCGTCGCAAAATCGGGGCGCCGGCCGCGCGCAGGCACCCCGTTGTTTGCGTCGAGGCGTCGCATCAACCCCGCGGTGCGGCGATCAGCGCCGCCACATCAACGACGGCGCCGTGGTGGTCGGCAAGGCCGGCGAGCTCGGCTTCGTGCAGGGCGCGCGCGGGAATGGTGCCGGTTGCCGACGGCAGGTCGCGGGTGGTGCAGGCGTCGGCGGCGATGGTGATGCCGTAGCCGAGGTCCTTGGCCGCGCGAGCGGTGGAAGACACGCAATTGTGGGTCATGAAGCCGGCGAAGATAACGGGCGTGCCGGCCGGGCCGACGACTTCGGCGAGGTTGGTGTCGGAAAAGCCGTTCGGCCGCGTCTTCTCGACGACGGTTTCGCCGGCCATCGGCGCCAGCGCATCGACGATCGCGCCGCGGTGCGCCGACCGGTCGAACATGCCGCCGGCAGAACCCCGATGGGCGACGTGAATGATCTTCGCGCCGGCCGTGCGGGCGGCTGCGAGCAGCTGTCGCGCCTTTTCGATTGCTGCTTCCGGCTCGACGAGGCGAAGCGGACCTTCGAGATATTCGTTCTGGTAATCCATCAGCACCAGGGTCGCTTCGCCAAGCGGCGGCGGTGTGAGCGTGACGCCGGCGAGGGTGAAGAGGGTTGCGGCTGGGGCAGAAGCAGTCATGGGAAGGTTCCTTGTTTGCGTCGAGATGGGGGGCGAAGCGGGTTGGTCGGCGGCGGTCTGTCGGGCGGTGCCTCTGCGCCGAGGTCTGGGAGGCGAAGCGTTTTTTCTATGGACTTGATCTTACCTCCTGCATTGGCGCAGGGTGATCCGAAGTTTTCGGAGGAAGGTCTGCATGAATGCAGGGTGGGCGGATCTTGAATTGCTGGATCATCTGGTGCGCGGCGCGACGCTCAGTCAGGCGGCCCGTTCGCTCGGCGTCGACCAGACGACGGTGTCGCGGCGGCTCGCCGCGCTGGAGCGGCGCGTCGGGGCGGCGCTGTTCGACCGCATCGACGGCCGGCTGACGCCGACGCCGGTGCTTGTGCCCGTCGTCGACCGGTTGCGAGCGATGTCGGAGGAGGCATCGCTGTCGCTCGCAACCCTGTTGCGGACCACAGCGGAACTCAAAGGGCAGGTCAGGGTGACAAGCATCGGTTTCGTCTTGAGCGCCATCCTGGCGCCGGCGCTTGCCCGCCTCGAACAGCGCCATCCGGGCTTGACGCTTGATCTGGTTGCCGACAACCAGATGCTGAGCATCGAGCGCCGCGAGGCCGACATTGCCATCCGCATGGCGCGCGCGGGCGAAGACAGCGTGCGGGTGAAAAGCCTTGGGCTCCTGCGCTTCCGGCTGTTCCGGCCGAAGGGGCAGGGGGCGGGGCCGTGTCCTGTCGTGCGCTACGGCCCGGCGCTTGCCCACGTGCCGGAGATGCAGGCGCTCGACAGCCTGCGGCCGGACGCCCGCGTGGCGCTGACCGCCGACAAGCTGGAGATCCTGATGGAGGCAGCCCTTGCGCTCGGCGCCGAGCTGATGTTGCCGGAAGTCTCGGGTTTGCGCGACCCGCGCTTCGACGTGGTGGACGAACCGGGCGCGACCGCCGAGCGGCCGGTCTACCTGATGATGCACCCGGAGCGGGCGCGCGTGCCAAGCGTGGCGGCGGTGGCGGCCTTCATCGAGGAGACGATGCGGGGTTGGAAGTAGGCGGTGGCGATGCGGGCGTCTCGCCCCTCTCCTCGGGTTTAACTCGAGGACTAACCCTCTCACCGCAGACGGGGAGAGGGTACGTGGCCGAAAGCCGATTGCTCCATTGAGGCAGCCGTTGGCGAACATTCGATGCCGAACGAGACCTGCTCCGTCGGGAACCGACGATGCATGTTCAAGATGGATGTTATTGCGGCGAGCAGGTGCCGTACGCTTCCTTCGCCCCGCCCGCGGGGAGAAGGTGCCGGCAGGCGGATGAGGGGCGCCCTGTTGCACCACGCGCACAGCGAATGCCGCCATGACCACCGACCTTGCATGCGACGGGCGCCGATCAGGCTCCCGACGACAGCGCCTGCATCAAGGCGTCGAGCGCCCCAGGCACGGCGACATCGATACACCGGATGCCCGCGGCGCGCGCAGCCTCGAGCATCTCTCTGTTTTCGCGGATCGAGCGCTCGATAAACTTGTCGATGATCGCCGCTTTCTGCTCGTAAGTTTCGTCGCGGCGGGCCTCTGCCAGCATCCGCCGACGCAGGAAGTCGTCATCCGCATAAAGGAACAGGGCGGTGACGCTGCCCGGTTCAAGCTGAGCCACATATTCCGGTCGAAGCGCCGCTCCTTCCAGCACGAACGGCTCGGCGCGTTGGCGGTGGCTGTCGATGACCTCAAGGATGCGTGGCCACATGTTTTCGTGATGAACCTTCAGGAACCAATGGATCGTCTCGTCCGTCAAGCTGGCATGGTACTCGGCGACCTCAGGCCGAACCGAGGGCCAAGGCCTGCCGGGATGGCGGCCGAGCGCATCCGTCGAGATCAGTTCGCGGCTGAGCGAACGGGCCAAGGTGCCAGCAAATGTCGATTTGCCGACATGCGAGCTTCCGCCAATCAGGATGCCGAGGGGCTGCTGAATCATTCGTCGAACTCCATCACACCTTCAATCGGTCCACCTCGCCGGAACCGGTTTCGGCATGGTGGCTCTCCAGCCGAGCGCATTCGCGTGCGGAGGTTCAGCCCCAGGCGACGTAAACAAACCTAGCAAGGGAAGTGCGCCGCCCAGTCCGACAAATCCCCAGACGCGGCGATCGCGTCTCTTTCGCGCCGGAAACGCTTTACCGCGTTGATGCACGCGGCGACAAAGAAAACCGCGACAACGAGAATGTATGCCTTTTGATGCGGCGGCACCGTCGACCTCTCCGGTTGGATCTTCAGCCTAGGGCCTCTGTCTTGCGCCGTCACCGCCGAAATTTCGCCCCCTTGTGAGAATCGTCTTGACGCCTCCGAGACGCTTCACTAGAACACTGCGAACCGTACCGTACGGTACTGATCGGGAGCGAGCCACGTGCAGATGACTGCGGCAATGAGAGAGGCAAATGCCGGGGAGGGGCTGACAGAACGTCAGGGCGCCGTTCTCGAGCAGGCATTGCGTCTTCTTGTCGACGGCGGTGAAAAGGCGCTGACGACGGCCGGCATCGCGCGCGCTGCCAATTGCTCCAAGGAAAGCCTCTACAAGTGGTTCGGCGATCGCGATGGGCTGATCTCGGCAATGATCGGCTTCCAGGCAAGCAAGGTGCGCACGCAGGATGTTGCCGCCCGCACGCTTGATGCCGGGAGCCTTCGCAGCCATCTCGTCACCTTTGCGAAGGATCTGCTCGAGGTTCTGGCGGGCGACGTGTCGCTGGCGCTCAACCGGCTGGCGATCGGCCAGGCGAGCCGCGACGGCTCCAAGCTCGGCCACATGCTGCAGGAGCGCGGGCGCCGGCAGATCGGCAGACGGGCGGCGGCGCTGCTCGAGGCCGGGCGCAAGGCGGGGCTTTTGTCGTTCGACGACGCCGAAGAGGCCTATGGCGCGCTCTACGGGCTCATCGTCTCCGACTGGCACCTGAAGATGCTGCTCGGCGAAGAGGCCGGCGAGATGAGGCAAGGTTTTGGCCGCAAGGCGGAGCAGGCGGTTTCAGCCTTCCTCGCGCTTTACGGCACGAAGAGGTAACTGCAGCGCCGCGCTTCGCAAGAGGCGCAATGGTCGCTGCAGAAGAAGGAATTGCCGCATGGCCCCGGATCTCCAGGGCGATACGGCGGAAGCAACGGACAACAAACGGGAAGGACTACTCAAATGCGCGTCTATTACGATCGTGATGCCGATATCAACCTGATCAAGTCGAAGAAGGTCGCCATCGTCGGCTACGGCAGCCAGGGCCGCGCCCATGCGCTGAACCTGAAGGATTCCGGCGCCAAGGAAATCCGCATTGCCCTGAAGCCGGGCTCGGCAACGGCTGCCAAGGTCGAGGCCGACGGTCTCCAGGTCATGTCGGTTTCGGAAGCCGCCAAGTGGGCCGACCTCATCATGATGGCGACCCCGGACGAACTGCAGGCCGAAATCTACAAGGGCGAAATCGCCGGCAACATCCGTGACGGCGCCGCGATCGCTTTCGCCCACGGCCTCAACGTTCACTTCGGCCTGATCGAGCCGAAGGCTTCGCTCGACGTCGTCATGATCGCGCCGAAGGGCCCGGGCCACACGGTTCGCGGCGAATACCAGAAGGGCGGCGGCGTTCCCTGCCTCGTTGCCGTTCACCAGGACGCTTCGGGCAACGCCCTTGACCTCGCACTCTCCTACGCCTGCGGCGTCGGCGGCGGCCGTTCGGGCATCATCGAAACCAACTTCAAGGAAGAGTGCGAAACCGACCTCTTCGGCGAACAGGTCGTTCTGTGCGGCGGTCTCGTCGAGCTCATCCGCGCCGGCTTCGAAACGCTGGTCGAAGGCGGCTACGCTCCGGAAATGGCATACTTCGAGTGCCTGCACGAAGTGAAGCTGATCGTCGACCTGATCTATGAAGGCGGCATCGCCAACATGAACTACTCGATCTCGAACACGGCCGAGTGGGGCGAATACGTCACCGGCCCGCGCATCATCACCGAAGAAACCAAGGCCGAGATGAAGCGTGTCCTCAAGGACATCCAGACCGGCAAGTTCACCTCGGAGTGGATGCAGGAGTACAAGTCGGGTGCGGCCCGCTTCAAGGGCATCCGCCGCGTCAACGACAACCACCAGATCGAGGAAGTCGGCGCGAAGCTTCGCGGCATGATGCCCTGGATCGGCAAGAACAAGCTGGTCGACAAGGCGAAGAACTAAGCCTTATCGAACGGATGAATGAAGAAAGCCGGGGCGATTGCTCCGGCTTTTTTCGTTGGGCGGAGCCGTGAGCGTTGCCGGTGGCGTGCTCGGTGGTATCGTCGCGGATAATCAATTAGTAATTGCGAATATATTGGTATTCTGACATATTTGCCGGCTTGATCCTGCGTGTCTTCGGAGGGGCGCGATGGGCCGTATGACGATCGACGAGTACGTGAGCGAACGTACGAAGCGATATAGCAGCTCTCTTCTCGCAGAGCTCGGAGTGGCCTTGGCCAAGTCCTCCATGTACAGGAGGGAAGCCGATGGCAGGGTGACGATCGACAGCGACAAAGCTGATGCGCTCATTGCGAACGAGGCTGTACTGAGAGCCGCGAACTCTCACCGGGTTTTCTTGAACGACGGACGTGATGCGCGAAATGCAGGCGGCGAAAGCCGCGTCACCACAACGATTGCCGTGCTTTCGATGCTTGCCGCCTTTCTGGCCGCAGGACTGACGACCTACTCGAACAAGATCGCCGGCGACGCGCTGAAAAGCACCTTGGCGGCTACTGATGCGAAGAACCGCTATGAGGTTCAGATCCTGGTGGCAAACAAGCTCACCGAAGCCGCAATGGCAAGCGCAGACGAACTGACGAACAGATTGTTCGATTTCAACAGCGCGTTTGTGATCGCGAACGACCTTCATGAGGACGGCGGATTTGTGAACGGATGGCAGGCGTTCATCAGCAGATATTGCAGACGATTGAAGGACGAGAATTTCTTTAAAGATGTCGACGACCCGCTGGCGGACACACGAGCCATTTGTGAGAAAAACACCCAGTAGTCGCGCCCAGCTTGCCAAGGGAGAGGAAACATGTCGAGAAATGGCAGCTCCAGAAGAGCGTGGTTGCTGGGTTGTGGCGCGCTTTTGCTCTCTACGGCCTTATCTTTGCTGCCGGATCCCCGGTTCGCATTCGCGCAGGAGACACCCAGCGAGCAGCCGCCGAAAGATCAGATTGGCTTGATTAAATACAAGCGTGAGCGGTTCAGAGACGTAAGACGACGTGTCGACGAAGGAGACGTGACTGGCAAAGCAGTAATGAGCCTCGAGGAAGGCAATTGTCAGATAGGCAAGGCCCTGCTGGCGATCGTCAATGGCGAAGATGAGCAACTGCTCGCGGCAATGAAATCAGCGGCCTCCAGCTACCAAACGGCCATCGAAGCACTCACATTGCTGACAGACGAGAAACGCTTTTCCCAGGATATCAGCAAAAAGGATCTCTCCTTGCTTATCCAGACACAGTTGTTTACCGCTCCGCTCTCTACACAGAACGATCTTCTGAAGCAGTTACTGGCGCTCACGGTAAAGGCGAAGGCTGCAGCGGACCGCATCGGAGCCGGCAACGGAACCAACGCCGACCTGTCGTTTCTGGTTGATGCCTCATCCAAGATTCCGCGCATGCTGATGGCATTCATCGACGTTGTCGTTACCTCCTGAGGCGGACGTAATGAGCCGTGTCGAAGGCTCCCGTGGCGCTGTCAAAACTCCTGCCAGGCCTGTAGCCGCTCGACGGTGGTGGTGGCGCCGCCGCACACGATGATCAGGATGCGTGCGTGCGCGGCCAGTCGGTCGGCATGGGTGTAGGCGACCGAAAGGGCTGCGCCGCAGGCGGGCTCGACCAGCACGCGGTGATCGTCGAGGAAACGGATGCAGGCCGTTGCTGCATCCGCGTCGCTGACGACGACGCTTTCGACGGGGCGGGTCTGTGAGAGTTCAAAGGCGCGCTCGCTGACCTTGCGGGCGGCAAGCGAGGTGGCGATGCCGCTGACGGACGGGAGTTCCGTGAGCGCGCCCGCGTCGATCGAGGCGGCGAGCGATGCGGTGCCTTCGGTTTCGACGGCAAGGATCGGCACATGAGCAAGGCCGTTGCGCTGAAGCCCCTCGGCCACGCCGGCAAACAGCCCGCCACCGCCGACCGACAGCACCACGGCATCGAAGGCGAGACCGGACTTGACGACCTCGTCGATAACAGTCGCGTGCCCGGTCCAGAGCAAGGGGTCGTCGAATGGATGGATGAAGGCGGTATCGGCATCGACGGAGGCAAGGGCGGCGGCATTCGCCTCGTCCCAGGCGGCGCCGTGCACGATCACCTCGGCGCCCTGCTGGCGGATCAGGCTTCTTGCCCGCTCGGTCGTCGTTTCGGGAACGAAGACGGAGACCGGGATCGAGAGGCGGCGCCCGGCATAGGCGACCGCCATGCCGGCATTGCCGCCGGACGACGAGACGAAGCGGCGCTTGCCGGATGCGGCGTGGACTTCGCAGGCGGCGCCGACGCCGCGGATCTTGAACGAGCCCGGCGGCTGCAGCGCCTCCATCTTCAGAAAGACGGGGCGACCGGACGCAAGGCCGAGCGGCACGGATTCGATCAGGGGTGTTTCGATGTGAAGCGGCATGGGATGTTCCATTGAGGGCGCCTTGGACTTGGCGATACCGGTCTGTCGGGTCAACGCGCCCGCCCCGGTTGGTTTGCCGGGGCGCGACCTTGACCCATCGAGGGGCAATTTTCCCTCAGCTGCCAGCCCCTCGCAACCAGGTGCAAACCGGGAAGGGGAGCGACCGCGGGTCGCCAGCCGTCAAATCCAGAGATCGGTGCGGCGACCAGTCAGTTGCGACGCTTGGCTACCATACCAGGCCGTTGAGGACCATGCCTGCAACGAACAGCAGCGAAAGCGCGAGCGACGTCTTGATTGCCGCCGAAGCGTAGTCGTATCGGGGGATCTTGTTTGCCAGCGTTTGCAGCATCCTCACCTCTATTTTGTCTTAGGGGAGTTTCGCGACGGCTTCACCGTGTCCGTCGAGGCCGTCGCCGTTTCGGCGGCGGCACGCTCCAGGCGCTGCGCCTTGAGCTTCTCGGTCTTCTTGTCGCGTGCGACCTTCTCGGCGGCGACGATCGTGCGCGCCGTATGGTCGGTCGCGGCCGCTTTGTCGCTGGCCGATGTTCTGGCCGGTTTGAACGCGGCTTCCGGGGTTGGCTTCATGACGTGTCTCCTGAAGCGGGCGTTCCTTGAACGCCGCGTTCACAGCAGCGCACAAGGATCCAAGCCCATTCATGCCAGACGCCCATTCTCACCGGACGTATGTCCGTCCTCGGTGATATCGCCTGAGCCGGGCGCTCTTGCCGACCGAGCGAGACCTCAGCGGGGGCGTACGGCGCGCTTGGGTGCCGGCAGCAGGCCTTCGCGCTGAAGCTTCTTGCGCGTCAGCTTGCGCTGGCGGCGGATGGCTTCGGCCTTTTCGCGTGCGCGCTTTTCCGACGGCTTCTCGTAGCTGCTGCGTGCCTTGAATTCGCGAAACAGGCCTTCGCGCTGCATCTTCTTCTTCAAGACGCGCAATGCCTGGTCGACGTTGTTATCCCTGACGAGTACCTGCAAAACGTGTTCTCCTGTTTGTCGGTGGCGGCGCGGATCCGGCGCGTGCACCTGTCTGTCGGGCCGGCTTGCGGTCCCGGACTTGATCTATGTCGACGCGGTGGTCGGACGTCCCGTCCTGGGCATGAAAGGCCCCAAGACGCAAAAAGGTCGGGTTGTTTCCCGACCTCTTCCCGTCATTCAAGCGCCTCCCTGCCAGTTCATCCGTGGTCAGAGGAGGGCGAATGACAAATTGTGCTTAGGCCGACTTGAGATTGTCAGCCGAGCTCTTGCCCGACTTGCGGTCGGCAACCACATCGTAGGTCACCTTCTGGCCTTCGGCGAGCGAACGCATGCCGGCGCGCTCGACTGCAGAGATGTGAACGAACACATCGGTGCTGCCGTCGTCAGGCTGAATGAAGCCGAAACCCTTGGTGCCGTTGAACCATTTTACAGTGCCTGAAGCCATGACGATTTCCTTTCAATCGTTGAGTTTGCCAGAAAATACTTCTCTGGCGTTGATCGATATTTGAGAGGAGATCTGGCCGCGCAAAAGCGCCGCGTCAAAGGTCACAAGCAATATTCGATGGGGTGATATATAGACGATACTTTTCGAAACTCAATGAAAATATCGGATTATTCAGTTCCGCATCGAGGGGAAACCATCGCCAAAAGCCTGAAATGGCGGGTTTTTCGTGCGCATTTTTTCTGTCTATTGGCGCCTTATTTCGCTGGTTGAGGACTGAAATCCGGGCTCTTCAAGGGGCGTCCGGCGGCCGACCGTTTGCGGCGCCGCGCGTTCCGCGACGGTGACGGCCGGGCCTTGACCAGCGGCAGACCCGGAGGTTCGCTTGGGGGCGCGAAAAGGCTTGGAAGGGGCAGGCGGCGGCGCGCTTTTTTCTTGCGCACCGCCCGCCTTGGTCAGGCGGTGAAGGTCTGCGGCGAGACCTGCAAGGCGGCGGCGATGCGCTGCAGCTTGGCGGGATCGGTATCGGCGCCAAGTTCGATCTTGGATATTTCGATTTCCGTCAGGCCCGTCGTGACCGAGAGGTCATCGACCGAGTAGCCGGCGGTTTCACGCGAACGTTTGATTGCGGCTCCGATTTTGACGCGGGACAGATTTGCGCCCGGAGCTTTATGTAGGTCTTTCTTAAAGGACATGAAGTGTCTCCTTCGTTGGTCCACCGGCAAGGGACTGCCGGGTGAAGGGGGCCCAAAACTGAAATACGACTCAAATGAGATGATCGCTAACCTAGGGCGTCGCTAATATAAGCGCGAAGTTCGCCGTTGCAAGTTTGCGGCGGTTGTATTGATTAATATCGAATGTATTCAATTTGTTAGGCTGTGACTTTCGGGGTTTTGGCGGCTGAACGCGCTGAAAATCGCCCGTCATCCGGCCTGCCGGCCACCCTCTCTCCGAAGGCAGGGAGACGGGACTTTGTGGCGAGCGGATCGCTCCCAGAGCAGCGTTTGTGACGACACGGCGGCCGACTGTGAGGGGGGCGGTTTCGCTCGCGTGGATGCCTCTTCCCTAGCGCCTCACGCCGCGTCAGTCCGCGGCGTGAACTTGAGACTACGCCAGCCTTGCCTCGATAAGGAACGGGCCGCGGCGCGAGAGTGCCGCATCGAAGAGGGCCGCGAAGGCTTCGCAGGAGGTGGCGATCGCGGCCTCGACGCCGAAGCCGCGGGCCAGCGATACCCAGTCGAGCGCCGGCTGATCGAGGTTCAGCATGCGGCGGGCGTTCGTGCCGATCTCTTCAACGCCGACGTTGCGCATTTCGGCATGCAGGATGGCGTAGGTGCGGTTGGAAAAGATCACGGTGACGACGTCGAGATCTTCGCGCGCCTGCGTCCACAAGCCTTGAATGTTGTACATGGCGCAGCCGTCCGCCTCCAGGCAGATCACCTTGCGATCCGGGCAGGCGATCGCGGCCCCGGTCGCAAGCGGGATGCCTCCGCCGATGGCGCCGCCGGTCTGCATGATGAAGTCGTGCGGGGCCGAAAAGGCCGAAAGGGCGAAATATCGACGGGCCGAGGTGGCCGCCTCGTCGCAGACGATGGCATCCTCCGGCACCTTGTGGGCGACGATGACGGCAATCGCGTCCTCGGTGAGCGTGCCCGTCGGCTCGCCTTCGTCGGAGGCTGCCGCCAGCGCCGGCAGAGGATGGGTCGCGCTGATTCCGAGTTCGTCGCGCAGCGCTTCGAGCGACGCCTTGAGGTCTTCGCCGTGGCGGGCAAGCGTGACGACGGCGCTGCCTTCCGGAACCAGCCGGCCCGGCTTTCCCGGATAGGCAAAGAAGGCCACCGGCTCCGGCGCGCCGACGAGGATCAGCACCTTGACGTCCTTGAGTGTCTCCAGCGCCATGTCGATCGGGTAGGGGATCCGCCGCGGCGCCACCCGCCCGCGACCGCGCTGAGCGTGGGCAACGAGGACCTCGTTGAACAGCTCGATATTTGAGGCCGCAGCAATCCGCCCGGCAACGGCAAGGCTTTCTGCCTTTGCGGCTTCCCCGCTCAAGACCATGGCGACCCCTGCAGGATTCGAACGGATGAGGCGGGCCACCTCACGGACGGTCTCGGGGCTCGCGGGCGACGGCGCTTCGAGGAGCACCTTTTCAGGCGGCGCGTCAGCCGACAGCGGCGCCCAAGACGCGTCTGCCGGCAGGATCATGGTGGCGACGCCCGGTGGCGACAGGGAGGCGCGATAGGCGGCGGCCGCCGTCGGGCCGACATCGCCGGCATCCTTCGCCCGCCGCACCCAGTTCGACATCGGCCGGGCGAGGCCCTCGATATCGCTGGTGAGCGGTGCATCGAGCGCCAGGTGATAGGAGGCGTGATCGCCGACGATGTTGAGCACAGGCGTGCGGGCGCGCCGCGCATTGTGCAGGTTGGCTAGGCTGTTGGCGAGGCCCGGTCCGGTGTGCAGCAGGGTCGCGGCCGACGCCTTCGGCAAGGCCGAGGATGCAGCGCATCTGCGGCTTTCGATCAAGGGCTGCGACGAAGTGCATTTCCGATGTGCCGGGGTTGGCGAAGCAGACATTCACGTCATTTGCCAGCAGCGTGTCGACAAGGATATCCGCACCCGTGGTGCGCGCTCTTTGGCCGCCTTCTCCCATGCGCCTGTCCCCCCGATGGCCTCGGCGCATGATAACTGCACCATGCCGCCGCGCAAGACGCAGCCGACCGGCGTCAGGACGCGATACCGCGCGCCGTCAGGTCCGCTGCAGGGCGAGATGGGCCCCGAGCCCGATCAGCACCGTGCCGCCGGCCCGTTGCATCAGGCGCTGCGCCTTGCCCGAGCGGCGCATTCTCGACACGACGGCGCCGGCCAGAAACACGCAGACGAGGTCGGCGGAGGAAAAGAGCAGGTTGGCCACCATGCCGAGCAGCAGGAACTGCAGCCACACCGGAAAGGCAGCGGAAACATCGGTAAACTGCGGCAGGAAGGCGATGAAGAAGATCGCCGTTTTCGGGTTCAGCACTTCGACGGTGATGCTCTCGAAGAAGGCGCGGCGCGCCGATTTCGCCTCCACCAACGGCATTCCGTCTTCGCCGCTCGCCTTGGCGCGCATCAGCGTGAAGCCGAGCCAGACGAGATAGACGGCACCCGCAAGCTTCACCACCATATAAAGCGTCGGCACCGCATGAAACAGGATGGAAAGCCCGGCTGCGGCGGCAAAGACATGCACATAGCAGCCGATATGGATGCCGAGCGAGGCCATCAGGCCGGCAAGACGACCGCGCGCCACGGTCTGGGCGGCGGCATAAAGCATGGCCGGGCCCGGGATATAGGCGAAGATCGCCGTGGTGACGAAGAAGGTGAGGAGGATTTCGAGCGATGGCATGCTGTTTACACCTCGTCTTGCGGATGCGCGGCCTTGTCAGGGTAACGTTTTAGGGCCTTGCGCGGAAAAGTTGAAGGACAATATCACGGCCACCGGACGAAACGCCCCGGGGTGCCGCGCGTCGGCGGCGAGGCGTTCTTATCGCTGCCGGAATGCCGCGTCAGGCCGGGATTTCTTCCGCGACGAGGCGGTCTCCCGCGCGCTCGCTTGCTGCAAGCCCGGCCGCAACGCCCGCCCGGTCATCGGCGCTGCGGTTCTGGCTCATCTTGCGCTTGCCGTCGAGCCGGTCGATCGGCAGGCGCAGGCCGATGATGCCGCGCAGCTGGGCCTTGACGAAGGCGGCCGGCGCGTCATCCACGCGCCAGGGCTCGGCACGTCCGGCCTCGTGGCGGTTCGTCATGCGGGTGACGACATCGAGCAGCCGGTGCTCGTCGGTGAAGAACTCAGGCTCGCCATAGGCGTGTACGGCGACATAGTTCCAGGTCGGCACCACCTTGCCGTGCTCGCGTTTGGAGGCGTACCAGGAGGGCGACACATAGGCGTCCGCGCCTGCGAAGATCGCCATGGCCTTGCCGATGACCGACATCGCGCCCTGTGGGTTGGCGCGGGCGATATGGCCGTAGAGCGTGCCATTCGGACCCTCGCTCCGGTCGAGCAGCAAGGGCAACGGCGTTGCGAGCAGACCCTCGGCGGTTGCCGTCACCAGGGTCGAAAGCGAGGCGGCATCGATGATGTCGTGCAGGACGCTCAATGCTTCTTCCTTGAAGGCCGGGGGTGTGTACATCGTCGCGCTCCTTGTGCTTGGCCTTTGATAGTTGCAAACTGGACTGACGCGAATATCCAGTTCTCCTATAAATGAGTGGGCCAGTTGATGCATGGAGACGGCCGGGCGAGGGGTGGAGCCACGCGGCGCATCTATGAGGCGCTGAAGGCGCAGATCCTTGACGGCACCTATGCGGCGAGGGCCTGGCTGCCATCGACCCGCGCGCTTGCCGCCGAACTCGGCGTATCGCGCACCACCGTCACGGCGGCCTACGAACAACTTCTTTCCGAGGGCTATCTGGAAAGCCGGCAGGGTGCGCGGTCGCGCGTTGCGCCGCTCGAGCGGCAGCAGCCGACGGCGCGCAGGCAGGCAAGCCCGTCAGGCTCAACACAAACACCATCCGGACAGGGGCTGGCAGCAGAGGCGCGCCTATCGCGGTTCGGCACGAGCCTCGCGGACGGGCCGACATGGTTGCCGCCGGCGTCCGCCGGGCCGATCGCCGATTTTCGCTATGGCGATCTGTCAGCTGCGGATTTTCCGGATGCGGCCTGGCGGCAGGCGGTGAATGCGGCGCTCAGGCGAAGGCGGCCGCGCCTTGCCTATGACGATCCGAGCGGTTCTGCGAACCTGCGCGCAGCGCTTCAGGCCTATCTCTGGCGTGCGCGGGGGCTTCGCTGCGATCCCGGCCAGATCATCATCGTCAACGGCTCGCAGCAGGGGCTGGACCTTGCCGCCCGCGTGCTCGTCGATCCGGGCGACCGGGTGGTGATGGAGGATCCCGGTTATGTCATGGCGCGGCGCGTGTTTGCCTCGGCCGGCGCTTATGTCGTTCCGGTGGCGGTCGACGAGGAGGGGCTGAAGACGGACTTGCTCGACGGCGTCGGCGACGCGAGGCTCGCCTATGTCACGCCCTCGCACCAGTTTCCGCTCGGCGGCGTGCTTTCGGCGCGGCGACGGCAGGCGCTGCTGTCCTGGTCCGGGCGGACCGGCGCCTATGTGATCGAGGACGATTACGACGGCGAATATCGCTACGACATCCAGCCGATCCCGCCGCTCCAGACCATGGCGGATGCCGAGAACGTGCTTTATCTCGGCACCATTTCCAAGAGCCTGTCGCCGATGCTGCGGCTTGGCTATCTGGTCGTGCCGCCGCCGCTCCGGCCGGCCTTTGCCGCCGCCAAGCAGCTGATCGACCGCCATTCGCCCGTTCTCGAGCAGGAGGCGCTTTCGGCGATGATTGTCGATGGTGCCTATGAGCGTCATATCCGCCGCAGCCGGCGCAGCAATGGCCGGCGGCGCGAGGCGCTGCTCGCTGCCTTGAAGGCAGTACTTGGCGATGCGGTGAGCATATCGGGCGCCGATGCCGGGCTGCATGTCGTGGTCTGGTTCGAGCGGCTGGATAGCGCGCTCGAAGCCGTGCTTGTCGAAAAGGCGCGGGCGGCCGGCATCGGGCTTTATCCGGTCGCGCCGCTTTATGCGTCTGCCGGCGGCCGGCCCGACCGGGCGGGGATCGTCATGGGCTATGCGAGCCTCACCGAGACGGAGATCGCGAGCGGCATCGCGGCGCTTGCGGCGGTTCTCGGTGACATCACCGGCAATCGGGGGTGAACGCGCGCCATCACGGTCCGGGCGGGCCACGCGTCTCGCCGCCATCCGGTGCGTCGCATCCGGCGTGACGGCACGTCGTTACCGTTAGCCGCTTGCCTATCGAACCCACCCGGCCATAGTGCGCCATCATTTGGGCTCGTGGCGCAGGACGGTCATGAAGACAGTTTCCATTCATCCGCATCTCCACGATGTCTTCGGCAAGGCGCAGCCGCCGATCTATCTGCTGGCAATCGTCCTCTTCGGCCTCACCGTTGCCGTCGCCTTTGCGCTGTCGGTGTGGCCGGTTCTGGCCGCCGTGTCCTTCTGGCGTGCGGCGCTCGCCGTTCTCCTCGTGCTCGATATCGCCGCCGGGTGCGTTGCCAATTTCACGCCGTCGACCAACGATTTCTACGCCGCGCGTCCGCGCAATCGCTCGGTCTTCATCGCCATCCACGTGCATGTTGTCGCCGTCGCATGGCTTCTCGGCAGCGGACTTGGTCCGGCAATCGTCGTCTGGGCCTATACGATCTCAGCCGCGACGGCCGTCAATCTGCTGGCCGGCCGCGCGGCGCAGACTTTCGTCGCCGGCGTGCTGCTTTCGCTCGGCCTTGCCTTTCTGCCGCTCATCCCCGGGCTGACGCCGCCGATGGCGGCTGTCGCCGGCCTCTTCATGCTCAAGGTGCTCTTCAGCTTCGCTGTCGATCACTACCGGGCCGGATCCCCAAGCCCGTCCAAAAATGGGGGATGAAGCCGACATCCTTGCCTTGCATGACCGTCTTTAATAGCCTTCGACGTGGCGGGCTCAGGGGGCGACTCGATGGCAGTTTCAGCGGCAGGCGAGGCAATGCGAATTCCGACATTCGATGACGTGCAGAAGGCCAGGGGCCGCATTGCCGGGGTTGCGCACCGGACACCGGTGCTGACTGCGCGCACGGCGGATGCCGCGACCGGTGCCCGCCTGTTCTTCAAGGCGGAGAACCTGCAGCGCGGCGGCGCCTTCAAGTTTCGCGGCGCCTACAACGCGATCGCCGCCCTGAGGGAGAGCGGATCGCGGCAGGGCGTCGTTGCCTTTTCCTCCGGCAATCACGCCCAGGCGATCGCCTATGCGGCGCGGCTGCAGGGTGTGGCCGCGACCATCGTGATGCCGAGCGATGCGCCCGAAATGAAGGTCGCGGCGACCCGCGGATATGGCGCCGACGTGGTGTTCTATGACCGCTACGCGGAGGACCGCAGCGCCATCAGCGCCAAGCTGGCGGCCGAGCGCGGCGCCGTGCTGATCCCGCCCTTCGACCACGCCGACGTGATCGCGGGCCAGGGGACGGCGGCTCTGGAACTGATCGAGGAGGTCGGCGAACTCGACCTGATCGTCACGCCGCTTGGCGGCGGTGGCCTGCTTGCCGGCACGGCGCTCAGCGCCGGCGAGCGCTCGCCGGGCGCAATGCTCGTCGGCGTCGAACCGGAGGCCGGAAACGACGGCCAGCAATCGCTTCGCCAGGGCAAGATCGTCGAGATCAAGATCCCGAAGTCGATCGCCGACGGCGCCCTGACGCCGAGCGTCGGGCGGACCAATTTTCCGATCATCCAGCGCAGCGTCAATGAAATCGTCACGGTCAGTGACGCGCAGCTCGTCGAGACCATGCGCTTTTTCGGCGAGCGCATGAAGATCGTCGTCGAGCCGACCGGGTGCCTTGCGGCGGCGGCCGTGCTCCAGGGCGTGATCCCCTGCGCCGGCAAGCGCGTCGGCATCGTCTTGAGCGGCGGCAATGTCGACCTGGCGACCTATGGCGCGCTTCTGAGGTAGGCGGCCGGTGCGGGAAGCCGCCATCGGTCTTTCCGGTTGCCTTGGGCGGCAAAAGTGGCACACTGGACGGCGCATCATGGCGCCGACGGGTCCGTCGCCCGACGAACGTAATTGTAATAATCTGATTTTATAAGGGATTTTGTCTTCGGAACGTTTCGGCCGGAGCGCTGGACGTGGACGAAACCAGAGACGAACAGCGACCTTATGACGCCTTGGCGGACAGCGCGTGCTGCCAACAATGAGACTGCAGAGACCGTGCCCATTCGGGCGCGGCGATGATAGACAACTGGAGGGTATCGTGACGCTTGCAATTAATGATCTCGCACCGGATTTCGAGGTGGGGACGACCGATGGCACGATCCGGTTTCACGACTGGATCGGCGATTCCTGGGCGGTGCTGTTCTCGCATCCGAAGGACTTCACCCCGGTCTGCACGACCGAGCTCGGCTACATGGCGCGCATCAAGCCGGAATTCGACAAGCGCGGCGTCAAGATCATCGGCCTTTCCGTTGATCCGCTCGACCGCCACGCCGGCTGGGCGGCCGACATCGAGGAAACGCAGGGCCACGCGCCGAATTTCCCGATGATCGCCGATGTCGACTACACCGTGTCGAAGCTCTACGGCATGCTGCCGGCGCCGGTTTCCGGCGATCCGACGCAGCGCACGCCCGCCGACAACCAGACGGTGCGCAACGTCTTCGTCGTCGGCCCGGACAAGAAGATCAAGCTGATCCTGATCTATCCGATGACGACGGGCCGCAACTTCGACGAGGTGCTGCGGGTGATCGACTCGCTGCAGCTGACCGCCAAGCACAAGGTGGCGACGCCGGTGAACTGGAAGCAGGGCGACGACGTGATCATCGCCGGCTCCGTCAGCGATGACGACGCCCGCAAGGTCTATCCGGACGGCTGGAAGGCGCCGAAGCCCTATATCCGCATCGTGCCGCAGCCGAAGGGCTGAGGCGGCTGACATTCGGCGCGGCGCGGTGAGGATGCCCCTCATCCGCCTGCCGGCACCTTCTCCCCGCCCGCGGGGAGAAGGGACATGTGGCACCCGCCCGGCCCGAGCTTCGTCGATGTCTCGAAGTCCGGGCTGGGAGCGGTCGCCATGCAAAGTTGCTTGTCGCAGCGACGATAGCGAGAAACTCGGGGCGTGCGGCAACGTCCCTTCGCCCCGCTTGCGGGGAGAAGGTGCCGGCAGGCGGATGAGGGGCCTTCCTCACCGCGCGGATGAGGGGCAACTTGCCTGACCCAACCGCGCCGCAATGCGCCACGATTGGAAGCCGCGTTATCCTCTGCATGGGAGCCGCCGATGATCTTCCGGCAATTGTTCGACAGCGTGTCCGGCACCTATACCTACCTGATCGCCAGCCGCCAGGGCGGCGAAGCGCTGATCATCGACCCGGTTCTCGACAAGGTCGAGCGCTACCTGCAGCTCGTGCGCGAACTCGACCTGAAGTTGGTCAAAGCCGTCGACACGCATCTGCATGCCGATCATATCACCGGGCTCGGGGCGCTGCGCGACCAGACCCACTGCATCACCGTCATGGGCGAGCAGACGGCAGCCGACGTCGTCTCGATGCGGGTTACGGAGGGCGACCGGGTGTCGATCGAGGGGCTCAGCCTCGACGTGCTCTACACGCCCGGCCATACGGACGATTCCTATTCCTTCCTGATGGGGAGCGATTTCGGCCGGCGGGTCTTTACCGGCGACACGCTGCTCATCCGCGGCACCGGACGCACCGATTTCCAGAACGGCGACCCGCGCCAGCAATACGACTCGATCTTCAACAAGCTCCTGAAGCTGCCCGAGGAGACGCTGGTCTATCCGGCGCATGACTACAAGGGCGACACGGTGTCGACCATCGGCGAGGAGAAGCGCTTCAACCCGCGCCTGAGCGTCAAGTCGGTCGATGAGTATGTCGATCTGATGAACAACCTCAACCTGCCGAACCCGAAGATGATGGATGTCGCGGTGCCGGCCAATGTACATATCGGCCTGCACCAGGACGAGATCGCGCGACGCGGCTGGGCGCTTTCCGCCAAGGAGGCGCTGGCACTGTGCGGGCACGCCAGGATCGCGCTCGTCGACCTGCGCGAAAGGTCGGAGCGTGAAAAACACGGCACCATTCCCGGCTCGCTGCATGCACCCTATTCCAACCTGCAGGAAAACATCGCAGCCGGCGGCGTGCTCAACGAACTGGCGGAGGCGACCGGAAAACGCATCGTCTTTTACTGTGCCTTCGGCGAGCGCTCGGCCATGGCGGTCGAGGCGGCCCAGGCCGCCGGCATCTCCAGCGCCTGCCACATCGAGGGCGGCATTGCCGCCTGGAAGATGGTGGACGGGCCGGTCACGCATTGACCTTTGCGCATTGACGCCGGACGAATGCGCGCCATTTCCTATCGTAGCGTTCGTCCGAGCGTTCCGGGCAATGAGGGCAGGGTCACGTCATGCACAAATTCTCAGTCAGCGTCGTCAGGGAGTTCGAAGCCGACAGCGCCGAGGAGGCCGCCCTGCTGATGTATCAGTTTCTGACCCGTGAGGCGGCGCCGCTCACCTACGCGGTCACCGATGTCGCCGGCAAGGCGACCAGCCTGACGCTCGACCGGGACGAGGCGGACGAATTTTCCGGCGTCGATCATACGGCTGACCCCGGTAACTGGTAGTCACGGGCCACCGGCCCTGAAAAGCGGCGATGACCGTCTTTTCCATGCTGAGTTGCATCGCAGGCGGCGCTGTCGCGGGCCGTGCGAAAAACGCCCCAATCCAACCAAAATGGAAGCAAAAACGAGCGGTTGCGAAAACCATCGCTTAAGAAATTTATCATACGAATAGCTAGAATTTGCATGCATCCATTTTCAATTTGTTAGCTATGAGGCTCCGCTTTCCCATGTCTGGCCTGCCGTCATTCCTCACATCTGATGCCAAAGCCATCCTCGATGCGATCAACCGGTCGCAGGCGATCATCGAATTTGATCTCAACGGTAATATCCTCACAGCCAACGAGAATTTCTGCCAGGCCATGGGCTATGCGCTGAACGAAATCGTCGGCCGGCACCACCGCATGTTCGTACTGCCGGAGGAGGCGGCGTCGAGCGCCTATCGCGACTTCTGGGCGCGGCTTTCCCGCGGCGAGTACGACAGCCAGCAATACAAGCGCATCGGCAAGGGCGGCCGCGAAATCTGGATCGAGGCCTCCTACAATCCGGTCTTCAGGGGCAAGACACCCTACAAGGTGGTGAAGTTCGCAACCGACATCACCGCGACCAGGGCAAAGAGCGCGGACGACCAGGGCAAGATCGACGCGCTGTCGCGTGCCCAGGCGGTCATCGAGTTCACGCCTTCGGGCGAGATCATCACCGCCAACGAGAATTTTCTGTCGACCATGGGCTACGCGCTGAACGAGATCGTCGGCCGTCATCACTCCATGTTCTGCGAGCCGGCCTACGCGCACTCGCCCGATTACGCAGCCTTCTGGCGGGATCTTTCAGCCGGGCGCTTTGCCACCGACCAGTTCATGCGCATCGGCAAGGGCGGGCGCACCGTCTTCATCCAGGCGTCCTACAACCCGATCCTCGACGATGCCGGGCGCGTTTCGAAGGTGGTCAAGTTCGCGGTCGACGTTTCCGACCGGGTCTTTGCGGTCAGGGAGATCGGTGCGGGACTTGGGCGCCTTGCCGAATGCAATATCCGCATGACGCTGGACGAGCCTTTCGCCGGTGAACTTGAAGGCCTCCGGCGCGATTTCAACACCTCGATCGGCATGTTCCAGGAAACGCTCTCGGCGGTGCTCAACCAGACCCGCGCGCTCAACAACGACAGCCATGAGATGAAGGATGCGGCCGAGCATCTCGCCGACCGCACGCGCCAGCAGGCAGCAGCCCTCGAGCAGACGTCGGCAGCACTGGAACAGGCGACCGTCACCGTGCGCACCTCGACGGAAAACACCCAGCAGACACGCGCGCTGGTGCAGAGCGCGCGCCAGTCGGCGCACGCCTCGTCCGCGGTGGTGCAGGACGCCGTGACGGCCATGCAGCGCATCAAGGCGGCTTCCGAGGAGATCAGCCAGATCATCGGCGTGATCGACGAGATTGCCTTCCAGACCAATCTCCTGGCGCTCAATGCCGGCGTGGAGGCCGCGCGGGCGGGCGAGGCTGGCAAGGGCTTTGCGGTCGTTGCCTCCGAGGTGCGCGAGCTTGCGCAGCGCTCGGCCAAGGCCGCCAAGGAGATCAAGGCGCTGATCCACAATTCCGTCTCTGAGGTCGCCGAAGGCGTGCGCCTTGTCGGCGATACCGGCAACGCGCTGAAGGAAATCGAGGACTATGTCGCGTCGATCGACACGCGCATCGAGGCGATCGCGACGGCGGCGACCGAGCAGACGGCCGGCCTTGGCGACATCAACGGGGCGGTCAACGATATCGACGCCATGACCCAGAAGAACGCCAGCATGGTGGACCGCACCGCCGACGTCAGCGTCCGGCTGGCGGAAGGCGCGCAGCGGCTGACCGAGCTGGTGAACCGCTTCCAGCTCAACCGCCGCACCGAGCGGCGCGAGGCGGGCTCTTCCGCCGCAAATCGCAGCATCGGCGACCGGCGTCGGGCAACCGACGCAGAGGCCGCCTGATGGAGGCGGGGCCGGACATGCAGGGTGTCCGGCCCCGCTCCCAGGTTTTCCGCGCAAGGCAACCCACAACGTGTGATCGTCCGTCGTTGACGAAAGCCGCGGTTCTATGCATCCTGCCGGCCAGCATGAGAAGCCGGCCGATGGCGGAGGGAACGCCCCGGCTTTGGGCCATATCTGACAGATCCGCATGGCCGCAGCGTCCCTTGGCGCCCGGCACACGACGCATTCCTGATACGCATTCACGACGTCATTCGCATCGATCAATCGAGGCCGGAGGGGACTGTGAAGGGAAAGTCGAGGGTTCTGCCGGCGGCGCTGGCCGCCTGTCTTGCCGCTTCAGTGGCGCTGCCGAGCTTTGCCGCCGATCTGGTGATCGCCATGCCGAACTGGCCGTCCGGCCAGGCGACGGCGAACATCCTGAAGGAAGGCATTGCGAAGAAATTCGGCCTCACCGCCGAGGTCAAGGAGCTGGGCACGCTCAATGCCTTCGTCGGCTTCGAGGCCGGCACGGTCGACATCCAGCCGGAAGTGTGGCGGCCGAACTTCGAGGATGTCGTTCGCAAATACGTGACCGAGAAGGGTGTGGGCAAGCTGACCGAGCGTAGCGTGCCCGCCTGGCAGGGGCTCTGCGCGACGCCTGAAGCTGCAAAGACGATCAAGACGGTCGGCGATCTCAGCGACGCGGAAAAGACCAGGGTCCTCGACACCGACGGCGACGGCAAGGGCGAGATGTGGATCGGCGCCCAGACCTGGCTTTCGACCGGCATCGAGCGGGCACGGGCGGCGGGCTACGGCTATGGCGCGAACCTGACCCTGTTTGAGGCGGAGGAAGAGGTGGCGATGGCGGCGGTGGACGCTGCGGTCGCGACCGAACGGCCGATGGTGTTTTACTGCTATGCACCGCACCACGTGTTCGAGCTGCACCCGATTGTCAGGCTCGAAGAACCGCCGCACGATGCCGCCAAATGGAAGATCCTGCCGCCGAGCGACCCGCTGTGGGTGTCGAAATCGAGCGCCTCGACCGCCTGGGAGGCGGCGCATTTCCAGATCGCCTACGCCACCGCCTTCGGCAAGAAGCATCCCGATGTGGTGAAGTTCCTCGACAAGGTGGATTTCTCGCCCGAGGAAGTGACGAAGATGAGCTACGCGCTCGAGGTCGAACGGCAGACGCCGGCCGACTATGCCAGGAAATGGGCCGAGGACAATGCGGCCCGCATAGACGGGTGGGCAAAGCCATGACCGACAGGGCAGATATCGCGAAAGCCGACCGTTCCTCGTCGCGCGGCCGCCGGGTCGGCCTCGGCCTCGTCGTCGCGGCGCTCTGCCTCGGGCCGCTGGCAGCCCTTGCCCAGACGCAGATCTACGACGCCCGCACCAAGAAGTGGGTGGACTACGACAAGAAGAAGGCGCGGCAATATTTCGCCCGCACCAACCAGGTGCCGGAAGCCTTTCGCCGGCAGGTGGTGCCGTTCCGCACGGCGGAAAAGCCGGGCACGATCATCATCGACGGCAACCAGCATTTTCTCTATCTCGTGCAGCCGGGCGGGCAGGCGGTCCGCTACGGCATCGGCGTCGGGCGCGAGGGTTTCGGCTGGGCGGGCATCGTGCGCGTCGGGCGTACCGCCGAATGGCCGACCTGGACGCCACCGGCCGAAATGGTGGCGCGCGACCCGAACGCCGCCAAATGGGCGGCCGGCATGCCCGGCGGCCCGGACAATCCGCTCGGTGCCCGCGCGCTCTATCTCTACGAAGGCGACCAGGACACGATCTACCGCATCCACGGCACGGTCGAGCCATGGACCATCGGGCTCGACGTCTCCTCCGGCTGCATCCGCATGAACAACGACGATATCGTCGACCTGCATTCGCGCGTCGAGATCGGCGCCAAGGTGATCGTGCTGATGCAGGGGGCGGCGCTCTACAAGGGCGTCTGACGGTCCCGGTTGTTGCACGGCCTCGGGACAGGTGTGTTCGGGGCGTTTTCGAGAGGATTTCGAGCGGTTGCCGGGGGCAAAGGCGGCGGCTCGATTGAAGGCAGTGACAGGTTCAAGATCCGGCGAAAGCGCCGAAGGGGAGGAGACGCGGTGAGCGAGGGGATGTTGCGTTCGAAAGGCTTTCTTCTGGCGGCTGCCGTGCTCGCCGTCATCGCCGGCTGCCAGTCGCCGCCAAAACCGGAGGACATGGCGCGCACTAGCCTGCAGACGGCCCCGGCCGACCTGCAACTGCTGTGCGCCCACGCTGTCGCCGGTGCGGCCCAGGTCGACAGTACCAAGGTGCTGCCGACGAGCTCGCGGGCGCTCGATGCGACCTCCTACAACGTCGATCTCGACGCCGGCGGTCGCAAGTTCACCTGCATCGTCGACACGGCCGGCAGCGTGAAATCGGTCCAGCCGGCCGGCTGATCGGAGCGCCGCAGGAGCTGACGTGCGGGCACGACGACGGTGCCGGCGCGGGTTGCCGGCGACAGGGGCAGCAGCAATCTCGCAAGCGAAGGGCAAATTTGACCAGCGACCGCCTCACGATCCCTTTATTAGCTGAAGGCACCGCCCGACCGGTTTGAGCGCGCGATCGCCGCTTTGGCGAACAGGGTCGCGGCCGAAGGTGATCCCGGCGTCCTTTCCTACCGGTTCTTCGTGAACGGATCGGAGGGGAGCGCCCGCGGTGTCATCGACTACAGCAGCCCCGCCGCATGGATCGGCCATCACGACACCGCCATGGGCTGGCCCGAAATGACGGCGCTGCACGTTGTTGTCGTCCTTTCGGAGGTTGTCTTCCTGGCCCCATGACAGCTGAGATCCAGACGTGGATCGACAATTCCGCGCTGAGGGCGCGCATCAGCAGCGGCTATGACTTCGCCGGTGGCTTTTCGAGGCCGGGCGATGGGTGACGGGAATAGTCCGGCGCTCTGAGGGCTGAACGCCAGCGTTCGCATTCGTCCGGCATGACTCTCGTAAAATCATTTCACTGTTTCATCGATACAGTGAAATGACTTCCGCACGGAAAACGCTTCCACACTTTTCCTGGAATTGCTCTGGCGATCAGTCGCCAAGGTTGAACAGCGTCGCGGGATCGGCGGCGATCGGTGGGGCGTAGAAGGTGAGCCGTGTCGCGTCCATCAGAAGCAGCGGCTGGACCATCTCGCCGGCGAGGTCGGTGATCCGGTCCTGCAGTTCGCGCACCCGGTCTTCGCTTTCGGCCGAGAGATCCTTGGTCTCGTAGGGGTCGGAGGAAAGGTCGAAGAGCTCAATTTTCTGCGGCAGGGCCGCCTTCCAGATCAGCTTCCACTTGTCCCTGCGCACGGCGCCCGCCAGCGGGTCGACATTGTAGACCACCTCGGCCCGCGGCGAGGGCTTGCCCTCGACCAGGGATCCCCAGAGATTGACGCCGTCGAGGGGTTTGTTCTCGTCGAGCGGGGCGCCGGCGATCGCCGCCAGCGTCGGATACATGTCGACCACGTGGACCATGCCCTTGAGCTTTCCGGGCCTGATCATCTTCGGCCAGTTGGCAAGGGCGCTGACACGGGTGCCGCCTTCGTAGAGCGTGCCCTTGCCGTCGCGATAGGGGCCGTTATCGGCCGGCAGCCCACCGCTCACCTTGCTGTCGCCGGCAAAGAGCGAACTGGTCACGCCGCCATTGTCGCTGTGAAAGACGATCAGTGTATTGTCGCGCATGCCCTTCTTTTCGAGCGCCGCCATCAGTTTGCCGACGCCATCGTCCACCACCGAGATCATCGCCGCATAGGCGCGCCGGTTTTCGTCGGCAATGTGCTTGTAGCGGTCGAGATACTCCTGTGGCGCCTGGAACGGCGTGTGCGGCGCGGTGAAGGCAAGATAGAGGAACAGCGGCGCCTTGGGGTCGTGGCCTTCGACCACCTTCGCCGCCTCGTCGGCAAAAAGGCTGTTGTCGAACCCGGTTTCCTCCAGCGGCTTGTTGCCACGGTACCAGTCCTTCACGCCGTGTGACGAATGCTTGAAATGGTCGATCTCGCCGACCAGCGCGCCGTAGAACGTGTCGAAGCCGCGCTGTTTCGGCCAGAACTCCGGCTTGGCATGGCCGAGATGCCACTTGCCGACGAGCGCCGTCCTGTAGCCGGCCTCCTTCAGGGCCTGGGACAAGAGATATTCGTCGAGCGCAAGGCCATAGGATCCGGCGGCCGGGATCACGCCGGTCTGCAGCCCATAGCGCAACGGGTAGCGGCCGGTGAGGAAGGCGGCACGGGTCGGTGTGCACATGGGCTGGGTGTAGAATTCGTCGAAGACAACACCGGTTTCGGCCAGCTTGTCGAGGTTGGGCGTCCTGATGTCGGAGCCGCGGAAACCGAGATCGGCCCAGCCGAGGTCGTCGGCGATGATGTAGACGATGTTCGGAGGCGTCGTGCCGTCGGCGCGGGCAGGGGTCGCCGAGATGCCGCCAAGACCCGAAGGCAGGCCCGCGGCAAGGGCGACCGCTGCCGCTCCGCCGAGCAGCGCCTGTCGGCGCGTCAGCCTCGTCCCGCCTTTGGTCGCCTCGGTCGTTTCAAGGTCACGAGCGTTCGTGCTCGCGTGGCCCGCTTGCAGTCCAGACATGTATACCTCCTGGAAAGCCGGCCCGTCGGATGGCGGGTCGTTTTATTCGACGTCTCTAATATCTACACCTCCCGGTAGCGTCGTCAATCGGCGTGGCGGGGAGGGCGGGGTCGGGTTTTGCCTGACGGCCAGCTGCCCGCCTGCGGCCGCACCGGCAATGCCGGTTGGTGCCGGGCCGGCCCTTGCGGGTACCCCGCTCAACCGCGGGAGATGGTGGGAAATCAAGTCCTTCCGCGCTTGCCTGCGGAGGCGGCTTCCTACGCCCATGTCAGCGGAAGACAGCGAAAATGCCATTGTGCATCGCGGAAGAGAAAATGCTGCGTGGCAATAATAGTTCCGAGTAATATTCGATGATGTTCAGTATATTGTCGGTTTTTTCTTTCAAAAGAGAAAGATATGTGCTCTCATAGGTTTAGTTGGAAGGAGGACATGCCATGCTCTCATTCTTCGAGCATTTTGCACTTTTCGACGCCGCGATCGTTGCTGCGATCTGCACGCTTCTGATCCTGAGTTACTTCAGTCGCGAGGCCTGAGGCGACAAGCGGCAGCCGGGCGGGCTGTTGCCGGACATGTCCACGTCGGTCAAGGACGCGTCTGGTAAAGGCACGGCGCTGATGCCGGTTCGGCCTTTGACATGAGGTCGCAGGTGCGGCGCGCCTTCCGGCGGGGCCGATCGCCGGGCCCTCGCGGTATCGTATTGGCGGCCAGCGCGGCTTTCAGGCAGAGCGGCTTTCAGGCTGAGCGGGTCGCCTCGACATGCAGCCAGCGGGTCGGCTCGCCGTCGTAACCGCTACCATCCGCCTCTTCGATCTCAATCTCCGACCAGCCGGCCGCTTCGAAGCGGGTGCGCAGCCATTCGACCGAGGGATAGTTGAAGTAGCGGCCGAAGCGGTCGTGCCCTTCGGCCTCGCCGGCCTTGAAGCTTGCATGCAGGAAACCGCCCGGCTTCAGCGCCCGGCGAACGCGGTCGAGAACGTCGGTGAGTTCGGCGCGCGGCACATGCAGCAGCGAGGCCTCAGCCCAGATGCCGTCAAAACGATCCCGCCAGTCGATCTCCTGAAACCGGATCACCTCGACCTTGCGGCCGATCCTGAGCTCCGCTGCGCGGGCGAGCGCCGCCGAGCCGTCGCAGGCGGCGATATCGAGACCGTGCTGAAGCATGATGAGGCTGTCGTGACCGCCGCCGCAGCCGAGATCGAGCGCGACGGCGCCTGTAGGCAGGCGGTCCATGAAGGCGGCGAGGCGCGCGGTCGGCGGCTTGCGCTCACGCGCCGCATAGGTTGCGGCATTGTCACGGTAGAAGGCGAGGGTGTCGTCGGGGTCGGGGTTTGCCATTGCTGCTCTTTTCTGTCGAGTGCAGCAGAGGTGTAGCGGAAAGCGACGTGCCCTGCACTTGTGCGCAGCGCATCTGTTGCGTCCCTTCTCATCGAACCGTCGGCGCCATGGCCAGTCCCGGCGACACCGGTCGCGGCGAAACTGTTTGTTTCGCCGGTGCTTTCCCGGTCTGCGATGGAGGCTGCCGGCTCTGCGATGTGGAGAGAGATGACGCGATCAATGCTTAAGCGCGCGCTGCGCCGCATCGTCCGGCAGGAACGCTTCGCCGGCGCCGTCATGCTCGGGCTCCGTCTCCGGCTGCTCTTTGTGGCGGCTCCGGCGTGTCGGCGGTTCGGAGCGGAGGCCGCCCCCGCGCGGTTTGCCGGGCGGGGACGGGAGCGGCTGGTCTGAAGCCTACTGCTTGGCGTTCGACAGCTTGTCCATCACGTCGTCGAGGTTGAAGCTCGCCGGCTTCTGGCGGATCGGGAACTCCTTGAAGCTTTCGAGCCATTGCGCCACCAGCGCCTGCGAGGGGACAACGACAAAGGCGCGGTCGAAGAACCACTTTTCGTATTCGATCGATTCATCGCCGCGCTCGAAGGGATCGGCCCTCAGGTTGAAGAGTTTCGGCGCGCGCAGATCGGTGAACGCGTCGCGCCAGACACCGATACCGGTGCTTTCCTGTGCCTTGAAGACCACCTTCCAGTCCTGGATGCGCACGGAGACCAGTTCGCCGTCGTCGTTCCAGTAGAGGAAATCGCGCCGCGGGCCGTCGTTCACCTCGCCGCGGAAGAAGGGCATCAGGTTGTAGCCGTCGAGATGCACCTTGAAGCTCTTGCTGCCGGCCTGGTAGCCGGTCTTGCACTTGGCGACAATGTCGGGTTCGCCCGCTGCCGCGCAGAAGGTCGGGATCAGGTCGTAATGCGAGAACATCTCGTTGTAGACGGTGTTCGGCTTGATCACGCCCGGCCAGCGGATGCAGGTGGGCACACGGTAGCCGCCTTCCCAGTTGGTCGCCTTCTCGCCGCGGAACGGCGTGTTGCCGCCATCCGGCCAGGTCATCACCTCGGCGCCGTTGTCGGTGGTGTAGACGACGATGGTGTTTTCGACCAGGCCGAGATCGTCGAGCTTCTTCAGGAGTTCGCCGACCATGCCGTCATGTTCGACCATGCCGTCGGCATAGACGCCCTTGCCGGTCTTGCCCTCGGATTCCGCTTTCAGATGGGTGTTGACGTGCATGCGGGTGGAGTTGAAGTAGCAGAACCAGGGTTTCTGGGCATTGTGCTGGCGGTCGATGAAGTCGAGTGCTGCCGCCAGGAACTCGCCGTCGACCGTTTCCATGCGCTTCTTCGTCAGCGCGCCCGTATCCTCGATGCGGCCATCGGCGAAGGAGTGGATGACGCCGCGCGGGCCAAAGCGCTTCTTGAACTCCGGGTTTTTCGGATAATCCGGGTTCTCGGGTTCCTCCTCGGCGTTGAGGTGGTAGAGGTTGCCGAAGAATTCGTCGAAGCCGTGATTGGTCGGCAGGAACTCGTCCTTGTCGCCCAGATGGTTCTTGCCGAACTGGCCGGTGGCATAACCCTGCGCCTTCAGGAATTCGGCAACGGTCGGATCCTCAGCCTGCAGGCCGAGATCGGCGCCAGGCAGGCCGACCTTGGTGAGGCCCGTGCGGATCGGCGACTGACCGGTGATGAAGGCGGCGCGCCCGGCGGTGCAGCTCTGCTCGCCATACCAGTCGGTGAACATCGCGCCTTCATTGCCGATGCGGTCGATATTGGGGGTTCGATAGCCCATCATGCCGCGATGGTAGATGCTGGGGTTAAACCAGCCGATATCGTCGCCCATGATCATCAGGATGTTCGGCTTGCCGCCGCCGGCGGCTGGAGCCGTCGATTGCTGGGCGCTGGCGGAAGTTGCCGAAACCGTCAGGGCGGCTGCGGCCAGCGCACTGCCGCCAAGCAACAGGTCGCGGCGGCTGACGCTCAAGGGCTGTTCACTCTGTTCCTTATTGCTTACCGGATGCTTGCTCATGGCACGTTGCTCCATATCGGCGTGGATGACCGAGGCTTGGGCTGATGAAGGCAATCGGTGGTCGGCGGGGACTCTGCTCCGCCGGTGTGCAGGGAGCAAGGATGTAACAGTTACGTTTGCCTGCCCTTGCCGGCCAAGGGCAGGGCAGACGGCAGAAACTGACGTTGGGTGATGCGATTGACGTATCGTCCAGTGCTCAAAAAGCATGCCAATTTAGGTCAATAATGTTGACATAAATTGGCCTTCGTGATCCTGTCGCTTCACCGTCCGGAGCGTTCCGCTCTCAAGTGGGTCGCTTGAAGCGGAAAGATGCTCTAGAACGACAGGACTGGAGCATCCTTCGTGCGTTCGTGGTAACGCAAGGCGCTCTAAACGACGTGGTGGAGGCGGAGAACCGCTTTCCGCACCAATAATCTTCTTGAGGAAACACCCCATGCTGGATTGGGAACATATCTTCGCGACGCGCTCGAGCCGGATGCGCGCCTCGGAAATCCGCGAACTGTTGAAACTGCTCGATCGCCCCGACATCATTTCGTTTGCCGGTGGCATTCCCGATCCTGCGCTGTTTCCGGACGCCGAATTCAAGGACGCCTATGCGGAGATCTTTTCCGGTCCGGCCGTGAGTGCAGCACTTCAGTACTCGGTCAGCGAAGGCTACAAGCCGCTGCGCGAATGGCTCGCCAAGGAGATGGAAAAGATCGGCATCCCCGCCGGCGCCGACAACATCTTCATCACGTCGGGCTCGCAGCAGGGCCTCGACTATATCGGCAAGCTGTTCCTGTCGCCCAACGACACCGCGCTCGTCACCTGGCCGACCTATCTCGGTGCGCTGCAGGCCTTCAACGCCTATGAGCCGACCTACGACCAGCTGAACCCCAACGGCAACCGCACACCCGAGGCCTATCGCCAGGCCGCAACCGACGCCGGCGGCCGGGTCAAGTTTGCCTATCTGTCTGCCGATTTCGCCAACCCCACCGGCGAGACCGTCGACCGGGCCGGCCGCGAGCGCGTGCTGGCGCTGGCCGAAGAGCTCGACATCGCCGTCATCGAGGACGCCGCCTACCAGTCGCTGCGCTACGACGGCGAGCCGGTGCCGCCGATCCTCGCGCTCGAAATCGAACGCAAGGGCGACATCAACAACACCCGCACGATCTATTGCGGCTCGTTCTCGAAGACGCTCGCCCCCGGCCTTCGGGTCGGCTGGGTCTGCGCCTCGGAAAAGGTGATCCGCAAGCTCGTGCTCCTCAAGCAGGCGGCCGACCTTCATTCCTCGACCATCAACCAGATGGCGATCTGCACCGTTGCCGAGCGCGGCTTCGACCAGCAGGTGGCCAAGATCCACAAGGTCTACAAGCAGCGCCGGACCGCGATGCTCGCAGCGCTCGAAAAGTACATGCCGGAGGGCGTGTCCTGGACGAAGCCGGAAGGCGGCATGTTCGTCTGGGTGACCCTGCCGAAGGGCATGGACGGGGCCACGCTGCTGGCGAAATCGATCGAGACGGTGAAGGTCGCCTTCGTGCCCGGCCGCGCCTTCTTTGCCGACGGTTCGGGCGAAAACACCCTGCGTGTTTCCTTCTCCTGCGCCAACGACAAGATGATCGACGAGGGCATCCGCCGCCTCGGCGACCTCATCCGCGGCGAAGTCGCGCTCGCGGCTTAAGACCTCTAGACTTCCGTTTTTTAATGGACGCGCTCGCTCCGGCGGGCGCGTTTTCTTTTGTCTGGAAAAACCTTCGTCTTTTGGTCAAGATGACGCATTGATCGATGCGGACCTTTCCGGTAGACAGATTGCCGTGACATGACCGGGCGTATCCCGGCCACGTAAGCGTTAACGTCACTCAACGCGTATGATCGAACGGCTGGAAGCGGCTTCGATCTGCGCGACTGTGTCCTGCGGATCGAGGTTTTCGGCCCCAAAGGACACTTTATGGATATCTCTCACAGCTATTCCCAATTCACCCCGCCGCGCATCGAGCGCGTTCGCCATGAACTGAAGCGCCGGTCTCTCGTCGTTTCCGGCATCGAACTGGTGACGCCGGGCATGCTCCGGATCACGCTTTTCGGCGAAGACCTCGCCGATTTCGTCAGCCTTGGGGCCGACGATCACATCAAGGTCTTCGTGCCCGGCGCCGACGGCACTGCGGAGATGCGGGACTACACGCCGCGCCGCTACGACAACGACGCCCGGCTGTTGGCGCTCGATTTTGCGCTGCATGAGGCAGGTCCCGTGACCGCCTGGGCGATGAATGCAAAGGTCGGCGATCCGCTCGAGATCGGCGGGCCGCGGGGTTCGGCGGTCATGTCAGGCGATGTCGAGCGCCTGCTTCTGATCGGCGACGAAACGGCGCTGCCGGCGATCGGCCGGCGGATCGAGGAGGCGAAATCGGGCCAGACGATCACCAGCGTCGCCGTCGTCACCGCGCCGGACGAACGCCAGAGCTTCCGCACCGAGGCCGCGCTCACCACCCACTGGGCCTATCGTCCGCTGGAGGAGGCAAGCGATCCCCAGGCACTGCTTGCGGCCGTGCGCGCGGTGGCGCTCGAACCTGGCACCTTCGTCTGGATCGCGGCCGAAGCCTCGGTCACGCGGGCAATCCGCTTCCACTTTGTTGCCGAACGCGGGCTGCCGCTCCCGTTTCTCAAGGCCTCCGGATACTGGGTCAAGGGCAAGGCCGATACGACCGAGAAGTTCGAGTAGCGCCCTGCGCGAACGGATGGCCAATCGGTTCGAGCAACCGTGCGGCCGTTCCGTCGGGGCGCTTTTGTGCTCCGCCGAGGAGACTATGCGTCTGCGAGGCGGGTTGGAGCCCAGATCGACGCGAAAGCTGTTGGGCGGCGTCAAGGCGCGATTGCCTTGCGCGCGGGAGTCAGGTCATTTCCAAAGCTGCCGGCGAGGCGACGACCCGATCGGGTCGCGCACCGTCGCACCATTGGGTGAACTTCAAAGGGCAGGGCAGGCTTGGACCTTATCGACGATCAAGCGCAATCCGACCAGCCGACGCCGCGCATGCTGGCCTGGGCGCGCAACTCCGCCGCCTATCGCCTGGCGCGGCAGATGCTGACGGAAAAGCAGCTTTTCGACGCCATCTCGCGCAAGGCGCGCGAAAAATTCGAGGATATCAGCGTTACCCAGGTGGAACTGCTGGCGGCCGCTGCCGTCACCTTCGCCTATGACAACGGCGCGCTCAACGACAAGGCCTATGCCGAGATCAAGACGCGCTCGGCCATGCGCAGCGGCAAGTCGAAACGGGCAATCGCGCAGAAGCTGTCGGAGAAGGGCGTTGCCAGGGACGCCGTTGCCGCGGCGGTGGCCGAGACCGACGATCTTTATGCCGCCGTGGTTCTCGCACGCAAACGCGCCTTCGGGCCGTTCCGCAAGACCGATCTCGACGAGAAGCGCACGGCCAAGGAACTCTCGGCCTTTGCCCGCGGCGGCTTCAGTTTCGAACTTGGCAAACGGGTGTTTGCGATGTCGCCCGAGGAGGCCGAGGACATCCTGATGGCCGGGCGGTCGCTCTGACGCCAGGCAGCGCGCTCTTAGACTGTTTGAAAGAACACAATTCCGGACGGAAAACCGGTTCGCACTTTCCTGGAGTTGCTCTAGGCGCGCTTCAGCGCCGGATCGTCGAGCGCCGGATTGTAAAACAGCGACAGCGTCAGGCTGCGGGCGATGCGCTCGGCCGTCGCCATGAACCAGGCTTTCGCTTCCGGGGTCGGGGCGATGTCGTCGAGGGTCGCCGAAAAGAGCGCGAGCCATTTCGGGAAGAGGTCGGGCGTCATGTTGGCGACGCCCGTGTGTGCCTGCACCGGCTTGCCGCCGTAAGCGCCGGTGCGGAAGGCGACGGCCGACCAGAAGCTCTTCATCTTATCCATATGCTCCGGCCAGCGCCCGGAAAGCCTGGCGTCGAAGACGGGGCCGAGCTCGGCATGCGCAAGCACGCGGGCGTAGAACGTGTCGACCAGGTGGCTGACGAAGGCCTCGTTGATGCCGATTGCCTGCATCTCCCTTTCGGCGCGCTCGCGCAGCGCTGCGATATGGGCGGGGCGGCCCTGCAACTCGTTGTCCATCTCAAAACCTTCAGCTTCGGCTTTGCTCATATAAGCGCTCGTTGCGCCAAGCCAAAGGCCGAACGGGTGGTTGCGGCAATCTGTCAGGGTGGGCAGGTGGGGCCGGTTTGCATCGTTCAGCCACGGGCGCGGTTCAACCCGCGCTACGCAATTGCAGATGGTCGCAGCCGTTGCCGCGGCTTCCGAACGCCTGCGCCGCCTGTCACTTAACGCGATGCCTGCACGTCGTAACTGTTACGTACTTGGACAAGCCCCCTGCCGGGCGCATCATCCGCCACGTCTAAAACAGCAGTGCATTTCCGATCGCCTTAGCTAGGAGAGTACGATGAGCATGCGTGACGATAACAAGGCCAATCCCGCTGTGGCCGAGAACGGGGTAACGGACGTCAGCCGTCGTGACCTGCTCTTGAGCGGAACGATCTTTGCGGCCGCCTCGCTGGTGGCATCCGGCGCGTCGGTGAGCCCGGCCAAAGCCCAGCAATCGACGTCTTCGAGCGGCAAGCCGCCGAACATTCTTGTCATCTTTGGTGACGATATCGGCATTCCGCAGGTCAGTGCCTATACGATGGGCCTGATGGGCTACCGCACGCCCAACATCGACCGGATCGCCTCCGAAGGCGCGATCTTTACCGACAGCTACGGTCAGAACAGCTGCACGGCCGGCCGCGCCTCGTTCATCCTCGGGCAGGAGCCGTTCCGCACCGGCCTCTTGACCATCGGCATGCCGGGCGATCCGCACGGCATCCAGGACTGGATGCCGACGATCGCCGACGTGTTGAAAACCAAGGGCTATTCGACCGGCCAGTTCGGCAAGAACCATCTCGGCGACCGTGACGAGCACCTGCCGACGAAACACGGCTTCGACGAGTTCTTCGGCAACCTCTATCATTTGAACGCCGAGGAAGAGCCGGAAGGCTACTTCTATCCGAAGGATCCGGAGTTCAAGAAGCGGTTCGGTCCGCGCGGCGTCATCAAGTCGACGGCCGACGGCAAGATCGAGGATACCGGCGCGCTCAACACCAAGCGCATGGAAACGATCGACGAGGAATTCCTGGCGGCCGCCAAGGATTACATCGACCGGCAGGTGAAGGCCGACAAGCCGTTCTTCTGCTGGTTCAACTCGACGCGCATGCACGTCTTCACCCATTTGAAGCCGGATTCGCTCGGCAAGACCGGCAAGGGTATCCATGCCGACGGCATGGTGGAGCATGACGGTCACGTCGGCCAGCTCCTGCAGCAGCTCGACGATCTCGGCATCGCCGACAACACCATCGTTCTCTACACCACCGACAACGGCGCCGAAATCGCGCTGTGGCCGGATGGCGCCATGACCATGTTCCACGGCGAGAAGGGCACGACCTGGGAAGGCGGCTTCCGCATTCCGATGATGGTGCGCTGGCCGGGCGTCGTAAAGCCGGGCACGCAGATCAACGATCCGGTGACGCTGATGGACTGGCTGCCGACATTTGCGACCGCCGCCGGCATCGCCGACGTCAAGGAAGAGATGAAGGCGGGCTTCAAGGGCACGTCGAAGACCTTCAAGGTTCATCTCGACGGTTACGACCTGACGGGGCTCCTGAAGGGAGAAGCAAAGACACCGCCGCGCGACGCGATCTACTACTTCGACCAGGGCGGCAACCTGAACGCGATCCGCTGGAACGACTGGAAGCTGAGCTTTGCGGTCAACAGCGAAGGCAATATCGCGACGGCGACGCGCGAAGTGCCGAGCTGGGCCAACATCACCAACCTCAGGATGGACCCCTACGAGCGCGGCATCAAGGAAGGCGGCGAATCCATGGAGTTCGTTGGCCGCAACATGTGGCTGCTGGTGCCGATCCAGGCCAAGATCAAGGAGTTCTTCAAGGACTTCAATGATTACCCGTACCAGGCCGGCAGCACGCTCAATGCTAGCGGCATCAGCTATGGCTGGCTGGCGCAGCAGGCAGCGATGAAACGGCTCGGCGAACTGGAAAACCTTGCTCCGAGGTAAGGCGCAACGCACTCCGCCGCCGGCACGTGCCGGCGGCGGATACGCTCGTTGATAACATCGGTAGCGGGCGGCGCACCGTTGCCCACCTTCCTGGGCGCCTTGTCTGCGCGCTGCACTCACCTTTTCCGGGACATCGGACATCCATGGATTTTCTCATCTCGCTTGCCGAAGTCAGCATCCCTGCGTTCGCCGCCGTCCTGCTCGTCGGCCAGCTTGCCGCCCACGAAATCGGCTATCGCTTCGGCGTGAGGAGCAAGGAGCGGGCCGGCGGCCAGATCGAGAATGTCGGGGTCGTCGTTGCCGGCATGCTCGGCCTGCTCGCCTTCGTGCTGGCGCTGACGCTGTCGTTTTCGACCACGCGCTTTACCGAGCGCCGCCAGGGCACGCTTACCGAGGCCAACGCCATCGGCACCGCCTGGCTGCGGGCCAAGGCGATCGGCACGCCGGAAGCGCTCGATATCGCCAAGCTGCTCGAAGATTACACCACGGCGCGCGAGGCGTTCGTGCGTGCCGGGCGCAACAGCGACGCGCTCGCCAAGGCCAACAGCGATACGTCCAAGCTGCAGCAGCAGATCTGGCAGAAAGTCACGACGATCGTGCAGCAGGACCCGGACGCCGTCTCGGCGTCGCTGATGGCGTCCGTCAATGAGACCTTCGACGCGAGCACGGCGGAACGTTATGCGCTCGGCATCCGACTGCCATGGCAGATCTTCTGGTTGCTGATCGGCGTGATGGTCATGAGCATGGGCGCGCTCGGATACCAGTTCGGCCTCAAGGGCCGGCCGGTGCGCTTCCTGATCGTGCTTCTGACGCTGGTCTGGACCTCGATCATCGTCAACATCCTCGACCTCGCCTCGGCGAGGGTCGGCAATTTCCGCACGGACACCTCGGTCTATCAATGGACGCGGCAGGGATTTACGGGCCCCGCGCCGCCGCAATGAGGCTTGGACGACGGATGGGATTTGGTTGCGTCAGACGCCGCCAGGTCCTACTGCATGTTTTGGTCGTTTAATCGTATTCGGTTAAAGGACCAAAACATGCAGAAAATCAAAGTGCTACAGCGACCTTTGCGCGTCTGATAAGACGCGCGGCGCTGTAGTTTCGCGCAAAACTTGCGGAACGGGATCATGCGAATTCGACCTGCGGACGAGAACGACTTCGTGGCGCTCTGCGCAGTCGACACTGTTGCCGCTGCTGACCCGAAACGACGCGACCAGATTTCCGGCTGGCTTGACGCGGGATGCTGTGATCTGGTCGAGCTCGATGGCGCGGTCGCAGCCTATGGCGTGCTGACCCGCCATTTCTTCGGCAACGCGTTCATCGACATGCTGATGGTCGGCAGCGCCCACCGCCGAAAGGGGCTTGGTGCGGCGCTGATCGCCCACTTCCAGGCGATGTGCGCGGGGTCGAAACTCTTTACGTCGACGAACATGTCGAACCAGCAGATGCAGGCCCTGCTGGTCAGGGCCGGTTTCCGCCCGAGCGGCTATATCGACAATCTGGACGAGAACGACCCGGAGATCGTTTTTTACAGCCCCGTCCAGCCGGTCGACGCTTGATCAGGTCAACCGCCGGGCAGCCGACACGTCGCCGAAGCCTCAGGCTGCTTCGCCGAGCTGGGCGAGGTGGCCGGCAAGATCGGTGCCCTTGCCGCCGGCGTTGACCGTGTCGAAATATTCGTGCCAGCCGGATTGGGCAATGCCTGCAACGAGCGCTTCCAGCGCCGTCGCATCCGGGCAGCGCCACACCGCAAAGAAGGTCTGCGATGCCGCATGCAGCTTCGACTGGTCGACCTTGCCGAAGGTGATGAGCTCCACGCCGAGCGCGCTCAGCGAAGGCATGGCGGAGCCGATCGCCGAAAAGAACTGCTGGCGACCCTGACGGGGGAGAGCCAGCCAGGCCGGCTTGGCGCTGTAGAGTTCGGTCAGGTAGTGGGGCATGGTCTGCTTTCCGTGTTTTCTGAAGTGATACAAGTCGGGATGACAGGCAGCTTTAGGCGCCTGTGGAACGGGGTTCCGTGGGAATGGATCGAAGCGCGCGCCGGCAGATGCGTGCGGTTGCGGGCACTGGACTTTCGACGGACCAGCGATCGCAGAGGGCTTGAACCCAATCCGGCCGATCCTTGGCCGCGTCGTTCAGCCAGTTGCCGACCGAATCCTGCACATAGGGTGAGGGATCGGCGTTGAGGGGCTCGATGACGGCGAGCGCTCGCTCGGGCTCCTTCTTCAGGGCTGCGATATGGGCGCACCAGACACCGCGCGGGCGGAGAGCTTCCGAGGCGAAGCGGCGGATGCGCTCGGAGGGGTCTGGTGTCCACTCGGCCACGAGCAGCGCGATTGCCCGATCCAATTCCGAGGCGAGATGGGGACGAACGGCGATCCAGGCCCATTCGCGGACGCCGAAATGCCCGTCGTCGGCAAGGGGCCTGATGGCGGCCAGGCGCGCGGCAAGCGTCATGTCCTTTTCGGCGGCGATCATGAAGCAGGCCCAGCCTCTGACCGTGTCCGAGGGATGGAGCGCAAGCGTCGCCAACGCCGAAGGACCAAGGCGTTCCGCGATCAGCCTTGCGGCGAGCGGCATGCGCCGGGAGATGCCGGCCGAAGCGGCCGCACCCATCTCGGCAACCGCATCGTCGCCGATGCCGGGGAGGGTGCTCAGCATGAGTGCCGCAAAATCGACCGCGAGGCATTCGGTCAGGGTGGCCGCCGGCGCTCCGGCGTTCAGTTGCGTGAGACGCAGGGCGTCGATGCCGGCGACGCCGCGTGTTTGGGTTCTGCTTTCGCTCACGACTATGCTTCCGGCGCGTCCAGCGGCGCGCCGCCAGTTCCGAGGTTTTGCCAGACGCGCTGCAGCAGGCCGTGCAGCGTCTGGTGCTCGTCGGCGGTGAAGCCGGCAAAGAGCGACGCGATCCAGGCGCTGTGTTCCAGAAGCAGGCTGTCTGCGATCTTGCGGCCGGACGCCGTCAGCAGGACCGCGAGCTTTCGCCGGTCGTTGCGGTCGGATCGGCGCTCGACGAAGCCGTCGCGCTCCAGCCCGTCGATGAGCCCGGTGATGGTGGCGCGCGTGACGCCGGCGCGATCGGCGAGTTCGTGTGGCGCCAGGCCCTCGGGTTGATCGGAAAGCAGGAAGAGGATAACGAACTTTCCTTCCGAAAGCCGGTGCGGCGCTAATCTTGCGGCGCAGTCCCGGTCGATCGCGCCGGAGAGCGAAAGCAGTTCGAAGCAGGCGCGCATGTTGCCGGTCTCGGCCGCCGCCCGACGCTCGGCTTCCCGCAGCAGGGCCCGGTGTTTTTGTTCCAGCATTGTCATGAGGCGACAGATAATAAGGCGCCTAATCAAAGTCAACATCGCCCTGGTTCTGGCTGTGGATGAGTGGGCGTCTTCGTCCAAGGCGCGCCGCGATGTTTCAGGCGCTTCCGGTCCTTGATATGGCCCGTGCCGGTGTCGCAAACCGCCGCACACTGTTGCGCGACATGCCTTAGCGCCCGATCATGCGCTCCTGCATCTCCTCGCCGATGAAGCAATTGTAACCCGCGCCGTACTGAACCGGCTGTGGCTGCTCGGCCGGCTCGAACCCGCTCATGTGCGGGCCGGAGATCTCGGTGACGAGCTTTTTCAGGATGGCTTCGGCAAACTGGCTGGCATCGGTGACCTTGACCAGAAAGGCGCCTTCGCCGCCGATCACGCATTCGCGGTAATAGACGTCGAGGTCGGGAATGGAGGCGGTGTCGGGGTGTACCGACGGCATGATCGGCAGGCCGTCGATGACGATGCCGCGGGCCACGGTGGAATTGCGCGCAACAGGGGCTGGAACGCCGGAATTGTTCGGTCCGTCGCCGGAGATATCGATGACGCGTCGGCTCGGCTGGTATGAGGTGAGCTCGAACAGGCGCCGCGAAAAGTTGAGCGTATTGGAGATCGAGGTGAAGGCGATGCGACGGTTCGGCTGGCGGCGCAGCGCTTGCGCGAACTGTGCGGCTGCGTCACGGCCGTCGATCAGCGTCCACGGCGTAACCTGGACGGCCGAACCTCCCCATTCGACATAGGTCACGGCGATGCGCCCGAGCGGCCCGTCTTCGATGGCGCGTATCAGTGCGGGGTTGAGGAAAGCTGCGACATAGCCCTGCCGCTGCAGCCGCTGCTCTTCGACTTCCATCGAATAGGACACGTCGACGGCGAGCACCAGCGCCAGATCGACGCGCAAAGACTGCGCGGACGTGCTGCCGCCCAGGAGACAAGCGCAGGCGACATGGGCGCAGGCAACATGGGCGCAGGCAAGACGGGCGCAGGCAAGACGAGCGGATCGCAGGTTCATGGCGGCCGGGCGTTTCAGTGCTTTCTAAAACGCCATGCTACGCCGAAACCGTCCGGCTGCAATCCCGCGCTCGACGTCAGCGACGAAGGGCTGCCAGAAGCGGTTCCAATGCCTCGATCAGAGGCACTGGCGAAACCGGTTCGCCATCCGTCGACCAGGCATTCTGGAACTCGGCGATTTCCAGGCCGACGACCCGGCTTTCGGCAAGGACCTCGCAAGCTGCGCGCAGGTCATCGAGCGACAGGCCGTCATCATGCCGATAGTCGGTCGGGACGATGCCGGGATTGAGCACATCGCAGTCGAGGTGGATGTAGACGGGCCTGCCGGCGACAGCGTCCGCCAATCTCTGCGCAAGGTCTGTCCCGGGAAGGATATGCGGGATTCGATGCTGGTGGATTAGCTCGATTTCAAACGGATCTAGGTCGCGCTGGCCGACCAGAACGACATTGCCGAGCGACAGCCCGTCGCCGAGGCCGGACTGCCACAGGCCCAAGGGGCCGGCAAGCGCCAGCCCGCCGAGGTAGCCGGTGTCGCTGGCTTCAGGCGTGTTGAGATCACCGTGCGAGTCGAACCAGACGACGACCGCATCCCTATGGTGCCTCGCGACGGCAGGCAGCGTTGCCAGCGAAACCGCGCATCGGCTCGTCGCGGCAAGCGAAACCGATCCCTCCGCGTAAATCGCTTCGAAGCGATCCTGCATCTGCCGAAGGGCCGGCATCGCGGCTTCAAGTTCGATGGACCAGTCCACATTCATCGCCGGCGCGGGAGCGCCGACGACAGCGGCCTCAAGGCCGAGTTTCAGCGCCAGCTGCGACGCAATTGGCCTCGCGCCCGGAATGGCAAGGTCGTTGTGGTCGCCGCAGCGGCCCTGGAAGCAGGTAAGGGCGATGGGCATCGGTGATCCGCTCCAATGATATCGGGGCGACGCGGGCGTCGCTGATTCCTTCAGGGAAGCGACGGTGCCTTGAAGGCGAGGCATGTTCAATGCCCCCGCCTTCAAGGTGATGCCGTCCGCGTTTAAAACACCAGCGAGCGATGCAGTTGCGCGCCGGCCCAGGCGCCGTCACCGACTGCGAGCGAGACGGAGTGGGGGACACGACCGACGTCGCCGCAGGCAAAGGCGCCGGGTATCGAGGTTTCCTTGGCGGCCGTGGCCTTGATCTGCAGCCCCATCGGCGTCTCCTCGATGTCGCAGCCGAGACGCTCGGCAATATCGCTTGCGGGCGTCGTGCGGGTGGCGACGAAGAGGCCGGAGAAGCCCACGCGGCGGCCATCGGTCAGCACCACGTCGGCGTGGCCTTCGAGCCTTGCGACGGGTGTCTCGTCGATGGTGACGCCGCGCCTTTCGAGATCGGCACGCGCGTCTGCGTCAGGCTGAACCACGCCATTGGTGAAGAAAGTGACCTTGCCCCATTCAGGAATGAGCTGCGCCTGGTGGATCGACATCGGGCTTGCGGCGATGACGGCGATCGCGCCCTCGTTCAGCTCATAGCCGTGGCAATAGGGGCAATGGAAGACGCTTCGGCCCCAGCGCTCGGCAAGGCCCTCGATCTCCGGCAGGCCGTCCTTGACGCCGGTTGCAAATAGCAGGCGCCGACCTTCAATGGAGACGCCGTCGGCGGTCACGACGACGAAGCTGTCGAGCTTGCCGCTTGCACTCTCGGCGCGGCTGTCGATCCAGGTGAGTGTCGGGTAGGCGGTGAGCTGCCTGCGGGCGGTCGCGGCGATCTCCGAAGGGTCGACGCCATCCTGGCCGAGGAAACCGTGGGAGTGGCTGGCGAAGCGGTTGCGCCGGATGCCTTCGTCGATGATCGTCACGCTCCGGCGCGCACGCAGCAGCTGGAGGGCGGCGGCCATTCCGGCATAGCTGCCGCCGATGATGATGACGTCCTGTTGCATGGGGTCGGTTCCTTTCGGTTGGGCGCAGGCCAGCCCACCGGTCATTTCAACCAGTGTCCCGACCCGAGCTTTGGGCAACGGAATTCCGGCCGGAAACCGCGTTCAGCCGGTTCCGGAAATGTCGGATGTTAGGGATCGATCACGTCACGACGGGATCAATCGGGTGCTTTCAATGCGATCGAAGCTTGTGCCTGCGCGTGAAATCCTCGGCGAGGTCGGCAAGGGTGACGTGGGCGAAGCGCTCGAGCAGCAGCGCCTCGGCCTCGGCAAAGGCGGTGTCGAGCGCGGCATTGACCGCCTGTTCGACGAGGCATTCCGGCATTTCCTGCCGGTTGCCGATGGCAAAGATCGCGGGTTCGCCGAGCGTTTCGTGCAACTGCCGGAGCGAGATGGCCTTGAGGTCGCCGGTGATCGCCCAGCCGCCGGAGTGGCCGCGGGTCGACGAAACGATGCCGGCATCCCTGAGGTAGCCCATGGTGCGGCGTACGACGACCGGGTTGGTGCTGATGCAAAGCGCAAGCTCGTCCGAGGTCATGGGCTCGCCGCGCTCGGCCATGTGCAAGAGCGCGTGAAGGACGGAGGAAAGGCGGCTGTCTTTTTTCATGTAACTTCGATTATTACGAATCGAGCCGTGATGCAAGCACTCTTCGACGGCGAGGCCTTTTGGGCAAGCGGCCGTCAGGCGCCCGACATCAGGCTTCAGGCGGCGCCTTGGCGCGGGCGACCATGACGATGCCGACGAGCGAAACGGCAAGACCGGCGGCCATGCCGAGCGACAGGGGCTCGGAAAACACCAGCCACGCCCAGATCATCGTGACCGGCGGGCTCAGATAGAGGACCGCGGTGACGCGGGTGGGCGAGGATTTTTTCAGCGCCAGATAGTAGAGGCTCCAGGCGCCGAAGGTGGCGACGAACACGAGCCAGAGGATGCCACTTACGAAGCCGGGGTCGAGAACCGGCAGCACGCTGCCCTCGTGCCCGGCAAAAAGCGCGAAGATCGCCGCTGCCGACAGGCACTGGATGCAGAGGCTCTGATGCACCGGCATGGCGCTTGCCCGGCTGCGCTTTTGCAAGAGCGTCGCCAGCGCCAGTGACAGGGTGCCGAGGACCGGCAGGGCATAGGCAAAAAGCGGGACATTGCCGAGATCGATCGACCAGCCGGATGCGATCACGACGCCGGCAAGGCCGATGAACGAGCCGAGCCATTGCCGGGCGGTCAGGGCCTGACCGAGCACGGGCCAGGAGAGGATGGCGACGGCGAGCGGCAGCATGTCGGCAATCAGCGCAACAAGGCCGGTCGGCACACCCCTGTCGATCGCAAGCGCAAAGCCGGCGAGATAACCGGACATCGCCAGCGCGCCGAACAGCATGTGTGCGGCGGCATCCTTGAGCCGGATACGGGGTCCGATCAGGAGCCCGAAGGGCAGGAGTATGAGGCCGGAGACGAGGCTGCGCCAGAGCAGGATCAGGAAGATCGGCGCATGGTCGATTGCAAAGCGGATGCCGACGAAGCCAGCGCTCCAGGTCATCACCAGCGCCGCTTCGACCAGCACCAGGGCGAGGACCGGCCAGGCGCTTCGAGGATCGCGTCGGGCAAGCAGCGCGCCATCGCTCATCGCCTCAGGCGTCCTTCACGCACTGGCGTTGCCAGTGCCAGTGCTGCCCCCGATGCGCCGGATCGGCCGATGTCCCTGTGGCGGCGTCGGCCGCCGATCGGCACCGTCAGGATGAACAGCGAGCCGACGATGAGGCCCACGCCCACCCAGCCGGCGACCGGCAGGCGCTCGCCGACGACGACGACGGCAAGGACTGCCGCGATGACCGGCTCCAGCAGTGACAACGTCGTCGCCATGGTGGCGGAGACACGGGCGAGACCGTAGGCAAAGAGCACGTAAGCCACGAGCACGGGCACAAGCGCCATGTAGACGCCGACGGCGATGTTGGTCCAGGACGCGAGCAACGGTGCGCCGGTTGCGGCAAGCACCGGCAGCAGCGCCATGCCGCCGATGCCGAAGATCGATCCCATGGCGGCGCGCGGCGGGATACCCGCCTGCATCAGCCGGCGCGCCACCCAGGAATAGAGCGCGTAGAGCAGGCCTGAGAGAAGGCCGAGAAGAATGCCGTAAAGCACGGCACGCGCATCCTGAGCGTCGGCGCCACCATGGCCTGCACTTTCGGAGAAGGTGAGAAGTGCTGCGCCGGCAAGGCCGGCGGCCGCACCCAGAATCCAGCGGGTCGTGAGCTTCTGGCCATCGAAGAAACGCTCGATCAGCGAGGCGGCGAGCGGCGCCGAGCCGATGGAAATGACGGTGCCGATGGCGACGCCGGCCAGATGCATGGAAGAGTAGAAGGCGAGCGGGTAGATCGCGACCGAGAGCGAACCGAGGACGAGCATCGGCCATTGCCCGGCGATGCGGTGCCGGCTCTTGAGGATCGATCTGAGTGCCGTCAGCGCCAGGAGCAGGCCGCCAAGGCCCATGGCGACAGCACCGATGCCGAGCGGGCCGACGCCGGACGCCAAGGTGGCGGTGGTGCCGGTGGTGCCCCAGAGCGCCGAGGCTATCAGCACGCAGGCGATGCCGACGAAAGAAGCGGAAGGCTGAGAGGTCATAATTGGTCCATGATGGAGATGGCGATCTTGCGGGCGCTCTTCAGCCTGGCGTCGTGTCCGTCGAGCCCGGCGCGCGACATCGCGCCTTCCAGCAGGAAGGAGAGGTGCTCGGCCGTGTCGTCGATCGCCGCACCGGCGCCGGGCTTCATTTCGCTGAGATACTGCTTGAAGAGTGTTTCCACCTCGTCCTTCTGCGAGGCGACAATGGCGCGGGCGGGATCGCCGACGGAAAGCTCGGCTGCGGCATTGAGCAGTCCGCAGCCACGAAAGCCCCAGGAATAGGCCATCTCGGCATGGTCGACATAGCTGTCGAAGATGGCGAGCACCCGATCCCGCGGCGTTGCCGCTTGCGACAGGCGCTCGCGATAGAGCGCCTGCCATTCCCTGTGGCGCGCCTCGATATAGGCGTTCACCAGATCGGTCTTGGAGGAGAAGTTGTTGTAGAGGCTCATCTTGGCGACGCCCGCATGGGCCGTGATCGCATCGATGCCGGTGGCGCCGACCCCATCACGATAGAAGAGTTCCGCTGCCGCCTTCAAAAGCCGCTCGCGCGCCGGCGCCCTGTCGCTCATGTGTGCCTCCTGATGTTAGGTAGACCGATCTACCTAATCACGGGCAAATGTCAACCCTGTCCCTGAAATGGTGTCCTCGCGGGGGATGGGCAGCCACCAAGTCTGCCTTTGCCCGGCACCGATCGGAAGGCGGAATTCTGTAATGAAAATGGATCAATTGCCGAGAGTGAACCCGTCGCGCATTGTCAATCCGAAGACAGTCATGGGAGGGGCGGAATGAACACTTTGGAAGTACTTGCCAACATCGCGGAAATAGTCGCCGCAGGCGCGACGGTAGCTATTTCCTGGTTCATATTCGACTACACAAGGAAAAGGGAGATTTTTGAATCCAGCGCCCAGATACAGACGGAATGGCAGATCCACAATCAGATCATCATGGCGGACACCGATCTTCTCCAGATGGAAGCAAACATGCATCCGTTTGGAGAAATCTCCTCGGAGCAGACCAAGAGGATGTATTCCTATTTCCTGAAACTCAATCTCGCCTTCAACAGTTGGTCTGGAAGCGCCCTCCACGTCGACGAGAAGCTCGCGACCTCAACCGTGAACAACACCATCAATATTCTCTATTCGGACCGCGCGTTCATCAGGTCACACGTCTTTCCCAGGGGATATCCGCGAAGCTTCACGTCGATGATCGACGACAAGTGGAGAGAGATGGAAACGAGTGGAGGCAAGCCTCTGCCGATGGTCTGACGTGCGCCATGGCGGGCAGAGCAGGGCTCGCTGGCCCCCGCAACCGGTTGCCTGCGGGTGCGGCGTCAACGGCGGTAACCGTTACGTACTTGCGCGCGGCGCGGGCGCAGACCTTACTTCATGGCGAGCCACATTTCATCGCGAGCCACCGGGCGTGCTGGGCGCGCGGATCGCGGTCAAGCAGAGCGCCAGCAGCATTCAGAAGCCGAAAGTGAGGATGACATGCTCCGACTTACCCTAACGGCGCTTGCGCTCGTTGCCGGCACGCTCAGCGTATCGGCGCAGGATCCTTCCGCCGAAACCCTTCAACGCCGCATCATCGAGCGCCGGGCGACGGACGCGGTGATCTGGGGCATGCCGGCTGTTAATGCCGACCTGATGTTGCAGACCATGCTTTCGACCACCAAGGCCAAGGTCAACGAGGTCGTCTACTGGTCGAAGCCGGTCAACTGGAAGAACCAGACGCTGACGCCCAATCCGGACGCGATCTATCTGATGTCATTCTGGAACGTGAAGGACGGGCCTGTTGTCATCGAGATCCCGCCGGCCGAAGGCGGGTCGTTTGCCGGCAACATCGTCAACGCCTGGCAGATGCCGCTTGAAGACGCCGGACCGCAAGGGGCGGACGAAGGCAAGGGGGGGAAGTACCTGATCCTGCCGCCGGATTACATGGGCGAGGTGCCGGAGGGCTTCATTCCGCTTCGCTCGGACACCTTCACCGGCTTTGCGCTCCTGCGCTCCAACCTGAAGAGCCACGCCGATGCCGACATTGAAAAATCGGTCGCCTATGGCAAGAGGGTCAAGATCTACCCGATGTCAGCGGCGGGAAAGCCGCCGGAAACCACCTTCACCGACGCCTATGACGTGCTGTTCGATGCGACCATCCGCTACGATGCAAGCTTCTTCGACAACCTCAACCGGGTCGTGCAGACGGAGCCCTGGCTCGAGCGCGACCGGGTGATGATCGACCAGTTGAAGTCGCTCGGCATCGAGAAGGGCAAGCCCTTCCAGCCGAGCGACGAGACGAGGAAGCTCTTCGATGCGGCGGCGGCTGAGGCGAAGGCCGAACTTTCCGCCCGTTACGACGCCGGCTTCCCGCCTCTCAACGAAGGCATCAGCTGGTTCCCGGCGGCGCTGGCCGAGATGGTGAAGGCGGCCTCGGACGGCTATGATCATCCCGACAGTTACCCGGTCGATGCCCGCGGCGTGACTTACACGCTCGGCTTTACCGGCATCAAGCGTCTCGGCACGGCGCAGTACTACCTCCTGGCCAACAAGGACAAGGACGGCAACGCGTTTGACGGCGCCGCCAACTACCGGCTGGTCGTGCCGAAGGATGCGCCGGTCAAGCAATACTGGTCGGTGACCGTCTACGACCGCGAGACCCATGCGCTCGTGCGCAACATGGACAAGGCCAGCGTCGCCTCGATCGGCGAGGGCGTGAAGAAGAATGCCGACGGTTCGGTCGACGTCTATTTCGGCGCCAAGGCGCCCGCCGGAAAGGAGGCCAATTGGGTACCGGTCGACCCGGCCCGCAAGTTCGAGCTGCTGTTCCGGCTCTACGGCCCGGAAAAGCCGCTGTTCGACAAGAGCTGGAAACTGCCGGATGCCGAGAAGATGCCGTGACGCCGGGCGCGTCGATGGACCTGCAGCGGCTCGAAGATGGCGGCGCGACGGGTGCCCATTGACCCGGCGCGTGCGGGCCATACCTCTTGCCTGCGGCGGCGGTGTTGCCGCTGATTGCCGAAGGAGCCACCATGTGCGGACGCGTCTATCTGAAGACCAATCTGGAGGGGCTGCTGCGGGCCTTCGGCTTTGCGGAGCGCGGCGGCGTCGAGGCGATCGCCAACCAGTTTCCGCGCTATAACGGCGCGCCGACGCTGATCTACCCGATCATCATCCGCGACGTGATCCGCGATCCCGATCTCTTCGGCCCGGTGTTCGTTTCGGCACGCTGGGGGCTGATCCCGAGCTGGACCAAGGACCCCAAGGCCGGCCGGCCGCTGGTCAACGTCAGGAGCGACACGATCGCCAGCAAGTTTCGCTCGTCCTACCAGCGCCGCCGCTGCCTGGTGCCGATCGACGGTTTCTTCGAATGGAAGGACATTCACGGCACCGGCAAGGACAAGCAGCCCTATGCGATCGCGATGAAGACCGGCGAACCTTTCTGCCTTGCCGGTATCTGGGAAAGCTGGCGCAACCCCGATACCGACGAAGACATCCGCACCTTTGCGATCGTCACCACCGATGCCAATGAAATGATGGCCGACATTCACGACCGCATGCCGGTCATCCTTCACCCTGAAGACTACGAGCGCTGGCTTTCGCCCGAGCCGGAAGCGCCCGAGCTGATGAAGCGGTTTCCGCCTGAACTGATGACGATGTGGAAGATCGGCAGCAAAGTCGGCTCGCCTAAGAACGACACGCCCGATATCCTCGATCCGGTGGATTGAACCGCACACGGCGGCGTGCCACAACCGTCGTGGACCCAAGTTCAGGTTGTGAGCGTCAGAGCGTGCAGTTGATTTACCTCCTCCGCCACGGCGAAACGGTCTGGAACACGCTCGGCCGCTTCCAGGGGCAGATGGATTCTGCCCTGACAAGGCGCGGCGTTGAACAGGCTGACCTGATGGCAAGCCTGCTTCGGGACGAAATCGCCGAAACGGGGCAATCCTTCGACCTCCACGTCAGCCCGCTTGGGCGGGTGCGGGAAACGGCGGAGCGGGTCACGCGTCTGCTGCCGCTTGCGCCCCGCGAGGACGTGAGGCTGATGGAGGTGACTGTCGGCTCGTGGGACGGCATGACGCTGTTTGAGATCGACCAGGAGTTTCCGGGCAAACTCGACGGCGCCGACGCCTTCGACCGGTATTTTCGCTCACCCGTCGGCGAGAGCTTTGACGCCGCGTGCGCCAGGGCGAGAAGCTGGCTCGCCGATGTCACCGGACCGACCGTCGCGATTTCGCATGGGCTGTTCGGACGGCTGCTGCGCGGCGTCCATTGCGGCCTGTCCCGGCGGGAGATGCTGGAGCTGCCGGTGCCGCAGGACGGGTTCTATCGGCTTTCGGATGGAGAATGCCATCTGATCGATATGGCCGCCTCGGGCGTTCCTGCCCAATAGCCATCGACGGCCATTGATGCATCGTTTCTGAAGCATTGTCTAAAATAGGTAGGAGATCGCCGCGCCCTGCGATAGTATTTGTCCTGTAATCTCCCTGGTCCGGACGTCCGGATAAGGCCGCCTTTCCCAAGAGTTGGCAGATCCATGGAGCAGAGACTTGCGGCAGTGCTGGCGGCCGACATGGCCGGTTATAGCAGGTTGATGGAGGCCGATGAGGCGGGCACGCTTGCGCGGCTGAAGACCCACCGCATCGAGTTGATCGACCCGGCGATCGCCAAGAACAAGGGCAGGCTGATCAAGACCACCGGCGACGGGCTGCTGGTGGAGTTCCAGAGCGTGACCGATGCGGTCAAATGCGCCGTCGAGATCCAGCAACGCATGAAGCGGCGCAACGCAGATGTGCCGGAGGATCGGCGCATCGAGTTCAGGATCGGCATCAATCTCGGCGATATCATCTTCGAGGACGACGACATCTTCGGTGACGGCGTCAACATTGCCGCCCGCGCCGAGCAGATGGCCGAAGTCGGCGGCATCTGCGTGACAGCTGCGGTGGCGACACAGGTCGGCGACCGGCTGGAGCTTGCAATCGACGACCTCGGCGAAAAGATGTTGAAGAACATCAGCCGCCCGGTGCGCCTCTACCGCATCGGGCTCGAGGAGGCGCTTCCTGCCGCGTCGCCCGACGAGGCGGCACGCAAATCCGTCTGCAAGCCGACGATCGTGGTGCTGCCCTTCACAAACATGAGCGGCGACCCGGAGCAGGAGTTCTTCGCCGACGGCCTGACCGAGGACATCATCACCGAGCTTTCGCGCCGGCACGAGCTCTTCGTCATCTCGCGCAATTCGAGCTTCGTCTATAAAAATCAATCGGTTAATGTGCGTGAAGCGGCGGCAAGCCTCGGTGCCCAGTATCTGGTGGAAGGCAGCGTGCGCAAGATCGGCGGTCGCGTGCGCGTCACCGTCCAGCTGATCGACGCCGTCAACGACGCCCATATCTGGGCCGACAAGTACGACCGGCAGCTGGACGACATCTTCGCCATCCAGGACGAGGTGACCGCGGCGATCGCAGCCACGCTCCCGGGCCGTGTTGAGGCCGCCCAGCGCGACCAGATTTCCCGCACCAAGCCCGCCAACATGGCGGCCTATGAATGTGCGCTGGCCGCCAAGGTGCTGCACCACAGAAGCACGGTTGCCGACAATGCTCAGGCGCAGTCGCTGATCGACCGGGCGGTGGCGCTCGACCCGGGATACGCCCATGCGCATGCCTGGCGCGCCTGCATCCTCGGGCAGTCCTGGGTCTATGGCTGGTGCGAGGACAAGGAGGCGACCTGGGCGGAGGTCAATGCCGAGCTCGAACGGGCGCTTTCGCTCGACGACAACGACGCCGACGTGCACCGCATCCTCGCCGCCGTCAACGTCAACACCAACGCGTTGACGACGGCGCGCTACCACCAGGAGCGGGCGCTGTTCCTCAATCCCAACTATGACCTCGTGGTGGTGCAGCAGGGCGAGCTCTTGACCTGGCTCGGCCGGCCGGAGGAGGGGGTGGAGTGGATCCTGAAGGCCATGCGCCTCAACCCGCATCATCCGGAACGCTTCTGGAGCCACCTCGGCAAGGCCCATTTCGCCGCCCGCCACTATGGCGAGGCGATCGAGGCCTTCATGCATCTGTCGGCCATGGACGAAACGCAGCACGCCTTCGTCGCCGCCTGCCACGGCTGGCGCGGCGACGCCATCGCGGCGGCCGCCCATATGGAGAAGGTGCGGGCGCTGTGTCCGACCTTCGAGATCGAGGCGTTCCTGGCGACGATGCACTATGCGCAGGAAGCCGACACCGGGCACCTGCGCGAGGGGCTGACGAAGGCGGGGGCGGGGTGAGGGCCGATCCGCGGAAACAAGGAACCATGGAGTAGCGAGACCTTCTACACCTTCGGGAGAGGTGGTCATGGAAGCAGTTCGCGCAGAACGTCGGCTGGTCGCCATTCTTGCCGTCGACATTGTCGGTTACTCGCGGCTGATGGAGGCCGACGAGGCGCGCACGCTGGCGGCCATCAAGGCGTGGCGATCCGAAATCTTCGATCCCCTTCTCAACGATTATCACGGGCGCATCGTCAAGCTCATGGGCGACGGCGCGATCGTGGAGTTCGGCTCCGTGGTCGACGCCGTCGCCTGCGCGGTCGCATCGCAGGACAGGCTCGCCGCCCGTCAGGCGGACATGCCCGCCGAGCATCGACTCTTGCTGCGCATGGGCATCAATCTTGGCGATGTCGTGGTCGAAGGGGAGGATCTGCTCGGCGACGGCGTCAATGTTGCCGCCCGGCTGGAGCAGATGTGCGAGCCGGGCGGCCTGTTCGTATCGGGCACTGCTTTCGACCATCTGCAGGGCAAGTTCGAATTGCCGCTGGAGTTCATCGGCGAGCAGCACGTGAAGAACATCCAGCGGCCCGTGCGCGTCTACCGGGTGGAGTTTCAGGGAAATGCCCGGCCGCGCCGCCGCCACCGCAAGCGTATGCCTGGCTGGGGACTGGTGGCAGCCTGCGCTGCTCCTGTCGTTCTTGGACTTGCCGTGACGTGGATCGTTCTGGGGCGCGAGAGTGCCGATACCGCGTCCGTTGGACAGCAGGCGCTTTCGTTGCCGCAAACGCCCTCGATCGCTGTCCTGCCCTTCGAAAATCTCAGCGCCGATACGGCACAGGGTTATTTCGCCGACGGAATGACCGACGACCTGATCACCGAGCTTTCGAAACTCTCGGGCATCTTCGTGATCGCGCGCAACTCGACCTTCACCTACAAGGGCAAGCCCACCAGGGTGCAGCAGGTGGCAGAGGAACTGGGCGTCCACTACATCCTCGAGGGCAGCGTGCGTCGCGAGGGGAGCCATGTCCGGGTCAATGCCCAGCTGATCGACGCGATCGACGGACACCACCTGTGGGCCGAGCGCTACGACGGCGAGATGAGCGGCGTGTTCGGCCTGCAGGACAGGGTGATCGGTCAGATCGTGTCGACGCTCTCGGTCAAGCTGACCAGTGCCGAGAAAAGTGTTGCTGCGGTGCCGGAAACGACCAACCCGCAAGCCTATGACATGCTGTTGCGGGGTTGGGATCATCTTCGCCGGGACAGCGACGCCGAAACCGTCGCCGCTTCAGACTTCTTCCAGAAGGCGATCGTGCTCGATCCGAGCTACAGCCGCGCCTATGCGTCGCTTGCCGCCGCAAACTGGCGTGCGAGCAACCTGTCCTGGGATTTTTATCGGCGCGAGACCGCCTCGAAGAACCTCACCAGAAATCTGGCAAAGGCGATGGAGAAGCCGACGCCGCTTGCCTACGCGATATCGGCGCAGGTGCTTGCCCAGCAGGGGCGCTATGGCGAGGCATTCGCTGCCATCGACCAGGCGCTGGCGCTTGCGCCCAACGACCCTGACAACCATGTCGGCATGGCGCGCATCCTCAACGCGACCGGGCGTGCGAGCGAGGCGGAACAGGAGGCGCGCCTGGCGATGCGGTTCGATCCCCATCCGGCGCGGGCAACGCTGCGCATGCTCGCCGTCTCGCTGTTTTCCCAAGGGAAAGACCAGGAAGCCACTGACGCCTTTGAGCGGGTCATCGAAAGCAAGCCCGATCTTCTGGCCGACTACGCAACGCTGGTCGCGAGCTACGCCCATCTCGGACGCACGGGCAGCATTCCGCGGCTGATCGATCAATACAACAAGCTCGCCACGTCCGGCCTCGGCGATCCGCTCACCGTCCAGGAAAGCGCTTATGACTGGTATGGCAGCGCGTTCGGCTACCACAGACCCTATATCGCTCGCCTGCAGGAAGGCCTGCGCAAGGCCGGGTTGCCCGAGGGGGCGGGCACGGATCTTGCTCTCGACGACTATGCGAAGCTGATGACGCTGACGAAAGGCGAAATGAGCGTCGACAGAACGATCAAGATCGATCTGGCGGAGGCAAGGGCGCTGCTTGCGCGCGGCGTGCCCTTCATCGACGTTCGGGCGCCGCTCAGCTATGACAACGGCCATCTGCCCAAGGCCGTCAACCTGTCGCTCCTCACGGGCCTGTCGAAGGAAAGCCTCGCCAGGGTGGCGGGACAGGAAGACGAGGTCGCCTTCTATTGCCAGGGCAAATACTGCACCCACGCCGCCTATGCCTGCGCCAAGGCGATCGCCTGGGGCTACACCCACGTCTACTATTTCGCCGGCGGCTTTCTCGAATGGGACGACGAGGGCTATCCGCTGGTGATCGAGGTCGGCAAGTAGCGGGGAGCGAGGGCATGGCTGCGAGATTGAATGCGTTCGGACCTGTCGGCTGGAATGCGCCCGGCCCGAGTGGGCCGGACGTATGCGCGTTTTACATTATTCGCCACCAGCACCCCGCAACTGGGCTTCGATCTTCGTCAGGTTGAAGGAACCGGGCGACTGGCTCGGCGGGTAGTCCTTCATCGACAGCAGGAACTTGGCAGCCAGGCCCTGTATCGGCACGAGGACGTAGGCGCGGTCCAGGAACCAGTCGTTGTAGGTATTGGCGTTGTGCTGCGCCTTTTCGAAGGGGTCGCGGCGCAGATGGAAGAGCAGGGGGACGCGCAGTTCCGTGAAGGGCTCGCGCCAGACGCCAAAGGCCTCGCCGCGGTTTTCCAGGAACACCACCTTCCAGTCGTCGTAGCGGGCCGCCACCACCTGGCCATCGTCGTTCACATACCAGAACTCGTGACGCGGCGAGTCCTTTACCTTGCCTTCGAGATAGTCGACCAGGTTGTAGCCATCGATATGGTTCTTGTAGCTGCGGCCGTTGAGTTCGACGCCTGTCAGGAGTTTTTCCTTGACGTCGGGTGCGCCGGCGATGGCCGCGAAGGTCGGCAGCCAGTCTTCATGCGCAACGATGCCGTTCAGCGTCTTTCCGGCCGGAAAATGGCCGGGCCAACGCACGAAGGCCGGCACCCGATAGGCGCCTTCCCAGTTGGAGTTCTTCTCGCTTCTGAACGGCGTCGTGCCGGCATCCGGCCAGGTGTTGTAGTGTGGGCCGTTGTCGGTCGAGTACATGACCACGGTGTTGTCAGTGAGGCCGAGGTCGTCGAGCAGCTTGAGGAGGTCGCCCACCATCATGTCATGCTCGACCATGCCGTCATGGTATTCGTCGCCGCTCGGGCCGGAAATGCCGGTGTTGCTTTCCTTCACATGGGTGCGGAAATGCATGCGCGTGGCGTTCCACCACACGAAGAACGGCTTCTTGGCCTGGTTCTGGCGGTTGATGAAGTCCTTGGCGGCATCCAGCGTTTCCTGGTCGACGGTCTCCATGCGCTTGCGCGTCAGCGGACCCGTATCCTCGATCTTGCCATCGGCCGAAGCCTTGATGACGCCGCGGGGGCCGAATTTCTTGCGGAACTCTGGATCCTTCGGATAGTCGCGGTTCTCGGGTTCTTCCTCGGCATTGAGGTGGTAGAGGTTGCCGAAGAACTCATCGAAGCCATGCTGCGTGGGGAGGTGCTCGTCGCGGTCACCCTGGTGGTTCTTGCCAAATTGCCCGGTGGCGTAGCCCTGGCTCTTCAGCACAGTGGCCATCGTCACGTCGGTTTTCTGCCAGCCTTCCTTGGCGCCGGGCAGGCCGACCTTGGTCATGCCGCTGCGGACCGGCACGCTGCCGCCGATGAAGGCCGCGCGCCCGGCCGTGCAGCTCTGCTGGGCGTAATAGTCGGTGAAGGCGAGGCCTTCCTGGGCGATGCGGTCGATGTTCGGCGTCATGTAGCCCATCATGCCGCGGTTGTTATGGCTGATGTTCCAGGTGCCGATGTCATCGCCCCAGATGACGAGGATGTTGGGCTGGCCGCCGGCGGGGGCTGCCGCCTGCTGCGCTTTCGCCGGGCTTGGACCGCCTGAGGCGATCATGGCCGATGCGGCGGCAAGGGCGGTGCCGCCCAAGAGCACGCTGCGTCGGCTGACACCCGAGCCTAGAGGGGTGTGGGGGGATGCGCTCTCGTTGTCGGTGGTCATGGTTTCGTCTGTCACTGAACGTCTCCTTCAAGGGATGGCCGGTGAAACTTCGCTCATGCCGGGCCGCATTCTCTCCGGTGCGCTGACGGGCGGGACGGGAGGTTACGGCTTCTCGATTGCGCCCGTCTACGGAGGCGCCAAGACACGCGGCATTTTCGCCTATTCCGATGCCGTGAACAGTTGGACCTAGGGGCAACATGATCGCGCCCTTCGCAGGAGCTGCGAGCGTCCGGAGGGCGGGTTCTCTTGCGATTTTACGCCGACGTTACTGTAACGAACGCCTGCTTTGGACCGTATAGACCTAGAGACGACGGTGAGGGCTTGTTATCGTCTCTTCTCCTTTTGTGAGCAGAAAGGGCGTGCGGGCCGGATGGGATTGGGTGCCTCACTGCGCAGGGCAGGGCTTGCACTGATCGCCGCCGTCGCCTTCGGTGGCAGCGCCTTTGCCGAGCGCATTCTGATCCTCTACGAAAACGAGAGCACGCAGCCGGCGACGATGGAAATCGCGCAAGGGATCAGCCGCAGGCTTGTCGAGGACAAGCGCCATGTCGAGCTTTACTCCGAGCATCTCGATCTCGTGCGCTTCGGCTCGGACGGCGACCGGCAAAGGCTTATCGAATATGTTCGGGCCAAATATGCCGGCAAGCCGCTGGACGCTCTGTTGACGGTGGGGCCGAGCGCGCTGCGCTTCGCGCTTGCCGAGCGGGATCGTTTTGCACCCGGCGTGCCGATCGTCTTTGGCGCGGTGCGCGGCTTCCCGGAGGACGTGCCGATGCCGCCGAATGTCACCGGCGTGTTCAGCCGCTTCGACGTCAAGGGAACCCTTGAGCTTGCCCGCCGGCTGCAGCCGGACGCCAAGCGGGCGACGATCCTCACCGGGTCGGCGCCGTTTGACCGCAGCTGGGAAGAGACCGCCCACGCTCTTCTTGGCAGGCAGTATGCCGGCTTCGACATCGACTATCTCACCGGCCTGTCGCTCGATGGCTTCAAGGCGAAGGCCGCAGCCTTGCCGCCCGACAGCGTGCTTCTGATCCTCACCGTCTTTGCCGATGCCGGGGGCGTCTCCTACATCCCGCGCGATGCGGCGAGCGGGATCGCCGCCACGTCCGGCGCGCCCGTCTACAGCGTTTACAGCAGCTATTTCGACGGCACGGTGCTCGCCGGCCACGTCAGCACCTTCGGGGCGATCGGCGAGGACATGGCAGCGCGCGCGTTGAGGATTTTCGATGGCAAGGGCATCGTGCCGCCGGAAACCTTGAAAGAGGTGGCGCTGATCGATTGGCGGCAGGTGGTCAGCCGCGGCATTGCGCGGGATGCCATCCCTGCGGATGCGACCATCCTCAATTATCAACCGACCGCCTGGGAGCAGTTTCGGCTGCCGATCATGCTCGGGCTGTCGGTGATCGCCGCCCAGGCGCTTTCGATTGCGGTGATCGTTTTTGAGAACCGGCGCAACCGCAGGCTGGAGGACACGGTCTCGACGCAGCGGCTGGAGCTTGCGCACGTGTCGCGGCGCGCGCAGGTGAGCCAGCTTTCAGGGACCCTCGCGCATGAGCTGACGCAGCCGCTGACCTCGATCCTCGCCAATGCCGAAGCAGGGCGGAAGATCGCGTCCGCAGACGATGCCGATCTTCGCGAGATCGGGGAAATCTTCGACGACATCGTTGCCGACAACAGGCGCGCCGCCGAGGTGATCGCCCAGCTGCGCAGCATGATGCGCAAGGGGGAGGGCTCGGTCGAGACGACCGATCTCAACGAGGCCGTGCGCTCTACCGTGGCGCTCGTCGGCCCCGAAATGCTGGCACGCCGGACCCAGGTTTCAGTGAGCCCAAGCCCGGAGCCGCTGCCGGTCAGGGCCAACATGGTGCAGTTGCAGCAGGTGGTCCTCAATCTGATCCTCAATGCCAGCGATGCCATGGCGGAGCTGCCGCCGAAGCAGCGCAAGATTGAAATCACAACAGGCCTCGGCGACAATGGCATGCGGCACGTGACCGTGAGTGATGCGGGGCCCGGCATCGCGCCTGACCAGATGAAGGACGTGTTCAAGCCATTCGTCACCACCAAGGAGAATGGACTTGGGCTCGGTCTTGCGATCTGCCGCTCGCTGCTGGAAGCGCGGGGCGGCAAGCTTGTCTTTGACGGCGAGGTTGCGCGCGGGGCGCGCGCCATCGTCACGTTGCCGCCGGGCTAGAAAGCGTGCAATTCTGGACGGAAAACCGTTTCACACTTTTCCTGCAATTGCTTTTGAGGGAGCGCCTGCGATGGAGGACAGAGCCGGAACCATTTTCATTGTGGATGACGACGAGCGTATCGTGCGCGCCCTGCAGCGCCTGCTGAAGCTTTCGGGCTATCAGGTGACGCCGTTTGCCGATGCGCGCTCGCTGCTTGGCTCGCCCGATCTGCCGGCCGCCGACTGCATCGTGCTTGATCTTGGCCTTCCCGATACGGACGGGCTCTCTGTGCAAGAGGCGCTTGCGGCGATGGACGGGCATCCCTCCGTCGTCTTCCTCAGTGGCTGCGCCGACGTTCCCTCAAGCGTCAAGGCGATGAAGGCCGGCGCCGTCGATTTCCTGGTGAAACCGGTCGAGGAGAATGCCTTGCTCGCGGCGATCGAGGCCGGAGTTTGCCGGACAAGTCGCGAACGGGAGGCCGGTCAGCAGAGGGCGCTTGTCCACGCCAGGCTCGGCAGTCTCACGGCGCGTGAGACCGAGGTGATGCAGCACGTCGTCGCCGGACGGCTCAACAAGCAGATCGCCGGCGATCTCGGCACGGTGGAAAAGACGATCAAGGTCCATCGCGCCCGCATGATGGCGAAGATGGGGGTAAGGACGGTTGCCGATCTGGTGCGGCTGGTGGAGCATGCGCGGTAGAGCGCCGTGCGTTCAACCGAGCGCACAAAGGACGCTCCAGGATAATTTCAGAGAAAGCGGCGACGGCTTTTCGTCAGGAATTGCGAGATACCGAAGAGACGGTGGCCGGCGGAACCTTCAAGGAAACATGGGCGTTTATCGTCGTCAAAACGAGAACAGGGGGAGTTGGAAATGACCGATCAGAAGCCTCTCGAAAAGATGCCGACCCGTGATCCCGCGGAGGACAACGCCTTCTTTCCGTCTCCCTATTCGCTGAGCCAGTTCACATCGCCGAAGTCCAATTTGAGCGGCGCTGACTATCCAGAGCCCTACACAGGCGTGAAACGGGTGCTGATGATCGGCGCCGACGAGCGTTATCTTCTGACCGACAACGGCACGTTCTTCTCGACCGGTAACCACCCGCTGGAGACGCTGCTCCCGATGTACCACATCGACAAGGCTGGCTTCGCCTTCGACGTGGCGACGCTGTCGGGCAATCCGGTGAAGTTCGAATATTGGGCCATGCCCGCAGAGGACGAGGCCGTGAAGTCCTTCTTTGCGCGCTACCGCGCGCAGTTCAAGCAGCCTTTGAGGTTGTCCGAGGTGATCGAAGAGGGGCTTGACGACTATGCCGCCATCTTCATTCCCGGCGGTCACGGCGCCCTGATCGGTCTGCCGGAAAGCGAGGACGTGAAGGCGGCGCTGGAATGGGCGGCGGCCAAGGACAGGTTCGTCATATCGCTCTGCCACGGGCCGGCGGCATTCCTGGCGGTGGGTGACAGCGACATCTATCGTGGCTACAAGATCTGCGCCTTTCCCGATGCGATGGACGCGCAGACACCCGAGATCGGCTACATGCCCGGCCACCTGACCTGGAAATTCGGAGAGAAGCTCAAGGACCAGCTCGGCATGGAGATCCTCAACGACGGTATTTCCGGCGCAGTTCATCACGACCGCAAGATGTTGACCGGGGACAGTCCGCTTGCGGGCAATGCGCTCGGCAAGCTCGCTGCCGAAGCCCTGCTCAAGGACATGGCCGGCTGAAGGGCACGTGGCGCTCTCGTCCGACGCGCCAGTCCTTACGCCGCGTGGCAGACCGCCTCGATGTTGTGGCCGTCGGGGTCGATGATGAAAGCCGCATAATAATTGGCGTGGTAACGCGGGCGCAGTCCCGGAGGGCCGTTGTCCTTGCCGCCGGCGGAAAGCGCTGCGTGGTAGAAGGCGTCGACCTCTTCGCGCGTCCTGGCAACGAAGGCCAGGTGCAGGTGGGCGGGCTTTTCGTCGGTCTGGTAGAGGCAAAGCGACGACTTGCCGTCCGTCGACATCTCGACGCCGTGGGCGCCATGGTCGACGACGCTGACGCCGAGCGGCGTCAGGGCCTTCAGATAAAAGGCTTCGCTTGCCGCATAGTCGCTGACACCGAACTTGACGTGGTCGAACATGATCTCTCTCCCGTGTGCGCATGCGTGCGGAGCAACGAAGCTGTGCTGCGATCGTCTGCGAACTGGCGACCTGTCTGGGGCAAGCGCGGAGAAAATGCAACGATGATGCGTTTCACGGGGGCTTGGGCGGCGCTTTTGCGCGCGACCCTGCGCAGTTGTGCGTCGCCGTCACCGTTCTGCATTGCCCCTAGGTCCAACTGGACCATCGGCATGCCTGGATTAACCTCAAGACATGAGTGAGCCAGGCGCTGCCATCGCAATTGTGGACGACGACGAACTGGTTCGTCGTGCGCTTTCGCGCCTCGTCGCGTCGCTTGCGCTCAGGCCCATCGCTTTCTCCTCGGCCGAGACGTTTCTGCTCGAAGCGCAGGACCGCCTTCCTTTTGCCGTGCTGATCGATCTGCATCTGCCCGGCATGACCGGTCTGGAACTGCTCGACGAACTCGGCCGCCGCGGCATTGCCGTCAGAGCCATCGTCATCACCGGATCGGAGCAGGAGGGCACGCGCGAGCGGTGTCTGCGGGCTGGCGCCGCTGTCTTCCTGACCAAGCCGGTGTCGCGCGATGCCCTGGCCGCGGCGATTGGCACACCCGATGAGCCGATGTCCTGACGGACGCCGACGTCACCCTTCATGCGATTGCTGCCCTATGGGGAGCAGATCTCGCGCACCAGGCCGCGCAGCCAGCGATGCGCCGGGTCGGCGTCGAGGCGCGGGTGCCAGACGAGCGAGATGGTGATGGGCGGCGGGGCTGCCGGCAGCGCGAAGCTCAAAAGGCCTTGTCGAAGCGTGCCGGTGTAGCGCTCGGGCACCGTGGCAACCAGGTCCGCGGCGCGGACAAGCGCCAGCGCCTCGGAGAAGCTGCCGACGGTTGCGGCGATCTCGCGGGCAAGGCCAAGGGGCGCCAGCGCTTCGTCGACCGGCCCGCGCTCGTTGCCGCGGCGCGAGACATGGACGTGGCGGGCTAAGGCGTAACGGCTGGCGCTGATTTCACCCTTGGTGAGCGCATGGCCGGGACTGGTGACGCCGACGAAACGATCGTGAAAGAGCGTATGGGCGCGCAGCTCCGGGCCGGTCGCCTCGCCGATCACGCCGGTCTCAAGGTCGACGCCGCCGTCGCGAAGCGGGCTGTTGTCCCGGTCGAGCTTCTGGACGAAGCGCAGGCGCACACCGGGGGCTTCGCTCGCAACGCGCGAAATCAGCGCCGGCCCGAAATTCTCGACGAAGCCCTCCCGGTTCCTGAGCGTGAAACTGCGCACCAGCCGCTTCAGGTCCAGGTTTTCGGCCGGACGCAGCACGGCCTCGGCTTCCTCCACCAACGGACCGATCCGCTCGCGCAGTGCGAGCGCCCGGGGGGTGGCCACAAGGCCACGGCCGGCGCGCACGAGAAGAGGGTCGCCCGTCGCCTCGCGCAGCCGGGCAAGGGCCCGGCTCATGGCCGAAGGGCTGAGATGCAGGCGTCTGGCGGCGCGCGCGACGCTGCCTTCGGACAGAAGCACATCGAGGGTCACGAGCAGGTTGAGGTCGGGTCTGGTCATTCCCTTTCATAACACGACTGGTCTTTTGATGTGGCGTCAAACGCACGAGTGAAGTGCAAATGCTGCGTCTTTCGCCCTGTCGGACGCAAGACTATTTTTCGGGGAACCGATTTGGAGGGTTTCCCGATGATGACAGCTCAGGCCGTATCGATTGCGTCCCCATTCTTTCGCCGACACACAGGGTTTGCTCGTTGCCTCGCCGGGGCGGCAGGAGGCGGCCGATGACGACGGACGCAACCGAAACCGCGGCGACGCCGGTCGCTTCCGTCCGATGGGTCATGGTGGGCCTTTCGCTTTCGATGCTGCTGTCCTCGCTCGGCACCAGCAGTTCCAACGTGGCCCTGCCGGCCTTGGCTGAGGCCTTCGGCGTTTCGTTCCAACAGGTGCAATGGGTGGTGCTTGCCTATCTGCTGGTGATCACCACCTTGATCGTCAGCGTCGGCCGGCTTGGCGACATCGTCGGCCGTCGGCGTCTGCTTTTGGGCGGCATTGCGCTCTTCACCTTCGCTTCGGTCGTCTGCGGCCTGGCACCGAGCTTCACGCTCCTAGTGGCGGCGCGGGCGGTTCAGGGTCTTGGCGCGGCGGTCATGATGGCGCTGACCATGGCCTTTGTCGGTGAGACGGTGGCACGGGAAAGGGCGGGCACGGCGATGGGCCTACTCGGCACCATGTCGGCGATCGGCACGGCTCTCGGTCCGTCGCTTGGCGGTGCGCTCATTGCCGGTTCCGGCTGGCGGGCGATCTTTCTCGTCAACGTGCCGCTGGGGCTTGCGACGCTACTGGTCGCGCTTCGTCACCTGCCGGTCGAGCGGCGGGCAGGGCAGAAGGCGCGGCCTGAGTTCGACGTGCCGGGCACGCTGCTTCTGGCGCTTTCGCTCGGCGCCTATGCGCTGGCGATGACGGCCGGACGGGGCAGCTTCGGTGCGCTGAATGCTGCACTGGTGGCATTGGCATTTGTTTCGCTCGGCCTGTTCCTCAAGGTGGAGGCAAGGGCGGCCTCGCCGCTGATCCGGCTGGCGATGTTTCGCGATGCGGCATTGAGCGCCGGCCTTTCGACCAACGCGCTGGTTTCGACGGTGATGATGGCGACGCTGGTGGTCGGGCCGTTCTATCTTTCGCGCGGGGCGGGGCTCAATGCGGCCGAGGTTGGGCTGGTGATGTCGGTCGGGCCGGTCATCTCGGCGCTCGGTGGCGTGGTCGCAGGCCGTATCGTCGATCGGCTGGGGACCGCGTCCGTGGCGATCGCCGGTCTCTTGGCGACGGTCGCCGGCTGCGTCGGGCTGGCGTTCCTGCCCGATGTCGCCGGCGTCGCCGGCTATATATCGGGGATCGCGCTGTTGACGCCGGGCTACCAGCTGTTCCAGGCGGCCAACAACACGGCGGTCATGGCGGATGTCGCCGCGGACCGGCGCGGCGTCGTGTCCGGGCTGCTCAACCTGTCGCGCAATCTCGGTCTCGTCACAGGCGCCTCGCTCATGGGCGCTATCTTTGCCTTCGCGGTGGGGGGCGACATGACATCGGCCATGCCCGCGGCCGTGGCGACCGGTCTCAAGATCACGTTTGCCGTTGCGGCCCTCTTGACCCTGATCGCGCTGGCGATCGCGGCGGCAGCCCGCCTGTCTGGACGCCGCAGCCGGTCTTGACCGCACCGCCCGGTAGGACGGTGGTTCGGCGAAGGGGGCGATTGGCGTCGCCTTCCTTTCTTGCTCCTTGGTCAGGCGGCCGCCATGCGCTCCAGTCTGAACTGCAGCGTTTCGAAATCGGGCACGAACCAGAGGGCGTCGCCCTTGTTGGTCTCGCGCACGAAGTCGGTCAGCGCCTTGCTGCCGTCGAGCTTTGCCTGGATGTCGCCGACGATGGCGCAACGCATGTGATAGTTGACGAACTTCTGGAACACCTCGCCGGCGACACGGGTCGAAAGGTCGAGAAAATCCGGGCCGAGCCGTTCGACCGGGATCGCCAGCATATCGGCCTCATGCGCCCAGGCATCGCCGAGAAAATCATTGGCGTCGCCCGGCATCGCCAGAAGGGGGCCAGCTTTTGCGCACTTCAACACGAGTGCCGTTCCGATCTTGATCAACTGTGTCATGCGCCAAGACTTAGGCGGTGAAGCTCTGGGTTGCAAGAGCCGGCCGTGACAGGTGATGTCACGCGGCGAACGCGCGTCGTCCGATGTCAGCGCGGTGCGTCCGGCGTGTCGTTCTATGGGTTGGCGGCCATGGCTGCGATATATCCATGAGAATATATCGATGTTGGCAAAAGTTGAACTTCAAGCCCTAGTTATTCGGCTCGGATTCTTGAGATAATCCCGTCAGAATATTGTGGTTTTGATCTAGATCAATGTCTGTTCCTTGGCTGTACTTACTCTGTGACGGGATGAATTCTTGTCATGAAGTCGTCGCGGGATTGATTTTTACTTCGAGTGGCGCATCTTACCTTGGATTGTGTTGGGGGACGCTGAAATGTCCGAGCTCGTTCAGCCGCAGCCGACCGAAAGGCCGCCGCGCTCGCGGCGTGCGGAACTTCTCACGTTCCTGGTGCTCGCCTTCGGCATCTGGCCGGTCGTCGCCGTCGGTGTGGTCGGCGGTTATGGCTTCCTCGTCTGGATGCTGCAGATCATCTTCGGGCCGCCAGGCCCTCCGGGGCATTGAGGTCAGGCCATGGGGGCTGAAACTCTCTCCCGCCGTGAACTCTTTACCGGCCGCGCCTCCGCAAAGCCCGTCTGCATCCGGCCGCCGGGTGTTTCCGAGGCGAGCCTCGACGCCTGCACCGGCTGCGGCGCCTGCGTCGAGCGATGTCCCACCGGCATAGTCCGACTTGAAGGCGGTCTTCCCCACGTCGATTTTTCCCGCGGCGAATGCACCTTTTGCGGCGCCTGCGCGGATGCCTGTCCCGAACCGGTGTTCGAGGCGAAGGATACCAAGCGGTTTCCCCATGTCGCCGCCATTGTCGACACGTGCCTCGCGCGCCGCTACGTCGCCTGCCAATCCTGCGGCGAGAGCTGTCCCGAGCAGGCGATCCGTTTTCGCCCTGTGATCGGCGGGCCGTTTCTGCCCGAGATCGACGCGGCGAGATGCACCGGCTGCGGCGCCTGCGTTGGCAGCTGTCCCGTCAGCGCGATTGCCGTCAAGACGCTGGAAGCGGAGGTGGCGCATGCCTGAGGCCGCAGGGGCAAGGGCGGGAACGCCCTATCACATATCGAGCGCCGTGATCGCCACGATGCCGCAGGCGACCGAGGCCGTGCTGGCCGAGCTTGCGGGCATGGAAAAGGTCGAGATCCACGGCCATGGCGGCGGCAAGATCGTCGTCGTCCTCGAGGGCAAAAGCACCGGCCAGCTCGGCGACTGCCTGACCAGGATCTCGCTCCTTGATGGGGTGATCTCGGCCAACATGGTTTTCGAGCATGTCGAGATGGAAGAGGAAGGGCAGGAGCCATGAGCGGAGAACTGACGCGGCGTGACATCTTGAAGGCGCATGCGGCCGGCATCGCCGCCGCCACCGCCGGCATAACGCTTCCTGCGGCCGCCCAGCCGGTGCCGGGTGGCGTCAACGCGCTCGAGATCACCTGGTCGAAGGCGCCCTGCCGCTTTTGCGGCACCGGCTGCGGCGTGATGGTGGGCGTGAAGGAGGGGCAGGTGGTCGCCACCCACGGCGACATGCAGGCCGAGGTCAATCGCGGGCTGAACTGCATCAAGGGCTATTTCCTCTCCAAGATCATGTATGGCGAGGACCGGCTGACGACGCCGCTCCTGAGGAAGCGCGGCGGCACTTACGCCAAGGACGGCGAATTTGAGCCGGTCAGCTGGGACGAGGCCTTCAACGTGATGGCCGAGCAGGCCAAGAAGGTGCTGAAGGAGAAGGGACCGACGGCGGTCGGCATGTTCGGCTCCGGCCAGTGGACGATCTTCGAGGGCTATGCCGCCACCAAGCTGATGCGGGCGGGCTTCCGCTCCAACAATCTCGACCCCAATGCCCGCCACTGCATGGCGTCTGCCGCCGTCGCCTTCATGCGTACCTTCGGCATGGACGAGCCGATGGGCTGCTACGATGATTTCGAGAACGCCGACGCCTTCGTGCTTTGGGGCTCGAACATGGCGGAGATGCATCCGATTCTCTGGACCCGCGTCGCCGACCGGCGCCTCGGCCACCCGCATGTGCGCGTGGCGGTGCTTTCGACCTTTACCCATCGCAGCATGGATCTCGCCGACATTCCCATGGTCTTCAAGCCGGGGACCGATCTCGTCATCCTCAACTATATCGCCAACCACATCATCGAGACCGGCCGCGTCAACGAGGACTTCGTCAACAAACACACGAAGTTTGCTCGCGGCGTCACCGACATCGGCTATGGCCTCAGGCCCGACAACCCGGTCGAGGTCAACGCCGCCAATTCCAAGGATCCGGGCAAGACCGAGCCGATGGATTTCGCGGCGTTCAAGGAATTCGTGTCGGAATACACGCTGAAAAAGACCGCGCAGATGACCGGCGTCGATCCGGAGTTCCTGGAGCAGTTGGCCGAACTCTACGCCGATCCCAAGCGCAAGGTGATGTCGCTCTGGACCATGGGCTTCAACCAGCATGTGCGTGGGGTCTGGGCCAACCAGATGGTCTACAACCTGCACCTTCTGACCGGAAAGATCTCGGAACCCGGCAACAGCCCGTTCTCGCTGACCGGCCAGCCTTCGGCCTGCGGCACGGCCCGCGAGGTCGGCACCTTCGCCCACCGGCTGCCGGCCGACATGGTGGTGACCAATCCCGAGCACCGCAAGCATGCGGAGGAGATCTGGCGCATCCCGCACGGCATCATCCCGGAAAAGCCCGGCTTTCACGCGGTGCAGCAGGACCGGATGCTGAAGGACGGCAAGCTGAATTTCTACTGGGTGCAGGTCAACAACAACGTCCAGGCGGGGCCCAATACCGCCAACGAGACCTGGCAGGGCTATCGCAACCCGGACAATTTCATCGTCGTCTCCGATGCCTATCCGACGATCACGGCCATGAGCGCCGACCTGATCCTGCCCGCCGCCATGTGGGTGGAGAAGGAGGGCGCCTACGGCAATGCCGAGCGGCGCACCCATGTCTGGCACCAGCTTGTCCAGGCCCGCGGCGAGGCGCGCTCTGATCTCTGGCAGATGGTGGAATTTTCCAAGCGTTTTGTGACCGACGAGGTCTGGCCGAAGGAGATCCTCGATGCGAGCCCGGAATATCGCGGCAAGACGCTGTTCGAGGTGCTGTTCAAGAACGGCGAGGTCGATCGCTATCCGATGACCGACGTCAGCGCCGAATACGACAACAACGAGGCCAAGGATTTCGGCTTCTACATCCAGAAGGGGCTGTTTGAGGAATACGCCGCCTTCGGCCGCGGCCACGGCCACGACCTGGCGCCCTATGACAGCTATCACGACGTGCGCGGCTTGCGCTGGCCCGTCGTCAACGGCCAGGAGACGCGCTGGCGCTACCGCGAGGGCTTCGACCCCTATGTGAAGCCGGGCGAGGGCGTGAAATTCTATGGCAACGAAGACGGCAAGGCGGTGATCCTCGCCGTGCCCTACGAGCCGCCGGCCGAGTCTCCCGACGAGGAATACGACACGTGGCTCGTGACCGGTCGCGTGCTCGAGCACTGGCATTCGGGCTCGATGACCATGCGGGTGCCGGAGCTCTACAAGGCCTTTCCGGGCGCCCGCGTCTTCATGAATGCCGAGGACGCGCGCAAGCGCGGCATCAACCAGGGCATGGAGGTGCGCATTGTCTCGAGGCGCGGCGAGATCCGCTCGCGCGTCGATATCCGCGGCCGCAACCGCATGCCGCCGGGCGTCGTCTTCGTTCCCTGGTTCGACGCCAGCCAGCTGATCAACAAGGTTACGCTCGACGCCACCGATCCCATCTCCAAACAGACGGATTTCAAAAAATGCGCGGTCAAGATCGTTCCCGTCACCCTCTAGGGTGGATGCGGCTCACTCGGGCCGCGCTGTCGTTTTTTCATGCGGCGATTGCGCACGCAAAACCGTTTCGCAACTTTGCCGGACTTGACCGGCGACGACCCGGCTGGATGGCTTTGGTCGCTGGCCTGATGGTGTTCGTCACCACGGCCGCCGTCGCGCAAGTGGCCGAAAAGCTGGTGCCGCAACTCGAAGGGCCGACGCCGCAGATGGCGACGGGGGCGGCCGCACGGCTGCCGAAATGGGTGGTCGACGACAAGCGCAAGATGCGCGCCTATCCCGACCAGCCGCCGGTCATCCCGCACTCGATCGAAGGCTACGAGCTTTCGGTCAACGCCAACCGCTGTCTCTCCTGTCACAAGCGCGAGTTCACCCAGGATTCCGGCGCGCCGATGATCAGCGTCACCCACTACATGACGCGCGACGGCCAGATGATCGCCGACGTTTCGCCCAGGCGCTACTTCTGCACCGCCTGTCACGTGCCCCAGGCCGACACCAGCCCGCTGGTGCCGAGCACCTTCAAGGACATGAGCGAACTGGGCTTCAAGCCGGCCGGAAGCGAGTGACGACATGATCGCCTGGATCAGGAAAATCATCCTTTGGGCCTGGGACATCATGTGGACGCCGGCCGGCACGCTGGGCTTAGGTTTCCTCACGCTCGGCGGCTTCATCGGCGGCGTGATGTTCTGGGGCGCCTTCAACACGGCGCTGGAGATCACCAACACCGAAAAGTTCTGCACCTCCTGTCACGAGATGCACGACAACGTCTATCAGGAGCTGACGCGCACCATCCACTTCTCCAACCGCTCGGGCGTGCGCGCCAGCTGTCCGGACTGCCACGTGCCGCACCAGTGGACCGACAAGATCGCCCGCAAGATGCAAGCGTCGAAGGAGGTCTGGGGCAAGATCTTCGGCACGATCAGCACTCGACCGAAATTCCTCGCAAAGCGGCTGGAACTGGCCCAGCACGAGTGGGCGCGGATGAAGGCCAATGACAGCCTGGAATGCCGCAACTGCCATTCCTCCGTCGCCATGGACCTGCAGAAGCAGACGCAGCGCGCAGCCGAGATCCACACCCGCTATCTGCTCTCGGGCAAGGCGACCTGCATCGACTGCCACAAGGGCATCGCCCACGAACTGCCCAACATGGAAGGCATCGATCCCGGCTGGAAGATGCCGCCGGAGCTTGAGGGCAAGAAGATGGCGGGCCAGACGCCGATCGACGACCTGAGGCAGGCGATGGCGGATCTGCATATGCAGGCGCAGTAGGGCGATGACACGGGGCCACGCTGGCGCAGTGTGGCCTCCGACGTGCATCGGGCGGTGTGACATGCCCACACCAATCTTTTTTCAGAAAAAAACCGACCCTCTGTCGGGACCGTCCTTTCCCGTTCGTCATTTAGGCAGGAAGGCCAGTTCGGCTTTCTCCACCGGAGCGGGATAGGAAAAAAATCCGCGTGGGCCTTTCGCACGCACATCGCTCTTACTATCTGGGTTTCACCACGCTTAATCCCCAGGGGTCACGAGGACCGGGACAGCGTGACAGAGGAGAATGGACAATGCGCGTAGTGGTTTTTGTAAAGGCGACCGAGGACAGCGAAGCGGGCAAGATGCCGTCGACCAAGCTGCTCGAAGCCATGGGCAAGTACAACGAGGAACTGGTCAATGCCGGCATCATGCAGGCTGGCGAGGGCCTTCATCCGTCCTCACGCGGCGCCCGCGTCGCCTTTAGCGGTGCAGATCGCATGGTCATCGACGGTCCGTTTGCCGAGACCAAGGAACTGGTCGCCGGCTTCTGGATCTGGACGGTCAAGGACATGGCCGAGGCGATCGCCTGGGTAAAGCGCTGCCCGAACCCGATGCCGGGCCCGAGCGAAATCGAAATCAGGCCGGTGTTCGAGGCCGCCGATTTCGGCGACGCGTTGACCCCGGAGATCGCCGCGCGCGACGAGCAGTTGCGCGAGAAGATCGCCAATCAGTAACGGCGCCTCGCCTGAGGGCTGAACCCGAGGACGAATCTCGGTTGCCCCTCTCCTCGGGTTAAACCCGAGGACTAACCCTCTCCCCGCAGGCGGGGAGAGGGGACGAGCCCGGTTCGCGGCGTTTTCGGACGTGGCCGCAGCCAGGCGTGAACGCGGCTTGTCGGAGGCAGACCAGTTGCCTTCAACTGTGACCCTCGTTGGCGACGCGAGCGAGTGCCACGCGTGCCCTTCTCCCCGCATGCGGGGAAAAGGTGGCCGGCAGACCGGATGAGGGGCATCCCCAAACGGGCGGATGTGGAGCAAGACAGGAGCCCCTGACCGCCGCCCCAGTGCCCGAACCAGGACTCTGTCGCCATGAGCGACCCTCTTCGGCAGCTTCCCGTACAGATTGTATTAACCATGTTTGGTTACCTATTCCGTTGGGGTTTCCAACCGGAGTGGGGCAATGGTCAGGGCGAGCGGTTTCGTCATTTTTCTTTTTTCGAGTGTTTCGTTCGCAGCGGCTGCCGATATCGACGGGCCGCTGGTGGGCACGCAGGACGCCTATGAGGTGCCGGTGGAGCAGGCGTCGGGCGGCATCGTCGGATATGTCGAGGGCTCCTACGGCGTTGGCATCGACACGCCCGGTGACATCGACACGGACGCATGGAACCTGCGCGGCGCGGTGAATTTCGATGCCGGCGCGGGCATGAACCTGCAGGTCGATCTCGGCTACACGCGCGCGACCTACGAGGACGCCGATACCAACAGCTATGACGGCGCGCTGCACGCCTACTACCGTGACGATCTCTATGCCGTGGGCGTGTTCGGGCAGGCGGCGCGCCTCGATCCCGGCATCGGCGTCGACCTCAACGACTACATGGGTGGCCTCGAGGCGGCCTATTTCCTCGATACCTGGACGCTGCATGGCGCGGTCGGTTATGGCCAGGCGACCGTCGAGGATTTCGAAGACATCGACGCCAACCATTACATGGGCGCGCTCGGCGCCCGCATCTACGCGACCGACAATCTGCGCTTCGACGTCGACGGATCGCTGCATCGCATCAGCGAGGGCGACCTCGATTATGATCTGCGCAGCCTGAAGCTGACGGCGAACTACCGGCTCGAGAGCATGCCGTCACGCTCTTTGCCGGCTACAAATATACCGACGAGGAGCTATCGGGTCTGAGCGCCTCGGTTTCCGGCGACACCAGCACCATCTTCGGCGGCCTGCGCTTCTCCTACGGTTCCGCCACCCTCAAGGAAGAAGAGCGCCTCGGCCCGGTCTGGGCCAACAATCGCCTGTCGTTCTGACGGGCTGATCGCACCGCGCTGCCCCGTAATCCGGGGCAGTCGTCGCACGGATGAAACGGTCTTCATCCGTGCGCGCTTCAGGCTAGGGCCTGTTCAGGGTGATGCTGTCGCCCACGCCCTATGCTTTCCGCGGCGAGCGGAACAGGAAAGCTTCCACATCCGTCGCCGGGCAGGCGGGTCCTTCAGCCTCATCGCAAACCCCTCAGATAATCGGCCCGGTCGAAGGGGGTCGCACCCAACCGACGGCGAGACGGCTGTCCGCCCGAAATCGGCGCGTAGTGATCGAACGCGCTTTCGAGCACGCCGGCGCCGCTCGTGAGCCCCGGCAATTGTCGCTGGACGCTCTGGGCGATTGCCGAGGGCATGGTCCCCGTCAGCCGGACGACACCACCGCCGATGATCGAATCCGCAGTCGACGCCCCGGATTTCGCGAGAAGCGCGTGGATCGCCGTCAGGGCCGATGCGGGCGCTTCGAGGTTGAAGCGGTCGATCGGTTCGCAGACGACCGTGCCGGCGGATGACAGCGCCGCTGCGAGCACCAGCGGTGTCAACCTGCGAAAATCGACGGCCGTGCTGGCGGGCGACGTCTGTCGCGCTGCCGTCATGGCGACGTGGCAATCGATCACCTGCCAGCCGAAAAGACCCGCCTTCAGCGTTTCGGCAACGGCTTCCTCGACCGCTCTATAGAAGCTCGCGGGCATCTGGCCCACATCCACCTCCAGCGCGAAGGTGTTGCCGGCCGCGGCCGGTCGCGGTTCGATCCTGAGCCCGACGGTCGCGAGGAATGGGTTCGGTTCCCGGAAGATGATCTCGATGGCGCTTGCGCTTCCGGCCGGCCGTTCGACGCAGATGACGGTGCTTTCTTCAAAGATCACCTGAAGACCGAAATCAGCAGACAGGGTGGCCTCGATCACCTCCTTCTGCACCTCGCCATAGAGCGAGACGAACATCTCGCTGGCATCCTCGCTGGCGCGCAGATTGATGAGCGGGTCCTGTTCGGCCAATTGCTGCAGGGCAAGCCACAGCGCCGTATTGTCCGAAGGGCACCTGGGCCGGACGAGGGTTTCGAGTGTCGGCGGTGCGAAGTGAAACGCGTCGGAAGCGCTCCCGCCGTCGCCCACCCGATCGCCGATGCGGGCCTGGGCGAGGCCCCCGACCTTGGCGATGCGGCCGGCGGCCACGTGGTCGACCTTTTGCAGCCGGCCCTGATCGAAGAGCTGGATGCTCGTTATCTTGGCTGCACCGCCGGGGAGGGCGAGATGGTCGCGCGCCGCCACCGTTCCGGACGTCAGGCTCAGAAATGCCAGCTTTTCGCCGCCCCAGCCGCGCTCGATCTTGAAGATCCGGCCTGCGACCGGCGCATCCGATGCCGGCTGCTTGCCGGGCAGGAGCGCCTCGATCGCGCCGATCAGGTCCTTCACGCCGACGCCGGTCATGGCGATGCCGCAATAGACCGGCTGCAGCAGGCCGGCGGCAATCTGCGCGGCGAGCGCCGCCCGCAGCCGTTCGACGGTCAGGCGCTCGGGCGAGAGCACGTAGTCGTCGAGCAAGGTCTCGTCGTTAACCGCAAGCGCGTCGGCGAGCACCGAAAAGTGCGGCTCCTCTTTAAAGTCGATCGCTTGCGTTCTCGCGTTTCGGCTGCCGGCATCGATCGCCGCCGTCATCGCGACCGGGCGGACTGACAGCTGGCTGGCGATCTCCTCGACAATCTCGACGGGCCGGGCACCGAGGCGGTCGACCTTGTTGACGAAGAACAGGAAAGGCACGCCAACGCGCTGCAAGGCGCGCACCAGCACGCGGGTCTGCGCCTGCACGCCTTCCACCGCCGAAACGACCACCACGGCGGCATCGAGCGTTTGCAGCACCCGCTCGACCTCGGCGATGAAATCCGGGTGTCCGGGGGTATCAATCAGGTTGACGACGAGGTCGCCAAGATTGAACGACACGACCGAGGCGGCAATCGTTATGCCGCGCTGCCGTTCCAGTTCAAGGCTGTCGGTCTGGGTGTTGCCGTTATCGACGCTGCCAAGCTTGTCGATCGCGCCGGTATCAAAAAGCAGTCGTTCCGTAAGGCTAGTCTTGCCTGCATCCACATGGGCGAGGATGCCCAGATTCAATGTGCGCATAATCCATCAGCTTCTCAAAAATTCGGATCTGGGTTTCTTGAGAAGGGACTCGGCGCATCGGGGCCTCCAGACTTAAGCTTCTTGCGGATCGCGCAACCCACGGCAGGCGAGGGCGCTTGTGAAATCTAAGGACGCGACGCGAAGGGCGTCAAGCGTCGCCTGACAACTCCGACGCGGTGTTGCAGATTTGTTGGATATGGCCGGAGCCATCGAAAAATGGCGAAGTTCGCACGTCAGGAGGCTACGCGAGGGTAGGTCGAACACAATGTCTGGTCGTACTTATTAGTATATGCTAACTTCCGTCCGCCAAAGAAAAAGGGGGAGGGAAATATGGACATGACCCGTCGTGCCGTCGCTCTTTGCGGCGCTGGCCTGCTTGCATCAACATCGTTTTTACCTGCGAATGCGCTGGAATCGCCGCTTTTCGATCCGGTCGAGGCTGCTGACGATTTCTGGCTGGCGGTGGAGGCCTACATCTACGGCTATCCGCTTGTGACGACGGAGATGACCCGGCGCGTCGTCACGAATGTGGCGCAGCCCGAAGGCAGCAAGGGGCCGATGGGCCACATTATCAAGCTGCGCGAATATCCGAACGCGTCCTTCAAGGACGTCACCGCACCCAACGCCGATACGCTCTATACGACCGCCTTCGTCGATGTGGGCAAGGAGCCGTGGGTGCTGTCGATCCCCGACATGAAGGATCGTTTCTTCCTGTTTCCGATGCTCGATGGCTGGACGACGGTGTTTCAGGTGCCGGGCAAGCGAACGACCGGCGGCGCGGCGCAGGCCTATGCGATTACCGGGCCCGGCTGGCAGGGCAGCCTTCCTGACGGCGTCACCGAATACAAATCGTCGACCAGCATCGTCTGGATCCTCGGGCGCATCTATTGCGATGGCACGCCGGAGGATTATGCGGCGGTGCATGCGCTGCAGGATGAATGCAGGCTTTGCCCGCTCAGCGCCTATGGCAAGGACTGGACGGCGCCGGCCGGCAAGGTCGATCCGTCGATCGACATGAAGACGGCGGTGCGCGAGCAGGTCAACCGCATGGACGCGGTCGAATATTTCACGCTGCTTTGCGAGTTGATGAAGACCAATCCGCCGACGGCGGCGGATGGCGAAGCGGTTGCCAAGTTTGCTGAGATCGGCATCGTGCCCGGCAAGGATTTCGACAAGAGCAAGCTCGACGCCGCCTTCGTCTCGCGCATCCCCATCATGGCGTTCCATCGTATCATGCTGCACTTCAAGTTCAGCGATGGCGACGTGCAGAACATCAACGGCTGGGGCTTTACCACCAAGACCGGTATCTACGGCACCAACTATCTGCAGCGGGCGCTGGTGACCGCGATCGGGCTCGGCGCCAACCGTCCGCAGGATGCGATCTATCCGACGTCGCTGAGGTCCAAGGACGGCCTGATCTCCCGCGCCTACAATGGCTCCGACAAATACGTCGTCACCTTCCCCAAGGGGCAGTTGCCGCCCGTGCGCGGCTTCTGGTCGATCACCATGTACGACGAGAACTATTTCTTCGTCGACAATCCGCTCAACCGCTATTCGATCAGCGCCCGGGTGGGCCTTAAGGAAAACCCGGACGGATCGACCGAGATCTACATCCAGAATGAATCGCCCGGCAAGGACAAGGAAAGCAACTGGCTGCCGGCGCCCAAGGGCAAGTTCATCCTGATGATGCGGCTCTATTGGCCCGACGACAGCCCGCCCTCGGTTCTCGACGGATCATGGATCATCCCGCCTGCAAAGAAGGCGGGATAGGGCAAGCCTAGAGAAACTGGGGAACCTTTGCCTCCAGCAACTCGATCAGGGCAGGGTCCATGAACGCATAGTCGTCCGGAATGCCCAGGCATATCAAACGTTTGTTCCTGAGGGAGGATCGATACTTCTTCTGGACTTTCGCGCGATGGGCCCGCTCCATCACGAAGATGATGTCGGCCCATTCGACCTGTTCCTGCGAAAGCGGGTTTTCGGCGTCGTTGTTGGTGCCGGCCGAAGAGACCTCGATATCCGGCCGCCCCGCGAACACCTGTTCGGCAGTGGGGCTGCGAAGCTTGTTTTGACTGCAGACGAAGAGAACGTTTTTCACACAGGAGCCTTGTCGGAAGCGAAGAGCTCCAGCGGTACCACCTGTGCGGGAATGTGTCCATGCGGACTGGGTCACCGACGGTGAGGTTGAGAAGCGCAGGGGGCTGGGCATTTACGCCGATGCAGCCGTTGCTAAAGCTTGGCAAATGGCAGAAGCTCCCTTCATTCCGTACAGCTCGCCGGAGCCGAAGCAGATACACGCCATGACTGAAGCCTCTGCCGTTCAGCCAAGCCATCGCGGCGATGCCCGCATCTGCCGCGGGTGCTGGGACCAGATGCATGTGCCGATCCCGATCCGCGGGCCGCTGGCGCTGCCATTTCGCGCCTTCGGCATTACCCGCAGCAAGATGAACCCGAACATCTGCACGATCTGCGAGCGCTCCTTCCGCTACGTCAAGAAGCAGAGTCACGTTGCGGCAAGCGCCACCATCCTCTTTGCCGACATCCGCGGCTTCACCCAGCTTTCGGAGCGGATCGAACGCATCCGGCTGAGCGAAATCGTCAGCCTGTTTCAGGATCGTTGTGCTCAGGCGATCTGGGCGCATGACGGCATCGTCAACAAGACGATGGGCGACGGGCTGATGGCGATCTTCAATTTTCCGATCGTCCGGACGGATCACGCGCAAGCGGCGATCCGGGCAGCGCTCGATATCCAGCGGCTATGTGCGGAGGCCCTCGGCCGCCTGCAGCTCGACGATCTCAAGGGCCAGCCGCTCGGCGTCGGCGTCGGCATCCATTCGGGCGATGTCGAGATCGGCGAGTTCTCGAGCTTCCGCAGCGATTTCACCGCGATCGGCGGCACGGTCAACCTGGCGTCCCGGCTCGAATCCCAGGCGGAGGCGGGGGAGATCCTGATCTCCAGAGATACGGCTGATCAGGCCGGGGACCTGGCGTCGGGTGCGCCGACACGGCTCCTGACGTTGAAAGGGATCGATCAGCCGGTGGCGGCAAGGGTTATCGTCAATCAAGGCTGAGAGCGTGTCTCAGCCGGCAGGCCAAGGCCTGGCTCTCGGGCTCGCTCACAGCGCGCCTTCGTCCGTCAGCGAAGTGACTTCGCCGACCTTGCCGCCGGAAACGAGGCAGCGCCATTTGGCACGCTGTGGACCAACGCCGACGATGACCTGGGTGGTGACCTGCGACAGGTCCGAGCTCAACGTCGCGATGTCGGTGTTGTTGGCCTGCCTGGCGACGGCCTGTTCGCAGGCGCGTTCGTCGGCCGGGTTTCCGCCGCGAAGTGCTGCTGCGGTCGCCTCGGATGTCGAGGGGCGTGGCGGCGTCGAGGTGGATGATTGGGAGCAGGCCGACAGGCTGAGGAGGGCTGCAAGCGACGCGATTGCGCCGGTCAGATATCGCATGGACACTCCGCTCCCTCCTTGGGTGATGGCAAGCCAATCAATGCACGGTTGTCTCAATCTTTCACGAAATGAGGAGATGATCCAGTGCACCGGCGATGGGCGGTACGCTGGAGAGCTTGGTATGGGCGCTTTGGTGGGAAACGCCTACGGAGCATGCCGCGCAAAAATGCGCCGCGGTTTGCAATTCGCACATGCGAAAGATCATGACATCAAAGCGCGCCAAGCGAATCCGGAAGATGGTGGCCCGCACTAAAACCAGAGGTCGCGCACGCATTTTCCATCGGATGGAAGGTCTTCAAAGGTGTCAAAGCCGTCGAAGCGATTGACGGGCAGGTCGGCCACCAGCGCAGGCGTTGTGTGCCTCAAGTTGACGCCGATGCGCCGGCGGCCCTCGTCGTCGATCTGCAGGCTGCGCCAGGCCAGGACACCGGCGCAGGTCGGGCAGAAACGGATCTCGAGCGTGGGCTCGGCCTCGTCGGCGCGGATATAGGACGCGGTCTTGCCGGTGAGGGTGACGCGTTCGCCTTCATAATCATAGGCCCAAAGCGCCCCGTGTCGCCGGCACATCGTACAGTTGCAGACGACAATCCTGCCGGGGTCGCCTTCAAGCGTCCAGTGTGCGCCGCCGCAGTGGCATGAGCCCTTGAGCATGAGTAAAAAAAACCTCCGTTGGGTGTGCGGGCGTGATGGTGCATGAACTGGTTGCTGCATGCAACCGGTTCCTGTGCTGTGGCCGTCACGTTTCCCCGGAGGCGGGCGCTGGCGCCCGCAACGGCAGCGAAGTCGGCTATTTATGTGCCTGATCAGGAAGCGTGTTCCGCGCCCGGCTGGCGGGCCGTGTTGTCGAGCGAAGATGGATGGGGTCCCAAAGATCCCATCCGATCCGATGCAGTTCGCGGAAGTCCATGTCAGCCAGATTGTGCATGTGTGATGTCTCCGATTGGCTGGCGGGGCCGGGCTGTCGGGATCGTTTCATCGTTTCCTTGAAACAGTGACGCGATCCAACTCTTGAAAGAAAACAATTCCGGGCGGAAAAGCGTTTCACGCTTTTCCTGGAATGGCACTAATTGCGGTCGAGCCGCATGACCTTCTCCCCGTCCAGCATCATGCCGGTCTCGCGGAAGCCGACGCGGTGGTAGAGTGCGTGGGCGCGGGTGTTTTCGGGGGTGACGCCGAGATAGATGTCGCCGCATTCGGGGATTGTCGCCATGTGGGCAAGGAGCGCGGCAAGAGCCTGAGAGCCATAGCCCTTGCCCTGGTGGCGCGCATCGATCATCAGCCGGTAGATCCAGTGGTTGCCGTCATCCGGATCGAGCGCATACATGGCAAAGCCGACCGGCGTGTCTGCGGCCATCACGGCAAAGCCGACGCATTCGGGCCGCTCGGCCAATTCCGCGAGAGACTCCGCGTTGCTGGCGATGAAATCCGTCTGGTCTTCCTGAACATCCAGCCGGCGGACGGTATCGGCATGGACGGCGTCGACGGGCAAAAGGGTGATCGTCATTCGTTTCCTTCATTCGGCGCTTGGCGTTTGCGGACGGGTCCGTTGTTTCGGCCGCCTTCTCCCCGCGGGGGCGGGGAGAAGGGACCTTGCGAGCGCCGCGACGGCGTTGCGCGTCCCGTCAGAGGCGCGAACGGCGCTGTGGCCCATTTGTCCCCTGATCGACTGGGATCAAAGGAAATGGGCAGCAGCGTTCGGGCTCGGTTCCTCTCGCGGGGCGGGCGGAGGAGACCGGAGGGTCGCGCAGCCAAGGCGCTCGCACATTCCCGATCCCCTTGCAGGGAGAGCGAGAAGCCTGGGAGCCAGGTTTGGCGAAAGCGGGGGTGCTTCCGACGGGTTTCTATCGACGTGATCCGTAGCCAGTTTCTGTTCGCCAGTCCGCGACGCGCGACCGTGGCGGCGTGTCCAGGAAAGGTGAGCCCTTTTCGGACGGGTGGGTTGCGGGAACATTGCAAGCGCGCGATGAAGCCGCGGCATTTTTTGCAAGCAGGCCCGTCGCTTACGCCTCGTCGATGACGCGTGGCTCGGGTGCGCCGTCCCATTGAAAGGTGATGGTGCGGCCCTGGCGGATGTTCTGGATCACGGCAGGACGGAAGACGGCGAGGCACTCACCCTCGGGGTCGCGGGCGGAGGGGTAGATCAGGCCGTTGCCGCCCTCGGCAAGGATCGTGGCGGCGAGCGCCTGGCCGGCCGGATAGGCAATGGCCGTATCCGGATCGAGATAGGCGGCGCCCTTTTCTCCTCGCACGTCATGGAAGCGGCAGGTGAAGCCGGCGATCAGTTCGCGGTAGCGGCCGATGTCGTGGAAGCTGCCGGCTTCGGCCAGTGCCCGGGTGCGATGATAGACGATCTCGGCCTGGCAGGTTTCAAGCGCGCGCGGGCCGAAGGCGCAATACCAGGCGCCGCGGTCCTCGCCGTTGAAGCGATTGCCGGGCGGGCGGGCATGGCAGAAGGCGGCATTGATCAGCGACCAGCCGTAGCCGAAGGTCTCGTTCAAGAGCTCGGTCGGATCGACGCCGGCGGGCAGCGCAAGCGGGCTGAGGCGCGCCGACGTCATCGCCTCCAGCCGGTTGAGGATCTCGATCTCGTCGTCATCGTCGGCCAGCGGCCTGACCGCCGGCTCGTCGATATAGGCGGTCGAGATCAGCCGGACGGTGGCCGGTTCGTTGAAGTCGATCTCAGGCAAGGAAAGCGGCATGCTCACAGCCCGCCGCGCAGGCCATCGAGATAGCGCCTGACCTTCAGCATCACCGGAATGCCGCCCTCGATCATCAGATCGACGGGTGCGCGGCCATAAAACAACGGTCCGGTGTTGACCGCCTTCGGCCATTGGTAGGTGAGCGGGCCGTTGAAGAACAGGCGAAGGCCCTTGAAGATGCCGACGATCAGGCTCGCGCGCATGCGCTTGTCCTGGTCGAGCCTGCCCTTGAAATCTCCCGCCTTCATCCGGTTCCAGGTGGCGATCGGCACGTCGAAGAGCTGGGCTGCTTCCTTGTTCGTCAGGTTCCAGAGCTCGCAGGCCTTGACCACCGCCTTGACGATGACCGCTTCCTCATGGCGGGCAGTCGCCCGATCGGGAGCGAAAGCGGGTTGGGCGCTGGTCATCATTCGTCTCCCATGGAGTGGATGAGTGTATCATATGATATGAAATGGCGATGTTGCGGGAGAAGTCAAGGGGGCGCCGCATCGGCAACGCGGAAGCTGCCCCTCATCCCCCTGCCGGGACCTTCTCCCCGTAGTCACGGGGAGAAGGGGAGTTGCCGCGCCCGCTCGAAACTCTCACCCACGGTCGCCGGGATGTGCGACGCGCCGCACGTCTCCTTCTCCCCGTGATTACGGGGAGAAGGTGGCCGGCAGGCCGGATGAGGGGCAAGCCCTCACCGTGGGATGAGGGGCAAGCCCTCACCGGGGGGGTGAGGGGCAAGCCCTCACCGGGGGATGAGGGGCAAGCCCTCACCGGGGGGATGAGGGGCAAGCCCTCACCGGGGGGATGAGGGGCAGCGCGTTGGCAGCGTCCGGCATAAAGGGCGACCCTCAAAACCTGTCGCGGCTTTCGCTTCTTGGGTCGTCCTCCACCAGGTGCGGCGCGTAGAGGTCGCCGCGCGCTTTCCGTCGCCAGGGGCGCGCGGGATGGTCCGGTTCGATGCGGATGTCTGCGATTGCAAGCCCGGGAAGGCCATCCGCCCGGCACAGGGCCGCCCACTGGCCGTCAGGTGCAGCGATGCCCGAAGGCGCGCTCACGCTCTGGCGTGCATGCGCGGCGTAGCTGACCCAGTAGCTGTTGCTGGCCGCATGCCCGAGGATCTCCGCAGCAAAGGGCGGTGCTGCGGACGGTGACTCGCCGGTGGTCGAAAACAGCACGCAATCGACATCGAGGCGCTCATATTCGGTGAAGAGCTCCGGATAATGCGTCTCCATGCCGAGGGTACAGCCGAAGCGGATGCCGTCGACGTCGAAGGTGACGGGGGCCTTGCCCGGCGAATACATGAACGAGATCTTGGTGTTGGACAGCATGCGCTCGTCATAGCGCGTCGCGAGTTGTCCGCGATCCGAGACGACGTAGAGGCTGTTGTGCGGGCGGTTCGGCGGGGTCAAGGGGTGGACCGAGCCGAACACCGTCCAGAGCTGCAGCTCGCCGGCAAGGCGGATGGTCGCCAGCAGCTCTTCGCGCAGCGCCGCCCAATCGAACCGGATCCAGTCCGACGGGCCGATTTCGGCGGGGCCGATCTCAGACATGATCCGCTTGTTGGGTGCGCATGTGGCGCCCTCGGGAAAGTGAAGGAGCCGCGCGCCGGCGTCGCGCGCCTGCCGCATCAGAGCCCGCATCTCGGCGCCGGCCGCGCGAAGCGCGCTCGCATCGCGCGGGTCGTCAAACAGCGACGTCTGGGCGACAGCGAGACGCAGCGCTCTGGCGTCGGGCGGCGCTTGTGGCGCTCCGCGCAGATGGCTGAGAGCCGCGGTGTAGGATTCCCCGGTTTTTGCGGCGCGGGCGCGCACCCGGCGTTTGAAGTTTCGGTTTTGCGTCATTGTCAGGCCTTTCCCGTCGCGGACGCACGCTCCCCAGCAACCACGCCCGAAACGATCGGACCCAAGACAAATGACCCGAGACTTTTGGTCCCTTTGCCTCCGGTAAAGACCTTGCTGGGGAAGGCCATGGGAGGTTGGGCGTGGGGTCGCGCCTGACATGAAGGGTGTCGCTTCGGGTGCGATTCGTCAATCTTGTTGCCTCCGACGGCGAGACGCGCGGCGGAGAGGCCTCGGCCATCACGGCAAATCGATTTTACTGCGGCAAAGGCGATCGATAGGCTCTCGGCGCAGTTATGGGAGAAAGAGCCATGAAGCGCACATTTGCAGCCATCGCCTTCGCCCTGGCCTGTTCCGGCACGGCCTATGGGCAGGATACCAGCATGAGCTTCTTCGTCACCAGCGTGAACCCCGGCAAGGGCGGCGATCTCGGCGGTTTGCAAGGGGCGGACGCCTATTGCGACACGCTGGCCAAGGCGGCCGGGTCGACGGGCAAGAGCTGGAAGGCCTATCTGTCGACGGACGCGGAAAACGCCCGCGACCGGATCGGCACCGGCCCTTGGGTAAACGCCAAGGGCGAGAAGATTGCCGATGACGTGGCGTCGCTCCACAGCGACAAAAACAACCTGACCAAGCAGACGGCGCTCAACGAAAAGGGCGAGGTGATCAACGGGCGCGGCGACACGCCCAACCGCCACGACATACTGACCGGCTCAAAGGCCGACGGCACGGCGGCCGCCGACACCTGCGGCAACTGGACGATGGGCGGCGGCGAGGGTGCCGCGATCGTCGGCCACAGCGACCGCACCGGATTGAACGATTCCGCCGAAGCAAAATCGTGGAATTCCTCGCATGCGACGCGGGGCGGCTGCACGGTCGAGGCCTTCAAGGGCACGGGCGGCGAGGGGCTGTTTTACTGTTTCGCGACGAAGTAGTGCACCCGTGCGCTTGACTGGGCGCGAGGGTGCGGGGTGGCGTGCCCCGATCGATCACACATGCGGGCCGAGCAGCGACAGGTCGGCCTCGCCGAGGCGGTCCTTGGCGCTCCACAGCTGGTGCCAGTACGGATAGATCACCGGCGGCAGACTGACGGCGTCGAGCAGCTCCTTTTCCTCGTCGGAAAGCTTGAGGCCGGCGGCAGCAAGGTTGTCCTTGAATTGGGCCTCGGTGCGGCCGCCGATGATGACCGAGGTGACGCCCTTGCGGCCGATCAGCCAGGCGAGCGCCACCTGCGCCGGCGAGATGCCGCGCTCGCCTGCAATCGCCACCAGCATGTCGACGATCTTCCACAGCCGCTCCTCGTCGCGGATCGGCGGTTCCTTCCAGCCGGCGAGCTGGCGGGTGCCGTCGGGCGTTTCGTTGCGCCGGTGCTTGCCCGAGAGCAGGCCGCCGGCAAGCGGGCTCCAGACGAGCACGCCGAGCCCCTGGTCGATCGCGATCGGCAGCAGCTCGTACTCGGCCTCGCGGGCCTCGAGCGTGTAGTGGATCTGCTCGCTGACGAAGCGCTGCCGTCCCTCGAGCGCGCTGATGCCGAGCGCCTTCATGATGTGCCAGCCGGAATAGTTTGAGCAGCCGATGTAGCGAACCTTGCCGGTGCGAACGAGGCTGTCAAGCGCCTCCATGGTTTCCTCGAGCGGCGTCAGCCCGTCCCATTCGTGCACCTGGTAGAGATCGATGACGTCGGTCTTCAGGCGCCTGAGGCTCGCCTCGCAGGCGGCGATCAGATGGTAACGCGACAGGCCGCCGTCGTTCGGACCCGGTCCCATGTTGAAGCGCGCCTTGGTGGCGACGAGCACCCCGTTCTTGCGTTTGCCGCCGAGCACGTCGCCGATGATCTCCTCGCAGGCGCCGGTCGAATAGATGTCGGCGGTGTCGATCAGGTTGACGCCGGCATCGAGGCAGAGATCGACGTAGCGGCGCGCATCCGCAAGTCCGACATTGCCGACCTCGGCGAACTTGCCGCCGCCGCCGATCGTCATCGTGCCCATGGTAATCGTGGAAATTCTCAGGCCGGAACGGCCGAGCAATCGGTATTCCATGGTCAGGGTCCTTTGCTTTCGCGCATGGATCGGCCGGGGCGGCACGTTGCCGCCTGAAACAAAGTAGCGGCGAGCGCCGCTGGGGCAAGGTTCCGTCGATCGCTTCAAGCCTGCAATCGGGCGCGGCAGACGCAACCCTGCGATTTGTTAGGGCTGGCTTGATGAGGGCGAAATGATATCGTTCGCGTCGAGAGATGAGGGGAATCACTTTCATGAACCATGCGAAATGGCTGCTTTGCGCAACGGCCGTCGCCGCCGGCCTGACTTTGGCGATTGCGCCGGACAGCGCCAGAGCCGCCGAAAATGGCGCGGGCTTCTACCTGCTCGGCGCGCGCGGCCCGCTGGCCGGCCTTCTGGCGCCGCCTGGCACCTATTTCCAGAACGACAACTACTTCTATGTCGGCGAGCTCAAGGGCAACAAGCAACTGCCGCTTGGCGGCGAGATCGTCGGCGAAGTCAAGGCGAACCTCGTCGGCGTCTTCGGAACCGGCCTCTGGGTGATGCCGGAAGAGGTGCTTGGCGGCAATCTCGGTTTCAGCGCAATCGTTCCCTTCGGCGGACCCAATGTCGATGCGACGCTGTCGGCACCGCGGGCCGGCCGTTCTGCAAACGCCACCGACTCGGTCTTCACCATCGGCGACCCGGTGCTCGGCGCCTCGCTCGGCTGGCATGAGGGCGATTTCCACTGGACGGCGAATGCCAGCGTCAACGTGCCGATCGGCGACTACCGGAAGGGCGAGCTGGCCAATATTTCCTTCAACCGCTGGGCGGGCGACCTGACCTTTGCCGGAACCTGGTTCAACCCGGAAACCGGTTTCGACCTTTCGGGCGCCGCGGGCTTTACCTTCAATGGCGAGAACCCGGCGACAAACTATCGCACCGGCACGGAATTCCACGCGGAATGGGCCGTGACCCAGCATTTCAGCCCGCAGTTTTCCGCCGGCCTTGCCGGCTACTTCTACCAGCAGGTGACGGGCGACAGCGGCTCGGGCGCAAGGCTCGGCGATTTCAAGGGCCGTATCGCCTCCATCGGCGGCACGCTCGGCTACAATTTCAAGGTGGCCGAAACGCCTGTGTCGCTGACCTTGAAGGTCTTCCAGGAATTTGCCGCCAAGAACCGCCCCGAGGGCACCGCCGGCTTCGTCACCATCGCGTTTCCCATCGGCACGCCGCCGGCGCCGGTGAAGTAGGTCTCGCCTCCGGCTGATTGCCCCTCATCCGCCTGCCGGCACCTTCTCCCCGCCAGGCGGGGAGAAGGGACGTGTGGCGACCGCTCGCTCCAACAACAAGCAGCCTCAAACGACCTGCCGACGACGCCTGGTTCGATAGAGCTGCCGCAGGGCTCGTTCCCTCTCCCCGCCTGCGGGGAGAGGATTAGTCCTCGGGTTAAACCCGAGGAGAGGGGCGCCTTTGGGCGTGAAGGAGCCGCGACCGCGCCTACATCTCGAAAAACCGTTCCGGCATCAGGTTGCGGTACGGGAACATGTGGAAATAGGGCCGTGCCTCGGCGAGCACCCGGCGCACGGAAGCGCGTTCGAGCAGGCGCTCGAAATAGGCCGCCAGATGCGGGTGCTTCTCATCGAAGGGCTCGACGATGCCGCCATAAAAGAGCGCCGGTGAAGCGGCGCAGTCGGCGAGGCTGACGCTGTCGCCGGCGGCAAAGGTGTTTTCGGCGAGGTGCTTGTCGGCCATGCCGTAGGCGAGGTTGAGCGTCGCGCGGGCATCTTCGACGCCGCGACGGTCGTTCTCGCCTGAGGATCGGAGCGTATCGGTGACGATCTTCTGCATCGGCACGTGGACGTAAAGATCGAAGAAGCGATCCCAGAGCCGGACCTTCAGGGCCCGATCGACGTCGTCAGGAATGAGCTTCACCTTGCCGGGATAATGGCGGTCGAGGTACTCGATGATCACGGAGGTTTCCGGCATCACCACGTCTCGGGCGCTGTCGGTCAGTACCGGCATCTTGCCGGCGGGCCAGAGCGCTGCAAAGCGGGCGGCTTCCGCCGGATCGAGAAGATCGACAAGGCTGCTCTTGAACGGGGTATCGTTCTCGTAGAGCGCGATCAGCACCTTGTGGCAAAAGGAGGCAAGCGGATGCTGGTAGAGGGTCAGCGACATCAGGGTGATCTCCGGTTCGCGCGGTTCCAAAGGCCTTCGTATCGATAGAACTAGGACCGCGCCCGCGGTTGTCCATCGTCAATGATATCATTTTAGTACTGGTTTAAATATACAAGCGGATTGTGCTCAACGCGGCCCTCGATGTCAACACAACGACACCCGGCCTGCCTGAATTTGCCTGCGGCCATTTGGAAAGCGCAAAAGCTGCCCTAGAATAAAGGGAGTGAGGGCGTCGCAACGCTCGGCGCCCGTCGTCATCGCGACAGGGGAGGATTGCCGATGCGCTGCTTCACGGTACTTGGGCCCTCGCAGACCGGAAAAACCACGCTTGTGGACAAGCTGGCCGGTCTGGAGGGGGCCGCAAGAAAAGCCGCTTCACCCTATGGATTGAATCTCACGGAATTCGAGTTTGGCGGCGAACCCTGGTGTGCGCTCGATGCACCCGGGGGCACGGAGGCGCTGGGGCATGCGCAGCATGCGCTGATCGCCAGCGACGCCTGCGTGCTTTGCGTTTCGCCGGCGCCGGAGGAGGCAGTCCTGGCCGCACCCTATCTGAAGGCGATCGAGGCGTCGGGTACGCCCTGCATACTCTTCATCAACCGCATGGACGAGCCGCGCGGGCGGCTTCGCGATGTGATTGCGGCCCTTCAGGACTATTCCGGCCACATGCTGCTGTTGCGGCAGGTGCCGATCCGCGAGGGCGACAAGATCGTCGGCAGCTGCGACCTGATCTCCGAGCGCGCCTGGCGCTACCGCGAAGGCCAGACTTCGGCGCTGATCGCGATCCCCGAAGCGGAGATGGAGCGCGAGAAGGAGGCGCGCGCCGAGCTGCTCGAACATTTCTCCGAGTTCGACGACTGGCTGCTGGAGGAACTGATCGAGGACCGGCTGCCAGCAAGCGACACGATCTATGCGATCTCCACGCGGCTCCTCAAGGAAAACCGCATCATCCCGGTGCTGGTGGGGGCGGCGAGCCACGCCAACGGGATCTTGAGGCTGATGAAGGCGCTGCGCCACGAGGCGCCCAATGTCGATGCGCTCCGAAAGCGCCTTGCGGCTGCCGGGCCGATCGCCGAGGCCTCGTTGTCCGCCGTCAGCTTCCATGCCTATCACAAGGCCAATGTCGGCAAGACCGTGCTGGTGAGGGCCCTGACGTCAGGCATCAAGCAGGGCTCGACGCTCGGCGGCGGCGGCATCGGTTCGCTGCAGGATCCGGCGACCGGCAAGCCGGTGGTAAACGCCACGCCCGAGGCCGGCGCGATCTTTGCCGCGGTCAAGGCCGATCATCTGGCCGTGCCGGCGCTGCTTGCGGCCGGTACGAGTGCTGCGGCCCCGGACTGGACCCAGCCGCCGACACCGATGCTGGAGCGCATCCTGGTGCCCGACAGCGAGCGCGACGAGACCAAGCTTTCCGGCACGCTCGCCAAGCTTGCCGAGACCGACCGCGGGCTCGTCGTCATGCAGGAGGAGGGAACCGGCGCGCAGATGGTCTGCGTGCAGGGACCGATGCACCTGCGCGATCTCTGCAAGACGCTCGCCGATGTCTTCCATGTGGGCGTCAGCGACAAGCAGCCGAACCCGACCTATCGCGAGACGGTGCTGAAACCGTCCGACGTGCACTACCGCCACCGCAAGCAGACGGGCGGGGCCGGGCAGTTCGCCGACGTGAAACTGACCGTCCGCCCGAACGAGCGCGGGGCCGGTTTCTCCTTCGCCGAGACGGTGAAGGGCGGGGCGGTGCCGCGCAACTTCATCCCGGCGATCGAGGCGGGCGCGCGCGAGGCGATGGACAAGGGCCCGCTCGGCTTCCAGGTGATCGATGTCGGCGTGACGCTCACCGACGGCCAGCACCACGCGGTCGACAGCAACGACTTCGCCTTCCGCGCAGCCGCCAAGATGGGCGTGCGCCAGGCGCTTTCGCAGGCGTCCGCCGTCCTGATGCAGCCGGTCATCCGCATCGAGATCCACATCCCCTCGATCTATTCCGGCAGCCTGGTGCCGATCGTCTCCACCTACAAGGGCCAGGTGCTCGGCTTTGACCGCGACGAGACCGCCAAGGGCTGGGACATCTTTCGCGCCCTCGTTCCCGGCTCGGCGCTCGACGATCTCGCAAGGGCGCTGAGGGCAGCCACCCAAGGGATCGGCTACTTCTCCAAGAGCTTCGATCATTTCGAGGAGCTCTACGGCAAGGAGGCGGATGCCGTGGTCCACGCGCATGGGGGGGCGCAACAGGCGGGCTGAGGGGCGGTTCGTCCGGCACGTGCCAGTGTTTACGGGGCGGAGCGGGATGTCTGTGAAGGCCGGACCTTTGCATTGTCCGTGCTTTCAAGGCCTCCCGCCATCTGCCGCTCACGCTCTTCAATCTCCGAAATCAGCCAGTTCAAAAAGCTCCTCGTCACCGGCTTGGTGCGCAAGAGTTCTTCCTGGCAGACGAACTGGTAGGTTTCGGCCGGTTCGTAGAAGTGGTCGTGGACGAGGTGGATCTGGCCGGATTTCAGCTCATGTTCCGCCATCGTCCGGTCGATCAGCGCCACGCCCTGGCCCTCCTTCACCGCCTCAAGAATGATGTGCTGGTCGTCGAAGATCAGGTCCTGGTGGCTGCGTGGTAGGGCGAGGCCCGAGGAGGCGATCCAGCTCTGCCACTCCTGAAGGCCGCGGTAGTGCAGCCGGTTGCCGGAAAGCAGCGCCTGCTTGTCGTCCTCTTTCTGGAAGAGGTCGCGGCCGCAGACGGGCACCAGCCGCTCGCGCAAAAGTTTGAGCGAGAAGCGGCCGGCCGGCGGCTGCAGGCAATAGGCGATGGTCACGTCGGCCGGGCCGGTGCCGGCAGTGATGGTTTCGAGATGGGAGAGGTGGATCTGCACGCCGGGATTGGCGGCGAGAAACTGAGAGATGCGCGGCGCGATCACCTTCATCGAGAAGAACGGCCCGACGCGCACGCGCAGGATCTTGCCGCTCGTGCGTGGCCGGATGTGCTGGACGACGCCTTCCAGATCATCGAAGGCGCGCTGGCAGGAGGCGAAGAGCAGCCCGCCTTCGGGCGTCAGTTCGACGCCGTGCTGCTTTCTGACAAACACCCTCAAGCCCAGATGGTCCTCCAGGATCCTGATCTGGTGGCTGATGGCGCCCTGGCCGATGCAGAGTTCGTTGGCTGCTGCCGTCAGGCTGCCGTTGCGGGCGGCTGCCTCGAAGGCGCGCAGGGATTTGAGGCTCGGCAGGTCACGCATCGGCTGCTCCGGTATCGGGATCGCATCAAGCCTACATGAATTTTTTCGATGTCTGGAATGATTTCTTTCACATTGCGGAGGGCGACGACCTGCCGCATTGTCGATCCATAATAAAGCGAAAACGCAAACGAGATCGGTGGAAATCCAGGCAATTCGGCGAAAGACGCTTCGGGCGAAACCCCGGGGGCTGCCGCTGTGACTGCGACTGAGACGCCGCCCTGACGAAGGACAGAGGGAACCTGATGAAAAAGAAGTTCATGACTGCGCCGGCCCTGCTGCTGGCATCGCTTTTGGCCGGTGGTGCGTGCGCCGAGACGCTGGCGATCGGCACGGAGGGCGACTACGCGCCGTTCAACTATGTGACCGCGGCCGGCGAGATCAAGGGTTTCGACTACGATATCGGCCAGGCGGTCTGCGCCGAGATCAAGGCGGACTGCGTCTGGAGCACCAACGAGTGGTCGGGCATCATTCCGGCGCTGCAGGCGAAGAAATTCGACGTGATGATCGCCTCGATGGCCATCAACCCGGACCGGAAGAAGGAAGTGGATTTCACCACGCCCTATTACTTCAACGCGATGCGCTTCATCGCCCGCAAGGACCTGGACCTGAAGGAAATTTCGCCCGAGGCCCTGAAGGGCAAGGTGATCGGCACGCAATCGGGCTCGGTCGCGGTGGAAGCGCTGCAGGAATTCTTCCCCGACAGCGAGGTGAAGCTCTACCCGACGCTGAGCGAAGTGTTGCTCGACATGGAAAACGGCCGGTTGGACCTGATCCTGGAAGGGCAGATGGCCTTCACCGATTGGCTCGCAAAGGACGAGAGCGGCTGCTGCGCCTTCGTCGGCGACAGTTTCGTGCTCGACAAGGCCGAAGGCAACGCCATGGCGGTGCGCAAGGGCAACGAGGCGCTGCTGGCAAGGCTCAATGCCGGGCTGAAGACGATCATGGAAAACGGCACCTACGACAGGATCCGCAAGCAGTATTTCGACTTCGACATCATGGCGAAGCCGAAGACCACCAGCGAGTATTTCCGTTAGGGGCGAGGGCGCGCCGGTTTGTCGTCGGGCGCATGCGGTCCTGCCGCTCATCCGGCCTGCCGTACCCTATGGACCGATGCCCCTCATCCGGCCTGCCGGCCACCTTCTCCCCGCTCGCGGGGAGGAGGGACCTTGCTGCACCCGCTCGCATGCAATCACGACCTTCATTGCCAGTGGCGACTCGTGCGGCGGGGTGACAACTGAGCGCCGTCCACGTCCCCTCTCCACGCTCGCTGGGTGAGGGTTAGGGTGAGGGGCAAACCTCGAAGCAAACGGTGGGGCAAGCGTCTCACCAACCAGCGAGGGGCAAGCGTGCAAATAGCCAATGAGGGGCGCCTCCAACCGCTTGGGGCCAATCCCATCCTCCAAGAATTCGCGTGCCGCGTGCCGTGCCGTTTCATCGACACGGGGCGGGGCAGGCGGACAGGCGCGGCGCCGGAGTTTTCGCGCTTCTCCGGCGTCCGCTTCTTCCAATCATGCCCGTTTTCCAATGCTTGCCAGTCTTCCAATCATGCCAATCGTCCAATCATGAAAGTGCATGTGATGAGCCTCAGGGTCGCCGTTCTCGAATTCAACCAGGAAACCAACACGTTTTCGAAGCTGACGACCGGCTTCAAGGATTTCGAGGCCTGCCACTATTTCCTTGGGGCAGAGATCGAGACCCATTGCCGGGGCACCAACTCGGAGCTTGGCGGTTTCATCGATTGCTGCGACAGATATGGCTGGCAGCCGGTCTACACGGTGGCGGCTCGGGCCGAACCCGGCGGGCGGATCGAGGAGGCGATGCGACAGCGTTTCGTTTCCGACCTGACAAGCGCGCTTGCGGGGCAAAAACTCGACGGCGTTTTCATCGTCTTCCACGGCGCCATGTGCACCGAAACGGCTGATGATGCGCAGATCCAGCTTCTGGACGTGGTGCGCGGCATTGTCGGGTGCGACATTCCGATTGCCGCGACCTTCGACCTGCATGCCAATTCCGCGCCCGATATGGCCGGGCTGCTCGACATCGCCGTCTCCTTCCGCACCTATCCGCATGTGGACATGGCCGAGTGCGCCCTGAAGGCAGGCGCGTTGCTCGAGTGCGCCATGCGCGGCGAGATCCGTCCGGCGATCGCCATCCGCCAGCCGCCGATGGTGAACGGCTGTAATGACGGGCGCACGACCCACGCCTGCGCCATGACCGAGCTGCTCGATATCGCCGACGAGATCGCGACGCGCGACGGCATGCTCGCCACGTCCATCAATGCCGGCTTCTACGATGCCGACATCTTCAACACCGGACCATCGGCCGTCATCTGCTACGACCTTAATCGGGTCGCGCCGGAAGAGGCGGAGATGGAGGCCGAGCGGCTCTGCCAGGAGATGTGGGTCCGGCGGGAACATCAGGACGTGCAGCTGCCGCTCGACGCGTTGCCCGGCATCGTCGCTGAACACCTCGACAGGGAGCGGTACGGACCGCTTGTCATCGCCGATTTCTCCGACAATCCCGGCTGCGGCGCCTATAGCGATTCCACCTGCGTGCTCAGCGCGCTTCTCGACATCGGCGTGGAGAAGGCCGCCTTCGGCGCGCTCTGCGATCCTGCCGTTGCGGCCGAGCTGATCGCCGCCGGCGTTGGTGCAAGCCGAAAGGTGACGCTCGGCTGCAAGATCGATCCGGCCGTCGGCGGTGGGCCGATCACGGTCACCGGCCGGGTGAAGGCGGTCTCGGACGGCGGGATCGTTTTCGAAGGTCCGATGTTTCAGGGGCTTCCAGCCAGCATGGGGCCTAGCGTGTGTTTTCACGTCGATGGCATCGACATCCTCATTTGCAGCGCGCGCCAGCAGATGCTCGACCGCAACCTCTTCCGTGCCGTCGGCATCGAGCCGTCTGACTACGCGATCGTCGTCGTCAAATCGCAACAACACTTCCGCGCCGCCTTCGGCCCGATCGCATCCGCCATCGTCGAGATCGACGGCACGGGTTTGAGCAGCGCCAACATTGGCGTAAGGGATTTTCAGCGGGTAAGGCGGCCGGTCTATCCGCTCGATGCCTGACGGCTCGCATTGGGCGTCGGACGGCCTGTCTGCCACCCTGTCGGCGAGGTTACAGGCGCAGGTCCCATCCCGCGACCTTGCTTTCGATGCCTTCCTTGGACATCGCCGCCGTGCGAATGCATTCATAGGTGCTGCGCGCTTTCATTGATCGAAAATGGGGGCGAGTTGCCGAGCCTGGCTTTCCGTCAAGGTTCCCACGTGCTTTTGCAGGTTCTCGTTTGTCCACGTCTTGAAATCGGCACGGATCCTCTCCTTGTCCGTCGTCTGTTCGGTCAGGTCGGCGAGCTTGACATAGAGGGGCGCGATAACCGTGGCGAGCTTTGACACGGCAAAGCCAGGGGTGGCGCCAGGCACACAGCGAAGGATCGCCGTCTCGACGCGATCGTGTGCTGCTTGCGGATCGGCGCGATAATCCGCGCGGAACTGTTGGATGGGCGTCAGGGGCCGCGGTGCCTTGATGATCGAGACCAGCGGGCCGCCGACCACTATGCCTGCGATAAGGATGTAAATCGTGCGCATGCTGCCCTCTGTGATTGCATCCCTTCTATCGGCAAAAGGTCAAGCAATCGTGCAGCCGATGCGTGCATCTTTATCCATGTTCGATTTTTAGGAATTGGGGACACGGGGAGAGGCGATCGGCGCGCCGCCATTGTTTGCAGAGCAATGGAGACGTAGCATGGCTTGCCAAACCCAGGACCGAGCCACCATGACGCTTTCCTCGCCACTGCCATCCGCGCCCACGATCCTCTTTTCCAGCGCCGGGCGAGGGTGGAGCGGCCTGTCTGCCGATTTCATCCACATTCCGCGTGGACGGGTCGAAGTGCCGGGCGGCGACATGCATCGGCTCGGCATGCATTTCGGGCCGCCGGTCAAGGCCGATTGCCGGTGCGACGGGCGGCGGTTGCAGCGGGTGCAGAAGGCGGGGGATATCGACATCGTCCCGGCCGGCGTCGATGGTTCCTGGGAGGACGATGCGGATTGCCGGATCCTGAGGCTGAGCCTTGAGCCGTCGCTGATAACGCGTGTTGCAGGCGAGCTCGGGCGAGACGCGGCAAGCGTTGAACTGCGGCCGCAGATGCAGGTGCGCGATCCCCGCCTGGAGGCGATCGGCTGGGCGATCAAGGCGGATCTGGAGGCGGATGTGCCGTCCGATCCGCTCTACATCGACCTGCTCGCCAACGCGCTTGCGGTGCGGCTGATCGAGACGGCGACCGGCAGCGTGAGGGATGAAGGCCGGTCGGTGCCGAAGCTGTCGGCGCGACAGCTCAGGCTCTTGACGGAGTATATCGAGACCCACCTCGACCAGGCATTGCCCCTTGCCGACTTGGCCGCGGTGGCCGGTTTGAGCGCCACGCGGCTCAAACTGCTGTTCAAGAACAGCACCGGCCTGCCGGTGCACCAGTATGTCATCCGCCGGCGGGTCGAGCATGCGCGGGCGCTGATGACGACAACGCGCATGGCGGCAAGCGAGATTGCGGTTGCGGCGGGCTTTGCCCATCAAAGCCACATGGCGGCGACGATGCGGCGGGTTCTTGGCCAGACGCCTGGAGAGATCCTGCGGCAGGTGGGCGAATTCCGGCCGAACCTGCAAAAGCCGGGCTGAATCTGTGCGACGTGGCCATTCCTGATCCCTAGTCCTTGCGTGTCTTTCAGCAAGGAGTGAGATCATGTTTGCAATTCTCGGAGCGGCCGGAAAGGTCGGCTACGCGACGGCAACGGCGTTGCGTGCGGCCGGGTTCCCGGTGCGGGCGATCCTGCGCGATCCCGCCAAGGCGAGCCGCCTGAGCGGGCTCGGCTGCGATGTCGCGATCGCCGATCTCATGGATCCTGCAGCCCTTGCCGAAGCGATCGCCGACGCCGAGGCGGTGCAGATCATCCTGCCGCCGCCGCTTCGCGCCGAGGATGCCCGCGCAGAAATGCGCCGGGCGACAGGCAGCATGGTCGAGGCGCTGAGATCGGCGCGTGCCAGGCGCGTGCTCGCGATCTCGGATTATGGCGCCCATGTGCCTGATGATATCGGCATGCCCACGATGTACCGCCTGTTCGAGGAGAACCTTCGTCCCTTGCCTCTCTCCAAGATCATCTTACGCTCGGCCGAGCATATGGAGGGCTGGGCGCGGGCCATTCCGGTGGCGCTTGCAACCGGCATTCTGCCGACGCTGCACCAGGAGATGGATCGGGACTTCGCCACAGTTTCGGCCGCCGATGTCGGCCGTATAGCGGCGGATCTTCTCAGCGAGCCGGAAACCGGAGGCCCCGAACGGATCGTTCACGCCGAAGGACCACGCCGCTGCAGCGCCGCCGATGTCGCGGGCGCCGTGAGCGCGCTTGCCGGCCGAGCGATTGCGGCGCGCGCGGTGTCGAGGTCCGAATGGCAGCAAAGCCTGGAGCGCGTGGTCAGCCCGAGCATCGCCAGCCTGTTGGTCGATACCTACGACGCCCATGACCGGGGAGGGTTGATCGACGTCGAACCGGGAAGGGGGGAGGTTCGTCGGGGGACGACCGATCTCACTGACGCGCTTCGGCGCTTTGTGCCGGTGGCATAGGGCGCGCTATTTTACCAGCGTCACGTCCGGCAGTCTGTATTCGCGCTTGAGCACTGCTTCGCCGGGACGGTAGATGCGCATCAGGAAGTTCCAGCCGTCGGTGATGTCGACACGGTTTGGCTTGTCGCCGCAGGCTTCCGGCGAGCCGAAATAGACCGTGAAGGTCCCGTCGTCGTTGAGCGCCACATTGCGGTCGTTGACGCCGGCCCTGGCGCTCTTCATGAAGCCATCCGAACCGTAGAGCGTGATCGACCAGAAGGCGTCGTTCGGCGGCACGGTATAGGTGGCGGTGTAGCAGCCTTTCACCGCGCCCGGGCCGGTGTAGTTGATGTAGACCGCATCATTTTCAGGAAAGAGCCCCCAGGCGCCGGCGGCTGCAAGGTGGCGCGTCTTTTCGTTCACCTTGCCGCGCGGGCCCATCCAGTCCGGTTCGTACTGGGAAAACGTCTGGAACTCCTTTTCATAAGGGGCGCGCAGGGCCAGCATGCTTTCAGCGTCCCATTTCGGATCGGGAAAGAGATCGTGGCTGGACGCCTCGATGGTGAACTTGTTCTGCATCTCGTTGACGAGCGCGATGTCGGCCTGGTCGTTCGGATCCATCACCTCGATGCGCTGCACCAACGTGACATATTTTGTGTCGCCGGGAATGTCGTAGGTGCCGGGTTTGTAGAAAACGGTCGGGGCGTAGTGGTCGTTGTCGATCACCAGCACGGAAAAATACCGCTTGTCCGGAAACTCGGGAATGGTGAGCTTTGCACCGCCCTCGGTATCGACGACGGCGCCCGAATAGAGGGTGTCGAGGTTCATGCGCACGACGGACTGCGCGTCGAGCGGCACGGGCTTGCGGATATAGTAGAAGCGGTTCACGTCGCTACCGGCGTTCCTGTAGAACTGCGAAAAGGCAATGTCGGTCTCGGCACGGATGTAGGTCTCGGGCGTGACCTTCTCGCCTGCGGCAAAGACTGCCCCTTGCATCGACGCCAGGACGGCGAGCATGGTGAGGGCGAGGCAAGCGGATCTTTGCTGCATTGAAACCTCCTTTGAGACTACCGGCCACCACGCCTGAGCGCGAGTGCTGCCGCGCACAGCATGGTTTCGACCTCTTCTTCCAGCTCGAGGCAGATCTGGCGGTATTCCTCGGCGAGGTGGGGCCGATCGCCGGTGCGCGCGAGTGCGTCGCGCATGTTGACCGCGAGTTCATAGCCGCAGAACAGCTCGATCATGCTGTCCGACGATACAGACGCGATTGACGACCGCAAATGCGGCAATCGCATCATCAGCCGTTTCCTGCCGATCTCTCCAAGCACGTCTCAAGTCCTCGCTCCTGGAGCGAAATACGTTGAAGCCCCGCGATCGGATCACTGCGGGGCCTGAATGCTTGAGGTCTGGTGCTGGGAGAGGTGCGGTTTTCGCGGTTCGGCCGGTCGATAATGGCGACCTCTACTGCCGGGCCTTTCTCGACAACAGGGTGAGGCCGAAGATCAATAGGCCCGCAGCCCCGTGAGCGCAAAGCCCGCCCAGACGGCCGAGACGAGGCCATGGCCGGCGGCGATCGTGGCACCGCCTGCCTCAGCGCCGACCGCATTGGCGACGTTGAGGGCGGCAAGGTTCATGGCGCCCATCAGGCTCGGGGCTTCCGGCGCAAAGCGGGTGAGCCGCACCTGGATCGTCGGGATGGCAGCCATGGTTGCCGCACCCACGCCGAAGAGTGCCGGGAAGAGCACCCACGGGTTTGCCGCGCCGAGTGCGAGCACGGCAAGCGTGACCAGCGCTGCCGCAAAGCCAAGCGTGATGCCGCGGGCCGGATAGAGGTCGGCAAGCTTGCCGCCGAGGAGATTGCCGGCTGTCATGCCCATGCCGAAGAGCGCAAGCGCCACCGGGATCATGGCGGGAGAAAGGGTTGCGAGGTCCGTGACGATGGGGGCGATGAAGGTGTAGACCGCAAAGATGCTGGCGATGCCGGTGGCTGCGACCAGCATCACACCCCAGACGCGCGGCTTGCGCAGCGACGAGAGTTCCTGGACGACCGGCACACCGTCAAGCGCCTTGGTGCGCGGCACCCAGGCCCAGATGGCAAGGAAGGCAAGGACGGCGAAGGCGGCGATCGCCAGATAGGTTTCGCGCCATCCAAGCGTCTGGCCAAGGAAGGTCGCAAGCGGCGAGCCGATGATGGTGGCAATCGTCAGTCCGGTCATGACGATGGCAAAGGCCTTGCCGGCCTGGCCGGGGCCGACGACATAGGAGGCGACCACGGCACCGGCGCCGAAATAGGCGCCCTGCGGCAGGCCGCTGATGAAGCGCGCTGCCATCAGCATGCCCATGTCGGCGGCGACCGCCGAAAGGACGTTGCCGAGGACGAAGAGGCCCATCAGCGCCAGAAGCAGCGTGCGCCGGTTCATTCTCGCGGCCGCCAATGTCACCAGCGGCGCGCCGATGACGACGCCGAAGGCGTAGGCGGTGATGGCGCTGGTCGCTTCCGGCACGCCGATGTTCATGGTTTCGGAAAAGAGCTGGATGATGCCCATGCTGGCGAATTCCGAGGTGCCGATGGCAAAGCTACCGAGCGCCAGCGCCAAGAGCGTCAGGCGATTGTTCCGCCGGTTCGCCGTCTCGGCGACCGGCTGTGCCGCGCGCTTGCGAGCAACGATCTTCGCACCGCCGACGCGCTGGCGCAGGCTGGCGAAATCAAAAACGGCGGTCTCTTGGGCGAGGGTGGCTGCGGTTGTGTGAGACATCTCGGTGATCCCTTGTTGTTGGTGCTCGACCGTCGCGTGGTGGACGGTTTGCTTGAGACAAGAGATCTCACGACAGGCGCTGAGGCAGTAGACGGCGAGGCTTCCCAGGATCTGATAAGCAAATTCACAGATGGCCCGGCGGAACACGGCAGCGCCGCGACAAGGCGGGTTTTTGGCGCTAATCTGACCGCAGATCTATGAATTCAAATCAGGTGGCGGCATGGACAATCGGGCAGGCGAGATGATGGTTTTCGTCCAGGTGGTGGAGGCCGGCAGTTTTTCGGAAGCTGCGCGCCAGCTGATGATGACGCCGTCGACCGTCTCCAAGCTGATCGCGCGGCTTGAAAGCCGGCTCGGGATCCGGCTCGTCGAGCGCTCGACCCGGCGGCTGCTTTTGACACGCGAAGGCGAGTTCTACTATGAGCGCAGCCGCAGGATGCTTGCCGATCTCGACGAAACCGAACAGCAGATCGCCCACGGTGGGGCGGAACCCGAGGGCCTGATCCGGGTGAACTCGTCGGTCAGCTTTGGTGCTGCGGCGCTGGAGCCGATCCTGCCGGCCTTCTGGGAAGCCTGTCCGAAGATCGTCATCGACCTTTCGCTGTCGGACGAGGTGGTCGATCTCTATCTCGAGCGCACCGACGTCGCGATCCGGGTGGGTCGTCTGCCGGATTCCAACCTGGTGGCGCGCAAGATCGGCGAGACCAAGAGGCGGATCGTGGCGTCCCCCGCCTATCTCGAAAAGCGGGGCGTGCCGCAGGTGCCGGAGGACCTGCTCGATCACAATTGCATCGGTTTCAATTTTCGCCGCGCCAATCCGGTCTGGCCGATGCGCGAGGGCGGGCGGATCGTCGAGCGCATGCTGAGCGGGTCGCTGCTCACCAACAATGGCGAAACCATCCGCCGCATGGCAATCGCAGGCGTCGGCATCGGCCGCATCGCCGACTATCACGTGCGCGGCCCGATCGCCCGGGGCGAGCTGGTCGAGGTGCTGGCGGGCAGCGCCATTGCCGAGGCCGACGAGATCCATGCACTGTTTCGCGGCGCCCAGCTGTTGCCCGCCCGCGTGCGCGCCTTCCTCGATTTCACCGTGCCGCGCCTACAGCGCTTTCTGGCGGAAGAACCGGCAGAGATTGCCCCGCTCGCTGGGTAGCGAACGGGGCTCACACTCTTCCTGGAATGGCTCTTTGTGCACGCAATCCCGGACGGAAAGACGCTTCACACCTTTCCTGGAATTGCTCTTTATGCACGCAATTCCGGACGGAAAGCCGTTTCACACCTTTCCTGGAATTGCTCTTTATGCACGCAATTCCGGACGGAAAGTCGTTTCACACCTTTCCTGGAATTGCTTCAGCCGGCAACCGGCAGCGGAGCGGCCGGATTGACGAGACCTGCTTGGCGCAGCTCACGCCAGAAATCGGCGGGAACGACCTCGTTCAGCGCGGCGCGATCCTCGGCGATGCGGCTCGGCTGGCTGGCGCCGGGGATGACGGCGGCGACGGCCGGGTTGGCGAGCGCAAATTGCAGGCCGGCCGCCTTCATCGAGATGCCGTGGCGGTCGGCGATCGCCTTGATGTTTGCGACCTTCTGAAGGATTGCTGGCGTCGCCGGGGCATATTCGAAGTTGGGACCGCCAACGAGCGCGCCGGAGCTGTAGGGGCCGCCGACGACGATGCCGAGACCGCGCTCGGTAACCGCAGGCATGACGCGCTGCAGCGCCCGGTCATGGTCGAGCAGGGTGTAGCGTCCGGCAAGCAGGAAGCCGTCAGGGCGCGGACCTTCGAGTGCCAAGAGCAGTTCGATCGGCTCGACCTTGTTGACGCCGAGGCCCCAGGCCTTGATCACCCCTTCGTCACGCAGGCGGTCGAGCGCCCGAAACGCACCCTTGCGGGCGGTCTCGAACACATCGAGCCATTCGTCGCCATAAAAGTCCTGCGCCACGTCGTGGACAAAGGCGATCTCGATGCGATCGGTCTTCAGCCGCTTCAGGCTGTCCTCGATCGAGCGCAGCGTCGCGTCATGGGAATAGTCGTTGACGATCTTGTTGGGGCGGCCATAGCGGAAGACATCGCCCTTTTCTCCGAGGTCGCGGGCGCTGACGTCCTCGATCTCGTCGAGGATGACGCGGCCGACCTTGGTGCTGATGACGTATTGATCCCGCGGCCGGCCGGCGAGAGCCTCGCCCATGCGGATTTCGGCAAGGCCGGCGCCATAGAACGGGGCGTTGTCGAAGTAGCGGATGCCGTCGTTCCAGGCGGCCTCGACGGTGCCGAGCGCTTCCTTCTCGGGAATGTCGCGGAACATGTTGCCGAGCGGGGCTGCGCCGAAACCAAGCTTGCTCGGGAGGATGTCTTTCAGTGCCATTGTACTGTCCTTTGCTGATGAACGCTGCGGCGCGTTGCCGTTGGACAAAGAAATAGGTCAGGCGTCGCCTTGTCGGTAGCCGGGTCGGTTTCGCAGCTTATGGGAAGCGAATTCACAAATGCGGGGAACCATCGGGGCCGGTGTTTCGGCCGGGAATGCATATGGCGATCGTGGTGCGATCGATTGGCCCCAAGGGCGCAGATCGTAACTGTTACGTACTTGACGCGCGTGCGCGCGGTGGCTCTGCTTCAGCCCAGGATGGGGCTGTTCGTGTCCGCTTCAACCTGAGTTGAATGGATTGCTGGAGTTCAATTGATGACCTTTGCCTTACGGGCCATGCTGCTGAGCAGCGTCGTCCTTCTGTCGCAGCCGGTGCTTGCCGATCCCTTTTCGATGACGACGCCGATACCCGAGGAAATCCTGACGCCCGAAAGCGTCGACACCCGGCTCGGCACCCTTCAGTTCAACGATGGCGTTCCGACCGCCGAGACTGCTCAGAAGGTCTGGGACCAGCTCGATTTCAGCCGTGGCATCGAGGCCTTCCTCAACGGCATTCCCGGCGCCTCGATGGTGGCGATCCGCACCGGTCTTCGCGAAGTGGGCGCCGAGAAGAGCACGATCGGCGTGTTTGAGACCTTGATGGACTCGAAGTCGCTGTTTCTGACGGCCAACACCGAGACGATCTACTTCTGGAACTGGATGGACCTGAAAGACGGGCCTGTGGTCGTCGAAAGCCCGCCCGGCATTCTCGGCGTCGTCGACGATTTCTGGTTCCGCTACGTGACGGATCTCGGCAATGCCGGGCCGGACAAGGGTAAGGGCGGCAAGTATCTGTTCGTGCCGCCGGGCTGGAAGGGCGAAAAGCCCGAAGGCTACTTCGTGTTCGAATCCCCGACCTTCGGCAACCTGCTCTTCGGCCGCGCCTTCATGAAGGACGGCGACCCCGCGCCCGGTGTCGCGAGCCTGAAGAAGAACCTGCGCGTCTATCCCTATGACAAGAAGGACGCGCCGCCCGAAACGACCTTCCTCGATCTGTCCGGCCAGGCGATGAACACGGTTCACGCCAACAACATGAAGTTCTTCGAGGAAGTCAACCAGATCATCCAGGAGGAGCCGGCCGGCGCCTACGGCCCCGACATGACCGGTATCTTCTCAGCGATCGGCATGGAGAAGGGCAAGCCCTTCGCGCCCGACGAGCGCATGACGAAAATCCTGACCGATGCGTGGCCGTCGGCAATGCGACGGCGCGCGCCATCGATTTCCGGCCGCGCGACCCGCAAGTCATGATCTACCCCGACCGCAAGTGGACGACGCCCTTCATCGGCGGCAGCTATGAATGGCTGAAGGAGGGCGGCCGCAATTTCGATGCGCGCACGCTGTTTTATTATGCCGCCACGATCAACACGCCGGCGATGGCCGTCGCCATGCCCGGCATCGGCTCGCAATATGCGGCGGCCAATTTTGACAAGGACGGCAATCCGTTCGACGGCGCCAAGACCTACCGGCTGCATGTGCCGGCCAATGTGCCGGCGAAGGATTTCTGGTCGGTGGTGGTCTATGACCCGCAGACGCGCTCCATGCTGCAGACGGACCAGCAGTTTCCGAGCCTTTCGAGCGAGAAGAACCTGAAGCCGAACGCCGACGGCTCCACCGACATCATCTTTTCGCCGACGAAACCCGCCGACAACCCGAACTGGATCCAGACGATCCCGGGCAGGAGCTGGTTCACGATCTTCCGGCTCTATGGCCCGCTGAAGCCCTGGTTCGACCAGTCGTGGAAGCTGGAGGATCTTGTCGAGGTCAAATGATGCGGGCTCCTAGAGGAAGTCGGGTGATCTGGGTGGTTTTGCCGAGGTCGCTGCTCCCCGGCCGCCCGGCGACCGCTCCAACGTAAGGCAACGCCTAAGCAACATTCGGAAGCAATTATGATGCGTAGCAGATCCAGAAGCCTGTTGTTCCTCGCCGCCATGGCTTCCGTCAGCCTGATCCATACCACCACGGCATCGGCCAACGGCACATCGGCCTACACGTTCGACCAGGGTTACCCGACGGCCGAGACAAGCGCCAAGGCCTATGACGACGCGGACCTGCAGCGGGCGATCACCGCCTATCGCTTCTGGTACCCCACGGTCTCCGTCGAAGGCATCTTCAACGGCAACCGCGCCGCAGGCATCAAGGACAACGAGACGATGGGGGCGGCGGCGGCCGGCCCGCGCCAGGTGGGCTTTACACTCAATTCGGATACGCCCTATGGCTCGGCGACGCTTGACGTGTCCAAGGGGCCAATGGTGATCGAGTTGCCGCCGGGCGCCTATATCGGTCTCGTCAACGATCACAACCAGGGTTGGGTGCTCGACATGGGCCTGCCGGGTCCTGATGCCGGCAAGGGCGGCAAGCACCTGATCATCGGGCCGGACTACAAGGGGGCGGTGCCGGACGGCTATCTCGTCGGCCATAGCCCGACCTACAAGAACCTGCTTGCGGTGCGCGCTCTGCCTGTCGGCGGCGACCAGGCCAAGGCGCTGGAAGCGTTGAAGGTGATCAAGATCTATCCGCTGGCCGAGGCCAAGGACCCGAAGCCGCTGAAGGTGGTCGACACCAGCGAAACGGTGATGGACAGCACCTCGCTCAAATGGGAGGATAACATCCAGTTCTGGCAGAAGCTGAACGAGATCATTCAAGCAGAGCCGGTCGTCGAAAAATACCTGCCGATGTACGGGATGCTGGCGACGCTCGGCATCGAAAAGGGCAAGGACTTCAAACCCGACGAGCGGATGATGGCGATCCTTGAAAAGGCGGCGCGGAACGGGCGTGACCAGATCCTGGTTTCGGCCTTTGACAGCAATCGTCCCGACCGGCTCGCCTGGCCGGACCGCAAATGGGAGTGGGTGGGCCTGGTGCCCGGCAGCGCTCAGTTCGAGACGCCGGCGGGTGTCGATCTCGAGGCCCGCGACCGCTGGTTCGCCCAGGCGATCGTGACCTCGCCGGCGATGTTCCGGCGCACGGCGGGCGCCGGCTCGCTCTACTGGCTTGCGGCGCGCGACGGCACGGGCGCCTATCTCGACGGCGCCAAGACCTACAAGCTCTCCATACCCCAGCCGGTCCCGGGCAGGCTGTTCTGGTCAGTGACGGCCTATGATGCCCAGACCCGATCGGAAGTGCAGACCGACCAGGACAAGGCGGCGCTGCGCTCGCTGTTCGAATTGAAGGACGTCAAGGGGACGGATCCCGTCGATCTCTACTTCGGTCCGAATGCTCCCGAGGGCCAGGACGGGCGCTGGATCAAGACCGTGCCAGGCCGCGGCTGGTTTGCCTATATCCGCATTTACGGACCCGAAGGTCCGGCCTTCGACGGCAGCTGGAAGCCCGCCGACTTCGAAGAGGTGCGGTAGGATACAGGCGCTTGCCGGCGTTCCGCTGTGATCGCGGGGCGTCGGCCGCCGGATCTGTCGTTTTTTAACGTGTGGAAGGGGAGACCTCTCCCGTGAGCTTCATCGATCTTTTTGCCTGGATCGTGCTGGTCGTGCTGGTCGTCAGCACGGTCGCGGTCCTGATCTTTCTCGCGATGCTGCCGGGGTCGATCGCGCGGCGGCGCAACCATCCCTGGGCCGAGGCCGTCAATGTCGCCGGTTGGGTGACGCTGTTCCTCGGTTTTGCGCTCTGGCCGATCGCGCTGGTCTGGGCCTATGTCGATGTGCCGCGGGCAAATGAAGTTCGTCCCAGTGCGGCTCATCAAGGAGAAGTGGGCCAGCCATGATCGTCGTCCTGCTCAATGTCTATCTGGCCATCCTGTTCCTGTTGGTGAAGTTCAAGGTCGTGCCGTTCAATCTCTTCTGGAAGGTCTCGCCGGCCATCGTCTTCCTGCTGCTGCTTGTCGGCCTGTTCATACCGATGAACTGGGGCGCGCCGCAGGGCAAGGCGCTGGTGGTGCGCAATTCCGTGGCGATCGTGCCGGATGTCGCCGGCGAGGTCACGGAGGTGCCGGTTGCCTCCAACAGCCCGCTGAAAGCCGGCGACGTGCTCTTTCGAATTGACCCCGTGCCCTACCAGGCCAAGGTCGATGCGTTGCAGGCGCAGCTTTCGCTGGAAGAACTGCGGCTTTCGCAGATGACGAAGCTGCAGTCACGCGATGCGGCGACCGAGTTCGACGTCCAGCAGCGCCAGTCGGAGGTCGACAATCTGAAGGCGCAGATCACCAATGCCGAATGGGAACTGGGCAAGACGACGGTGAAGGCGCCGGCCGACGGCTATGTGACCAACCTCGCCCTCAGAAAGGGAGCGCGCGTCACGACCCTGCCGCTGTCGCCGGCCATGGCCTTCATCGACACATCGGAAACGATCATCGGGGTGGAGATCAACCAGATCGACGCGCGCTACATTCAGCCCGGCCAGATGGTGGAGGCGACCTTCAAGTTCGCGCCCGGCGAGACCTATACCGGCAAGGTCGAAAGCGTGCTGCAGGCGATCGCATCCGGGCAGGCGCGGGTGTCCGGTACGGCCGTCACGCCGGAGGCTGTATCGGCTGCGCCGTTCGTCGTGCGCATCAAGCTCGATAACCAGGCCTTTGCCGCAAGGCTGCCGGCCGGTGCTGCGGGAGACGCGGCGATCTTCACCGAGCGGGTCAAGGCGGCACATGTGATCCGCCGGGTGCTTTTGCGGCAAATCGCGATCACCAACTACATCAATCCGTTCTGACCCGGCCGTTCTGATCTGGCGAGGCACGCCATGCCGGCGCGCATTTTTCCTGCACGCCGGCATCGTTTTTCATGCGGCGTGTCGGCAATCGGTCTCCGGGTTCGTCTTCATGGGGTGCCAAGAAAGGAGACATCGCATGAAGCTCTATTTCAGCCGCAATCCCAATCCGCGCCTGGCGGTTGCCGTCGCGCGGCATCTGAGATCGGACGTGACCTTCGAATATGCGTCGCCCCAGTCTTCAAGCGAGAAGGCGCGCTTTCGGCCGCTCAACCCCAATCTCTTGGTGCCGATCCTCGAGCGCCCCGGCCGGGCGCTCTGGGAAGCCGATGCGATCGCCTGCTACCTGTCGCGACAGGCGGGGTCCAATTTCTGGCGCACGGATGACGACGAGCCGGAGATGATCCGCTGGATCAGCTGGGGCAAGGAGAATTTCGTCCGGGCCGCAGACATAGTGCACTGGGAGCGCGGCACCAAGCTGCGCTACGGCATCGGAGCGTGCGACGAGGCGATGGTGGAGGAGGGGATGCGGGCGTTCCGCGACGCCGCCCGGCTGCTCGAGGCCGAGCTTTCGGGTCGGGCCTGGCTGGTTGGCGATGCGGTATCCTACGCCGATTTCCGCATGGCGACGTTTCTGCCCTATAACGACGCAGCAAGGCTGCCGATCGCGGACTATCCGGCGCTGAAGCGCTGGGCGGAGCAGCTTGAGGGTATCAATGCCTGGCGCGATCCTTTCGAGGGGCTCACGGCGCCCGCGCTGCCGCCAATCCCCGGCTGAACGATGCCTGCGCGGCCGTGAGGATGACCGGGCGCCACCCGCGTCACGGGTCCGGCAGGGCGTTCCGCATTGTAGATTACAGGTTACATCGCACGTTGATTGCCACTGGAAATGGTGTACCGTCCCCGATAAGCTGTCATTCCTTCCTTTCTGCAGCCCTGCCTGCTGCCCCCAGAATAAGTCGTCCGCCTTGTCTGATGTCGCCAGTCACGTGAGCTCGTATTCCGCCGAAAGCCTGGTCCGGATGGACCGCTTTCGCGAGGGGCTGGAGATGTCGGCGCGCGAACTGCTCGAAACCCATCTCGCGCTGCCGCGCGAAGTGCACTATGTCGCCGACCTGCAGCGTTGGATGCTCAGCCACATGACGATGGCCCTGCATTTCGAGCATCTCAACGACCGGCAGGCGCTGCCGATTTCGCCGGGAAATCTGGTGCGCGCCATCGGCGACACGGCGATTGCCAGCCGCAACACCATCCATGCCTTTCTGATGGAGATGAGGCGCTACCGCTTCATCGCGCCGCTCGAAAGCGCCGACGGCCGGCAGCGCGCGGCCCGGGCGACGGATATGAGCGAAGAGCTGATCCGGCGCTATTTCGACATTCACCTCAGGGCGCTCGACCACATCGACGGTGGCGCGCGTTTCCGGATGTCGCAGCAGGATCCGCATCTGCTGCACCGAGCCCAGCCACGGTTCGCGCGGCTGATCCTCGAAGAAAGCGACTGGCACAAGCCGGCTGCGAGCATCGCCAAGTTCGTCCGCTCGGATTCCGGCAGCAGCGTGCTGCACGATCTGGTGAAAAGCGTTCCGACGCCGCCGCCTGGACGCATGGCCGAGGTCTGGATCGGCAAGGTGTCGCCCAACGCGTTTTCCACCCGCTACCGCATTTCAAGAACGCATACGGCGCGGCTCTTCGGGCAGGTGCGCGCGGCCGGCCTGATCGGCTGGGCCAAAGCCAGCAACCGCGGCGATTGCTGGATCTCGACGGCGCTGGTGCGCGATTACCGCTATTGGCAGGCGCTGAAGCTTGCCGCGGTCTCCAGAGGTTTCGAAGCCGCCTGTGGCGCCGGCGGCGGGCCGAACGAAAGCCGCAAGCAGCTTTCGGCGGAGACCCGTTGACGCCCCCGCCGGCCGTTCCTCATTCGTGGATCGTATAGGATCCCATTTCACAGAGGTCCTGGGTGTCCGTCGTCGTGTCGAGGTCGTCTCCCTGGAACTCGAAGCGCATGTCGTAGCGGCAGACGCTGCGGCCGTCGGCGATGGTGATCTCCATCTCTTCGCCCGGGCCCAGAGCCTGGCGGCCGAAGATATCGTCTTCCCAGCTGTCGACGCCCGTCGGAGACGCGTAGAAATTGTTGAGCACCGAGTTGGTGCCGTTCTTCAGCGTGAAGACGAGGTCTTCGGCTTTTGCTGTCGTCGAGAGGCACATGACAACTGCCGACGCCAGAAGGGCGAAGTTAAACTTTTTCATGTTTTCAACCTGTTGGAATATGTTGCTGCGAGAACTCGCAGGAAATTCTCTAGCTGAACTCGTACCCAAGCTAAAGATCGCCGCCGTTCCATCTTTGGGTCTATTTCGATTGGCGCCGCCCGGTAATGGACATTGGCAAGGTCAGCCAGAACCCTTTTGCTTTTCTTCCAGAAGCTTTTGCAATTCTTGCCCGTTCTGCTGCAGGCACCGCTCGACGTCGGTGGCCGTCATCGTCTGAACCTGGGCCGGCGTACATGGCGATGGGGCAGTGCCTGATCCGGCAAGATAGCCAGCGGCCAGGCCAATGATGCCTGCCACCGTGCCGATCACTGTGACCACGAAACCGTTGAAGGCGAGCTGCGATTCCTTCGTTTCGATCTCGATCAGGCGACCCTGCAAAACCTCTATCTTTCTCGAAAGGCCATAGTCCTCGATCGCGTTGCCCGCGGATCGGGCCCCACGTGAGGCCGCCTTTATTTTGTCAAGCCGGATGCGGAGATCCTCCCTGGAGGAGACGGCGGCGATCTCGCCGCGCAACGCCTCGACGTCTTTGTCGACTGCAGCGACTGCTGCCCGCTGCACCGCCTCCTGGCCTGCCTGCTTGTCCGATTCCAGCTTCGCCATGGTCACGTAGAGGCGCGCCAGGTCGAAGGCCTTCGCCGCGAACTCGGCTTTTCCGGCGTTGTCGAGCGCATTGGGATCGTCGTAGACCTTCTCAAGGAAGACCTTTCCGCCGATGCCGATCTCCTTCGCCCATGTCACGCCGACGGTGTAGCCCTGGGCGAACCAGACCGACCGTGCCGCGGCGCTATGTTCGAAATCCGGCCTTGCGCCAAGGCCATCAGGGTATTCCTTCAGAAGTTCCTTGCCCCAATCGACGAGACTCTTCGTATTGCTGTCATCCATGTCGTTTCCCCTTGGCCGAGATGGAAGAAAAACCGAGAGATCTGCAACTGCGTCCTGACGATCGCCTGACTTGGCCGCCGCCAAAGATCGTCCCTAAAATAGACAGTCGTGCCACATTGTTCGACTGTAGCATATTTGTTAGATATCTCGCCTGTGCTGTGAAAGTCGTCGGAAACACCGACCCGACCCCGCGGATCTGCTTGTTTTCGCCCTCCGGCCATTCCCGCCCAAAAGCCGAAAGGTGTTTCGCTTTTTTTAGCAAGGCGAGATTTGACACCCTTCAGTACCCTTCTGTGTGTCCCTTGGAGACGGGACATTTCGCGAAGGTATGGAGGAGATACCCTTGGCAAGCATTTCAGAGGACACTACGCGTACCCAGAATCTGGCCCAGAATCCGGCCCAGAACCCGATCCAGAACCCCGAAGACGAACGGCTGAGCATCGGCGCCAATCTCGCTTATGGCCTGCAGCACGTCTTGACCATGTATGGCGGCATCGTCGCCGTTCCCCTGATCCTCGGCCAGGCGGCGGGCCTGAATTCCGGCGATGTCGGCCTGCTCGTCACCGCCTCGCTGTTTGCAGGCGGTCTCGCAACCATCCTGCAGACGATCGGCGTGCCGTTCTTCGGCAGCCGCCTGCCATTGGTGCAGGGCGTATCGTTCTCGGGCGTGGCGACGATGATCGCCATTTCCGGCAATGGCGGCATTCCGGCCATTCTCGGCGCGGTCATTGCCGCTTCGCTGATCGGCCTTCTGATCACGCCGATCTTCTCGCGCGTCACGCGCTTCTTCCCGCCGCTCGTCACCGGCATCGTCATCACCACCATCGGGCTGACGCTGATGCCGGTGGCAGCGTTCTGGGCGATGGGCGGCAACAAGGCGGCGCCTGACTTCGGCAGCACCGCCAACATCCAGCTCGCAGCCGTGACGCTGATCATCGTGCTTCTCTTGAGCAAGCTTGGCAGTGCGGCGATCTCGCGTCTTTCCATCCTGCTTGCGATCATCATCGGCACCGGCATCGCCTATGTCGCCGGCATGACCGATTTCTCGCACGTGGCCGAGGGTCCGGTCTTCGCGCTGCCGAAGATCTTCCACTTCGGCTACCCGACCTTCGAACTCGCCGCCATCATCTCGATGCTGATCGTCATCATGGTGACCTTGGTGGAAACGTCCGCCGACATTCTCGCCGTCGGCGAAATCGTCGAGACCAAGGTGGACTCGCGCCGGCTCGGCGACGGTCTTCGCGCCGACATGCTCTCAAGCATTCTCGCGCCCATCGTCGGCTCGTTCACCCAGAGCGCCTTTGCCCAGAATGTCGGGCTCGTGGCGGTGACGGGCGTGAAGAGCCGCTATGTGGTGGCAACCGGCGGGATGTTCCTGGTGACACTCGGGCTTCTGCCGGTCATGGGCCGCGTCGTTGCCTCGGTGCCGACCTCGGTTCTCGGCGGCGCCGGCATCGTGCTCTTCGGCACGGTCGCAGCGAGCGGCATCCGCACGCTGTCGAAGGTGGACTACAACAACAACATGAACCTGGTGATCGTCGCCACCTCGATCGGCTTCGGCATGATCCCGATCGCAGCCCCCGGCTTCTACGAACACTTCCCGGCCTGGGTCGCCACGATCTTCCATTCCGGAATCTCTTCGGCGGCGGTAATGGCAATCGCGCTCAACCTCTTGTTCAACCACCTGAAAACCGGCAATTCCGACCAGCAGTCGGTGTTTGTGGCTGCAACCGAGCGCACGATCCGCTACCAGGACATCGCACGGCTGCATGACGGCGACTACTTCCTCAACGGCAAGCTCTACGATGCCAAGGGCACCGAAGTGCCGCTGCTTGCGGCGGAGGCGCACTAGCAACAAGTGCTGTCGACAGGTCCGGGTGGAAGCCGACTTCGGCTTCTTCCGGGGCTGGTATGAACTGCGCAATCCCGGACGGAAAACCGCTTCGCACTTTTCCTGGGATTGCTTTGGTACCCGCAATCCCGGACGGAAAACCGCTTCGCACTTTTCCTGGGATTGCTTCGAAACCCGCCATTCCGGGCAGGAGGCCGCCTCCTGTTTTTCCTGGCGTTGATTGAAAAACCCAACAAAAGGACTTTGGGAATGACACAAGAGACCGACAATTATCAGCTGCTCGATGCGCTGCTTTCCACCATGGAGCGCGGCATCATCCCGGCAACGGAGAAGGGCGTTGCAAGCGGCAACAAGATCTTCGGCGCCGCGCTGATGCGAAAATCCGATCTTTCGACCGTGCTCGTCGAAACCAACAACGAGACGGAAAACCCGCTCTGGCACGGCGAGGTGCACACGCTGAAGCGCTTCTACGAGATCACCGGGACCGAACGCCCGGATAGCCGCGATCTCATCTTTCTCTCCACCCACGAGCCCTGCTCGATGTGCCTGTCGGCAATCACCTGGGCGGGCTTCGACAACTTCTACTACTTCTTCAGCCACGAGGATTCGCGCGACAGCTTCTCCATTCCGCACGACCTGAAGATCCTGAAGGAGGTCTTCACGCTGGAGCCGGGCGGCTATAACCGCACCAACGCCTTCTGGAAGGGACAGTCGATCCACAGGCTGATCGACGGCCTGCCTGAAGCGCAGCGCGACGAGTTGCAGGTCCGCGCCGACGCCATCCGGGCGAAATACGACGAACTCTCCTCCACCTACCAGGACAGCAAGGACGGCAACGCCATCCCGCTGAACTGAGGCCTTATCCGCCTGCCTTTCAGACCGGCCATTTCACGCTCTCGCCGAGCGCGTGAAATGGCCTATTTGTTTGAAAGATTGCGCATTCCTGCCCGCCCGGACCGGTGATAGGCTTGCCTGAACAACGGTCCGCGTTTCGGGGGAAGTGCGTGAACTGGTCCAGGCCTCTCAGGGTGCATCTCAGCGTGCTGGTCGTTGCACTTTTGTTGTGCACGGCGATGCCGATCATCTGGATGGCGTTCAGCCAGGGGCGGCAGGCGGCGGTGCTTGCCGGCGCCAAGCACATGCGCGAGATGAGCTTCCGGCTGATCGAAGGCTACAGGAACGCGCTCGAAGGCGGGCAGGAGGCCGTGGGCCTGGCATCGACGGTGCCGCAGCTCATTGCCGCGCCGCCTCAGGACCTGGACGAAAAGCAGCAGTTCTTCCTCGAAGTGCTTCGAAGCGTGTCGAACGCCACCAGCATCTATGCCGGCTATCCCGACGGCTCCTACCTGCAGGTGATCAACACGGCCAAGGACTATGTGCGCCAGAGCCTGTCGGCTCCGGAGGCCGCCGCCTATGCCATCAAGACGATCGTGCCGGGAGAGGGCGGAGCGGCGGTGTCGACCGTCCGGTTTATCGACCGCATGACCAGGCCGATCGGCGAGGCGAAATCCGAGCCGACATCCTTCGATCCGCGCCAGCGTCCCTGGTATCAGTCCGCGGTCATGAGCGGCGAGCCGGTTTCGGTCGGACCCTTCGTCACCGGGACGGTCAAAGTTCCGACGCTCGCCTTGGCGGCGTCGATGAATGACGACCACCGGGTCGTCGTCGGCGTCAACATTCACCTGCAGACCGTCAGCCGGCTGCTCGATCCGCGCGAGATTTCGCCGCGCGCGCGATCCTTCATCATCGGCGACGGCGATGCGCTGGTCGTTCATTCCGATCCATCGATCATGGGGCGAATTCTTGGTACTTGGTCAGGCGGCGGCGCCGACACGCGCGGCCTCGAACCGGCCGTTGCGGCGATAGCGCGCCTGCGCAAGGAGGCACGCTACGCCAATGGCGGTCTTGCCGAGCTCGATCTTGACGGCGAACATTATCTTGCCCAGCTCGCGCCCGTCAGCCTCGCTGGCCTGTTCAAGGGGAGTTCGGTCGCAATCGTCGTGCCCCTCGACGATCTCGTGGCTGAGGCGAACCGGCTGCTCGTGCGCAACCTTGCGATCGCCGCCGCCGTGCTGGTGGCCGGCGTTCTGGGATCGCTGATGCTGTCGCGGGTGATCAGCCAGAAGCTCGACCGGCTCGCCGACGAGGCGCGGCGGATCGGCGACCTCAATTTTACGGGCAGGGGCGTCCCGCATTCCTGGATCACCGAGATCAACACGCTCGGGGCAGCCCTTTCCGCCAGCCGTCGCGCCATCGTGCAGTTTGCGCTCTACGTGCCGCGCGAGGTGGTGCGACGGATCGTGGGCCCGGAAGGCGGGGCGGTGGTCAAGGGCAGGCGGCAGGAGGTAACGGCGCTCTTTACCGACATCCGCGATTTCACCACCATTTCCGAGCGCCATTCGCCGGAGGACGTGGTCGATATCCTCTCGGCCTATTTCGAGCTTTTGAACGCGATCGCCGAAGCGCATGGCGGCACGGTGGTGCAGTATCTCGGCGATTCCATCTTCGTCGTCTGGAATGCGCCGGTCGAGGATTTGAGGCACGTCGAAAACGGCTGTCGCTGCGCGCTCGCGATGAAGGCGGGCGTCGAGCGCCTGAACGCCGATAACCGCGCGGCGGGCCGGCCGGAACTCTTCACCCGTTTCGGGCTGCACACCGGTCCCGCCGTCGTCGGCAGCATCGGTGCCGCCTCGCGCCAGCAATATACGGCCATGGGCGACACCATCAACGTCGCTTCCAGGCTCGAGGGGCTCAACAAGGAATACAACACCTCGATCCTCGTCAGCGGTGCGGTCCATCAGGCCGTCGCCGAAGGCTTCGAGTTCCGCGCGATCGGGCCGGTGCAGGTCAAGGGGCGCGCGGCGAAGATCGATCTTTGGGAACTGGTGGGAGAAAGGGCAGGGTAGCGGCCGGTTGCTTTAGCGATCCGCCAGCAGACCCGAGGCGAGGGTCTTAAAGGCGTCGATTGCCTTTGGCAGTACGTCGTTGGGAGTGTCGCTGGCGGCAACCCAGAGGGCGGCGTTGAGGGCGGCGCCGCTCAGGAGCCTGGCTGCCGCCTCCGGGTCCACCGGTTTCAACGCGCCCTCTTTCAGCAATTGTTCCACTGAGCGCTTGGTCGCCACCAGGCAGCTGTTCTGGCTCGGCCATTTCGACGGGTCGCCAAGCACGGCCGGGCCATCGAGCAGCACGATGCGCTGGACCTCCGGGTCGAGCGCCATCTCGATGTAGGCGGCCCCTTCGGCAAGCATCCCTTGCCAGTGATCCCCAGCAGTCGCGCCGATCTCCTTGGCGCGCGCGGCCATTTCACCATCGACCTCGGTGACGACGGCGGCAAGCAGCCCGCGCTTGTCGCCGAAATTATGGTAGAGCGCGCCGCGCGTCAGGCCGACATCGGCGGTCAGTTCGTCCATCGAGGCGGCGGCAAAACCCTTCTCGGCGAAAGCTTTTCGGCCCGCCGCGATCAGTTTCACGCGGTTTTCTTCCATCGTCTCCTGGCGGCTTCGTACCATGCTGTCCTCGAATTTTCGTATACGCCGCGTATATGGATTTGACATACGTCTCGTATTTGGTTAATTCATATACGCAGCGTATATCAAATGAAGCGGGTTTTGTGAAGGTCTGCCTGAGCCGGCAGCGCCAGCCCGCTTCTGCGCCCCGAATTTGGCAAAGGACCAGACAGATGACCAAACGCAACGCGATCTTTCCCGCAAACCGCCACGCGCTCTACGAGGCACACGGCTATTCCGCCGCCATCGAGTCACAGGACCTGCTGTTCGTTTCCGGGCAGGTGGGCAGCCGCGAGGACGGGTCGCCCGAGCCGGATTATGAGCGCCAGGTCGAACGGGCCTTCGACAATCTCGAGGCGACGCTGAAGGCGGCGGGCGCCACGTTCGACGATATCGTCGACATCACCACCTTTCACACCGAGCCGGAAAACCAGTTCGAAACCTTCATGGCGGTCAAGAGCCGGATCTTCCCGGAAAAGCCCTATCCGAACTGGACCGCCATCGGCGTCAACTGGCTCGCCGGCTTCGACTTCGAGATCAAGGTGATCGCGCGGGTTCCCGCCGGCCAAAAGGCGGCCTGAGCTTCGGGAAGCCAGTAATCGGCGCACTGCTTGCGGTCCTGCAAGCGGTGCGCTGCCCTTGCAACTTGAGACCCTGGCCCGGTGGGCTTGACGCTCTTCAGGCTGCAACTCACACTATGCCGGGAAGAGCAGGCGATCACTCTGTGGATGCAGGTGGCTCGATGGCTGATGTAAACGGCGAGATGACGCACAGGCGGCAGCGTGGCCCGGCTCGCTCCCTGATATTCGGCCTCATTCTTGTCGCTTCACTCCCTGCCTATGCCAAGTTTGCCGGCCAACCTTTTGTGCCATCGGTTGAGTGGATGGCGGTGTCGAGCCGTGTGGGAAGCACCGGCGGCCTGTTTTTTGCGATCGCGTTCTTCTGGTCCACATGGAGGCGCGAACACGGCATCCGGGGTGGCGGGATCGGCGGAGCCGTTGGCCTCCTCGGCTCTACGCTGGCGGGGTATTTTATCGGACGTCACGCTGTCGCCATGGCTTGTCCGATGGCCCTTGCGCTGGTCGGCGGCCATCCGGTCGAACTTCCGTTCACCGTAGCGGATGCGGATCCTCGCCATTCGCGCCGGTGCGGCTCGTCGATCGAGTTGCGGGACGTACCGCCGGTCTACAACGGCCTTTGCGATGTCTCAAGCGATCGTGGCAGGGGGCTCGAACCCGGAGCCCACATACGGGTCAGCGGCCACGGTACCCGTTGGGGTGTCTACATAATGAGCGTTCGGCCGGGCGATTGAAGGGCAGATGGCTACTTCTGGCCGGGAAGATCCAGCGAATTGCGAGCATGCGAGAGAGTGCCTAGAATCCCTGGCTTCCATTCGACCGTAGGGGGTAGGCAATGCGCAGACTCTTGATCCTGTCGGCCGGCGCCACGCTGGCACTGACGTCGGCCGTGTCCGCAGCACCGGCGACGCAACCGCTCACAATCTCCAAGGAATGCAGCCAGTTCACCGGCGAGGTCCCGAGCTTCTGTACGATTACGGAATCGAACCTCTCGGCGATCCCGGTCGGCACCAAGATCCTCTACTATGGGCCGGTGGTCGCCAACCCGCTGTTCTCCAGCAGCACCGCGGTCATTGCCGTCGGTAACGGTGACTCGGCAGTCGGCTACTGTGTCGTCTACGACTCGGCGAGCCCGCCGGTTGGAACCTGCGCCTTCCATGCCGGCGGCGGGACGCTTGCCGGGTTCCAGGCGATCGTCAAGGTCACCGTCGACGACAAGCAGATCTGGCATTGGGATGGCGGCTACGTGCTTGGCGTGGCCGCGGCGGCCAAGTGAGCGCGACGAAGGCGCCGCCGGGGTCGGGAAACCAGGCGTGACACCGCGCCGCATTCCTTGATCGCCCGGTGGTAACGGCGGCTGCGAGCCGGCGATGAGACATGGCCCGGCGATGGCACATGGGCGCTAGTGCAGGTGCGCAAGCTTGTCGGGGTTGCGCACCACATAGATCGCCACCACCTTGCCATCCGCAATCTCGAGTGCCGTCGTCTGCAGCTCGCCGTCGGCCTCGCGCGTGACGAAGCCGGGCAGGCCGTTGACGAAGCCTGAGCGCACCAGCGTCGAGCCGTGCTTGGCGAAGAGGGCTGCGAGCTGTTCGTGCACCTTCATCACGGCGTCATAGCCGAGGATCGGCTGCATGGCAGCCGGGCGCTTGCCGCCACCGTCGGCATGGACGCTGACATCGGCTGCGAGCATCGCGCCGAGCGTCTTCATGTCGCCGTTTCTGGACGCGGCGAAGAAGGCGTTGGCAAATTCCAGGCCGCGCTGCTGCTCGACCTGAAAGCGCGGCCGTTCCTCGCGCACATGGGTACGGGCACGGGCCGCCAACTGGCGGCAGGCGGCGGCGTCACGGTCGATCGTCGCCGCCACCTCGTCAAAGCTCTGGCCGAAGACGTCGTGCAGCAGGAAGGCGGCGCGCTCCAGCGGCGACAGCCGTTCGAGCGCCAGCATCAGGGGCAGGGTGACGTCGTCCTCCGGCTCCTCCTCGACAACGGGTTCGGGCAGCCAGGGGCCGACATAGGTTTCGCGCTTCCGTCGCGCGGATTTCAGCTGGTCGAGGCAGAGCCTTGTCACCGTGCGGCGGAGGAACGCTTCCGGCTCGCGTATGGACGCGCGGTCGGCCCCCATCCAGCGGATGAAGGCCTCCTGCACCATGTCCTCGGCATCGGCGACCGAGCCGAGCATGCGGTAGGCGACGCGAACAAGCTTGGGACGCAGCGGGTCGAAAACCGCCGCTGCGTCGATGGTCGCGCTTTCGGCCATCAGGCAGCCGCCTGCGCGGCTTTTGCCGCGGCCGGATCGATCCAGAGGCCGAAGCCGACCGCCAGTCGGTTCCAGCCGTTGATGACATTGATCATCAGCGTGAGCTTCACCTGTTCCTCCTCGGTGAAATGGGTCTTCAGCGCCTCATATGCCTGATCGTGGGTGTGGCTTTCCGACAGGCGAGTCAGCGCTTCGGTCCAGCCTAGCGCGGCACGCTCGCGATCGGAATAGACGGGCGCGTCGCGCCAGGCGGAAAGCAGGTAGATGCGCTGCTCGGTCTCGCCCTTGGCGCGCGCTTCCTGCGTGTGCATGTTGATGCAGTTGGCGCAGCCGTTGATCTGCGAGGCGCGGATCTTGACCAGTTCGATGATGGTGGCGTCGAGGCTGGCGGCGATGGCGACGGAGACGCTCGTCCAGCTCTTCATCAGTTGCGGGGCAGCGGCGAAAAGGTCGATCTTGGCAGTCATGGTTCCGTTTCCTTTCGTTGGTTCCGATACCATGACGAGCGGGCACCGCCCGGTGTGACATCGCCCGCAATTTTTTTCGAAAAAGTATGTGTGGACAACTTGGGCGGGAGCACGCGGATAAGGCGCCACAGGGGCTTTCTAACCCGTTTGGATGACTATGCCGCCTTCGGCCGATATGTGAGTGTAGCGTGGGGGGACCACCTATTTCAGGTGGCGGTGCCGAGTGCTTCGGGAGGTACTCAATGGCCGACGAATTCAATGCTGCGCTGGACATTCCATATGTCTTCGAGATCACCATCAACGACTTTGCCGCCCTCTGGCGCAAGCTGGAAAAGAAGAATTTCGCGCTGAAGGCGCTTTCGCCCAACTGGTACGGGCAGTTGCAGGGTGAGCTCGATTTCAGCTTCGCCAGCCTTGATGCGAATGTCGGCCATGTGGCCGGCGTCATTCCGCAACACGGGCTGGAAAAGACCACCGCCGAGGCCCTGATGGCAAGCATCGCCATGCGCCGCGTCGGCATTGCGATCCGGGAACTTGCCGTGGAAGCGGCGCAAGGGATGGTTGCCACCAGGCGGAGCCTCGACGCCGGCGGACGTCTTCATTACGGCGAGGGAAACCGCATCACCGGCATCGATCGCGAATATCTCAACCGCGTTCTCGACCCGGCCGAAGACTACGAGGCTCAAGGCTGTGTGTTCGAGGTGCTCGGCTATTCGCTCAGTGGGCCGTTTTCCATGACCGCGCGCATCGCCTCGATGATGATGGCGACCAATTCCACCATGGTGTCGGCAGGCGGAAAGCCGGTCGACTACAATTTCATCCTCAAGGCCATGAACATGTTCATGGCGGCGGCAAACCTCGGCTATGTGGTGACCTATGAGAGCAAGAAGAGCAACGACGACGTCTCGATCTTCACCACCAATGAGTTCAACCAGCTGACGATCCAGTCGGAGTGCGGAGACGTTCGCCTCATCCAGAAGTATCTGAAGGACATCGGCTTCTACTTCGGTGATGTCGACAACAGCTTCGGGCCCGAATTCGAGGTGGCCGTGCGCAATTTCGCCCGGGTCTACAAGATCTGCGACTACGCGCACTATAGCGACCGCGAATTCCTGTACACGCTCGCCAACGCCTATGTGCGCCACCGCAGCCTGATGTCGTCGCCGGCGCGGTGAGCGCTCGCTTCACGCCGCGGCGACATTCCACCGGCTCGCCGGGCCTTCGCAGCCGCTTCAACATCGTTCCTGTCACACCGCTGTAAAAAGGCGGCTCTATCCCTCGGCGCCAGTTTCAACACGAGGGCATATCCATGAAATCTTTTGTTTCTGCGCTTGCCGGCGCTGTCTTTGCCACATTGCTTGCGTCGGCCGCCTATGCGGAAAACCTGGTGCTCTACACCAGCCAGCCGAACGAAGACGCGCAGGCGACCGTCGATGCCTTCCAGGCGGCCAATCCCGGCATCGAAGTCGAATGGGTGCGCGAGGGTACGACGAAGATCATGGCCAAGCTGATGGCCGAGATCGAAGCCGGCAATCCGGTCGCCGACGTTCTTCTGATCGCCGACACCGTGACGATGCAGCGGCTGAAGGAGGCGGGGCATCTTGCCGCCTACAGGTCGCCGGAGGCAGCAAACTTTGACGCGGCGCTCTATGATGCCGGCGGCGCCTATTATTCGACCAAGATGATCACCACCGGCATCGTCTACAACACCTCGGCCGCGATGAAGCCTCAGGGCTGGCAGGATCTCGTAAAGCCCGAAGCCAAGGGTCTCGTCACGATGCCGAGCCCGCTGACCTCGGGTGCAGCCCTCATCCACGCGCAGACGCTGACCGGCATCGACGGCCTCGGCTGGGATTACTACAAGGCGCTTGCCGGAAATGGCGCGACGGCTGCCGGCGGCAACGGCGGCGTGTTGAAGGCGGTAGCGACCGGCGAGAAGGCCTACGGGATGCTCGTCGATTTCATGGCGATCCGCGAAAAGGCCAAGGGCGCGCCGGTGGAATTCGTCTTCCCGGCCGAGGGTGTTTCGGCCGTCACAGAGCCGGTCGGCATCCTGAAGACCGCCAAGAATGTGGACGCCGCCCAAAAATTCGTCGACTTCCTCTTGTCCGAGGAAGGCCAGAAGGTGGCGGTGAAGATGGGTTATATCCCCGCCCGCAACGGCGTGGCGCTGCCTGCCGGCTATCCGGCCCGTGAGGCGATCAAGGTGCTGCCGGTCAATGCGGCGGAAGCGGTCAAGAATTCCGATACGGACCTCAAGACCTTCTCGGGCATCTTCGGCACGAACTGATCCGTCCATGCTTGAACGCAACGATGCGCGCAGCCGGCACCGCTGGCTGCGCTTTCCCATTCCACGCCTGAGAGGACGCGCGCCATTGCCGGCGAGGGGCGGCGCCACGTCGGCTGCCGAGCCGCGCTTGCTGGTGCCTTTCGTTTTCGCCTGCCTGTTCCTTCTCTGCCTCCTGCCGCTGATCAGCCTGGCGAAGGCCGGTTTTTCCGGGCTCGTTTCCGGTCAGTCCATCGGGGTGCTTTCGGAACCCGCGACCTTCGCCGCGATCCGCAACACGCTGATCACGGCAACTGGCGGCATGGTCGTGTCGGTCGTCATCGGCGCGCTCTTTGCATCTGCCGTGGCGCTGACGGACGTGCGCGGCAAACTTGTCTTGAGCTTTGCCTTCATGCTGCCGATGATGATCCCGCCGCAGGTGACGGCTTTGGCCTGGGTGGAAATGACGGGACCGGCAAGCCCGCTTCTAAAGACGCTCGGGATCGCGCCGCCGCTCGGAAGCCCGCAGCCGCTCTATTCGCTTGGCGGCATTTCGCTGCTTCTCGGCGTCCAGCATGCGCCGCTGGTCTTCCTGGCGCTCAAAGCCGGGCTTTCGGCCTCGCCGCGCGACGGGGTGGAGGCGGCACGGCTTGCCGGCGCCACGCCGCTGCGTGTCTTTCGCGATATCGTCGCGCCGCTTTCTGCGCCGGGGCTGATTGCGGGTGCTGCCATCGCCTTCGTCTCCGGCGTCGGCAATTTCGGCATTCCGGCGATCCTCGGCATTCCCGCGGGGATCGAGGTGCTGCCAACCTTGATCTACACCCGGCTTGCAAGCTTCGGGGCTGGCACCTTCGGCGAGATCGCGCTGCTCTCCAGCCTGATCGCGGTGATTGCTGCAATGGGCCTGATGCTGCAGCAGCGGGCGCTTGCGGGGAAGGATTATCGCATCATAGGGCTCTCCGGCGCCAATGCCGCCTTTTCGCTCGGCCGCTTGCGGCTGGCCGTCGAGCTGGTGCTGCTCCTGATCCTGTTCTTCGTGCTGGTCGCACCGCTTGCGGCCCTTGTCGCAAGCTCGCTGGTGCCCGCCTATGGCGTGCCGCTCAACCTTCAGACCGTGTCGCTTCGGGCTTACGAAGAGATCCTTTTCCGCCAGTCGATGACGCTGAAGGCGTTCGGCAATTCGATGTTCCTGGCGACGACCGCAGCCCTCGGGCTGCTCGCCGTGTCGGTGCCTTCGGCCTACCTCATGACTCGGCGCAAGGGGGGCCTCGCCAACGCGCTCGGCATTCTCATCGAGATCCCCTATGCGCTGCCCGGCATCGTGCTCGCCGTCGCCTTCATCCTCACCTTCGCAGCACCGCTGCCGGTGCTCGACATCTCGCTCTACGGGACGATCTGGATCATCCTGATCGCCTATTTCTCGTCGTTCCTGGCGGTCAGCCTCAAACCGGTCATGAGCGCCTTCCTGCAGATGGATCCTTCGCTCGAGGAGGCCGCACGTCTTTCGGGCGCGGGGTTCTTCCGGCGCATGCGCGACGTGATCCTGCCCCTGGTGGCGCCGGCGGCCGGGGCGGCGATCATCCTCGTCTTCCTGATCGCGGCCAACGAACTGACGGTCTCCGCATTGCTCTGGTCGGCCGGCACCCAGACGCTGGGCGTTGCCATCTTCAATCTCGACGACAGCGGCTCGTCCGACCTTGCAGCAGCGCTCTCGGTGCTGGTGGTGATGATGGTCGTCGCCCTGATGGCGGCGCTCGAGGCACTCGCAAGATATCTCCCGGAAGGCGTGCTGCCATGGCGCAATTGATCCTCAACCACCTCACCAAGCATTTCGGCGGCGGCCGGCCGGCGGTGTCGGACGTGTCGCTGAGGGTGCGGGAAGGCGGCTTTCTGGCACTTCTCGGACCGTCCGGCTGCGGCAAGACGACGGTGCTCAGGATGATCGCCGGCTTCGAGCGTCCGAGCGACGGCTCGATCGACTTCGGCGAAAGGCGGCTATCCGACGCGTCGCTCGCCTTGCCGCCGGAACGGCGCAACATGGCCATGGTGTTCCAGTCCTATGCGCTCTGGCCGCACATGACGGTGGCCGAAAATGTCGGCTATCCCCTGAAGGTGCGCGGCATCACGGGCGATGCCTGGCGCCGGGGCGTTGGCGACGCGCTTTCGCTGGTGAAACTGACTGATTATGCCGATCGCCGGCCGGCCGCCCTTTCCGGTGGCCAGCGCCAGCGCGTGGCGCTTGCCCGCTGCCTGGTGACGTCCCCCGACGTGGTGCTGCTCGACGAGCCGCTCGCCAATCTCGACCAGCACCTGCGCAAGTCGATGGAAGAGACGTTTCGCATCTTCCACGAGCGCTCGGGCGCGACGATGATCTATGTGACCCACGACCAGGCCGAAGCGATGGCGCTTTCAACCGATGTGGCCGTCATGCACGAGGGGCGGCTGATGCAGATGGCGCCGCCGGCCGAAATCTACGCCAGACCCGAGGGTACCATCGTCGGCGGCCTGATCGGCCGCGGCGCCGTGCTGCGGCTGGCGCTGCCCGAGGGCGCGCCGCGGGCGCTGGAGTGGGCGGTGATGCGCGAGGCACTCGCTGGCCTTGGCAGAGAAGGCGCGATCGATCAGCCCGTGTGCGATGTTCTGCTGCGGCCGGAGCATGTGAGCCGCGACGTCGAGGGTATCGCGATGCGGGTCATCGCGTGTGTGTTCGAGGGCGAGCGTTTTGCGCTGACGCTTGCGCTCGCTGACGGCCAGACGCTGAAGGCCTATGCCGACCAGGCGATGAAGCCGGGTGAAACGGCGCGTTTCGTGATTGGCCGGGGGTGGCGGCTGTAAGGCGATCGATCTCGCGTGCTGCCCTAATCACACTCCGGTTTGTCGAGCGCCACCTCGAACTGGCGGGGACCAACCAGGCCGGGCTTGGCGGGCAGGGCGACGATCCTGGCGATCACCGTGCACTTGCCGGCAACCACCGCATAGCGGTCGCGGCCCTGGCTGATGACCTTGTCGATCGGGTATTTGGGAACAGCTGCGGCAACGGCGTTGATGACGGCGGTCAGTTCGCGGGCCCGCTGGTAGTTGGGCGCCAGCGCCGCGGTTGCCTGGCCGGCGGCGACAAGGAGGGCGATGCAGCAGCAAATCGAGCGGATGGGCATGGCGTCATTTCCTTTGGTTGAGACCAGCATGCCCCAAAGCCGCTTCAGGCGGCAAGGCGCGACCGCAGGCATGTAAGCAAGGATCGGCCCGAATCCGCGACCGCAAGCTCGAAAAACCCCGGGAGACGAAATAAACCGTTGAGTTAAATAAAACCGGTTGCTATAAACAATCGGTATGCCGCTTAGGCGCGGTTGAGGAGGAACGAGGCGAGGCGCCTCATCGACAGGAGGACATTATGAAACTCTATCAGGGCATGGGGCCGAATTCCTATCGCGTGCGCATCTTCATGGCGGAGAAGGGGATTTCGCTGCCGATGGTCGATGTCGACTTCGCCAAGGGCGAGCACAAGGCGCCGGAGTTCCTGGCGGTCAATTCGCTCGGGCAGATCCCGGTGCTGGAACTCGACGACGGCGCGATCATTACCGAAAGCGTCGCGATCTGCCGCTATCTCGAGGAAATGCACCGCGAGCCGCAGCTCTTCGGCCATGACGCCGTCAGCCGCGCCAAGGTGGAGATGTGGAACCGCCGCGCCGAACTCGTCATCCTCGGCACCGTCGGCAATGTGGCGCTGCATTCCGACGCCTTCTTCGCCGAGCGGCTGACGCAGTTTCCCGCCTTTGCCGAGACCGAGCGCGTGGCCGTGCCGAAGAAATGGGGCTGGCTCGACGACGAACTTTCGGACGGTCGTCCGTTCCTCGCCGGCCAGGAATTCTCGATCGCCGACATCACCGCCGGCGTCACCGCCTGGCTCTGCGATGTCTTCGAGATGGAGATCCCGACCTCGGCCAGGAACGTCCAGCGCTGGCTGGAGCGGGTGCGCGCGCGGCCGAGCTTCGAGGCGTAGAGCTGCGACTGGGAAGGGATGCTCCCCGCCCGTCTCTGGATGCGGAGATGCCCCTCATGCGGCCTGCCGGCCACCTTCTCCCCGTTTTGACGGGGAGAAGGAGACGCGTGGCAGCCACTCGTTCCTTCGGCCAATTTGGCAGCCCAAATCTCTGTCCGGGGGCCTCGAATTGGGAGAAAGCCGTCTTCCTCGTTCCCTCTCCCCGCCTGCGGGGAGAGGGTTAGGGTGAGGGGCGGACGCCCCTTAAAGCCTTGATCGTCTGGTATATTTTTTTGTTTTTCTGTAGCGTCGCGATGGCCGGGTTCCCGCCTTTGCGGACCCGCTAAAATTCATATGTGGATAGGCGTTCCGTCCTTTTTCCTTGCCTTCTCCATGGCTTTTTTCAATTCCTAAAATAACAGCTGCCCGATTCGCCGCTGCCGGTGCCGCGCGAGGCGCCGGCTCTAGGAGACAAAGCCATGACCGAATTCAAGAAGCCCACGATCACCGAAATGCGCCCGAAGATCACCGTGATCGGGGTCGGCGGCGGCGGCGGCAACGCCATCAACAACATGATCAACGAGGGGCTTCAGGGCGTCGATTTCGTGGTCGCCAACACCGACGCGCAGGCGCTTGCGATGTCGAAGTCGTCGCGCATCATCCAGCTGGGTGCGGCGGTCACCGAAGGCCTCGGCGCCGGCTCGCTGCCGGATGTCGGCCGGGCGGCGGCGGAGGAATCGATCGACGAGATCATGGACCACCTCGGCGGCACGCACATGTGCTTTGTCACCGCTGGCATGGGCGGCGGCACGGGCACGGGTGCGGCCCCGGTGATTGCTGCGGCCGCGCGCAAGGCGGGCATCCTGACGGTCGGCGTCGTCACCAAGCCCTTCAGCTTTGAAGGCAAGCGCCGCATGGAAACGGCCGAGCAGGGCATCGAGCGGCTGCGCGAGGCGGCAGACACCGTCATCGTCATCCCCAACCAGAACCTCTTTCGCATCGCCGACGCCAAGACCACCTTTGCCGATGCCTTCGTGATCGCCGACCGGGTGCTTTATTCCGGCGTCGGCTGCATCACCGACCTCATCGTCAAGGAAGGCCTGATCAACCTCGACTTTGCCGACGTGAAGTCGGTCATGAAGGGCATGGGCCGGGCGATGATGGGCACCGGCGAGGCGACCGGCGAAGGCCGGGCGCTGAAGGCCGCCGAAGCGGCGATCGCCAACCCGCTGCTCGACGAAGTGTCGATGCGCGGCGCGCGCGGCGTGCTGATCTCGATTTCCGGCGGCATGGACATGACGCTGTTCGAAGTGGACGAAGCCGCGACCCGCATTCGCGAAGAGGTCTATGATGAGGCCGACATCGTCGTCGGCTCGATCTTCGACCGCTCGCTTGACGGTACGTTCCGCGTCTCGGTCGTTGCGACCGGCCTCGACAGTGCCCGTTCGGCTGCCACCAATCCGGCTGGTGCCACGGTCGCTCAGCCGGCGCCGGCACCGACCCGCACGCTGCAATAGCGCTGGCATCCGTCGCCTGCTTCAAGGACCCTTCCGATGTGATGACGCCATATCGGGAGGGTCCTTGTGTTTGGAGGTTTGAATGAGCGACGAGACTGGAAACGCCGGCGCGGTGGCAAAGCGCGCAACTGCGACCGCAGACCGCGCGGCGAGGGCCGTGACGGCGGCGCAGGCGGTGCTTGCCGAACGCTTTCCGCAGGCGATCTTTGCGATTGTTGCGGGCTCAATCCTGCGCGGCGAGGGCACGGAGACCTCGGACATCGATCTGGTGGTGCTGCACGAGACCTTGCCGGCCGCCTGGCGCGAAAGCTTCCATTTCGACGGCTTTCCGATCGAGGCCTTCGTGCACGACTTCGAGACGCTCAACTGGTTCGCCGACCAGGATATGGCGGGCGGTTGTCCGGTGCTTCCGCACATGCTGGCGGGCGGCGTCGCGATCGGACCAGACCCCGCGCGCGCCGAAGCGCTTCAGGCCGAGGCGCGGCAGCGCCTTGAGCAAGGGCCGGCGCCGCTGACGCCGGAAATTCGCGACGGGCTTCGCTATCAGATCACCGATCTGGTCGACGATCTGCGCGATCCGCGTCCGGCCGCCGAGATCCGCGCCATTGCCGCTGAACTGATGCGGCCGCTCGCCGATCTGATGCTCCGGGGCCGCGGGCATTGGTCGGGCCGCGGCAAATGGCTGCCGCGGCTGATCCAGCGAACGGACGCGGCCCTTGCCCAGCGCTTCGACACGGCGTTGCGCTGCGCCGGCGCGGGAGAGGTGGCAGAGCTGATCCGGCTTGCCGAAGAGGAACTGGCGCCCCATGGCGGGCCGTTGTTTGCCGGCGACCGACGGACGGCGCCGCCCGGTGCCCGGCGTCCTGGCCTTCTCGCGGAGTGAATGGACCGGCTCGTGGGATGGCCGCCTCCGGTGCCTTGGGCGGGGGGACATGATCTGTTGGCGAGGAGCCGCCGGGACGCTTTCATGCGAGCGCCGGCGCCAGCAAGGCTGACGGCCGCGAAGCTCTGTGTGACCTACGGTGTCTGGAGAGGTGAGGCCCTTGGCCTTCACTCGCCGCGCGGAGGGCGCGGCGCCCGGCGCTCGGCCTCCTCGATCACCGAGAGCGAAAGGGCGCCCGACATCGAGCGGTTGAATTCGGCGAAGGTCAGCCTGCCATCGATGATGACGTCGAAGTACCGGCGGCAAAGGTCTTCCGCCGCCTTCACCCGGCTGGGATAGGGCGTTCCCTCAAGTTGGGCGTCCTTGAGCTCGGACGCCCATTCCGAGACGCACACCTCCGTAAGGTCCTGCCGGACAGTCGGGCGCTTGCGCAGTGCGGAAACAGTCCATTCGTACTTGGAGTAGCTCATGAATTGCTCTGTTCGTGGCGCGAACAGGATGATGGCGATTGCGCACAGGAGGGCGGCAAGCATGCCGCCGGCAACGAGACGAAGGTTCATGTGATCGCATAAATTGTTTTCAGTTTGTATATGGTGCAACTTTAGCGTTTATCAAGCGCGCGTGATTTTTCGTTGGCGGTTTCACGCATTGTTCCTCACCCAATTGGGGGAGGTGGGTGGGCGAAAACTCGTTTCGTGCTTGGAGCGTTCTTGCATCGTTCAACTTGTATTAGATATTACTTTAAAGTGGGCGCTACCAATTTCCCGGGCGGTCATGCGCCTGATTCCGCGTTGGGAGGGGTAGCGGAAACGCGAGCAATGGCAGTGCATTGGGCGGATCTGGCGCGCGCTTTGGGCCGCCTGATGCCGGGATGAGATGGCGCCGTGCAAGGCCGCATGGCGGCGGGGCTACGGGTTGGCGAGATCGCTTCGGATTACGATATGCAATCTGTAGGTGCGTTCGCCAGGTCAGGGCAGCGGTTCGCGCGAAACGGGAGCCGACGCCATCGCCCCAAGGCGAAGCGACTGACGGAAGCCCGGCGATGTGGTAATGTCCGCGCCGATCCACGGCGGTTGCCGTGTTGACGTCGCCCTGTGCCGCCGTTTGCGGCGAGCGACCTTTCAAGAGCGCAAGCCTTCGCAATTCACCTGATCACGCGTCCGTTCGACAGAGCGGACAGAATGGGGAGAAGCACGAGCTATGAGCGATGATCTGAAACTCACCAGACGCAACGTTCTGCTCGGCGGAACGGCACTTGCCGCAGCAGCCGGCATTGCGCCGGCGGCGGCAACGGCCGAGCTTCTCGAATACAAGCCGGGGCAGGCCTTTCCCGGCGTGATCGGGCGCACCTTCGACGTGTCGAAGCCCGCCTGGCCGGAGCCGAGACGGGCGCGCGAAGGCGCTGCCAATGTGCTCTTCATCATTCTCGACGACACCGGCTTCGGGCAGCTCGGCTGCTTCGGCGGGCTGATCAATACGCCCAACCTCGATGCGCTGGCCGCGAACGGCCTGCGCTACAACAACATGCACACGACCGCGCTCTGCTCGCCGTCGCGCTCCTGTTTCCTGACCGGCCGCAACCACCATTCCAACGGAATGGCCTGCATCACCGAGGGCTCCGAGGGCTTTCCCGGCTCCAACGGCCAGATCCCCTTCGAAAACGGCTTCCTTTCGGAGATCCTGCAGCAGAACGGCTACAACACCTATGCGCTCGGGAAATGGCACCTGACGCCGGCCGAGCAGACATCTGCTGCGGGGCCTTATGACCGCTGGCCGCTCGGGCGCGGCTTCGAGCGCTATTTCGGCTTCCTCGGCGGCGACACGCACCAGTACTATCCGGAGCTCGTGCGCGACAACAGCCAGACGGAACCGGAGAAGACGCCGGAGGAGGGCTACCACCTGACGCCGGATCTGGTGGAGAAGGCCAAGGCGATGATCGCCGATTCCAAGCAGGTGGCGCCGAACAAGCCGTTTTTCATGTATTTCGCGCCCGGCGCCATGCACGCGCCGCACCATGTGCCGAAGGAATGGGCCGACAAATACCGCGGCAAGTTCGACGACGGCTGGGACGCCTATCGTCAGAAGGCCTTTGCCCGGCAGAAGCAACTGGGCATCGTGCCCGCCAACACCGTGCTCGCGCGCCATGACCCCGATGTCCAGGACTGGGGCAAGCTGTCTGCCGACGAGCACCGCCTGTTTGCCCGGATGATGGAGGTCTTTGCCGGCTATCTCGAGCATACCGACCATTACATCGGCGAACTCGTCGCTTTCCTGAAGGACATTGGCGAATACGACAACACGCTGGTCATGGTGGTTTCCGACAATGGCGCCAGCGCCGAAGGCGGGCCGAACGGCTCGGTCAACGAGGGCAAGTTCTTCAACAACGTGCCCGACGATCTGCAGCAGAACCTGGCGGCGATCAACGACATCGGCGGGCCGAAATACTTCAACCACTATCCCTGGGGCTGGACCCATGCTGGCAACACGCCATTTCGCCGCTGGAAGCGCGAGACCTATCGCGGCGGGGTCTCCGATCCGTTCCCGATCTCCTGGCCGAAGGGGATCGCGGCGAGGGGCGAGATCCGCTCGCAATATTGCCATGCGATCGACATGGTGCCGACGGTGCTCGATGCGCTTGGGATAACGCCACCCCCGTCGATCCGCGGCGTCACGCAATCGCCGATCCAGGGTTTTAGCCTGAAATCCTCCTTCGACGACGCGAGCGCGCCTTCACTGCACCTGACGCAGTATTTCGAGATGTTCGGCCACCGCTCGCTCTATCATGACGGTTGGCGCGCGGTTTGCCCTTGGCCGGGGACCTCGTTTACGGAGTCCGGGCGGACCTTCGGTGCCCCGATCGACTACAACAGGCTGATTGAGCTCGATGCGCGCGGCTGGGAGCTTTACAATGTCAACGAGGACTTTGCCGAAACCAACAACCTTGCCGAAACCGAGCGCGACCGGCTGATCGCGATGATCGGCATGTGGTACGTCGAAGCCGGCAAATACGACGTTCTGCCGATCGACAGCCGCGGCACGGCGCGCTTTGCCGATCCGAGGCCGCAGATATCCGCCAGCCGCAAGAAGTACGTCTACTACCCGGGGACGCAGGCGGTGCCCGGCAATGCAGCACCCTACCTCATCAATGTCGCGCATTCGATCTCGGTTCAGGCCAACGTGCCGGAAACAGGCGCCGAAGGCGTGCTGTTCTCGATGGGTGGCGTCGACGGCGGCTTCGTCTTCTATGTCCAGTCCGGCAAGCTCGTCTACGGCTACAACTACGTCGCCGACCAGCGCTTCAAGATTGCCTCGACCGAGACCGTCCCTGCGGGCGACCATATCTTCAGCGTGGAGTTCACCCCGACCGGGAAGGCCGATATTCCCAAGGGCAAGGGTGTGCCGGCCGCGATCAAGCTGTTCGTCGACGGCCGTCAGATCGGCAGTGGCGACCTGCCGGTGACGATCCCGCTGCAGCTCGGCCTGGCAGCCGGCGTCGTCGTTGGTGCCGATACCGGCTCGCCGACCATGGATACGGACTACAAGGCGCCCTTCGCCTATACCGGCTCGATCAAGAAGGCGTTGGTCGACATCACCGGCGAGCCGGTCGAGGATATGGCGGCGCGCATGAAGATGTATCTGTCGCGGCAGTAGGTTCGGGTCTGGTTGAAGCTGGTGGAGAAGAGATCCGCGCAAGGCTTACGCGGCTGGTCGTATCAGGCGCTCGAGATTAGAGCGCGGCCAGTTGCTCGGCCGTGGCGACGATCTCGGAATTGCCGAGCGAATGGTCGGCATATTTGAACACCAGGATGCTCATGACCGACGCGACGAGGGCTACCAGGATGATACGCATGGGTTGCTCCGACTTCCGCCTGGCTTTGATCCTTGTTGCGCCAGGCTGTGATTGATCCGGAAACCGATGCGTCCCGGTAAAAGGCGTCTGCCTTTCGTTAAGATGTCTTAACAAATGGGCAGGCCCGCCGATTGTTCCCGCGGGGACAGCGAGTGGGCGTTGGCACATGCGCCTTTGCGGTGTGCTTCGGCTGGTCTTTCAGGACGTGGAGGTCAGGCTGGAAGGATGGGCCGTCGCGCTTCTGCCCGGCTCCTGCCTCTGTCGGCGAGGGCCGGGTTGCAGCGTGTCGCGGCAGCGGGCCGCGGCACGGAGGCAGGAAGATGGCTGACGCCACCCTGAGCGAACCTTACTTGCCGAAATTCAGCTCTCGTCCGTCGGTGGTCGACCCCTTGTTGCGCTCTCGGCTCTTGGCGTTGTTCTGCCTTGGGCTGGCGGCGCCGATCCGCCCTGGTCCATTTGCCAGCTCGATCAGCTCGGAAGGCTTGTGTACCGCCTTCTGTTCGATAAATGCCGATGGCGCGACCGCCAGGGCAGGCGTCGCGATTGCGAGCGCCGCCACCGCGGCAATGATGATTTTCATGGGTCGTCTCCTCGGTTTGAACCGCGCCGAGCGCGCGGCAACCAACCGCCTAGCCGCATCGGTGCGCCGGCGACATACGGCACCTGTCGTATTTCGACAGCGCCGCGACCGGCAAAAACCCGAGATGGTTAGGAAAGGCTTGTCAGGCGCGGTCGATCGGCCCGCCTGGAGGGCTTGCGGGCAGCGGTCTACAGGCCGAGGATCCAGAACAGGCTGCCGAACAGCACGATGAAGGCGCCGACGGCCGCGAGGAAGCGAAGCATGCCCGAGTTCGTGTCCTTCGTGCCGGTGAGACAGTACCAAAGGTTGTCGTTGTCCATCGCTCAAGCGCTCCGTTTCGCGTGTCTCGCTTTTAGCAGAAACCTGTCGGACGGAACACGTTTGCCGGGATATCGGCCGACGTCTGCGGTAACGGAATTAATCCCAAGGGGACGTGCGCTAACCCTGATGGACAACTTGTCCGGCGGGGCGCCCCGCCTTACAATCTCCTCATAAGTGCAATCGCCAAGCGTGACAGAACCTTATGCCGGCAGTTGCGCCAAGCTTTCGACTTTGGCCACGGATGTACTGGCCCGGGTTTTGAGAGCCAATAAATGAGGCCGGGGCCAGCAGCCCCGGCCTTTTTTGATGCGTGACGCAGGCCTTGTGCCGCGTCGCCCGCTACCCCTCCGCCTCCGCCGCATCAACCGCTACCGGCTTTTTCGAAAGCGCCAGGTTGATCGCTGCCGCTTCCGTCTCGGCTGCGGCTCCAGGCCCGGAGCGTACGGTGACGGCGTTGGAGGCAAGGTCGAGGCCGGCCTCGCGCAGCGCCGGCAAGAGCCGCTTCATCGCCTCGCGCTGGAGGATGCTCGGATTGCCGGGACGGGCGGTGAGTTTCAGACGCACGACCAGCGAGTTTTCGGTGACGTCCTGGATGCCCTGCATCTTCAGGGGCACCAGGAATTCGCCGCCGATCTCCGGGTCTTCGAGCATCGCAAGGCCGACCTTCTTGATGGCCTTGCGGATCTTCTCCGGATCGGCGTCGCGCTCGAATTTCAGCTCGAACTTCACCGTGCTCCAGTCACGGCTGTAGTTGGTGACGGCCTGCAGCTGGCCGTAAGGCACCGTGTGGATCTGACCGTTCTGGTGGCGCAGACGAAGCGAGCGCAGCGAAATGCGCTCCACGGTTCCCTTGAGCTTGCCGGTGTCGACATATTCGCCGACGCGGAAGGCATCGTCGGCGATGAAGAAGATGCCCGAGACGACATCCTTCACCAGCGTCTGCGAGCCGAAGGAGAGCGCAAGGCCGAGAACGCCGAAACCGGCGAGCAGCGGCGCGATGTTGATGCCGAGCGCGGAAAGAATGACGAGGCTGGTGACGGCGAAGATGCCGCCGAAGATCAGGTTGCGGATGAGCGGCAGGATGGTCGAGAGCCGGCTCTGCTGGCGGATCATCGTCTCGTCCTCGCTTTCGCCGGGAAGGGCCACGCGCGTCTGCGGCGCAAAGGCGTCGAAGCTCTTCCAGAGGAAGCTGCAGATCACCCAGCTCGCGACCACCGCAAGGCTGATGCGCTCGAGGATGACGATCCAGCCGATGGCCGCCGCGGTGTCATGCTGAACGAGCACCGGGCGCCAGAGCGCGATGATCGCGTGCAGGCCAGCAAGCCAGATGGCGCCGGCAAGGGCGGTCTGGATGCTGCCCGAAATTGCCGCATGCAGGGCGTGCGAGGCGGGCGTGCGCCGCCGTTCTGCGGCCGCGCCCGCGAGCGAATGGATGCCGAAGGCAAGGATCGGCAGCGCGAGCAGGATGATCTGCGTCGTGCCGCCGGCAAAGCTCCAGGCGGCGCTGTTCGGGCTGCCGGCGACGATGACGGTCATCAGCCAGAGCACGACGGCGCTGAGCGCATAGAACTCCGGCACCCCGAAGGCGATGGCGCGACGCACGGGCCCGGGATTCTCGCCGGCAAACACCGCGCGAATGTCGGCTGCCCCCGCAATGAACCAGTAGAGCTTGAGAACGGTCAGGATGCTCACCCCGATCAGCAGCCAGCCGTCTGTGGCGGCCAGTTCCAGCCCGCGCTGGTGGGCAAACCGCAGGCTGGCGCCGAGGATTGCGCTGATCGCTCCATAGGCCGTCAGCATGTTGGCGTGGAAACGCGGGTGGGCGATGTCGAGCAGGCGGATTTCGGGTCTGGTCGGTGCAAAAAGGAAGCGCGCGCCGACCGCGTAGGTCACCGAAACGAAGGCGATGGTGATGAGCGCGTGGGTGAATTCGGCAGACGCCGTGCCCGGCGTCAGGAACAGGCGGGCGATGGCGTGGGCGACGGCGGCGAAGATGATCAGGCAGGCGATGTCGACGCCGAGCCTGATCAGCGAAGCGCGCATCCGGTGAAGCAGGTCGACGACGTCGAAAGATGCGCCGAACAGTCCGCGGATGAGCACGTGGCCGGTGAAGGCTGCGGCAAGGCCCACGGCCACGGCAAGCAAGGCGACCGCGGCGACGGAGACGATCGACCACCCCTCGGCGCCAATGCCTGCCGCTACGTCACCCATGACGCCGGCGATGCCGCTCGTACCGGCAAGTCCCATCTGCAAGCCATTGAGAAAGCGCGCGGAAAGGGTGTCGAGGGTGTCGGGCTGGTCGGCTGAGGAGGTCGGCTGAGCGGTGGCGGTTCCTGCCGCCTGCGGTGCCCCGTCCTCGACGGCCGCGGCCGACGGCGCCGTTGCGGAGGTGCCTGTGGACGGCGCCGATTGGCCCGGGGTCTGCGCGGGCGCGTCGCGCCATTCGACGGTAACCGGACCACCGGCCTTTGCCGCGGCGCGCAAGGTCTCCTCGATCTCGGTGGCGCTCTGGCCGGGTGTCAGGATGACGGTGACCGGCGGAGGTGGTGTCTGGGCAATGGCGGGCAGGGCGAGCGCGAGAAGCAGCGCGAAGCTTGCCAGAAGGCGACGGCAGAGGAAGGGGGCACCCAGCATGAAGTTTATCCATCAAGATCGGTTGTGCGGTATGCGGCCTTGCCCATCACATTACATAACGTTCTAAAATTCCAATCGAATTTTGTGGCGGGGTGGGCAATGCGTTCGCCACTCGCACTTGAGGGATGCCCCTCACTGTCCTGCCGGACATCTCTCCCCGCAAAGCGGGGAGAGAGCCGCTGGGCGCACGCTTCAGTGCGAACCTCGCCGTTCATTGCTCCAACCGGAGTTTGGCCAAGACGGTGCTGCTTGCTTCCTCCCCGCTGGCGGGGAGAAGGTGCCGGCAGGCGGATGAGGGGCATGCCCCTACCACGCGGATGAGGGGGCATGCCCCCACCGCGCGAATGAGGGGCAAGCTCTCACCGCGTGGATGAGGGGCAACGACCCTACTTCGTCGTGTAGCCGCCGTTGACGAGGATGGTCTGGCCGGTCATCCACCAGCCGTCCGAGACGAGGAAGCGGATATGGGGGACGATGTCCTCGATGTCGGTGAGGCCGGTTCTGGAGAAGCCGGAGAGAGCGGAGGCCGTCTTGTGATAGGCGACGGCGTCGGCTCCTTCGGCCGGGTAGAAGAAAGGCGTGTCCATCGGCCCGGGGCCGATGGCGGTGACGGAGATGCCGCGTTCGCCAAACTCCTTGGCGGCCGCGCGGGTAAAGTGTTCGACCGGCGCCTTGGTGCCGGCATAGGCAGCATAGAACGGCGTGAAGGCGCCGAGCAGCGAGGTGACGAGCGTGCAGATCTTGCCGTTGTCGCTGACATGCCGGCCTGCCTCGCGCAGGAAGAAGAAGGCGGTCTTGGAATTGACCGCGCTCATCTCGTCATATTCCGCTTCGGTGATCTCGACGAAAGGCTTCTTCAGGACCTTGCCGACGGTGTTGATGGCGATGTCGATGCTGCCAAGCGCTGCCCCGGCATCGGCAAAGAGCTTTTCGACAGCGGCGGCATGGGTGAGATCGCCCGAAAAGGCGTGGGCGGCAGCACCCGTCGCCTTGATGGCCGCGACCGTTTCGTCGGCGGCCGCCTTCGTTGCAGGGCTGTTGTAGTGGATCGCAACGGCGCGCGCACCATGCGCGGCGAGATCGCGGGCCAAAAGGCCGCCGAGGTTCTTGGCGCCGCCGGCGATGAGAACGGATTTACCCTGGATGCTGTGGTCTGCCATGGACGTCTCCTGTTTCGGTCGCCCGGTCTGACGGGCTCTCGGTTCTGGTGGGGATGGGCGCAATCGGCCCGGCGATGCCGCCACCGCTCCGGCGCATTCGCTGACCCTGGAAGGAGGCGGATGACCGGGACACCGTGTTTCAACGCGCGCGCCCCATGCCCTTGCCCCGTTCGGACGATCGGAGAGTGCACAGGCAGCGCGCATCTGAGAATATCGTCGCATTATCTGGCATAAAGCGCCTGCGCATGACATGACTTGTTAGATTATACGAACAATGGGTGGGTCTGGTCATCGGTATGGACAGGATCGAGCTTTTCCGAATCTTCACGCGCGTCGTCGAAAGCGCCAGCTTTACCCGCGCTGCCGATACGCTCGGCCTGCCGCGCTCGTCGGTCTCGGCAGCGGTGCAGACGCTCGAAACGAGGCTCGGCACGCGGCTGCTTCACCGCACCACCCGCAAGGTGGCGCCGACGCAGGATGGCACGGCCTTTTACGAGCGCTGCCTGAGGCTGATCGAGGACATGGAGGAGGCCGAGAACCTCTTTCGCCGCAGCACGTCGGAGCCGACCGGGCGGTTGCGGGTCGACCTGCCGAGCCGTATCGGCCGCCTGATCGTGGCGCCGGCCCTGCCTGAATTTCTCGGCCGTTTTCCCGGCATCGACATCGATCTCGGCATGACCGACCGGGCGGTGCACCTGATCGAGGAGAGCGTCGACTGTGCGCTGCGCGTCGGGCCGCTTGCCGATTCCGGCCTGATCGCCCGGCCGTTCGGCGCGTTGCGGCTGATCAATGTCGCAAGCCCCGACTACATCGCCCGCCACGGAACGCCAGCGACGCCCGCCGACCTCAAGGATCATTTTGCGGTCAACTACGCCTCGCCCTCAAGCGGGCGGGTCGAGGACTGGGAGTGGATCGAGGCGGGCGAGGTGCGCCAGGTTACGGTCCCCGGCCGGGTCAGCGTCAACAGCGCCGAAGGCAGCATCGCCTGCTGTCTTGCCGGCCTTGGACTCATCCAGATCCCCGCCTTCGACGTGATCAACCACTTGCGCGACGGACGGCTCGTGGAGGTGATGCCTGCCCATTGCGCAGCCCCGATGCCGATGGCGCTGCTTTATCCCCACCGCCAGCATCTGTCGCGCCGGCTCAAGGTGTTTGCGGATTGGCTGGAAGGGCTGATGCGGGGGATCGTTGCGGCCTGACGGGGGCGCAGCGATGCCGGCGCGCCCGTCGGACACCGGCTCACATCCTGGCGTCTTCTCGCTCGCGTGTTCTAGCTGACCGTCTGATTGCAGCGCCGTCCGGTCCACGGCAGGAACTGCGAGCCGCCGGCGTTCCATTTGCCGGAAAATTCCGAGAAATCTGGCGTGAAGGTAACGAGCAACTGACCGTAGCCGTATTTGTCGCGCCACATGAAGGTTCGGGTGAGATCGCTGCCATCGCCGTCGTCACTGGTTTCGGCAAGCTCTCCGTCGACGGGCTCGCCCTGATCGGAGAACACGTATTTGCCGATGACCGTGCCGCCGGCATCAGTCTCGAAGCGGGTTTGCGCTTCCGAAAGAATGCCGGCGGAGGAGAGTTGGCCGCAATAGGTTCCTGAAGGTGCACGGCTCGTCTCGCCGGCCATTGCCCCGGAGGCGAACGCGGCCGCAATCAGGAATGCGGCGGTCGATGAACGGCTTGCTGTCAAGGCGGCCTCTTTTGCCGTGTCGCTGCGGTTTCTCGCGATCGCCCAAGGGGCCTGTCGCGATGGCTGCTGCCATGGGCCAGCATTCGCCACGCAAAATCAAGGCCGTCGAGACGCGTTGCCGCCGCCTAGTTTTCCTGAACCGAAACGCCGTCCTGGCCGATCTTGATCTCGACCCCCGGCTTCGTCTCCTCCTGGTAGACGTAGAGGCCGAGCCCGGCAAGGGCGATGGCGAGCAGGGCGATGACGAGATAGAGGCCGTTTCGGTTCATTCAGAACTCCTGTGTTCGGTTTGCCAGAGGGAACTAGGAGCTTGCGCAGGAAAGACAATGGGATAGCGCGCTTGAAACGCACGCCGCGCGGACGCGGCACGCGCCGAGGACAGCCGGCCTTGCGGCTGCTTGGAGGAACGAGTGTGATTTTTCCGGCGGAGCCGATGCTGTTTGGAGCGGGATTGGTCTCCCAATCCCGCTCCATTCCTGCGGCCGGCGATCACTCAGCTTGCGTCAAAACCTGCATGGTATCTTACGCGTCCTGAGGGCATCGGGCCGCTGAATGCGCGCGCCATGAAGTATTCGGCCGGAACCCCTTCGAAGCGCAGGGCGGCGTGGTTTTCGAAGCCGAAGCGTTTGTAATAGCCGGGGTCGCCGAGGACGACGCATCCTCTTGCGCCAGTCCTTGCCAGGCGCTCGAGGCCCTCGCGGATCAGCCTGCCGCCGATGCCGCTTTTCTGGCGGTCGGGCCTGACGGAGACCGGGCCGAGCCCGTACCAGCCGTTCTCCTCGCCGTCGATCGTGATCGGCGAGAAGGCGACGTGGCCGACGATTTCATCGTGGTCGAGAGCGACCAGTGAGATCGTCAAGGCGCCGGCGTCGCGCAGGGCGTCGACGATTTCGGCCTCGGTCTGGCTGCTAAACGCCATCGGGGCGAAGGCGGCCTTGGTTGTTGCTCGGATGGTTGGGATGTCCGTCGCTTGTTCGGGACGAATGTGGATGTTGGTCATGGAAGAACCTGTTCTTGAACCCTGGTCGCGCGCCATCGGCCGCGAACGAGAAATATCGTCCGGTGACGGCACGGTTGGACGTCTCGATCGATCGAGACGTTAGTGGGTGAGAACAAGCTCCAGCATCGACAATTCCTCAGCTATCAAGGAAGGGAAGCGCGGGTATAGGATCAAGTGCTCCCGATCGTCAACCGTCCACAAGGAACGAAGGCTCAAGCCCGCTGTCTTGGGCGATGGACGTGCGACAGGGAGAGGGAAGTCGCAGATGCCGCGGGCATACCGGGCCGCCCGGCGGCGTTTGCGCCACGATTACGGATCCGATGCCCGTCCGCCTCAGCGCAGCCCGCGAAACGCCGCTTGGACCTCGCTGCTGTAAAGCTCCGGCTCCTCGCAGGCGGCGAAGTGGCCATCCTTGTCGACGCGATTGCAATAGACGAGGTGCGCCAGTCGTAGCCGTGCTGCCAGCAGAGGGCGAGCGGCCGCAGCTTTTCAAGCTGGCCCCCCTGGGAGCGGTCGCTGACCGTTTCCGCGTCGGGCCAGCGCGTTGCCGCAAGCCGGGCGCGCAGATCGTCAAGCGCAGCTTCCGGAATGGCGATGCGGAAAGGCCGGATGGCATCCGCCGCGGGGGCGGCGGCGGATGCCTTCGCAGTGGCGGCGGCCGGGAAAAGGACACCTGCTGCGGCCGCCGCCGCCCCAGCCAGAAGCAGGGCACAGCGGGAAAGCATGGGGACCAGGCTTGCCTCGCGGGTGGAGCCGCTCCTGGGCTGGGAATTCGTTGCCATGATCGTTCGCCTTACTTGACCGGCGCCAGCAGCGGCTCGCCCTTGCGCACCACATAGGTCGCAAGTTCGGACGCCTTGACGCTGCCGACATTGGCGGCGACATGGGCGAGACCTGCCGGAATGAACAGGCTCTCGCCGGCCTTCAGCGTCACGGGCTTACGGCCCTCGAGCCGGTATTCGAGCACGCCTTGAAGCACATAGGCGACCTCTTCGCCCGGGTGGTTGTGCTTGATGGAGACGGCGCCCGGCGCGATATCGACGCGTGCCTGCACCACCTCGCGGCCGGGCGCTTCGATATCCTGCTGAATGAGATCCGTGCGCTCGACGCCCGGCTGTTGCGCGTTTGCGGGGGCAATGACGCTGCCGAGAAGCAGAAGCGTGACCGCCATGGTGCGGGTGGTGTGCATCAGATCGTCCTTTCGGTTCCGGCTGTGTTTCGTCTGGGCGACATTTGAGCCGAGAACTGCACCGGGGATGTGTCCGGCGACAGGGAGATTTGTATCTTCTTGTTTCAGCGGGACATCCCGTAGGACGGGGCGAGTGGCGCGCTGATCGTGGACCAGCGGATGTCAAAGGCAACGAAGCGGAGGGGCTCGTTCACGAACCTGCACCTGTTCAGTGGGCGCGGGTTGATTTTACGCTAATTGAGGCAAATAACGGGAACGACAACGATCGGTTGAATGCGGATGGTGGCCTCGATGACGGTGCTTGCAAGTCTCTATCGAAATACGTTCGACATGGATCCTTCAGACACCGACGCCGCCGAATTCTTCTCGAGCGTGATCAAGCTGGTCACGGGCTTCTGGGCCGTCGAGTTCGTCATAACCGGCTTGCTCTGGGTGATGCTCGGCGTCAATCCGGTCGACTATGCCCCCGTCAAACTGGCGGTCTCGCTCGTCTGCGTGCTGATCACGCTGGTGATTTCCCATATCGTGGCGATGATGCGGGCAAAAAACATCGCAGCTCAGGTGTTCGTGTCGGCCGTGTTGTCCGTTCTGGCATCGGCGGCTGCAACCACCGTCGATTATCAGCTGTTCGCCTATGCGAAGCCCGCCGTCGGCGTCGAATATACGCTCGAGAACGTTTGCTACACGCTGTTTTACGGCGTGTCCCTGTTCTTTGGCTGGTCCTGCTTTTTCATCGCCTACATGTACAACCTGAAGGTCCGCGCGCAGGAGCGCCGGCTGGCGATCTCGCGCGAAGAGGCGCTGGCAGCCAAGATGCAGGCGCTCTACTACCAGATCAATCCACACTTCCTGTTCAACACGCTGAACGCCATCGTCGGCCTGATCGAGGAGGGCGCTTCGTCACAGGCGAGCCGGGTGGTGATTTCGCTTTCGTCGTTCCTGCGCAAGACGCTGGAGATGGACCCGTTGCGGGATCTGGCGCTGTCGGAAGAGCTGGCGCTGCAATCGGAGTATCTGGCGATCGAGAAGGAGCGCTTCTCCGATCGCATCAGCGTCACGCTCGACGTTCCCGAGGAACTGAGGGCGGCACTGGTGCCGAGCCTGATCCTGCAGCCACTCATCGAGAATGCCGTCAAGCATGGGCTTGGGCGCTCAACCGGCGATCTCAAGATCACGATCAGCGCGTCGCAGGACGAAAAGCGGCTGCAGCTTTCGGTCGACAACGTGTCGGAGGCCGGCGAGACCTTTTCCGCGGGGAGCCGACCCGGCCTTGGCGTCGGGCTCGCCAATGTCGAAGAGCGCGTCAAGGCTCGCTTCCCGGAGGGCGGCTCGCTTATCGCAGGACCGGTCTCGGAGGCCCATTTTCGTGCCACGCTCACCATGCCGTTGCAGACGCCTGCCGCCGACCGACGTCCCCATGCCGCCAGCGAGGTGCTCGTGACGTGAGGGCTCGGGGCGCGAGGGTTGGGCGCGGTGGCTGAGAGCGAGGGTTGCAGAGGTCAGCCTGCCGGAGGCGGGCGCCGGCGGCTGACGCGCGCCCGGAGGCGCGCGCGGGGCAGATGCGGCTTTCGCTCAGACGTGGCGCGTCAGGCCGCCATCCACCTTCAGGTTCTGGCCGGTGATGTAGCCCGCACCTTCCGAGGCGAGGAAGGCGACGGTGGCGGCGACTTCGGCGCTGGTGCCGTAGCGCTTCATCGGCACGGCGTCGCGGCGCTCTTCGGTCGCCGGCAGGCTGTCGATCCAGCCGGGCAGCACGTTGTTCATGCGCACATTGTCGGCCGCATAGGTGTCGGCAAAGATCTTGGTGTAGGCGGCAAGGCCGGCGCGGAAGACGGCCGAGGTCGGGAACATCGCCGACGGCTCGAAGGCCCAGGCGGTGGAGATGTTGACGATCGAACCGGACTTCTGTTTCTGCATGATCGGGGCGACGAGGCGGACCGGGCGGATGACGTTCATCAGATAGACGTCGAGCCCGGTATGCCACTGCTCGTCTGATATTTCGAGGATCTGGGCGCGCGGGCCGTGGCCGGCGCTGTTGACGAGAACATCGATCCGACCCCATTTTTCCACCGTCGCATCGACCAGGCGCTTCAGGTCGTCGTTCGACTGGTTGGAGCCGGTCACGCCGATGCCGCCGAGCTCGGCGGCCAGCGCTTCGCCCTTGCCGGACGAGGAGAGGATCGCGACCTTGAAGCCGTCGGCCGCAAGGCGTCTCGCGCTCTCGGCGCCCATGCCCGAGCCGCCGGCGGTGACAATTGCAACTTTTTCTACTGCCATGGTTTCATCCTCTGATCGGATCGACGGGTGCCGATTGTGTTGCGGTTGCGATTGAAATAGCATCTGAACGGCAGGACGACGAACGAGTTTCGCTTTCGAATGACAGTAGAAAAACTATCGGATGAGTGACGCACCCGGACGACTGCCATCGCTGAATGGCGTCAGAGTATTCGAAGTGGCGGCGCGGCACCTGAATTTTCGCCTGGCGGCCGAGGAACTCGGCGTGACGCAAGGGGCTGTCGCCCAGCAGGTGCGCGGGCTCGAGGCCGAGCTCGGGGTCAAGCTGTTCGAGCGGCTGCCGCGCATGCTGGCTTTAACCGGCGAGGGGCGCGCCTATATCGCCGATATCAGGCGCGCACTCGAGATCATCGCGCGGGCGACCGATGGGCTGAAGCCGCAGCCGGTCCGGCTGACGATCAGCACGACGCCGTCCTTCGCCTCCAAATGGCTGATCCCGCGGCTGCCGGATTTCACCGCGCGGCATCGCGATCTCGACCTGCACATCCTGGCGACCGACCGCATGTCGAATTTCCAGGCCGATGGCGTCCACCTAGCGGTGCGCTACGGTCGACCGTCCTTCGGGGCAGGGCTTGCGGTCGAGCTTTTGTTCGAACAGGAGACCATCGCGGTCTGCAGCCCGAGGCTGATGCGGGATGAAACGGTGCCGAAGACGGCGGCCGAGCTTGCCGATTACACACTGCTGCACGACGCGCATAATTTCTGGCCCGAATTCATCGAGCGGCATTTCGGGGAAGACCGGCAGGCCACGTTCAAGGGCATCAGCTTCAACCAGACCTCGCACGCGATCGAGGCGGCGATCGCCGGGCAGGGGATCGTTCTCGCCAACAGCAATTTCGTGGCACAGGACATCGCCGAGGGACGGCTTGTCCGCATTTTCGAAGCGGCGATGCCCGGGCCGTCGGATTTCTATCTCGTCTGGCCACGCTACCGCAAATCAGACGGGCTTCAGACCGTGATCACCTGGTTGAGTGAGGAGGCAAAAAGGGAACGCGAGCGCAGCCTGCCGTGATTGAGGCAGCGCCCTGACCCCGTCCTGCTTGCGCGCATGCGGGGCCCATCCTGCCGTCTCCGGCGACCGGAAGGGCAGGATGGGCCTGAACTGCGCCGATCGTTCCTACTTGCAGCCCTTCGCCTTCAGCGAGGACTCGATCGCCGTTACCTTGCCCTTAGACACGGCAACCTGGCCCTCCTTGTCGCCGCCGAACGTGCTCGACATCGGCACGCCGATCAGGAATACGCCCATGGCGTCTCCGGTCGCCGCGTCGTGCTGTTGCTTGGAGAGGCTTGCCAGTGTGCTCTGTTCCCTTGCGAGTTCCTGTGCGAGGCCGTGGCAGCTCTGGTTGGAATACGCGGCCATCGGGATATCGACGGGCACGATTGCGTCCGGACGTTTGGCGCAAGCAGAAACAGCCAGCGCAGCGGCCAGCACGACATAACGGATTTTCATTTTTCCCCTCAGTTTTTACTGAAACACCCCGTCAGAACGTAAGCACGTCCTGACGGTCGAGGGAAGATTCTGCTACGCAAGGTTGCTTCTTTGGTGTCGCAATCCACGGTTATTTGAGGGCGAGTGACCTCTAGCGACGCAGGGCTGTGTCCAGCCGGTGGAGCAGGGCGTGAAAGGCACCTTTGCTCGGCTTTCGCGCCGGCATCTTCCGGACGATCCGGCGGAGTTCGGGTGAGGCGGCAGCGATCGCCCGCTGCAACTCCGTTTCCGTGACTTCGGCTTTGTTGCCGGCACCAAGCGAAAGCGCCTGAACCGCATAGGCTGCAGGCGCAAGCACGTGATTGATCTGGTGTGGCGTCTCGATCGGATGGGTGTAGGCCGCGCCGGCGGCGGCAGAGGCTGAACGGGCCGCGGCCCTGGCGGCGGGATCGTCGATCTGGCGGGCGGCGGCCTGCGCGTCCCAGGCGGCCTTGCGCAATTGCGCGCTACGGACGCCACCCTCGGCAAAGGCGCGGATGGCCGCGATCGCTGCGCGCGGTCGAAGGTCAGCGGGCGCCGCGCCCTCGAAAATCGGCAGGGCCCGCTCGGCCGAGAGGGCCGCCCACAGCGCGATGTGGCGCAGGTCGTCTTCGGTGATGAGCGGCGGAGCGGGCGTCGTGTCCATGGCCGAGGGTTTTGGCATGGAAGGCCGGCGCGCCGCAATCGGCGCGAGGCCGTCGGCCGGATTGGTGGCGCTTGCGGCGACGCGCAACATTTCTATTGTGCGTTGGCAATAGCGAAAGACCAGACGAAGCGGATGTCGATGCCTACCGAAATTGCAGTTCCAAAATATGCCGCGCTCGAAAACGAGCGGCGCTTCCTCGTCGAGCGCTGCCCCGATCTCTCGAAACGTGACTATCGGACGATCGAGGACCTCTATGTGACCGGGAGCCGGCTCAGGGCGCGGGCGATCCGCTACATCGACGGCCGTCCGCCCGCGTTCAAGTTCTGCAAGAAATATCCGTCGGAAAGCGCAATTTCCGCTCCGATCGTCAACATCTACCTGACCGCAGAAGAGTATGGACTGCTGTCGCAGCTGCCGGGAAAAACGCTTTCCAAACGCCGCTATCGCCTCGACTTCGGGGGAATCCTCTGCGGCATCGATGTGTTCGAGGGCGAACTTTCCGGGCTGGTGCTGTCCGAAATCGAAGCCGCTTCGGCCGAAGCGCTGATGGCCCTGGCGCCGCCACCCTGGAGCGGCCTGGAGGTCACCGACGACGCCTTTTTCCGCGGCGCACATCTCGCAGGTCTCAGCGCTGCGGAGCTTCAGGTGAAGCTCTCGCTGCTGCGGCGCTGATCGGCAAGCCCAATCGCCGAAACGCGCCGCGCCTGCCGAGATCGACGAACGACTGCTTAGGGCCCAAAGGAGCCATCGCTCCGCATTGGCAGGCGGGTCAGGCCGGTATCGAACGGTCGGGAATAGTAGGACGGCCGGCGTAATCTCGCGGCAGCAACGTGACGTCAATCGGTCGCCCGACCCCGTTCCAAAGATAACGGCAGTCGCGTCCTCCACGCCTTGTGGCAGACCAAGGACATATAGTCCAACCCCAACTTAACATAAAAATGGTAGCGGCCGCTTTGCGCCAAGAGGAAACTCTCGCGCAAAGCCGGATAAATCACCGCCTTGGAGCCGATGGCCGACCGTCCGCTGCCAGGACACCCAATGCGAAAAGCTGACATCGGAGCTCTTGCCGCCGAGGTCCGTGATTGGCCTTGAGCGTCAGTGCCTTGAGCACGAGCGGACCAACAGACATCAAAAGGCTGTAGAGGACCGGAAGGACGGCACGGGCAATCATCAATCTGCGCCTGATGACGTGCCGCATTCCCACTCAGCGCTCCCAGCCCGGTTCGAACGGGAAGCGCTCCTGCCAGATGGCCGCAAGTCTGGTGTCGGTGTCGATGCGGCGTACTGCGTCGGCAAGCCCGGGTGCGACTTCATAGAAGCGCCGCCGGCCGGGTGACCAGCGCGATGCCGTGGCCACGTAAAGATCGAGAACCGACAGTTCGTCGCCGAGCAGATGCGTGCCCGGGCGCAGCTGTGCGCCCATCTCACCCCAGCAACAGGCGATGCGGTCGTAGATGCGTGCCTTGACGGCGACGTGGTCCGCTCCTTCTTTTACGACCCGCGCCGGGTTGTCGGCGATCCAGTAGAGCGCGTAGATCGCCGACGACACGAAGGTCATCCATTTGAGGAATGCCGGCCGCGCCGCATCGCCCAAGGGCGGTGCGAGGCGGGCGTCCGGATAGGTATCGGCAAGCCAGATCAGGATGGCCGCACTTTCAGTCATGACCTCGCCCGTCGGCAGGGTGAGGGCCGGGACCTGGCGCAAGGGATTGATGCGGGCGAGCCTGTCGGCCTGCGCCTGCCCCTCCCAGGGCGCGTGATCTTCCACACGGTATGGCAAATCGAGCAGGCTCAAGGTTGCCTCGATCGGAACCGATCCCGAGCCCGATGCTCCGTAGACGACAAATGGCGCGGCCATTGTTGCTTTTCTCCCTGCGAACGAACCGGCGCTTGGGCCGTCGATACGACCCGACAAAGGGTCCAGAATCGATGAGCGCGAACGCTTCCGTTTCCTGTTTGCAGTCGCTTAGACCCCGGAACTGGCGCTACAATCAAGTGCTTGACGTGCAAGAAATGCGCCGCCGCAAAGCCCGGTTGCAGGCTTGGGGCGGCCGGGAAAAAGCGCCGGATCGCGCGCGCCGCGCTGCCTTCCTTTTGAGCCAAACCTGAGCGCCAGGAACCATAGCCATGTCGCCATCGACCGCCGCATCGTCGACACTGGAACGCGCCAGCCTGCTGAAGGCCGCGCAGGATCGGCTCCTGCGGGCGGAGTGGTCGCGGGAGCGGCTGCTGTCGTTCCAGCGCAATGCGCTGCAACAGGCCCTGCGGCACGCGGTCGAGGCGTCGGCCTGGTACCGCGACACGCTTGGCGATAACGTCGCGCGCGGCGCGCCGCTCGAAGACCTGCCGGTGCTGACGAAGCGGCAGCTGATGGAGAATTTCAACGCGATCGTCACCGACGCGCGGCTGAGCCGGCAACGGGTCGAGCAGCATCTCGACGGCGAGGACGCCCGGTCGCTGCTCCTTGGGGAATACCGGGCCTTTGCGACCGGAGGGACGACCGGCGAACGCGGGATCGCCGTCTATGACCATCCAGCCTGGCTTTCGGCGATCGCCAACATGATGCGCTTCCAGGCGATCGTCGGCATCGACGAGACGACCCGCAGCATTGCGATCTTCGCCTCGTCACCGGTGCATATTTCCTACCATATCGGCGTGGAGCTGCGTGCGCTCAGGCCGCCGGCGCCGCGCTTCAACGTGCTCATGCCGATCGAAGAGATCGTCGAGGGCCTGAACCTCAACCAGCCCGAGGTGATCTCGACCTATCCGTCCTTCCTGCGGGTGCTGGCAGGCGAACAGCAGGCGGGACGGCTGAGGATCAAGCCACGGCTCTTCCGCACCAGCGCAGAAACGCTCGGCGAAGAACTGCGCGCGCTGGCCGCCGACACCTGGCAGGCGGCGATCGCCGACAGTTATGTCTGCACCGAGGCCGGACCCATGGGCCACGAGTGCATCTTCGGCGACGGGCTGCATCTCGCCGAAGACAGCTTCGTCTTCGAGGTGGTGGACGAGAACAATCGCCCGGTGCCCGATGGCGTCGAGGGGGCCAAGCTGCTGGTCACCACGCTGACCAACGGCACCCTGCCGCTGGTGCGCTATGAAATCTCAGACGTCGTGGCGATGGCGACGGAGCCTTGTCCCTGCGGGCTGCCATTCTGGCGGATCGGGTCGATCGCCGGGCGCAGGGAAGAGACGCTGCGTCTGCGGGCGCGCGTCGGCGGGCTCGTCAACATCCATGCGCACCGGCTGCGCTCGCCGCTGACGGGAGCCGCGGGCGTGCGGCAATTCCAGTTCGTGCAATTGCCCGACGGGCTGGAAATCACCATCGCGGTGTTTGAAGGCGTGGATGCCGCCGCCGTCAGCACCGACGTGGACGCAGCCGTGAGGGCGGCGCTCGATGCGGCGGGCGCGGCACCGGGCGGCGTGCGGGTGCGGCTGGTGGAGGCCATCGAGCGAACTGGTTCGGGCGCGAAGCAGAAACTGGTTGTCGCTTCGCCTGACATCCTTTAGCCAGCACCGGCGACAGAAGCACGCGAGGGCCGGGAGAGCCCGATCACCACCGCCCGAGGCGCTTGTTCTGTCGGCGGCGCCGTTGTTCTTCCATCGGACGACTGCAATTGCGTATAGTGTCGATTGGCCGGCGGCCGGCCGATAGGACGCTGCCTGCCACAGCCGCTGCTGCCACACGGAGTTCCAGAGATTGAGCGTTGCCTTCACCAAGGAAGAAAGTGCCGAAACCGCCGCCGAAACCCTTTTGCCGGATCGTGCCGTCTCGCCGCATCCGAACCTCGTGACCGGGGCGGGGCTGAAGGCGCTGGAGGCGCAGATGGAGGAGGCGCGGGCGGCCTATGAGGCGGCCACGTCGATCGAGGACGTGAACGAGAAGCGTCGCCAGCAGGCCGGCCCTTTGCGCGACGCGCGTTATCTTTCCGAGCGCATCCGGACGGCGCAGCTGATGCCGGAGCCGGTGTCAACCGATGTCGTCTCCTTCGGCAGCACCGTCACCTTCAGCCGCGATGACGGGCGGGTTCAGACCTACCGCATCGTCGGCGAGGACGAGGCCGACCCCAAGGCCGGGTCGATTTCCTATGTTTCACCGGTGGCGCGTTTCCTCTCGGGCAAGGGCGTCGGCGACGTGGTCACGGTCGGTGGCCAGGAACTGGAAATCATCGCGATCGCTTAAGGGGGCGCGCCTCCGGGTCTGCCTACTCTACCGCCATGTCCCGGGATACCCAACCTTTCGGATAGCTATCTTCGCGGCGAATGGTGTCGTATACGATTAAATCGCACTGTATTGACATTCGCCCACTCAGGGATTTATATCGCATCCGATTAATTCGAAATGCGGCAAGCCGCGGCGTGACGGTGCGCCAAGGCGCATTCCGGCCCCTCAGGTGGCCGGACGCAAGGTCAGGGATCAGTCCGTCGACTGGAGAAAGCTGATGCAGATGAACCACAATCTCCGCCGCGCACCGGCCTATAACGAGTTTTCGCGCGTGCTCGACCCCAGCGTCTACGAGCCGCTGCCCGGCGACTGGCTGATCGGCATCACCGATATCGTCGATTCAACCGGGGCGATCCACAATGGGCGTTACGAGGACGTCAATTTCGCCGGGGCCTCGGCGATCGCGGCGATCGGCAATGCCTGGGGCAAGTTCGATTTTCCCTTTGTCTTTCGCGGTGACGGCGCGGCGTTTGCCCTGCCTCCCGAAGGGCAGGAAATGGCCACGACGGCGCTCCGGCAATTGGCGGCGTTCGTGAAGGCGCGGTTCGGGCTTGATCTTCGCGCCGGCCTGCTGACGGTCGACAGCATCCGTCAGGGCGGACAGGACGTGCGGATCGCACGCTACGCCGCCTCCAAGGATGCGACCTACGCGATGTTTTCAGGCGGCGGGCTCAAATGGGCGGAGCGGCAACTGAAAGAGGGGCTCCATCAGCTTGACCCGGCAACCGACGGGGCCGAGCCCGATCTGACGGGACTTGCCTGCGAATGGCGGCCGTTTGCGAGACGTCACGGGCAGATCCTGTCGCTTCTGGCCGAGCCGACGGAGACGGTGAGGCCGGAGCGTTTTGTGGCGCTGGCAAGAGAGGTGATCGCCGTCTTCGACGAAGGTCCGCGCCACGCGCATCCGCTGCCGGACCGGATGGGACTGCCGAAGGACCCGCGCGTCACCCTCGAGCCCGAGCGCTGGGCGGGGGTCGCCGCCAATTCGGATTTCCGCAAGTACGACGACGGTCTCAGGCTGACGGTCGATTGCACGGTCGAGCAGATCGACCGGGTGGAGGCGATGCTGACCCGGGCAAGGGAGCAGGGCGAGGTCAAGTTCGGCCTGCACCGGCAGAGCCACGCGCTGATGACCTGCCTGGTGCCGTCGGCCGAACCCGACGCTCACCTGCACTTTCTCGACGGCATGGACGGTGGCTATGCCAAGGCGGCCGAGATGATGGAGCCGCAGAAGCGTGCCGCGGGCGTCGCCGCCTGACGGGTCACGCCGGAACGTAGGTGAGCCGGATCACGCTCTCGTCGATCACGTCGTTGGCGACCAGTCTGACCGGCGGCCGGGCGCCGGCGAAGAACGGAGCGCCGTGGCCGAGCACGACCGGGTGGAGATAGAGGCGGTATTCGTCGATCAGGCCAAGGTCGGTCAGGCCCTGGGCGAGCTTCGGCCCGGACACCGTGATATCCCCCGTGCGCTCGGTCTTCAGGCTGCGAACGAAAGTCTCAAGGTCGCCCGTCACAAGGGTGGCGTTGGGGCCGACCGATGTCAGCGAACGCGACACGACCCATTTCGGCAGCTTGCGCCACGCATCGGCGAACTCTTGAAGCTCCGGGGTCCAATCGGGCTGGTCGTCGTCGAAATAGCGCATGATTTCATACATGCGGCGGCCGTAGAGGCTGCCGCTCAGCCCCTTTACGTGCTCTATCCAGTGGCGAAAGAGCACCGGCCCCGGTGCAAAACGCTCATGGTCGACATAGCCGTCGAGCGACAGGTTCATGCCGAAGACGATCCTTGCCATGCTGACACACCTCCATCGCCGGAGGGCGGAGGATAGCAAAGGCCGTCCGCACGCGGAAGTATGGCTACTTCTTCGGCGCCCCGGATTGCATCGAGGCAAGCAGGTTGTCGCGCAAGGTCGCGACCGATTGCTGCACCGTTCCGAAATCGTCGCCGAGCCCGGTTGCCTCGACGAGCGCCGAGCCCGGCTCGGCATCGACGAGGCTGCGGCCCGCCGGCGTCAGCGTCAGGCGAACCTGGCGTTCATCGGCGGGATCGCGCCGGCGCTTGAGGTAGCCGTCGGCCTCGAGCTTCTTCAGGATCGGGGTCAGCGTGTTCGATTCCAGGAAGAGCTTTTCGCCGAGCATGCCGACCGTCTGACCGTCTTCTTCGGACAGCGCCACCAGCGTCACGTATTGCGTATAGGTGAGGCCGAGCTTGTCGAGCAGCGGCTTGTAGGCGCGGCCGAAGGCGAGGTTGGCCGAATAGATGGCGAAGCAAAGGAAGTTCGAGAGCTTCTTGCCATCCTTTTCGGCGGTGTCAGGGCCGTTCGTCGTCGTGGTGGTTGGCATGGGTCACCTTTTTTTTCGTTTCCGTATCTGCACTTAATATAAATCGTATCCGATTAGATCGCAATGGTATTGACGCTCCATTCGTCATCACGTATATACATCGCATCCGAATAAATCGGATCCGATAAAAATCTGAACAGAGAGGAAATGACATGACCGAGAAGCTTCTTTTCACTGGCAAGACCCACAACACCGGCGGCCGCGATGGCGGCACGGTCAGCCAGGACGGCACGCTGGAACTCAAGCTGTCGCAGCCGCATCCGGCGGCCGAAAATCTCTTCGGCGCCGCCTGGTCGGCCTGTTACATCGGCGCGATCGAGCTTGCCGCGCAGCAGCGCAAGGTGAAGCTGCCGGCCGGACCCGAGGTCGACACCGAGATCGATCTCAACGTCAACGACGGCTCCTTCTTCCTGCGCGCCCGTCTGAACGTGCGCCTTGACGGGCTTGACCGCGACGTCGCCGAGGAGATCATCCACGCCGCCCACGAGATTTGCCCTTACTCCAAGGCGACCCGCGGCAATATCGACGTCGAGACGACGTTGCTCTGATCTCTCGGAAAACCTCGAGATCATCGGGATGTGCCGGCGCTGGATTTTCAGCCATGGCGCATCCCGATCGCTGTTGCGCGCTCCTTGAACGATGGATTTGTGCCGCCACGTCTTCTTGACAATCCCTCGGGACTGTTCGAAGTTTGCGCCATGATCTGCCGCCGCACCAAACTTTCGACCGTGAAAAAAGCCCCGTTCCCGGGGCTGTCGGTCGTTGCGCGCAGAATCTAGCAAGCACACGGATCAGATCGACCCCCGCCGGTTCGGACGGGGTTTTCGCTTGCGCTCCGTCTCCGGTCTTTTTTGAAGGAGATGGACTTTCATGGACAACACGACTTCGACGCTCGGCGGCCTCTGGCTGCCGCTGATCACGCCGTTTCGCGACGGGGTGCTCGACGAGCGGTCGCTGCGCCGGCTGGTCACGCACTATGCCGCACAGCCGATCGACGGCTTCATCCTGGGCGCGACCACCGGGGAGGGCATGGCGCTTGAAGACGCGGAATGCGAGCGGCTGGTGGCCGTCGCCAACGACGCCTTGCGTGCGGCGGGCAGGGCGATGCCCGTCTATTTCGGGCTTTCCGGCAGCGACACGGCAAAGACGGTGAAGGCGCTGCAGCGCACGGCGGAATGGGACGTCAGCGGATACCTTATCGCCTGCCCCTATTACACGCGGCCGTCGCAGCGCGGGCTGTTCGCGCATTTCTCTGTGCTTGCCGACGCCACCGACCGGCCGATCCTGATCTACAACATTCCCTACCGGACCGGCGTGAACCTTGGCAACGAGACGATGCTGCAGCTGGCGGAACGCAGAAACATCGTCGGCGTCAAGGATTGTTCGGCCGATGCGACGCAATCCTTCGATCTCCTGCGCCAGAAGCCCGCCGATTTTGCCGTTTTGACCGGCGAAGATCCTTTGTTCTACACGGCGCTGACCCAAGGGGCCGAGGGCGGGATCACCGCGTCTGCCCATGTGCGCACGCAAGCCTTTGCCGATATCCGCGACCGGCTGATGTCCGGCGACCAGCCGGGCGCGCTCGAGCTCTGGCAGCGTCTTGCCGACCTGCCGCGCCTGCTCTTTGCCGAGCCAAGCCCCGGTCCGGTCAAGCACTGGCTGTGGCGTCAAGGCCTGATCGACAGCCCCGAAATGCGGCTGCCGATGGTGCCGGTGAGCGACGAGCTTGCGGCGCGGATCGATCGCGCGGTGGCGGAAGACATCCGCTGACAGGCCGGCGGCGCTCAGACGCCTTGCCGCGCCAAGGAATGAAGGAAGCGCTTTTCGCGGACGAGCGTTCGCGGAAAGGCTTCGTCCGCCCAGTGTTCGCAACATGGGTTGCAGTTCAGATGTTTCAATCGCAACTTTAGGGTGTATGTCTTAAGGGTGTGCTAACTTCGGTGGAACCGCAGGGCGGCGCGCAGGCGGCGAACGACGGCGCGATGCGCGACTGCCGACCGCTCAAAAATGCGACCTCACGGAAATGTAATTTGGCCGACCTGCGCCCTCGTTGGTATTTTCGCGCCTTCGCATGTACAGGGGAGCGGCTCCTCGGGGCCGATGGTCGCATGCCTTACAACCTCACGGTCAATGGAAAGAGCTATGCCGTCGATGTGGACGGCGATATCCCGCTGCTCTGGGTCCTGCGCGACACGATCGGGCTGACGGGAACCAAGTTCGGCTGCGGCATCGCCATGTGCGGCGCCTGCACGGTGCATGTCGACGGGCTGCCGGTGCGCTCCTGCATCCTGCCGGTCGCTGAGGCGGCGGAAAAGCCGGTCACCACGATCGAGGCGATCGGCGAGACGCCCGAGGGCAAGAAGATACAGGCAGCCTGGCTCGACATCGACGTCGTGCAATGCGGCTACTGTCAATCCGGGCAGATCATGTCTGCCACAGCGCTTCTTGCCGCAAATTCTCAGCCGACGGACGCCGACATCGACGCGGTCATGGCCGGAAACATCTGTCGATGCGGAACCTATCCGCGCATCCGCGCCGCCATCAAACAGGCAGCGAGGGGGTGATCAGATGTCCATGTTCGACAGGACCAATCTTGCCCTATCGCGCCGCAGCCTTCTGATCGGCGCATCGCTGACCGGTGCAGGTCTGGTGATCGGGCTTCGGCCACAGCTCGCCGCCGCGCAATCTCAGACCGGAGCGCAGCCCTTTGCGCCCAACGCCTTCATCCGCATCCCGCCCGAGGGCAAGATTGCCTTCGTGATGCCGGCGGTGGAAATGGGGCAGGGCATCTATACCGCCGTCGCGATGATGCTCGCCGAGGAGCTCGAAGTCGGGCTCGACCAGGTGGTGCTGGAGCACGCGCCTGCCGATCCGAAGCAATATGCCAATCCGCTGCTCGGCGACCAGATCACCGGCGGCTCGCTGTCGGTACGCGGCGTCTACGAGCAGATGCGCAAGGCGGGCGCTTCCGGCCGCATCATGCTCGTCAGCGCGGCGGCGCGCGACTGGGGCGTTTCACCGGATACCTTGAAGGCCGAGGCCGGCCAGGTGGTCGAGACCGGCGGCAGCCGCAAGGCCGCCTATGGCAGCCTGATTGCGGCTGCGGCCAACGAACCCGTCCCGCAGGACGTGCCGCTGAAGTCTGCCTCCAGCTACCGGGTGATCGGCAAGCCTGCCCGCCGGCTCGACAGTCCGGAGAAGGTCAATGGCACCGCAAAATTCGGCATCGATGCGCGCCCCGACGGCGTGTCCTATGCGGCGATCGCCATCTGTCCGCACTTCAACGGCAAGCTCAGCGCAGTCGACGAAAAGCCGGCGCTGGCGGTGAAAGGGGTCAAAAAAGTCGTGCGCATCGAGGAGGCCGTCGCTGTTGTGGCGGACAACACCGGTGCGGCGCGAAAAGGGCTTGCGGCCCTTCAGATCGACTGGGATCCCGGCCCGGGCGGCTCGCTTGCGCAGGCCGAGCTTGAACGGCTGATGGACCAGGCGATCGACGGCAAGGCGCTGCCGCACATCAACGAAGGCGATGTGGCGAAGGCCGAGGCAGCAAGCGGGAAGGTGCACGAATTCATCTACCGGATGCCGATCCTCACCCATTCGGCAATGGAGCCGATGAACTGCACCGTGCATGTGCGTGCCGATGGCTGCGACGTGTGGGTGGGAACGCAGATCATGAGCCGGGCGCGGCAGGCGGCAGCCGATGTCACCGGCCTGCCGCTCGAAAAAGTGGTGGTGCATAATCACCTGCTTGGCGGCGGCTTCGGCCGGCGGCTCGACGTCGACGGCATCATCCTCGCGACCAAGATCGCCAAGCAGGTGGAAGGCCCCGTCAAGGTCACCTGGAGCCGCGAGGAAGACATCCGCCACGACTGCTATCGCTACCTCAACTACAGCCGGGTGACGGCCACGCTCGGGCCTGATGGCTTGCCCCTGTCCTGGCGGCACCGGGTGATCGGCCCCTCGGTCATGGCACGCTGGCTGCCGGCCTTTACCAAGGACGGCGTCGATCTCGACCAGATGGCGGGGGCTGAAACGCCCTATCAGATCCCCAACAAACAGGCCGACTTTGCCCGCCAGGAAGCGCCGGATGGCATGCTCACCGGCAACTGGCGCGGGGTGGGCGCGACGCGCAACATCCCGCCGGTCGAATGCGGCATCGACGAACTGGCCGGTATCGCCGGCATCGACCCTCTCGAGTATCGCCGCCGGCTGCTTCCCCACAAACCAAGGCTGCTCGCCGCACTCAACCTGGCGGCCGAAAAGGCCGGCTGGGCGACGCCGCTGCCGAAGGGCAAGGGCAGAGGCATCGCGCTTGCGGAGGATTTCGGCAGCTTTGCCGCGATGATCGCTGAGGTCAGCATCGGTGACGACGGCAAGTTCAAGACCGACCGCATCGTCTGCGCCGTCGACTGCGGCCAGGTGATCAATCCAGATACGGTGGAGGCGCAGATCCAGAGCGGCGTCATCTATGGCCTGAGTGCCGCACTTTACGGCCGCATCACCGTTGAAAACGGTGCGGTGGTCGAGGGCAATTTCGACGACGCGCCGGTGGTGCGCATCAACGAGACGCCGCCGATCGAGGTTCATATCGTGCCGAGCACCGAGCCACCCGGCGGCATCGGCGAAGTCGGCACGCCCGGGGTGGCGCCGTCGCTGGTCAACGCGATTTCCGCGGCGACCGGCAAGCGGCTTCGAACCTGGCCGATCGACCAGAGCGACTTGAGGAGGGTGTGACCATGAACAAGCGCACCCTCATCCTGCCGCTGGCGGCCGTCCTTGCCGCAGCCGGCCTCGTCGCCGGTTTCGACCCGATCCGCAGTCATGCCGAAACCTCCGGCGGCGCGTTGAAGCCTGTCTCCGAGTTCGCGTCGATCACAGACGCAGCCGCCCGCTCGAAGGCGATCTTTGCCGAGGCGAGCCGGGTGCTGACCCATCCGCGCTGCATCAACTGCCATCCGGCGACGCGCAGCCCGACACAAGGGGAGGACATGCACCCGCATGTGCCGCTGATGATCGCGGCCGACAGTTCGATGGGGCCCGCCGGCCTTGCCTGCAGCACCTGCCACGGCCCTGAAAACCGGCCGATCGTCGGCAGCCGGCTGAAGTCCATTCCCGGCAACGCCCATTGGCAGCTTGCGCCCGAAAGCATGGCCTGGCAGGGGCTCAGCGTCAGCCAGATCTGCGCGCAGGTGAAGGACACCGAGCGCAACGGCAACCGCTCGCACGCCGATCTCATCAAGCACATGGGCGAGGATCATCTCGTCGGCTGGGCGTGGCACCCAGGTGAGGGCCGCAGCGCCCCACCGGGCTCGCAACCGGAATTGGCCGCGCTGATTTCCGCCTGGGTGGAGACCGGTGCCGAATGTCCCGACTGAGCACCAGCGCATGTCCGGACTGAGCATCTACACCCTGACGTCGACGGAGGCTCGCGCGGCCGACAACCGCCGCGCGCGCGTGCTCCCCGGTGTTCAGCTTGCGCTCGACCTGCGGTGGCGGCCCCGTTGCCGAAGCAGCAATATTAACTGTTACGTACTTATCCACACGCGGCTGCCATGCTCCTCTTCGGGACGACTTGGTGCGACTTCATCAAAGGCGGGACCGGCCCCGCGTCGCCCAGGGATCACGTGAACCCAGGAGAGACGCAATGACGAGGAACCTTGCCTACCTTGCTGCCGCGACTGCTCTGACCGCAGCCTTATTCGCAACGCCGTCCTTCGCGCAGGAGGGGGCAGCCCCCCCGCTGGTCGAGCAGATCAACAAAGGCAAATGGCTGGATAAGGCCGAAGCCGACAGCCTCATCGACGAGCTCTATTACCAGCGCGCGGTGCACGCCTACATGACCATGCTGCCGGCGCTGAACGTCATCGGCATGCGCGACGGTTCGGAGGCGGCATTCGGCAAGGGTTACAACGTGCTGCCGATCTGGAAGGACCGCATGGATGCGCGCGCCTGGGTGCCGACGCCCAATGCCGACGTGATCTATTCGATGAACTATCTGGACCTGAAGGAAACCGGGCCGCTGGTCATCGCCGCACCGCCGAATGTCATCGGCATGTTCACCGATTTCTTCCAGCGCACCATTACCGATGTCGGCGCGATCGGGCCGGACGAGGCGCGCGGCGGGCTCTATCTCCTGTTGCCGCCCGGTTACGACGGGGAGGTGCCGAAGGGCTACTACACCTTCACGTCCTCGACCTATAACGTCTTCCTGTTCTTCCGCACGGTCATGGGCAAGGGCGATAACGGGCCTGACCCGAAGCCGGCCGTCGCCAATGCCGAGAGGACGCGCATCTATCCGCTGTTTGCGACCGAGAAGGACGCCAGGCCGATGGAGTTTCCGAACGGCTCCGGCAAGCGCATCAACATGATGTACCCGGTCGACAACAGCTACTGGACCAAGCTCAAGGCATTCGTCGACTACGAGCCGGTCTCTGCGATCACGCCTGAGCTTCGCGGCGTTCTTGCTTCGATCGGCATCGTCAAGGGGCAGCCGTTCGAGCCGAGCGCCAAAGAGAAGGAATTGCTGAAAAAGGCAGTCGAGACGGCGCCGAGGATGATCATGGCGCTGCGTCAGAGCGGCCGGTCCGACAAGCGCAATTTCTACTACACCGACCGGCAGTACGAAAACGTCTGGGCCGGCGCCACGGCGGAGTGGTTCCAGGAGAGCTATCTCGACGTGAACCAGCGCGCCGGCTTCTTCCAGGTGGCTTATTCGTCGGCGCCGGCGATGGCCATGCACACGCTCGATTCCGGCTCGAAATATCCGACCGCCGTTCGCGACGCCGACGGCGACTTCCTCGACGGCGGGAAGGCCTACAAGCTGCACCTGCCACCAAACCCGCCGGCCAAGCTCTTCTGGGCGGTGACCGCCTATAACGTCACCGACGGGACGATGGTGGAGACGCCGCAGCTGCTGCCCTCGATCAACGCCTTCAACAAGGTCAAGGCCAACGGCGACGGCTCGGTCGATCTCTATTTCGGACCGAGCAAGCCTGCCGATGCCGACGGCAACAACTGGATCCAGACGGCGCCCAACCGCAACTTCATCGCGACCTTGCGCCTCTATGGCACCGGCACCGAGTTCTACGACCAGACCTGGAAGCCGGACGATCTGGTGAAGGTGAATTAGAGTTTTCAGCGGCGGGCCGCTGATGCGCTTCAACACGTTCAGGGAAGGGAATGAGAGTGACAAAGCAGTCTGACGATCCCTTGGAAAAGACCGGGGCTCTGGAGATGTCCCGGCGCGACATGATGAAGGGCAGTCTCGGAGCCGCTTCGCTGGCGGCGATCGGCGGAGGGGCGGTGGCGCCTGTGGCGCTTACCGCCGCCTCGGTCGCCGCATCCGCCGGTCCGGCGCTCGCCCAGCAGGCGCTGGGGCCGGGGGCGCCGACCCTGCCGGTGACCGGCGTTCACATGCATCCGGGTTATGCCCGCACCATCGCGCAGATGGCCTATGTCTGGGGCTGGCCGATCGTCAACATGCTCAACCGCAAGGCCAGGATTACCGAGGCGCCGAGCCCGGGCCTGCTTGGCGGTATCCTGCCGGCCGCACCGCGCGGCCAGGTGGGCATGCTGCACAACTACATCGAGCCATCGGAAACCTTCGTGACGTGTCCCAACCAGGACGTGGTCTACGGTCTCGGTTTCTTCGAGCTTGACGACGAACCCGTGGTGGCGCAGGTGCCCGATTTCGGCGACCGCTTCTGGGTCTACGCGCTCTATGACGCGCGCACCGACCAGTTCGGCGAGCTCGGCAAGCCCTATGGCACGAAACCTGGCTTCTACCTGCTGGTCGGCCCCGACTGGGACGGGCTGAAGCCGGCCGGGATCAACGACATCATCCGCTCGCCGACCTCGCTTGCCAACGCCATCCCGCGCATCTTCCAGGACGATACCAGTGACGACAACCGCGCCATCCAGCCGCTGATCAACCAGGTGGTGTTCTATCCGCTGAAGGATTTCACCGGCGAGATGAAGACGATCGACTGGGCCAAGCTGATCGACCTGCCGGCACCGCCGGCCGAAGGCGGGGCGGAGGGCGAGACGAAGTGGGTCGTGCCGGAAAAATTCTTCGACCAGTTCGCCGATGCGATCGCGGCGGTCGATCCGCTGCCGGGCGAGGAGGCGCTTTATGCGCAGTTCCGGCTCTTGATCGATGCGACGGCGCGCGACGAGGAACTGAGGCAGATGCTTGTCGACACGGCGATCGAGACCGAGGAAAAGGTCATCGCGCCGTTTTTCGACTGGCAGCGCAACGGGCTTCCGGCCGGCAACGGCTGGAACCGCTCGGTCAACAATGCGCAATGGGGCATCGACTATTTCAACCGTACGGGCACCGCCAAGTCGAACATGTTCGACAACCGGCCGACCGAGACGCAGTATTTCTACACCGATTTCGACGGCACCGGCGACCAGCTGACCGGCGTCAAGCTCTACGAAGTGACCTTTGCACCCGGCGAAGATCCGCCTGTTAACGGCTTCTGGTCGCTGACGCTCTACAACGACAAGCACCTGTTCCACCCCAACGAATACAATCGCTACTCGATCGGCACCAAGACGAAGATGCTGAAGCGCAATGCCGATGGCTCGCTGACGATCTATGTCGGCGCCGAGCGACCGGGCGGCGAGAAGGACAGCAACTGGCTGCCGGCGCCGCACGGGATCTTCTCGCTCTATATCCGCGCCTATTGGGGCAAGGAGGGCATCCTCGACGGCACCTGGCAGCCGCCGACGATTGCGGTGGCGGAGTAGGGGCGATCGTTGCCGGACCTTCCGGTGCCTTTGAGCGACCGTTCACGGCACTGTGACCGGTCAAGCCGGCGTTTTCCCCCCGATGTAACTGTTACGTACTTCCGGCCGGCCCCGATCGCCTCCACGAATTGTGTGATTTTTCTGAAAACCATAAGTTGGAGACTGAGCATATGTTGGACAGCAGCGGTATCAGCAGAGCAGATTTCCTTCGTGGCGTGGCGTCGGCGGGTCTTGCCGTCACCTTCGTCGGCAAACCCGGGCAGGCGGGTGCACAGGACGCGCCACCGGTGCCGCAGACCGGGGCCAAGGCAAAGCCGGCGACCGACGCGACGCTGCAGTACAACGCGATGTATCGCAACGGCCTGCCGTTCGACGATGTCCAGGACTTCGTGGATTCGCGCAAAGGGCTGCTGGCCGCCCTGCCTGATCCCGTCATCATCAAGAACGCCGAAGGTACGCCGGTCTGGGACTTGAGCGTCTACCAGTTTCTTGGCTCGTCCGAGGCGGACGACGCGCCCGACACGGTCAATCCCAGCCTCTGGCGCATGGCCAAGCTCAACATGATCCATGGCCTGTTCGAGGTGGTGGCCGATGGTGTCTATCAGGCACGCGGCTACGACCTGTCGGTCATGAGCATTCTCAAGACCGACACCGGCTATCTGGTGATCGATCCGCTCGTCAGCTCGGAAACCGCGGCGGCCGTGTGGAAGGAGCTGGTCATCCCGAAGCTTGGCGACAAGCCGATCGTCGCGGTGCTCTACACCCATAGCCACGTCGACCATTACGGCGGCGTGCGCGGCCTCGTCAGCCAGGCCGATATCGACGCCGGCAAGGTCAAGATCATCGCGCCCGCCGATTTCACCGAAGCGGCCGTCGGCGAAAACATCATCGCCGGCAACGCCATGAGCCGTCGTGCCAGCTACATGTACGGCAACCTGTTGTCGCGTGGTCCGATGGGGCAGGTCGATGGGGGCCTCGGCAAATCGACATCGTCAGGCGAGATCGGGCTTGCCCTCCCGACGGACTGGGCGACCGAAACCGGACAGAAGATCGTGGTCGACGGTCTCGAACTTCATGTGCTGATGGCGCCGAACTCGGAAGCGCCCTCGGAATTCATGTTCTACATTCCGAAGTACAAGGCCTTCTGTGCTGCGGAAGACGCCTGCCACACGCTGCACAATCTCTATACGCTGCGCGGTGCCAAGGTGCGCGACGGTCTGCTCTGGTCGAAGTACCTGCAGCAGGCGCTCGACATGTTCGGGGGCGAGATGGAGGTGCTGTTTGCATCGCACCACTGGCCGACCTGGGGCAATGAGCGCGTCGTCACCCACATCAAGAAGCAGCGCGACCTGTTCCGCTTCCTGCACGACCAGGTCATGCGCATGGCCAACAGCGGCATGACGCCGAAGGAAATCGGCGAAGTGATCCGGCTGCCCGACACGCTGGCGACCACCTGGGCCTGCCGCAGCTACTACGGCACCGTCTACCACGACGCGGTGGCGCAATATAACCTGCGCCTCGGCTTCTTCGACGGCGTTCCGTCCAACCTGCACCAGCTTCCCCCAACGGAAGCCGGCCGACGTTACGTCGACTTCATGGGCGGCGCCGACAACGTGCTGAGGCAGGCGAAGGTTTCCTTCGACAAGGGCGACTATCGCTGGGTGGCCGAGGTGGTCAACCACGTGGTGTTCTCCGACGCCAACAACGTCGCAGCCAAGCAGCTGCTTGCCGACACCTACGAGCAGCTCGGCTACCAGGCGGAATCCGGCCCCTGGCGCAACTTCTACCTGACGGGCGCACGGGAACTGCGCGAAGGCGTGACCCAGCTGCCGACGCCGAACACCGCGAGCCCCGATACGATCAAGGCCATGCCGCTTGAGATGTTCTTCGACTTCCTCGGCGTGCGCCTCAACGGCGACCGCGCCGCCGGCAAGACCATCACCATCAACATGGAGCTGACGGACACCAAGGAGAAATACGCCGTCGGCGTCGAGAACTCGGCGATCCACTATTCCAAGGACAAGAGCGATCCGAACGCCGACGTCTCGATCGTCACCACGCGCGCCGATCTCAACGACGTCATGCTCGGGATCTCGAGCATGGAAAAGCAGGTGGTCGAAGGCAAGGCGAAGCTGACCGGCGATCCGAAGAAGCTCTCGGAATTCGTCGGCCTGCTCGACAACTTCGAGTTCTGGTTCAACATCGTCACTGCGTAACGGCGCTCCCCGTGCACCCCGATCCCGTTCGATCAGGGGGCACGAACCTTTCAAATCAGAGAAATTGCAGCGACCATTACGCGCCCTGAACGGACGCGCGGCGCTTTGGAGGGCAGGGGACGATGTGCACCATCTGCGCACTGACGATCGAGTTTGCTGTCGATCATCCGGACGCGCTGGCCGTCGCGGTGGCGACGCGGCAGGCGATCGAGACCGGCCTCTTGCCGGAGCTCGACCCGCATGTGGAAATCGACATGACACAGTCGCGCCACGCCGCGACCGTGCTTCTGACCACCGTTCAGCAGCGCCTCGAGCAGGTGCTGCCGGCCTCAAGGCTGGCGAGCCTTCCGGATTTCTACGTGCTGATGATCGAAAGCCGGACCTGGGGCTATTTCCATCCGACCTTGGCCGGTTTCGACGCCAACGCCAATCCGTCGCCGCCGCGCATCGAGCCGGACGAAAACAACGTCCGCGACAACATTCTCGTCATGTCGCAGGCGGCGGCCGAGGAGCTGATCCGCGGACGCCTGCCGTTCGAGCATGCGCGCGAGATCGGCGTTGCCGTCATCGATGCGCCCGGCAGCAACGGGCAGACGATCCGCTCGGCGCTGGTCGCGGCCTATCCGATGGACCAGTTTAGCGATTTCGTATGTACTGAAGTCGCCTGACGGTCTGATTCGGGAGCTTGCCGATGCATGCGCGTATCGCTTTTTCCGGCGTGATGGCGGCACTCGCCGCCGCTTTGCCCGCACAGGCTGAGGATGCCGATCTTGCCAAGCAGCTTTCGAACCCGGTGGCGTCGCTGATCAGCGTGCCGTTCCAGTTCAACTATGACCATGGCTACGGTCCTGACGACGGTAGCAAGGTGACGCTGAACATCCAGCCGGTCATCCCGATCTCGCTCAACGACGACTGGAACGTGATTTCGCGCACCATCGTGCCTGTGATCTGGCAGGACGACATTGCCGGCGACAGTGGCCACCAGTTCGGGCTCGGCGACACGCTGCAGAGCTTCTTCTTCTCGCCGAAGGAGCCGACGGCGGGCGGCTTGATCTGGGGCGCCGGCCCGGCGTTCCTGTTACCGACCGCGACGGACGAGCGGCTCGGCGGCGAAAAATGGGGCCTCGGCCCGACGGCGGTGCTCCTGAAACAGGAGGGGCATTGGACCTATGGCATGCTTGCCAACCACATCTGGTCGGTCGCCGGCGACCACAACCGCGACGATGTCAGTTCGACCTTCCTGCAGCCGTTCCTCTCCTACACCACGCCGGATGCCTGGACCTTCACGCTCAACACCGAAAGCACCTACGACTGGAAGCACGACGACTGGAGCGTGCCGATCAATTTCTCCGTCGCCAAGCTCACCAAGTTCGGCGAGCAGCCGGTGAGCCTGCAGCTCGGCGCCCGTTACTGGGCAACCGCGCCCGACAACGGTCCGGAAGGTTTTGGCGTGCGCGCCGCGATCGTGTTCCTGTTTCCGAAATAGCGTATGGCAGGCGAAGCGCGGCGTCCTTCCTGATGCGATGGAAGCGCCGCTGCGCTTCGCCCCTTAACGCCAGAAGCGCTTGGCGTCGATGACGTCGTCGAGGGCCCCTTGGGCACTGTCGATCAGCTTTTCCTTGTCGGTGCGCACGGTCAGCGCTTCGGCATCGGGGTGGTCATCCAGGCCGACGTCTTCCAGCACCAGCGGCGCAGATACCAGATCGTTCAGCGTGCCGAGCCGATCCTGCAGGCCCGTCATGGCGTCGATGAAGCGCCTGTGGCGTCGTGCGCCGCGCTTGTCGTCAAACAGCGAGGCGAAGAATTCGGCCGCATACCTGAGCTTCTTGGCGTCCTTGCGCGCCTCGTGCCGTTCCTCGTCGCTCACCTTGCCAAGCGCGCGGCCATGTTTCTTCAGCTTGCGTCGCTCGCGGTCGAGCACCGCTTCGGCGAAATCGACGGCCGAACGATCGCGAAACTCGGCCGGCACGTTGGAGAGATAGGCACCGCCATGCAGCCATTCGTGGAGATCGAGGAGGAGGGCACGGCCGCGGCTGCCGTCGAGCGCCTCGAACAGCTCGGCATAGCGCGTAGCACGCGCCGTCTGCAGCCGCTCGCGCAGGTCTGGACCCGGTTGCCGCGTCAACAGGACGTCGACGTCGCGCGCAGCGCCGAACACGCCCGCGAGCCATTTCAGCTCGCCCCTGATGCGCTGGCTCTCGTCGTCCAGAAGCATGTCCTTGTAAAGCGAGAAGGCCGAGCGCAGGCGTCGCAGCGCCACGCGCGCCTGATGCAGCGCCTCGGGGTTGCTGCGCTCGCGAAAGACCGTCTCGTTCAGCCTGTAGTGGCGCAGACAGGCAAGGGCGACGGCGCGGAAGCTCTTTGCCACGCCCATGTCGCGATCGAGCTCGACCGGTTCGGCCTTGAAGACGACCTGCTCGGCTGCAATGAGGCGAAAGCCGCGCTCGGCCTTCGACATGACGCCGAAACGGATGGGGACGATCGCTTCGATCCGGCGGGCAAGGACAAAAAGCGCTTTTGGATCGCCGTCCTTCAATTCGAGTTCGATTTCGACGACCGGAGTCCGGCGGCTGGCCGAGACGACCGCGCCGCGGTCGAGCGCCACTTCGATCTCCGTTCCATCCTGCTCGACGTCGAAGGTCGTGCGCTCGACCTCGACGGCAAATTGCGGCTCCAGATCATCGGGCTCGAGCGCGAATGCGCCGGCAAGCGGCGTGCTGTGATCGACGACCGGCCGGTCTGCAGAAAGCGGCATCTCCCATTGCGGGCGGGCGAACAGCGAAGCGCCCGGGCCGGTCGCCTTGATGGTCTGGGTGCGCGCGGCGCCAACGGTGCGGATCCTCAGCGTAAAGCCGGCCTCGAAGAGATCACGGCTGCGCGTGTCGAAATAGACCGATCGCTGGGCCTCCACCTTCGCCGGCTCGCCAAGGAGGTCCGAGGCCAGGAAACGGTCGAGATCTTCAAGGGAAAGCTCGAGCTTGATTTCAGTTTCGGTGTTCAACCCATCCTCCATGAACGCAGGGACACTGTCGCAACGCCATAGGAGCACATTGGTTCGTGTTCTGGATGACACCGGTCAAAGTTGGGTCGCAGGCCCGTTTGAAACCGGGCCAAGGCCGTGGCGAAGGGGCCTGCCAGCCGTTGCGCCAGAACCTGGTGACGGCGCAATTCCGGACGCAAGGCGGCTTCGAATCCTGCTGGAATTGCATTTTGTTCTGCCGCAAATCCGCGTCGCACTTTTGTCGGAATTGCGGTTTTCTCAACGCAAATCCGCACGCAAAACCGCCTCGCACTTTTGCTGGATTTGCACTTCCTGACGTCGCAATTGCGGGCGGAAAACCGCTTCGCACTTTTCCTGCAATTGCTTTCTTCTCAACGCAAATCCAGGCGCAAAACCGCTTCGCACTTTTGCTGGATTTGCTCTAAGCTCCCGACATTTCATGCCACGGAATTGATAAATGTCGCTTCGCCTTGCCACCTTCAATATCGAAAATCTCCTGAGCCGCTTCGATTTCTCCGGCTTTCGCAACCAGCTGAAACAGGACCGGGTGCTGCGCCTCTTCGACGTGAAGACGGAAGCGGAGTACCAGCGGCTGGAGGAGGCGCGCACCATTGCGCATACGGACGACACCAGGCAGATGTCGGCCTTGGCGATCGCCGATTGCGACGCGGATATCCTGTGCCTGCAGGAAGCCGACAACATGGCCTCGCTGCAGGCCTTCGAATACAACTATCTCTTCCGCATGGTCGGCAACGGCTACCGGCAGAAATACCTGATCGAGGGCAATGATTCGCGCGGCATCGATGTCGCGGTGCTGATGCGCGAGGAGACGCGCGACGGCCAGCCGATCGAATGCCTGGAGGTAAAAAGCCATGCGGGGCTCAGCTATGAGGACCTCGGTCTCTTCAACGACAGATTGGCCCTCACCAACCGCCCCGCCGACCGGATCTTCAAGCGCGACTGCCTGGAGCTGGACCTGAGGATCGGCGGGCGGCCGCTGACGCTTTACGTGGTGCATTTCAAGTCGATGGGGCCTGCGCGCGACGGGCTCGACGGCCGGCAGGCGACGATGCCGATCCGGCAGGCGGAGGCCCGCGCCGTGCGCCACATCATCGAGAGCCGTTTCGGCCGCGGCCAGACCGCCGACAAGATGTTTGCGATCTGCGGCGACATGAACGACTACCAGGAGAAGGTCGATATCCTCGGCGACCGGCGCAACGGCTATCAGTTCGTGCCGCACCAGGAAGAGGAAAGCGCGCTCGACGTCTTTAGCCATGACGGCTTTGCCGAAAACCCGATGCAGCGCCGGCCCGTGCTTGACCGCTGGACGCTGTTTCACAGCCGCGGGCCGCAGGAGCGGCATCTCTGCCAGCTCGACTATATCTGGCTGTCGCCGGCGCTGGCCGCGCGCAATGCGAACCGGGTGCCCGAGGTCATTCGAGGCGGGCAGCCGTTCCGCACGATATTTCCGCCGGAGCTGGAGGTCGAACGCTATCCGCGCACCGGCTGGGACCGGCCCAAGGCCTCGGACCATTGCCCCGTGGCGATAGAGCTGGATGTGTGACGATGAGCGCAGTTGAAAGCAATACGGCGGAATGGCCGGCCGAGGGTGTCCTCGTTCCGATCGATGACGTCGATGTTCGCGTCAACGGATCGCAGCATCCGTTTCACCGGAACGAGATGGGGCGGGCGGAGGAAAACTGGGCGCGGGAGATCGCGGCCAACCCGCACCTTTTCGACGGCCGCATGGTGCTGCAGCGGGCGCTGAACATCAGGAATGGCCGGGTTCGGGCCGAGGGGCATGTGGTGCCCTATTCGACCTTCCTCTGGTGGCGCAAGACAAGGGCCGAAGGCGCCTTCCACCTCTTCGCCATGCCGGCGATCCTTTCCTCCGACGGCGCGCTGATCCTGGCGCGCATGGGCTCGCACACCGCCAATCCGGCGCGCGTCTACAGCCCGTCCGGTTCGCTCGAGCCTGACGATATCATCGACGGCCGCTGTGACATCGAGGGCAACATCCGCCGCGAGGCGCTGGAGGAGACCGGCATCGACCTGGCGCTGGCCGTTGCCGAACCCGGCTATCATCTCCTGCATATGGAACGGGCGGTGACGGTGATGCGCATCTACCGCTACCCGGAGACGGCAGAAGCACTCGTTGCCCGCGTCGCGCAGCACATTGCCGCTGACCCGGAGCCCGAGATCGACGAGGCGGTCGCCGTGCGCGGACCTGACCTGAGCGCCCACAACTATCCGCCCTTCATTCCGCCGATCCTGAACTGGCTGTTTGGCGGACGACAGACGAGCTGATGTCGAAAGGTCTTTTGATCTTGAGTCAGGATCGCGCGCCAAGGCGCTGTTTTTTCTGACTGTTCTCAAGGTCTATGGCGAGGCGGGAAAGCCAGTCACGCGCAAGAACAAGATCGAGACCGTCCGGCTCCCAGGCATGGCCGATGTCGAGGGTCTGAAGCTCGACGGCTGCGCCTGCGGCGGCAAGCTGGCGGGCAAGCACGTCGGCTGCATCCGGCGCGCGACGCTCGTCATGCGCACCGGCGAGGATCAGGATCGGCAGGCCTTCGAGGCGATCAAGCGGCGGATCGGCAAAGGGCGGCTCCGGGCGCAGCAGGATGGCGCCGGCGGCAAGGGCGGGATGGCGCTGGATGGCTGCGGCAGCGATGGTCGCACCGCTCGAAAAGCCGAGGAGAAGCGGTGCGTCGGAGCGAGCACCAAGCGCAGCGATGCGGGCTGCCAACTGATCGGCGCGCAGGACCATCTCGGCCGGATCGAGGCTTCGGTCCGCACGCTTGGAAAAGAAGGTATGGCCGCCATTGTCAGCAATTTCGCCCTTGAGGCGGTGGATACCCATATCGGGTGCGACGGCCTGAGGAAACGTGCCCCACTCCTCAGGAGAACCGCTGCTCCCATGCAGACAGATCAGCATCATCGCTCCTCATACTCCCGGGGCTGGCTCGATCACCAGCCGCATACGCGCCGATCGTGACGCGCGCGTGAAGCCGTGATCCATCCGGCAGCGGATCCTGTGCCTGATGACGGGGCCCGCTATTTCACCACCGAGAATTCATACTGCTGCCAGCAGTGCACGGCCCTGTAGACATCGTCGCGCCCTGGCGTTCGATAGGCATTGCGGAACATCGCGCCGCAGCTTGCGAGTTCCCCGGGGAAGGACTTGCAGAAAAAGTCCCCCTGGACCCAGACCGAACCGTTGCGCGACCTTGAGCCGATGGTCTGCACCAAGGCGCCGTCGGATGCGACCGTCTGCTCGATCGGTTCCGATTTCGGAAACGTCGTGCGGCCGCGCATGCGGCTGCCGAAGAGAACCTGCCGGATTTCCGCACCGTTCAGCCGGCTGCCCGGTGCCAGCCCGTCGCTTGCGAAGCCTGGCATTTCGGGCACGCCCGCCCTGGACAGCCCGACCAGAAGCCGCTCCATGTCGACGACGTTCTTGAACACCATGTAGTCCTGGGTCAGGAGCTGGCTGGGCTCGCCGAGATAGCCGTCGGCGACCGCCTTCTTCAGCCTTGCGAGTGCCGTGGCGGCGGCCTCGTAGCGGCCCAGATGGCCGTAGGCGGCAACGAGCACCTGCAGGGCGTAGAATTTCGGCCAGGGGTCGGTTGCGCTGAAATTCATCGTTTCGATCCGTTGGGCCGCGCTTTCGAAGCGGCCGAGACTGAACTCGGCAAGCGCCGTCTCGTAGAGCCGGGATTCCACCCAGGAATTCGGATCGACGCGCGCCGCCGCGTCGAGATAGCCAAGCGCTTCCTCGGGCTTGCCGTTGAAATTCAGCGCATGGGCGAGCGAGAGCTGATTGAGGCTGTTGCTCGGGTCGAGCGCCACCGCCTTCAGCAGCACGTTCACGGCTTCGTCCGATTCATGCTCGCGCACCTTCAGTTCGGCGACGAGCTGGTAGTAGGCGGACGAGGGATGCCGCGCGGCAATCTCGAGCGTCTCGTGCACCTTGGCATGGGCCTCGTCGACCGACAGTCCCATCATCACGGCGCGGGTGGTGTCGGCATCCCAATAGGCCCAGGCAAGCTGGGCGTGGGCGGCGCCGAAATCCGGATCGAGCACCACGGCCTGCTGCAGGAGCTTCACGGCTTCGGCGAACTCCTTTGGCGTGTTGTCCCTGTTATAGATGTCCATGGCCTTGAGGTAGGCGTCGTAGGCGGCGGGGTTGCTGGTACCGCCGGCGCGCGCCGGAACGACGTCGGCGACCAGCCGCAGCTGCAGGGCGCCGGCGATGCTGCCGACGACCTTGTCCTGCAGCGCGAAGACCTCCTGCCAGCGGCCGTCGAAGCGGTCTGCCCAGATGTGGCCCGATGTGGCGCCGTCGATCAATTGCGCATTGATGCGCATGGTGTCGCCGACCCGGCGGATCGAGCCTTCAAGCAGGTAGCGGACGCCGAGCTCGGTCGCGATCTCGGCCGGGGCCACGCTCTTGCCCTTGTAGGCGAAGGCGGTGTTGCGGGAGATGACGAAGAGGCCGGGCACGCGCGCGAGCGCCGTCGTCAGGTCCTCGGTGAGGCCGTTGGCGATATAGTCCTGGCCGGTGTCGCCGCTCATGTTGTCGAAGGGCAGGATGACCAGCGAGGGGCGGGCATCGGCGAGAGACCTGGCCTTCGACGATGCCGTCTCGAACGCCGACCAGGGCTGCCAGAACGTCGCCAGAACGAGCGCCGCGAGCAGCAGGCCGGCAAGGACTGCGGCCGGCATGCGCCAGCCGAGGCGTCGTGCGCTCTCCCCGGTGGCCGCGCCTGGCGTTTGCGGGCCGAGGGCGACACGATAGATGCGCACCGGCTCGGACAGGCTCTTCACCCGCTGCTCGCCGAGCGAAACGAAGGCGAGCGGCAGCTTTCCCTTGACCTGGTCATAGGCGGGACCGGAGAGCGCGATGCCGCCGGGTAACGCCAGTCCCTGGACCCGGTCGGCGATATTGACGCCATCGCCATGAATGTCGTCGCCTTCGACGATGACGTCGCCGACATTGACGCCGATGCGGAACTGGAGCTGCGCCTTGCAGGCGTCGCCGGGCTCCCGCGTCGCCTTTTCCTCCTGGATTTCCACCGCGCACTGCAGCGCTTCGACCACGCTTGGAAACTCGACCAGCGCGCCATCGCCCATGGTCTTGATCAGGCGACCGCGATGGGCGGCGATCCGTGGCTCGAACAGCTCCCTGATATCGGCCTGGAACAGGGCGCGCGTGCCCTCTTCGTCGATCTGGCTTCTTTGGCCATAGCCGACGACGTCTGCGATCAGGACGGCGGCAAGTCGGCGCTCCATGGGCGTCACCAGCGATGGGCACATCAACCGGGTGAGGGCGCAGTTTATCGCCGTCCCGGAGATCCGTCCACTTTTGGCACAGGGAAGGGTGGGGCAGGGTAACCGGCGGCAGGACCACGCAATCGTGACCGCAACCGACCTTGGACGACGGTGCTTTTACGCTTGCCGCCCGCGCCCCGACATTGCAAGGTCAGGGCTCTATATTCGCAAGGGGACATGAATGGCGCTGAGCTACGCGATCTACGACGTCTTCACCGACACGCCGCTCAAGGGCAATCCGCTCGCGGTCATCTTCGGCGCCGACTGGCTGGACGACGAGGCAATGCAGGCGATCGCGCAGGAATTCAACCTGTCGGAGACGGTGTTCATCCGTCGTCCCGGCGGTGCCGCACACACGGCCAAGCTCAGGATCTTTACCCCGAGCCAGGAATTGCCCTTCGCCGGCCACCCGACCGTCGGGGCTGCCGTGGCGATCGCCGAAGCGCAGCACGGTGCGATCGGGGAGGGTATCGATCTGGTGCAGGTGCTGGAGGAGAAGGTCGGCCCCGTGCGCTGCGCCGTCCGGCTGAAACAGGGGCAGCCGAGCTTTGCCGAGTTCGATCTGCCGCGCAAATCGGTGAAACTCGACGCCCGCTTCGACCGGCAGGCGATCGCCGACGCGATGAGCCTGAAGCTTTCGCAGATCGGCTTTGAAAACCACGTTCCATCGTTCTGGAGCGCCGGATCGGCCTTTGTGCTGGTGCCGGTGCACGATGTCGCAGCCGCAGCTGCGATCGAATTCGACCCCTTGCGCTGGGAGCAGCTGACGCCGATGGCGGAGGGCAGGCTTGCGCCCGCCTATGTCTATTGCCGTGGCGGCGTCAACCACACCGCGCGCTTCCATGCCCGCAAGTTCGGGCCGGGGGCAGGCCATCTCGAGGATCCGGCGACCGGCTCGGCGGTTGCGGCACTCTCCGGCGCCATCCACCATTTCGACCAGTTCGTCGACGGGCATCATCCTGTGCTGGTGGAACAGGGGGTGGAGATGGGAAGGCCTTCCTTCATCCACCTGCATATCGACGTCTCGGGCGGCGACATCAGCAACGCCCGCATCGGCGGCCATGCGGTGAAGATCGCAAGCGGCGAGCTCCACGTGTGAGCCGCAAATAGCATGTGACTCGGAAAATTGAGCTTAATCAGCGTCTTTGAGAAATTTTGGTGGGTGATCACGGGCTCGAACCGTGGACCCGCTGATTAAGAGTCAGCTGCTCTACCAACTGAGCTAATCACCCATCCATGGCGTCGCTTTAGCCTACAGATTTGTCGTACTCAAGAGGAAATCGTATCGCATCGCAGTTAAATCACAACGCGATTTCAAATACCGACCCGCTCAAACCGCTCCGCTCTGCAAAAGTGCCAGAGCGCCGGCAACGACCCGCTCGCTTGGTGAAATGCGATCTCCACAGGTGCCAACCTGACCCGACGCGATTTTTCAAAAAAATTTCACAAAGCCGCTGGACAACCATACCGAACGCCTTTATACGCCCCCTCACGACAGCAGCGGGACTTGATCGCAGCGGTCGCGGATGGGTGATTAGCTCAGTTGGTAGAGCAGCTGACTCTTAATCAGCGGGTCCACGGTTCGAGCCCGTGATCACCCACCAAAACTTCTCCTAAGATATTGGTTTAGTTGGGATTCTTCGGCAGCGGAAACGTTGTTTCCGATGGCCGTTGCCGGCGCAGTGCTTTTCAGAGCACGATGGTTCAAGCCTTCCTCGTCAGCCCGCCGCTGCCGTCATTTGCTCCACTCTCGGCGAACTGCGCCACGGAAGCCGGCTACACCCTGCCAGTGTCTTCCCGGCCGAAATCGGCCTACAAATTGGTCAGCCCGATTCTCCTTAGGAGCGTGATGAGGTAAAGGTCTTCATCAAGCTTGTCGTAACGCCAGCAGCCACGCCGTCACGACCAGGAGCGTCACCAGAAGGCCGGTCCATGCTTGAACGCGTGCGGCGGTGACCCCTGCAGCGTTCTTTCCTGCTGTCACGATACTCGGCATAACGCGCACTCCATATGACTAATTTAGTCAGGGCTTCAACTTGAAGTATGGCTCCGGTATCGATAACTTCAAGTAATCCTATTGGGTGTCGTGCAACCATAGGCGTTGATCGGCGCGCCCGCCATCTGTCCAAGTTCTTGCAATGTCGCGCCGCTTGCCTGTGCCCGCTCGCCGCAACCGCCAGCTGTTGCCTGTCTGCAACAGCTCCATCTTTCAGCCCAAGTCTTGCGATTGCCCTCTTGCCGGGAAAGTAATCTCGTGTAATTTTCACAGCATCGAAGCTCAAACTAGAGGAGGCGTACGATGAATTTTGTAAATCATACAATCGTGCAGATGTGCACCTCTGGTGGAGTGGTTTGCTCGTCACGACGTCGTGGCGGCAATTCTTTCGGCTACTTCGGCGCATAAGCGTCGACCGAGCTTCGCCTTTTCTAAACTTTCATTTTTGACTTGATGTGACCGCTTCCCGGAACGCGTTTCCGTGTCCGCGCACATCCATAATCCAGAGGACCCGTCCGTTTTCATCGGCGGGAAATAGACATGCGCGAATTACAGCTGACGTCCGCTGGCGGTTTGCCGGCGCTCATGGACGACCTTTACCAAACCTTCGGCTTCTGGCGCACCGCCAGGGCTTTCCTTTTCGCCGCCTGGAGAGGGCGCCGGACGGTCAACACGCTCAGCCACCTCTCCGACCGCATGCGCCGTGACATCGGCGTGGAGGAGAATGCCAGGGCAAGCGATGAAATGGTCATATCCCTTTGGGCCCGGCCCATCGCCTATGCCGTTCTCCAGCGCAACTGAGGCCCGCTTCGGCGGGCCTTTTCTCCATCTGGTTCCGACAGCGGGAGGCGGGGGTGAGGGCACTCCAGTGGCCGTTCAAGCAAAGTGGCAGGAAGGCAGGAGAAATGCGCCTGCCGTCTTTGCAGGCAACCGGTGCACTTTGCGCGCGGCGCTTGATGCGGCGACAGGGGGCGCCGTTTGCCATCCTCCGGTCCTTGCGGGTGGTGTGATGGCGCAAGGCACATCGCGTGCTTGCGCCTTCAAGCGTCACTTATCCCTGACTATATCTATGGTCGATCTTGCTCCATCTGCTCAATTAGCTATGACGGTAACAAGCTGGGGCAGGCTGACCCTGAGATTGCATCCGTGAACTGCGTTTGGAAGTGCGGCGCCGATGACTGATATCAAGACCATGATCGATGCGCGCGCTCTGAGCGACGAAGATCTTCAGGCAATCGGCTCGGACGTGCTGATCGTCGGCTCGGGCGCGGCGGCCTGTGCGATGGCAACCCGGTTGCTCGCGTCGGGCCTGACGGTGACGCTGCTTGAAACCGGCGACACGCTGGTCGATTCCGACAGCGGACCGTATTTCGACATCGACAACAAGGATCCGTTCGGCCTTTCCTTCCAGATCGGCGGAGCGACCAATCTGTGGTCGGGACGCGTGGCGCCGCTTGAGGATGTCGACGTCAGCGCGGCGAACGGCTGGCCGCTGGAGCGCTCCGAACTCGAAGGCTACTACCGGCAGGCGCTGGAGCTTCTGCAACTGAAGCCGATCAGCGACGTTGCCGCGGTCCCGGCCTATGACGGCGGATCGGCGCCCTGGCGCGCCTTCGTCGCCGACCCGGCCGTTTCGGTCAAACGCTTCCAGTGGAGCCGGCCGGCCTTCAATGGCCAGGAATACCTGAAGGCGCTGGCGGCCAAGGATCAGAAGCTCACGATCGTCTATCACTGCCGCGTCACGAAGCTGATCCCGGACGCCGAGGGAAAGCGTGTCTCAGGGGTCAGGGCGGCGATCGGCGAGGGGCGGACGGTGGAGCTGAGCGCGCCGCACGTCGTGCTTTGCGCCGGCGGGCTCGAAAATCCGCGGCTGATGCTGAACAGCAGGGAAGGCGCGTTTCTTGCCAACGACAATATCGGTCGCTTCTTTTCGACCCATCCGAAGGCGAATGTCGGGCGCATCCACCTTTACAAGACGCTGAGGACCGCAGGCCCGCTGTTCAGCGATTTCAAGAGCGGCAGCAGTTCGCTGCGCTTCGGCGTCGGCGTGAAGGCGGAGCAGCCCGGCGGACGGCTCAACCACTATGTTCAGTTTTCGCCGCGCTTTGAATCGCTCGGGCTGAAGCTGCTGGAACACGCGCAGCATGTGGTTGCGGCCGGCGAGGGCGGCGATCGGCCGCGCTCCAATTTCAGGCGCCGCCTCACGACGGCCGCTGCGGTGGTCGGCCAGGTGGCCTTCAACGTCATCGGCAAGATGGGGCTGCTCGGCACCGGCGGCTCGATCCTCGTCGTTCGCGGCTTTTTCGACCAGCACCCGAATGCCGAACACCGGGTGGAGCTCGGCGACGCGCTGGACCCCTACGGCCTGCGCAAGGGCGTCGTGCGCTGGTCGCTGACGCAAGAGGATCAGGCATCGATCCGGACCTTCCTCGAGGATCTGGGAAAGCTGCTCCAGCGACACAATATCGGTAAGCTGGTCACGACGCTGCCGCCGGTCGGCAAGCCATGGGACATTACCGGGATCCATTCCCATTTCATGGGAACGACGCGCATGGGGCGCTCCGAGGACACCTCGGTGATCGATCGCGACGGCCGTGTTCACGGCGTCGACAATCTCTATGCCGGCGGCGCGTCGGTGTTCACTTCCTACGGCTATGCCAACCCCGTGCTGACAGTAATGGCGCTTGCAATACTGACGGCCGATAAGATATGCCAGCGCCACAAAACAAAGGCGGGTACTCCATGACGGAAACGACTTCTCCGGAACTGAGCGGAAAGGAACAGCGCGCAAAACGCACGCGCTGGCAGAAGCTCTCTCGGAAAAACTACTTCGGGGGAAAGCTTTCGACGAAGAACCTCGTGCGGTTGTGCCAGGAGAATGCTTCGGACAAGCCTACGATCATCGTTCACACAGAAGACGTTGACTATACTGAGTTTTTCCCGAATTCCTTTCTGGTATCGAAGTCCGATCGGAAGAAGGCTGACCTGGTCGTCGACACGCATTATCATCTCGATGCGATCCCCAGCGAGAGCTACGACATCGTTCTGTGCACCGGTCTTCTCGAACATGTTCCCGATCCGCAGCGGCTGATCGAGGATATGCGGCGGATCCTCCGGCCGAACGGCAAGCTGATCATGTCCGCCTCGGCGGTGTTCTCGTTCCACGAGGGGCCGGAGAACTATTTCCACTTCACGCCCTTCTCCTTCAAGCTCCTGTTCAAGGACTGGAGCGAGATCGAGGACCTGCGCGGCTCGAGCATGCCGTTCGAAACGATCGGCATCCTGATGCAGCGCGTGCTGTTGCAATGCGACGTGTTTCCGCTGGCGCGCCCGTTCATCGAGCTGATGGCGCGGTCGGCCCGGTTCTTCGACGTCTTCATCACCCAGCAATACGATACGACGTGGAAGTACACCGACGATCACAAGATCGATTCCATGATGCCTTCCAACATTCAAGCCGTGGTAAGGAAATAGCACCGATGTCCCTGGATACGCTGTCAATACAAGAGTTTGACGGTTGCCGTTTCTTTTGTGGCGACAACAACAAGATCGAGCGCGAGCTGAAGAAGGGTCGTAACTTCCTCGGTGAGTACCACTACGACTTCACCAATTTCGCGGTGGTCAAAAGCCTCGTTTCGCCCGGCCATGTCTGTCTCGATATCGGCGCCAACATCGGCGTCTATTCGAACGTGTTTTCCCATCTGTCCGGCGATGCCGCAAATGTGCACGCGTTCGAGCCGGTCCGGCATATCCGCCACAAGCTCCTGGCCAACGCCAAGCTCAACGGTCATTCGGGTCTCAACGTCAACGACTTCGCGCTCGGTGACGCCGAATCGCGCATGACGATGTTCCAGATCAAGGCGGGCCACATCCGCGGCGGCGTGAGCTCGCTGCTGCAGAACGACACCTACAAGCAGCTGGGCGCCGAAAACTACGACGAGGTCGAGGTCGTCGTCACCCTTCTCGACAGCTATGTGGAGCAGCGCGATCTCAAGTCGGTCGATTTCATCAAGATCGACGTCGAGGGCTTTGAAATGAACGTGCTGCGCGGCGGACGCAAGACCGTCGAGCGCTTCCGGCCGTTCGTGCTGCTGGAGCTCGACTTCGAGCGGCACGGCGAGGCCGTCGGCAAGGAGATGGGGGAATATTTCGCCTCGCTCGGCTACCAGGCGTTCGAGCCGGAGACGACGAAGCGCACGCCGTTCAGCGGTCGCGCGCTCTCCTTTGCGCCTTACGATTTCAAGCAGAGCCCGCGCCGGCGCAACATCCTTCTGGTGCCCTGAGCGGACCGATCTAGCTCTTTGATACCGCGCAATTCCGGACGGAAAACCGTTCCACGCTTTTGCTGGAATTGCTCCAAAAACAATCACCCACGGGCCATGGTCCGTGGGTGATTGCATTGTTGTCCATGGCGTCGGCCGAGAGACCGCTTACGGGGTCGTTGCCGGCTGCGTCGATGGCTGAGTGGTCGCCGGTTGCGTCGACTGGTCGGTGGTTGCCGGCGGCTGCGTCGTCGTCGTCGCAGGCTGATCGGTCGTTGCCGGTTGTGTCGTCGTCGTTGCGGGAGCTGTCGCGGTTGGTTGCGGGGTCGCCCCCGGCTTGAGGAACATCACCGCAAGAACTATGAGCACGACCACGACCACGATACCGATGACGGTGTTTCGATTCATGCAGGCTTCTCCTCAGGTTAAGTGCCTTCAACCTGTAAATGGAGCAGTCGGTCGAATAATCAACGGGCCGGTTCGCGGGCCGGTTGAAAAACGCGCGCGGCCGGGCGGCGCGCGTCTCCGGGCGGTTCTAGTCCGGCTTTGAAGCCTCTTGGGTGATGTCTTGGGCGCGGTCGCGCTTCGCTCTGGGGACGGGGGTGATGAAGCCGAGGCGCAGCAACTGTTTCGAGCCTTCGAACTTGACCGATGACTCCGAGAAGAACTGCAGCGCGTCGGTGCTCGACAACGCATTGGTCATCTGCGTGTAGGCTGCCGAGCCGTCGAAATATTGCCCGTCGGCAACCGCATCGCTGATCATCTCCTGATAGTCCGCAAAGAACTTGAAGTGGAGGAGCGTGCCGACGATCGACGAAAAATTGCGCTGATAGGGGAGCGGCTGGTGAATGCTGGGGCCGAAGCGACAGTCCTCGTCCCAAAAGATCAGCGGATACTTGATCAGTTCCAGATCCGACTCGAATTCGCGGTAGCGGGCGCCGCCCTTGACCGTGATGGCGCGCTTCGTCGTCGCCATCATGTAGCCGCGGCTGTCGAAGTGATCGGCAACCTTCCACGGGGCGGAGGTCTGCAGCTGGCTGATATCGGCGGCGCCAAGATCGACCGGGTACATGTCGAGCATCGGCGCCGGCAGGCGCGAGATCTTGCGGTCTTCGAGCGTGTGGATCACGGACCAGAGTGTGCGGTTTTCGCAGTCGTCGAAGATCAGGAACTCGTCGGAATCGACGTTCACGTACCAGCGATCGCTGCCATAGAGGTCAAACAGGATCTCCCTCCACGCGCGTCCGCGCCGGGCGTCCCTGTAGCGGACCGAAGACGTCCACAGGTCGACATCCGGCTGGTCCAGCAGATAGTCGCGCGTTTCGTCGGTGGAGGCGTCATCGACGCAGATGAAGCGGGTAACGCCGAGCGACCGGTAATGGGTGAGAAAGCCCGGCATGAGCTTGGCGTCGTTGTGCGCCAGGAAGATCAGCGGAAGGTCGTCGGGATAAAGGGACGTCTGGCCGTGACGGCTGACGCAGGTGAGATCGACCCTCAAGCTCCGGCGCCGCTCACGGCGTTCGACCTTTGTCGATTCGTACCATGTGATGACGCGATCCCAGAGGTTTCGGTCGGCGATCAACTCGGCGTCCGATTGATCTTTGAAAGGGTAGGCGATATCGGCCATGTTTATTCCGACATGTGTATTAAATAATATTATACCGGCCTAAATCAAAAGCGCGGGCAAGGCAATCCATACGATCGAAGGGGGAAGAGTGGTCCACACCACTTCCGCCCATACGCGCCAGAATTGAACGCAGACTGCGGTATTTGCGTGACCTGTGGTTGTGAGTCGATGGCCCGAATGGGTGGGGTGGCCGACTGGCAAAGACCGCCTGACGCTTTTTTTGCGCAACCTTTTCCCACCTTTCCGGTTACCCCTCCATGAAGCTCGCACGCGTGCGGCCTGATCCGGCCGGCGCGCAGAGGAGGAGATGGAGATGACGAATACGATAAGCAAGGTTCTGCTTGCGGCGCTCGTGGCCGCAGGTTCGCTGAGCGCGCTGCCCGTCACGGCGCCGGCGCAATCGCTCAACCTTTACCTCGGACCCGATCGAGGCGACGATGATTTCGACCGCGACTATCGGCGCGAGCGCCGATACGACGACGAGGAGGACTTTGTTCGCCCGCGTCGCGGCTGCAGCGCCGACCAGGCGATCCGCCGCGCCTATCGCTACGGCATGCGCGATCCCGAGATCGCGGCGATGACGCGCAGCCGGGTGATCGTCGAGGGGCAGACGCGACGCGGCGGGTATACCCGGCTCTATCTTGCAAACCGCAGCGGTTGCCCAAGGATCGGCTAGGCTGACGGGCTGAGGGTCGATGGCGTGACGTCATGCGTCACGCCATCGGCCAGTGCCGCACAGCCGGCGGCGACCGGTGCGGAGCGTCGCGCGACAAAGGTGATTTGCCGGATGCGCGGAAGGTGCTAGGTGTCGGGGCATGACCGCATTTCCAAACCTTGACGCCAAGCCGCTTGCCGAGCGCGCCTGCGGCACGTGCACGCTCTGTTGCCGCCTTCCTGATATCGACGCCCTGGAAAAGCCGGCGAACGACTGGTGCCGGCATTGTATCGAAGGGCAGGGATGCCGGATCTATGCGGAGCGGCCGCAGCTTTGTCGCGACTTTCTCTGTCTCTGGCGCACCGACGCGGTGCTTGATGACGCCTGGGAGCCGGCACGCTCGCACATGATGGTCTACCGCCAGGGTCCCCAGATCACGGTGCTCGTCGATCCGGACGTGCCTGACATCTGGCGCAACGCCCCCTACCTGCAGAGGCTTCAGCAATTCGCCCGCGAGGGTGGCAATGAGCAATATGTCATCGTCTTTGCCGGCGATGCGGTGTTCAAGGTCGAGTGAGCGGGAACTGCGACGGGTGCCCGGACAGCGGGTGCCCGAGAAGAAAGAGCCCCGCACGAGGGCGGGGCAAAGCAGGCACCCAAAATGGCTCGGGGTGCGGGGAAGCGCAGTCCACAAATGAACGTACTGCGCGGTACGGAAGCTAACGTGCATCCACCTTGCTGGGGAAGGGCGGATTCAGCGATTCCGGTACGGTTGCTAAAATAATTCGGACGCCCGCAGCGCCGCGTGTCCTGTCGGGCGCGCAAAGACGGGCGTCTGCCGGCTTTGGCCCGTCCGATTGACTTCGGCGCGGGGTGCCGCATTTCCTTTTGTGGGAAACAGGCGGAGACGACGATGTCAAAGACGACGATTTCGGGGGCGACGATCACGGTCCTGTGCCTGGCGCTGCTTGCGCTTTCGGCCTGTGGCAACACGGCGCGCGGGTTTCGTCAGGACGGCGCCGAGGCCGGCCACGCGCTCGACGACGCGACCCATCGCGTCCTGAAGTCCACCTCGAAGTAGTGCACCGGCACGCTGAACGGCAGGCAAGCCGTTCGCCCCGGCCTATCGCAAGGGGGCGACGCGTTGCTGCCCGACCGCTTGCGCGCTGGTGAAGATGACGACCGCAAACATCAGCACGCCGACAAAGGCGACGACCGATGCGGCGGCGACGATCGGCTCGATCTCCGGGTGGCCCGTGGTCATCAGATAGAGCGACGGCACGAGCACGCCGACGCCGGACGTGTAGACGTAGTACTGGAGAAGGGAGAGACGGCGCTCGGCCTTCAACGGGTTCAGCGCGTGATAGGTGCCGAAGATCGCCATCGTCACCCAGCCAAGCAGATTGGTATGGGCGTGGGCCGGCGTTGCCGCGTGGTCCTGGCTGATGGCCATGTGAAGGCCCATCATGAGGCCAATGATCAGAAAGATGATGGCGGTCTTGAAATAGAGTTGAGCCAGGCGCGGCATCGTTTGTCTCCTCCGTTGCGCTCCCCGCCTATTTTATTAGCATCTTCGTAAATTAATCGAGATTGCCAATATTGGGCGAACCGCCGCACCTGTCGGATCAGGCGGGGGTGCCCGAGCGGCTGGCCGCAGCGGTCAGCGCCGCGCGCTTGCGGGTGGCCATGTCGTTGAAGGCGGTGAGCCCCTGGCGCTGCAGATAGGCGGCAATCGCCGCTTCCACGCCGCGATCGTTGCCGCCGTCTGTCTCCCAGAAGGCCTCGATGGCGGCAAACAGGGCGGATTTGTCGAGCGTAACGGCCATTGCGATCAGGCGCCGAACTGCTGGCGGTGATTGAGAGTGCCGTGGGCGGCCTGGCTGCAGGGCGCTGAGCCGGGATCGGCGCGCCAGCGGTCAAAGGCCTCCGACCTCGGCACGAAGCCGGGCAACCGGTGCTGCTGCGCCGGGGCGGCATCCAGGCCGTCGAGGAAGGCATCGGCGACCGTCTCGGTGACATCCTCGCCGTGCAGTGCCTCCAGGTCGAAGCGGATCAACTTCTCGACATGTTCGCCGTCGTGAACCTTCAGCCAGTCATGCGCGGTCCTGTAGGTGGTTCCGAGCGTATCGGTTTCCTCGCAGAAGAAGCCTTTGCCCAGCGTCAGCACGGCCAGGATGATCTCCCGCCCCTGAAGGAACGGGACTGTGTTCAGCGGCGCCGGAAGGTTCGCCGTGGTCGCATCGGGCATCGTTCACCTCTGGTCGCTTCGAGGCGCCCTTTCCGGTTTTCCGGCGGGGCGCTCCGGTTCTGTCGAAAGGAATATAGGAAAAATCCTATTTGAAAGTCAATAGGAAAAATACTGCCGGAAGGGCAGCTCGCGCGGAAGCTGTCGATGATGTGTTGTTTGTTCTTGTTTTGTTCGATCGTTTGCGCCACCTTGGGCGCGCCATTCCAGGTGGCGGACAGGAGCATGGGATGATCACCTATTTCGTCGTTCAGAGCTTCACTCTGGGAAGCAAGGGGGCCTTTCTCGCCGACATTCCGCTGCAGGCGACCGGGCCCGATCATGCGTTGCGGCTCGCCGAAAGGCTGGCGGCAACCAAGGTCGGGGTCATCGCCTTCAGCCGGTCAGGGGATCTCGCAACCGGCGAGTTCGAGGATGCGACCGTGCTTTTCATGTCCGGGGATCTGCCGAGCGACGTTGCGGAGGCGATGGCGGCGTAAGGGACGCCAGTTGGGGCGGACCGACGGGCTTGGCGCCAGCTTGCGTCCGGACCCGTTGCGAGCGCCGGTGTCGCGACGTGAAGTCCACCTCCCTTCTGTTTTAGGATTGTCTTGCGTAACCTTGGGTTGCTGTTATGCTTATGATTGGAAAATACAACCTCGGGCAGGGTGGGTGTCTATGAAGGATTTGATAGCGGCCGTTTCCATCGTTTTGCTTTGCGCCAGCCCGGCGGCTTCCGATCATGGCTCCAAAAGGCATTTCACGATGTACTGGGCAGCCTATGCCGCGGCCTTGATGACTGAAAAGGCTTGCGTCGAGGTCGTGGCCAAGCGCGGCTCCGGCTACATCAGCGATTTGAAGGAAGCGGTGCTGAAGGACGCCGAGCATGACGGGTACCCACGCGAAAAGGTCATCGCGAAAGGTACTGAAATGCTGGAAGAAACGTTGCCAAACCTCAACGATGCCACAAGCCGCGACCGATTCTGCAGTGACGTGCAGGCGCAGCACTTGCCGCAGTAGCTGCTGACGACGCTCCGGGCGGTGACGGCGTGGGGGCATTGCTGCGCGGACGTGCCTCAAGGGCCGCGGCACGTTTGGCGCCTGGCTCGGCGGAGCCATTGCCGGCGGCGGGTAATGGCCGATGCCGCGCTTTCACATCGATCGCGAGGAGCTGGCCAGCTGGAGGCGCGGACACGCCGGCGACCTCCATACGCAGTGCGCGCATCAAACGGCGATCTTCCTTATCTCTACGATATTAAACGGTATATTGGCTTCAGTTTTTTGCGCATGCGCTAGCGAGTTCTGCAGTGACGTGCAGGCGCAGCACTTGCCGCAGTAGCTGCTGACGACGCTCCGGGCGGTGACGGCGTGGGGCATTGCTGCGCGGACGTGCCTCAAGGGCCGCGGCACGTTTGGCGCCTGGCTCGGCGGAGCCATTGCCGGCGGGCGGGTAATGGCCGATGCCGCGCTTTCACATCGATCGCGAGGAGCTGGCCAGCTGGAGGCGCGGACACGCCGGCGACCTCCATACGCAGTGCGCGCATCAAACGGCGATCTTCCTTATCTCTACGATATTAAACGGTATATTGGCTTCAGTTTTTGCGCATGCACTAGCGAGCGCTATATTTGCCGACCACCCGGTGGCAGAAGGACCATTCCACCCGGCTCTCGGTGAACTCCAGGAACGGATTGTATTGCCTGAGCGTCCATTCGCGGTCGTTGAACGAGACGAGCCGCTTGATGATCGCCTCGGCGTCGTTGGCGGGCGGCACGTGGTAGAGCACCACGTCCTTGTCGCGCGCCGGCGGCAGGTGCGGATGGACGAGCGCCATGTCGCCGGGCTCATAGGCCGGGATCATCGAGTTGCCGGTCAGGTAGATGCCATAGGCGCCCTTGACGCCTTCGAGCACGGACGGGCGCTTGACATATTCGACCGCGTCGAAGGTGACGATCACGTGGCCGTCGCCCCCTTGGGCTGCGGCAAAGATCGGCAGGTCGCGATGGCCGACCAGCTGCTCGCCCGGCACGATCTGCGGCGCGAAGCCCGGCGGGCGCTTGGGCGGCGCTTCGCTCGATCCGCCCTCGCCCTGAATGAGCTCGACGATCGCGCGGGCATCGCGCTCGCGCAGTTCGCGCGGGGTCTCGCGCTCGACGAACTGCTGGATATAGGCGTGGTTCTTCCCGATCGCGATCGACAGATCCTTGTAGGTCGTCTTCCTCGCTTCGACTGCTTCGCGGATGAGGTGGCGCAATTCGTCCATGGCACTGGCATCCCAGATTCCGTTTCTGACGTCCAATAGGATTTTTCCTCTTGATGGCGATAAGAAATCCTACTATGAATAGGATGTCAACGGAAATGAGCGGTACAGGTTTGCCACCATTTGCTTTGACGGACGCCGATAGCCCGGAGACAGGCAATCGCCCGTGACGGGCCGGCGCCACACCGGCGGAAAAGCATCGATCGCCGCGCCACGCGCGGCGGTCCTGGCGAGAGGTCGTTGTTTCCTCCCCGACGACCTCTCGTCTCCAACCTGATGCCGGCGAAGCGGGAAGGGACACGAACAACCGGCAGCGGGCCTGGGGCCTGACGCTGGCGGAACTGGATGCCGGAACTGGGAACAAGACGGCGACGCGACCATCCGCCCGTTTCGGCGGATCGCGGGCGGCTGCCCTCCGGGTGGAGACACATTCGAAAAACGGACGCGCGACAGGCGCGACGAATGGCCGTTGCCTCGCGGGGCGGCCAGGCGGGACGCATGGGTAATTGGAGCATCGGGGGGACATGGATCGGTTGGAGAGATGGATCAGTGGGAGACTTGGAAAAGCATCGGAAAAACCTGGGGGCCGACGTGCTTGAGCGAGCCGGGACCACCGGAGGAGACGAACATGGGCGCCCGATGGCGCACGGCCCGGATAGCGTCTGTCGGACGGAGCCCGGGGGTGCGGGCGAGCGGCGGCACGCCTCTTGCGACCACGAACAGCGGCAGGGGCCAGGCGGTTTGCGCTGCGGCCAGGAGATAGCCATGCGCATCACGGTGATTGTCGAAGCCCTGGTCCATTCCGGCGCTTCGCCTGAAATGATCCTTTCTGCCGTCAGGGCCGCTGAGGCCGGGCACGTCTTGGAGGTCGAGCGACGCCGGGCGAGCGACCGCGAGAGGCAACGCCGTCACCGGGCCCGCGTGACGTCACGCGGTGTCACTGTGACTGCGGCCGATGCCCTCTCTGATAAAGAAAGCTCCCCCGCACCCCCTAAAGAAACTAACTCTCCCCACCCGAATCCGGGCAGGCAGCCTGATTTCGACCCGGCTGGCGCCAGCCACGTCGACGGCCCTGGCCTCGAGGCCAGGCGCTCGGGCCGTCGCGCGACCCGGCTGCCAGAGAGTTTCGAGCCGGACTGGAGCTTTGCCGCGGGCCTCGGTTTCAGCCGCACTGCGGCTTCGGCGGAGCTCGACAAGTTTCGCGACTACTGGACCGCCAAACCGGGCCGGAACGCCGTCAAGCTCGACTGGGCCGCCACCTGGCGCAACTGGATGCGCAATGCCGGGCCGCCCCGCGGTGCGGTCCGCGCGAAGCGGGGATCTCGCGGAGAGACGCCGCCACACGAAACCGCCTTTGCCCGCCACCAGCGGGAATGCAGGCAAGCAATCAGACAGGAACTCGATGGAAGCGAGCAAGATCGACATGGGCGCAACGAACCTTGGCGCAACGAACCTTGGCGCAATGGAGATGGACACGATGGAGATGGACACAATGGACATGCGTACGATGGAAACGATGGCCTTTTCGGACATGATGACCTTACCGGTGGAAACCCGGCTCTTGACCTTGGGCCGGCAGATTACCGCGCTCACTGAACGGCTGGCCGATGTCAGCGACACGGCCGTGCTGCGCAGCCTCGATGCGATGCAGGCAGCGGGCCTGACGATGCCGCCGGCGATCGAGCCGCGCAGGATTGCCGCGGTCTATGGTTATGCGCTTTCGGGCGTGCCGGCTTGCGGGCTGACGGCTGCGACGCTGAAGCTCATCCGCGGCAGCTATGCCACCAATCCGAACGTGCTGCTTGGCACCGTTCCCAAGCCGCCTGTTCTTGCCGCCTTGGCGAGGGCAGAGGCACTCACCCTTCGCGCCGAGCTTGCCCGCAAGCGCGAGATCCTGGCGTCGCTTTCGGCGAACCCTTCGGGCAATCGCCGGTCGGCGGCAAGCCGAAGCCGGGTGCGGGCGCTGCTTGAACATTTCCACAGGACCCAGGCAGCGGCCAAGCGGGAGGCTTTCTGCCCGCGATCCGATGGTGCCGTCCCCGCCGCAAACGCCATCCCCCACGCCAAGGAGGCTTCCCATGCAGCCTGAAACGACCGATCTGACAAAACAGCCACCCCTGCGCCGCGGCGCCAAAAGGGACGCGGAAAAGCTCCGGGCGGATAAAGGCCAGATGGCGCTGGCTGCAGCCTTCAAGACCGGACGGGAAGGCGGTTTGTGCGCCAAGGGGACGCTGCGGACGGGCGGCTTGGTGAGCACGGCCGTCGCAGAGGGCGCCGGGCCTGCTTCTGCCTGCGAGGATAGCCCATCGGAGACGCTCGACGAGCTCGCCGGTATCGTCGCGACGAAGGTCAAGGCGCAGACGCGCCGGATCACGGAACTCGAACTCGCGCTTGCCGATGCCGAAGCGCGCATTCTTTCCCAGGCGCGGCTGATCTGCGCGGCGACGCTTGCTGCCGATGGCGATCTCTTTAACCGACGCTCGGTGCGCGAGATCGTCGAGGAGGTGTTGGCGCTCTACCCGGGGGTCAGCTGGGAGGAAGTGATCGGCGTCGGCCGCGAGCGGCGGCTCGTCGAGCCGCGGCACCGGTGCATGAGCGCCGTCTACCAGGAGCGCACGGACCTCTCATTGCCGGCGCTTGGCCGGATCTTCCACCGCGATCACACCTCGGTGCTGCATGCCGTCACCAAGCGCGAGCGCAAGGCCGGTTCGCATCGGGGACCCGGACCGGCGAGGGCTGGCGCGCGCCTGCAGGCGGCATCTGGCGCCGATGGCGGGCAGGAGACCGGCGCGGCGGCGGTTTGAGTTCAGGGCGATTTCCGCCGCGCGTGGTCGCGGCGGGCGTATCGACGAGATGATTTGAGCAAGGAGACGATATCATGACTTCCAAGGCAGAGCGCATCCGCATCAAGCGCGCGAGCCGCGCCGGCCGGCCGAAAAAGGCCAATGTGGCGCGCTATCCGGGCGGGCAGATCAAACATGGCGAAGCCGAGCGCGAGGTTCGATCGGTGGCGCTCGATGCCCGCAAGCGCATGCATTTTGGCGGAAAGCGCGACGCCCACGCCGCCAGCCCCTTTGCCGGCTATACGCTGGGCCGCATGTTTCTCGACGGCAAGCTGACGGCGCATGAGCGCGAGGCGGGCGATGAATATGCAAGGCAGATGGCGCGCTATTACAGTCTCACCGGCATTCCCTTCCCGAGTGTGCGGGCGCAGTCGCTGTTCGAGGTCAAGGGCTTTGCCGGCGAGACCAGTGCGGAACGCGCAAGAGGCGCACGCCAGGCGGCCAACCGGATGATGGCGCTCGAAGGCGTGCTGCTGAAGCTGCCGCAAGGCCCGCAGGTGAAGACGACCGTCTTCAACGTCTGCATCATGGACTACGAGATGCTGCGCACCATGCCGGAGCCGCAACTTCTCTGGCTGAAGAGCGGTCTGAAGGAGCTTCACTGGCACCTGGGGCTGTCGCGGGAGAGGGAGGGGTGAGGCAGACGTGTTGCGTACAAGGCACGGGCCGCCTGTCGTTGCGATGCGGCAAGGCGTCCCTGTGCCTCGCAATCGTCATGGTGGGATAGTTGCCTTTGAGCTGCCTCTCTATGGAGGAGGCAATGGTCACTAGACGGCGCGTCCTAGGGTTGTTTCCGTATTTTTGTCTACTTTATGTCAATAACTGCAGCATTATTGTTTGATTTATTCATTCAAGATGGTTTCGACATGGCAGAGACGACAATCGAATGGACCGACGCGACATGGAATCCGGTTGCGGGCTGCAGCATCATGAGTGCGGGCTGTACCAACTGTTATGCGATGCGTATGGCCGCTCGGCTCGAAGCAATGGGGCTGGAAAAGTATCGCGGGCTGACACGGAAAAGCGGCGGTCGTGCCAAGTGGACCGGGGCGCTTTATCTGGACGAAAAGGCGCTTTCCGTACCAGCATCGTGGTCAAAGCCCAGGAGTGTTTTCGTTAATTCAATGTCGGATCTCTTTCACCCAGATGTTCCGGTCGACTTCGTGCGCAAAGTTTGGTCCGCGATGGCTGAAACACGTCGACACACCTACCAAATACTCACCAAACGCCCTGATCGAATGGCCTCAATTCTCAGTGATGGATTCGATGTTCTGCCGAACGTCTGGCTTGGCGCCAGTGTGGAGGACCATCGGGTGATCCACCGTCTGGATGAACTGCGTCGGGTCCCCGCTGCGATCCGCTTCGTTTCCTTTGAGCCGCTTATAGGTTCGGTTGCTGCAGGCAGTCTTGCCAACATTCACTGGGCAATCGTTGGCGGCGAGTCCGGTCCTCAAGCCCGGCCTATGGACCCGACGTGGATTGATGAGATCTTCGACATGTGCACCGATGCTGATGCCGTATTCTTCTTCAAGCAGTGGGGTGGACGCAACAAAAAGGCGAGCGGACGTTCATACAAGGGCCGCACCTGGAACGATATGCCTTCCTTTGCGGCCTAAGCGCGCTCTATCGTGTCGCCGTCATCTGGAGTGCGACGCTTCGATCCATTCAGACGCCATGTCTCTTTGATCTCTCCGGCCTTGCCAAGCTCTGCACAGATCTGTTTTGCATCCTTCTTTCGTAACATGAAGCGGTCTAGCATCTGGGGCCAGACTTCAGAAAACGGCATGGGACAGGAAGGTAGCATTTGGCGAACCCATGTTTTTGCTTGGCTCCGGATGACTGCGATTTGTGCATCCATGGTCAATTCGGCCATGGATGCCATGTCGTCCGTACCAAAAAGCCCCAATTGCCCTGTCTTGGTTTCCTGAATTGCCTGCCGAGCAACAGCCCTTCGCATACCGTGCTCCTTGAGAGCGGCATGCTCGACTTCGCGATAAACCTCCAGTCCGTTTCGACTTCTGGTGCCATAGACGATGTAGAAATGAGTTCGATCTGATACTTTTTCGATCGGCGTACTGAGGACGTGCTTAAACTGCCCAGCTTTTCGGAACTGCTCGGAAAACAGAGCCAGCAACGCCTCCTCCCTTGGCAGTGACGTATCGAGCCGCTCCTGCCAGTTTGTGCCCAGAATTCCATCGAACGATGCCCGCGTGTTCGGATCTGGTGACGCGGTAAATCGATTTACGAAATCGAACATGAAGTTGAGCAACACTTCACCAGGAGAGTGCTTAAGGATGGGCTTCACCTTATCGAACTTATAGCCGGTCCAACCAGTCGGGTCGATGAATGTGAGGGCAAAGGAGTTCGCCATCGTTCTTAGGATTGGGGCGACAGCGTCTTCAAATTCTCCATTGAATGTTTCGATAAAGAAATCGTTGTGTGGATTGTGGTGTGGAGATACCGCTGCCTGTAGTTGCTTGTACGCGGTCGGATCCTGCTCGGCAAAGAAGCATTTTATGCGCGGCTGCCTGCCTGTCAGGCGTGCGTTTTTTTGTACGTCTTTCAAGACCTGAATCGCGATCATGAACGAGGAGTCGGAGTAGTCCAGCGTTCTCGTTTTCCAAGGTCCGGAAAATCCGTCAATGTATGCAATACTGTTCCAGCCACCGTACAGCGTCTTGAATGCGAGCTTCTGTAGATACTTCCTCAGGATGAAGTGCTTTGCTTCAGTTTGCTCACGGTCTTGATAAACGTTTGTCATGCCAAACATATCCCAGCTAACTGTCGATCTCAATTTAAAAATGAATTGCGATTCCGCCACTTCAATCTGAGGTAAGTAAGTGCCTTTCCCCAATTTTCGTCGTGTGTGGGCCGTGGTGACTTCCTCCGTTGATTGCTTCGAATCAGAAATACCAGTCGGGGCCGCGCCCAGTTGACGTGAGCGAGCTCGGGCGTAGAGAAAAGGCGTAGGACACATTTGGTCGAAAAATCCCCGACCGCCGTTGGGCCGCCCGGCTACCTTCGCGATGTGCAGGTCGTTGAATTTTTGACGGACCACGCTTACACGATCAGGAACGCCGCGTTCGCAAGGCGGCTCGTTAGGTCGGTCGCTTCGCAACTTGCCAAGGACGAGGACGGGGCCTGCGTCGACGTGATCCTCTATGAAGCGGAGATGGGTGAGTTCGGCGAGCTTGAGTTCATCCGTCTCGACACCAGGCCGTTGCTCGCGATCCCCGGGATGACAGGGCGAGGTCACGTTGGCCGGACCCGTGCTCCGTTCCGGAACATGACGTTCGGAACTCAGCTCGGGCTTTCGTCGCCGGCATCGCCAAGAAACAGGCTGATCAGGCGGACGAGCTCCTGCCGCACGCCGGGGTCGAAAAGCATGCCGCGCCGGGCGGCGTTGTGGATCACGCCGTCGATCGCGTCCGACAGGATAAGGGCCGTCGTGTGATCGTCCGCGGTCGGGCGCCTGTTGCGATAGACGGCCACGGCTTGCGCATAGTGGGCGAGATATTCGACCTCGAAGGCGCTCGCCGGGTTGCGGTAGTCTTCCGAGCTCGGGGCCTCGTCGAGCAATACCCGGTGGAGGCCGGGATGGTTGCTGTGGGCGGCGATCATCGCGCGGACGAGCTCGGCGGCAAACTGGGCGGGCGCACGTTCCGTCGGCCTTGAAGCTTTCATCACCGCAAGGCAGTCGTCGAGGTGCCGGCGGCGAATGGCGTCGACCAAGGAAAGCTTGTCGGGGAAGTACTGGTAGAGCGAACCGATGCTGACGCCGGCGATGTCGGCAACCCGGTTTGTGGTGAAGCCGGCCCAGCCCTCGTCGCTCAGAATGCGAGCGCCGGCCTGAAGAATGGCGGCCACAGTCGCGCGGGAACGGGCCTGGCGCGGGGTCTTGCGCATGGCGTCTTTCCCTCTCTCAATGCGAGTAGACATCGGGGAGCCCTCCTTCAGAATATGAGCAAATTACTCACATTCAGCAGGGTTGGAAGGACCGATTTCATGAGCGGGTTGCTTTTGAAACTCTATGGGTATCATGCCTGGGCGAACGCCGAACTGTTAGACGCGCTTCAAGCGCTCGACCGGCAAGGGAAGGGCGGCGAGCTTGTGACTGCCTTGCGGCTGATGAACCATACCTATGTGGTGGCGCGGATCTTCGCCGGACATCTCAGCGGCGCTCAGCATGGCTACACGTCGGACAATACGGCCGAGACGCCGAGCCTTGAGGACCTTCGCGCAGCCGTCGACGCGTCGGATCGCTGGTATGCCGATTATCTTGGCCGGGTATCTCCGGCCGACCTGTCGGAGGTGGTCGCCTTCACCTTCACCGATGGCGACAAGGGCGCCATGAGCCGGGAAGAAATGCTCCTGCATGTCGCGCTGCATGGCGGCTATCACCGGGGCGAGATCGGCCGGATGCTCTGGCGGCTCGGGATGACGCCGCCCTGGGATACGTTTGCGGTCCACCTCCATCAGTCGGACCCGGGCCGGCGGTTGCAGGGCAACGCCCAAACGATGCCTGCCTGATCATGCAGATGAGCGGGTTGCAGCCTGTCTTTGCCCGTCACCCCGCTGACGCGGCGGTTGCGACCGCGAGCTGTGCGTCGAAGGCGCGCCTGTAGGCCGGGCGGGCCTCGCCGCGGGCGACATAGGCTGTAAGGTTCGGGTATTCCTCAAGGATGCCCGAGCCGTGCAGCCGGCGCAGGACCGTGACCATCAGGAGGTCGCCGGCGCTGAAAGGTCCGTCGAGCCAGTCGGAAGCGCCAAGGTGCCTGGAAAGGCTGGCGAGCCGCACGCGGATGGTGTCTTCAAGCGCACTGAGGCGGTGTTCGTACCAGGGCTGATCGCGTTCCAGGATCGTGGCGAGGCTGCGGTCGAAGATCGGCGGCTCGACCGTATTGAGGGCGGCAAACATCCAGGCGACGGCGCGGGCCTGGGCCTTGTTTTCCTGCGGCAGCAGGCCGCTGCGCCCTTCCGCGATGTAGAAGACGATCGCTCCGGATTCAAACAGCGCGAGATCGCCGTCCTCCAGGGTCGGGATCTGCCCGAAGGGCTGGAGCGCCAGATGCGCGGGCTCCTTCATTTCCTTGAATGAGACGAGGCGGACGTCATAGGGCAGGCCGACCTCCTCGAGCGCCCAGCGCACCCGCATGTCGCGCGCCAACCCCCGGCCGCGATCGGGCGAGCGTTCAAAGGCGGTGATCGTGATCGTCATCGTGTCCTCCATGGCGTGGGTCTCATCTGAAAGACGTCAGCTCAGGCGAGGTTCCGACACCGGCGTTCAAAATTTGTCCGCCTACAGCGCGCGCGAGACGTATACGATCAGAGGTAGATCGTTCCTTGAAAATAAACGCATTTGGTGCGTTCGCGTTAATCGTTCAGCAAGGTCCATCCGGTGTATTTGATTCAAATATACTCGTTAAGATAGAAATGCGGTCGACATGAATGGTTGATCCGTCGGCTTTCTCGCTAGCCCATGACAGGCAAACGAGATCAAAACGGACAGGTCATGACCACCATATCTCCCACCCACGCTGCACTGACCATTCTCCAGCAAAGAACGCCGGGCGTATCTGCAGACAAGAACGCGTCGGATGCGATCCTGGACATCGTTTCCAGACGCACCGGAGCAGCGCACGGGACGGAGGCCGCGGCCAAGTCGGTGCCCCCTTCTTCAGAATTCAAGGCCCCGCGGGCGGTTGGCGGTAGTGTCTCCTCGGCGATTTCCTCGGCCCATATGAGCGCCATGGCTTCAGCGGCTCACCTTGAGTTCAAGCCGATCGCAGCGATCGTCGAGCATGCGGAAATCTTTGCGGGGTGGCTGGCGCGCGATATCGACGACTACAACGGCAAGTTCGATACGAAAAAGGTCTGGAGCCGTGAGGAATACGAGGCGCATGTCATGGCTGGCGAAGCAGACCGGATCGCCAAGGGCGCGGACGTGGAGGCCGCCAGGAAACACACCGAGTTCCTTCTGAGCGACAAGCTTTACAACGGTTACGCGAGGCACGCTGAGTTGGATAACTACTGGCTCATCCGCAATTCCAATGACGCTGCGTATAATCTCGTTAACGGCGCGGCGCAGCGCTTCAGCCATTCCTTTGGGGTCGAGGTTCCCATCAGCTATGACGAGACCGGGCGAGCGAGGCTCGGTTCCTTTGACGTCCACTATGAGAGCGGCGCAAAGATGCTGAGCTATAAGGAGGACTGTTCGATGACGAGCTACAACCGGGATGGAACGGTGCGCGAGCAGCTTGCCCGCGCACGGGACATGCGGGATTACATCGTAGCTTGATGTCGTGACGGACGAAGCCCGCTAGCGATTTACGTGGTAGGGAACCTCCTGCGCGGCGGGCTTACAGCTATGGCCTCGCGATCGTGCCCTGGTGGAAGAGCATCCGCCATTTCGCGCCGTCCCATGTCCAGATCGAGCTTCTGAGCGCATGGCGCTCGGACCCGTCGGCTTCGATGCGGTGGGTGCGGTAGGTCAGCAGCACGGCGCCAGGGGAGATGGGTGTCAGGCGGTAGTCTGCGGTGCGAATCTCGGCCACGTCCGTCTCGTCTTCCTGCATGAGAAGGTCGATGATTTCGGCGCGAAGGTAGACGGTGCCGGAGGCGCCGAATTCGACGAAGCCTTCGGCAAGCAGGTCCTCGAGCGCTGCGCGCGAGCCACGCACCTCGGGGCGGTGCAGCGCCTCTTCCAGCGCGCGGATTTCCGAGAGTTCGGGCAGGGTGCTCGTCATCGCCTCAACGTACCTGGATTTTGCCGCGGTCGTGCGCGGCTTTCGCCTCGGCATCACGGTTAGCCCATCCCTGGCCGAAGGGCTACTGCTGCATGCTTCCTTCGATCGCAACCGGTGAAAGGATAAAACAGGCAATCTTTCAAAGGTCTGCAGTGATCTTTTGCATCCGACGAGACGCGCGGCGTAGCAAGTTCCTCAGGTCAACCGCTCGTCGAGGTTCCTTCGTCGAGATCCCTGGCGAAGGTCGAGAGATACTTCATGCCGGTATCGCAAAGCACGGTGACGACCGTCGCCTCGGGCCCAAGACGTTCGGCGACCCGCAAAACCGCGGTGACGTTGGCGCCGGTGGAGGTGCCGCAGAAGAGGCCTTCCTCGGCGGCGAGGCGAAAGGCCATCGCCCGGGCATCGGCTGTCGAGACCGGCTCGATCGCATCGGCGATCTCAGGGTACCAGAGTGGAACGACATAGCCGGCGCCGATGCCGTCGATCCTGTGTGCGCCGGACGGGCCGCCCGAAAGAACCGCAGATTCGGCCGGTTCGACCGCGACCATGCGGATGCGGCTGTCATGTTGGCGCAGCCGTTCCGAGATGCCGCGAACCGATGCGGAGCTGCCGGCCGCCTGGACGAATGCATCGAGCCTGCCTCCGGTCTGTTCCCAGATCTCGTCGGCCATCTTGGAATAGGCCCTAAGCTGGTCGGTGTTTTCCATCTGGGCGGTGATGTAGGCGCCGGTTTCTTGGGCGATGCGATGGGCCTCGCGGATCATGTCCTTCGTCAGCTTTTCCGTCTGCCTGCCGCCGTCGCTCGGGACGATCGTGAGCTTTGCGCCGAGGAGGCGCATGTGGTCGAGCTTTTCGCGCGAGAACGCGTCCGAGGTCACCAAATGAAGCGGGTGGTTCTTGACGCCGCAGACGAGCGCGAGCGACACGCCGGTGCTGCCCCCGGTGTATTCGACCACGGCGCCCCCCGGTTTCAGCCGGCCATCGGCCTCCGGGGCTTCGATCATCGCCAGCGCCATGCGGTCCTTCATGCTGCCGGTCGGATTCTGGCTTTCGAGCTTGAGAAGGATGCGCGCGCCGCTTGACGGCGTGACGTTGCGCAGCGGCAGGAGATCTGTGTTGCCGATCGTGTCGAGGATCGTTGTCGGGGCGTTGGTCATGGGGGCCTCACTGTTGAGATGTTGCCACGAGGCTAGATTGACCGCCTCGATGCGGCTACAGTCGTAAATGACAATTTTGGAGATGATTGCGTCATGCGGCTGTCGGTTTTCGCGCTCGACGGTGTCTTTGACAGCGGATTGAGCGTGCTGCTCGACACGTTCTCGGTCGCCAATGATCTGGCGGTGGCTGAGGGCATGGAGCGCCTGCTGTTGACTGTCGAGGTCGTGGGGGTGCGGCAGCAGGTCCGCACGGCACTCGGCCTGACGGCGAGCGTCGAGGCGATAGACGGTGCCAAACGGCCGGACTGGGTGGCGGTGCCGGCACTCAACACGAGAGAGCCGGAACGGCTGGAGCAGGCGCTGGCGCGGGCCGACGTGCGCGAGGCGATCGGCTATCTGAGGGATTGTCACGCGGCCGGCGCCGGCCTTGCAAGCGCCTGCCTTGGAACGTTCATTATCGCCGAAACCGGGCTTCTTGACGGCGCCGACGCCACGACCAGCTGGCCGATGGCGCCCCTGTTTCGCAAGCGCTATCCGAAGATCCGGCTCGACGACAGCCAGATGATCACGGTTTCGGGCCGGCTGGTGACCGCGGGCGCGATGATGGGGCATCTCGATCTGGCCCTCTTTCTCGTGGCCCAGGCCAGCCCGGAGATCGCGTCTCTCACCGCGCGCTTCATGCTGGTCGACAGGCGTTCGTCGCAGGCGCGCTACGTCGTGCCGAGCTATCTCTCGCAGACCGATCCGCTCGTCGACCGCTTCGAACGCTTCGCGCGGGCGAACCTTGCCGGCGGCTTTTCCCTGCAGGCGGCGGCCAAAGCGCTTGGCGTCGGGCCAAGGACCCTGCAACGCCGGACCGAGGCGGTGCTCGGCAAGTCGCCGCTCGCCTTCGTCCAGGACCTGCGTGTAGCGCGCGCCCAGCATCTGGTTTCGATCGGCCTCGATCTGGAGGCGGTGGCGGGTGAGGTCGGCTATGCCGACGCGGCGACGCTGCGAGCGCTCTTGCGCCGCCATCTCGGCCGCGGCGTGCGCGAGCTCAGGGCGGAGCTGCAGGCTTAGGGTTGGAATGCACCCGGATCCTCCGCCGCCTTGACAGGTTCATAATATCCACTATTCTGGATATATGGATGAGAATCAAACGATCACCGCTTTGGCGGCCCTTGCGCAGCCGACACGGCTCAGGACCTTCAAGCTGCTTGTCGAGCGCGAACCGGATGGGGTTGCTGCCGGCGAGCTCGCAAGGCTCGCCGACGTGCCGCAAAACACCATGTCGGCACATCTTTCGACGCTTTTGCAGGCCGGGCTTGTGCGAAGCGAGCGGCAGAGCCGATCGATCCTCTATCGTGCCGATCTCGAACGCCTGCGCTCCGTGGTACTCTACCTGCTCAAGGACTGCTGCGGCGGCAATGCCAGCCTCTGCGCGCCCCTTATCGCCGATCTGAGCCCTTGCTGTCCTTCGACTGACTAGTGTCTCAAGCATGGATCGGGCGGCAAAAACATAAAGCAATTCAAGGTGCCGCAGCGAGGTGTGCGTGTCTGCAGGACGCGCGGCGCTGCCAGGACGAGGTGCAACTCCGTGAGGCAAGCCGGGAGAGCCACATGAGCGACCAACCCTACAATGTCAACGAGGCCGAGCGGCACTTCGCCTTTGCCGAAGCCTACCGGATGCTCAACAACCGCATCTCGATCTTCACCAGCCTGCCGATGACGAGCCTCGACAAGCTCGCCCTGCAAACAAGGCTGAACGAGATCGGCCAGACTGTTTCCTGAAGCGGGTCGAACACATGCCATTCGATCTGAAACGCCGCCTTGCCGCGGAAGCGCTCGGCACGGCCATCCTGGTTGCGACCGTCGTCGGCTCCGGCATCATGGCCGACCGTCTTTCAAGCGATGCGGCAATCGCGCTGCTTGGCAACACGATCGCGACCGGCGCGATGCTGGTGGTTCTCATCACCATCCTCGGCCCGGTTTCCGGCGGGCACTTCAATCCTGTCGTGACCATGGTGTTTGCGACACGGCGCGAGATTGCGGCGCCCGCGGCGGTGTTCTATGTCGCGGCCCAGGTGGCAGGCGGGCTCGCAGGAACGCTGATCGCCCATGCAATGTTCGAGCTGCCGCTGCTGCAGCTGTCCGAAACGGTGCGCACAGGGGCCGGCCAATGGATCGCCGAGGCGGTGGCGACGTTTGGGCTGGTGCTGACGATCCTTGCGGCCTTGCGTTTCCGGGGCGAGGCCGTTCCGACGCTCGTCGGGCTCTACATCACCGCCGCCTACTGGTTTACCGCCTCGACCTCCTTTGCCAATCCGGCCGTCGCCATCGCCCGCGCCCTCTCCAATACCTTTTCGGGTATCCGACCGGTCGACGTGCCGGGCTTCATCGTCGCCGAAGGCATCGGTGCGCTCGCTGCCGCAGCCACTGTCGGCTGGATGCTTGCCGAACGGAACACCTCAATCTCGCCAACAACGCTCACAGGAGCCGACTGACCATGGACGTCACCATCTACCACAACCCGAAATGCGGGACCTCGCGCAACACGCTGGCGCTCATCCGTCACGCCGGCATCGAACCCACCGTGGTCGACTATCTGACGACGCCGCCGGGCCGGGACGAGCTTGTCCGGATGATCCGGGACGCCGGGCTGACGGTGCGCCAGGCGATCCGCGACAAGGGAACACCCTATGCCGAGCTCGGCCTCGACGACCCCACACTTTCCGACGACGCGCTTTTGACGGCCATGCTCGAGCATCCTGTGCTCATCAATCGCCCGTTCGTCGTCACGCCCCTCGGCACGCGGCTCGCCCGACCTTCGGAAGCGGTGCTCGACGTCCTGCCGGCCGACGCTTTCACGAGCGCGTTCGTCAAGGAGGATGGCGAAAAGGTTCTGGATGAGGAGGGGCGTCGCATTGTCTGATCTTCCCGCCGCCGATCTCCGCCATCTGCGCAAGCCCGATCTTGATGCGCTCAGGCCCGCGTTTTCGAGCCACAAGCCACGCATCCTCATTCTTTACGGCTCGGTGCGCCCAGTTTCGTATTCGCGACTGCTGGCCGAGGAGGCCGGTCGGTTGCTTGAATATTTCGGCGCCGAGGTGCGGTTCTTTGATCCCTCGGGGCTGCCGCTTCCGGACGATGCGCCCGTCAGCCATCCGAAAGTCCAGGAGCTCAGGGAGCTCTCGGCCTGGTCGGAGGGCCAGATGTGGGTGAGCCCGGAGCGGCACGGGACGATCACCGGGATCATGAAGGCGCAGATCGACTGGATCCCGCTGTCGATCGGGGCGATCCGTCCGACGCAGGGAAAGACGCTTGCGGTCATGCAGGTCTCGGGCGGCTCGCAGTCCTTCAACGCCATCAATACGCTGCGCCTGCTCGGGCGCTGGATGCGCATGATCACGATCCCGAACCAGTCGTCGGTCGCGAAGGCCTATCAGGAGTTCGATGCGGACGGCCGCATGAGGCCGTCGTCCTATTACGATCGCGTTGTCGACGTCTGCGAGGAACTCGTGAAGTTCACGATGTTGACGAGGGACGTCTCGGCCCATCTCGTCGACCGCTACAGCGAGCGCAAGGAAAATGCGGAGAAGCTGGAAAAGCGGGTGTCGCTGAGCGCGATCTGACGCTTCGGCGGCTGTGCCACAGCGACAAGAATGCGCAAGTGTCCGAGTGGCATTGAACGTCGTGCGGCGGTCAAAACGCACGACGTTCAACGCGTGCCTGAGCGCGGATCCACAGTCGACGCCGTTTTGCGGACCGGCGCCGGCTGCTCAGGCACGGGGACGGCTAGCCCTTGGCGGGCCGGTTGTCCGCAACGGCGGTCTCCGGCTCGTAGGAGAACATCATGTAGGTGACGGTGATCAGGATGACGGTCAGGAACAGGGTACTGGTGACGACCGTTCCAAGACCCAGGCCGCCATATTCGATCGGTTGCGCCAGCAGATCGCCGACCGAAGCACCGGCTGGCCGCGTGAAGATATAGGCGAGCCAGAAGGCGGCGACGGCGTTGAGCCCGAGCGCGTAGTAGGCAAAGGCGACGGCTGCGATGACTGCGGCAAACAGCAGTGCGGTCGTCATGTAGCCGAACGCGAAACGCTCGGCGACGAGGTCGCCGGCCGCGGTGCCGAGCGCAAAGGTGAAGAGGATCGCCAGCCAGTAGAAGGCCTCGCGCCGCGTCGTGTAGATCGAGTGGATCGACAGGGTTCTTTCGCTCGCATACCAGAGGGAGAAGGTAGCAACGAGCGCCAGCGTGAAGACCACGGTGGAGGTTTCAAGCGGAACGCCGAGATTGTCGGTGAGGTTGTCGGTGATCAGCGTTCCGACGATGCTGATCAGCACCACCGCCAACCAATAGGCCCAGGGCACATAGCGCTTCTGGGCAAATTGCAGCCCGAGCGTGGCGACGAGCACCGCACTCATGATCAGCGAGGTGGCGGTGAGCCCGAGACCGAGATTGACCGCGAGATAGTCGGCCGCGGTTTCGCCCATGGTGACGGCCATCAGCTTGATCAGCCAGAAGTCTGCCGTGACGCGGGGGACACGGTTGATGTTGGACATGTCGAGGGATTGGGGACGCATGTCTGTCGCTCCGGGTTTCAAGGTCACTTGCCCATGGCGGACATGGCTTGCTTGAAGAAGCCGTTGGCCCTGTCGTCATCGTCGGCGTTGCAGCGATCGATACCCTTGTTGATGAGTTCGTCGACCTTGACGACATCGGTGTCACTGAGCTTGGCGCTCGAGCGCGCGCCACGCACATCCTTCAGCGTGTCTTCGCAGGGGACATTGGCAAAACTCGCCGAATGCATGGCAAGGGCGAATGCACCGAACAGGGCGCAGGTGGCGAAAGGCTTCATCGGGATCTCCATAGGCTGTTGAGGGGCAAGAGTGCAGCGCCGAAGCTGGCCGCCGGAATTTGCCTCCGCCTTGCCGGAACCATACCAATTCGTAAGGTGACAACGGCGCGCGACTGTGCGCCGAATGGTTGCCACGTGGACAACAGGCCCAGGTCTATCCGATGCGAATTCTGCTGATCGAAGACGACCGCAAGACTGCCGACTTCGTGCAGCGCGCCATGGCCGAAGCGGGGCATGTCTGCGACCTTGTCGACGACGGCCGTGACGGGCTCTACCAGGCGACGCGCGAGGCCTACGACGTGCTGGTGATCGACCGCATGCTGCCGGGGCTCGACGGTCTGTCGGTGGTCAAGGCGATCCGCGCGGCGAGGATCAAGGTGCCGGCGCTGTTTTTGACCTCGATCGGCGGCGTCGACGACCGCGTGGAGGGTCTGGAGGCCGGGGCCGACGACTATCTGGTCAAGCCGTTTGCCTTTTCCGAGCTGATGGCGCGGGTGAATGCGCTTGCGCGCCGGCCGCCGATGTCGGAGCAGAAGACCGTGCTCGTGGTTGCCGACCTCGAACTCGACCTCGTCAGGCGCCTGGTGACGCGCGGCGGCGAACGCATCGACCTGCAGCCGCGGGAGTTTACCCTGCTCGAAGTGCTGATGCGCGGCGAGGGCAGGGTGCTGACCCGGACCATGCTTCTGGAAAAAGTCTGGGATTTTCATTTCGATCCGAAGACGAGCGTCGTCGAAACCCATGTCAGCCGCCTGCGCGCCAAGGTCGACAAGCCGTTCGACGTGCCGCTCATCCATACGGTCCGCAACATCGGGTACAGCCTCCATGTCGAAAGGTAGTCTGTGGCGCTCGACCCCGTTTCGGCTCGCGGTGACCTTCGGACTCGTCTTTTTTCTCACCTTCGTTGCAGCCGGCTTCGTCACCTACCAGGTCCTGCGGCAGGAGCTGAAGCGCTCGCTCGACGGCTCGGTGAAGGAACTGCACGCGGTGATCGCCTCCTCCGACGATCTAGAGGACCTGATTTCGATGGTGGACGCCTATTCGCGGGTGAACCCGGCACGCGAATGGGTCTTCTGCGTCATCGGCGCAGACGGCAGGCAGATCGCCGGCGATGTCTCGACGCCGCCCTTGCCGGACGGGTTCTCGTCGGCAAGGGCCGATGCGCTCGGTTTGCGGGCAGGGCCCGACTACCGGGTGTTTTCGGGCATGGTCGCAAGCAAGCGGCTGATCGTCGGGCGAAGCCGGGCCGCGACCGACCGGCTCGAACGCATCGCATTTACCAGCCTCTTATGGGCAAACCTGGTGGCGTTGGCCGGGGCGATCATCGGCGGGGCGCTTCTGGCGCGAAAGGCGCAGCGGCGGCTCGACGGCATCGCCGGCGCGATGACCGCCGTCTCCCACGGCACATTCGACGCGCGCGTTCCGCTCAGCGGCAGCGGCGACGACATCGATACGGTTTCACGCCAGATCAACGAGGCGCTCGACCGGCTGTCGGCGCTGATGGAGACGATGCGGCAGGTCAGTTCCGACATCGCGCACGAGCTGAAGACGCCACTCAACCGGCTGAAAATGCAGATCGACACGGCAATCCGCGGCGACGAGCGCGGTGAGGCGGTCAGCGAGGCGCTTTACGACGCGCGTGCCGAGGCCGGCCAGATCAACGCCACCTTCGAAGCGCTGCTCCGGATTTCGCAGATCGAGGCCGGCGCGCGCAAGACCCGGTTTCAAACCCTGGATCTCACCGGCATCGTCGCCTCGGTGGCGGAGATCTATGCCGATGTCGCCGAAGACAGCGGCCATGGGCTGACGACCTCGATCGACGCGGCCGATCCGCTGAAGATGCGGGGCGACCGGGAACTTCTGACGCAAATGCTGGCAAACCTCGTCGAAAACGCCATTCGCCATTGTCCGCCCGGCGCTGCAATCTCGATTTCACTCGGACGGCAGGGCGGGAATGCCGTGGTTGCGGTGAACGACGACGGTCCGGGCATACCGGCCGGCGAGCGAGAGAAAGTGTTCCGCCGGCTCTACAGGCTCGACAAGAGCAGGACGACGGCGGGAAGCGGACTGGGCTTGAGCCTCGTTCGCGCCATTGCCGACCTGCATGCGGGCGACGTGGCCATCGGCGACAACGGGCCAGGGGTCTGCGCCGAAGTGATCCTGCCCCTGGAGGAGCGACACCCTTCCTGATGCAATGCTTCAGGAAACGTTCGCAAGCTTCTGTTCGCGAAGGATGCGGGTGTCGATTTCCTTCAGGCGATGCTGGATGGCGGGATCGCCGGGGAGCAGCGTGAGCGCGGTTTCAAGCAGGTCGCGGGCGGCCAGAATTTCGCCATCGCGGATATGGCGGTTGGCGCGGTGGTAGAGGAAGTTGACCCGCTCCACCGGTGCGAAACGCTCACCGAAGCGGGCATTGATCCGGTCGGCCCAATCAGGGTGGCGAGGCATGGCCGCGACGGCGATCTGGTAGGGGCGCATCGGCGCATCGGCACGGGCCGTGTGGGCAAGGGCGGCGAGGCCGGCGCGATCGTTGCTGCGGCAGGCGTCGATGAGGGAAAGCGCGCGCTCGGTGCCGGTAAAGACGCGTACCGTGCCGTGGCCGGTCATGGGCACGGGCACGAGGTGGGTTTCGGCCTGCAGCGTGGCGATGCGCTCGGCGTGGCGGCGGTCGATCGCATGGAAGGGATCGTAGAAGATGAAGGCGCGTCCTGCGGCCTGGTCGGGCGAGATGCCCATATTGGCGTGCAGGTCCGCCGAGAAATGGCGTCGGAAACGATTGTCGTAGGGCACTGACTTTGGATCGATCGACACCTGCGGGCAAAAGGCGATCGCGCTCGTCGCATTGAAACGCCGGCGATAGCGAAGGGCGGCGTAGCCACCTTGCGAATGCCCGTAGAGGATGCGCTCGGGCGCCGCCTTCAGGATGGGGGCTGCCGCCTCGACCGCCCTCACGATGCTTTCCGACGGAAACCAGTTGGGTCGGCGGCTGATGAAACCAAGCGCTGCGATATCCGCCTTCTCGCAGAAGCGCTGCCCCCAGTAGCGGCTGCCGTTGGCCACGATCTCCATCTCGTTGAAGGTGACAAGCAGATAGGGAGACGAGCCCGGGCGATGGATGACTTCGAGGTTTTCGTCCGAGTAGATAAGCACGTGGTCTCCGGATTAGTTCAAGATTTGCAGCAGTATAATTTCACTTTTCGCAAACCGTCTCGAAAAACGGATCGCGGTTTATACTAATGCGAACTTGTGCCGTATTGCCAGTGGCGGCGACGTCTCTGTCGCTCAAACCCTCTGCAGAAACGCCAGCACCCGCTTCGTCAGCAGTGCGGTTGCCGCTGCGTCATAGGACGGGAGCGAGCTGTCGGCGAAGTAGTGCTGGTCGCCGGGATAAAGGAAGAGTTCGGCATCCGCGACCTTTGCCACGATCTCGCGGGCGGCGTCGATGTCGCCTTCGCCGACGAAAACAGGGTCGTTGTCCATGCCGTGGATCTGCACAGGTACGCCGTCCGGCCAGGGACCGAAGCACCACGCCCCGCTGATCGGGATGCAAGAATAAAAGAGCAGCGCGCCGCGGGCGCCGGCTCTTGTCTGGGCGAGTTTTTGCGCCGGTAGCACGCCGAAGGAGAAGCCGGCATAGACAAGGCCCTGCGGCAGGGCGTCGGCGAGACGGACGCCGCGCTCGCGCATTGCCTCGAAACCGGTCGCCTCGATGAAGGCGAGACCGTCCTCGATGCTGGCAAAGGTGCGCCCTTCGAAGAGATCCGGCATGTGCACCACGTGGCCTTCGGCCCTCAGCGTTTCGGCGAAGGCGTGCATGCCTGGGGTCAAGCCTTGAGCGTGATGGAAGAGCAGAATCTCGGCCATGGCGAATTCCCCGATTTGGATCTGATGTCGCAATAGTGGTGCCATCGCCTCGAATTTCAAGCCGAGCGCCGGATTTCGGCGCGATTTCCAGCGCTGTCAGCCTGCTCATCATGAACCCGCTTCAGTTGCATTCAATGTTAGGAATGTCGCATTCATTGTGGGTTCACCTCGCCGGGACAAACTGATGTCTGGTTTCAAACAGACAGGTGACGAGATGAGGAAGATTGGCATCGCGCTTCTGGCGGCGATAACGGCCCTTTCGGGCATCACACCGGCAAGCGCCATGCCGGTTGTTGCCATGGAGCGGGTGCAAAAGAGCGAGGTCCTGCCGGTGCAGGACTGGCGCGGACGCGGCGACAGGGGATGGCACGGCGGCGGATGGGATGGCGGCTATCGCCCCCGTTACCGACCGGGCTACAGGCCAGGCTGGAACGGTGGATACCGCCCGGGCTGGGACGGCGGCTATCGCCCGGGCTACCGTCCGGGCTGGAGCGGGGGCTATCGCCCGGGATATCGGCCGGGCTGGAATGGCGGCTATCGCTACGGCTACTACAACGGCTATCGCGGCTACCGCTATGAGCGCTACGGCTATCGTCGTCACAACGACGGCTGGTGGTATCCGCTGGCCGCCTTCGGGGCAGGGGTCGTTATCGGCGGCGCCATTGCCGCACCGCCGCGCAGCTACGACGCCGGCGTCAACCCGCGCCATGTCGACTGGTGCTATGCGCGCTACCGCTCCTACCGCGCCTGGGACAATTCGTTCCAGCCCTATGGCGGCCCGCGCCAGCAGTGCTACTCGCCCTATTTCTGAGGCTTGAACGTCAGGCTAAAGGTCCGCCGGTCGGGGTGATCGGCGGGCCTTTGTCATGGCCGGAGCGGGACGTCGCCATGTGCTCGACGGTGCCACATGTCTTATCAGGTGCGCGAAGGGCTCGATAATTCGAGCTTCCGCATGTCCTTCGAGCGGCGAGATTGACGGTGTCTGTTGCAGGCCGGCTACCCGTTTCAGCCGCTCCTAATCGTCGGAGAACACGATCGGCATTTTGAGCCTCGTCTCGGCCGCGTCCATACCAGCCGGAAAGGCGGGCAGCTTTGCCGATCTTTCAAGCATCAACCGGGCGGCGGCATCGGCCGGTGCAAATCCCGAAGACCTGTAGATTCGTGCTCTGCGCACGCGGCCATCCCGCCTGACGATGACCTCTATCTCGACTATCGCCCCCTCCCGGTCTTGTTGCGGTCGGCTTCGGCAGGTTCCTCTTGAAAACCTCCCGAACCTGCTCTGCCCATTCGCCGTTGGTCCTAAGAGTGTCTGCTCTGGCCTGCAGTGGCATAGCGGCAATAACGGCGGCGATAATCAGGCGGGCAAAACGAGACACCAAGAATATCCTGGCAACGATTTGTCGCCGTGTCTTATCAATTCTCGCAAGGGTTGCAACGGGGGTGTCGCCTAGATCCGCGCGGGCGGCGAGAAAACGTTCGACCACAAGGGGCGCAGGCGCGCGAAAGCGCGGGCGCAATGGCCAAGTTGGAAGGAGAAAAGCCGGCGGTCTAGAATTTCAGCCGGGCATCGTCGTGCTCTGGAGGCCGGTGGGCGTCCTTGCGGCGGAAGCCGTAGGCGAGCGCCAGCCCCAGAATGGCGGAGCCGACGACGATGGCGGCGAGTGCGAAGAAATTCTCCATGGCATTTTCCTCCCGACAGGAGCTTAACACAGAATGCGCGCAAACAAATGGCGTGGCAGCGAGATTGCGCGTCATGGTTACTCAACGCGCTGCGGCGCCTGAAGTTCAATGATGTGAGCGCAAAACCAGGCGCCCGTTGTGCATGCGTCAATAGCCGGAGCTTCCGCCGCCCATGCCGCCCGAACTGCCTTGCATGTTCTGCATGCCCTGGTTTCCGGGGCTCGGGGCGGGCGCGCGGTTGGCCTGGTCGGTGGTGCAGCCGGCGAGCGCGAGGAGCGCCACGGAAATCGCAACGATCAGGTAGCGTGGTGTCATGGAAACCTCCCGTTGTTGCGCGAACGGCCGAAGGCCGCCTCGCCATCGAAACGGATGAGGCACGCGCGCGTCTGCCCGCAGGTCCTCGGCTCGGGGACATCGCGCAGGCGGCACGCCATGCCGAACACAGATGTGCCTGACGAGTATACACCAAAGAACGCGCCGTGCCGCGACACGGTGCGGGACCGGCAAGGCGCTGCATCTGCCCAGCGCCGGCGGCCATGCCTCGGGAGAAAAGCGAACAAAACAGAAACAAATTTAGGCGAAGGGCTTGCCAACCACGCGGAAGCAGGCTAAGGATATTTCAGACTGGTCGTTTCTTCATTGAAGCGGCCTTTTTGATTCCGGCGAATGACCGGGGCCGAGTGCCGGCCGCACTGGTTCGCTTCCCGCGGCTAGGCAGCGTCGAATTGCTGTCAGGTCAGGTCAGGTCAGGTCAGGTCAGCTCAGGTCACGCCTCTCTGATGCCTGCATATGCTGCGCAGGCGAAGGCTACCGACTTCCCGTTCACGCTTCCTGCTTGGCGATCTTGTTGCCGACCGGATGCCCTGGCTCGGGCCGGGGGCGGGGATGCCCGATGCTGCGCAGCCAGCGGGAAGCCTCCTGCGGGTCGTGCTCGACGCCGAGGCCGCGCTGATAGATGGTGACCAGACGCGCCTGGGCGGCCGGATGACCCTGACGGGCGGCCTGCCGGTTCCAGTGAAGCGAGGCGGCGTAATGTTCCTCGCCGCCATCGTTGAAGTAGATTTCGGAAAGCTTCGCCTGTGCGTCGACATTTCCTGACGTTGCCAGTTCAAGCAACCTTGGCGAGATATTCGTAGCGGACGGCCGGGGCGTGAAAATGGTCTTCAACGTCTTGAATGTGTTGCGGATCATCTGACACCTGTTGCAATCATTGCATGGTTCCCGCGGCAGGGCTGCTAGACTGGAAAACTACTCAAAATCTTGAACTAATTTGGTTTTTCCGAGATCATCGCCGGTGAGGCCGTGACCCTTCTTGTGCATTGCGCCAAGACGACCCGATCAGGGGCAACCCGGTGGGCCGTATTGATGACCGTATGCAACCTGAAGTCAAGGTTGCAAGCGTGACATCAAGCGTGACACGCGCAATTTTCTGTGAGCGGACCGTCACGTCCGGCACGCCTGTTTGTTGCCGGCAGCGCTGAGACGATAGGCGATCGGCAGCGCCTGCCCGGGTCGCCATGCCCAGGGCGTGCCGGTTCCGCCTGCACGGAGTATCGTCATGACAAACACCCCCGCCAAGGACCCGAAGACGGGACGCTTTCTGCCGCGCGCCGGAAGCGCGAGCGCGATCCCCCGACCGCGCGCCCGCAAGGCGGTGCGCAGCAAGCTCGGCGAGCTCTTTCTCGAGGACATGCTTTCGGCCTGGGAGGCCCGAGGCGCTGCGGCGATCGACGCGCTGATCGAAAAGAACCCGAACGATTTCTTGAAGACGATAGCCGCGCTGATGCCGAAGGACGTGAGCATCAATGCCAACCAGATCGGCGAGATGACCGATGAACAACTCCTCCAGCGGATCCAGAAACTCGACCAGACCATCCGGCCTTTCCTCCATGCTTCGGGAGCGGATGGAACTGGCAATGGAGATCGGGCGCAGGCAGAGAACGAATAGGCTGCGCTACTACCAGCCCTATGACAAGCAGACCGAATTTCACGCGGCCGGCGCTGCCTTTCGCGAGCGGCTGTTCATGGCCGGCAACCAGCTCGGCAAGACGCTGGCGGGTGCTGCCGAAGCGGCGATGCACCTCACAGGCGACTATCCTCATTGGTGGGCGGGCCGACGGTTCGACCGGCCGATCACGATGATCGGCGGCTCGGAATCGCACGAGTTGACACGCGATGGCGTGCAGCGGCTGCTCGTCGGCCCGCCAATGAGCGAAGAGGACTGGGGCACCGGCTACCTGCCGAAAGCGGCCATTGCCGGCTGGACGCGACGCTCCAGCGCTTCCGGCGCGCTCGACAGCGTGACGGTGCGCCATGCGAGCGGAGACACCTCCACGCTGCTTCTGAAAGCCTATGAGCAGGGGCGGGCGAAGTGGCAGGCCAACACGGTCGACTACGTCTGGTTCGACGAGGAGCCGCCGGAGGACGTCTATTTCGAGGGCATTACGCGCACCAATGCAACGGGCGGTTCGGTTGCCGTGACCTTCACGCCGCTGAAAGGCATGAGCTCGGTCGTCAGCCGCTATCTGCTGGAACCGTCGGAGGACCGGACGGTGGTGACGATGACGATCGACGATGCCGAGCACTATACGAGCGAGGAGCGCGCGAAGATCGTCGCGAGCTATCCGGCGCATGAGAAGGAAGCGCGCACCAAGGGCGTGCCGACGCTCGGGTCGGGGCGAATCTTCCCGGTGACCGAGGAGCAGATCCGCGTCGAACCCTTCGAGATCCCCCGGCATTGGGTACAGATCGGCGGCCTCGATTTCGGCTGGGACCACCCGTTTGCGGCCGTGCTTTGTGCCTGGGACCGGGATGCCGATGTCTTTTACGTGACCCGCTGCTACCGCGAGCGCGAGGCGACGCCGATCATCCATGCCGCGAGCTTGAAACCTTGGGGCGCCTGGCTGCCCTGGGCCTGGCCGCATGACGGTCTGCAGCACGACAAGGGCTCGGGCGAGCAGCTGGCCACGCAATATCGCGGGCAGGGGCTCGTCATGCTGCCTGAACGGGCGACCTTCGACGACGGCACCAACGGTGTCGAGGCCGGCATTTCCGACATGCTGCAGCGCATGCAGACGGGGCGCTTCAAGGTGTTTTCCACCTGCGGCGACTGGTTCGAGGAATTCAGGCTCTACCACCGCAAGGACGGCCGGATCGTGAAAGAGCGCGACGACGTGATTTCGGCCAGCCGCTACGCGCTGATGATGAAACGCTTTGCCCGGGTGAAGGCGGACAGCGCCGCCTGGGCCTTTACCGATCGGAAGGTTCTCTAGATGGCTGCGATGACGAAACCGGAATTGACGGAGCTCGTGAGCCAGCTCGTCAGGGATTGCGAGGACTATCGCGACCAGCTTTCGGCCACGCGCGTGCGGGCGATGGAGTATTATGACGGCGTGATGGCCGATGTGCCGGCGGAGGCGAACCGCTCCAAGGTGGTTTCGCGCGATGTGCGGGCGGCGGTGAAGAAGGTGCTGCCGTCGCTGATCCGCACGGTGCTCGGCAATGACAAGGTGGTGGAATACCAGCCGGTCAACCAGGGCGACGAGGCCGGCGCCGAGCAGGCGACCGACTACATCAACTACATCGTCTTTCCCGAAAGCGACGGCTATGACGCGGTGCAGGATGCAGCCCACGACGCGCTGAAGCTCGGCAACGGCGTGATCCGCTGGTGGTACGAGAAGAGAAAAAGCGTCGAGGTTTCGACCCATAGCGGGCTCGATGAGGCCGCACTCGTGCAACTGATCGCCGACGACACGGTGGAAGTGCTGGAGCAGGCGCAATCGGTCGAGCGGATCGAGCTGCCGACAGGACCTGTCGAGCAGCCGGTCTTTGCCGTCAAGATCCGCCGCACCGCCGAGCGCGGGGCGACAAGGCTTGCCGCCGTGCCGCTCGAGGAATTCCTGGTGCATCCGGATGCGATCTCGATCGACGACAGCCCGATTGCCGGGATCAAGCGGCGGATGCGGCGCTCGGACCTGATCGCCATGGGCTATGACCGTGATCTCGTCGAAGGTTTTGCCATTGCCGGCAATGCGGACGGCGAGGACGAGGAGTTTGCCCGCCGGCGCGGCATCTTCGGCGACGGGGAGGAGACGGCGACGGCGCTGCAGGAGATCGACTACTACGAGCTCTATGTGAAGGTGGATGCGGATGATGACGGCATTGCCGAGCTGCGCCGCCTGGTCTTCGCCGGCGGCACCGCAGCCGACAACCTGCTGGAAGATGCGGAATGGGACGAGGTGCCCTTTGCCGATCTCATCACCGAGCGGCGGCCGCACCAGCGCGAAGGCAATGCGACCACCGACGACATGGCGGAGATCCAGCGGGTGAAGACCGTGCTTTTGCGCCAGACGCTCGACAATCTCTACTGGCAGAACAACCAGCAGCCGATCGTGCAGGAGGGGGTGATCCAGAACCCGGAATCGGTGCTGAACCCGAAATTCGGCCAGCCGATCCGCGTCGGCCAGGGCGTCGATGTGCGCGGCGCCGTCGGCTATACGGCGGTGCCGTTCGTTGCGCGGGAATCGTTCTCCATGCTCGGCTATCTCGACCAGGAGGCGACTGACCGCACCGGGATTTCCGATGCCTCGAGCGGCATGGCGCCGGACGCGCTGCAGAACATGACGGCGAAGGCGACGGCACTGGTCGAGCAGGCGGGCATCGGCCAGACGGAGCTGATGGTGCGCACCTTTGCGCAAGGGCTGAGGCGCGTGTTCAAGGGGCTGCTCGGCCTCACCATCAAGCACCAGGACCGGCCGCGGGCCGTGCGGCTGCGCGGCAAATGGGTGACCTTCGACCCGCGCCACTGGAACGCCGGCATGGACGCGACCGTCAATACCGGGCTCGGTGCGGGCACGCGCGAGCGCGACATGCTGATGATCCAGATGATCCAGCAATTGCAGGAGAAACTGCTGACGACGCTCGGGCCGGACAACC